>Ga0209062_1000251_pt1 | contig 198307 bp, 168 predicted proteins | sample Coa_R2_2_FD_187158 | JGI IMG/M metagenome (GOLD analysis project Ga0209062, IMG submission 187158) | Surface soil microbial communities from Centralia Pennsylvania, which are recovering from an underground coalmine fire - Coalmine... | ecosystem: Environmental > Terrestrial > Soil >... | reverse complement strand
CTCATGGCATCTAAGAGCGCTCTGGCCTGGAATGTTAAACGAAATCCTGTACCCTGTTTCATATCAACAGGGTATCACATCTTATGATACATTGTCAACACGCTTGCCGGGCGGCGCTTCATCCCCACTCCGTTTTCCCCTATCTTAGCAGAGATGTGGGTAAAAGACAGTGCTTAAAAGCAGGGGCTTTCGCGCTCGCCCTTGGTAAGCAAGAGCCGATCTGCGACCTCCTCGCCTTCGAGGGTTTGCCCATCCATCTGGAAACGCTTTAGCATGGAGCGTCCCACATGCACTGAAACTTCTCGCACGAACAGCCCATCAGGAATTGGAATATCGCAGATAAGATTGCCTGAGCGCTTAGTCCCATCAATGCTTAAAGCTACATAGGTGCCTCGTGCCTTGCAACGTTCAATAACCTCAAAAAGATGTCTCAAGTCAAATGTCTGGGCGCCATAGAGGATAGACTGGCTATAACTATAAGGTGGGTCGCAGTAGATCACGTCTCCTTGCTCCGCCATATTCATCGCTTCCTCATTGCCTGCCAACGCTCTGCATACCAGCGTTTGAGCATTTCTGGGTCTGCTTGAAGTGCTTGCCGAATCTCCATCAGTGGCCTGAACGTATCAGACCCAACGGCGCGTCCTGGGGCAAGCGTCCCCAGCACGGCACCGCTGCCAAGAAATGGCTCAAAATAGCAGCCAAACTGGCGCGGAAAATAGGAGACAATCTCAGGAGCAAAGCGCTGCTGTTGCCCACCCATTTCAAGAGTTGACCTCTAAAGGGCGCAATGTCACCTATTCCTACCTCATCAAACAAGCGGAGCTGCATTGGCTGATCCCTCTCTTAGATTGGAATAATAAGGTTGCGCCTTCTCGAGAATATCCTTTTTTGGGATATATAGCAGGTTTTCTATATATTGAACGTATGGACAAGCGTATTGTAGACGATAATCGCAGACATCTACAAGCCCTCCTGCGTCAAATAAGGGAAGATGCCCATTTGCACCAGAGCGACGTTGCCAGACATCTGGGTCGCCCGCAGTCATTTGTGAGCAAGTATGAAACAGGCGAACGTCGTCTGGACATCGTGGAGCTTCGCTATGTCTGCGAGGCGTTGGGGATTAGTTTGCAAGAGTTCGTTCGCCGCTTTGAGGAGTCGCTTGGAAATGAAGCCAGCGGACCTTTTTCTGCATCAGCCCAAGCCTTTTTGGGCGAATGTTCGGATTGAACAGCCCCAATAAGCGATGGCTTCTGGTTCAATGGAATATGCTAATACCCAAAAAGTGACCCGCCGAACAGTCTCAGATTCTGGCGGGCCGCTTTTTATGTTTATTGGCGTGTTTTTGGGGTTCTGCCCGCAGGCTCTTAGCGGCGAATTGATTCGCCGAAACGGTTCTTGACAGCAAAACGGCGATGATCTATACTCCGGTTAATCGGGAAAATATGGACCAATAATGCCTATGCTTCGGGAAAAACCGGAGAAGAAACGGAGAGCAGGCCGGTATGAAAACGGGCGAACTGGCCCCAACCGTCATTGAAGCGCGTGTCTTGCGGCTGCTGCGCGTGCTGGCAAATCCGGCGCGCTTTCACATCGTCGCGCTGCTGGCCGAGCGCAAGGATTGCACGGCGGCGCAGCTTGCCGAGGCGCTGCCGCTGGCGCAGTCCAGCCTTTTCGATCACCTGGCTCTCCTGCGCGAAGCTGGCATTATCCAGGCGAGCAGCGATAAGCCAAATCACTATTACTGCCTCGATCCAGCGACGATTGAGTTTCTCGCGGCCTATCTCAGCGGGCTGGGCCAGCAGGCCCGCTCGTGGAGCGGGCTGGTGCGGACAGCGCAGAAGGAGGATCACCTGGAGATTCGAGATGCAACACGCGAAGACGCCGCCGCCATTGCCCACATTTACAACCAGGGAATTGAGGACCGCGCTGCCACGCTGGAGACGCAGCTTCGCACAGCCCAGGAGCGCGCCGAATGGCTTGCCGCACGTGGGCCGCGCCACCCGGTCCTCGTTGCGGTAGATAGCTCTGGGAAGGTGGTGGGCTGGAGTTCGCTCAATTCTTTTAATCCGCGCCCGGTCTATGACCACGTTGCGGACATCTCTGTCTATGTCGCGCGCGAGCAGCGTGGGCGCGGCATTGGGGACGCGCTGATGAGCGCGCTGGAGCAGCGGGCGCGGGAGCTTGGCTATCACAAGATGGTGCTGGCGGCGTTCCCGACCAATGCGCCGGGCATGCGCTTGTATGAGCGCCATGATTTCCAGACAGTGGGCATCTATCACGAACAAGGTTTGCTTGATGATCGGTGGGTGGATGTCATCGTTATGGAGAAAATCTTGCGTTGACTGGCGTGTACTATGGCTGGGTCATGCTCGTGACCGTCTCGTGTACCGAGATGATCTCCTGGGGCATCCTCTATTACGGTTTTACGGTGTTTGTGAAACCGATGCAGGCAGCGCTGGGCTGGTCGACGGCTGAATTGACGGGGGCGTTCTCGCTGGCGCTGCTGTGCAGCGCGGTGGCTGCGCTCCCGGTTGGGAGCTTGCTGGACCGCTATGGAACGCGCTGGCTCATGACCACTGGTTCATGTGCTGCCTCGCTTCTGCTGCTCGCCTGGGCGCTGGTCCAGAACCTCACGCTGTTTTACCTGATCTGGGTCGGCATCGGTATTGCGATGGCGCTGGTTCTCTACGATCCGGCCTTTGCCCTGGTGGCGATCTGGTTTCGGCGGAAGCGTGCCCACGCGCTCACCGTTTTGACCTTCATTGCCGGTTTCGCCAGTGTGGTCTTCGTGCCGCTCGCAGAGTGGCTGGTTCAAATGCAGGGTTGGCGAATGGCGCTGGTCACGCTGGCGCTGCTCCTGGCGATCATCACTATTCCTTTGCACGCGCTGGTGCTGCGCCGTCGGCCTGAAGACCTGGGGTTGATGCCTGACGGCCTGCCTGCCTCTGCCGCGCTCGCTTTCGCGCCCACAAAGAGCGAGCAGAGCGTTTCTGCGCGGGCGGCGCTTCGGGGCGCTGCGTTCTGGTGGATGGCTGCGGCTTTCGCGCTTGCCATGCTGACGGCAGGAGCAATCACGGTCCATCTGCTCCCGTATCTGATTGATCGGGGCTACTCTGCCAGCTTTGCTGCCAGCATGGTAGGTCTGATCGGCATCATGGCGCTGCCAGGTCGCCTGATCTTCACGCTGCTGGGAGAACGCATCGCCCGCCGTCTGGTGGCATCGGCCCTCTTCTTGCTTCAGGCCATTGCCCTGGCGGCCTTGCTGCTGGTGCCTGGCCTCGCGGGCGTGTTCGGCTTTGTCGTGTTGTTTGGCGCTGGCTTTGGCGCGCTGACGCCCGCGCGGGCAGCCCTGATTGCCGAATATTACGGCTCGACGCATTACGCGAGAATCAACAGTATTCTGGGTCTGTTTGTCACGGGGGCGCGCGCGGCAGCGCCCGTTGGCGCCGGGCTGCTCTATGATCGCCTGGAGACCTATGCTCTTATTTTCTGGGTGCTGGCCGGACTTTCAGCCCTGGCAGCAGGCGCTATTCTGGCGGTAAGCTCCAGCCAATCAGTTGGCTGCTGAGGGCGTGCCGCCACCCCACCCGCACAGCGGGTTTCCTGGCCGCAGGCCCTTAGCGGCGAATTTATTCGCCGAATGCCTGGCATGGTGGCCGCGCTCTGTTGGAAGACTTCATAATTGGCTGGTCCTGTACCAGTCCCAGAACTGCTGCACCCCTTCGCGCACGGAAATCTTGGGCTGATAGTCGAGCAGGCGGCGCGCTTTGTCGATATTGGCATAGGTATATGGGATGTCCGAGGCTGGCAGCGGCTGATGCACCAGCCTGGCCTTGCTTCCGGCCAGTTCTTCAAAGACCGCAAGAAACTCTTTGACGGCCACCGGCTCGCCCCGTCCCAGATTGAAGATTTCGTAGCCGAGCGGGCGCTCCAGCGCGGCCACCAGCCCATCGGTGATGTCGTCCACAAAGGTCCAATCGCGGTAGAGTCCTTCGCCGCCGTTATATAAAGGAATCTCCCGACCCTTGGCGATGCTGTCGGCCACCAGAAACGGCATCATGTCCGGTCTGCCCTTCGGCCCATAGACGGTGAAAAAGCGCACTGCCGTAAAGTTCAGGCCGTAGAGGTGATGGTAGGTGAAGCCCAGCATCTCTGCCGCGCGTTTGGCAGCAGCGTAAGGCTGCAAGGGCCGGTCGCAGGGGTCAGTCTCGACAAAGGGAATCTGCTGTGTCGCGCCATAGACGGACGAGGTAGAGGCGCAGACAAAATTCCCTACCGTCCCGGCGGCCAGCGCGGCATCCATCAAGTGCTGGGTGCCGTCCAGGTCAACTTCGATGTAGAGCCTGGGATTGGCGACGGCGTTGCGCACGCCCGCCATCGCGGCCAGATGCGCCACCGTGTCGAAGCGCCCTTCCGCAAGGATGCGAAACATCGCGTCCCGATCACGAATATCTGCTTCAATCAACGTGAAGCGCGAATCAGTCAGCAGGGGCCGGACATTTGCCCGTTTCCGGGCGGGATCGTAATAGTCGTTAAAGTTATCCAGGCCGGTAACGCGCTCGCCCCGCTGGAGCAGCTTTTCCGCCAGGTTGCTGCCGATAAAACCGGCAGCGCCGGTCACAAGAATTGTCATGATAAGAAGCCAATCTCATTGCTATCAATCTGGGCGCGTTGCAGCTTGCCGCTGTAGTCAATATAGATGCTCTTCCATTCGGTGAAGGTATCCAGCGCGCCCAGGCCCGCCTCGCGGTGGCCGTTGCCGGTGCCGCGTGTCCCGCCGAACGGCAGTTGAATCTCCGCGCCGATGGTTCCAGCATTGATATACAGGATGCCGGTGGTCACATCGCGCATCGCCCGCTGGACGCGGTTAATGTCCTGGGTATAGAGCGAACTGGAGAGGCCATAGGTCACGCCGTTATTGACTTGAATTGCTTCTTCCAGGCTGGAGACCTCGATCACCGAGGTGCAGGGGCCAAAAATCTCTTCCTGCGCCACGCGCATCTCTGGCCGCACGTTGCCGTAGAGCGTGGGGCGATAGAAGCTGCCCTTTGCCAGCTCGCCCTCGCGGGCAATTTTGCCGCCGATCAGCACGCTCGCGCCCTCTTCCAGGGCAATGCTCGTATAGCCATCAATGCGCGTGAGGGCGGCCTCGTTAATCACCGGGCCGATGTCGGTTGTCGGCAGCAGCCCATCGCCCAGCCGCAGTGTCTCGATGCGCGCGATCAAGCGCTCTTCCAGATCGCGGCGAATCGCCTTGTGGGCGATGACGCGGCTGGCGGCGGTGCAGCGCTGGCCGCTGGTGCCAAAGGCGCTCCAGATGATGCCATCAACGGCCAGGTCTAGATCGGCATCGTCCATAACCATAATTGCGTTTTTGCCCCCAAGCTCCAGCGAAACGCGCTTGATGCGTTTGGCTGCCTCCACATTCACCTCGCGCCCGGTCTCGTTGGAGCCGGTGAAGGTAATCACGTCCACGTCGGGGTGCTGGACAATGGGCATGCCCACGTTGGGGCCGGAGCCATGCACCAGATTGACGACACCCGCTGGAATGCCCGCTTCGGTCAGCAGTTCGACAAACTTTGTCGCGCAGAGGGGCGTATCTTTGGCGGGCTTGAAGACAATCGTATTGCCGCAGATCAGCGCGGCCAGGATTTTCCAGGATGGGATGGCAATCGGGAAGTTCCAGGGCGTGATGACGCCCACCACGCCGATGGGATCGCGCACGGCCATGCCGGATTTGTTGGGCAGTTCTACCGGCGTGACAAAGCCAAAGAGCCGCCGACCTTCGCCGCCCATATAGAAGGCCATGTCGATGCCTTCTTGCACATCGCCGCCCGCCTCTTTGAGAACTTTACCCATCTCCATCGTCATCAGCCGGGCAATCTCGTCTTTGCGCGCTGCCAGAAGCTGGCCGAAGCGGAACAGAATCTCGCCGCGCTTGGGTGCCGGATAGATACGCCAGGTGGCAAAGGCGGCGCGGGCTGCGGCAACGGCGTCGTTGACATCTTCCGGGCCGCTGTCAGGGAACAGGCCCAGCAGGTCGCCGTTGGCCGGATTGTGGTTCTCAAAGACGCGCCCGGAGCGCGCCTCTACCCAGCGGCCATTGATATAATTTTTGTAGGTATCAGGCATAGTTCTCACCCTCACTTGTGATGTTCATCTCTTCAAGAAGCGTTCTTGCCTCCCGCCGGAATTTTGTAGATCGGGAACATCCGCACTTCCGAGCGTTGCAGCGCGGTGCGCACCCCCTCGGCTGAAGGAGATTGCACTTTCTCATAACAGCGCAGCGCCTCTCGATAGTGAGCGACTGCTTGAGCGTTATTGCCCTGATCGCGCGCCAGCCAGGCCAGGAACTGGTGACAATCGCCCATACCATGTATGTCGCCCAGCAGTTCGGAGATCGCCAGGCTTTTCTCGATGAGTTCGCGTCCACGCTCTACCTCGCCGCGCTGGCCGATCAGCGACCCCAGGCTGCGCAGTTCGCTGGCCTCCGCCGCCTGGTCTCCCAACTGTTGAGCCAGGGCCAGGGCGCGCTCAAGGCCCGCGCGCGCCGCGACCAGCCGCCCGGCTCCGGCATCCCAAATCGCCAGCGCGTGCGTTTCAAGCCGCTCTGCCGCCAAATCGCCCAACTGCTTTGCCAGGTCCAGCGCCTGCTCGTAACCAGAACGCGCCTCGATGGAGCGGCCCTCCTGCGCGTCAAGCACGGCCAGGCCATGCACTTCCTCGCGCTCGGCGGCCAGATCACCCAAATGCCTTGCCAGGTCCAGCGCCCGCTCGTAGCCTGAACGAGCCTGCTCCAGTTGTCCGGTCTGCCAGTCCAGTACGGCCAGGCCATGCACTTCTTCGCGCTCGGCGGCCAGATCGCCAAGCTGTTTTGCCAGAATCAGCGCCCGCTCGTATCCAGCCCGTGCCTCGGCGAGCCGTCCAGTTTGCCAGTCCAGCACGGCCAGTTCATGCACCTCCACCCGTTCGGCTGCCGGATTATCTAGCTGTTTTGCCAGGGAGAGCGCTCGCTCGTAAGCCCGGCGCGCCTCAACACGCCGCCCAATCTGCATATCCAGCACCGCCAGGCCATGCACTTCCTCGCGCTCGGCGGCCAGATCGCCCAACTGCCGCGCCAGTGCCAGCGCTCGCTCGTATCCAGCCCGCGCCTCTGTGCGCCGCCCGGCCTGCCGGTACAGGGCGGCCAGGGCGTGCGTTTCGACTCGTTCGGCGGCCAGATCGCCCAACTGCTTTGCCAGAGTCAGCGCCTGCTCGTAGCCAGCGTAGGCTTCGGCAAGCTGGCCCAATTCTCGCTGGGTGGTTGCCAGTTGGTGCGCGGCCCAGCGCTGCCAGATGGGTTTCTTTAGCGCCTGGGCCGCCTGGACGGCCCAGGTATAGATACGCAGTTCCTCTTCGCGGCGCGCGCGCGCATCCCATGCCGTGCCGATGGCATCGGCCAGCGCCAGCAGGTCGCGGTGGCGGGCGTGATCGTGTGCCCAGGCCAGCGCGCCCAGCAGCCCTTCTGCCTCGGCCTCCAGCACGTCTATGCCTTCGTCGCCTGGGTGCGCTTCGGCGAAGGCTGACCAGTATGTCAGCATCACCTTGCCCAGCCGCTCTTGCTGCGCGCCCGGCATTCTTGCCAGCCGCTCTGCCGCGTAGGCGCGCAGCAGCGGATGCAGGCGCAGCCGCTCGCCCGGCAGCGGCTCAACCAGGGCGTAAGCAATCAATACGGCCAGTTCTTTCGCCGGGCCAGCGTGCCCTGCTGGCGGATCGCCTTCCTCTGGCGTCGCCTGCGCCAGCGCCAGCGCCGCCCGGCGCGGAAAGCTGCCTCCCGTCAGGAGGGCCAGGCTCGCAAAGAGCCGCTGCTGGCGCGGAGTGAGCTTCTGCCAGGCGCGGGCACAGCACAGACGCAGCGCCCGCTGCGCGGCCTGGGGCGTGTAGTCCTGGAAGGCATCGATCCCCAGGCCATCGGCTTCGATCTCCTGGCGCACGGCCTCCAGGCTGAAGCCCATCACGCCCGCGTAGGCGGCGGTCAGTTCGATGACGAGCGGCAGACCGCCCATCAGCGCCAGCAGGCGCGGCACATCCAGTTCGTCTGCCGGGGTGGGTCGCCCCTGATCGGTCTGGTGCAGCCGCTGCACAAAGAGCGCGCAGGCGTCGGGGACTTCCAGCGGCGGCAGGTCGATGATTTCCGTAAGCTGCGGCGGCTCGATCTTTTCTCGCCCCGTGACCAGCAGGACGGTTGCGCCTGGCACAGCCAGCGCGCTCAGCGCCGTTTCGGCGTCCAGCATCGGCTCCAGATTGTCCAACACCAGCAGCAGCCGCTCGCGCCGGGAGAGCGCCTTGGTAAGCGCTGCGCGCCGCGCCGTCCGGTCGGTCAGCGTGGCGACTTGATCCATGCCAAGGGCACGCGCCACGCGAATCCAGAGTTCGGCCAGACCCGCCTCGCCGGTCAGGCCGTCGCAGGCGATCCAGGCCGCGCCGCCGGGGAACAGTTGGTCGTCGTTGGCAAGGCGAGCGGCAACTTCGGCAGCCAGGGCAGTCTTGCCGATGCCGCCCATGCCTGCCAGCGCGAAGATGCCCACGTTCTCGCCCGCGCGCAGCTTTGCTATCAGATCAATCAGGATCGTCCGGCGCCCGACAAACGAGGCAGCGCGCGGCAGACCGCCAGGGGCAATGACGCGCGGCGCGGCTGGCAACGTTGGGAACTTGTAGATGGGCTGTTTGACGCTGATGAGCCTGCTTTCCCGGCTGCCCGCGCTGGCGGTGTGGGGCACGCCGGTGAGGTCGCGGCTCTCTCGACCGCCGGGAAACGTCTGCTGCGTTCCAGGCGCGGGCTTCACCGAGGAGGACAACGGGGTGCCGCAGTACATGCAAAAGGCTGCCCTATCTGGCATCTGCTGATCGCACACCGGGCACCGCTGCATCGCCATCGATCCTTTCCGGGCAAATGATACTTACTATGAATTCGTCTGTTGCCAGAAGTAGGATAGCAGAAACAGCGGCTGTTTCGCAAGCCCCTGATGTGGGGGAGCCAGTGTCTACAGCGTCTACAGTGTTGCGCTGTAGTGTTGAAACGGTAGAATGATTAGAAAATCGTGGTGGTGGCCGCCCTCATTGGTGACAACGAAGTGATAGCGTACTCCTGTCGTGAAGGTCGTTTGCGGGGAGTGAACGTAAAAGTCACCGATAGCAATCTTGACCTCTGTTGGTCCCCCGCCTGTGTTGGAACTGCCTCCGCACCCTGCGAGAACCAGCATCAGCAAGCACGTCAACGGGAACACACGAGTCAGCCGCTTCATAAGCTGCCTGGCTTTTCTAGGGCATTGCGCCAGATGTGAGTATCGGTTCCTTGAGTACCTCATGGTTTCAAAACGGGGGCAATGATAGCATGAGCTATGAGATTACACAAGAAGTTCTAGCCATGAAGTCCCTGTGGGGTATCATTCTGGGGACTGTAATGGGAGGGTGAACCAGAAGGTTGAACCCTCCCCAGGAGCGCTCTGGAGGCCCACCCGGCCCTGGTGCTGCTCTATGATGGTCTGGCTGATGAAGAGGCCAATGCCCAGGCCGATGCCGGAGCCGCTCTGGACCTCCACGCCGGGCGCGCGGTAAAAACGCTCCCAGATATGTGCCTGTACTTCAGGAGGCAGCCCTGGCCCCTGGTCGCGCACCCAGACGCGCGCCTGCTGCTCTTCGATCTGCACGCCCACCTCGACCGGGCGGTCTTCTGCGGAGTATCTGAGGGCGTTGCTGAGGAAGTTGGTCACAACCTGCTCGATACGGTCAGCATCGGCAGTGATGGGCAGCGCGGCGCGCTGGGGCAGGTGCAGGTGGATGGTTCGCTCCGGGAGCAGCCAGCGCTGTTCTTCGACGGCTGCGCGCACGATGGCGATCAGGTCGGCTGGCTTGGTCTGGAGAGGCAGGCGCCCTGCCTGAATGCTGGATGTTTCCAGCAGGTCATTTACCAGGCCATTGAGCCTACTCCCCTGGTGGAGTGCAGCTTCAATGGTTGCTTGCAGTGAGCCAATCAGGGCATGTGCATCTCCGGTGCCCCCGGCGATATGGCGCGCCAGGCGCTGACTGCGCTGCTGGCTCATCTGCAAGCCCAGGATGATCGAGGTGAGGGGCGTTTTGAGTTCGTGGCTGGCGAGACTCAGGAACAGTTCCATTTGCCGGTTGGCTTCGCTCAGGGCCAGGACATTGGCCTGGGACTCGGTGCGCGCGCGGATGAGCCGCTCCCGCTCGATCACCAGCGCGCCCAGTCTGGCAACCGCAGCCGCCAGCGCCCGATCATCGGCAGTAGGTACCTCCGCCTGTGGTTCATACTCCAGCATGAGCAGCCCAACCAGGCGCGGTCCAATCTGCATAGGCTTCACGCGCAGTCGGTGCTTTTGTGCGAGAGGGGCATCATCCTGGATGAATAGCTGGGCCAGGTCTACCTCTATCATTTCACCTGCACGCAGGCGAGCGGCCAGTGTAGAATCAAGCCATATCTTTTGCTGTAGCTGCTGGTGCCATCTGATCTGTTCCTGGAATGCTTCCGCAGGGAAGGCGCCCGCGACTGCCAGGATGGTCAGCGCGCCATGCTCTGGTTCGATGCGAGAGAGACTCAGGGACTGGCACTCCTGAATCTGGAACGTCAGCGCTGCTAGCTGTCCGGCGGCGACATCAACGGTTGGGATGTTTTCCTCCGCAAGAGATGTGTCCTCATCTGGCGCCTGAACCAGCGCTTCGACCATTGCCAGCAAGGCGGTCACGACGCGGCTCAGGCGCTGGCGTTCCTGCTCGTTTTTGGCCTGCTCGTTGGCGAGCGATTCGGCCAGCGCCTCGGCCTGCTGGCGCGCGGCCTCCTCTTTGCTGGCTCGCTGTTCAGCCTCGCGGCGCTGGCGTTCGCGCTGGCTCATGGCCTGGGTAAGCAAAAGCCCGCCAAAGAAGACCAGGCCGTCTTGCATGATGTCTATGAAATCTTTCCGGGTGATGCCAAACAGCGGCGGGTAGATTAAATAGTAGAGCAGAAACGTACCAAGGATAGTAGCGATCAGGCAGGGGCCTGCTCCCCAGTTTAGTCCCAGGAAGAGAATAATCAGGAAGACGAAGATGCCTCCGACTTCAGGAACATGAGGGAGCGTGTGGAGTCCGATGACTTCCAGCGCGATAACGAGCAGGGTGAGCGCTGCTGACACCAGATAGCCAACCAGGGGATGGCGCCAGCGCCGGGGCATCCAACCGGGAGTGATGGTATTCGCCTTGAACCAGCCATAGATGGTGTGCCAGGCTTTTGTTACCAGATGGAGCAGAGACGACACAAACGGGGGCTGCCTCATCACTTGCCTCAAGAGCGCTGCTTGCTATGAATCGGAAGCGTGGTTTGTTCGGATTTCTCTGCAATATGAGTGCCAGCCCGGTGGCAGGCAGGCAAGGATCAGGCAAGCTGCCTGATCCTTGCCACAAATGTGTGGATGGCAACGCTACGCGGTGCGAATCCTGGCCGCTGCCTCCAGACCCAATTCTTTGATTGCCCGCTCGCGCAGGATGAACTTCTGCACTTTGCCGCTGGCGGTCATGGGGTACGCATCCACAAACTTGAAGTAGCGTGGAATCTTCTGCTTGCTGATCTGGCCGGTGCAGAAGGCGCGCAGTTCCTCTTCCGTCACCGTCTCTCCGGCTTTGGGCATGACGACGGCCAGCAGTTCTTCGCCAAAGAATTGATCGGGCACGCCCAGCACAGCGACATCAGCTACTTTCGGATGGCGGATCAGGAACTCTTCGATCTCGCGCGGGAAGATATTTTCGCCCCCGCGAATGACCATATCCTTGAGGCGGCCCACGATGTTGATATAGCCGCGCGCATCCATCGTCGCCAGATCGCCGGTATGCAGCCAGCCATCGTGATCGACGGCTTCGGCGCTGCGCTCCGGCATATTGTAATAGCCCGCCATCACCAGCCAGCCACGCGCGCACAGTTCGCCGCGCTCGCCAACAGGCACAACCTGGCCGCTCGCCGGATCAATGATCTTGACATCAACATGCGGCAGCGGGATGCCAACCGTCGCGGCTTTGAGTTCAAAAGGATCATCCAGCAGGGTGAGCGTAATGGCGCCAGCATTTTCGGTCTGTCCAAAGGCAATGACAACATCCGCGCCGATGCGCTCTTTGACCTGCTCCATCAGATAGACCGGGACGGGCGCGCCCGCGCAGACAACCGCCTTGAGCGAAGAAAGATCGTACTTCTCGAAGTCGGGATGCTGGAGCATCGCCAGCAGCATGGTAGGAACGCCGCCGGTAAAGGTGCAGCGCTCGGTGCTGATGACCTGCATGGCCTTGACGGGATCGAAGCCGAGCAGCGGGTGGATGGTGCTGCCGCCGCAGAGGGCTGCCAGCGTATAGCCAACGCAGCCAAAGACGTGGAAGAACGGCACCAGCACACAGCTTCGCGTGTCCTGGTCTGATCTGACGCGCTGTGAGACGGTCCACGATTGGTTGGTAAGGTTATAATGCGTCAGCAGGGCGCCCTTGGGGAAGCCGGTGGTGCCGGAGGTGTAGAGCATCAAAGCCGGGTCGTTCGGTGTGATCGACGCCTGGCGCTCGCGCAGCGCTTCGTCGCTGACCTGCGCGCCCGCCGCGACGAACTCTCTGAAGTGGGTGGGGCGCCAGTCGGGCTGGGTCATCAGGCCAGCCGGGGGCGCGCCCAGCAGAGAAACGTAGCGCAGCTTGGGCAGGCGCTCGCTGGTGACTTCGCCGTTTCTGGCGCCGGGCGTGACCATCGAGCGGACCGTTTCCAGGCAGTTGTGGTCGCGGATTTGCGCCATGAAGAAGAGCGCAGCGACATCACCTTGCTTGAGGATGTATTCAATCTCTTGCCCCCGCAGGATGGGGTTGACCGTCACCAGTACCAGGCCCGCTTTAGCGGCGCCCATCTGGAGCAGCACCCACTCTGGCACGTTGGCGGCCCAGACGGCGATATGCTCGCCCTTCTGGAGTCCCAGCGCCATCAAGCCTTTGGCGACAGCGTTGGCCTGGTCGCGGTACTGCGCGTAGGTCCAGCGGATGTCGAGCGCGCCGCCGAACTCTGGATAGCAGGAGTAGACAATCGCCTCTTTGGTGGCAAACTCCTCTGCGCGCCTGTCCAGGAGGTCGCCAATTGTGGTGTGCATCAGTGGTTCACCGCTGGTATCGGCCTGCCAGTAGGACAGGCCATCATTGGTCATGCCCATCAAAAGCCTCCTCTGGGAAGAAAACTGAGGTTCTCAGCACGCTCTGCGCCCCTGCCAGGCGCATCCATCAGGTCATGGCCTGGCTTGCATTCCCTGGCGCCCTCACTGTTCGGGCATGAGTCACGATAGCAGACGGGTGCTGGGATGTCAAGGGGCGTGGTGGCTGGAGGATACTCTTGACGGATTGTAGCATATATGCTACAATCCAGGCATGGGATGGACGATTGAGTATTACGAGCAAGAAGATTCAGTGCAGCCTGCTGAAGTCTTTGAGGACCAATTGGAGCAGGATCACCCGGAATTGAGAGGAAAGCTGCTTCGTATTGCCGATCAACTTGTGGTTCATGGCCCGCATGTGGGTGGGGGCCTGGTGAAGGCGTGTCGAGGATACAAGGGGCTATCAGAGATGCGTGCGATCTATGGGCAGTGGCTGGCTCGTGAACTCTTCGGGTTTGATGGGATGCTGGTCATCTTATTGCATGGCTACGTCAAGCGTGGTGGAGATGAAGCGTCCGAGCCTGATTTGAAAAAAGCCTATCGGTATTGGCAGGACTATCAGCGCACTCGCAAGATCAGCCCTGTCGAAGAGGAGGAAGAACATGAATCGCTATGAGCAGCGCAAGGCCGCCGCACTTCAGAACCCTCGTGTCATGGCTGGCTACCACGAGATGGATGCGGAAATTGCGCTGCTGCAAACACTGGATGAGGCTCGTAGAAGTTTGCATGTTACTCAGGAGCAACTGGCAGAGCGAATGGGGAAACAGCGTACCGTAATCGCGCGGTTGCTGAGTTCCCCTGATGCGAACCCGACGCTGGATACCTTCACCGAGATGCTCCGCGCGCTTGGGTTAAAGGCGGAGATAACGCTGCGTCCTGCCGCTCCAGACGAGGCGCCTATCGAGGCCAAATTTGTTCCGTCGGCGTGATGGCGAAAAAACTAAGGGCATGCCAGATCAGCATGCCCTCGCTTTTTGTCCTTGCACCTATCCTTCTCCATCCGCAGCGGGCGCGTCTAACTCAGCCAGCGAGCGCGTGGTGGGAGCCGGGGCTGCGCGCTGCACCGCGATGACGCGCACCGGCTCATCGAAGCCTTTAAGTGGGGCCGTGCCCCAGGGACGATAGACCAGTCCCTCTACTTTGCGCGCCAGATGGGTCACGACCTCGCTGACCAGCACCTCGCCGGGTCCGGCCAGGCTGCACAGCCGCGCCGCCAGATTGAGCGCCGCGCCGCGATAGCCGTCGTCCGTTGGCACGGCTTCGCCAGCGTCCAGGCCAATGCCGACGGGCAGAGGTAAGGTGTAATCGGCTTTGGTTGCCTGGAAGAAATGCTCCTGCATCTCCACTGCCGCCTGAAGCGCCTGGCGCACGGAGCTAAAGCAGGCCAGCGCCTCGTCGCCGCGCAGTTCAATTAAATGGCCGTGCCGGAGCGTGACGACCTCGCGCACCAGCATCGCAAAGCGCCTGGTCAGCCGGGCGGCGGCTTCGTCGCCGCGCTCCAGGGTGAAGTGGGTGTAGCCGCGCACGTCGGCAATCAGAAAGACCTGAATGGCGGGCAGTCCTCTGGCAACAGGCGTGTGCCCGGTGGTGGCTGACTTGGGCAGCGGCGCGGCATTGAAGAAATTTGCGCGTTCTTCTCCATCCAGCCCCAGAAAATCGGCCAGCCGCTCAATCGCCTCCGGGGGCGCCTGGATTTGCATCCCGGACTCCAGCCGCGAGAGCGCGTCGACGGTGGTTTTGGCTAATTTTGCCAGCTTTTCTGGGGTGAGTCCGCTGGTCAGGCGATACTGCCGCAGCAGTTCGCCAAAGTTTGGCTTGGAAGGATTACTCATCGTCTGCTCGCTCCTTGGCCTTCAATGATCGGCTGTGCTGACGCGCCAGGGGTGGGTGTAGACGTTGAAACTGGAGCCACGCAGGAAGCCAACCAGGGTGATATTGCCCGCCAGGGCCAGATCGACGGCCAGGCTGCTGGGCGCGGAAACGGCAGCGACCAACGGAATGCCCGCCGCCAGGGCTTTCAGGACGATTTCAAATGAGAGCCGCCCGCTGACCAGCAGGACGCGCTCCGCCAGCGGCAGCGCGCCATCCAGCAGAGCGCGCCCTACCAGCTTATCGACCGCGTTGTGGCGGCCCACATCTTCGCGCAAGGCCAGCAGCGTGCCGGAAGTATCGAAGAGTCCGGCGGCGTGCAGCCCGCCGGTATGCTGGAAGACGCGCTGTTCGGCACGCAATCGGTCAGGCAGCGCGCAGAGGACGGCAGGCATCAGTCGCAGCAGGCCATCCGGCAGGGGCGGCAGCGCCGCGCAGGCAGCGGCCACGCTGTTTTTGCCGCAGACGCCGCAGCTCGCGTTCACCGCGAACTGGCGCGAGTAGCCCTCTTCCTGCACGCGGCGCTGAAGATCAACGCCCGGCGCGGCGCGAATCTCCAGCACATTATCAGATGGGAATCCATCGGGATCGCTGCCAGGAGCAAAGCCCGCCAGTTCTTGCGGGCCGCGAATCAATCCTTCGCCGTAGAGGAAACCGGCGGCCAGCTCTTCATCGTGCCCCGGTGTGCGCATGATAACCGCCAGCGTTTGGGAGGGTTGGGTATCGGCGCCAGCCACGCGCAGTTCCAGCGGCTCTTCGGCGGTCAGTTCATCGTGTGCCAGGTTGGATGACGCGCCCGACCAGCGCACGACTTCCACGCTCACCTGGCGCAGCGGGTCCAGCGGCGAGCGGAAGGGCGCGGTCAGCATTTCATCTGGTGTAGTATCGGTCATAGCGCACCTGCGGTTTCTTGCAAAGCTGGCCCTGTTCTTTCTTCGTAGTATAGCACAAGCGCCCGGCGGCTGAAGGCCGCACCTGGAGGCTTCGCCACAACGCCCGCCTGCGCGGGCTAAGACAAACAAATCATCATTGGCCGGGCACTTATCTACATGGATGTGCTATCGCTGGTGTAAGTGATCTGAATCTGTCTGAGCAGGTCGGGCCGCTGCGCCAGGCGGTCGCGGACCATCGCGCGCTCAGAGAAGCTAAAGGAGGGACAGGTATCGGTGCGAAAGACAATCTGCCGGGATGGGTCAGCCTGGCAGCGGCCAACGGCGTAGAAGGCGCCCTGCGCCTGATAGAAGCGGCAGCCGCCGCAGTGCTTTTTGATGCTTCGGAGCCGATGGGCGAGCTTCTGGCCGAGCGCGAAGAGCAGGATGAGGCTGCCGGGGAAGAAGAGCGCGCTGGCGAAGAGCGCGAGCAAGATGGACGCGCCAGGGCCAACCAGAAGAGAGAGCGGGACGACGCCAATGCTGAGGAGCAAGCCCAGGCTGACCATTGCAGCCCCTTTACTCAGGCAGATAGGCGCTGGCTCGTTCCAGCGGCCCCTGGTGGGGAGATAGCGCGAGCGATGGTGAGCGGCGCGGCGCTGCTTATGAAATGATAAGCCGGTCATAGGGCGCCTCCTGGTCGCTGAGGGTAATGCAGTCGTTATCAGAGCAAGGTTTGAAAAGATATTGATTATATAACATGCTCTATCCAAAAAGTCAATACTAAAATCAATAATTTTGAGATCGTATTTATATTATTGAATTTCTTCGTTCGCGCTGATGAGGCGAGCAGGTGTCAAACCAGAGGACTTTTAGCGTCTATTTTTCCCCTTGACTTCTTGCCAGGTATCTGGTATGCTAATGAAAAGAATCGTATTGCGATATAAACCCTCTGCAAAAGACCATCTATGTAAGAATTGTTCATCTCCTCCTCTGGCTATGCCGCGAGCAAACTCTTTGCTGACCTGCTCTTCCTCTTCATGAGCATAGAGGCTGGAGGGAACGCCCTTCAGGAAATTGTATCGCTTCAGATGTATGCCATCCCGTACTGGCATGAAAGGAGGGGTGAGCCGTACACAGAGCCGTATGCAAGCCGTTGAGGACCCTGCTGTTGACTTTCATCCTACACATGTTTAGAGGAGACCTTGTATGTCAGTAATCCCCACATCAGCATTTGTCCCGATTGCAATCGGCTTTTTTGGCCTTGGCACTGGCTATTTTGTCTGGGGCGGCCAGGCTGTCTTTGGCTTCCCCAAGGAAGATAAGCCGGATGTCAGCCAGACGATGGGCATGTGGGCACTCTGGATGCCTGGCTTCATGCAGTTCGTCACTGGCATCAGCTTGCTGGTTGGTTTGACCTGGTTCCATGTTTTTGATCAAACTGCCAGCACTTCTCCGCTCTACATGGCGGCATTGGCCTTCACCGCGTATGGTATTCACTGGTTTGCGATGGCGCACCGGCGCTTCATTCGCTCCAGCGCTTTGCCTGATGGCTGGATGGCAATCGCCTTCGCGTTGCTGTCTATCCTGGGCATCATTGTCTTCCTGAATGCCAGTGACATTCCCGTTGTCATCGTGTTCATCGGCCTCACCCTGATCTACCTGACTGAAATTCTCACGCGCTTTGGCATTCTTTCCTGGGGAGGCCGCCTCGTTGGCGTCTGGCAGTTGCTGACGGGCATCTGGTTGATGTACCTGACCTTTGCTGTCACGTTGAATCTTTCCAACAATTTGCATTGGTGGGTGTGAGCCTGCTGTGATGTCTCAGGCGGGAATGTTTGATAGGAGGCTGACGGACCTTTTATGAACTGCTTCCCCTCTGGCGAGCAGCATGGCTGCCTCCAGGCGCGCCAAGAGATTGGCGCGCCTGTGGCTCTTGACTTCTTTCCGGTTGTCTGATATGCTCTAGATACGAGGCATATATCGTTCCCCGATAGGCTTTCCTGGTCGCAGCCAGCCCGAAAGCTGGCTGAGGGTTGAAACAAACAAACAAACCCCGCTGATTGCCAGTAGTTTCTGGCCCCCGTGTTGGGAGCCGTAGCCAGGCTAGCCCGCAGCCGCCTGCTCTCATCATCCGTATGAATGCCAATGACCGCCGCGAGCCAGCCTCTTGCACGAGGTTACACCAATGGCAAAGTTGATTACCCCCTCACTCTGGGCAGATTGGAAACCTTTTGGGCTTGGCGAGAAGAAGCCACATCATTTCTGGGAGATTTTCAAGACGGTGTGGCAAAACAAGCGTCACCCCCTCTATGCCTGGCGCATTTTGAGCCGGGGCTGCTGCGATGGGTGTTCTCTGGGCACGATGGGGATGAAAGATTGGACGATGAGCGGCATCCATCTCTGCACTATCCGGCTCAATTTGCTGAAGCTCAATACGATGGCTGCTATGCCCTGGCAGCGCCTGGAAAACGATCTGGCGGGCCTGAAGCAGCTTTCCAGCGCCCAACTGCGCGAGCTTGGCCGCCTGCCCTATCCGATGGTGCGTCGGCGCGGCGACGCCGGGTTCAGGCGTGTTTCCTGGGATGAGGCGTTGGACCTGATTGCCAACAAAATACGTGTGACCAACCCCCAGCGCATCGCCTTCTACCTGACTTCGCGCGGCCTGACCAACGAAGTCTACTATGTAGCTCAGAAGGTGGCACGCTTCCTGGGCACCAACCATGTCGATAATGCCGCCCGCGTCTGTCATTCGCCCAGTTCCGTAGGACTCAAGCAGACGGTTGGTGTTGGCGCGTCCTCCGTCTCCTACAAAGACTGGATCGGCACTGATCTGCTGGTGCTGGTTGGCAGCGACATCGCCAATAATCAGCCGGTGACGACCAAATACCTCTATTATGCCAAAAAAGCGGGCACCAAGATTGTCGTTATCAATCCCTATAAAGAGCCGGGGTTGACACGCTACTGGGTGCCCTCCGTGCCAGAAAGCGCGGTGATGGGCACGCGGCTGATGGATGACTTCTTCCAGGTGTCCACCGGCGGTGATATTGCCTTCCTGAATGGCACGCTCAAATATCTGATTGAGCAGGGCTGGTTCAACCAGGAGTTCATTGAGAAGCATACTGTCGGCTGGGAGGAACTCAAGGCCGAGCTTGCCAGCCAGGATTGGGAGATGCTGGAGCGCTTCAGCGGCCTGACGCGCGACGATATGCGCCGCTTTGCGGAATTGATTCACAACGCCCGGACTGGCATCCTGGTCTGGAGCATGGGCATCACCCAGCATACTTTTGGGGTGCAGAATGTCAAAGCGGTGGTGAATATTGCGATCTCGCAGGGCTGGCTGGGCAAAGAACACTGCGGCGTCGTCCCCATTCGCGGGCACAGCGGCGTGCAGGGCGGCGCGGAAGTGGGCGCCGTGCCCGATGCGCTGCCCGGCGGCGCGGCGGTGAATAATCCCGATAATGTAGAGCGCTTTAGCAAACTCTGGGGCTTCGATGTGCCTGAAGCGCCGGGCATGCGCGCAGTCTCGATGATTGACGCGGCTTATGATGGCGATGTGGATGTGTTTTATTGCAGCGGCGGCAATTTCCTGGAGGTGCTGCCAGAGCCAGACTACGTGCGCGAGGCGTTGGAGAAGATTCCGCTGCGCGTCCATCAGGATATTTATGTGACGACGCAGATGCTGGTGGACCCGGCGGAGACCGTTGTGCTGCTGCCCGCGCAAACGCGCTACGAGCAGCCAGGCGGCGGCACCGAGACGAACACCGAGCGGCGCATCATCTTCACGCCGCACATCCCCGGCCCCCAGGTGGGCGAGGCGCGCTGCGAGTGGGAGATTTTCCAGGAGGTGGCCGCGCGGGTCTACCCCGACAAACGCGACAAGATCACTTTCCCCAACGCGCAGGCGATCCGCAATGAGATTGCCCAGGTGATGCCGCTTTACGCGGGCATCGAGACGCTGCGCAAGAAGGGCGATCAGGTCCAATATGGTGGGCGCTATCTATATAAAGATGGGCAGTTCAAGACGCCCGACGGCAAGGCGCATTTCTTTGCCCTCAAGCCGCCGGAGGTAGTGCTGCCCGCCGGACAGTTTATCCTTTCGACGCGGCGCGGCAAGCAGTTCAACAGCCTGATCTACAGCAAGAAGGATACGATGAGCGGCGCGCCGCGCGACAGCCTGCTGATCTCGGCGGAAGATGCTGCCGCGCTGCATGTGCGCGAAGGCGAGCGCGTGCGGGTCAAGAGCGACAACGGCCAAAGCATGGAATGCCGCATCCATATCGATAAGATCAAGCCGCGCAACGTGCAGGCGTTCTGGCCGGAGTGCAACGTCCTCATCCGGCGGCGGGTCTGCGACGTGGCTGCTGGTGTCCCTGATTACAACGCCATTGTGGAGATCGAGCCGCTGCGCGCAGCAGTTGGCGCGGGCGCGGGAGCAGCGGCGGCGGATTAGCGTGAGAGAAAAGCATACCAATGATAGTGGCTCAGATACCCATCTGGGGTCACTGTCATTGGTGTTAGAATCGGTTTCTCGGTCTGTTGCCATCTGCTGCCACGTGCAGCCATTTCCTCCCTCTTGCTTTTTGGCAGTGTTTCTGCTACACTGTTGCCCTTGCCTACCGCCAGTTTTTCCAGCCTTTCCGGCTTTCCTGATAATACTCCATCCAGAGGGTCCAGCCGCGCCGGTCGCCCATCTGCATCAGTGCGTTGCTTGCCTCCGAACGCACCGATTCATCCTTATCGGAGCGAAGAACCACAACGAGTGGCTCAATGGCCCGTGCATCCTTGAGCCGTCCCAGGGCTACAGCCGTCCGGCGGCGCACGAATGGACTCTGGCTTTGCAGCAAGGCAACAAGCGGCTCAACCGCCCGCGCATCGCCAATCAATCCCAGGGCCTCGACGGCCTCCTGGAGCGGCCATTCAGCCTCGTCATTCAACCGCTCGATTAACGGCTCGATGGCGCGGGCATCTCCAAGCTCCTTCAACGCCGCGATGGCTCCGGTGCGAACCATGTCTATCTTATCGCGCAGGCAGGCAATCAGCGGATCGACGGCGCTGGGGTCTTTGAGGTGTCCGAGCGACAGCGCTGCCTCACGGCGCACCGTCGCTACGCGATCACGCAGGCAGATGAGCAGTGGCCCCACAGCCCGCAGGTCTCGAAGCTGTCCGAGCGCTGCCGCTGCTGCGGCCCGTGCTGCCGACGCCTGATCGTGAAGCAGCGCCAGCAGGGCGGGAACGGCTTGCTGATCCCCAAGCTGCCCTAGTGCCTCGGCGGCTCGCGCCCGCACCCACCCATCCCCATCCCGCAGAGCATCCAGGAGCGGCTGGACGGCCTGGGCATCGCCAAGTGTTCCCAGCGTTCTGGCGGCAGCCTTTCGCTTGCTTGGTTCGGGCGATTGAAGCCGCTTGACCTGACGCATTACCTTGCTGTTGGTCATCGATGTCCTCCTGACGTAGTATCATTCCGGCGCCAGCCCCCAGTGTTCCGGGGAGCGCCAGAGGCTGGAAAGAATCAATTCGCGGATGAAGACGAGTTCCTTGGGCAGCCGGTCATAGAGCTTCATGAAAAGCTCCTCGTGGGCAAGCAGTTCTTGCTGCCAGAGCGCGCGGTCTACGGTCATCAGTTCGTTGAACTGGGCGCGCGTGAAATCGTGCGCCCCGCGCCAGTCCAAATCTTCGTAGCGCGGCATCCAGCCAATCGGACTCTCAATGCTGACGGCGCGCCCCTGCGCCCGCTCGACAATCCACTTGAGGATGCGCATATTCTCGCCAAAGCCCGGCCAGAGAAAATGGCCCTGGGCATCGCGCCGGAACCAATTCACACAGAAGATGCGCGGTGGATTCGGCAGATTCCGCCCGAAGTTGAGCCAGTGGTTGAAATAATCCGCCATGTGATAGCCAGCGAACGGCAGCATCGCAAAGGGGTCGCGGCGCACCTCGCCAACCTTGCCAGCAGCGGCGGCGGTTGTCTCCGATCCCATCGTGGCGGCGGCATAGACGCCGTAGTTCCAGTTGAACGCCTGATAGACCAGCGGGACAGTATTGGCGCGCCGCCCCCCAAAAATGAAGGCCGAGATGGGCACGCCTTTGGGGTCGTTGGCCGCCGGATCGATCACCGGACACTGGCTGATGGGCGCGGTGAAGCGCGCGTTGGGATGCGCGGCCTTGCGCCCGCTGTCGGGTGTCCAGTCCTGGCCGGTCCAGTCGATCAGATGGGCGGGCGGCTCCTCGGTCATGCCCTCCCACCACACGTCGCCGTCGTCGGTCAGCGCCACGTTGGTAAAGATGGCGTTGGCGCGCATCGCTGCCATCGCGTTGGGATTGGAGGTCTCGCTGGTGCCGGGGGCAACACCGAAGAACCCCGTTTCAGGGTTGATCGCGTAGAGCTTGCCATCGGACCCTGGCTTGATCCAGGCAATGTCGTCACCAATGGTTGTGACCTTCCAGCCCTCTTCCTGGAAGGCTGGGGGCGGGATGAGCATGGCGAAGTTGGTTTTGCCGCAGGCGCTGGGGAAGGCTGCCGCGACGTAGGTTTTCTCGCCGCGTGGATTCTCGACGCCCAGGATGAGCATGTGTTCGGCCAGCCAGCCTTCATCGCGCGCCAGCACCGAGGCGATGCGCAGCGCGAAGCATTTTTTGCCGAGCAGCGCGTTGCCGCCGTAGCCAGAGCCATACGACCAGATGGCGCGTTCTTCGGGAAAATGGACGATATATTTAGCCGCCGGATTGCACGGCCAGGGTACATCCTGCTGGCCTGGTTCCAGCGGCATGCCGACGGAATGCAGGCAGGGAATAAAATCGCCAGCGTGGCCCAATACGTCATAAACGGCACGGCCCATGCGGGTCATAATACGCATACTGACGGCCACATAGGGCGAGTCGGTCAACTGAACGCCGATGTGGGCAATGGGCGAGCCAAGCGGTCCCATGCTGAAGGGGATAACATACATCGTGCGTCCACGCATGCACCCGTCGAAGAGCCTGCCCAGCGTCTCTTTCATCTCTTTGGGATGTACCCAGTTGTTGGTTGGGCCAGCATCGGCCTTGCTTCGGGAGCAGATGAAGGTCCGGTCTTCGACGCGGGCAACGTCGCTGGGGTCGGAACGAGCCAGAAAGCTGTTGGGACGCTTTTCGGGGTTGAGCCGAATGAGGGTGCCTGACTCGACCATCTGCTCGCAGAGGCGCTGATATTCCTCTTCCGATCCGTCGCACCAGTGAATCTGGTCAGGTTTGCACAGGGCGACCATCTTTTCGACCCAGGCGCGCAGCCTGGTATGGGTGACATAACTTGGGATAAGCATGGCTTCCTCCAACAGAGCGTCGCTGCGTGAATGGACGCGAATGCGGCCTTGATAGGCTGCGTTGCCTATCGTATCGTATTGCTAGTTGCCAGCGTGCTGAAAGGATGTGTTTCAGACGTTGCGGAACAAGTTATTGCTGCTGAATGCAATGTTACCACCAAGGCTGCTTTGTGGAAAGGGGGCTGGAGACCTCACCCTGGCCCTCTCCACATGTGGAGAGGGCCAGGGTGAGGTTAGCGCCCGCAGGCGCCTCTCGCCGCGGGTTTACTCGCCAGGGTGTTCAGATAGTAAGGAGAAACGAGGAGCCGTTGCAGTGAGCCATAATTGGATTGATGTTTCGGTGCCGGTGTTTTCTGGCATGGTGCATTGGCCTGATAATCCGCCAGTGCAGATCGAGCGGGTATTGGATATGGGGCGTGGGGATGGTGCGACTGTCTCGAAGCTGTCGATGGGCGTGCATACGGGAACGCATATGGATGCGCCCGTCCACTTCCTGCCGGGCGGCCAGGGAATTGATGCCGCTCCCATGGACGCGCTGATTGGACCGGCGCGCGTGATTGAAATCAGCGATCCCGTTGCGATCACTCCAGAAGACCTTGCCGCGCATCACATCCAGCCTGGAGAGCGTATCCTGTTCAAGACGCGCAACTCGGCGCGCTGCTGGCAAGGGAACAGCTTTGTCCAGGATTTTGTGTATATCTCGCAGGCAGCGGCGCGCTATCTCGCGGCGCGGCAGGTGCAGGTGGTTGGCGTGGATTACCTCTCGGTTGGCGGCTATTTCCAGGATGGGCCAGAGACGCACCAGGCATTGCTTTCTGCTGGTATCTGGATTATCGAGGGGTTAAATCTGGCCGCTGTTCAGCCGGGCACCTATGAGATGATCTGCCTGCCGTTGAAGATCGTCGGCAGCGATGGCGCGCCCGCTCGCGTGGTGCTGCGCGTGGCGCAGTAACTGCTGGCGATAAGATATACTTCCTGTGGGAGCCGCGTGCGACATTGGCATTGTCGCGGCGGCCAGTCAGGAGGTTTTGCCATGTCGCAGCCGCCCTCCACGCCGGGCCTCTCGCTGGTGCATCTGGTCCGCCCGGCGCAGATAACCGGGGCAGGCCAGCCGCCGCTGCTGATTCAACTGCATGGCATCGGCAGCAATGAAGACGATCTCTTTGCTTTTGCTGATCTGCTTGACCCGCGCTGTGTGGTACTCAGCGCGCGCGCCCCGCTCGTGATTGGGCCGGGGAGCTATGCCTGGTTTGATGTGCGCTTTCTGCCGCAGGGAAACAGTATCAATGTCGAGCAACTGCGCGCCAGCCGCGATACGTTGGTGCAGTTTATTGGCGAGGCGGCTGCGGCGTATCAGGCCGATCCCCAGCGCGTCTATCTGATGGGCTTCAGCCAGGGCGGAATCATGGGCTTAACGGTGGCGCTGACGCATCCCGCGCTGGTGGCAGGGGTCGTGGCGATGAGTTCGCGCATCCCACCGCAGGTGGTGCCCTGGCTTGCGCCCAAAGAGGACTTGACCGGCCTGCCGCTGCTGATGACACATGGCACGGACGATCAGGTAATTCCCGTGCGCGATGCCCGCGAGGCGCGCAAGCTGTTGGAAAGCTTGCCAGTTGATTTGACGTATCATGAGTATCCAATGGGCCATCAGGTAATTCCCAAGAGCCTGCAAGATGCGCTGACCTGGATTACTGCCCGGCTGGATGGCCCGCGAAGGACATCACGATGACCTGCCAGCTTCTGAATGCTGGATAAAATGGAGGGTTTCATTATTCGCCGAATGTTTTGGTTGCCAGCTTGATGAAAGGTAGCATCTTTATGCGTGGACGACATATCGAGACGGCTGATAATCTGGACACGCTGGCGCAGCGCGCCGCGCGGCGCTTTTATGAGACGGCGGAGCGTGCCATTGCCGACCCGGAGCGCGGGCGCTTTCTGGTGGCGCTCTCCGGCGGCTCGACGCCGCGAGCGCTGCATCAGGCACTGGTGGCACACTATCGAGATTTAATCCCCTGGGACGCGGTACAGGTCTTCTGGAGCGATGAGCGCTGTGTGCCACCGGACCACCCCGACAGCAACTATCGTATGGCCCGCGAAACGCTGCTGGAACATGTGCCCTTGCCAGCGGCGAATATTCACCGCATGCCCGGCGAGCGAACGGATTATGACGCTGCCGCTGCTGACTACGAGGCGGAAGTGCGCGCTGTCTTTGGGACGCCAGCGGGGACGACGCCGCGCTTTGATCTCGTTTTGCTGGGTATCGGGCCGGATGGTCACACCGCCTCGCTCTTCCCTGGCACGGCGGCGCTGCATGAAGCAAGCAAACTCATTGCCGCCAACTGGGTGCCGAAAGTCAGTATGGAGCGCCTGACGTTCACCTATGCGCTGATAAACAACGCCAGGCAGGTGATGTTTCTGGCGGCAGGCGAAGAGAAGGCCGAGGCGCTGCGCGATATTCTCAGCGGCCAGACGAGCGTTGATGAGCGGCCCGCTGTGGGCGTGCGCCCGGTGGCTGGCGAAGTGATCTGGATGGTGGATCGCGCGGCCATGCGGCTGGCGGAGCAAGATGCTGGCGCCCCGTAATGCTGTCTTTCTTCAGACGCTTGACGCCAGGCAAAGCGAACGGTATACTAGAGTCAGCGCTTTACGGGAAGCGCGTGGTTCACCGAGGCGACGGCGCGGCGCCGCAAGTGGAAACTTCACCAACGACGCCACTTACCCCGATCCTGATTGAGCCAGGAGATGAGGCTGAGACCATTCTACTCTCCTAGATCAAAAACATCTCAGCGGCCACCTTCTGGACAGCCTGGACCCCAGGCGTATCAACACGCCCCCAGGCATTGCAGGGGTGGCTGCTCTGCCTCACCAGAGAGAAAGAAGAGGTCTCTCATGGCTGCTTCAGACATGCCCATCCGGTTGACGCAGCCCATCATCTGTGCTACGCTGTTACAGCAGCAGAGGAGGGGAACGCAGATCGCTGTGAGGAGTGGGGCATGACAAACGATCATCACAAGGCTTTCACGGATCGGCGCGAGGCCATCGCGTTCTTCAACCTGCTGCGTGGCCGCGACCCAAGGGAACCCTGGCCGCTCCTGCCCATTCTCACCCTGGTTGCGCCGGAAGGTGGCGGCAAAAGCACCTTGATTGATTATTTGCGGGCCGAAAAGTGCTGCTGGGATGGCTGCGCCGCCCTGCCTTATGCCCATCTGGACTTCAATCAGCCCCATACCCCCAAAGACATCCTTCCTATTTTGGTCTCGCTGCGCAATCAGCTTCAGGGGCATGGCGACGGCTTCGGCCATAATCTGACCTTCCCGCGCTTTGATCTGGGCGCGGCTATCGCCCTGGCGTCGCCAACGATTGACCGGCTCCCGCCATCGAATACCAGAGAACTGGACCATATGCTGACCGAGGCGTACCCACTCTTTAACACGCTGCACAAGCCCGGCAGCATGCTGGAAAGCGTTGTGCCTTATGTCCCGTCGTTGCTGAGCGCCCTCAAGTGGACCGCCGAAAGCAAGGCGTTGAACGCCATCCTGCTTCGGCTGGAGAAAGCGTCGACGGCCTGGGAATGGTATCGGGACCATACGACTGATGGCGTGCTGCGCAGCGCCGAAGGCATCCCAGATGTGCTGCTGCGCCTTCAAGTATTGAGTATGCCTGACCGCCCGGAACATGCCTATCTGGTGGAAGAGGTCTTATCCGCCGCGCTGATCGCTGATCTGTTCGACGCGCTGGTCACGCCCAAAAATCCGCTTTCCTGGGATAAGGCCACCAATGTAGTGATCCTGCTGGATAGCTTCGAGGTGCTGCAAGCGCAGGCGGGCGACCGGGCCACGCGCCTGTTGGAACTGCTGGCCCTGGCGGAAGAACGCCTGACCGCTGAGGAAGACCCGCTGTTGTTTGTGATTGGCTGCCGCGAGCCGCTGGCGCGCGAAGTGCGCCAGACGGACGAACCGACATTTGACCAACAGCCTGCCCCAATGTTTGCGCGGCGCCACGCGCTCAACCGCCTTCAGGCGTGGCTCTGGCGGCTGCCAAAAGATCGGCGCCACATCCGGCTGGATGATCTCTATCTCACAATCTGGCTGCGCAATTTCAGTTTCCGCGATACCCGCGAGTATCTGGCAAAGCTGGACGAGCCGCACAACGATGAGGTCTTTGGAGACGAGCGTATCGAAACGGCTATCTACGAGGCCACCAGCGGCCAGCCTTTCTCCCTGGCGCTGGCCGCAGCAGCCGGGTTGGAAGCGCACGCGCGCGGGCGCACGCTGGCCCCTATCGAGTTCCAGCAGGCGCCCGGCCAGGAGGATGAAGCCACGCAGATGGCGCTTTTCGACCTCTTTTTGCGCCAGCTTCCACAGGAAGAACTACGCCAGTTTGTCTTCAGCGCCGTGCCGCGCCTGCTGGATATTGCCGCGCTGCGCGCCGCGCTGCAACTCACTGACGACAACCAGGCTCAAGCATACTGGCAGCGCTATTGCAACCTGCTGTTCATGCAGCCGGTTGGCAGCGGATTGATCGCGTTTCCTCCCCCACTGCGTCGCCACCTGCTGCGCCGCCTGATGCCCAGCCGCGATCCGCAGAGTGAGTATTACCAGATTCACAGCCGCCTGCGCGGCCATTTTGCGCGCCGCTCCAACAGCGGCGCTGCGTCCGATGGTGGCTTGACGAGCGAGCAGGCGCAGATTGAAGCGGCCTATCACGCGCTGGCGTTGGGTCAGCCTGAAATTGCCATTGCGCTTGCCATTGCCGCGCAAGAGAGCCAATCCACCTACTGGGAGCCGCTGCTGGAAGCTGTTGCCCAGGCCCCCACCGACCTGATCCCAACGGACGCTGAGGAGCGCGCCAGCGACGCGCTGCGCCAGGCAGAGCAGCAGCACAGCATGCCGGATTCAGTGACGGCCCTGGTCCTCTATCGCTGGCTATTGACGGCTTTCCGGGAAGATCGTGTCAAAGCTGCCGAGCTTCAGCGCTGCATTGGTAATGCCTACGTGAGCTTGCCAGAAGGCGACCGCCAGGCCGATCTGGAGCAGGCCATTGCCTATCATCAGGCCGCGCTGGATACGTACCTGCAACTGGAGCTTGACTATGAGACGCAGCGCACCAAAAAATCGCTGGACCGGATGCAGCATGAACTGCGGCGGCTGAAGCGCTGGAACGCCATCGTCACCGTAGCACCAGATAGGTGACATACGCAGTAGCCGCGCCCAGCAGAATCGCCATCCCAAAGCAGACCCAGACCAGCGCCCAGAGCAGACGGCGCCCCTTCTCGGCGGGCGCCGCGCTAACATACTGGCGCGGCGTCGAGATGCGCCTGCCATCTGGCCCCAGCCGGGCAGTGGGCCGACGCGCCTGGCGGGGCAGCAGCATACCCACGCCTTCTGTCTCGCCCCATTCCGCCCATTCGCTCTCCAGTGTGCCAGACCTTAATTTGCGCGTGGTGCTGCGCCGGATGGGCGCCTGCCGCTGTGCCGGACCAACAACGACCGGCTGGCGCGCGCCACAGACGCGGCAGAGCAGCGCGCCCGGCAGATTGCGCCCGCCGCAGCGCCAGCACCCGCTGGACAACTGCGTCTCCTCCGCCTCAAAAAGCGAGTCGATCTGGCGTGTCGCAAGCTGCTGGGGTTGGCTATCAAATGTCGCAGCGGGGAAGAGTTCTTCCATTGACACCGTTGCCAGCGCGTCCTGGTCTTCCTCCAGCGGCTCCTGAATGGTGCCCGCGCGCCCGGCGAGATAGACAATCCGGCGCTCTACCGCGTAGGCGCCCGCCAGGGCATTCTCCAGCGCGGCGGTGTTCTGGAAACGCCGGTTGGGGTCATCATGGGTAGCAATCTCGATTACCGAGGCCAGCGCCAGCGAGATTGGTGGGGCGTCTTCCCGCTCAGCCTCCTGGGCCACTTCCTCCGGGCGATACAGCCGGTTCATCACCCGCGCCACCACCTCAGCCCCACCAGCCAGTTCGCGCAGCAGCAGCCCCAGGCTCAACAGATCGTCGCGCGGGTCTGCTGCCGTCCGCGCGCTGCCCATGTCATGGGCAGCGGCAGCAGGCGCTGCATTGCCGGGTGGGTTTGCTGCCCCTGGCTCGCTCATCTCTGGCTCTGCCGGGAGGTCGGCATACTGGGCCGGGTCTGTCGTTCTCGTCGAGGGATACGTCGGCAAGGATGAAAGGCCAGGGAGCGTAGCCGAGGAAGCCGAAGCCACCAGACTGAGCGCGCCCAGGCTGACCACCTGCGCCGGGCCGTCGTCGGGCAGGGCAATGTCTTCTGCGCGCAGCCCGCCCAATGCCAGCGGCGGGCGCTGCTGGTGCAGATAGCCCAGCGCGCGAGCCAGGTCCAGCCCCAGCCGGGCAATTGCCAGCGGCGGCAGCGCGGGCACGCGCCCTTGCATCGCCGCTTCGTCCAGCACATCAGCCAGCGTGCGCTCCGCCAGTTCATCCATCACCACATAGCAGGCATCGCCCTCGCAGAAATAATCGTGGACACGCGGCAGGCTGGGATGGTCCAGCCGTGCCAGCACGCGCGCCTCGCGCAAAAATTGGGCCATCGCCTGATCGCGCTGCTCAGCGGAGGCTGTGGCATCCAGCGGCAGATAGCGCAGCGTCAGACGCCGTTGCAGATCGGTATGCAGTGCGCTGTACGACGCGCCCAGAGATGGAGCCGTTCCCGATGGTGCGCCGCGCGCCGGGCGCAGGGCCAGCACCCGATACTTGCCCTGCTGAAGCTCGTGGCCCGTCAGTGCCTCTGGCATCAGCCCCGGCAGGTCAAGCGTCGTATCCTCCGCGCTCGCGCTGGCTTCGGCAGGACCAGCCACAACGGCAGCGTTTCCCCCTTCCGGCAGGGTCTCTTCAGTCAGTGCATCCTCAAGCGGCTGATCGTCAGGCGGTGGTTCGGCTTCGGTTGTTGAAAGAGAAAGATTGCTCATATGGTGGCGCTCCTACCCCATGCGCTGCCTTGCAACTGATGTGCCATTCTCTCTCTATAGACGGATGAGGGCTGTCAGGTGTTCCGGTTTAGTGCATGCGCTCGTTCTTATTCCACACTCTATACATTATACATCTTATTTTCGCTGTGGCTCTCGCAACAGCATAACTGTGACAGAGCGCACAGTTTTTTGCCTGGGTCGCAAAGGGGGAGAGAGGCAGATACAACTACCCAATAATCCTATCATGCAGGTGATTGTTCCAGGGCCGTGTAAAAGTCGGCGGGCTGGCGGCTGAAGGCCGCGCCTGGAGGGCTGCCGCCCGCCAAGCCTGCCTGCGCAGGCTCCCACCTCCCCAGGAACAAGGAAAACCCTCTTTATCGTGACCGATTTTGTCCGCTTTCCCTCGTATACTTGGGGCAGCGATCAGGATTACTAGAACAGAAAGGACAGCTTGCAATGGGCAACACCTTCACGCCAGAGACCGGCTTTGCTGCGGTCGAGGGCGGGCGTTTGTATTATGAGGTGGCGGGGACAGGTCCGGCCCTGGTGCTGGTACACGCGGGCGTGGCAGACTGCCGGATGTGGGATGAACAGTTCGAGGTCTTTGCAGCGCGCTATCGCGCGATCCGCTACGATACGCGGGGCTTTGGCAAGACGACTTCGGAAGATGTCTCGTTCTCCAACCGGCAGGATATTGTTGATCTGCTTGGGCATCTGGGCGTTGAGCGCACGGCCATCCTGGGTTTGTCGCGGGGCGGCCAGATCGCCATCGACTTTACGCTGGAGCATCCTGAGATGGTGACGGCGTTGATTGCCGTCGCGGCAGGCGTCAGCGGCTTTGAGAGTCCGCCAACCGAGGCCGAGATGGCCCTTTTCACCGAGTATGAACGGCTGGAGAAAGGGAAAGCCTATGATGAACTGACCGATTTTGAGGTGCGTGTCTGGGGCGATGGGCCGAATCAGCCGACGCCGCGCGCCGATGTGCGCGTGCGCGAGCGGCTGCGCGAGATGATTGCCAATAATTACCGGCTGCATCATGAGGAGCTTCAGCCGCGCGTGCTGGAGCCACCCGCTGTCAACCGGCTGGGCGAGATTCGGGTGCCAACGCTGGTTCTCTGGGGCGATCTGGATTTTTCGGAAGTTGAGAAGGCGATGACCTTTCTGACAGAAAGCATCAAGGGCGCGCAGCATGTGATCTTCCCAGGCGCGGCGCATATGGTCAATATGGAGCAGCCCGAACGCTTCAATGCAGTGGTGCTGGATTTTCTGGCACAGAGCCTGGCGACGAAAGGTCACAGCTAGAGGCTGCGCCGCCAAGCAGGCTGGCGGGCAAACCCGCGCCTGGAGGGCTGGCGCCTGAAGGCCGCCCCCGGCACGCGCACAGGCCACACCATAGGCCGCGCAGGCGGCCTTCGCGGGCCGCAGGCCCTCCAGCCGCGCGTTGACGCGCCAGGCTCCGGGCCGCGAGCGACTGTTGCATAGCCCTGTGATTGTTCAGCGTTCACTTGACAGCCGGTGACAAAGCCGGTATACTCTCAGCAAGCGCTAAGTTCTGAGCGCGAGTTTGTTTGCAACGGCTGGCATGGCCGGTGTCGTAAACGCCGACCAGCCATCACCCCACCCCTGACCGGAGCCAGGAAGATGAGGCCGCAGTTCATTGTACGGGAAAAACAGACCTCCACAGCCACCTTCTTGCCTCCTACCAATCAGCCAGTATTTCGGCGCCAGCGCGGCGCCGCTTTGGCTGGGAGGTAGGCGCTCCTTTCAGGGTGGCTGTTGTGCTGCGGGCGCGGCCTGGGGGCGGGCCGCGTCCCTGGAGGTTGTTCCATGTCTTTCGCTACCTTTGGCCCCCTGCCCAGACCGCAGCCGAACCCCATCCCCGGCCTGCCCGCTCTGGAGGCGGCGATCCGCCGCCTGGAAGCAGTCACCCCCACTCCTGCCGGTCAGGAGACCGGCGGTATGCCCCCCACCTACGCCAGCACGCAGACTGGCGCTCCAGGCAGCAGCGCTGTCTGGCAGACGGTAGCAGCGCTGCTGGTCCAGATGGACCCGGACGTGCGCTATTATCTGCAACGTGTCTTCGAACGCACGCTGGAGGCGGCGGAGGCTGATCTGGCGCTGCCGCCGGAGCGGCGCCGGCTGACGCCCAGGCCATTCGTGGAGCAGCAGCAGCGCGCCAGCGTGAAAGACCCGACAGCCCTGCACTGGCGCAGCCAGCGCGAGCTTGGTGATCTGCTGCGGCAGGCGCTCTGGCGGGCGGTAGACGCGCTGGAGGCAGCGGCGCTTGTGCCGCCGGGCGAAGCGTATCTGACGCTGTTGGAGGAGCAATGCGCGCAGTTTGGGCTGGTGTATGCCGTGCTGAAGCAGCGGGCAGGTCCATTGTCTGCTGCTGCTGCCTGGATCGTGTATGGCGAGCTGCGGCTGCTGCATCATCGCGGTTCGAGGACCATCGAACAGATGCTTTTGAGCTAAGGGCGCTTCCTATTTTCGCAGCGTCGGCGTCTCGCCGATGGGGGCGGCGCGGGGGCGGCGCGTGCCGCTCCCGGTGTGGCTCAAAAAAAGCGGGGGAGAGGGAGGCGTGATGATCGGCATCCTATGCCGGGGCATCGACCTCTTGTCAGGATTCAAGCCCCTGCTCGCCATCCGACCACACCCACCCCTGCTCTTTAAAGACGGCCTCAGCAGCACCACCCGGTTCAAAAAAGTAGGCAATATGAATCAGCGTCAGATAGGCTTGCTCCACTTCTCTGTCTGTGAGACCCAGCAGATGCCAGTGATCGCGGTTCTCTTCCAGCGTGTCCCGCAGGCGGATACCCGCCCGATAGAGAGACTGCCACCACGCGCGCTTCAGAATGACCTCCGGGGTAGGCTGGTATTGGCGTGCCAGTTCCAGACAATGTGCCACCAGGCGCCGAAGATGTTCCCCTGGCGGCTCATCCAAGGCCCGCAAAAGAGGGCTTGTGCTTGGGATCATGGCTTATCTCCCTCATCTACAAACGTCTATGGCTGCCGGGAGCGCCGCTATGCTGCCCCCGCAGAGGCAGCAGGCCAGTTTTTGACATAATGCGTGACCTGGCCTCCAGGCCCCAGGCTGTGCCGCACCAGATCAGGGGCAAGGAGATTCCCCTGAAGATGTTCCTGGGGGCCAAAAATCGTGTCGCGTGGTTGGAGCAACTGCCAGTAGTGGAACACCACATCAGGCTTCGGTGCAGCATAGACCGCGCGATGGGGAATACGCTGCTGGCGAGCAATCTGCTCCGCTTCAGAAAAAGCCTGCCTGGCGGCATCGTCGGCGAGATAGGGATCAGCATTCTCAAACAGTTCAGGCCGCTGCGTGCCTTTAGCCGAGCGGCGATAGAGGAAAATCACCTCGCCATCCTGATCTTGCGCTGCCTGGCAGGCGGCGCGGATCACAGCTTCGCGCCCCTCAGCAGCAGGTGGCAGGACCGCCAGGATGGAGCCGGGGATTGCTTTATATAGTTCGGTGGGAAAGACCATCCACTTCCCCTGCTTCGCCAGATAACGCGCCGTCGCAAAAGCGGTGAGAAGGCCAATACCCGTCACGGTAACGCCAAACTCGGTAGCCAGGTGCTTGTACACGAGATTAGTGCCCCAGGCCAGCATCACCAGCACAGTGGTGAGGACGCCCAGCGCAAACATCCAGCGCGACACGGGGCCTATAGACGATTTGCCGGGCTGAGGCAGTTCCAGCACTTCCCCCATTGTGGCATCGGCGCCATTGCCTGCGCGCACCTGCAAGCGCCGGGCTTGCCGCTCGCGCTGCCGACGCCAATCGCGCCAGCGAGCAACGTCAATGCCCAGGCACGTTAAACTGAAAGCTCCCAGCAGGCCAAAGGCATACATATCTCCCAGCAAAGCAATATCGCCGTGAACCAGCAAGAGGATTACAATGGGGATGCCGCTCGCCAGCGCAATCGCATAGTGTGGAGTGCCGCGCCAGCGATTGCGTCGCTGCACGAAGGGCGGCAAAAAGTGCATCCGCGACAGCGCCAGCAAGACATGATAACAGCCAATAATCGCGGTGTTACTGGCGAAGATCAGCAGGGCCGAAGCGCTGACGGCGACCTCTACGCCCAGGATAGGGCCACCATACTTGCCTCCCAACAACGAAATAAACTGGTCCGGGTTGGCCTTGCTCGCATCCAGCAGAGTCGTGGCAAAGAGCGTGAGCAGCGGGCTTGTCACTCCAACCGTCAGCACCACCGCCAGCAGAGCGCGGCGGCTGGTGCGCTTGCGCGGCGTCTTCATCACTGGCGAAAGCTGAGAAATGCTCTCCAGTCCCGAAAAGGCCAGAAATGATCCCGCAAAACCCGTGATGAGCGCGAGCGGCGTCAGGGGTTTGCCCTCAAACATAGCAGGAATCAGGTGAAGCAGGGTGGCAAGGGGAACATGAAGCACCACTTCAAGGACAATCGCTATATCGCTGACGAAGGCGATAATGGCGCCAACCGCGCTGACGCTCGCGCTCTCGCTCACTCCCCACCAGTTCAGCAATCCCAACAAGACCAGCACTACCAGCGTGCTGATGAGCAGGAGAAAGGGATCATGGACGGGCACCACAACGCTCAAATAGGTCAGCCCGGAGAGCGCGCTGATTGCGGCAGTGAGGAAATAATCGCCTAGCTCAAGCATCCCCCCGAAAGCGCCTGTCCAGGGCCGGAAGTTGCTGGCCGCGACGGTAACAACGCCTCCGCCTTGGGGATAGCGGGCCGTGACTTCCGCATACTTGAGGGTCAGCAAGACGAACACAACCATCGTGAGCAAGACAAAGAATCCGGCGAGGTTGCCCACCTGCCCATACAGGATGCCCGGCACGTAATAGACTGAGGTTCCAATATCAGCAAACACCACCGCCCAGCACAAGAAGAAGCCTAATCGTCCATGTGGATGTTCCTCTGTATCAGAGGCTTTTACAGGAGTATCAACCGCGCGTTCTGATGTCTGCATGCGTTGCGCTCCTCGCCACTCACAATTTCGATGTAAAGAAGTTCCTGCTTGCTCAAAGCAAAGGAGCGTTCATCGCACGGCTGGTTTCAGCGCCGATTTCACAAACTCCCGTAATCGTCTTTGCTCTCCTGGCAGGTCTTCTGCGTGAAGGTGAAATAAAAATCTGCCTCCTTCACGTAAGCATATTATAAAGATTCTGCCTAAAAATATAAAGAGCTTATATGTCAGGGCAAAGCTATCTACCAACCATCTATGGCGCGTCAGCGCGCGGAGGGCGGGCCTGCGGCCCGCCAAGGCCGCGCAGGCCGCCTGCGCGGGTGCCTGGGGCGAGGAAGCCTGCGGGCAGGCGTGGCGGCGCTTTCAGCCGCCAGCGAGCGGGGAAAGAAGCGCAAGAAGGCGAGCAGTCTTATTGCCCGCCAAAGCAGCTTATAGAGCGTCCGGCTGAAAGGTGGGATACAGCGTCGGCGTCTTCGTCAGCAGGGGTGGGAATATCGCTAGCGCGTCTGGTGTAGAAAGCCGATGCTTTCAGCGGGCTAATCAGCGCGCTGGAGGCGATAGCCGATGCCGGGGTCTGTCAGGAGGTAACGAGGACGGCTGGGGTCCGGTTCAATCTTGCGCCGCAGTTGGCCGATAAAGATACGCAAATACTGCGCGTTGTTCTCATACTGCGGCCCCCACACCGCGCGCAGCAGGGTGCGATGCGTGACCACTTTCCCGGCATTCATCGCCAGGTATTTGAGTACCTCATACTGCGTATGGGTCAAATGCACAACCACACCATCTACCGTCAGTTGGCGGCGCTCAAAGTCAAGCACCAGCCCTCCCGTGCGAAAGAGCGCCACATTGGCAACGCCTCCGGCTGCCTGAGCAGTATGGCGAAAGGCAACGCGGATGCGCGCGAGGAGTTCTCCCATGCTAAAGGGCTTCGTCAGGTAATCATCGGCCCCCGATTCGAGCGCCGTAATTTTATCTTGATCGCTGGCCCGAACAGACAGCACAATGATAGGCACTCGTGACCACTGCCGGAGCTGGCGAAGGACTTCAAGCCCATCCATATCTGGAAGATACAAATCGAGAATCACCACATCAGGATGCCAGCGCGAGACAAGCTCCAGCCCTTGCGTGCCGGTTGGCGCCCATTCCACCACCAGCGACGCACCGGCCAGCCCGGCTTGAATGGCGCGGCGAATCTCCGGCTCATCGTCAATCACCAGCACGCGCCCCCCACCTGAGCCACGCGCGGCGGCGGGCACCTCCGGCTCCGGGTCTTCTGCTGGAAGAAGATCAGCGCAGGGGTCTCCAGGTCGCTGTTCCTGTGTCATTGGTTGGCTCCAGTGAGCGCCTCCTCAACAGGCTCCTCAAGTTCAGGCAATGCCCCCTCCGGGTGGTCAGGCGGAATTGGCAAGGTAAAGCGAAACGTTGAGCCTTCCCCCAGGCGGCTTTCAGCCCAGATACGCCCGCGATGCGCTCGTAGTATATTGCTGCAAATTGCTAACCCAAGCCCAGCGCCCTGCGAAAGAGGCGCGTTTGCCCAGGGTAAGCGCTCACCCGGCACCCGATAGAACTTTTCAAAAATCGCCTCAAGCTCGCTGGCCGGAATCCCAATACCTTGATCGGAGACAGCAACCTCCAATTCAGGTGGCTCCCCTACCACGCTCGCCTGCACCTGGATTACACTACCGGGAGGCGAATACTTCACCGCATTCTCCAGCAGATTGATGAGTACCCGCTCAATCTGCTCGTGATCGAGCGGAACCAGCGGAATAGTGTCGGGAATCGTAAGCACGACCTGCCGATCACGCAGTTGCCCTGCCAGATCAAGCTGCTCAAGGACCGGCTCGATCAGATCACCAATGAAGTGCCAATCATAGGCTGGCTCAGCCGCGCCAGCTTCCAGGCGCGAGAGGTCAAGCAGGTTCCTGACCAGATGGCTGAGCCGGTCAACGCTGGTATCAATCGCGTCAATCAGTTCGCCGCGCTGCTCCTCTCGCCAGATCATCCCTGGCTCAAGCAGGCTGCTGGTAGCAGCTTTGATCGCGGCCAGGGGGGTGCGCAAATCATGCGTCACCGATTCAAGCAGAGCATTCTTCAGGCGATTACTCTCGCGCAAGGCTTCCGCGTGGATGGCCGCCTGGCGCAGCGCGATTTGCTCCAGGGCGAGCGCAATCTGGCCGCAAAAGGCGGCAAAGAACTTCGCTTGCGGCTCCATCGCCTTCTCTCCTGGTGGTTGGGTCATCCCTTCCAGGGGAGCGCCCATCAATCGGGGCACCAGGCGGCGCAGATCGGGAGTGCCCGCGATGCCCAGGGCACCCACTATGCTGGGTCCGCTCAAAAGTGGGACAAAGAGGATGATCCCCTCGCTTTGCCTGCCCCGCGCTTCTGCGCTGGCAGCAAGGTCTACGGCCAGCCCATGCTGCAAGACCTGCTCAATCAAAGCCGCCTGCTCAGAGTCAGCCAGATGAAAGACGGCCCTGACCACGCTCTCCGATGGGGCCGAAGCGCGTATCTGGGGGCGGCGGCTGCCATCTGGTAAGATGAGCGCGCAGGCCGATACTCCGGCAGCCGCAAAAGACTGAACGGCCCGCTGAACCAGTGCCTGCAAGAGTACCTCTTGATCGGGGGTCGAAGCAATGAGTTTCGCCAGTTCATACAGGCGCGCTGTGTGCTGCTGGCTGGCAAGCGCCGCAGCGGCGTGCGCCTGGACGGTGGCCGTGAGATGCCCGATGACCAGCGCGGTAGCAAGCAGGCCAAGCAGCGAAATCCACTGTGTCGGGTCTTCGGTAATCAATTCTCCGGTAGGAGGGATAAAGAAGAAATCATAGGACAGAAACGCAAGAATAGAGGCAAGAATCGCCGGGCCTCGGCCAAAGCAGACGGCAAGCCACAGTACGACCAGCAGATACGCCAGCGAGATATTCTCGACATGCGCCACCATTTTGACGAGTCCAATGCAGAGCGAGGTCAGCGCCACACCAAGAACCGCAGCCCCGTAGCCTCCCAGCAGGCGCGGGAGACGCCCAGAAACAGCAAAACGTTTCATCACCAGAATACCCTCCACGCCTGAACTGCCTTCTGCCATGATCTTTTTATAGCACATCCAGGTGCAGAGCGTCTCAGGCATGCAGCGCGGGCCAAAAGAAGCAGATGGGACTTTCGGGGTGAGGCTGCATCTAGCTCTTGCTTTAGAAAACGGGCGGACATATAATGAGAGCAGGGCAGCGGATCATGGCATAGCCACTGTGCCTGCCAACATCATCTGTGCTTCGGGCATCACCGCTGGAGGTGGTCAGCCATGCAGCAGTTCAAGCGCTCATCTATCCATTTTCCCTGGCATCATCTCACCGTCTTCTTCCTCTCTCTGCTGGTTCTGGTAGCTGGCGTTGGTGGCCTGGCGCTGCTTGTGCTGGATGGCAGCATGCGCAGCGATGTCGCCTTCGCGCTGGGCTTTGCGCTCTGGGCGCTGGTGCTTGCGCTGCTGCTGAGCGTTGGCGCCTATGGCCTGCTGCTGCTGGCGGGACGCATCGATTCCAGCCAGCGCTTTGCGCCCACCAGTGACCGGGCCGAAGAAGGCTGGACCGCCCTCCTGTTGGCCGCGCTCGGCGGCCTGTGGGTGCTGGTGATCTTCATCTGGATGTCCCCTGGCCCCCACAACAATCTCTGGGTCTTGATCTGGCTCCTCGCCTCGATAGCGCTGGGCTTTGCTTCCACCCGCCGCCTGCTGGTGCGGGCGCTCGCGCGCTTTTTGGGGCCAAAGCGGCTTGACCAGTAGCCAGGGTGGCACGGACGCCGCACGGTGATGAGCCACCGGGCATCTTCCCTCTGAAGGCAATAGCGATGCAATCTCTGGTGCTTGTGCAGCAGAGCAGCTTGACCTTTGACCAGCGCCAGTCGCGCTGGGTCGCCGCTTTTAGCGTTTTTGGCCTTCTTCTCATCGCCAGCGGCCTGGTAGTCAGCAGACCATCAGTTTACATCCTGCTACCTCCTCCAAGAGTGTGACGTGCCCAATAGCCGCGCGGTGAGGCACATTACAGCAGCAGAGCAAAAATATCCGTATACTTTTTCTACATACCCTTGCCAGCTACAAGCGTCTTCCAGAAGGTGAAACACGCAGCACAAGGCTTCATGGCCCGCCGTCACGCGCGCAGACGGCCAGATCGGCATCGGCACCATCCATTAGAAAGCCTTGTAAGCATAAACAGTATCGTTTTTGGGTATCGCTTGTATCTGTTGCTTCAGTCCAGATTCCCCTATCATCGTCAGGAAGGGTATTGACGGCGGCGCCCCGTCCACCCTTTGGACAGGCTCTGAGGATATACCCTCGCAAGCATGCGGGGACGGAAGCAGACCCAGGAAGGGCCATCAATCGTGTCAGGTTGTTGATGAGTGAAAGGAGGGGTGGGGGGATCACATCTTGATCTCTGCCACGTCCACGTATGCAACCAGTATTCTTCACCAGTTTCAGACGGCCAGAGCGCTTCTGGCATGGGCTGCTCTTCCTCTGTGCGCTGGCGTTTGTCCTGACCGCCTGTGGCGGCGGCCAGGCGCAGCAACAGCAGCAGCAGCAAAGTACGCCCATCACACTTCCGCCATTACCATCTCCTGGCGGGCTACCCCCTGGCCTGGCGGGACTTCAGCCCAGCGGGCTGCTCGACCTCAACCTTCGTCTCCAGTTGACCATCGGGCTGGCAATCAATCGCCAGGCGCTGGCAAACGATCTGGCAGCCATCTATGATCCCAACTCGCCGCAGTTCGGCCATTACCTCACGCCGCAGGACATTGCCTCTCGCTATGGCATGTCTCAGGCAAACATTGACAAAGTGACAAGCTATCTACAAGCGCACGGTTTCCAAATCCTCTCGGTTTCGCCCCTGCGCGATCAACTCTCGGTAACGGCCAATGTCGCCCAGATCGCGCAAACCTTCGGGGCTGTTTTGCAACTCTTCCGAGAAAAGAACGGGCAGATCGTCTTCAGCCCCAGCAACACGATCACCCTGCCGCCAGAACTGTCCTCGCTGGTGACATCGGTAATCGGCCTGAGCAACGTGGCCCAGCCCAATCCCAAGGCCCCGCGCGCCACAGGCGCCCCATCCGCCAGCGATTGCAGCCAGGCAACTCAATACGGAGAGATTCCCAACGAGATCGCCGCCACCTATGGCTACAGCAGCGCCTATAAAGCGGGCTATACCGGCAAGGGCATCAGCATTGGGGTGGTGGAGTTCAACGATAATATCTCCGTGAATGACCTGAATCACTTCCTGTCCTGCACCACCGGCGGCAAGCTGCATCGCAGCATTGTCAAGGTGGATGGCGGCGTCAAAGCCTACGATGATGGCAGCACTGGCGAAGCAGAACTGGACTTCGAGTACCTTGCCGCACTGGCTCCCGACGCGCAGTTGATTGAATATCAGGATACGTACTGCGCGGGGAGCAACACCAGTTGGGATTGCCAGCGAGGGCAGGTAGGTGTTCCCTTCCCAGAGGGCTATGTGGACATCCTTAACCAGATCGCCGCAGATGGGAAAGTGCAACTGGTCAGCGCGAGCTGGGGCAACCCGGAACAGAACTTCAGCCAGAGCGAGTTGTTTGCCTTCGATCAGGCGATTGAATACCTGGCGGCGGAAGGCATCACCTTTGCTGCTGCCACTGGCGACTGCGGCGCCTTTGATAGCAGCATCTACAATCAATTAGCCGTCGACATCCCGGCGGCGGACCCATTCGCGCTGGCCGTTGGCGGCACCGAATTACTGACCGACTCCAAAGGAAACCGAAAGTCGGAGATAGTCTGGAACTCCTACCAGGATGCGCCCGATCAGAATCCCTGCCAGTATAACGACTGGGGCGGCGGCGGCGGTCTGAGTACCGTCTTTGGGCTGCCAGGCTGGCAGCAAGGCAGCGGGGTCAAGAACAAATACTCCAACGGCGGACGCGAGCTGCCTGACATCTCAGCGAATGCCTGGACAGACGCAGACTATTTCAAGGGCCAGTGGGAAGCCAGCGGCGGCACCAGCGCCGCAACCCCCATCTGGATTGCTGGCCTGGCCCTGGTCGATCAAGGGCTGATGAAACACCATAAGCAGCTTGTCGGGGCTACACCCACATTCTACCGGGTCGCCAATCATGCTGGCAAGTTGCACCCATTCTATGACATCACCCAAGGCGACAACCTGTACTATCCCGCCACCACCGGCTATGATCTCGCCAGCGGTTGGGGCGCGCCCAACATTGTGGACTTCGGCAAAGTGCTGGGTGCCTTCTAGCTGCACCATGCGCCAGGAGTGGAGTGATCTCCGCTCCTGGCCGCTCAACCGGGCAATGGAAGCGCGTGTTTTGCCACGCGCCGGGCGGTGCCTGGCGCAGCCCGCCTTGCGTTGTCGGGTGATCCACAGCCAGTTTTTCCCTCCCCTCAAGCAGCACAAGCACATCAGGACCGACCTGTCGAGTATCCCTGGGCAGAGGGGAAGGCCGTCAGCTTCTTGGAGCTACAGATGTACAATCTGCGCCACGTCCAGGAACACGCGGCCCATCTGAGCCTCTTCCTCGGACAGCACGGCATCCCGGACGAGGCGCTCGACTGGGTTCCGCGAGCGAAGGGTGAACCAGATAACTACTGAGGGGACTTGCAACGAAAGCTGGCGGATGCTATACTTTGCTCCAGCAAAAGCAAGCACTGGCAAAGAAATGGGTACTGCTCATGTGGCTCAGCAACGTGTTCTGTAACGCAGCTTCTCTGAATCAGCAGCAGCCGGGCTTCAGGTCTGGTTAGCTGCGCATTGCCTTGACAGAACGCTGAGCGCGCCCGCCGGACCTTGATTGGTCCGGCGGGCGCTTTTTTTTTTATTCGCCTGATTATGCAGGCAAAAGGAGAAAATAATGCTGCTGTTCTTCTTGAGAGGGTTGCTGATTGGCTTTTCGATAGCCGCGCCAGTGGGGCCAATTGGCGTCTTGTGCATCCGGCGCACGCTGGCGGATGGCCGCCTCAACGGGCTGGTCTCTGGCCTGGGCGCGGCAACGGCGGATGCGTTCTATGGCTCGGTGGCGGGCTTTGGGCTGACGTTTATCTCCGGCTTCTTGATCGGCCAGCGCCTCTGGCTGCACCTGATCGGCGGAGTATTTCTCTGCTATCTGGGCGCGAGGACGTTCCTGGCGCGGCCAGCCGAAAAGCCCGCCGCTGGCACCGGCAAAGGGGTAGCCGGAGCCTATGGCTCTACGCTGTTCCTGACGCTGACCAATCCCACGACTATTTTTTCGTTCGCGGCCATCTTTGCCGGATTAGGCGTAGCCAGCGCGGACGGAAACTATCTGCTGGCCGGGCTGCTGGTGCTGGGCGTGTTTCTGGGTTCGGCGCTCTGGTGGCTGATCTTGAGCAGCGGCGTTAGCCTCTTTCGCTCAAGGTTTGGCCCGCGCCAGATGCGCTGGGTCAATCGCATTTCGGGGATCGTCATGCTGGCGTTTGGCATGCTGGCGCTGGTGAGCCTGGGAGGGTGATATATCGCTGGCTGCATTTCCTTGCTCCCCACTGTTTCCTTGATAGCGGCCACAAATAACAAATATTCTTGACATTTCTGTTATTTGTGTTATCATATGTAGGAGGGAGCGGCCCAGATTCAGGGAACTGGCCTGCTTCGTCAAGAAGCAGGCCATGCTTGCTTGAGGCGAAAAAACACATTCAGTAAAAGAGAACATGAAGGAAAGGTGCTTCGCGTGCATGAATAAAGATGAGCGATTGCTGTATGCAGACCACATCAGGCATTTTTACACCTTGAGGTATGGTTTTCCTCCTATGGTCGGGAGGCTGCTCGGCTATCTCTTCGTCTGTGTTCCCGAGAAGCAGTCAATAAGTGAGCTTGCTGATGCGCTCATGGCGAGCCGTAGTGCCGTCGCTGGGGCGGTCCAAACGCTGGAGCATTACCACCTTGTCAACCGAACTCGTGCTGCTGGTCGACGAAGCGATTCCATCAGTCTCAATCCGGCTGGTATTGAAGGGAAAGGATTTGACGCGACAGTTTACCAAGAACAGGCTGCTTTGTTCCGAGAAGGTCTGAATGCCTTGAAGGACGAAGGGCCAGATCCGCGTATCGCCCTGTTAGAAGAAGCCGCCGCACTTGCCGAATTCTTGGCTGAACAAATACCTGCCCTCCATAAAGAGTGGGAGAAACGGCGTGATGCACTCCGGCGTAATCGCAATCAAGAAACAAGCAAAGATGTTGTTCGATAGGGGATGAGCATGCTGAAAAAGAAGCCGAAAAAAGCTGCTGGTGTTGAGGAATATGTCCTGATCAACGGAATTCATCAGTACCTGTTTCATTCTGGGACAACCAATGAAAATCCAGTCCTGCTGTTTTTGCACGGTGGACCTGGAAGTGCAGCGTCCCTGTTTGCACACGCTTTTCAAGACAAATGGGAAGAGTTGTTTACCGTAATCCATTGGGACCAACGGGGAACGGGAAAAACGCTGACCAGGAATCCAAAGAGCTATCCAACGCTTGATGTACTCCTCGAAGATCTTTTGGAAATTGTTCACTATCTCAAAAGCAGATACCACAAACAGAAGATTGTTCTCCTTGGTCATTCCTGGGGCAGTGTTTTAGGGAGCCTTTTTATCAAACGCCATCCAGAAGAGGTCGCGTATTATATTGGGGTAGGACAGGTAATTAATAAACGAGCAAGTGAGCGCCTCATCTATGCAAAAGTGAAGGAGGCCATTGTCCAGGCCAACGATCAGGGCGCTCTGAACAAGCTGAAGGCTCTTGGTGACTATCCCGGCGAGCAATTCGATACGCAGTGGCTGAAGAAATCGCTCCAACTCCGCAAACTACAAAGGAAATATCATCTTACGATGAAGTCAAATATCTCCCCGTTGAAGACACTTTTGACCAGTCCTCTTTTTCAACTCTCCGACCTGTCTGCATTGATAAAAGGAAATAAAGCAAATAAAGAACTGATGGCCTTTTTAGGAGGTTTTGATTTAAACACATATCCGGCAGAATACCAGATTCCTCTTTATTACATTGTCGGCGAACAGGACTGGCAGACGCCCGCTGCTCTTACGCAAGACTATGTTCAGAGCATCAATGCTCCAGAGAAAAAACTCTACACCATACCCAATGCTGGGCATATGACCATGATTGACCAACCTGCTTTGTTTCTGAGCATCCTCCGAGACATTAAAAACAGACAGGAAGAGGAAGCTCCAGGCATCGACCGGCCATCACCTCACCTCTGACTGGAGCCAGGAAGATGAGGCCGCACTTCATTGTACACGATACATTGATCCCTACAGCCACTTTCTTGCCCACACCAACTCATCAATAATCCGGGGCCAGTACGACTCTCTTTGGCCGGGCGGCGGACGCTCCTTCAAGGTGGTCGTGGTGTTTCCGGCGCTGCCCGGCTTTAACCGAAGGCGCTGGCACTGCTAGAGGCGCGACCTGCATCGCTATGGGGGAGGCGGTTTCTGATCTTGGCCGCCCCCGGCGGCCAGGCGTTTAAGTTCCTGCATGCGGCGCCAGATCGCCAGCGCAGATGCCACCAGGACACCCAGAACAGCCAGAATCAAGAGGAGGACGACGCGCAGGCTCGGCCCGCCGCTGCCGGACTGGCCGCCGGTTGAGGCGCCGCTGCTCACTGCCGTTGGCGGGAGCGCGCCAGATGTGGGCGAAGGCGTGCCTGCCGCCGGGCTGGTCGTTGGCGAAGGTTGCCCGCCGGGCGAGGGGGTCGTTGAGGGAGGTGGCGTGGCCGCGCCGGAGTTCGGGTTCACTTCCAGCGAGGAGGTATCAACCACTTCAAAATCAGAGCCGGGAATCTTTGCCAACTGCGCCAGATCATCATTATTCCAGCGATCATCGGGCGCGCCGGAGATATACCAGTTGCTGCCGTTATCGGCGACCATCATCCCATAGCGCTTGAGCGCCGTCAGAATGACGCGGTTCTGCGCCGAAAATGAGGAGATGTCGACACTGGCTTTGAGGCGCAGCCGCAGGCCCATTGGCGGGAGATTCGCGCCCGTCGCTGAGGATGCTTCGTGGCGCGCGGGCCAGACATAGGTATTGCGCGTGTTCTGCACGGTGAAGCGCAGCGCGTGGTTGATGACTCCGCTTGCCACTTCGTCGTAGCGCACCAGCCCCAGCAGAATGGGCAGGCCCGCTGCATCTGCCGAGGTCCAACTGGCGGGGCGCAGCGCGTTGGAGTTCAAGTCCCAGACGGCGCCGCTTCCGGCGTGCCAGCTTCCATCGCTCTGCGGGTGACTGTCATACATCTCATACAGCTTGCAGGTGCCGCTCTGCACTACCAGCACATGGCGATCACCTGTGCTGTTTGCGCCGCCTTCGATGGGCGCGTTGGCCGGAATGGGATATGGCCCTGGGTCGCTTTCATCGGCATAATCAAAGCTGACTTTTACGCCAGGCTGGCTGGCGGGGACAACGGTATAGGGGATACCAATTGGCTCGCCTTGATACAAGCCCGCGCCAAAATCAGGATGGAGATGGCCGGTTGGCCCGATGCTGGCAATGATGCTTGCCGAATTGGCGGCCACTGGCAGCGTCGAGATGTCGCGGTTCCAGATATTATTGCTGGGAAACAGCGGGCAGCCCCCAACGCTGGCAGCGGGAACCTGCTGTACAGCGGCAACTGAGCTATTGAGCCTGACAAGACCCAATGAGCCTAGACTGATCGCCAGCAGAAAAATAACACTGGACGTTTGAGCGAAAAATCGAGAACTCATGAGCTTATTATACTATGGAAGAGCAAGAGGGCATGATACCCTGCCAGCGCTTCAGGAAGCTCTCACGAGGTCGATGAGCCAGGGGAAAAATCGGTCAATCCAGATGGCAATGTGATAGAAGTAGGGAATATAGAAGAAGCGCGGCCTGATAACCTCGCGCCTGGGATGCTTGACCAGTCTGGCAATCGTCCTGGCAATTATTTCCGGCCCTGGGATGCCCTTGCGCCCACGATTCATAGCCGTGCGGATGAAGCCAGGCGAGACGACAGAGACAGAAACGCCGCTGCCCCGCAGTTGGCGGCGCAGCGCGAGCATAAAGCCGCGCAGGCCAAACTTGGTGCCTGAATAGAGCGGCTCGATGGCGAGATGCCCGGAGACGGAGGCAACCGAGATGATAGCGCCATGCCGCCGCTCCACCATCCCCGGCAGCACGGCGCGCGCCAGCAGCATTGCGCTCAGCAGATTGACGTTGACAATTCGCCTGATCGCCTCTGGCGGCGTCCTGGCTATCGGCTCACCCCAGCCATAGCCCGCGTTGTTGACCAGAATATCCACGCGCCCGAAGCGTTCTATCGTTTGCTCAACAAGCCGCGTCAACTGCGCCTCGTCGCCCACGTCGGTGGGGATGGCAACCGCTTCGCCACCCGCCTCTTTGATGGCCCGCGCCACTGCCTCCAGGTCGTCCACGCGCCGCGCCGCCAGCGCGACACGCGCGCCCTGCCGCGCCAGTTCTCTGGCGGTGGCCGCCCCGATACCCGAACTGGCTCCGGTGACAATCGCTACCTCGCCTGCGAGGGGCTGGTTTGCTTTGCTCATCGATTCCTCACACTCCTTCTACTGGAGATCACAGCGATAATGATACCAGGGATATGATAGCAAATTCCTTGACCATTTCGTCATACGCCGGCCATTCGCTCGCGAGCAAACAGAAATCACCTTCGTAATATCGTAAGAATCAAACTATTCTGGAACCTCCTTTCTAAAATACTTGCTGAGATACTTGCTTGCGTGCTATACTATCTGGCGCCTGGATGGTTAGCGCCGGGCAGCGTTACACCGCTCACCATCGGTGCAGCGCCAGGCAATAATCGGCGTGTTGCTTACAGCAGCGCGGAAAGGACTCATCGATGGCTCAACAGATTGCCCCTCAGCCGCTCCCACCACAAGCCTTCCAACTGGCGGCAACCTATCAGCTTGGTACTCCTATGGCAGCGTACACTCCCTGGCTCAGACCGGCTGGCATCTTTTCCAGCGCAGTCCTCCTGCTGGTGGGCATTGCTTTTCTCATTGCATCGTTCGCCACCACAAACCCTGATTCCGCGTCAGGATTTCTGATCCTGGGCCTGATCTTTTTCGCCTCCGGTCTCATCTGGCCTGCCATCTTCCTCTTTACCCGCAATCAGCAGGTCTATGTCTGCACCGAGGGCCTGGTACGAGTCAAAGGCGGGCAGGCTGAGGCGATGCGCTGGGATCAAGTGGCATCGTTCTTTCAGGCTGTCAACATCTTCACCTATCGCGTCTTCCTGATTCCGGTGGTGAAAATGACCAACCACGCCTATACCGTCTTCGGGTCCAGCGGCACGAAGCTCGTCTTCAAAGACAACTGGCGCAGCGTAGAGGCGCTGGGCACAACCATTGGGCGCGAAACCACCCGCTGTCTGCTCCCAAAAGCCATTGAAGCCTATACCGCCGGGGCGCCGGTCACGTTTGGCGATCTGGTGGTGAGCCAGCAGGGCATCAGCAAGGGCCAGAACCTGCTCCCCTGGCATCTGTACCAGGGTACTCAGGTGAATAGAGGCTACGTGTTCATCAGGCAGCAGGGGAAAACGCTGCGCTGGGCAACGATTCCCGTCAGGAAAATCCCCAACTTTCTCGTCTTTGTCGGCCTGATCGAGTACATTCAGCGCGGCCAGCGGGGCGTGGCGAGCTAGACGCGGGCAAGAGCCGCGCCTGGGAAAGAAAAGCGGGTGGGATCATTTTCGTGGCATGACGAAAACGATCTCACCCATCTTTCAATGCGTCACATCGCGGCTCCGCATCATCCAATAGCTCAGGCCGATGAACGCGAGGCAGTAGAGGATGGAAACCACCAGCCCCTGGAAGGGCGCAATCGTATCAAAAGGGCCGCCTGCATTCCTGCCCCCCAGATCAAGCGGCGAACCCGATACCCCCGCCAGCACGGCGTTGAGGTTCGGACCTATGAACACATCCTGGATATGCGCGGCTCCGCTCTGAAGACCACTGAGCGCCAGTGCGATACTGATGATGATCGGCAGGGCCACCGTCTCAAAGAGAAAGTAGCCCAGCGACCCGGCGATACCTGCGGCGGTTGAACGGCCCGCCGTCGCCAGAAACAGGGCAATAAGCGCGTAGGCGAAGAGCTTGAACGCCAGGACCAGCCAGAATCCCAGCATTTCGACCCAGCCATCAGCAGGAATCGCGGGAATATTCCCGCCCAGCAAGGGGCCAAGCGACACACCCACCAGCGTCCCCAGAATGAGCAAGCCCAGGCTCGCGGCAAGCGCCAGGATTACAAAGGCGATAACCTGTGCCACCAGCAGTTGAGCGCGGCTTGCCCCGCGCGACAGCGCCAGCCGGTGCGTGCCATTGCCATACTCATTGCCCACCTGCGCGCCTGCCAATACACAGATGAGAATCAGCCCCATAAATGTAAGATAGCTGCCTGCCAGCATCAGCGCATCTGGAAACGTCAGAAGCTGGGCAATCTCTTGCTGGCCTTGCGAGGCTGCCGTTGTGGTCGAAGTGGTCGTGCAGGGCTGGCTGCCGCTAGGCGGCGGTTGATCGCTGCTGGCGGGTGCGGGCGTAGCGCAAAACGTCGTGGATGAAGTCGTCGTGGCGCTGGTAAACTCATAGCCCAGCACCAGAATGCCAACAAGACCCAAAAAGCCAACCACCAGCATGCTCAGCAAGATTTTCCCCATCAGGCGGCGGCGCGCCAGCCGCAGATTCCAGGAGACCAGGCGCCAGGTATGCGCCAGCCAGTCTCCGCTGGCAACGGGCGCGGCAGTATTCGGTTGGGTAATGCCTGGTGTCATCTCAGCCTCCTCACTCTTGCGGCGCGATGTGCGGCACAGCCCCGGTTGGAGCGCGCGGCGCGGGCTGTGGCTGCCCGGCGGTCAGCGCCAGGAAGAACTGCTCCAGGCTGGCCTCGCGCCGTCGAATCTCGGCGGCATAAACGCCCTGCGCGCCCAGCAGCGCGTTGATGTCGGGCGCACGTTCCAGCGGCGCGTCCACCAGCAAAAGCCAGCCGCCCGGCGGCACCCACGCGCCCGGCTCGGGCTGGATATAGCGCGTGCCACGCAGCCAGGGCGCCGTTGTCTTTGCAGCTTCTTGCAGCACGCTGGCCGCTTTTTGCAGCAGTTCTGGCTGGCTGAACCCAAGCTGGATACCGATCTGCGATGCCAGCAGGTCTGCCACCGCACCCTGCGCCAGCAGTACGCCTTGCTTGAGGATGGCAACGCGCGTGCAGACCTGCTGCACCTCATGAAGCAAATGGCTGGAGAGCAGCACCGTGATGCCGCGCTGCGCAAGCTGGCCGATCAGGGCGCGCACCTCCACCATTCCAGCCGGGTCCAGACCATTCGTTGGCTCATCCAGCACAATCAATTCAGGATTCGTCAGCAGGGCCGCCGCAATGCCCAGGCGCTGCTTCATGCCCAGCGAATATTTGTTATAGGCGTCTCTGGCGCGGCTCGCCAGGCCAACCTGCACCAGCACCTCGTCGATGCGCGCGCGCGTGATAGCATCAGTGGGCAGCCCGGCGAACGTGGCAACCCCCAGCAGATTCTCGCGGCCAGTCAGATAGGGGTAGAATGCGGGCTGCTCGACGATAGCGCCGATGCGTTGCAGCGCCGCCCGCCGCGCCCGGTCATCGGTCATCGGGTTGCCGAACAAGAACACGCGCCCGGCAGTCGGCCAGATCAACCCCAGAATCATACCGAGCGTCGTCGTCTTTCCTGAACCATTCGGCCCCAGCAGGCCAAAAACATCGCCCCTGCGCACCTCCAGGTTCAGATTGCTCACGGCGGGCAGGCTGCCAAAGTGTTTGGTAAGCTGCTCAGTACGCAGCACCACTGCTGGCGCTGGCCCGGTTTCCGTCGCTGCCACTGGCTGGGCAGACTGAACTTCCATGTGTGTTTACGCGCTCCTTTCTCTCGTCTCATGGCCCAAGCTCAACAATGGTCTGATTCTATTATACCATCATCCTGAAGAGGCAGGTTGTGCTGGCTCCTGTTGGGGCTTCCGCAGATCAAAAATAAGTGGTCCTGACCAGAGCCAATCTGCCAGCCGACGGAGCCATCCCCGTTTCTGGTGTCTTCGCTGGTGAGCGGCAGTTGGATGATGACGCCTGATAGGCTGAAACTGCCAGGGTGCAGGCAGCAACGTCTGGCGGGTGAGGCGCTGCTGCGTGCAGGCTGGCTGCTATGGCGGATGGAACAGGAGATGCGCTGGCTGATCCGGCTGCTGGAAGTGCTGGATCGGGTGTTCCGTGTGTGTGTTGGGGGCGTGCCGCTGGGGCAGCCCTGGGAGCAGCGCTGCTGGGCGCTGGCAATCGGGCTGACACGGGGGTATCAGGTGTACGCGGCGTTGTGGCACCTCGCCACCGGAGCGGAGACGATGCGCGAACTGCAAGCAGCAGCGGCGCGGGTGCGCCAGCAGGTGATGCAGGTGCCGCCCGCCGCCTGAAGCGCTCGGAGGGTGTGGCGCGAGTCACTGCCCCAGCCGCCTGCATGAAGCACCCCGAATTTCGGGATGGGTAAGCCCATCCCACCTCTGGCGAGCAGTGTGCATGCTCCGCTCCAAGGCTCCTGCCTGCGGGTGTCGTCTGCACTTGCCTGCCGATCCTGAAATCCGGGGTGCTTCATGTTGTGTTGGTGCCTGGCTACTTGATCTCAACCACAGCGCCAGCCTCTTCGAGCTTGGCCTTGGTAGCGGCAGCCTCTTCCTTGGAGACGCCTTCCTTCACCGGCTTGGGCGCGCTATCCACCAGGTCTTTGGCTTCCTTCAAGCCAAGCTGGGTGAGTTCGCGCACCACCTTGATGACCCCAATCTTCTTGGTCGGGTCGCTGATGGAGGCCAGGATGACGTTAAACTCAGTCTGCTCCTCCACCGGCTCGGCAGGCGCGGCAGGCGCGGCGCCGCCCACCGCTGGCCCGGCGGCCACCGCGACGGGCGCGGCGCTGACGCCCCACTTATCTTGCAGGGCCTTGGAGAGCTTGACCAGATCAAGCACGCTCAGCTTTTCAATTTCAGCAATGATCTCTTCGACAGCCATGATGTTGCTTCCTTTCTTGCTACTCTAGCCTTGCTACTCTAGGCGCCTGCGCCGCCCAGTTGGTCAGCGCGCGCCTGAAGAACATACACAAGATCACGCAGCGGCGCGCTAAACAGGTTGACCAGCGAGGCCGCCGGGCCTTGCAGGCTTCCTACCAGTTGCGCTTGAAGCTGCGCGCGCGGCGGCGTCTTTGCCAGCGAATCGACCTGATCGGGAGAGATCAGGCGCCGTTCCAGAATGCCGCCTTTAATGACAATGATTTTCTGCGTGCGGGCATAGTCGCTGACGAGCCTGGCAACGGTGACTTCATCATCGTAGCCCAGAGCAAGCGTCGTCTGCCCGGCCAGAATCGGCTCCAGCCCCTGCACCTTCGCGCGCTCGGCAGCGATACGCAGGAGCGTATTTTTGACGACCTGAAGCTCGGCCTTCGACGCGCCCAGCTTGCGCCGGAAATCGGTGATCTCCGAGACTTTCAAGCCCTGCGTCTGGAGCAGAACGCCCGCCTTGCTGCGCTGGAGCTTGTCGGCCAGTTCGTCAATCCATTCCGCTTTTGCCGGAGTTGGCATGTCCGGTGTTTCCTCCTTTCCACGAGACCGCAGCGCCGGAGGCATAAAAAACGGGCCATCGAGCGGCCTACCTGCCGACTCGAAGCCCTCTGCGAACGATGAAGCTGATTGCCTGCCGCCGCGCTCATAGCGCGCAGCACGACTACCCGGCGCGCTTTGCCCCGATGAGCCGCAGCGCCGTCGTTCTCTCTGCTTCGCCTCGGCGGGCCGGACCTGCTCCAATTAAGCGCTCCGTTGGAGAGCGCGCCTGCTGTCTCTGGCGTGTCTGTTCTCTGTTGCAGGCGTAATCATATCACGCCTGATGGGCAACGTCAAGGGCTGGTGTATACTATCAACAAGGGAGAGGCAAAGAGCGAATCATTTGAACGAGCCATGCCAGGAAGCAGCGTTTGAAAGCCATTTGAGGAGTGTTGAGATAGTTTGCAATAGTGTGTTCTTCTATGCTATAATATGTGCATGGAGAACACCTATTCGATTGGACAATTTGCCCGGCTTACCGGGCGCGGGGTCAAGACGCTGCAAAAGTGGGACCGGGCAGGCATCCTCAAAGCGCACCGCACCCCTACCGGGCGGCGCTACTACACCCACGATCAATATCTGGAGTATCGCGGGCTGAAAGCAACCAGGGCCGGGGCAACCATCGTCTATGCGCGGGTGTCAAGTCAAGGGCAGAAACCAGATTTGCAGAATCAGGTAGCCGCGCTCAAAGACTTTTGCCAACGGCAAGGCTTCACGGTAGACGAGTGGGTAGAGGAAGTAGGCAGCGGCCTCAACTATCAGCGCAAGCAGTTTAACCGCCTCATGGAAGAGATTGAACTCGGGCGCGTGCAGCGGCTCATCATCGCTCACCAGGATAGGCTGGTCCGTTTTGGGTTTGAATGGTTTGCGGCGTTCTGTGAGCGGCATGGCACAGACTTAGTGATTGTCAATGGCGATACGCTCTCCCCAGAGCAAGAACTCGTGCAAGACCTGCTCTCGATAGTCCATGTGTTTAGCGCACGGTTGTCTGGACTTCGTTCGTACCAGAAGGTGATCCGTGATGCTGCTCTGCAAAAAAGTCCGCCTAGAGGTGAGTGAGCAAGACGCCGCTGCTCTGGAGTGTATGCAGGGCAAGTGTCGCGGCCTCTACAACTGGCTGGTGATGAGGCTGCGCGACGGAGAGCGCTGGCACTTCGCAGAGGAAAAGGCGCGGCTGGGAGAATGCCGGGCGTATGACCCAGAACTGAACGATGTGTACGGCAAGCTCCTGGCAGAAGTCTATTTCCGGTTGGACAAGGCGATGAAGGCGTTCTTTCGGCGCGTGAAGCATGGCGAGACCCCCGGCTTCCCTCGCGTGCGGCCACGCCATCAGTTCTTCACCCTCTGCTATCCGGCCATGTACATCAAGGTTGAGGGCACCACAGTGCTGCTCCCAACGGGTGGCAAGAGCGAAAAAACGAAGCGCTTCCCCACGATCAGAGCCGGACTGACTGAAGAGGTGCCTGCTGGCTATCGGGAAGTCGCCATCAGCCGTGATGCCAGAGGGCACTACTATGCTTCCTTTGTCTATCCGGTACAGGAAGCCGAGCCACAAGCCGGGCAGGTGGTGGCGTTCGACCTGGGTATCAAAACGCTGGCAACGGGCGTCAATGAGCAAGGGCGCTTCTATCACATCGGTGGCTTCAAGGGGCATCAGTGGTACAACCAGCAGTTAGATAAGATTCGCTCGAAACGGGACCGCTGCAAGAAACGGTCCCGGCGCTATATTCATCTCTCGCAGGTGTATAAACGCGTTTCAGAAAAGAAGCGTAACAAACAGCGCGACTGTCTGCATAAGGCGTCTCATCTCATCGCTCACCGACTGGCTGAAAGGGTTGTGGTGATTGGTGATCTTTAAGAGCGGCAGATGGTCATGAAGGAACATGAGGAACACCAGAAGGCGAAGCATCGGGCGGTCTTCAACGATTGGGGGCTGTCTGGCTTTGTGCAGATGCTCTCGTACAAGTGTGTGTTGGCTGGGAAAGAGTTCATCCAGATAAGCGAACGCGATACGAGCAAGACGTGCAGCGGTTGTGGGCACACGCAAGACATGCCGCTCTATAAGCGCACGTATCGCTGCGGGAACTGTGGGCTGGTGATGGACCGTGATGAGAACAACGCGGTCAACATCCGAGAGCGGTTCCTTGCCCGGCTAGGGCCACACACGGGTGAACCCGTGCGGTGTGCGGACGTTTTCACCGCAATCAACACGTTTAAACACGTTTAGAAAGGCAGGAGACCCATGAAGCGTCTTTTCACCAAAAAGCGTCTGCTTTCGCTTGGCCTGGCGCTGCTGCTCCTGGGCGTGCTGCTTGGGGCTGGCTATCTGCTGATCCCCAGGCCGATCACCAGATGGTCTTTCCAGCCAGGGAAACTGTCCCTGGGGGTCTTCTCGCCCATCGTCAGCAACGGCCTGGTCTATGCCTTCCAGCCGTCTGGGCCAGACGACGTGTATGCCTTTGATGCCAATTCCGGTCAGGTCCGCTGGACCGCCAGCATCAACGGCGCTATCCTGGATACTCCGCAGGTCGCCAACGGCTTGGTGTATGTACTCTCCGATGACTTGCAGGATGAGCAGAGTACCCTCTACGCGCTGAATGCGGCTTCAGGCCGAGAGCAATGGTCGCACTCCCAGCAAACGCTCTCAGGCTCGCCCACCATCGCCAACGGCAGCGTGTATCTCCACTCAGACGATGGGATTGTGTATGCCCTGGATGCGCGCTCCGGCCACCAACTCTGGAGCGCGCCGGTTGCGGCGGACTTTGGCTTTATCCCCCCAGTGGTCGCCAACCACATGATATACATCACGTCTCAGAATCAAGCCCAGACAGCAAGCACGCTGGTTGCGCTGGACGCGGCTTCGGGCCGCCAGGAGTGGGTGGCTGCGGGAGAAGCCTACGCGATTACCCAGCTTACCGCCGCCAATGGGATGGTCTACCTCACAGGGGACAATGACGACCAGCAGGTCTGGGCGCTGGATGCCTTTTCAGGCAAGACCATCTGGTCTGCTCAGTTCCCTGGCCCCCCCAATACCCACTTTATGACCTCACTCCAGGTCGTGAACAGCGTGGCCTATATCGACGACGGAGGTTTCTACGCAGGCGATGATACCGCGCCTCCGGGCACACTCTACGCGCTCGATGCGCGCACGGGCCAGCAGCTCTGGAGTACCTCAACCGTCACCGCTGAGCCGACCATCGCCAATGGCGAGGTGTATGTCTACTCTGGCAATGGGAACCTGTCTGCCCTGGATGCCCGCTCTGGTCGCCAGCAATGGTCCCACCCGGCGGTCCCTTTCATTGATTCGCCCATACGTAGCGAGCCAGAGCCAATCGTCGAGAGTGACACGGTGTATATTCGCACGACGCAGGGTAACCGCGACACGCTGTACGCCCTGAACGCGGCTTCCGGGAGCAAACAATGGTCTTACCAACTCAGCGATAATTTTTCGGCACTGCCAACCGTTGCGCAGGGCATCGTGTATGCCCCTCTCGATGGACCCCTGGAGGCCATTCAGCCTCCTGACGGTCCGCCTGGCTTCTCACAGTAGCGCCAGTCCACCTCAGCTACCTCGCCCGCGACGATCTTCACGGCGCCGGGAAGGGTGGGATCATCGCTCCATATCGTATAGTCTCCGGCGGGCAGCGCGGCATAGAGGCCAGCATAAATGGTGCGCCCGTTGACGCGCCGCTCCAGTATCTCGGTGTGCGTGCGGCGCGTGTCATCCCCGCGCGGGCTGACTTCAATCTCCTGGCCGCAGCGCTCTGCTCCCGTATAGAGAATCAGCGCCCCCAACTCTCCGCCAATGTCCAGCACCGCCGGTTCGCTGTGAACGCGCTGCTCGTGGTGTTCGCTCATGGGCTTGCCTGCTCCTCTTGTCTCTCTTTGGTATCGGTGCGTTTCTGTCAACGCGCGCCATACCCCCTGCCCCACGCGCCGAAAGACGCGGCGGCGCTACCGCCTCGCCCGCAGCGTCGGCCAGGGGGCTGGTCTTGTAGCGTCGGCCTCCGTGCCGGCCAGGGTGGCTGGGATACCTGCTATGAACTGGGAGTATCGAAGCCATCCAGCGGCACGCCCAGGTAAGGGAACGTCGAGATATAGCGGTCGGAGCCTGGCACATTCTGGCCGGGCTTGTAGTCAGAGGCCAGGCTGGCCGCGCCATCTGGAATGAAGCTGGGAGCCACCAGCGGAAGCGTCGCGCCGGCCACCGCGCGAATCTCGATAGTCACGGTATCGTCGAAGACCCGGCGCCCATTGGGGAATCCGGCAATATCGCCACCCAGGAGTCCCAGTGGGCTGGGGCTGCTGGTCGGCGGGATCGCCATGTTCAGCCGCAGCAGGTCTGCCTGCGTGGTGCCGGTGAAGTTGCCGGGGAAGCCAGGCACGACCCCGCTCGGAATGCCGGTCAGCAGGATAGCCACCAGATCATCGCGCGTCCCCTTGAACGCCGCCAGATTGGGAAAGACGCCCGGATAGAGGACGGGCAACAGACCTGCCAGTTCTGGATGCTGCACGTACTGGAGGAAATGCGCATCCTCGCTGGGCTTCGTGCCGTTCCACTGGTCCTTCTTGCTCATCGGCACGATGACCTCGTTGAAGAGTGGATTGCCCAGCCGCGAGACCTGCACCCAGGGTCCGGTATCCCAGCTTGCTTCATCCGAGCCGCCGTAGACCCTTGCCCGCCGTCGGCTGGCCGAGGCATAAACGCCGATAGTGGAGCGCGGGTCTTTGGGATCGGTTGGATTCGAGCCATCTCTGGTCAGCATGGTCTTGGGCACCTGAATCGCCAGCGTGTGGACGTTCACCGCCTTGGTGGCATCGACGCCATCGACGGCTGGCAGAGGGAGCAGATGCAGGTTCTGGAAGGGCCGCAGGGCGCCAAGGTCGAAGATCGACCCCAGGTCCACAAAGAAGCCTTCGCGCCGCTGCCCCGCGAACACTTTGATCCCACCGCTCAGGCTGTGAACTGCCGCCTGGGCCAGCGTGGCGTAGTTGGGCGTGGAGCGCGTGCCAACATTGACGGGTGGGCAGGTCAGGTTCTCGGCCAGAACGGTGGTCTGGGTTTCTGACGTGGCCCGCTTCAGCGTATAGGTCTGGGGCCGGTTCCAGGCCGTGCTGTCGAGGGAGGTAATTGGGCCGGTGTTGTAGAGGAACGTGTTGGGGTTACGGATTTTCGTAGTGAACTGCCACTGAAACGCGATGTCGGCTTTCCCGTCCCCATTATTGTCGACGTGAATCTCATAGAGGACATCATCGCCAAATTCATAGAAGTTGGGTCCGCCCGCCGGTCCCTCCAGAGGGATGAAGTTGGCGATCAGCGTTACGGTATCGGGCTGGTCCGGGCTGACAAAAGCGTAGAGATCGGTATTATCAGCCACCGGGTCTTTCGAGATTTCGGGGGCTTCACGATGGGATGACATATGTTTGCGCACCTCTCACAAGAACGCCTCTCAGGGCCGTCAATAAGCGCCGCTTACTGCGCGGCCTGGATGAGACGGTTAACGAGGTCTTGATCGCTGAACGTGGCCTCTTTAGAGCCAACCAGCAGCTTAACATCTGCTTTCGAGGGATCGACCACGTAGACCATGATAGGGTTTGTCACCTTGCCGGTGGGCTTCGCTGCGCGGCCCTGCGCGGCGCCGATCTCGAACCCGGCTGCCGCTGCCGCGCCAACGACCACCACACCAGCGGAGGTGCCTACGATAAAGTTCCGCCGCGATATTTTCGCCATATTGCTCACCTTTCAGGGGGCATACTGAGTGTTCGGACACTGCCACTGGTTAGCGAATGCGCATTCATCAACTGAGAACTACTACACCAATGGTAGAAGCGTGGATTACAGTGCAGGTTGGGCCAGCCGTCGGAGCCGCTGGACTTCTTTTTGTATGAGGCGGGCGCCTCTCCGGGTATCCCAAAGGGGAGAAAAGCAGACCCAGCCACCCCTGAGTGACTGGGACGCGGAACAAGGCCCCTGGACTTTTAAGCCTTGCTGATACACAGGATAGCAGAATTTGGAGCGAGGTGCCTGATCTTTTCCTAGTCTCTTTCTAGTCCTTTTCGTCGGGCAATTCCCTCCGGCTGGTCTGATGGCGCTCGTGAAAACGGAAGTGAGTTTCTTCGGGCAGAAGCCGTATATCTATGTAGCAGCTATCGGCACACAACGTTGGATGACGGTATCCTGGCCTCGTTGTGCAATGGCTGACACGAGACTCTGAGACACCGCCTGCCTCACGCCGGGTGCCTGGATTGGCATCTCACAGGCAGACGGCATTGCCAGGAGGTTCCTGGCGGAGCGAAAGCCAGATGTGGCGGTACAGCCAGAAAGAAAGGAGGGAAGCGATGACGTAGCGAGCGCGGCGGAAAACCGAAAAAGGCGCACCGTGGCCCTACATTGCGAGACAGCCACGGCGCAATGTCAACAAAGGGAGACCTCATTGACGCTTACAAGTGTAACACATGTGGGAATTCGCACATGCGCGTGTCTTCTTGACATCTTTTTTGAAAGGTAGGTGTTCATGTTGAAGAAGGGTCGCCTAGCCTTCGCTTCAACCTTCCTGCTTCTGGTGGCTCTCGCAGTGACGGCCTGCGGTGGCGGTTCGGGAAACACCCCGACTCCTCCTTCATCGGGCCAGTCTGCCTGCGGCGGCAATACCTATTGCTACAGCAAGCCAGATCATACTGGCGGCACGATTCTCTTCTCGGACTGGGAGTTCCCGACCAGCACCAACCCCTGGTTCAATACGTCGGTGGTGGGGGCCGAAGTGGCGGCTGGCCTCTATGGCGCGCCTTTCGTCGTGACTTCGGATGGCAAGTTCCTGCCCGATGAACTGACCGAGATTCCCACGACCAAGAATGGCGATGTCAGCGCCGACGGCCTGACCGTCACCCTCAAGTTCAACCACAACCTCAAGTGGTCCGACGGCATGCCTCTGACCTGTTCCGACTTCACGTACTTTATCAAGGTTGAGCTTGATCCAGCGGCAGCCGTTGCCAGCCAGGCTGGCTTTACGCCTGATACACTGGCCTCTTACACCTGCGCGGATAACTACACGCTGGTCCTCAAGTATGTGCATGTCTTTTCCTCTTTCCTCTTCTTCCTGCCCACTGCCATGCCAGAGCATGCCTGGGGGAGCATTGCGGACAAAGACTTGCAGAATACGCCGTCAGTGAACCTGACCCCCACAGTTACCAGTGGTCCCTATGTGGTCAGCGACTACGCCAGCGGGCAGAGCTTCACGCTGACGCCCAACAAGTATTACACCTCTACCTCGCTGCATGCCCCGGTGCTGGATAAAGTGATCTTCAAGGGCTACGCCACCAAGGATGCTCTGATTGCTGGCTACCAGGCGGGCGAGACGGATCACGCGGAAGACTTCACGCTGGCCGATCTCCAGAAGCTCAACAACCTGCCTGGGCTGCATGTGGCTCCGGCGATTGCTTACGAGCATCTGGACTTCAATCTGAGCAAGCAGTTTGGCGGCGGGCCACTCTTCACGCTGAATGTGCGCAAGGCCATTGAGCAGGCGATTGATCGCTGCGGCCTCATTCAGAGCCTGCTGCATGAAGCCTGCGATAAGCTCATCGATGACCAGCTTGAGCCGCCGCCGCATCCTGATGCCGACCCCACGATCAAAGAACTGCCCTTTGACGTGAACGCGGCCAAGGCGGACTTGCAGGCGGATGGCTGGACGATCACCAATGGGGTGGCGATGAAGAATGGGCAACCGTTCCCGACGCTGAACCTGGTGACGACGAGCGGCAACCAGTTGCGCACGGATACGACGCAGTTGATCCAGCAGTACCTGGCGGCGATTGGCATCAAGGTCAATCTGGATGGGCAGTATTACCCGGCAGGCACGCTGTTTGGAGATTATGGCAGCGGCGGCATCCTGGCGACGGGCAACTATGATCTGGCGCTCTTTGCCTTTGTCGAGGGCCTGGACTCCTATGGCAACCTGTATCCCAGCTTCGACAGCACGCAGATTCCGTCGGACAAGAACCCGGCAGGCCAAAACTTCTCCCGTGTGAACGATCCAATGGTCGATCAACTGCTGAATCAAGGCAGCGGGACGATTGATGCGACGAAGCGCTCGGACATCTTCAAGCAGTTGCAGAAGTACATCATCTCCCAGGTGTACACGATTCCGCTGTATCTGCGGCCCAATATCACGCTGACAGATAACAAGGTAGGCAACTACTTTGATAACCCCACTTCAGCAGGCAACGAGTGGAATATTGGCGAATGGTATGTAAAGGCGGCATCCCAGTAGCTGTCTTCCGCTCGCAGGGAGGTTACTGCTGGACCTCCCAACCGCTGGCCGTCTCCCATTGGGGGCGGCCAGCGGCGCGTTTATGGGCCATGTTGTCCTGTCTGGCGAGGAACCGTTGGGTAGGCGGGCACTATGTTGTTCTGCTTGCCCTGGCCTGTCTTCGCTGAAAAAGCTGCCATCCCCCAAAAGTCCTGGTAGCCTTGTAAAATAGATGAGCCGCATGCTAGCATGAGCGCTGCTGAAGTACAGCCTTGCTGCAAAACAGCGGGGGGTCAAGAGATATTCAGGTGGCTTGCAGGACTAAGCTATCGATGACTGCTCTGCCAGGAGGGCCAGGCAGGTTTATATTTTGGGGATTGGGAGAATAGAGCGATGAGGCGTTCTTCTCTTCTTCTCATTGCGTCGGCTACCGTTGTTCTCATCGTCCTGGTAGCGGCGAATCTGGTGCCCGGCATTATCCGCGCCGGGAGTCATACCACGCCCGCAGCATCAGCGCCGCCAGTGCAGCTTCTTCCGGCGGCAGTAAGCCTGGTTACGTCGCCGGGGGTGAATCCTGCCGGGCAGGTGATAACGCTCAAGAATAATGGAGCCAGCACGCTGAACTGGGCGGCGGACCCGCTGCCCAACTGGGTCAATCTGAATCCAACCTCTGGTACGCTGGCGGCTGGCGCGGCAACGACACTGAATCTGAACTTTGCGCTGCCGCTGAATGTCCCGCAAACGTATACGACCACGCTGGTGGTCCGCGATACCGGCGGGGGCAATCAAGTGACCTCCATTCCGGTAACAGCGGTTGCTGCCAACCCCAGCAAGACCTGGTATTTTGCCGAGGGCTATACTGGCGGCAGCTTTACAGAATACTTAACAATTGCCAACCCCAATGGGACAGCGGCCAACGTGACGGTAACGTATCTCCTGGGAACCGGCGGACCCATCATCAAGACCTATGCCGTCCCGCAAAACGCACGCTTCACCCTCAACGTAGGCAGCGAGATCGCCAGCAGCAGCGATAAAAATGTCTCAATGGTTGTGACGGCTGACCAGCCGATCATTGCCGAGCGCCCTATGTATTTTACCTATACGGGCCTGGGCGGCTACAGCATCCCTGGCGGCAGCGATGTGCTGGGCGCGACCAGTCTCGCTGACGATTTTGATTTTGGCTACCTCGACACGACCAGAGGGCACGATACCTGGCTGACCATTCTGAACCAGAATAGCAATACCATGACGGCGACAATCAGTTATTTCCCGGCTGCCGGGGGCCAGCCAATCGTCATTGCCCACGCGGTTCAGCCCAACAGCCGGGGCACGGTGCATGTCAACTCAGAAGTGGGTCTGCCAGCAGGCACATACAGCGCGCTGGTGCATTTGAGTTTGCCGGGGCTGGTGGAGCGGCCCTTGTATCTCAAAGATGCCAACACCGGCTATACCGGCTCGGCGGATGTCGTTGGAGTGGCCCAGCCACAGACCGACTGGTATTTTGCCGAAGGCTATATCAGCAGCACCTTCCGGGAAGAGTATATTGTCTCGAATCCCAGCACGACGACCCCGGCAAACGTCACGCTGACGTTCTTCCTTGCCAGCGGCGCGCCTCAAAGCAAACAACTGGCATTGTCGCCAGGGCAGCAGATTATCCTGGATGCCAGCACAGTGGTGGGCAGCGCCAATGTGAATAACAGCGCCCATGTCAGCGCCGATCAGCCGATTCTGGCCGAGCGTTTCATCAGCTTTGACTATCTGGGGGCCATTCCGGGAGCATCTGATGTGCTGGGCGCGGTGGCTCCCTCGAATCTGTTCTACTTTGCGGAGGGCTATGTCTCCGGGCAGTTCTCTGAGTATCTGACCATCGAGAACCCCGATGCGTCGAATACCGCGCTGGTTCAGGTGACATTCCTGCCAGCCAATGGGACCAGCCCGCAGGTGCAAATCTACAGCGTTGCCCCCAGCACCCGCTTTACCTTGAATACTGGCAGTGTGATGCCATCTGGCATGTCGTTCTCGATGGTGGTCGTGTCGAACGTGGCAATTGTGGCGGAGCGGCCCATGTACTTCAACTATCTCAATAGCGGGCAGACCGGAGGCACGGATGTTGTCGGCTATCAGCCAGCCGCGCCGCTCTATATCCCGCCGCCGCCAACACCGACCCCAACCAGCACGAATACACCAACCAACACGCCCAGCCCGACACCGACCAATACCGCCACGCCCACGCCGACCAATACGCCGACGGCTACGCCAACCAACACGCCCAGCCCGACACCGACCAATACGCCCACGCCGCCGCCGAGCGGGGTAGGCACGATCACCGGCCAGGTAACGGATGGGGGAGATAATCCGATTGCTGGCGCGCAGATTAGCACGGTCCCGGCCAGCATCACTACCACAACAGATGGCAGCGGCTATTATACGCTGGCGAATATTCCGGCAGGGATATACGACGTTGTGGCATCAGTCAGCGGATATAACACCAATTACGCGGCTAACATCTTTATCTCCAACGGCAGCGTGGCTACCGCCAATATCGGGCTATTGGCGGTGCCTCCTAATACCTCGATGGATACGTTCACCCGGCCAGATCAGAGCGGCTGGGGCACAGCTTCCGATGGCAATACCTGGAACGATGACCATAATGTCTACCCAGGCGCCGCGTCCTCCATTATCGGGAATCAGGGATATGTGGATACCTATACAGCGGCTACCGATCTGGACCAGTGGATGGGCAGCAGCTACACGGATGAGTTGATCTCTGCCGACTTTAATATCAGCCTGCTTGGCACCAGCGCCTCGCAGCATGGCGCGCGCTTGCTTGGGCGCGTCAAAGATGCCAACCACTTTATCGTCTTTACAATCAACGCGGCCACTAATACGATTGCCATCTGGCTGAATAATGGGAATAACTGGGCGCAGTTGAACCAGGCCAGTATCTTTAATGTGACGCTGAACGTCTGGTACCACGCGAAGCTGCTGCTGGTGGGGAATATGATCTATGGGAAGGTTTGGGCGGCAGGCACTGCTGAGCCAGACTGGATGCTCTCCGCGAGCCAGTCGTCGCTGACCGCCGGGATGGGCGGCATCCGCACGACGTTTGCCGACATCTACTGGAAAAACTTCAGCGTTCAGGCCGTGACGGCCATCACCGGCAAGGTAACGGATTCGACCAGCAAGGCTATCGCGGGCGCGACGGTGACGGATGGCACGCAGACCACGACCACCGACGCGAACGGCAACTATGTGCTGATTGAGCCGAACACCAACGCGACCTATACAGTGACGGCTTCGGCCAGCGGCTTCAGCAATTCCAGCCAGTCCGTGACGACGACCAGCCTGACCCACACAACAGCCAACTTTACGCTGACCTAGAACTATCGTCAAGTTTGATCTTGTTGCGCTCAATCGCCTCCAGCACCTCAAAGAGCCGCTCGCGCTCGGCGGGTGTCAGGCCAAAGGGCGGCGCTGGCAGGTCTCTGGCTTTTTGGCCGAACAGGATCGCCTGCTGCCCCAGCGCGCCAGCATCCTGCTGAAGCCGGGCAAGCCGCTCGACAGCAGCCTGGCGCGCCAGTTCTGTTGGCGTCAGGTCCGGGCGCGGATTTGCCTGGCGATAGAGCGGGCCATAGGTATCGCTGTAGGCTGTGACGATGTTATGCAGCGCCTCGCTCATCGCGTCCACCTGCTTGCGCACCTGGGTGGCAAGCTGATACACCTGGGCAGCATGCTGCGCCGCCTCCTGGGGTGTGGCAGACTCTGCGCTGGGCTGCAAAACTTGTTGCAGCTTCTGGCGCGCGCTGGCGATCAGCTTGCGCCCCTCTTCGGCATTTTGGGAAGCCCTGGTATCTGGCACTGCCGGGGCTATACCCAGAAATTCGATCTGATCCACCTGAAGCCCCACACGCTTGAGATAGTGATCTGTCTGGCGCTTGATCTCATCTTGCAAGGGGCGTCCCAGCTTGTCGGCCAGCATCTCTTGCAGCTCGGCGGCGGTGTATTCCTGCATATACTGGCGAATCAGCACATCAACGGCATCGCGCACACATTGCTCGCGTTTCTGCTGGCCTGAGAGAACCAGAGCCTTCACCTGCGCGGCATTGTCGCCGTGCAAAAGCTGGCTCATCTCAGCCCGCACCCGCCAGAAGATGATAACCACCAGCGGAGGCACCGCGCCGTCGCTGGCTTTCAGCTTCAGCAGCGGCATCTGCGTGCTGATCGGCTCCAGCGGGATGCAGGTTTTAATCTGTTCGGCGCCGGGGAGAAGCCAGTATTTCGCCGGAGCAAGCAAATCTTTGAGTTCACCGCTGCTGTTCACCAGGACACCCAGCGTGTTCTGCGGGACTTCCTGGACAAATTGCAGGCGAAAGAGGATAGCAAGCAGCAACCCAAAGAAGGTGGTCATCGAGAAAAGCGGCGTATATTGCACAACAAAGGCGAGCGAGGCGGTAAGGGCCGATGTGAGGATGGGCAGCACCGAAAAGCAGAACAGAAAGCCAAAGATCAGCGCGGAAGTCTTAAAGCTATTCCAGGGGGATTTGTGGCGAGTCATGCAGCCGGACCCCTTTCCACGCTGCGGCGCGCGGCCTGCGTCCGTGCAATCTCCCGAATGCCAGATGGTTCTTGTGCCAATTGTTGAGGTGTCTATCGAAAATCTCCACTTGTACAAAAAATAGCACAAGCGAACGCTTTATGTCAATGCCAGTTGAGATAAAAGAGCGCTGACAGGCCCAAAGTCAGCGCTCTTTCAGCAGGCCGCCTCACCCTGCGGCCCACAGCGAGGGAAGATGGAAGAAATCTGCTGGTGAGCGTAGCGATTTAATGATGTGGGGTCGGCGTGCTGTCCGGTTTGCCTGGCGGAGTTGGCGTGCCATCTGGCTTACCCCCTCCGTTGCCGTTCCCGTTCCCATTGTTGCCACTGTTGCCGTTGTCTTGACCGTTGCCGGGTTGAAAGCCGGGAATATTGGCCTTCAGGCAGGACTCCAGCGGAGTGTCCCCGCAGGTGTGGAGCGCTTCAGCCAGATAGCTCCGCGCATTGCTGGTTGTCAGCTTGCCGCTGGTGTTATTCTGATCGTGTGTTGCCAGATACTGAGCGTAAGTGAGCAGCAGATCGATCTCGCCATAGCCAAAAGTGTGATTGGATGAAACAGTGCTGCCGCCGGGGGGCGTGCCCTGGAACGTTCCCATGTGCAGGGCGCAAATCGCCTGAAGGGCGTCGCTGTCGCTGGCGGTGCTGAGCGAGAATGCCGCTGCCAGTCGCTCGGCGTCGGGCTGGCCGGGACAGGTGGCGGATGGAGTCCCCTGCTGATGATGGCCGGTCTCTGGCGTCTCGGTGGCTTCCTTTGAGCCGGTAAAGGCGTGCAGCGCCTGCTGCCCGGCGGGCGTAGCCGCGAAGACGGCGGTTGCCCCGCCAGCGATGACCAGACCACTCAGAACGAGGGTCAGCACCTTTGCTTTAAGCAAACTACTTAATCTCATGAATCATTTTCTCCAGACGCTTTAGTTAAAGTAGTGCCTGTTCTCCAGCGAGACGCGAGAAGCTGCCACTAGCTGCGCCAGGGTACCTCTTTCAAGGGAACGCTGTGCCTGATGTGCCCTTCTGAACAGAGGGTTGCGCTTTGGGGGGCAGAGGTTACGGCCCCCCAGGGAGGAGACCCCCAAAAGGGTCAGAGGGATGGGCATCTGGTCTGGCCGTAACTATAATGGTTCTGGTTGCAACTATGTCTTCTGAGGGGTTTTGCCGGCGATGAAGGTCGTGATCGCCTGTTCTCCAGTGAGGCGCGTAGCCCCGCAACGCTAAGCGCCTGATCCCCTGCCTGCTGGCATCCCCTCAATATTCCCCCGCAGGATAGGCTGTGGGCGAGGATGGCACGATGTTTTTCTGGCGGCATCGCCCTGGAAGCAGCCCGCCTGATAGGGCTGAAGAATTACCATCTTTTGGGCGCCAGCTTGATGGGGCGCGGCGTGGCGAGGCTGAGGCGCTGAGCCTGCTCTATCGGCAATTTCTCCCTGGGGTCTTTGCCTACATGGCTGCCCGCGTGCCAGACCGCGCCACCGCAGAAGACCTGACCTCTGAGGTTTTTTTGAAGATGGTCGAGGGGATCAGCCGCTTGCGCGCCACCGAGGAAGCAGGCTTTACCGCCTGGCTGCTCCAGATTGCGCGTATTACAGTGGCTGGCTATTATCGCAAGCGCGAACACCAACTGACGATGATTCCTCTGGCCGCTTCCTCCTGGGGAGAAGAGGACGAAGCGGAAGAAAGCCTGTCCTTCTCGACACACCACCCGGAAGCTGACCCCATTCACCAGGCAGAGACGCGCGAGGAGTGGGAGGAAGTCGTCAAAGCGATCAATGTGCTGACCGAGGAGCAGCGCCAGGTTCTTATTGGCCGGTTGATTCTGGGCTATGATGTCGCTACCGTCGCGCGCATGCTTGGCAAGAATGCTAACGCTGTCAAAGCCTTGCAATTTCGCGCCCTTCAGCGGTTGCATCGCTTGTTGGGGAGGGACGCCGCATCTCATCAGCCCCTTGATGCTCGTATGCGGCGCCAGGAGGGAGCGTCATGAACCCGTTGTCTGATCGTCTCAACGATGCGCTTGAGCGCCGGGGCATTGCCCAACCATCACAGGCCCAGGAGCCGCGCCAGCAGCCCACCAGCGACCCGGAAGTGGATGAACTGGTCAACGTCGCCAGCCGCTTGCAATCCGCCCCTGCGTTGCAGGTCGACCCCGCCTTTGCTTATCGCCTGGAGAAGCGTGTGCTGGCACACAGCGCGGCGCTTCAGCGCTCCCGCCCGGCGCCCAGGCGCTCTTTCTGGCACCTTCCACGCCTGATGCGCGCCCATCCCGCGCTTGGCGTCGCCCTGAGCCTGTTTCTGGTCATCATCCTGCTGGGAACAGGCGTCGTGGTCGTGGCAGCCCAGGTCTCCAACCCCGATAACCCGCTGTATGCTCTCAAGCGCTGGATAGAGCAGGTGCCGGTTTCGTTGAGCGGCTCGCAAACCGACCAGGCCAGGCTGGACCTGCAATATGCCCGTGACCGCCTTGACTCGCTTGCTGGCCTTGCCGATCCGGCGCATGCCGGAGAGTATCAGCATGCCCTGAACGATCTGGACCAGAAGCTCACCACCGCTGCTCAGGCGATCAACGCCCTGCCTGCCGGGTCGGATCATGACCAGCTTGCCAGAGACCTTGCCGCCCTCCAGGCTGATGCGCGCCGGACCTTGCAAGGGCTGCTGCTCCGGCTGGCGCTGCCGGAGCGCCTGGCAACCACCGATGAGCTAGGACGCCTGGGCGCGACAGTGCCCCACCTGACCAATGTGACAGTGACGCTGCCCTCGCGCGCCAACGGGCAGGCGACGGTCAGCATCAGCGGCGATGATCTTCAGCCGGGAGCAGAACTGCTGGTGGATGGTCGGGTCGTGAACGCCACCGGGACGCTTCGCCAGGGCGTCTATGTCTTTCTCATCGACTGGAATGGGAAGCAGCACCCGCATACGGTGGGCATTATGAATCCTGATGGCACAGTCGTTGAGACCACCACGATTACGCTGGCGTCTCCGCCAGGCGGCGGAAGCAGCAGCGGGAATGGGAGCGGCAACGGGGGCGGTAATGGCGGCAGCAGCGGGCATGGCAGCGGCGAGAATGGCGAAAGGTGAGACCCTGCCAGTTTCAGCACTGCACCTCTGTGAGTTTTTCAGCGAGATGGCGTATATTGTAAAAGACACCTCGTGAGAGCGTGTGACCATCACAGCAGGCATCCTGGCAGGCATTCAGGGGGGAGCAGCGTGCAAGAATACTGGCTTGATGAACCACGATTGATTGCCGGATTGCGTGCCCGCGATCCGAGGAGCCTGGAAGCCATCATCAATCAATATTCAGGCGAGCTGTTCTATCTCACCCGCCTGATTCTGAACGGTGTTGGCTCGGAGCAGGATGCTGAGGAATGCCTGAATGATCTCTATGTGGTGATCTGGCAAGAGTTTGATTCTTTTGATCCGTCGCGCGGCTCGCTGCGCACCTGGATTACCATGCGGGCTAAATACATTGCTCTGGACCGCCGCCGCTATCTGCTGCGCCGCAAGGCGCTGCATGGGCCGACGGAGATGGTGGTACTCAGCCTCTATGATGAGTACGCGCTGGTGCCCGACGAACACCGCGAGCAGCAGACATCGCAGAGCGAACCGATGTCAGTAGGGGTGGATGTGCTGCTGGAGCAGAACGAGCGGCGTGTTGAACTGCACCGCGCGCTGGAGCAATTGTCTGAACTAGATCGTTTAATTGTCTATCTACGCTATTTCCATCACGCCAGCATTGAAGAGATCGCGGCGCGCACCGGCCTGTCCAGGCACGCGGTTGATACCCATCTATGGCGGGCGCGGAAAACTTTGCGCGGGACTCTTCAGGAGCAGCTTCATGATACCCCGGCAAAAACAACCAGACGAGTTCAACCTCTGCCCTGAGTCATCGGCGGATGAGCAGGCGAACGCGCAGGAGCGCTCTGACGCGCCAGATTTCCTGGAGGAAGACCTGGCGCTGGAGCGTGAACTGAACGCTCTCTTTAACCCAGAAAGCGAGAATTTGCCCCCGCTGTACGTGCAAACGCTGATGACCGAGCGGAGTACCTGGGCGATCCCACCAGGGCTGGAGGAGCGGCTGATTGCCCGGACCTTTCGCCGCTTGCAGCTTCCGCTGCCAACGGACACCAAGGAGGTGCAAGAACAGCCGGATCAGCCATCGCCTGGCTATCGCCTGCTGCGCCGCTTGCCGCGCCCAATTGGCGTGGGCGCGACGCTGGGACTGGTGTTGCTGCTGCTCATCTTTCTCCTGCCTGGGCTTGGGCAGGAGGCGCGTATCCTCTTCCTTCAAGCGCAGCTTCCCGTCTCTGGCTACGCGGGCGTGTCATCTTCGCCGCTGGCACTGACGCAGTATCTCTCTGCGCGCCAGACAGCCCAGGACGTGCCTTTCCCCATCTACTGGCTGAACCGCAACCCGGTCAACTATACATTTCAATCGTTCTTGCTGCATATGAATCAACCCTGGTCCGATGGTCCGGTGGTTGAATTCCAATATGGGCATACCAATCCCCGCATCGGCTATGGGCGTCTCATCATCCGCGAGTTTCATCCAGCGGGAGGGGATACACCTTTAGAGATAGTAGACCCAAGCGCCGCGCGGGTGGTGCAATTGGGCGACACATCGGCGGTATACATCAATGGACAGTGGGTACAGGAAAATGGAGAGATTATCTGGCAGACGGGCGTTGAGACCCAACTGCTCTACCAGGCGTCGGATGGTCTGGTCTTCTGGTTCATTGCCGATGCGCGCGATGAAGCAACGCTCTCGTCGTTTGAGTCGCTGGTGGGAGCGCTGGAACCCCTGTATCTGGGGCCGCCGCGCCCGCAGGTACCCGAATTGAACTATATCCCTCAAGCAGAGGTAGCAGCGTCTCTGCCAGCAGCCGTGCCGGGCACGGTGGTCAGCCAGTTGCTTGTCGGCGAGTCCCCCGATCAGACCGCCAGGATATATATCATCCTGGGCGCCTTGACCAACAACGCCCAAAATATCACCCTGCCGGTTGGCGGCGGATCGCGTTCAGGCCATCCAACCAGCACCTGATAGAACGCTGTTGTGTCCTTCTATCACATCTGCCTGTATTGTTGTTGTGATTTGGTCGCGCCGCCGCGTTCGCCAGCACGGTAGCTGGCGCTGCAAGCGGTATTCGACAGGCTGTAATCACCGTTCCAAAAAGGCCAGCACGTCGCGGTTGTACTCCTCGGCGCGCTCCACGATGGGGATGTGGCCGGTGTTGGGGTAGAGGATCAGCCTGGCCCCTGGAATATGCTGCGCCAGATAGCGCCCATTCTCCACCGGGACCAGCGGGTCAACCTCTCCATGCACAACCAGCGTTGGGGCGTGAATCTGCCCCAGCCGATCTGAGGCATTGTGGCCCATGCACGCCTGCAACTGGCGCAGATATGCCTCGGCTTTCTGCGGACGATAGCGCGCGGTCTCGACGATATGCTCCATCGCTGCCGGATGGCTGTCAAGAAAGCCGGGAGCCATAATCTGGCTATAGGTCTCGCGCGCCAGGTCGCCAGGGTCCATGCCCCGGCGGTCGCGCCCCAGCATGGCGAGCATCTCCGGGCCGGGCGGCACATGTGTGGGGCCACCGGCAGAGGTGGAAGTGAGAATTAGCTTGTCGACTAGCTCAGGATAGTGCAGCGTCAGCTCCAGGGCGATAAAGCCTCCCATCGAGATGCCAGCAACGTGGGCGCGCGAGATACCCAGCGCCTTCAGCACGGCAGCGGCGTCTTCGGCCTGATCGACAGTCGTATAGGGACCAGAGGCCAGATCGCTGTCGCCGGTATCGCGGTGATCCAGGGCGATAGTCCGGTACGTCTGCCCAAACACATCAATCTGGTTGTACCAGCCCAGGCGTTTGGCGCCCAGTCCTGTCAGCAGTAAGATGGTGCCCTTGGGATTCGGCGGGCTGACTTCATCGTAAGCCATCTTGCGCCCATCGATCATGACTACCGATGGTTCTTTGATCTGAAGCATAGGTTCTCTCCGCTTTTGCAGCGCCGACATCTCGTCGGCAGAGGTTGGGAGTCCGGCATCTGCGCGCCCACTGGCGATGAGTGCGAATGGCTGCCTCAGCGCCCGGTTGACTATCGAGATGGCGGCGTTACCTTGCAACCGCTGCTCTGCTCGCCAGCGTTTGCGCTTACTCATCATACTACATCATCGCCCGGCTTTTGGCGCGCGTGTTGGCAGGCTCGTCCGCAGGGGAACTGCGCTGGTGGGCCGCTCCAGTTCGGCAAGCATCTGGCTGGTCTCTTCGGCGGCGTGCAGGCTGGCATCGCCTGCCGCGATGCACTCCTTTGCCAGATCATAGAGGCCGGTGGCGATCTCTTCAGCGCGCGCGGCGGCGGTGTGCAGTCGCCGGATCACGCGCTCGTTCGATGTTTCATCCAGCGGGCCGGACCTATGCCCTGGCGGCGCGGCTGGAACCGGCACAACAGCGGGCTGGGGCGTGGTATCGCCAGTACGCAGCCCGGCCAGCTTCTCCAGCATTTGCATCGCGCTCAGTTGTCGCTGTTGACTGGATGGCTGGAGCGCGGCGCCTGGCTGAGCCGGTTCAGGCGCGGCCTGCGGCTTGCCCTGAAGCTCAGGGAGCGCTGCCGTCTCTTCGATGCTGCGTGCCAGGCCGCGCGCCACTTCTGAAGCCGTCTGGATGATGGCTGCTGAGGCGTGCAGCCGTTCGGCCTGGCTGGTAAACTGCGCGACCAGTTGCTCGCCTTGCTTGCGCAGGCGCCCGGCAAGCGCCGGGTTTGGTTGGGAAACGCTGCGTAGCTGCTCTTCCAACGCTTGCCGCTCGGCACGCAGGCGTTGATCCATCTCGCGGCGCTCTTTCAAGAGCATATCTTCGGTCGCTTTAAGCGCCGCCTCAGCCGCCTGCGTTTGCGCTTCGGCGGCCTGAAGCTGAGCCTCCAGCCGCTGGCGCTGGGCTTCGCTGGCCTGGGCTACCAGCCGCTCATTTTCAAGTTGGACCTCCAGGTTTTTTGCCATCTCCAGTGCCATCTGGCGCTGAGCCTGCGTGTCTTGCTCCAGTTCCTGGCGCGCCATCCCCAACCGCTGCTCCACCTCCTGGCGTTCTGCTTCGTACTGCTGGAGGCTTTGTTGCAGATTGATGAGCCGTGTGCGTATCTGTACAACGCCTTTCACCAGCCCTTCCAGGCCAGTACCTGCGGGTGAGGGCAGGTCGGGCAGGTCGTGCAATTCCCCCAGCGCCAGGCGTCCCAGCGCGTCCGTCAGGATATGCAGCAGGCGAGCCTCCCGGCCCCGGTCCCGCTCGCTGGCATCGCTCAGCCTCTGCGCGATGTTGTCAAGGAACAGATTCAAACTGCCGCCCAGGGGCATCAGTTCGCGTTCCAGCATTCCGGCCCGTACCTGATACTCGCCCTGGCTGAAGTGCGCCAGTACCTCTTGCAGTTGGCGCAGGCTCTCCTGGCGCGCCTGCCCCTGAATCATCTGGCCGGAGTGCAGTTCCTCAACCTCCGCCTCGGCCATATCTGCCTCCTGCGCCAGCAGCACCACCTGCTCGCGCATCCGGCGCACCTCAAACAGCCCGACCAGATGGTGCCCACCGATCAGCACCACCAGCAGGCTGAGACAGACCAGCGCAACCAGCGCTTGCGCGGGGCTGGTGTCGGCGGTGAGCGCGTGGACCATAATCGCCCCAGCCATGAGGATTGCCAGCCCAAAGGGCAAGATCAGCCAGAAGTTGGCGCCCTCGTGTGGCGTGCTGGCAAGACGGGCACCAGCACGCCTTCGCCCGTTGCCGCGCAGGCGCGCGATGGCGCCCAGCCCGATGCAGAGATAGCCCGCGTTCCAACTGGCCTGAAGCCAGGAATTGAGCGGGGCGGGCATATCGGGCATCTGAAGAATGCTGGCCGCGTCGCTGCCGATCAACAGCAGCACCGCCAACCCCAGAATGCAGAGCGCCCCATAGAGCGGCCTCTGGCGCTGATCGATGGCGCGCAGCGCAAACGTCAGCCCGGTCAGCAGCAGCAGATCACCAATACATATCGCCAGCGTCGTCATCCGTGCTGGCGTCAGGGGGCCGCTGCTCGACTGCGAAAGCGGCAGCAGGAGAAAATAGCTGGCGCCAATCAGCGCAGTGCCAACAATCAGCACGCCATCCGAGACCAGGCGCAGCTTTCCAAGCATCGCGCGGCCCTGGATAGGTGGCGGGAAGAGCAGGAACGCCAGAAACAGCCCAGCGCTCTGGGCGATCAGGGCCACGCTGGCGACAGATGGATAGCTGCTTGCCAGCGAGAGATGAGGAATGGGCGATGGCCCATCAGGCGCGAAGCGGGTGCCCTGCGCTACCAGCACCCCCACGCAGGCCAGACCCATCACAACCCAGGCGCCGCGTTCGCGCCCACGTGCCACCACCCCGACCATCAGGCAGCTTCCCAGGGCAAACAACCCGCTAATGATGGGAACGCCTGCTATCACAAGCATGAGATGGGGGCCTTTCGGGAGTGCCAGCGCCAATCCCAGGAACGCTTCCGCAACGATGGCAAGCAGGATGCCTCCGGCTAATGGCAGACGACCGGAGAAAGAAGTGGTCTCCGGTCCAGGGCCGTTGGGCGGTTCCTCGACCTCAACGGCCAGGTCAGGTTCTGCGGGATACTCAGATGCTGCGGGATACATAGCTGTGCGCGCCCCTCCTGAAAGCCGCATATTCAACCGCCAGGCAATTGGCGCTATTCTATATGGTCGGCTCTATCCCGTCAAGGGTTCTGTGACTTTTGGGCAGGGCCATATACAAGTCGCGCCTGAAGACGCCCCTTCGGGCGGCTCGCGCGCCACAAAGCCCCGCTGGGGCTGGGACGCGCCCCTGCCAGGCCGCGCTGGCGGCCTGCGCGGGCCGCAGGCCCTCCAGGCGCGGCCTTCAGCCGCCAGCCGCGTGCTTCCCAACCTGAACTGCCGGACTGGCTCGCTGATTCTGGCTAGCCCTGCCCATTGCCGGGCGCTGGCAACCGCTGCTGCGCGATCAACCGGCGGATGCGCCCCTGCCGCATTTTCACGCCGATGCGCGCGATCAACTGATCGCTGAAGTGAAAGAGTGACGCGCCTGCCTGCCGTTGTAAGCGGCCATCAGGCGATTGCCACCCATAGGTGTAGCGCGCTGCCAGCCCTTTCGTGCGCCCATAGATCAGCACCTCCTCAAAACGGGTGAACGAGAGACGTTGAAAGACATCTTCTACATAGGCCCGATACGCGGCCCAGCCTGTCAGCCTCCGCACCGGGCCATAGAGCGAATCCTGGGGTGGGTAGCAGACGACCTGAGCCGCGCAGGAGGCGCTCACCGCCTCCCAATCTCTGGTGCTGAGCGCCTCAAAAAAGCCCTTCAACACCTTCGCCTGAGATTGCTGCGTAGGGCTGAGCGGCGCATCCAAACAAGAGGCAACCGCTGTCAGGATCTCATCCAGATCAAAAGGCTTCCGAATCAAACAGGCAAACCCGTTGCGTCTGGCCGCGTCGTAGGAGAGATGCCAGCCCGTCAGGATGCCAATTGGCGTGGGCTGCGCCCGCTGACGCAGAGCGGCCACCGAACGGAGCGGATCGTCTGGCGTCGTGACAAAGAGATCAGTCAGGATAAGATGGAAGACCTGTTCATCCAGCAGGGCTAATGCCTCGGCGGGCGAAGCCACCTGGACAACGCTGTAGCCCTCCTCCGTAAGCAGTGTCTCCACAATTGCCCGCGTGTCCGCGTCACTCTCAACAATCAGCAGGCGTCGCGGAGAAGCAGGTGCGAGCATGGCTCTAATCTCCCTTTACCGATGCCATAGGCACGTCATGAATTCAGGTCTATCGTACCCAACGTGCCGGAAAGATGCAAACTGAGGCAGACTTCGCTCGTTATCTTCATACCCCGGCTGATCGAAGCCAACAAGCGCTCAAACGTGATACCATAGGGTATCTTTGCTGAGCATTCCTTAAATTCCTCACGAAGAAAGAAGAGAAAGGAAGCCCTGTCACTGGGCAACACTCAGGAGCAGTCGATGAGCGCATCTTTTGTTTACTGTGCCACCTGTGGGGCCGCAAATCCACCAGATGCCGCTGCGTGTTTCGCCTGTGGCAACCCTCCGCTGGCTGCGCCGCCCGGTGCCAGCCCTGGCAGCGGCACCCTGTTGAAGCAGCGCTATCGCCTGCTGACCCAAATCGGCAAGGGCGGCTTTGGCGCGGTCTATCAGGCTGAGGATACCGAATTGGGCAACCGCAAGGTCGCCATCAAAGAGATGAGCCAGCGCGGCCTGGCGCCCGAAGAACTGCAAGAAGCGATGCAGAACTTTCGCCAGGAGGCGCTGCTGCTGGCCGGGCTGACCCATCCGAACTTGCCGCGCATCTACGAGCAGTTCAGCGAAGGCGGGCACTGGTATCTGGTCATGGACTTCATCGAGGGAGAAACGCTGGAAACTCATTTGAACCGTGCGCCAGGTGGCCGCCTGTCGGTGCCAGAGGTGCTGAAAATTGCCATCCAGCTTTGCACCGTGCTGGACTATCTGCACACCCGCCAGCCGCCAATCATCTTCCGTGATCTCAAACCGGCCAACATCATGCTGACCCCTGATGGGCATCTGTATCTGATTGACTTTGGTATCGCCCGGCACTTCAAACCCGGCCAGACGAAAGATACCGTTGCCTTTGGCTCGGCAGGCTACGCCGCGCCAGAGCAATATGGCAAAGCGCAGACGACCGCGCGCTCCGACATCTACAGCCTGGGCGCCACGCTCCATCACCTGCTCAGCGGCCATGACCCCTCCGACAGTCCCTTCGTCTTCGCGCCGCTGCATCTTCCCGAACCGGCGGGACTGGAGGCGCTGATTATGCAGATGCTGGAGGCAGACCAGGCAAAACGCCCGGCCAGCATGGCTCTCATTCAGCAAGACCTGGAGCGCATGGCCGGGGAGTTGGCAGCCGGGCGCAAGCCGCCGCGCCCGCCGCATGCCGCGCCCGCCCACGTCCCGGCAAAAACCCCTCCCCATCCGCTGCTGGTCTATGACGGCCATACAGACCGCGTGAATACGATCTCCTGGTCGCCCGATGGTCTCTATCTTGCTTCTGGCGGCAAGGATGAGACGATCCAGATATGGGAGAGCGCAACCGGGAAAGAGGTCTGGACGCTTCCTGCGATGGAGTGGGTTCACGCGCTGGCCTGGTCGCCTGATGGCAAAGAGCTTGCCTGGGTCAGCAAAGGAAAAACGCTGTATACCTGGAACGCTGATACTGGCATTTTCCGCGAATTCTTTCTCCGTCGTCTCAGTTTCTTCGATGGATTTCTTACGCTGGCCTGGTCGCCAGATAGCTCGTGCCTGGCCGCTGGCGGGCGAGGAAAAACTGTGGAAGTCTGGGAAGCGAAAACCGGCAAGCACCTGCTCACCTATAAAGGGCATAAGCACCTCTTTGAAGATGCAGCCATCTATGCGCTCGCCTGGTCGCCTGATGGAGAGTGGATAGCTTCTGCCAGCACAGACGCGATCATCCAGGTCTGGGAGGTAGCAACGTGCCAACTGCGCTGCACCTATAACGGGTATCACTCTGGCTACAGCGGTGGTGTTGCCTGGTCGCCCGATGGAAAACGCCTCGTTTCAGCAGGAGATAAAGCCACCATTCATATCTGGAATGCCGCCAGCGGGATGCAGCACCTCCTCTTGAGTGGGCACAAAGGAGTGGTGAATACCGTGTCCTGGTCGCCAGATGGCAAGCATGTGGCCTCCGGGGGCAGCGATCAAACCGTGCGCGTCTGGGGTGTCGTGACCGGCAAAGAACTGCACATCTATTCCCATCATCAAGGCGAGGTGCGTGCCCTCGCCTGGTCGCCCGATGGCACATGCCTGGCTTCGGCTGGCGACGATCAGATGGTACATATCTGGCAGGTGGTATAGGGGGAGCATGTATCTTCAACGACTGCGCTTAACCGACTTTCGGAATTATGCCGCGCTGGACCTGACCTTGCGCCCTGGCCTGTCGATCTTCCAGGGGCGCAACGCCCAGGGCAAATCCAACCTGCTGGAGAGCATCGCGCTGCTCGCCACTAGCCGCTCGTTTCGTGCTGGCGGCGAGCGCGAAACCGTGCGTTGGGGCGCGCCGGGCCGCTTTGCGCGCGTGGACGCGCAGCTTGTTCGCCGCGCTGGTCCGCTCAGCGTCGAAATCGTCGTGGCCGATCCTACGCCGCTGCCGCCCGGCGCCACGCGCCGCTCCGAAGATGGCGGAGCCTTTCAGGCCCCTCCTGGACTGCGCAAGCGTATCAAGATCAACGGCACGCCGCGCCGCGCGATGGACCTCTTGGGGCAGGTAAACGTCGTCCTCTTCGCGCCGCCCGACCTTGATCTGGTGATCGGCACGCCCCTCTACCGGCGGCATTATCTGGATGTCACGCTCTGCCAGGTGAGCAGCCGCTATTGCCACGCGCTCAGCCAGTTTCAAAAGGTGCAGGCCCAGCGCGCCGCCTTGCTGCGCCGCATCCGCGACGGCCAGGAAGATGCGCGCTCGCTGGCCTTTTGGGATGAGCAGTTTGTCGCCCAGGCCGCTCCACTCATGCTGGAGCGCGCCCGCCTGATCGAGCGCCTGAATGCCGGGGCGCGTCGCAGCTATGAGCAACTGAGCGGCGGCGAGGAAGACCTCCAGGTCATCTATCGTCCATCGTTTGCGGGCGCGTTGACCGCCAAAACAGAGCAAGAGATCAGCCGCGCCTTGCGCGCCGAACTGCTCACCCTGCGCCAGCGCGAGACGCACGCGGGCGTCAATCTCCTGGGGCCGCATCGAGATGATCTGGCCTTTCTCAGCCAGCAGATGGACCTGGCTGTCTATGGCTCGCGCGGCCAGCAGCGCAGCGCCGCCCTGGCTATCAAGCTGGCCGAACTGGCATTCCTTCAAGAAGAGACGGGCGAGCAGCCCATCCTGCTGCTGGATGATGTCCTCAGCGAACTGGACGAGCAGCGCCGCAGCTATCTGCTCACGATGGTGCGCGGACTGGAGCAGGTGCTGCTCACCACCACCGACAGCCACTTTCTCCCCCCCGATCTGCTCTCCAACGCGGCCCGCTATACCGTCATCGCCGGAACGGTGCAGGAACTGGGCGCGTAGCGCTTGTTGCCTGGCGAAACGATAGATAGATACGCTTTTCAGCGTCCAGGAAACGGGCAGCGAATTTCCTGTACTATCCCTCCGAAGAAGACGCACTGAAGCAGGCTACAGGGACGCCCCTGGAAGAAAGGACGCCCCTGTGGTTTTTAGCAGGCAATCACCAAACCTGTAACTCTCTTGTAACCCCCAATAACCTGCTCAATATACCCTGCTGGGGTATATTCTCATCAGAGGGAGTCAGATCATGGCAACCTCTGTTCTTCCGCCCTGCGTGCATATTGACCGCGAAGTGGATACGCGTGGCAGCTTCTGCCCAGGCCCTTGATGGAACTCATTCGCCTGGTGTGGGCAGAGCCGGTGGGCAGCGTCCTGGCCGTCCTCTCTTCCGATCCTGGCTCGGCCAGAGATATTCCCGCCTGGACCCAGAAAGCCGGTTATGAGTTCTTGGGAGCTTATCCCACTGGCAACATCCCCCGCTTTGTGCTGCGCAAAACCCATTGAGCCTGACTGCAAGAGAGACACATAGTGAACCAATATTACGATTGAGCATATTGCCAGCGGCCACAACATCTCTGAGGAGGCGGTTACCCGCGCCATCGAACTCTCGGTGACGAAATACTGCGGCGCTCACGCCATGCTGAGCAAGACCGCCAGAATTGACCCCACCTATCGCATAAATCGCAGCCTGGGCTTCGGCCTGGGCTGCTCGCCAACTCGGCTAAAAGGTTGACGAGCAGCGTTGCCGTTCCTGAGAGCGTGCCGCTGTGCTGACGCAATCACCGGCACAGAGCAATGAGCCTTTGTGCTGCTCTACCACCATTATTCTGAAGCGCGTAAGATGGGCCTTTGCTAAAGTGCAAGGAGTTCTTGCACTACCACTCTGAGCGGGTCAATGATCTTATCAATGTCCTGGCGAACGGCATTAAAGCGCCTGTTGTGAGCCGATAAGTCACCAATATCCTTGAGCTTTGGCAACGCTTGCTTTGCGTTACGGCTCAGATTCCAGCTAGTCTCATTTGAGGTGTGCGTAATGAGGTCTTTGAGATAAGGAAAATCCCCGCTAGCATTCTTGAGCTTATCTGCAATACCGCGCCGCTCAAACGCTTCAATGATGAGCGTTTCAACTAGACGACGAATCATAACCGCGCAGGCATCATAGCAGGCGTTCTCATAGGTTGTGTTAATCTGGTGAGCGACTATCTCAATATACCCTCGTGTGCCCTTTACAATGGCGTTAGGTAGAACCACTTCGGTGCGAGATGGCTTCGATACTGGAGGCGGCAACCATAGCTGGTCCGCCTCCTTTTGCATTGCCTGAGCAGCGTCAAAAGCAGACTTCAGGAATTGAGTATTCATTCATGATCCTGCCTAGAAAAAGGGCCAAAGTGTTTCGCCATGCTGGCAAAGATATGGTCTATTTGATCCTCAGAGGCATCAGGTGAGATGTGAACCTGGATATTGAAGTGAATGGATGGCCCATACTCGCCCGCATGCCTGGCTTGGCGTGGTTTGTTCTCTTCAGCGTCGGTGAGATGACCATTAGCCTTTACTGGCCCTCCTTGTATGGCTTGCTTTGCTGCTGAGGTACCACCTTTGGGTACAGGCGATTGACTCCTATTGCCTTTAGTTGGTTGCTTTGTAAGATTGCTAGCTGTGGTATCCTGTTCTGAAGGATCAGCTTTCAAGAGCAGTAGATAGAGAACTGCCATGTGCTTTGCTGCTGAATTACCAACGCGAGCATCATTTTTAAATCTATTTTCCAAAGATGTGCGTGAAATCGATGCAGGATCATGGAAGGCATCAAGCAGCTTCTGAGGATATATTTCTTGTCGAATTTCCTCACAAACGGCTTGGTATTCCTCGTCAAAGCGCCATCTGTTAGCGCGATCTGTTGGTTTCCCATTCTCATCAATCAGCCCCATTCTTCTCAGGGGTGGGACTATGTTCTGGGCCGTTTCAAGTTGCATATTTAGCACGCTTGATAGATACTCTCTATCCACCACTCCAGGTAGCCGCTGACTGAAGTTTTTTCTCAGGGTCCACCACGCCTGTTTTGGAAATGTTGGGTAGCTGATCTTTTTCGTTTCTGGCTTCACTGTAACCACGATATGCCTCCTCCTCTCTTATCTTGTTGGCTTGAGGCTGGCCTTCGATTTCATCTTTGATCTGTTGAATCTACTGCTGTGGCTGTCACCTCCGATGCAGCCGATTAGCGCCTGTTTCCTAAAAACAGCAGGAGACATTTTGGAGGGGGCAAGCACATTCTTCTGTTGAGTATATCATTACCTAGTTGAGTTGGCTAAGTGTTTCACTTGTTTAAGTTAGTCGATAGGACTTTTTGGTGGTTTGAAGCAGAGGAATAGATGAAAGAGGTATAGGGGGCAATAGGATCTGCCATTATTGTTGCTCGAATTGTCCTCCCTCGCCACTCAGCTTGTTTGCAGGGTTTCAAAATCAAGGAATGCTGATTAGATTGAGACCTCCATGTTCATCGCGCCGCTCCCAATGCACCACTGCCGGATCGAAGCGCCGCTGGCGCACCTGATGCAGCGGGCAGAGAGCGGGCAAGGGCGCGCCCGTCTCGCGCCACTGCGCCGGCATCTGCTCCACCGCCAGCGTCAGACTGAAACTCAGCAGCCGCGCGGCAGCGGTATCCAGACCATAGGAAGTTGGCAGATCAGGCCAGAACGCTTCAGACCACCGCCAGGTAAAAGCGCGCAAAGAGGAATCAGGGCGCGGGGGAGCTATCGTGACCATCGAAACTCCCCTGGCATAGAACACGCCGGAATGCAGACGATCACGACCCATGCAGGCCAACAAAAAAGCAGCCATCCCCCTGATTCAAGCATCAAGGGGCCATTACGCTTTCCCACATGGGAGCGTGCTTTAATAATATGCGCAAAGGATAGTACACCGCAGGGCAGATTGCAAGCGAGCAGAACTTTTGGATTACCCTATGAGAGTGAACAAAGCCTATCTCCTCCAACTCACCCATGAAGGGCAGCAGCGCGGGAAAAACCTCCCCACAGCAGACAAGCTGTGGCTGGTTGCAATGTTTGTCGCCCTTGGATGCTTCATCACCAGTGGGATCATCTGGGTTGTTACCTTCTTCAATCCACTCTGGGAGTATATGATGCTGGTGCTGGCAGTTGTGCTGGCTGCTATACCGATTGCCTACCTTGTCTGGGTGCATCGGCAGATCACCAGAACGCTGCGCGCCAGAGAAGCTGCCGGAATTCCCAGCGATCCGCCCACCCCAGCGGACGAATTCCGCCTTGTGTATGGCTGCTGGGCAATGGCGCTGCTCGTAGTGGGCGGGGCGGTAGCCATCGCAGCAATGTTCTTCCTGCCTTCGTGGGCAAGGCCGTATGTGTGGCCGGGGGTGCTGATAGGCGTACCCCTCCTGGCGCAGCTTGGCGCGACACTGTGGGTGCGGCGCAGCCGGGCACCTCGCCAGGAGACGCGAGAGGAGATCAATCCATGACAGCAACAAAGCAGTCGGCAAAAGTGCTCGTGCTTGGCGGAGGCGGGACCACCGGCATCGCCAGAGCGGCCCGGCGCGTGCTGATCCAGGGCAAGCTCCTAGCCGAAAGCGTCAGGCGTTTCTGGAGCGAGTAAGCAATGGCTGACATCCCCTCGTCTACCTCCAGGCATCGCCCACCTCCCAGAACTGGTCGACGCCCGCGCGCCCGATCAGCGCAAACTGGTTACGCGCCTCTTTCAGATCGTCACCAGCCAGGGGGCCATTGACTCGCCAGAACCAGTCAGGCGATATATCACCCGATAACAAATGATAGAGGGTTTTGCGATACCTCTTCCGTACAATGGTAACGCAGCCAGTCACCCTGATTTTTATCCCACCATCCCTCCTTTGCCTCTCTTGACAGTCCTTCTGACTTTCTGGTAAAATAATGACTGGAAAGTCAGAAAAATACTTTTCAGTCAAAACGAGAATGATGAGTCAGAAGATAACCGGCTGGTCAAAGATGAAGCCGGTTGCTCAGAATCACAGGGGGGCAGCGATGGGAGGACCAATTACCAGCCGCTCACTAAAAGAGAAACAGCGCGAAGAACGCGAAGCCTTGATCCTGGCGGCGGCAGAAGAACTGCTGGCCGAGAAGGGCTATCACGAGACCTCAATGGATGAGGTCGCTCTGCGGGTGGGCATTTCCAAGGGCACGCTTTATCTGCATTTTGCCAGCAAGGAAGATTTGATCTTTACGCTCCTCCAGCGCTACGCTGAGGAATTTCTTCGGCAGATGGATCAGATCTTTGCTTTGCCGCTTGGCCCGCGCGCCAGGCTGGAAGCGATTATTGGAGCGATTTGCGGCTCCAGCAGGCGCTTTCAATGGGTGATTGGGCTAAAACAAAATCCAGAGATACAGAGTCTCTTCAACGAGCGGCACGAGCGTTGGCATCAGATCGGGGATGAGCGGCACGAGAGCATTCACCAGATTGGGGACCGGCTGATGACCGAAGTGCGCACGTTGCTGGAGGCCGGAAAGACAACCGGCGAATTTGACGCCAGCGTGCCAACCGATGTGATGCTGGGCGCCTTTTTGAGTCTGGCCTCGCCGCTGATCTATCAACGCCTGCTCGCTGATAGGCGGATACCGCCAGGAGAACTAGCCGCGTATCTGAGCCGTATCTTTTTCAAAGGTATTGCAACCCGATAGCATCTGACAGCTTGAGATACATGAAGGAGTAATAGGAGACCTATGGCGCAGGATATTTCACTTGATGTAGATTCCGGGCTGGATGCCGCTGAAAGCCCCAGCACCCACCTGAGCCAGCAGCGGCTCATTCCGATCCTTACCGGCTTGATGCTTGGTATGCTGCTGGCGGCCCTCGATCAGACCGTCGTTGGGACGGCCATGCCTCGCGTGATCGCTGACCTGGGCGGCCAGAACCTGATCTGGGTCTATACCGCCTATCTGCTGGCTTCGACAGTGGGCGTGCCCATCTATGGCAAGCTCTCAGACATCTATGGGCGCCGCATCTTTTTTATGGGCGGGATGATTCTCTTCCTGCTGGGGTCGGCGCTCTCCGGCACCAGCCAGAACATGACACAGTTGATTATCTATCGCGGCATACAGGGTCTGGGCGCAGGCGCAATCATGCCGATTGCTCAAGCCATCATCGGCGACATCTTTCCGCCCTCCGAGCGCGGCAAGTGGCAGGGGTTGTTTATTGCGGTCTTTGGCCTGGCAACTATCCTGGGGCCGCTGCTGGGCGGCGCGATCACCGATCACTGGGGCTGGCGCTGGGTCTTCTACGTCAATATGCCAGTTGGCGCTGTGGCGCTGGTGGCCGCCGGGCTGACCATCCCTGGCCGTTTCACGCACCGCCAGCACAAGATTGACACCCTTGGTTCGGCTGCGCTCATTCTCTGGTCGGTGCCGCTTTTGCTGGCGATTTCGTTTGGCGGCAATGAGTATGCCTGGGATTCCTGGCAGATCATTTCGCTCTTTGCCTTCGCGGCGGTCATGCTGATTGCCTTTATTGTTATTGAACTGCGCGCTGCCGAGCCGATCATCAGCCCGCGCCTGTTCAAGAACAGCATTTTCACGGTATCCACCGTGACCACCTTCCTGCTGAGCGGGGGCATGTTTGGGGCGATCCTCTTCCTGCCCTATTTCGTGCAAGATGTGCTGGGCGAGACGGCTACCAATTCGGGCGTGGTGCTGACTCCTATGATGCTGGGGTTTATGTTCAGCAGCGTTGTCGGCGGCCAACTCCTTTCGCGCACCGGGCGCTACAAGATACTCGCGCTCGCGGGCTTTGTGGTGGCCGCAGCGGGTATGTTCCTGCTCTCGCGTATGGATGTGCATACGACTGACAGCACACTGGTACTCAACATGGTGGTGACGGGCCTGGGCATTGGCGTCATGATGAGCCTGTTCACCATCGTGGTGCAAAATGCGTTCCCTATCCAGCGTATTGGCGAAGTCACGTCGACGCTCAGCTTCTTCCGTTCAATTGGCAGTACGATTGGCCTGACGGTGTTGGGCGCGGTGATGACCAATACCTTTACCAATAATTTGCAAGCGAGTATCCCTGCGCCGCTCCAGCCCTATATTCCGATCAGCCAGTTGACGAATGTGGGGCAGAGCAGCAGCGGAAACGGTATCAACCTTCAGCCGATTATCGCGCATTTCGGCCAGCAAGCGCCGGTTCTGTTGCAGCAGCTTGAGATGGCAATCAAGACCAGCTTCTCGTCGGCGATCACCGATCTCTTTCTGATTGGCACAGGGATGATGATTGTCTGCTTTGTCCTGACGCTCTTCCTGCGCGAGATTCCGCTGCGCAAGAGCAACAAGGCGACGAGCGGGGGCGAGCAGCAGCCGGATGCCGAGCCAGTCTCAGCCGATTTCGCGCTTTAATCGATCATCAGGGCCATGCTGGCGAGTAAACTCGCGGCTGGAGGCTCCGCCACGAAGGCCGCCTGCGCGGCCTGGGGTGGGGCCTCTGCGCGTTTCTGGGGCTGGCGCTCGCCGCCGCAGGCGCGGCCTTCGGCCACCAGCCGCGTGACTGGTACATGGCCCTGATTTATGGTGCCAGCCCCTTGACGCTCCGGTGAGCCTGCCCTACAATGAGCGCAAACATGCTCATTACTGCCGGGGAAAGATGGGAAGTGGTGTGGGGCAGTCAGGGAGGGAGTTCATGAATGAATATATCTATCGTGCCCATGATGACGAAGTGAGCGGCGTAGCGTGGTCGCCTGATGGCAAGCGCCTGGCGTCGTCAGGTCTGGACGGCACGGTGCAGGTCTGGAATGTGGCTCATGCTGAAGGCAGACGCCTGCTGACCTATACCGGCCACACCACGCAAGGCGGCTATGATCTGGTGACGGCGGTGGGCTGGTCGCCTGATGGGCGCTGGATTGCTTCCGGCGACGCCAATGGGATTATCCAGGTCTGGGACGCGGCGACGGGGGAGCGCCGCGCCAGCTATCACGGTCACGCCCATGTGCCCGTGCAGATTCTCGCCTGGGCGCCGGATAGCGAGCGCATTGCCTCTGGCGATGAGTTGGGCCGCGCCCACGTCTGGGATGTCGCCACGCAGGAACTGCTGGCCGCCTACACCGGCCACCGCTATCTGCTGGACGCCCTGGCCTGGTCGCCGGATGGCACGCGCCTGGCAACGGCCAGCACCTTCCCTGAGCTGTTCGACCAGAGCGTGCCTCCGCCAGCCGACGTGCTGGAACCACTGGCGCCAATCGGCGGACCATTCCCGTCCTTTCTGGACCCGTCATCCACAGAGATGGCGGCGCTGGGCGAATCATGGCCTGTACCCTCTTTCCCTGAGATCAGCGGACCCGATGCAAACGCAAACGCCGAAGGCGAACTCCCCTGGTATGAAGTGCCAGTGGCGTCCTGGCTCCCCGAGGAATCGGCAGCCGAGATCGAAACTGTCGAAAGCGCTGCCCTGGCCGGGCTGGCGCCGCCCTGCACGCTGCATATCTGGGATGCGGCTACCGGCCAGTCCATCGGCGTCTATCAGGGCAAGCCCGACGGCGCCATTGCCACCGCTTCCTGGTCGCCCGATGGCAGGCATCTCGTCACTGGCGGGCGCACGCTGGATGTGTGGGATGCTGAGCAAGGGGAGATTATCTTCAGCTACGAGGGCCACAGCGCTCCCATCGTCCGGGTCGCGTGGTCGCCCGATGGCGCGCGCATCGCCTCGGCCAGCCATGACCGCACCATCCAGGTCTGGACGCCCTTCGTCGCAGAGCAGCGCCCGCTGATCTATGAGCGCCACGACTGGCGCGTCGGCGGGCTGGCCTGGTCGCCCGATGGCGTGCGCCTCGCCTTTGGGGACAAAGACGGCTCCGTCCATCTCTGGGAGGTTGTCTAGAATCATCGTTGAGCGCGCAGCCGCTCCAGAATCCACATACGGGCCAGGGTCGAGGGGCCAATGCCCTTCTCTCTGGCAATTTTTCTGAGTTCGTTCAGACTTTGCTCTTCCAGCCGCAGGGTGAGCGGCTTTTTATGGGTCTTCATGACGAATTGGACATCATCAACTTCGGTGAATTCGTCTTCGAACTCTGTGCTGTCGTGTGTATCCCAGAACTCCGCCTCCTCAATTGTCTTAAAATCTGGGATACGGCTCTTGTTTTCTTGTTGCTCTGGCATATGTTCCTGTTTTTGCTGGCATCGTAGTACAATATTGCCCATCATGCAAGCCTGGTGCCCTCTTGGCACGCCCGCCTACTCACCCCTGGCATGTGGTAGACTTGGGCTATCATGTGATGGAGGGGAAAGCGTGAGCAACTACCAGCTTGTTTTTCGCATCCATGCACTTCAGCGGATGAGCCAGCGGCACATCGAGAAGGAAGATATACGTCACATCATAGAAACGGGAACAAATATTGAAATATACCCCCAATGCTTTCCCTCTTCCGGCTCGTTTGGTCATGGGATGGCGCAATAATCGCTGCCTACATGTTGTAGTCGCTGACAATAGAGCTGCGCAGGAAATAATTGTAATAAGCGCCTATGAGCCGGACCCCGCTTGAGTGGAAACCAGATTTCAAGACGAGGAAAAAGCCATGAAATGTGTAATCTGCCAGCACGGAGAAACCGCGCCAGGAACCACGACCGTTACCCTGGAGCAAGATGGCGCCGCCGTCGTCATCCGAGGCGTGCCCGCACGTATCTGCCAGACCTGTGGTGAGGAATATGTAGAAGAGGATGTGGCAGGGCGTTTGCTCAAGATTGCCAGGGAAGCTGCCCAGCAGGGTGTCGAGATTGATGTCCGCCGCTATGTGGCGGCGTAGGTTTCCCATTGCCAGCCAGAACAAATAGAAACAGAAAATAGCGCTTCTGCCCCTTGACGCGCCCGCCTCTTCGTCCTACAATGGGCCTGGGAGCTTCGATTGCAAATAATCTCACACATCCGGCCCTGTCTCTAGTCCTAATTCTCACATTCAAGGAAGGTGGTGCGCGAATGGCAAAGCTGGGTCCACTTTCAGGACAAACGCTGGGTGGGAAATATAAGCTCGAAGAACTCTTGGGTGAAGGTGGTTTTGGTGCAGTCTATAAGGCATACAATCTCTCTCTCAAGCGCCCCCAGGCCATCAAGGTACTGCTTGAAAGGCACTTGCATGACGACTGGTTCCACAACCGCTTCATCAGTGAAGCAGAAGCACAGGCGCAGCTTGACCACTCCAATATCATGCCCGTTCAGGATTTCGGGACTGAGGGAGATTTGCCATACATGGTCATGCCCTATATCAAGGGCGGAACATTGCAAGATATTCTCGACGGGCGCTCAGGGATGCTGGCGCTTGATGAGATTGTGCGCTATCTAGAGCAAATCTGCCCTGCATTGGACTATATTCATCGAAAGAATCTGGTCCATCTGGACCTCAAGCCTTCCAACTTGCTTGTCCACGAAGATGGGCGGCTTCTGCTCTCTGATTTTGGGTTGGTTCGTCCAGTGGAGCATAGCAAAGCGCAGGGCGGGCCAAGTTTGGGGGCGGGCACGCCGCTCTATATGGCCCCGGAACATCAGCAAGGCCATCCAGACAAACGGAGCGATGTATATTCAGTAGGCATGATTCTCTATGAGATGATCCTGCACCAAGTGGCACTGAGAGGAACTGTACCGCTCCAGATAGCCCGCCCTGACTTGCCACCACCAGCAGTGCCAGTTCTAAAGAAGGCGCTGGCCCCTTTGCCTGAAGATCGACATCAGTCCGCAGGAGCATTACTCTCTGCATTTAAGGCCGCCCTCCCATCTGGCTCCAGCCAACAAATCCCTCAACAACCTCGCGCGCGCTCTCAACCCCTCCCTCCAACCATCCCGGCCCAGAAGCCTCCTGTGGGTTTCGACCACCAGATGACCTTTGATCTACACCCACCGCTCGCTCACAAGCCTCCGAAAGCCAAAAAGCGAAGCTCAGTTGTTAGTCGCGTTCTGCAATTAGTTGGCGGCATAGTTGTTCTTTCGTCTCTTATCGTATGGTTTACTGGCGCAGAAAGCTTTGTATCCTTTTCTGGTGGGCGAAATGGCTTTCTTGTGCCGACGTTTGGAGTTCTTTGCAGTCCCTTCCTGATTATTTCTGCTTTGCGCCCTTGGAAGTCTCTCAGCACTGGCATTGCGGTAGGTACAGTGCTGTTGGGAATGTTCGTTCTTATCCTCACCCTTGTTTCGTTCTCCCAACCTGATGTGATTGCTCGATCAGTTACTGCTGGAGTAGATGCTTTGAGTATAAAAACGTCCTGCTGGATAGGAATAGTTGGTAGTATCGTCGGGGGAATCGGCGCTTTGCTGCCTTAATGGCGCAGCATGTTCCCTCCTCTTATCCATATATTCCCCCCATCCCCTGTAACATCCCGCCACCTGCCCCGACAATATCTATATATGCCGCCGCGCCAACGCACCAGCAGAGCAGGATGCCATCCCCATTCTTCTCGCTTGCCTGGGTATGCTCACGTCAGCGAGAAAAAATGAAGAAAAGCGGCTCCCGGTAGTTCTGGTAGTTCTGGTAGTTCTTGCTCGCGGAGCCGCTCTCCATCTGGCCTGACACAGCGGCAAAGAACTACCACCCACTTGCTCTCTGGGCGTTCTGGCCGTTCTTGCCAACGGAGACTGTTGCTTGCCTGGCCCTTGCCGCGAGCATCTGCTCATAGATGATGGCATGCGCGCGGCACAAGGGTTCGCGTGCGAACAGGCCATTGGCATAATACGGGCACTCCGGCCATACGCAGTCCACCCGCTTTGGCTCGGTGAGCGGGGGCATCATGCGCCAGGGGTTCCAGGTGGAGCGCTGCTGCGCCTTGCGCGCCTGCCATCCTGCCGCGTAGGTCTCGATCTCCGCCAGGGTCGAGAAGGCATACACAGTGCTGCCAGGGTGTTCGAGCAGATAGACCTTGCCGCGCATCCCAGGCACGCGGTAGTCTTTGTGCAGGCCACAGACGGTGGGGTCCAGGCCCGCGTTTCTGAGCGCTGATATGGCGTGGAGCTTGCGGCGGCTGTAGCAAAGGCGCTCGGCCTCGGTGACGTTCAAGCGGGTACGCATGGGAAAACCATCCTTTCTGCTGCTGTATGGACAAAGCAGCGCGGCCACCTCACCCAACCTGCCCGGAGCCAGCGCGTCAACCCTGGGAGCGGCACACAGCAAGACGGCGCTGGCAGCCTGTTGGCCGTAGACCCGTAGCGGCGATTTTAATCGCCGATGGGCTGCCAGCCTCCCGGCTGCGCCGCCGCCCGCCGCCGCTCTCGATGTCTGACAACGCTCAGCCCGTCCAGAGGATGCGTGGCCGCAGGGGATGGTCTACCCAAAGATGGTAGAATGACCCGTTAAGCCCCATCCTCTGCTCGGTGCAGGGATGGGGTGAGTGGCGTCTTTGGTGTCTTTTACACCTGGGGCGCCGTGCCGTTGCCTCGTCAAGAACGTGCCCCCCACACTTGAGGAGCTAGAGAGAGTATAACGCCTGCTCTCTGAAATGTCAAGCCTGGCTGGTACGCTCCCAAGGCCAGGTACCAGTCGCGCCTGAAGATGCCCCTGGAGGCGGCTCGCGCGCCACGAAGCCCCGCTGGGGCTGGGACGTGCTCCTGCCAGGCCGCCTGCGCAGGCTGGAGCGCACCTATGTCAGCCCGCCTGCGCGGGCTGAGGCGAGTGCTGCTTTTTGGGGAGGGGAGTCCGCGCAGGCAGACTTGGTGGCGGCACACCCATAGGCGCGCAGGCGCGAATATATTCGCCAGCCTACGTTGGTTGAATGCGCACCAGCACCTCGCCTTTTTGCACCAGTTGCCCATTCTTGGCCGGGATTGCTACCACCGTTCCCGATACCTCGGTTTTAACCTCGTTAAAGACCTTCATCGCCTCCACGATAGCCACCACCTGCCCAGCCTGCACAGTATCCCCGATGTTGACGAACGGCTCAGACGTAGGGGAAGACGCGCTGTAATAGACCCCGATGAGCGGCGAGACGACAGCCACGCTGGTATCTGCGACAGGCGGGCGGCTGATCCTGCGCCCTGCTGCTGCTGGCGCGTGGTGGCCGCCGTCGGAAGCCAGCGTGTTGAGCGTGGGCAGCGCGGGCGTGCCGGGCAGCGTGCCTGCTGGAAATGTTGGATAGGGCATGGGAGGCGGCGTCAGCACGGTGGGCGTAATTGCGGCAGCGCGCTTAATTTGAATGCGCGTGCCGCCTTCGGTCAGTTCAACCTCGCTCACTGAACTGTTTTCCAGCGCTTCAATCAGCGCCTGCACGCGGGTGAGAATGATGGATGGCTCGCTCATGCGTTCCCTTTCCCCTCTTCTGCTTTTCTGAAAATGAGGCAGGCGTTGTGGCCGCCAAAGCCCATCGAATTGGACATGGCGACGTTGATCGCCTTGTGGCGTGCCTCATTGGGCACATAGTCCAGATCGCAGTCGGGATCGGGATGGTGCAGATTGATCGTTGGCGGCAGGATGCCATCGCGCAGCGCCAGCACCGAGAAAATCGCTTCGATGGCGCCCGCCGCGCCCAATGTGTGACCAGTCATTGATTTAGTGGAACTGACCGCCAGTTTGTAAGCGTGATCGCCAAAGGCCGTTTTGATGGAGGTCGTTTCGGTACGGTCATTGAAGGGCGTCGAGGTGCCGTGCGCGTTGATATAGTCCACTTCTTCGGGCCGGATGCCAGCTTTCTGCATAGCCCGCTGCATGGCGCGCACCAATCCTTCGCCGCCGGGCGCTGGTTCGGTGATGTGGAAGCCATCCGCTGTTGCCGCGTAGCCGATCACTTCGGCGAGGATCGGCGCGCCGCGCGCTCTGGCAAACTCCAGGTCTTCCAACACCACCACGCCCGCGCCATCGCTCATCACAAAGCCATCGCGTGTCGCGTCGAAGGGGCGGCTCGCGCCCTGGGGGTCATCATTGCGGCGCGAGAGCGCGTGCATGTTGGCGAACGATGCCACCCCGATGGGCGTCAGCGCGCACTCGCTGCCTCCGGCAATCATCGCTTTGGCGTCGCCGCGCCGGATCATCTCCGCTGCCTCGCCGATAGCGTGTGCGCTGGTCGCGCAGGCCGAGACGACCGCGAAGTTTGGACCCCTGGCGCCAAAGGTGATCGAGATGAAGCCAGCGGCGATGTCGCTAATCATCATGGTGATAAAAAATGGGCTGATGCGGTCCGGCCCGCGATCATACAGGATTTTGAACTGTTCGTGGGTCGTGTGCAGGCCGCCGATACCAGAGCCGATCAGCACGCCCACATCGGGGCCGTTGGCCGCGACATCCAAGCCGGACTGATCGAGCGCCTGTCTGGTTGCCGCAACGGCAAAATGGACAAAGCGATCATTACGGCGCACCTCTTTGCGGTCCAGATACTGCGTCGCGTCGAAGCCCTTGATCTCGCCGCCAAACTTCACCTCCTGCTGGGAGGTATCAAAGTCAGTCAATGGGGCAATGCCGGATTCTCCCCGGCAGGCCGCCGCCCAGGTTGTGGGAACATCATTCCCCAGTGGCGTCACCATACCCATGCCGGTGACGACAACACGCGAACTCATCAGTTCCTCCCCTCAAAAGAAAATCAGATCACACCGCTAGCTGCAACAACTGCTCCGCGTGATCTTGTAAGAATGTTGTTGTCATCTCGCCGCGCAGGAATTCCCGCTTGTTCAACAGCCACTTATGAAATGGAATGGTCGTCGCAAGCCCTTCAATGACAAACTCATCCAATGCCCGGCGTCCGCGCGCAATGGCCGCCTCGCGGTTTGGCCCCCAGACAATCAACTTTGCCAGCAGCGAATCGTAGTGGGGCGGCACCTCGTAGCCCCGGTAGAGATGCGAATCTACGCGCACGCCCGGCCCGCTGGGTGGCAGATACTCTTCCACCGTGCCGGTCTGCGGGCGGAAATCCTTGCTGCTGTCTTCTGCTGTGATACGAAACTCGATAGCGTGGCCGCTGAAGCGAATATCGCTCTGCTTCAGCTTCATCCGGTCGCCCGCCGCAATGCGGAGCTGCTCCTGCACGATGTCGACGCTGGTAATCGCTTCGGTAATGGGATGTTCCACTTGAAGGCGGGTATTCATCTCCATGAAATAGTAGCGATTCTTCTCATCCACCAGAAACTCCATCGTCCCCGCGTTGCGATAGCCGATGCTCAGCGCGCCTTGAATGGCTTTGGAGCAAATCTCGTCGCGCAGCTTGGCTGAGAGTGAATGGCTGGGCGCTTCCTCTAGCATCTTCTGGCGGCGCCGCTGCACCGAGCAGTTGCGCTCGCCCAGATGCACCCCATTGCCGTAATTGTCGCAAAGCACCTGCACTTCGACATGCCGGGCGTTTGTCACGCACTTTTCAAGATACATGCCATCGTCGTGAAATGCCTCGCGCACCTCGCTCTGGGCTGTTGTAAAGAGATGCACGAACTCCTCTTTGCGATTCACCATGCGGATGCCGCGCCCGCCGCCGCCTGCCGCCGACTTAATCATCAGCGGATAGCCGATCTCGGCGGCCTCGTGTTCGGCTTCACCCACCGAGCGCAGAATACCTGTTCCCGGCAGCACCGGCAGCCCGGCCTTCTGCATAGCCTGGCGCGCTGTCACCTTATCGCCCATCGTGGCCGCCACCGAGGGCGGCGGGCCAATAAAAGTGATATGGCAGTCGGCGCAGATTTCGGCAAAGCTGGTGTTTTCAGAGAGGAAGCCGTAGCCAGGGTGAATGGCTTCGGCATTGGTAAGCAAGGCGGCGCTGATAATGTTGGGAATATTGAGGTAGCTTTTGGTGCTGGGACCGGGGCCGATGCAGATACGCTCATCAGCCATTTTGACCGGCAGCGAGTCGCGGTCAGCCTCTGAGTAGGCAATCACCGTCCGAATGCCCAACTCGCGGCAGGCGCGAATGACGCGCAGGGCGATCTCGCCGCGATTGGCGATCAATATTTTGCGAAACATGCTGGCTCTCCACCTTCGTGGGGGTGAATTGCGAGTGTGCTGCTGATGAGCGGCGCTCGTCACCGCTCTGGCGTCAGCACTGCTCATCCAAAACGCTCCAGGGCGGAGTCATTATATAACATAGAGCCAGGGTGAACAGGAAGCAGCAGATGACCAGAGCGATATACCAGCTATGCAACTTGTACATCGCCCTGTCGGAACTTTTCGAGCGCTTTACACGTCCAGTTACATGAGCGCATTATAGAAGCGCCGTTGTTATTCCTTCTTCTTTAAGAAAGGGGGAACGTCTGATGCGTAAGCATTTGCCTTTCTTGCTGGTGTTCGCCTGTCTCGCCGTGCTGCTGGCTGCGTGCCAGCCAGGCGCTGGCAGCACAACAGGCAGCGCACCGACCAGCACACCACATACCGCGCCGATCAATGTCCCACAGGGGTATCAGGGGCTGATTATCGTCAGCTTCACGGCTGATACCACCTATGACCAGGCTGTCGCTATTCTCCAGGGAGCCGGGCTGACGCCAAGGGCGCAGTGCCCCAATGAGGGGCCAATTCTCGCCAGCCCGACGGGCACGCCTGTTGTTGTCGATCAGCAGCGCGCTATGTTTCCTGAGAGCCACAAGCTGACGGCGGTTGCTAACACGAAGCTCACACAGGCCATGCTGGAGCAGATAGCCGCGTCAGCGCAGGTGACATCAGTGGATAAGGCGCCGCTGGTAGAATGCCCGCTCGCCCCTTAAACGGGCAACAGCAGTATGCTCAGAAGGCAGCGGTACAGGCAGGATGCCGCCTGTACCGCTTGCCATGTTGGCGAATGGGGGGCTAATGCGTGATCTGCCGGGAACGCGGCGCTTGAGCCTCGCGTTTGGCCTGACAGGAGACACACAGCGTCGCAGTGGGGCGCGCCTCCAGGCGTTTGGGGGGAATGGGCTGGCCGCAGTCATCGCACAGGCCATACGAGCCATGAGCAAGGCGATCTAGCGCGCGGTCCACCTGCGCCATGTCATCCAGCAGCACGCGCGCCACCGCGTCGCGGCCAGCGCGGTCCAGCAAGTCGACGGCTTCATCAGCCGGGTGATTGCTGTAACGCGGGCGGCTATCTTCGCCCATTTCTTGCGCTTCATCTTCCAGCCGTGTCAGCCGCGCCCGCAGTTCAGCCTGGCGTTCGTGCAGCAGTTCTGCTAGCCCCGGCGGCACCACCACACCCTGTTCGGGTACTGGAACGGGCGCTGGCCGCGCCGGGCCAACGGCAGTATCTATGGGCTGCGCCTGGTGTCCACTGTGCATTTCGGATGCTCTGCGCCGCGCCGCGCCGCGTCGCCGCACCAAAGGCAAGACGCTCTCGGTTGTTGAGCGCGCTCCGGCTGCTTCGTCGTCCTCCAGGTCAGTGGAGCGGGCGGGCCATGTGTATCTGTTGCGAGCCTCCATTGAAGATTCTCCCCTCTCGGAGCCAGAAACCGGCGGCATTGCCGGGCTGACTCTTATTCAGAAAACGGGCTGCCTGTGCATCGTGTAGCACCTGGCGTGCCAGTTTTCAGTATTCAATGAGCTTTTATCCCCAAAAACTCCTATAGATATGAGCAGAACTCTATCAACTTTTTCTCTCTTGCTGCCGCAGCATATTTCTCAAGAGAGGTGTCGAGGTGTATGCAACTCGTATACCTGCACCATCATCGTAGAGCGGCTGAGAAAGAATGATAGCACCTGTATCAACTTTACAGGCAGCAGAAGAAACACAAGCGGCGCTCCTGGCGCGCCGCTCCCCCCTCTGGCGCTCGCGGCGTACCACTGCGAACGCTTTGTTTGTACAGCGCCTGGCGGTCTTTAGACGCGCCTGGCTGTTGTGTTGGCGCGCTGCCATCGCGGACTGATACGAAAACAGCGCCCTTGGACGGATGGGCTAGTACCGCTTCTTCGGCTGGATGAAGACGACATCCACCATGAAGGCGATCACCATCAGCAGCACCCAGAGGGCGATGCCAATCCATTTCACCAGCGTGGCTACCAGGCCAATTAGCAAGCCGAGCAGACCACCAATGATCCAGATTTGGCCGAACAGCCCAGCCAGGCCGCTCAAGAGCAACCAGATGACAAAAATAGGCACGAACACGATGATCGACTGCCAGGCATGGCGCCGCACCGAGCGATTCTTCTCAACTGCCAGGAGAAACGCACCTGACAAGACGGGAACCAGATAGGCAAGCACACGTTCCGCTCGCTCGCTGAATCCCAGCGATGTTCCGGTGCGCGGTTGTAACTGCTTCATAATGATCTCAACTCCTTTCGCGCCCCTCGCGCGTCTGCGCGTGGCAGGTTGCTCCCCGTAGCCTGTCGCGCATCCACGCTTGAAAAGCCTTGCGCCGTCGCAATTAGCTCTTCAAGCTGCTTCTCCCATGTATACGCTTCAGGAGAAAAAGGAGTTGCAGATTTTCATGCCCCCAGATGGGTGGCTCTCTTGCTTTTGACCCGACACCGTGAACAGCGATTATGCGTATTTTAACATAGAACATACGTTCTTGTCAAGGGCAAGAACATCGCCTGCTCTCCCGACATGCGGGCCAGAGCAGACGAGTTAGGTATGCTCTGTGCCGACGAAGTACGTGAAGGATGAACCTTCGGCTGGGCATGTTCTGGTACTGCCCGTCTCAGTATGAAGCGCCTCTCTGGGAGCGCTTCGCACAACGGACTTTGTAGCCTGGAAAGGGAGTACAAACCATGCCACGTGGTGTAGGCGGCGAGTCGCCTGCGAATGTGGAAAAGTACCTCAAAGGAATAGATTTTCCGGCGAAGAAGCGGGATTTGATGGAACAGGCCAAGAAAAATGCCGCCCCACAAGAAGTGATGCAGGTGATCCAGCAGCTTCCCGATCAGGAGTTTCGCGGGCCACAGGACATTATGAAAGCCTATGGCGAGATGCGCTAGCCCCTGATTGGTATGGGTTGCAGCTCTACGGAGAGGCGAGGGAGCAATCCTTCGCCTCTCTGTATTCATACTGGTGAAGGACTGTCTCAGGAGAAACCGTACTGCTGGATGTGCAGCCTCTCGCCGCGATCTTTCGCTGCCAGGCAAGCTAGCTTACCCGGAAGAGCAGACCCAGCCCAAACGTAATCACCGCTTCAATCGCGCCCACCACTGTCATTTCCGTCCCGCTGTAGAGCCACGAGCGACCTGTGACCAGCGTTTTGGCCGCGCCAACGGCAAAGTGCGCTGCCAGGCTGATTCCCGCCGCGACAAGAATGGCGAGATAGCCGCTCAGGAAGAAGAAGGGGATGATGGGAATAAACGCGCCCAGGCCAGTAGAGATGCTGGCGGAAAGCGCCTCCAGCGCCGGGTTGGGGAACGTCTCTTCTGAGAGTCCCAGTTCCTCGTGCGCCAGCGTGCGCAGAAATTGCTCCGGGCGCTCCGAGAGCCGCTTTGCCAGGAGTTCGGCTTCTTCCTCACTGAAGCCTTTCAGTTGATAAAAGAGCGAGAGTTCTTCGCGCTCTTCTTCGGGGTCGGCCTCAATCTCGCTCTTCTCCCGCTTGAGTTCAGCCTCGTAGACTTCGCGCTGGCTTTTGGTTGCCAGGTACGCGCCGGACCCCATTGAGAGGGCGCTTGCCAGCATCCCCGCCAGCCCAGCGATCAGGACCGCGCTGCTCCCGCCGGTATAGCCCGCCACGCCGCTGACAATGCCAAAGACCGCGCCCAGCCCATCGTTGGCGCCGTAAATCGCCTGCCCCAGCCAGCCCCCGCCGCGCTTGTGCCAGCTTTCGCGGTGCAGCAAAATATCCAGCCGACTTTGCGGACCTGCCGGTTTGACCATCTGGCGAATGATATAGCTGTGGCTCTCTTCTTCGCGCTTCATCTGGTGCAGCAGATTGGTGGCCGTCTCGTCATCCAGCGCCCGCGCCTGCGCCTCGTAGCGCGCCGTCACGCGATCTTCTTCGGCCTCCATCCGGCGCAGCGTGGCATCGGTTCCCGCCTGCCGGTTCAGCCAGTCCCGGAGCTTCTGGCGGCGCCCGCGCCGCAGTTCAGGCAGCGGCGCGCCCAGTTCGGTCAGCTTTTCTTCCCAGCGCGCGGCGTGACGCCCTTCGGTCTCTGCCAGGCGTTCCAGCACGCTCTTGCGTCCTGGATCATGCTCGCGGGCAGCCAGTTCCCGATAGACGCGCTCGCTCTCTTTCTCGCGCCGCCAGCTTTCCTGAAGAAACGTGATAAGCTGCTTTGTTGCCGGAGTGGGGGTACTCTCAACCGTCATGCCTGTCCCTCGGTGTATTACAAGCAGCACTGGCATTCTCATAAAAGAGAGCGAACCCATGCCAGCGCTGCTCTCTGCAATCGCATGTTATCTGCTTTTAAGTCGCTTTTCGTTACATTGTACCCCGCCTTCAGGCCAAAATGCCAGGGATTGTTTCTATGCTTCAATCAGGGCGCATCCTGGCCGCATCAGCCAGTATACTGAAAGCAGGTCTATCTGCACACACACATACAGAGGAGGGTACCATGTCAGATGTTATCTCAAAAGAACAACTTCTCCAGGAGTTCGCAGAGGCGTTTGAGAAGCTCATCAGCACAGCAACCGAAGTTGCACAGCGCGGCGTTACCCAGCAGAGAGACAGATGGGGACCACGCGAGGTTGTGGCCCACATGGCAGGCTGGGAAATCATGGCAACCGTGCGTATCCCTCGCATTGTTGCCGGGATGCCACCTTTGGAGTTTAGCGACGAAACCCAGCAAGAGGTGATGGATGCTGCGATGAACGCCGCGTTTGTGACGCTGGTTGGAGATCAGCCGCTCAATATGCTTTGTGGTATGCTGCGCCAGGCGTACCGGCATACGGTGGAGATACTCAGGCAGGTGGATGAACAACGCTTTCAGCCGGGTGAATACGTCTATGAACGAACCAGAGGCGTGATTGACCATTGCCAGGAACACAGGGAGAAACTGGCCCCCAATTGAGCGATTGTTCCAGTTCATGAAAAAATGCGCAAGGTATTGCGCCTCCTATGCAACAACGCAATAGGAGGAGACTATGCCGACTACACCGCTATCACCTGTTTCTGATACTCTTGCCATTGATGCGTCGTCAGAGGGCCACCCGGCGTCGCATCAGGCACTGCGCGCTCATCTGGAGCAGTTGCTCACGATGGCGCGCCCCCGCCTGCTCAGCATTGCCCGCCGCGTTGGCATCCCAGCCGATGAAGCCGACGATATTGCCCAAGAAACGCTGATTGCTGCCTGGCGCGAACTTGCCCAGTTACGCGATGTGCAGCGCTTCGACACCTGGCTTGATGGCATCTGCCGCAACCTCTGCCGCGTCCATTTGCGCCGCCAGCGCCTGCGCGGGCAACATCAGGTCGCGCTTGCCAGCGATATGCCATCGGACGAGCGCAGCGAGATAGGGGAAACGGGAGCGCTGGATATTCCCGACCCTTCGGCGCTTGATCCGGCAGAGGCACTGAGCCGCCAGGATTTGGAAATCCTGCTTGATAGGGCGCTGAGCTATGTGCCCGCTCAGGGCAGGGAGGTGCTGGAACTCTGCTATCTGGACGAACTGCCACAGCGCGAAGCAGCGCTGCGCCTGGGCTTGACGATCAGCGCGCTGGAGGCGCGGCTGCATCGCGCTCGCCAGCGGCTGCGCCAGGTCTTGAGCGGCGCACTGCGCGCCGACGCCGAGGCGTTCGGCCTGCTGCTGGAGCCAGCCATCCCGTCAGGCTGGCGCGCATCGCGCGAATGGTGTATGCTCTGTGGCCGCCACCGGATGCTTGGCACCTTTGCCTTGCAGCCCGATGGGACACTTGACCTGCTGATGCGCTGCCCGGAATGCTCGATGCGCTTCAACAGCAGCGTTCACGGGATTGCCTCAGTAGAAGAACGTCCACTGGTTTCAACACTCCTTCCGGCCCGCGCTCAAGCGGATGATCCATCTGGCAGCCGACTACTTCACGACGGCTCTGGCAAACGGCGGCAGACAGCGCTGCCTTGACTGCCGGGCGCCGATCACTATTCGTGTCGTCGCTTACGAGCAATTCGCGCTTTCCGGCCCCATTCCCCATCACTTCTTGCTAGCTCACGAATGCCCCAACTGCGGGCCAAATCTTTCCGTCGCCTTTGCCGCCTGTTGGGCGCATCCAATAGTGCAGCAGTTTACCGCGCGGCACCCACGCTGGGTTATGGAGCCGGATACACTGGAGCGCTGCGCCGGGCAGCCCGCCATTCGCATGCGGCTCGTTGATTTCCTCAGCGCTGCCCGGCTGACCATCTTTGCTCATCCGCAGACGTTGCAAGTGCTGGCTACCTTCGAGGAATAGCTCTCCCGGTACCGGCCAGGTCTCCTCCCCAATCGCCATACTTCAAGCGTGCTATGCCCTGAACAGGGAGAAATGCTATGGAGACAACCTCTACCACCGCCAGGAAAACGCCAATCCTGGTGAATCGCAATTTTGCCTGGCTCTGGACCGGGCAGGCCATCTCGATGCTTGGCGATATGGTCTTCGACACCGCGCTGGTTCTCTGGATTGCGACGGCGATTGCGCAGGATCAGCCCTGGGCGCCGCTCGCCGTGAGCGGCGTGCTGATTGTCACGTCTCTTCCGATGCTCATCATTCGCCCCTTCGCCGGGGTCTTTGTGGATCGCTGGGATAAGCGCCAGACGATGCTGAGAATGGATGCCATCCGGGCCGCGCTGATTGCGCTGCTTGTGCTGGCAACCGGCAGCATCGCTCTGCCCTTTATTCCTGGGGGAAAGCTGCCCGTCGCCTGGCAGTTGGGCACCATCTACGGCATCGTCTTTCTTGCCAGCGCCTGCGCGCAGTTTTTTAATCCCTCGCGGCTGGCGCTGACAGGCGATGTTGTTGCCGACCCGCAGCGCGGGCGCGCCTTTGGCCTGGACTACGTGACTGAAAATGTGGCGGTGGTCGTTGGCCCGCCGCTGGCGGGACGGGTCTCCTCCATCCTTCAGCCGACCATTACGGTAGCTTCGCTGCTTTCGGCAGCGATTGCAGGCGCACTGGCAAGCACAGTCCTGCATGATGTACACGCTTCCATCTTTGGGATCAACATCGGTCCTATCGACACGATCTTTACCGGGGCAGGCATTCTGGGATTGCTGGGTGGCCTGTATGCCATGCTCAACCTCCACAATCTCCCCCCAGCGTGGGACCATACCGATGCAGCACCCGCAAGCCCTGCTTGAAGCCTGTTACCATCTTGGCAGCCAGCCTGGCCCCAGATTCAGAGCCGCTGGAGGTGAGGCGTGGCCCCCTGGCGCGTCGGCAGCCTGAACCAGAAGGTGCTGCCCTGGCCGGGCGCGCTCTGAAGGCCGATCTGGCCGTCCATGCCCTCCACCAGCAGGCGGCTGATATACAGGCCCAGCCCTGTGCCGGAGGTAGCGCTGTTGATCCCATCGGCCAGGCGCACAAACTTCTGAAACAGCCGGGGCTGGTCGGCCAGCGGAATGCCCGGCCCCTCGTCGTGGACACTCACCGTCACCATGCCGGTGGCCGCGTCGCTGCTGGCCTCAATCGTCACAGTGGTTGTGCTGGGCGCATACTTGACCGCGTTTGCCAATAGATTTAACAAGACCTGCTCGACCTTCACCGGATCAGCCCAGACGCTCAGATCGTCTGGCACCTGGCAGATCAGTTCCTGGCGGGCGCGGGCCGTGATAATCGTGGAGACATGCGTTATCAGCGGCGCCAGCCTCACTTGCTGAAAGCTGAGCTTGGCGCGGTCCAACTCGCCGCGCGTGCCATCCAGGATATTATTCAGCAGCAGCGTCAGTTCTTCTGTGGCGGTGCGTGCCCGGCGCAGGAAGTGCTGGGCATGCTCATCCGACACCTGCCCAGGGTACTCGCTGAGTAATTCCAGAAACCCCATTACCGCCGTAAGCGGCGTGCGCAGATCATGCGAAGCCATCAGCAAGAAGAGGTCTTTGAGTTGATCTAGCTCAGTAGCGCGCGCCAGCGCGGCGCGCAAATCTTCATAGAGGCGGGCGCGGTGAATAGCCACAGCCGCCTGATCGGCCAGAATCACCAGGATTTGTTTCAATTCAGTGGAAAATACCCCAGGGGCCGCGTGACCAATGCTCAGCACGCCAATAGTCTGGCCCTCCACGCTCAGCGGCAGCCCCAGCAGAGCGCGGATGCCAATCTTTACCAGCAGCGAGCGGTCCCGAATGCGCGGGTCGTTTTGCGCGTCTTCTATCGAAAGCACCTCGCCCCTGGTGAAGCAGCGCCCAATCATCCCCACGCCGATAGGCACGCGATAGTCTACGGCGGCTGGCAGGTCGGCCAGCCGTTGAATCGTGCGCGGCGCCACCAGCACCAGTTCTGTCTTGTCAGTGTTGGGCAGATGCAGCGCGGCATAGAGTCCCTCGCTCATCTCCAGTGCAGCGCCAGTAATCTCCTCGAGGATGTCGCTCAGCCGCGAGGCGGTGAGCAACTTATGGCCGATCTGGTGCAGCAGAACCAATCGGGCAACATAACGCTGAGCGGCGTCGCGTTCCTCTTGTAACAGCCTGGCCTGTGTAGCTCCGTTTACAGCCTCAGTACCCCCGTCAGCGGCAGGGGCCATCGCTCGCTTATTTGCCGATGATCGCACGGGTGGCTCCTTCCAGAGAGGATTGGCGGCTTCTCTCGGCTTAGCCGCGCTCTTTGTCAAGATGAGTACGCAGGTTTTTATCTCCGTCGTAGGACAACAGCACGCGCCGCCCGTCGTAGTTCGTCTCGAGGTGGACAGGCCGCCCCCAAAGCTGATAGACGTATTGCAGCGTCTTCTCCGCGTAAACCAGATCAAGCTCCTGCCCCTCGAAATAATGCTTGATATAGAGTTCAGAGTTGCGCCGGTAGTCGGCATCTTCGATCATCAGATACGGGATGCCGAAGTTGGTCATGTTGGCAACGATGCTGTCGCGCACTTTCTGCCAGTCTTTTTCAACAATGACCCACTCATCGCCTTCTTTCCGGTAGATGTACAGGTCCAACTCTTCGACCAGTTCTTTCGTCAGATAGTTGCGCAGCAGTGAGACATCGTTCTCCAATTCGCGCACCTCAAAGAGCTTGGCGCGCCCCTGGCCGGGCTTGCGCCCAAAGCGCTCTTGCTCCTCTTTCGTTGGCTTGTCCCAGCGCCGCTCAATATCCTCCAGAATCTTATACCCCAGGTGATAAGGATTCAGATGCGTGCGCGACGGCCCCAGCACGCTGGCGTGCATCTGCGCGAACTGCGTCACTTCACTGTCGGTCAAGTCCATCTCGCGCATGATACGCGAGTGCCAATATGATGCCCAGCCCTCGTTGCACACCTTGGTCCGCATCTGCGGCAGGAAGTACAGCATCTCTTCACGGACGATCAAGATAATATCGCGCTGCCAGTCCTCCAGATGGGGCGCGTGTTCGGCTAGGAAGAGCAGCATATCTTTCTCCGGCTCCGCCGGGAACTTGCGCGGCTTGCTCAGGAACTCCTCATCCTGGTCTTCCGGCTTGCTGCGTTTCTCCAGATCCCACAGATCATCATATGGACTGGTCATGCCTTTGGTTGGCTCGTCCTTGTCCTTCTTGTCGGCGCGTCTGCGCGAGAAGGCGTTGGGGTCGATATGCTCTTCTATCGAGAGGACAGCATCCAGAAAGCGCTCCACTTCCTGCGTGCCGTGATCGAACTCGTATTTGCGAATGCGGTCGGCGTGAATGCCGACTTTATCGATCATCCGGCGCGAGGTCTCCTGGAAATACGCATTGTGCTTGAAGAAATCGCTGTGGCCCATCACATGGGCGATGACCAGCTTGTTTTGCAGGAGATCGTTCTGCTCCATCAGATAGGCGACGGCGGGATTGGTATTAAAGACCACCTCATAGATTTTGCTCAGGCCATAGTCATACTGCGTCTTCATGCGATAGAACGCTTTGCCGCGTGTCCAATGGTTGAAGCGCCCAGGCAGGCCATAGGCGGCGTCCTCATACATCTTATAGGATGTCACCATCTCAAAAAAGACGGGGAACGGGTCCAGCCCGAAGCGCCGGGCAATCTCAACGATTTCCTCTTCGGCTTTGACCAGCTCGTCCAGGTCTTGATTCTGAGCCATCTGCTCGTTCCCTTTCCAGGCACGCTGCTTGCCGCGCCAGCCCCTGCGCTGGCGTGCCGCAAGGCGCGGCAGTGCTGCAAGCAAGAACTCCTGCTCATCCCCTCTGAACAGTGATAGAGAAAGCCGCCATCACCGCGTTTTGCCCCCGCTGGCGGCGGGGATGCCATCGCGCACAGAAAAGAACTTGCGCAGCGCCGGATAGACTTCCCGCTTGTCGGAGATCGTCACCGCGATAAACTTGCGATCATTGATCTTGTTATAGGCCGACATCAGCGTGCTGGGCGAGCGGTAATGCCCCTCCCGAATCTCGCCATAGCCAAACAGATTGCATATCTGCATCAGCTTATGCACCAACTGCACGCACTTCTCGTTATCCCAGGGCAGGTTATCGCCATCGGAGAAGTGGAAGGGATAAATATTCCAATCGTTCGGGTTGTAGCGCTCCTGAATGATCTGGAGCGCCAGTTCGTAGGCCGAGGAAACCTGCGTCCCGCCGCTTTCGCCCTTGTGGAAAAACTCCTCTTCCGTCACCTCTTTGGCCTCGGTGTGGTGGCTGATGAAAACGATCTTCACGTTGTTATACTTGGTACGCAGGAAGCGCACCATCCAGAAATAGAAGCTGCGCGCGATATACTTCTCAAACTCGCCCATCGATCCCGAAACATCCATCATGGCTAGAACAACCGCGTTCGACTGATATTTGATCGTCGGCTCCCAGACCTTGTAGCGCAGGTCTTCGTTCTTCAGGTCATGAAACGACGCATCGCCTTTGGCCGCGTTGCGCTTGATGTTCTCCAGGATCGTGCGCTTCTTGTCCAGATTTGCCAGCGGTCCCTTCTTGCGCACATCGGTGAAGCGCACCGAGGCCGTCTCCACCTCGGCCAGCTTCTTCTCTTCGAGGAACGGCAGCCCCAGGTCTTCAAAGATCAGTGCCGCCAGTTCATCGATACTAATCTCTGCCTCGTAATAATCGTAGCCGGGGTCATGGCCTGCCTCGCCTTTGCGCCCCCGGCCCTGCCCCTGGCGCGGCTCCTGCGCGATCACATCGCCCACTTTGCTCTTGCCGTCGCCCTGGCCTGCCTGATCCTGGCGCCCAGGATCAAAGCGAAAGCGGTACTCGTCCAGCGAGCGAATGGGGACTTTCAGCACATGCTTGCCATCGGAGAGGATGATACTCTCCTCACTCACAATATCGGCGAGGTTCTTTTTAATCGCCTCTTTGATTTTCTCTTTATGGCGTTCCTGGTCGATGCTGCCCTTGCGGTGCAGTGACCAATCGGGGCGAGAAACAGGCATCCTGGCGGCCCTCCTTCTCAAACGCTTCGGCGAATAAATTCGCCGCTAGGGGCCTACGGCCACGAAGTCGGCGGGAGCCGACTCCCGCCTCCCTCCAGGTATCCGGCGCGCTCATCCCAGCCCGCAGAAGCGGGTTTCCCGCTGGGGCGCCCCTGGCAGCCATTGTAATGGCCGCTGGGGTGGGCGAGCAGCATCAGCGATTCAGCAGTGTCCCGGCGTACTTCAACAATTCGTTGGCGCAGACATGGCAGTAACCATGATTGCTAATCAGCCGGTTGACCACCTCGTTGATCTTCTTGAGCTGTTCGGCATCTGGTGTGCGCGTGGAGGTCGTGATCTTCACCACGTCGCGCAGGTCCGCAAACAGCTTCTTCTCAATCGCTTCCTTGAGCCGTTCATGGCTCGTATAGTCAAAGGTCTGCCCCCGCCGCGCCAGTGACGAGATGCGAATCAAGATTTCCTCGCGGAACGTCTTCTTCGCGTTCTCCGTGATGCCGATCTGCTCCTCAATCGAGCGCATCAACTGCTCGTCCGGCTCCATATCCTCATCCGTGATCGGGTCGCGGACCTTCGTTTTGTTGCAGTACGCTTCAACGTTATCGAGGTAGTTATTCAACAGCGTGCGCGCCGACTCCTCGTAGGAATAGACGAACGCCCGCTGCACTTCTTTCTGCACCAGTTGGTCAAACTCTTTGCGCGCCTCCGAGATGAAGTTCAGATAGCGCTCGCGCTCCTCGCGGGTGATGCCGGTGTGCTGGTCCAGGCCATCGCGCAGCGCCCGCAGGGCATCAATCGGATTGATGCAGGTGACGTTCTCGCGCACCAGCGCGCTCGAAAGCCGGTTGATGATGTAGCGCGGCGAGATACCATCCATCCCTTCGCGCTGTGCCTCCTCCTGCAGCTCCTTGATGTCTTTTTGCTTGAAGTCTTCCAGGTCTTCGCCATCGTAGAGCTTGAGCTTCTTCATCAAGCTCATGCCCACCTTCTTGGATGGCTCCAGCCGCGTCAGCACGGCGAAGGTGCTGGCAATGCGCAGCGTGTTGGGGGCAATATGGACATTCTGAAGCGCGCTCTGCCTGAGCAGCTTCTCGTAAATCTTCATCTCATCGGAGACGCGCAGGTTATAGGGCACTTTGATCAGAATGATGCGGTCTTGCAACGCCTCGGACTTGCGATTGCCAATAAACGCCTGATATTCCGCCTCATTGGTATGGCTGACGATGACCTCATCGGCGTAAATCATGCTGAAGCGGCCTGTCTTAATGTTTTGCTCTTGTGAGAGCGTGAGCAGCACATACAGGAACTTCTCATCGCAGTTATGGTTGATGAAACCATTGGCGATGAACGTATTTGAACCAGGCACATTGAAGTCCCAACAATCGGCCTCGCTGTCCTCAATGGAAACAATCTCATCGTAGAACTGCGCGGGATTGAGCAGCGCGCTCAGACCAGGAGGCGGTTCGACCCAGCCTTCCAGCTTGCCCAGTATCTTGGTTGCCATCTCGCGGGTGCAGGTATTCGTCCCTGTCCGCAGCATCTGCAAGTTGATGTAATCCTCACCAAGTATCTGGCGCGCGCCTTCGCGGGCGCGATAGCCTGGGCCGCCAACGGCAATCATGGCCCGCACTTTTACGACTCGCTGGAGATCATCCGAGATAGCCGCCCAATACTGTGCAGTGTGAGGGATGACATCGGCCCGCCCGACACGCGGCTGCTCAACGCGGCGCTTCTCGTAGATAAGCTGCTTGCGCGCTGGCAGGAGCCGCATCTGTGCCGCCAGGCGATCAGCATCTTCGCCGCTGACAGTTACATTCCAATAGTCCTGATAGGGGGCTTCTTTGGAAGCGCGCTGGCGTGTCTTCACGCGGCGACTGACCACCCCAAGATTCAGCAGCACCATCTGAAGCTGCTCTGCCAGCCGGTCCGAAGCGGTTGCCCAGAAAAGCCGTCCGCCCAGATTGACCGAGCCATCTCCGGCAAAGTAGCCGCTCAAGAACTCCAGCACGCACTCGCGCGAGGACTGAAGCACTGACCAGGGGATCTCTTTGTTATAGGCGCCTGTCTTGAAGCCAAGGTAGGTAAGCAGGTCAAGCAGCACTGCGCTGTTAAACTGGATAACTCCTTTGTAGCAGCGTGGATGTATGCCAAAGAGTTCTTCAGTCAGTTGGCAATAGTCTGTGCGCAGTTCTTCTTCAACGTTGGCAAAGCGAATGGTGCCATTTGCTTGCGTATCGCCTTCCGCCGTGAGGTAGCCCAGCCACCGCGCCAGTCCAGGAGTCATATATTCCGGCGTCTTGAGAGGTGAAGCCAGGACCGGGCGCTTCGGCTTCCAGGCGATCTTGACATTCTGGCCCCAGAGGTTCTGCCCCTTCTGCATAACGACCCAATCGCCCACCTGAAGCTCATCATGCCGCCGCCAGACCTGCACGCCCTCCTGATTCACCACCAGGATGCGATGTTCATGCGTCCCCTCAGAGACATAGCCGCGCCGCGTGGTCACGCGCCTGGTCGGCTGGGTGCCCGCGTGGTAAAGATGCGCCGTCGTCTCAATGCCGGTGCTGCTGGCAAGCTGGACCTCAAGCGGGCGCGATTCGCCAGCAGGGTGATCTGGCTGGGCGAATGATTCAAGTGTGCGAATCCCGTTATTAGTAAACACGGTAGATTTACCATCGAGACACTTTAACATCTCGATGAATTCCATCATCCCCCGGTTGGCAATATTCAGTTCGCCATCGAAGCGGTAGGCGCGGGGGTCGCTCTCAACGCCGTACTCCCCAATCGTCGAAAGGTCAATACCGCCTACCAGCTCTGCCACATCCTGGCTTTTGGGATCAGACGGCGTGAAAGTGCCAATGCCGACGCGGTGTTTTTCGCTGAAAGCGATCCGCTTGACGGGCACCTCCTCAATCTTGCCGCCATATTGCTCTTCCACCATCCAGCGGCAGTGGGGGCAAAGCTCACCTTCGATATACAACCCGAACTCGCGCTCTACATCGGCGCGCAGTTCCTGGGGGATGAGATGCAGCGGTTCCTCGTGCATGGGGCAGTCTCTAATGGCGTACACCGCGCCTTCTTTGGAGCGTGTATACTGCTCCAGGCCACGTTTGAGCAGGTAAACGATGGTGGACTTCCCGCCGCCAACCGGACCCATCAACAACAGGATGCGTTTGCGCACCTCCAGGCGTTGGGCGGCAGAGTGGAAGTATTCCACGATTTGCTGGAGCGGCTTATCCAGGCCAAAGATGTCCTGGTTGAAGAATTTGTAGCGGGCTTCTCCTGTACGGGTGGTCTCTGTGCCCGCCGCCATTATCATATTATAAATGCGTTCGTGAGACAACTGAGCAACGGAAGGCTGCTTGGTGGCAATCTCAAAATACTGAGCAAATGTGCCCTCCCAGGCCAGCTCTCGCTCTCGATCTCGATACTCCTCTAGCCGCTTAACCAGGTCCATGTGGGTAAACCTCGCTTCCTGAATCCGGCAACTAGCTAAAAAAGGCTGGTTCACTCAACGCCGTCGAGGAAAAACCAGCCCTTCCAGCATCCGCGGCTGCAACGTAGCATTCTCGCCTGGTCGTTGATGTTGTTAAAGGACAAGAGAGGGAGATACATTGGCGATGCTCGTGGTGAGCGCCGACCCTCTGGTTACAGACTACTCTTTTTCAATGGCAGAAAGAGCAAGATATATACCATCTTGCTTGCCCGTCCTGCTGGTATTATGTAGCATAGCCCAGTCGGCTGTTTCTGTCAAGCCCGCAAGATACTCTATCCGCGCCTCTTTTGTTCCACGACCGCCGCCGCAGTTCTGGAGGATAAGGACTTCTCGACGGCGGAACGCCCTCCCGGCGCCCTGCCGCGCAAACTCTCTGCTCGACACATCTCTACGTTTCTCGCTTTCAGTATACCACATGCTGTCGCAGGCGGGCTAGAGGGTCCGGTGAACTCCTTCAGGGCTGTGCAAAAGTTGCTTCCGGGCGCGTTTTGACGCGCCCAAGGACGCCCCTGGTAGGGGCGCGCCCCAGCCCCAGCGGGGCTTCGTGGCGCGCAAGCCGCCTGAAGGGGCGTCTTCAGGCGCGGCCTTCAGCCGCCTGAACCCCCGGCCTGTTTCGTGCGTATACTACTAAGAGATAACGCTAAGCGCTCGATGGGCGCGTGGGCCTCAAGCAAAGGAGCAGAAAATGCGCATGAACTCCCCCTATGGCGGCTATCGGTATCAACCCCAGTATGGTGGCTATGGCGTCGCTGCCGGTGCCGGGTATCAATCGCTGCTCAGCAAGGTGCTGATTTTGCTCAGTCTCTCGCTCGTAGTGGCAGGTATCGGCATGGGCGTCGGCATGGAGCAGTTGCTCGTATCCGGCAATGGAACATTCCTGCTTCCGGCCATTCTCTTTGAAATTATCAGCCTGATTGCCTTGATGATTACGGCGCGTTTTTTCAAACGTGCCGCCGCGCTCAACCTGATCTTGTTGGGCGTCTTCACCTTTTGCAGCGGCCTGACGATCAGCGCCGTCCTGGCCTACTATGTGGCTGTTGGGGCTGAAAAAGCCATTGCGGAGGCGCTCGTCTTGACCGGCGTACTCGCCGTCGGCCTGGGCATGTACGCCTGGACCACCAGCCGCAACCTCAGCCGCCTCGGTCCCATCCTCTTTATCGGCCTGCTGACCCTGGTGGTTGCCAGCATCTTCAGCATCTTCTTCTCGTTCGGCTGGCTTTCCTGGCTCATCTCTGTGGGGGGCGTCGTCATCTTCAGCGGCTACATCCTCTACGACGTGCAGCGTATCAAGTTCACCGAAAATACCCTCTCTGCGGCCATCTTGCTGACCGTCAGCCTCTATCTCGATATTATTAACCTCTTCCTGAGCATCTTGCGCATCCTCAGCCTGCTTGGTGGCGGCGGGCGCCGCAGCTAATAGCCCCCCAGCAGCGCCAGCCGCCATGCTGGCGCTGCACTCTCATTCAACCAGCCATGCGACCACCCTCACAGCGGATAGTTGTTCCACCAATGTCCTGGCACGCAAGATGAGATAAACGGGGGTAGAAGACCGTTCTCACAAATGATCCCCTTTCATCACTTTGCCGGGGGGAGTGGGAGCAATGGCACCTGACCGCAGCCCGCAGAACCAGCAGCCGGAACAATTGGCCCTGAAGATACCAGAGGAATGGTATCGAACAATGATCCAGACGGCCAATGAAGGCATCTGGCTGATTGATGCTAACGCCCACACGCTCTACGTGAATAATCGCATGGCCGCCATGTTAGGGACCAATCCTGCCTCTATGATCGGCCATGCCGTCTTTGACTTCACCTTTCCTGAAGAGCAGAGCGAGCATCTGGAACGCATTCGCCACAATATCTACGGCGCTTCCGAACGCTTCGATTGCCGCTTCCGCCGCACCGACGGCAGCGAACTCTGGGTGCTGGGCAGCACCAGCCCCCTCCATGATAGCCAGAGCAACGTAGTGGGCGCCCTGGGCATGTTTATCGATGTGACCGAACGCAAGCATATGGAGGAAGCGCTGCGCCGCAGCGAAACCCGCTTTCGGAAGCTGGTCGAATCGAATATCGTCGGAATCACCATTGCTGACCTGTCCGGGGCAATACACGAAGCCAATGCCGTCTTCCTGGAGATGCTCGGCTATAGCCAGGAGGAACTCCTGACAGGCAAAGTGCGCTGGGATGATATAACGCCGCCTGAATACCGGGAAAGGGATGCTCAGGCCGTCCAGACGCTGCGAACCACCGGAGTTGTTGGCCCCTATGAAAAAGCCTATATCCGTAAAGATGGCAGCCTGGTTCCTGTGCTGGTTGGCGTGGTGCTGCTGGATGAGCGCCTGACCATTGCCATTGTCCTGGACATCTCCGAACGCAAAGAACTGGAGCGGCGCAAAGATGAATTCATCAGCATTGCGGGCCATGAACTCCGCACGCCTCTAACCATCATTAAGGGAAATCTGCAACTGGCCGTGCAGCGCTTGCTGCGTCTCCAGCAGCAGCCAGCGCTGCCAGAGGAAGCCATCACTGCCACCAGTACCATCCTGACACTGCTCCGGCGCGCCTTGCACCAGGCCAATCTTGAACAGCGCCTGATAAGTGATCTGATGGATGTCTCGCGTATTCAGGCCAATCGCCTGGAGCTTTCGCCAGAGCGCTTCGATCTTGTCCTCCTCGTCCGCGAGGTGGCGGAAAATCAGCGCTTGAGTGCCCCAAGACGCCTCATCCAGCTTGATCTGCCTGCCGGGCCGGTTCCCGTCTTTGCCGACCACCACCGCATCGGCCAGGTGATTAGCAACTACCTGACCAACGCCCTCAAATACTCGCCGGAAGATCAGGTAGTGGAGGTTGGCCTACGCCTGGAGGGCCAGTACGCCCGCTGCTGGGTGCGGGATCATGGGCCAGGACTCTCCCTGGAGTCCCAAAAACACCTCTGGGAGCGCTTCTATCGCGCCCCAGAGATCAAGGTGCAGAGCGGCTCAGGCGCGGGGCTGGGGATGGGCCTTTATATCTGCCGGACGCTCATCACCCTCCATAACGGGAGCGTTGGCGTGGAGAGCGCCCCAGGCAAAGGGTCTACGTTCTGGTTCACCCTGCCACTTTATACCTGACAGCCCGGCACCCGCTGGAAGGCCCATGCAATCTCTTGCTGCGCCTGTGCCCCCAGGCGCTCGCGCAGATGCGCGTACAACTGCCCGATCCGCTGGCACTGCAACCCCAGCAGTTCCATCCAGACCTCCGCGCCCAGCTTGCCCGGCGCCATCTCCAGCACTTCCACCGCCAGCGCCACCTCGTTGGAGAGCAGCCGCCGCGTCTCCTCCACGCCCGTGCTGGGCAACATATTCTTAAAGAAGCGGCGCTGGCGCACGTACTGCGCCAGGCGAGGACGCATCTCCCAGAGACGCAGGGACTCCGGCGGCAGGTCACGGCGCAGCTTGAGCCGCTTGCCAACCGCTTCTATAAGGCAGCGGCGCACCAGCCGCTGGGCAATGAAATCCAGGCCGCCCGTGCTGGACTCCGGCAGCGGCGGCCAGATGGCATCCAACCGCTGCCAGGGCAGCGAGGAAGACGCCGCGCCAGCCTCCCGCTGGCCGGGGTGGGGCGCCGCGCCGGTTTTCCAACCGGCAGAGGTGGGGGCCTGGAGCATCGGCGTCCCCGCCGACAGAGGGGTGGAGGAACCAGAGGGTGTGGAAGTGAACATCGCGCAGTCTCTCTTTCGTCTGATCTGAAGCAGCAAACGCTCCGATTCAGGCGAAACGGCCATCCCCCGCAATCCGCGCGCCGCGCCGCCGGGCGCCCCGATGCCGAACAGGTGAGCGATCAGGCACACAGCGTTGATCGCTCCATTCCTGCGTGGCGCGCGGTGCGTCCCGTCTTCCAGGAGATGGCCGCCGGGAGAACTCTTCTGCCTCCCTCGCTGGCGAACGCCCCTGCGCCGCCTTCCAGGCCGCTCCCCAACCGTAACCATCCTGACGGCGTTTTTAGGGCGCATTCACCCAAGGACTGGCAAATGATAGAATGCTCCGGCCCCAATCTCCTGGCGAGTCAGGATTGGGGGAGTGATGCAGTCAGTCCCTAAGACTGACTGCATCACGCACTTCACCGTTTTGCCTGCTCCTAAGTATAATGAATCGCCCTGCTGTTGTCAATTATTGGAGCGCACATAGGAAAGATGGAGTATAAAGCAGCGTCTGGCGATTCAAATCGCGGCTGGAGGGCCTGCGGCCCGTGCAGGCGGCCTGCGCGGCCTGGGGTGTGGCCTGTGCGCGTGCCGGGGGCGGCCTTCAGCCGCCAGCCCCCGCCAGCATCCTAAAGTCAGGAGGAGCGTGTGAGCAGTTCATCCTTTGAAACCGCCTTTGCGCGCTATCTGGAGCAGGCCATTGCCGCCCGCGACAGCAACCGCCATCACGACTACCGCCGCCAGGTGTTTCTCGGCTTTCTGGACGACGCCTTTGGCATCAAAGTCGGCGATGTCGAAGTCGAGCAATACCTGCAAATTGCCGACAAACGGGTCTCGGCCCAGGGCATTGCCCGCGTCAAAAAGGGCTGGATTGATGCCGTCTTCCGCGACCTCATCTTTGAATTCAAGCGCGACCTGGACCGCGAAAAGGCCGACGGCCTGCGCGAACTGCGCGACTACCTCACCACCCTCCCCAACGGCGCCGAATGCGTCGGCCTGCTGACTGACGGCCTGACCTTTATCGCCTACACCCTGGCCCCCGACCAGCCGGGCGGCCTGCGCGAAGGCGACAAGATCGATCTCGAAAAGGCCACGCCCGCGCTGGCCTTTCAATGGCTCGACGCCTATCTCCTCAAACAGCGCCAGCAGCCGCCCACCTCTGCCGACATGGTGCGCCGCTTTGGCCTCACCAGCCCCACCTTTGTGCGCGCCGCCAGCGTGCTGCGCGCCGCCCTGCGTCTCTTTGCCGCCAGCGAAGCCAGCGCCCTGGAAGTCAAGCGCCAGCAGTGGGCCTTTCATCTCGCCCGCGTCTATGGCAGCGCCGACGCCAGCAACGACGAAATGTTTGTGCGCCATACCTATCTCTGCCAGTTCGCCAAAATCCTGGCCTACACCGCCTCCTTTGGCGTTCAGCGCGCCAGCGACGATATGGAGCAGATCATCGATGGCCGCGCCTTCGAGGTGCTGGGCGTCAGCAACGTCGGCGAGCAAGACTTCTTCGCCTGGACCCTCGCCCCGGAGGTCCGCCAGCAGACCCTCGCCGTCTTTCGCCAGCTTGCCGGAAGCCTGCTCGTCTATGATTTGACCCGTATTCACGAAGACCTGCTCAAGCAGTTGTATCAAAATCTGGTTGAGCCGGAGACGCGCCACGAACTCGGCGAATTCTACACCCCCGACTGGCTGGCCGAACTCACCCTGCGCGAAATTGGCTACCGGCCCGGCCAAAGCCTGCTCGACCCCGCCTGCGGCTCCGGCACCTTCCTCTTTCTCGCTATTCGCCTGCTGGCGGAGCAGGGCGTGACCGGCGCGGCCCTCGTCGATTTCGCCCTGGAACACATCATGGGCATGGACGTGCATCCGCTGGCCGTCACCATCGCCCGCATCAACTATATGCTCGCTATCCTGCCCCACCTGCGCGGCAGCGCCCAGCGCGGCCAGCGCGCCATCCCCATCTTCCTGGCAAACTCGCTCCAGATGCCCACCTCACCCGTCAGGAACGTCAAGGCCATTGAAGTCTCGGTGGAGAGTCAGCAATCCTTCAAGATTCCCGTCGAGGCCGCCCGGCACCCTGGCGAACTGACCGAGGTGCTGGAGCAGATGGGCCGCCTGGCCGCCCGTATGGCCCGGCGACCCTATGATGCCAGCTTTGTCGAGTTCGGCAATTTCGCCCTGAGCAAGCTGCCACCCGCGGGCGAGAATAATATCGAGCGCAGCCTGTGGAGCGAAAACGCCAAACTGCTGACCGCGCAGATCGCCAGAGGCCGCGACTCCATCTGGCTCTATATCCTGCAAAACACCAGCCGCCCGCTCATCTTGCAGCATCTCAAGTTCGATGTCGTCATCGGCAACCCGCCCTGGATCGCCTATCGCTACCTGCAAGATCAAAGCTACCAGCGCGACGTGAAAACGCTCATACGCGAGTATGGCCTGCTGGCTTCCAACGAGACCAAATTAAACACGGTAATGGAACTGGCAACGCTTTTCTTTGAGCATTGCCGCGCCGTCTATCTCAAGCCCGGCGGCACCATCGCCTTTGTCCTGCCGCGCAGCGTGATTACCGGCGCCAAACAGCACCGCGTCTTTCAGGAAAAGGGTTTTTCGCGCATCCTGGACCTGCAAGGCGTCGCCCCGCTCTTTGGCGTGGAGTGCTGTGTGATGATCCTTGGCGGAGACACCGCCTCGTTCCAGTCTATCCCCACCAGCCGCTTTGCCGGAACGCTCCCTGCCCACGAATGCACCTATGAGCAGGCCATTGCCCGCCTGACGCGCAGCGAAGGCGTCACCGATTTTGCCCAGCAGGAACAGATCGCCTCGCCCTATTATCATCCCAGGATGATAAACGGCGCGACGCTCTATCCGCGCAACCTTGTCTTTGTGACCAGCGCTCAGCCCAATCTGCCCCCCGGCCAGCGGGCCATCAGCAGCATCATGCAGACCGACCCCGACGTGGACGAAGAGGCCAAAGCGCCCTGGAAAGGGCTGCGCCTGCAAGGGCATATCGATGAAGAGTTTCTGTATGCCACGCTGCTCAGCAAGCAGATGGTCCCCTTTGGCGTGCGCCGCCTGCATCTGGTAGCTTTGCCCATCAGGATTGGCGTGCCGGGCGCCTATGTGCCCGTCGAGGGCGAGGCGCCGGAGGAGCGCTTTCTCCCCATGTCGCTCAACGAGATGCGCGACACCATCAGCCTGGCCCGCAGCGCCGACGAATGGTTCGAGCCTGCGGAGCAGCTTTGGGAGCAGCACAAGAAGGCGACAACAAAAGAGAGTCTGGCTGAATGGCTCAATTATCAGAACAAGATCACGGCCCAGAGCGCCAGGCCGGGGTATCTGGTCGTTTACAATGCGGCTGGCAGCAATATCGCATCAGCGGTAATTGATACAAGCGACCTGACCAGTATCAACGGCGCCCAGCCCAGGGGCTTTGTCCTCGATCACACGGCCTATTGGTATCGCTCTGACTCGCCCGATGAAGTGCATTTCTTGAGCGCGCTCTTGAACGCGCCCTGCGTGGATGCAGCCATTAAAATCCATCAGACGCGCGGGCTATTTGGCGCGCGCCATATTCACCGTCGCCCCTTCGAGGTCTGCCCGATCCCGCCGTTCGACGCGGACAACGCCGATCATCGGCGGCTGGCGGCGCTCAGTCAGGAGGCGCACGCCCTCGTCGCCGCGCTCGATCTGACGGCTGGCGGCGTCGTGGCGGCGCGCAAGCGGGCGCGGCAGGCTGCCCACGAGCAGCTTGCCGAAATTGACCTGATCGCCCGGCGCCTCTTGAACCTCGCGCCCGCCGCCCTGCCGGAGCCAGAAGAGGCCGGAGAAGAAGAGGAGCTAGAGGAGGCAGAAGAATAACCTCATCCTTTCTCCGCAATAGAGAGGGGGTGAGAGAAGCATTGCTGATGGAGGCGTTGTATCTTCCCGCCTAAGTTGTCCCCCCCTTGTGAGGGCAGCCCTCCCTGGTCTCAACGACGCTCGCTATTTCTCCGCATGTGCAGTAGTTGGGTCCATCTTCAAGGGGGTTCAAGCAATAATCGCAGCCCATATCGACCCATTCGCCTTTCTCATCTTGTTGATGCCAGTTTTCAAAATCGTAGTCGAAAACTGCACCCATCCTGGCAAGCTCTTCGCGTCCGTACACCTTTTCTGCGCACTCTGGATGCAACAATTCAGCATCCCCAATGTAAGCAATAATCTTCATTGCTCGCTCTTTTTCTCTTTTGTTCAACCGATCTGGCTATATCGCTTACTAGCCTGGTCGCATCACACAAATCCGCAATATATTCCCAATTCTTGGCCCATCGATATTCTCTGGTAATGAAACAAAAGTTCAAGAAAATAATATACTAAAAGAGCAGGGATTGGCAAAGTCATTCACAAACCAACCCTTCAGATGAATGAACCGTCAGTCATTCACAAACCACCACCCGAATCTTAGAAGCGTAGACATCTCCCCCACCCCCAGGCAGAATGGGCAAAATCCCCCCAACCCCAGGCGCGGCCTTCAGCCGCCAGCTTCTTCTGCGGCATGGGATAATAGATCAGTACCGGCGCTCCTGAGCCGGATAACGTCTGCGTATAGTCAACATGCGACGGCTCGTGATCTGAGTCCTCTTGTAGAAAGGCAGCAGCATGCTCAGGATACTTTCTTGCACTCCCCGTGAGCAGCGGTTTGACCAGATTGAGCAGCTTGAAACGCTCAGCGTCCTGACCGAAGCAGCCGATCAGGTCTTCTGGCTTGATCTGCTCAAGCCTGCTGAGCAAGAACTGGCCGCCATCGCTGAGGCGTTCCATCTGCACCCCCTCGCCATCGAGGATACCACTCACCCCCATCAACGGCCCAAAGTCGAAGAATATGACACCTTCTTCTTCCTGGTCTTCTACACCGCCCATCTGGATGCGCCGCGCCGCAAGGTGCAGGTCGAAGAGGTCAGCATGTTCCTGGGCACCAACTATCTCATCACCATCCATCAATCTCCGCTTCCCGAATTGGAGGAAGCCGAGGCCCGCTGGCGGCGCAATGGGCATCAGTTAGACCGGGGCATCGGCATCTTGCTGTATTCACTGCTCGACAGCATCGTCGATCACTATTTCCCCCTCGTGGACGATCTGGTTGAGGCGGCTGAAGAGCTTGAGGATCGGATTTATTCAGGGGCCAATCGCGGAACACCTGCCACATTCGCCCTGCTGGACCTCAAGAAAGCCTTCGCGGCCTTCCGGCGCGTGGTGGCCCCCGAACGCGATATTCTCAACGTGCTGACCAATCGAGATAGCCCCATCTTCGATGAACATTTGCTCGTCTATTTCCGCGATGTCTCAGATCACCTGCTGCGCGTCGCAGATACGCTGGACCTCTATCGGGATCAACTCACCAGCACAATGGATGCCAGCCTGGCCGTAGCCTCCAACAACCTCAACAAAGTCATGCGTACCCTGACCGCTATGTCTATCATCCTGATGACCGACGCGCTGCTGGCGGGTATCTGGGGGATGAATTTCGTCAACATCCCCGAACTGCAATGGCAGTATGGCTACTTTGCGGCGCTGGCGTTGATGGGCGTCCTGACCTTTGGGCTGTTCCTCTTTTTCAAGCGGCTTCAATGGTGGTAGCAGCACAGAAGCCGGAGGGCTTATTGCTGGGCTGCTACTGGCAGTCGTTTGCATAAAAAATGCTATACTCACTGCCGCGCGGGAGTCACCAACAACAGCGTAGGAGCGGCGATGTTTTCGGTAATTGCCTATAACATTCTTGCGGGTGGAACGGGCCGCCTTGACTCTTTAACGGCTATGCTGCGGCCATATCACCCTGATCTGGTTGGTCTGGTCGAAGCAAGCGATGAGCATGTGGTCGCAGAGTTAGCGCGGCGGCTGGGAATGCACTATCGATTAAGCGGGCAGATACATGCAGATCATATAGAACAGGGGGCACTCTTGAGCCGCCTGCCCATTCTTGAAACCACTACCTACACCCATTCTTTCCTCACCAAACAGCCGCTCTTAGAGGTCTGTGTCCAGACGCCTGATGGTCTGGAAATCAGGGTATTTGTGATCCATCTGACCGCGAACTTTTACCAGGGGAGAAGGGCTGATTGGAAACGGCGCCAGGAAGTGCAAACCATTGTAGAAATCATGGCAGCGCATCGTGGCAAACCCCATCTGCTTATGGGGGACTTTAACTCCGTGATCCGCAAAGAGCGAGTTCGGGGAAGCGCCATGCTCCGTTATATGCTGGACGAACGCCTCTACTATGCGCTGCTGCCAGCGAAGTCCAGGGGCCTTCCTACCCTGGACTACATCCTTCCGCCCCGATGGCGGTTTCTCAAGCCAGCGCTGCGATCCGTCCCGCGCAATCCGCTGCTCTCGGCCTGGCTTGATGCCTGTGATACCTTCTATGCTCCACATGGGGGCCTTGAGATACTGTCCCAGGCTGGCTATATCGATTGTTTCCGCCGCTTGCATCCACATGCCCCCGGCTTTACCTGGCCTGCCGCTCTGCCAGCGGGTCGTATCGATTTTATCTTCGCCAGCCCGGAGTTGGAGGCGTATCTGTGTGCCTGCGACGTTCTGGCCGAAGGGGAAGGGGTGCCAGCAGATCGGGCCAGCGATCACCTCCCCGTCTTTGCTACCTTTGCGAAGGCAGAGGAAAGCCCTGGCGCGACAACGCGCGGCTAGAGGGCCTGCGGCCCGCGCAGGCCACCAGCGCGGGCTGGGGGAGAGCGCATCCCAGCCCCAGCGGGGCTTCGTGGCGCGCGAGCCGCCTCCAGGGGCGTCTTCAGGCGCGACTGGTACATTGACGCCAGCGCTTCTGTTGCTGTATCATGCTGATAGTAGCCCGTCAGCGTGCGGGCTGTGTACGGACATAGTAACTGCGGGCAGGCCAGTCAGCAGCGTCCGCAGAAGCAGGAGGACGAACCTATGGGGCTGATCTCCCGATTTACCACGTATATCAAATCAGTCTTCAGTTCGGCTCTGGATAAGGCTGAAGACCCCGGCATGACCCTCGATTATTCCTATCAGAAGCAGTTAGAGCAACTCCAGAATCTGCGACGCGCCATCGCGGATGTCGTCACCAACGAGAAGCGGTTGGAGCTTCAGCAGGCCCAGGTCACGACCCAGATGGCAAAATACGAAGATCAGGCGCGGCAGGCCCTGGCCGCCAACCGCGAAGACCTGGCCCGTATGGCCCTGGAGCGTCGCCAGAACCTTCAGGTCCAGATCACCGGCTTCCAGCAGCAGATTGAGCAGCTTAAGGCGCAGCAGGAGAAGTTTGTGCAGCTTGAGCAGCGTCTCTCCGCGCGGGTCGAAGCCTTCCGTACACAGAAAGAGATGGTCAAGGCCCAGTATGGCGCGGCCCAGGCGCAGGTCAAGATTCAAGAAGCAGCAACGGGCCTCTCCGAAGAGATGACCGATGTGAATATGGCCGTGCAGCGTGCCCAGGATAAAGTTCTGAGCATGCAAGCGCGTGCCAACGCGATGGACCAGTTGATCGAACAGGGCACCTTGCAAGAAGTCGGCCAGCTTGGCCCCGGTGGCGGCGATTATATTGATCGCCAGCTCGCTCAGATTTCCAATCAATCCCAGATTGACGCCCAGCTTGCCGCCATGAAGCAGCAGATGCAGCTTGGCCCCGGCACGTCAGGGCAGGGCCAGCAGCAACTGCCCAGCGGGCACTAGCGATCAACGGGAGATGCAGCATGATTGTACGCATTCTCAGTGAGAATCAGTACCGCCTTGATGATACCCATTGGCAGGCCATCACCAAAATGGACAACCAGTTAGAGGAGGCCGCCTCTCAAGGGGATGAGGCTCTCTTCGGCACATTGCTGGAGCAGTTGATAGGCTTTATCCGAGAACACGGCCAGGTGGTCCCCAATGAGGAATTGGTAACATCGCAGCTTTTGATTCCCCCTCCTGATATGCAGATGGCAGAGGCCAGAAAGTATTTTGAAGAGAATGGCCTCTAAAGACGACCCTTGAGGCCATCTCTTCATGAGTTCTGATCGATAATCAGCGCGCTGAACACTCGAAGGCCAGCCGTGCAGGATTTACCCCGCGCGGCTGGCCTATATGTGTGAGAAACGTTCATAAGACTAATAGGCAAGAGTTAACACCAATGGACGTGTGTGGTATACTTGAGGCGTGAAGCTCAAGGACTACGCCAAACAACAAGGCATGAGCTACAAGACGGCCTGGCGCTGGTGGAAGGCCGGAAAACTGTCCGGCCATCAGGTGGATACCGGCACGATTCTGGTAGACACGGCGCCTCAGCCGATTCCTGAAAGGCGCGAGCGGGTTGCCATCTATGCGCGCGTCTCCTCCCATGAACATGCGGCCAACCTGGAACGGCAGGCAGAACGGCTGGTGGCCTACTGCACTTCCCGGGGCTATCAGGTGAGCAAAGTGGTGAAGGAAATCGCCTCTGGCGTGAACGATAGCCGCCCGAAGTTCCTTTCCCTCTTAGCAGACCAGGGCATGACGTTGATTGTGGTGGAGCACAAAGATCGCGCTACCCGTTTTGGCTTTCGGTACCTGGACACGCTTTTACGTGGGCAGGGGCGGGCTATCGAAGTCGTCAACCTGGCAGACAATGGACAGGAAGACCTCATAGCCGACCTAACGGCTATCTTGTATTCCTTCACAGCCCGATGGTATGGGCAAAGGCGAGCCAGACGCAAAACGGAAACGCTCATCCGAGCACTTGAAGCGGGGGAAAGCGAGGGAAACGATGCAACTCGTTGAACAGCACGTGATTTCCCCACGCGACCCGCGCTTTGCTGCGATAGATGAAGCCGCCTTTGCCGCCAAGAATCTGTACAATCTGGCAAATTATCTGGTGCGCCAGTCCTTCATCTGGGAAGGGCGGTATCTCTCGTTTGCGACCATCTACCATCAGGTGAAGCATACGCCCGAATACCGCGCGCTGCCCGGCAAAGTCTCCAATGACATCCTGCGCCAGCTTGACAAGAACTGGCGGGCGTTCTTTGCCGCCTGCGAAGCCTACCGGGAAGACCCCTCCAAGTTTGTGGGACGCCCCAAATTGCCGGGCTACAAAGACAAGGAGCAGGGACGTTTTCTGCTCACCTATGACCTTCAAGCGATTTCCCGCCGTGCCTTGAAACGCGGCCTCTTTGCTCCCTCTGGCCTCCCGATTGAGGTGCAGACGAAGCAGGCGCATCTCAAGCAAGCCCGCATTGTGCCACGAGCGGGCTATTATGTGGTCGAAATCGTGTACGAACAGCCTGAATGCCCCCCACAAGGTGACCCCAAGCTGATTGCCGCTGTCGATGTGGGAGTAGATGTGCTGGCCGCGCTAACTTCAAACAAAGTGGGATTCCGTCCCCGGCTTGTTAACGGGCGCGTCCTCAAAAGCTACAACCAGTTCTACAACAAGCGGAAGGCAGAGTTACAGGCAGCCTTGGGACACGCGGGCACCACGCGCCGCATGGAACGACTCACCACGCGACGTGCCAGACGCATCAATCACTATCTGCATGCAGCCAGTAAGACGATGATCGCGCTGCTGGTGGCAGAACGGATTGGCACGCTGGTGATTGGGAAGAATCTCTTGTGGAAACAGGAGATGAATCTGGGACGAGTCAACAACCAGCATTTTGCGCAACTTCCGCAGGCCCGCTTCATTGAGATGCTCACCTATAAGGCAGAGCTTGCAGGCATCCGGGTGATCATTCAGGAAGAAAGCTACACGAGCAAAGCCTCCTTCCTTGATCTGGACCCCTTACCGGTCTATGACCCAACTCACCCGCAAGACTATCAATTTAGTGGCAAACGGGTGCAGCGCGGGTTGTACCGGGCAGGCAATGGGCGGCGCATTCACGCGGATGTGAATGGCAGCTATAACACGCTGCGCAAAGCAGTCCCCAACTCCTTCGGGCAGGGGATAGAGGCCCCCGCAGTAGGGCCAGTACGGTTAGACATCGGTGCGGTGAGTCCTGCCAGGGGCGCAGGCCGCCATGCCAACCGTACCAACTAGTCAATAGTTGTCTGTTGATTGGATACTGTTCAGACCTGCTCCTGGCTGGTATCCTGCTCCCATGTCAGCGGAAGACCCCGCAGGTGAGCGGCATGATACAATACCTCCAACACGGAGAGGACTCCCACACCTTCCTGCTGAGAAAGGACGAGAAGGAGAACCGCTTTGAAAAGCGGAGAGACCGGAGCCGAAACCGCTTTGATCTGGAATCCACTGCTGCGCCAGTATCTGGTCAATGCTCCCAACCGCATGAACCGGCGCGAGGGCACAAATCAATGCCCTTTTTGTGCCGACCTTGAGGCCGGCAAAGTTGGCCCGGATACCCACGTCTGGCTGCACCCGAACGACTTCCCGCCTTTCTCACCCCCGGTGGGCGAAGCCTATGTCGTCATTTACCATCGGGACCATCAGCGGCAGTTCGCGCAGTTAAGCGTTGAGGAGGTCAGCGCCGTCACACGCCTCTGGCGCGACCTCTACCAACTCCTGGCCGGGCGCTACCCGGCGGTCATGATTTTTGAGAACAGCGGTGCTTCTATCGGCCAGACCCAGCAGCATCCACATGGGCAGGCTTACGGATTTGCTCATATCCCTCCTACGTTAGAGCGCGAACTGGAGACAGTGCTTCAGGATCAGAGACAGGGGCGAGGTTGTCCCTTCTGTCGCGTGCGCGCAGCGTTGTCGGGGGAAATCTTCGAGCTTGCGGCCAATAACACCTGGCAGGCTTTTCTCCCGCCCTACGCGCGCTATCCCTATGAAACGCATCTCTATCCCAGGCGGCACATCGCAAATCTGGCTCTGATGCAGGATGCGGAGCTGCGCGATCTGGCCGATCTCTTGCTGCGGGTGATTCGCGGATATAACATGCTCCACGATGGGGCGATGGCACCCATGCCCTATCTGCTGGGTCTGCACCAGTTGGCCGACGAACGCTTTCATCTGCATCTGGAAATCCAGGCTGTCGCGCGAGCGCCCGGCAAGCTCAAACATGCTGCCTCTGCCGAATCCCTCTTTGGCCTGTGGACCAATGACTCAGCACCCGCGCAAAAGGCGCGGGAACTGCGAGATGCCCTCGCGCGCGCCGCGCACAGCGATCAAGAAGCGGGCCGATAGGTTTCGGACGACTCAGCTTCTGTTCTTTTCAGGATGGGCCAGAAGCATGCGGCGGTGAGCGCGAGCGGCAGCGAGGGGCGCTTCCCTGCTGGCAGATGAAGCAAGGCAAGGAGCGCTGGCGCGGAACTTGCTACGGGCAAGCCCGTCTTGTCCATTTGGCGGAGCCAGAAATGATATAATGTTCCTGTTAGCGCGCCCAAAAAGACATCCTGCGAAGCGCTGCGCGGAAAAGCGATGGTAATTGGCGTTTGCCGGGTGACTCTGCATCTTCCAGCCAGTCACTCGTTAAAAGATAAACGGCAGGTGGTTCGTTCGCTGCTGGAGCGGCTGCGCAACCGCTTCAATATTGCGGTGGCCGAAGTGGACGATCAGGATCGCTGGCAAATTGTCACGCTGGGTCTCGTGTGCGTCAGCAACAGCGCTGTCGTAGCAGATGAGGTCTTGACGCATGTGCAGGAATATATCGAACATGTGCGGCTTGATGCGATGGTGACAGAGGTGACACGGGAGGTGACACACATCCTTTAATGCCCGGTTCTTGCAGCAGAAGGTGAGAGATGCTATGTTCTTCAGGACGTGCCCTGTAATCTGTAGAAATCGTTGTGGTGGCGTGCAGGTGACGGCAGCGCTATCCCTTAAATGGGTCAAGGATACGCTGGAGGTTACAGCATGAGTATCTCAAATCGTGCAACCGGCCAGGGAGTTGAAGCGGCTGTGGCAACCGTAAGCACGCGGCGCCGCATTCTCGTTGCGGATGATGAAGCTGATATTCGCTCGCTGCTGCGCTCACTCTTTGAGAGCGAAGGCTATGAGGTTCAGGAAGCCGAGACGGGCGAAGAGGTCTTGCGCGCCCTGACCGGCCCAGAAGAGGAATGCCCTGATCTGGCGCTGGTGGATGTGCGCATGCCCGCCTATGATCCAGCAGATAATGGGCGTGGCGAACTTCAGCAGCCGCCAGTAGAAGATGGCATCCAGATTTTGCAGCGCCTCCGCGAGCAGGGTATTGAGGTGCCTATCATCATTATGACGGCGTTCGGCACTTCCAGCCTCGCCATCAAAGCTATCCAACTCGGAGCCTTTGATTACATCACCAAACCTTTCGATGAGCTAGATGATGTGCTTCTCAATGTCAACCGCGTTTTTGAGCATCAGCGGTTGGCACAAGAAGTCCGCGAACTGCGGCGGCGCGTGGAGAGCCGCGACCCAACGGATCGCATGGTTGGGCGCAGCCCCGCCATGATCGAGATTTTCAAAATGATTGGTCTGGTGGCGCGTAATCCGGCAACGGTCCTGGTGACGGGGGAGACTGGCACTGGCAAAGAGTTGATGGCCGAGACCATCCATCTAGCTTCGGATCGCCGGATGGGGCCGCTGATTAAGGTTAACTGCGCCGCGCTGCCGGAAACGCTGCTGGAGAGCGAACTGTTTGGGCACGAAAAGGGCGCTTTCACCGGGGCAATTGCCCAGCACAAGGGCCGTTTTGAAGCCGCACATAAGGGCACCATTTTCCTGGATGAAATTGGCGAGATGACGATGGGCACGCAGAAGAAGCTGCTGCGGGTGCTGCAAGAGCGCGAGTTTGAGCGCGTGGGCGGCACTACTCCTGTCAAGGTGGATGTGCGTGTGGTGGCAGCGACGAACAAAAATCTGCGCGAGGAAGTCCTGGCAGGGCGCTTCCGCGAGGATTTGTTCTATCGGCTCAATGTCATTGCGGTCCATATGCCGCCTCTGCGCGAGCGCCGCGACGATATTCCGGCTCTGGTGGCCCATTTCCTGGATAAACACCGCTTCAGCCCAACCACCCCACCTGCGCGCATCTCAGAGGATGCAATGGCCGTCCTGGAGCGCTACGATTGGCCGGGGAATGTGCGCGAACTGGAGAATATTATTGAGCGCGCGGTGGTGATGAGCCGGGGCGGCGTGATTACAACGCAGCATATCGTCTTTGCCAACGAACTGAATCGCTACGTCCTCGATGTCGATCAGAAGGTGCGCCAGAAGACGCCGCTGGAGGACATCTTGCGCGAGGTGGAGCGCGAGGCGCTGCGGGCGGCGCTGCGTCAGTCCGATCAAGATCAGACGCGCGCCGCGTCGCTGCTGGGCCTCAGCGATGCCCAGATGGCCCGGCGCCTGGCCGAACTGCTGCCCGACGCACTGAGTTAGCGCTTCAGCGGTAGTCGCCTGGCGCGCCAGGCGCTCATCCCGCCCACGAGGTTATAGACGCGCTCATGCCCGGCCACCAGCGCGATCTCAGCGGCGCTCATGCTGCGCTGTCCCATCTCACAGACGAGAATCAGGTCGCGGTCTTTGGGCTGTTGGGCAATGGCTTTGCCAAACAGATAGATGCCATCGAGCGGAATTAACTCGGCCTGGGGGATGTGCCCGGTAATCCACTCTTCGGGCTGGCGCACATCTACCACCAGCGCACCCTGCGCAATCATCTCATATGCCTGCTCAGGCCCAATGTTTTTGAAGGGCATGCTTGTCTCGTCGTCATCTTCCGCAAACATCTTGCTCCGTCCTTTGCTTTATGCTTCCTCTGCCCTCTGCGCTTCCTGTTCCTGCTGCTCAAGGAACAGAGTGCCAAAGCGCGTGGCGCCAATCACATACTCATCTCCGATAAAGACAAGCTCGATTAGCCCCTCTTCTTCCAGATCACGAAAATCGTCGGTAATCAGATGATACTGGCGCAGCATCCGGCTGAGGTCGCTTTCGGGCAATTTTCCCCATTGCTGGAGTTTTTGTAAGATAGCAACCTTCATTTCGGTATCATCGTCAACAGCGCGCATAAGGCGACTTACCTCCATTTGCTGGCAGTAGGGCGTTGCTCTTTCTATAGTACCAGCGGAAGTCAAGGCAGTGGAATACCTCAGTTCCACTGCCTTGCTGCTGCGCTCGCCTGGCGCGGGAGGTTGATGGAACATCGGTCAAACAGGTTTTCAACGCCGGATGCCTGGCGACGAGAGACTCCCAGAAGAAACATGGTGGCAGGCTGGGGCGCTGCAACACCACCAAATCTGCCCAGGCGAAAACCAGCGTTTTGATCGGCAGCCCTAGTAATCAATGTCCTGCTGGCTGGCCTCGAAGCCCCGCTGGCTGCCGCGCTGGCCCGGTCCGCCCATGCCTTGCTGGCCGCCCATCTGGGACTGCTGCCATGCCCCCCGGCTCTGGCCCTGACTCACGCCCTGCTGAATATTGCGCGCAACGGTTTGCTCGTCCGTGTTAGCCGCCTGGGCTGCTGCCCGCACCTGATCCATCGTAATGTTGCGCTTGTCCCCGTGATTATCGTTGACCTGGCCGCAGCCACAACTGACACACATGTTGTCGTTACTCCTTTCAGAGAACTGAGTGTTTCGCTATCGCACCCTTGACGGGGCATGCACGAAACCATCGCAACTTCTGTTCCCTGAAGGCTAGAGCTTGAGCCAATCATACGCCTGGTGGTCAGGTGGAGAGCCGCTGCTGTCGGGCGCGGCGCCGGTCTCAGTCGGGGCAGCGCTGATCTCGGCAATGGGAGCCGCCCACGCGCCAGGATGATAGGGCTGCGCCTGCACCACCTCATCCCCCACCTGAAGTGCGTTCAGTGGGAGCGAGCCATCCCAGAGCCGCTCTTGCTGCTTTGCTATCAGATCGTCTCCGGCAGCAGCCTCAGCCGTCTCCACTTCTTCCGCTTCCTCCTCATCAGTCTCGCCGGACCCGCCAGTATCATCAGCCGCGTTTTCGGCTGCTTCTTCCAGGTCAAGCGCGTCATAGCGCCAGTCGGGCGGCGGCGGCGTATAGACCAGGAGTTCTCCTTGGGGACCAAGAAATGCCTGCGGCGTTCGCTCCGGCGGCACGCGGTCTGAGATTGCCACGCAGCAGCGGCGCTCGACGAGAATCACGCGCAAGAGTTCATACGCCGTATCAGTATGCAGCACAACCGGCAGGTCGGGCGGATCGCCCGCCCCGGCGGCTGGAAAAAGATCACGAATCTGGCGGGGATTGCGCTCGCCAAGCACGGCAAAGCGCTGCCCTTCGCTAACGCCATCCTGGGCGCCCCGGTTAATGACCACCCAGCCATCTTCATTCACATGAATAACCTGACCGCGTAACAGGTGCTGATCCATAGCAGCGACGCCTCCTTGGCATCCAAAGAATCTATGCTTGCTTTTGCTTGACCAGAGTATATCACAGATGAGTCTGGAGGGATAGTGAACTGCCCATCCAAAAGCCCTGGACTCGCTGCATTATTTGACAGGATGGGCTGCACGCAGGTATACTCTCTCTAGCGCTTACGGTAAGCGCCGCCGTTGCCGGGGCAATGGCACGACCCGACGGTGTATACACACCGCCGGGCCGTTGGCCCCACGCCTGATACTATCAGGCGTGGGCGTGACGATTCATTCTACCATCTGGCGGGATGATCTCTCAGCGGCCACTCCTGACGGGATGAATGAGACTCGATGCTCTGGCGGACGCGCCGCCGCGCAGCCCACTGGACGCCTGGTTGGCTTCGGGCTGTCTGGCCTCTGCGTGTTCGCCTGGCGTCGGCCATTTCAGCGCTCAGGGGTGGCCGCTTCGGCTGGCTGAAGTGTGTGCTTCATACAGACGAAAGAGAGGACCGTATCCATGTTCACCCCTGTGTTATACTAAGGACGCCACTTGCTGGCGCGCAGCCCGGCCTGGCCTGCGCGCTGCTCACTGCGGCAGATTGTCAGCTATGTGGCGTCTGCACCACCAGCCTGGAGGTGTCTTGATGGAAGAATCGTTGCAACCCCCGGCACTGCCCATCGCTCCGTCGGCCTCGCAGCAGCGCGCTGCGCGCGTGCCCATTGCGCTTGCCCGGCGGCGGTATGATCTCCTCTTTGTCATCTTCTTCCTGGTCAACCTGCTGTTCATTACGTACCTCGTCGACATTGAGCAGATTATTATCCCTAATGGGTTCACCTTCCAGTATCCGCTCTGGCCGCCGCCGCCGGTAGTGGATGCGATTCACTGGTGGGGGCGCACGTTTGATCCGCTGCTGCTGGCGCGGCCTCCCTGGTGGAAAGCAACCATCTGGATTGATGCGCTTTTCTTTGGTCCCTTCTACGCGGTTGCCACCTATGCCTTCCTGAAAGCGAAAGACTGGATTCGTCTGCCCAGCGTCATCTGGGCCTCGGTGATGATGACCAATGTTACCATCATTCTCTCTGAAGAAGCCTACGGACCCAACGCAGCGCCGCATTTCGGCATCGTCTTCCTTGCCAATCTGGCGTGGCTGGTGTTCCCTATCGCGTTGATCGCGCGCATGGCCCGCCGCGAGCATCCATTTACCGAACCGGCCAGCCAATATATTGGCTGCTAAGGGCTGCGGCCAGCCCGTCGGCTTGAGCCGACGCTCAGCCCCAACCCGCACAGCAGGTTTCCTGGCGGAGCGCCCCTGGCGCATGAGATAAGGGATATGAATCAGTATCTGGGTCAGCAGCTTGGCTATTATCGTCTGACGCGCTTGCTGGGCGAAGGGGGGTTTGCGCAGGTCTATCTGGGGGAGCATGTCTTGCTCAAGACGCAGGCAGCCATCAAAGTCCTGACAACGCATCTGGGCCAGGATGAGATGGCGAGCTTTCTCAACGAAGCCCAGATGATTGCTCGCCTGCGGCATCCCAACATTGTGCGCGTCCTGGATTTTGGCCTTCAGGGCAGCGTCCCGTTTCTGGTGATGGAGTACGCGCCCAACGGCACCTTGCGCCAGCGCCATCCCAGGGGGACACAGCTTCCCCTGGATGTGATCTTGCCCTATGTGCAGCAGGTAGCCGAGGCGTTGCACTATGCCCATGAAGAGAAGCTGATTCACCGCGACATCAAGCCGGAGAATATGCTGATCGGCCCGCGCGGTGAGGTGCTGCTCAGCGATTTTGGCATTGCGACCCTGACACAAAGCGCTCGCCAGGGCCACGAGCAAGATGTGGCGGGCACGGTGGCCTATATGGCCCCCGAACAGATTCAGGGCCAGCCGTGTCCCGCCAGCGATCAATATTCGCTGGGCGTGGTGGTCTATGAATGGCTCAGCGGCGAACATCCCTTCAAGGGAACGTTTACCGAGATAGCGGTGCAACATACCCTCAAACCGCCGGAACCGCTGCATGGGAAGATTCCGGCGCTCTTGCCAGCGATTGAGCGAGTCATCATGACAGCCCTGGAAAAAGACCCGGCAGCGCGCTTTGCCGACACGCGCGCGTTTGCCCAGGCGCTGGAGGATGCCGCCCGGAGCGCGGGCGCGCTGCCGGAAGCACGCGACGGCAGCGCAGCTTCAGGGGCGCTGCTGCCCACGCAGCCATCCGGCGTCCTGGGGCTGGCTCACGCGCCCGATCTCCTGACGCCTACCCATGTCTCCCCTGCTCAGCAAGCCTCTTTCGAGACACGCCCGGCATCGGATTTTGTCGCAGTGCTGCCCGCTTCTATCCATGCCCAGCTCACCGCGCCTCCAAACGCTCTGGCTGCCCCACCCAGGCCACCGATCAGGCGCAGAGGCCGTAGTGCCGCGCTCGTTGGCGTCGTCCTGGCGCTGCTGGTCGTGCTGAGCGGCCTGGGCGCGGTGGGCTATTATCTCTTGCTGAACCATACCACCCCGACGGCTGGACCCTATCCCTATACTGTGCCAACGCATCGAGGCGGCACGCTGGTGTATGGCTCTCCGTATGCTATCGACACGACCAATCCCTGGTTTACGATCTATCAAGGGGATTACGCGCTGATCGACGCCCTCTGGGGCGCGCCGCTAGGCATCAGTTCCAGCGGCACCTATCTGCCTGACGAACTGGCTGAGATTCCAACGCAGGCCAATGGCGATGTCAGCAAAGACGGCCTGACCGTGGTGATGAAGCTGCGCCACGATCTGCGCTGGTCCGATGGGCTGCCGCTGACGGCGGATGATTTTGTCTACTGGCTGCATGTGGAACTGGACCCGCAAACCAATGGCATCTACGCGACCAATGGCTATAATCAAATCGCCAGCTATCGCGCGCAAGACCCCTATACCTTGATCTTGACCTACAAGCAGGTCTTTGCGCCGTACCTGGCTTATCTGCCGCTGGCTGCGCCCAGCCATGTCTGGCAGCATATCCCCGATTCGGCGCTGCTGAGTACACCAGATGTGGCGCTGACTCCGCAAGTGACCAGTGGCCCGTTTCTGCTCTCGCGCTATATTCCGGGGGATTCGACCAGCGGGCAGCGCTTTGAGATGGTGCCGAATCCCTACTATGTCTCAACGACGCTGCACCCCTCGGTGCTGGACCATTTAATCTTTCAGGGCTATAACGATCTGCCCAGCGCCGTTCAAGCCTATCAGCGCGGGCAGCTTGACCAGGTGGAAAGCCTCCAGCCTGGCGATCTCTCCAGCGTGAAGGGGCTGCCAGGGCTGCGCGTCAGCCCGTTGATCGGGTATGTGCATCTGGATTTCAACCTGACCAATCCGGTGTTGCAAAACGTGTACGTGCGCAAAGCGATTGAGGAGGCGATTGATCGCTGTCAGATCATCCAGTCGGTGTTGCAGCAGCCCTGCAACAGCCTGCGCGTGGATACGATTCTGCCGAAACCCTCTCCTGATTTTGACCCCACCAACCAGGCGTATGCGTTTAATCTGACGCAGGCCAGGGCAGACCTCCAGAACGCCGGGTGGGACTGTTCCACCGGAACCTGTCTCCAAAACGGCCAGCCATTCCCCACGCTGCATCTGGTGACATATAGCGATGCCCTCTACGGCGCGATTGAACTGCTGATCCAGCGCGACCTGGCGGCGCTGGGGATTCAGGTGAGCATGGATATTGGCGATCAAAATCTCTTTGGCGACTTTACGCGCGGGGGCACGCTGGCAACCGGCAGCTTTGATCTGGCGGTGATCGGCTACGATTTCACCATTGATTCTGACGAGAATCTGTATGCCACCTTCCACAGTTCGCAGATTCCCAGCGCGCAGAACCCAACCGGCCAGAACTTCGAGCGCGTCAACGATGCGGGCGTGGATGAACTGCTGGATGAGGGGCGCACCACGCTGAACAGCGCGCAGCGCTCTCAGGTCTATAAAGATGTGCAGCGCATTCTCATTCAAGAAGTGTATGTTGTGCCGCTGTTTTTGGAGCCGAACATTACGCTCACCAGTCCGCTGATTGGCAACTATCTGACCAACCCGACCTTCCTGGGCAACGAGTGGAATATTGGCGATTGGTATCTCACGAGCTAATCTGTTGCAATGTGACGACGCTGCGCCCTGGCCGCTGGGATACGCCGCTGGGGAGCTTTATCTTTCACCATATCAAGGTTGATTTCCTGCGCGGCTACCGGCGGCTGGGCGTAGGCAACGGCCAGCAGGCATTTTTTCTGGAGCCTGGTGCAGATGCTGGCTTATTGACGTTTGAAAATGTGGCGCGCCTGCTAAAATAGCCCCCTCAGAGCTAATATATGCTACAATTCTGTGAGAGACGCTCCAGAGCGCTCAGTCGTGCATCTTTTTCTGACCTTGAGACGTATACTCTATGAGAGCGTAAGCGCGTCTCTGCGCGAAGGGATCGCGCGGTTGCCGGGCGGGCTAGCGATCAACCAATCAGACCCGCCTGGATGGGAGAAAAGACAATGGCAAAGCGACCAACATGGTACAAACCCGATATTCAGCTTTCGGCGCGCATGCTGCTGACGATGTTTTTGTTGGGCGCGGTCTATACGGCGTTTATCCTGGTCCTCTGGCGGTTGGGGGTCAACCTCATCCTGCTGTGTATCATCGCGGCGGTGATCCTGGGCATTCAGTTCTTCTTCTCGGATAAGATTGCGCTCTTTTCCATGGGCGCCCGCGAGGTAAGCGAACAGGAAGCGCCGCAGTTGCACGCGATTATTGATCGCCTGGCGGCGCAGGCGAACCTGCCGAAGCCGAAGGTGGCAATTGTCAATACCAATCTGCCCAATGCCTTCGCTACGGGACGCAGCAAGCGCCACGCGATAGTGGCCGTGACGACGGGCCTGCTCAATCGGCTGAGTACGCAGGAAATTGAGGCCGTGCTGGCCCACGAAATGACGCATATTATTAACCGCGATATGTTTGTGATGACCGTAGCGACGTTTCTTTCAATGGTGGCGTCGCTGCTGGTGAATTCGCTGTTGTGGGGCGCCTTCTATGGCGGTGGCTACAGCGGCGGACGCGGGCGCGGACGCGATAATGAGGGCGGCGCGGGCGTGCTTGTTATCGTCTGGATGGTTGCCCTGGTGGTGTACGCCCTGAGCTTCCTGCTGATTCGCGCGCTCTCGCGCTATCGGGAGTACGCGGCAGATCGTGGCTCGGCGCTGATTACCGGCGAGCCAGGCAATCTGGCTTCGGCTTTGATGCACATCGAGGGCACGATTGAGAGCGGGCGCATCCCTGACCGCGATCTGCGCCAGGCGCAGGGCGTCAGCGCGCTGATGATTATGCCCGCGCTGCGCGGCGGCAGCGCGATGGAACTGCTCTCTACACACCCGTCGCTGGAGCATCGCATCGAGCGCTTGCAGCGCATCCAGAAGCAAATGGAGGCGGCGCGCTAAGACCCCGCCCAGGCTCCACCCCAACAGCCACTCAAGTGGCCGCTAGGGGCGTGCCGCCGGGAAACCCGCGAAGCGGGTTGAGACGCGCCTGGAGTGGGGGCGGGGAGTCGGCGCGCGCCGACCTGGTGGCCGCAGGCCCTTAGTGGCGAATGTATTCGCCGAATACTTCTTCATGATTCTTCATGATTCGCCGAGGGGCTGAAGAATCGTTAGGACCATGAGGAGGCACCATGGGATTTTTTGAAACACTTTTTGGCCGCCAGAAGCCGGTCAAGATGAGTCCAGAGAAGCTCTTTGCGATGTCAACAGCGGAACTGACGCTGCGCACCAGCCTGGAACTCGTTCCGGCGGGGCATGCGGGCATCTGCTTTCAAGGGTTGGCCTCCTCGCCTTTCAAGCAGTTGCAGGGCGAATTGAAGCAGCTCATGCAGGTAGCATCCCAGGGAGGCAATACGCAGGCGCGCCCCTGGGAAGATGATCTGGGCTATAAGTGGTTTCTGATGGAAGGCCAGGATTTTCAGGGGCTGGTGGCGACGGTGCATATGGTCAGCCAGAGCCTGCTGGAAGAGGGCTATGGCGCGCAGTTGCTCGCGGCGGTCTTTCGCTTTAACGACGAACGCATGCGCCCGATCTATTGGATTTACAACTATAAGCGCGGCACATTCTATCCCTTTGTGCCGCGCCCCGATAGCCACAGCCATCACCGCGACAATGCCGAAGAACTGCATCTGAGCGCGGCGATGGAAAAAGAACTGCCCATCGAAAAAGACCTGGAGCGCTGGTTCGCGCTCTGGGATTTGCCCTTTTAAGTTCACTCCTCGCCCAGCCGCAAGACCTCCTGCACGCGCAGGCGGCGGAAGATCACGCTGGTGGCGCCCAGCGCGATGATGAGGCAGATCAGCAACAAGACGCCTTGCTCGATCAGCGGCGCCAGATTCAGGCGCGTGGCAAGCGGCGGCAGCAATGGCGCCCCGGTGTCATCGGTGGAGAGCGGCGGCAGCGCCGTGCTGGCAGTGACATAGCCCAGCGGCGCGCCCACCCCCAGCGCCAGCAAGACCAGGGTACCCTGCTCCCACCCTAACGAGCCGAGAAGCTGGCGGATGGACAGGCCCATTGCCCGCAAGACGCCAAACTCAAACGAGCGCTGCCGCGCAATCAAATAGAAGAAAAGGATGAAGCCCACGACGCTGAGCAGCAAGGCGATGATGAAGTCGAGGATAAGCGCGCTGGCGATAGAGCGGTGCAGGGGGTCGTCGCGCAGAGCATCGGCCAGCGCCTGCCGGTCAAACGCCTGAATAATGCCTATAACAAGCTGCTTGTGCTGCGGGTTATCCAGGAAGCGCTGCTGAACCTCCTCGGCAGTATATAACGGGGCGTTGGGCGCCAGCTTCAGCCAGACTTCATTTGGCACCGGATGGCTCAATCCCAGATTCAAGACGGCCAGCAAGCGATTCATGTCGCAGACCAGGCTGTACTGGCTGGGATCGAGCGTGGGGAAGTAATGATAGCTGCCCACGATAACAACGTTCGCGCCGTTATCCGGCCCGATTTGCACATCGATTTCATCCCCAATATGCGCGCCGGTATCATGGAGCAGTTGATCCGAGATGAGGGCAGGCACCGTCTCTACCTGGGAGACCGGGCGCTGAAGCGCCTGCATCAAGCTGGCAAGCGGCACATCGGCAAAATCTGAGCGCCAGTAGGCCAGGCTGGCGAATTTCCTGGTGTCGATTCCCAGCGTGGTGACATAGGCAAAATTGAGGGTAGGCGAACTCAGCCGGTTGATCGTGCGAAAGGCATCCATGCCATCGATGGCACCGGGCAAGAGCGTCAGATGATCTTGCAGCGAAGCGGCCTGGCGATCATAATCTGGGAGGTTATCGTCGCCTTCGCTCAGACGCAGATCGGCGCCCGCCAGATAGGCGGCGCGCTCATCGAAGTTGTTGAAAAAGCTGGCGTTGAACAGCGAGGTAAACAGCCCCAGCGAGATGGTCAGTGCCAGCAGGAGGATAAGGCGCATATAGGGCGCGGGCCGCTGTGCCATCTGGCGCAGCGCCATGCTGGCGGCAACGCCGGGCAGCCGCCGGACCAGGCGATCAAGCACCGCCAGCAGCGGCGGAATCACAAGCAGCGCCAGGCCAGCCGCGCCCAACAGCAAGAGGGTAGGCGAGATGGCAGCCACCCAATCGATGGCCTGGCTGCCCTGGAGGTCTTGAACAAAGAAGATATTCTGCTGCCGGATGTTCACATAGCCAAAGGCGCCCAGCGCGACGAGCAGCAGCCCAGGCCCCAGGCGCAGCGAGAGGGAACGCAGGCGCGGGCGCGAGGTCTGGCGCTTGACGGTCAGCAGATTGGAGCGGATCGCGCCGATGGCGGGGATCACCAGCGTGAGGAAGGCCAGGCCAGCGGCAGCACAAGCATAGAGATACATCTGTGGAGTTGAGGCTGCTAAGGTGGCGGCCAGTCGGCTAAAGGGGAGGATGAAAAAAGCCAGGTTTGCCAGGATGATAGCCGCCTGGCTGGCGAGCAGCGGCGCAATGAGCAGCGCCGCGCCGCAGATTAGCAGCAGTTCGCCCAGGAACAGCGCGCACATCTGCCAGATGCTGGCGCCCCGGCTTTTCATCATCGTCAGTTCTTCGCGGCTGTGTTCAATCAGCGCGCTCCCTGTAGACCCCAGGTAGAGGAACAACAGCGCCAGCCCCGGCAGGACAGCTACCAGCGTGACGATGGTAACAAAGAAGAGCCGCTGAAGAAAATCCTGAATAACCTCGTTGAGCTGGCTCAGCACATCATAAGATAACGCCTGGCTGGGGACAGGCAGGCTGGGAAAGGTAAAGTAGTTGCGCAGCGCCAGCAGGTGATCTGCTACTGCGCCGAGATCACCGGGCGTGATGGCATCAAGGTTGAGGTAATAAAACCAGATATAATCAACGCGCTGGTCCAGATGCAGGTTGGACAGCGCGTTTTCAAAAGCGGCCTCGTTCAACATGATGGGGAGCGGCGGCAAGGGTTCGTTGTTAAAACTGATAGGAACATTGAAGGGGTCGCTATCATTAAACCAGGCTGGGTCGCTCATGCTTTTGGGCCGAAAAAAGCCAACAACATGGACACGCAAAAAGGAGGTGGGCGGCTGAAGCTGATTTGCCACGTCCAGCGTATCATTGAGCTTGAGGCCATACTGGGTCGCCCAGTCAGGGGAGATCAGCCCGTCCACGTTGTAGGCCGTTCCTTGCGCGGTATTTTGCGGCGTGACGGCAGGCGATGGCAGGCGCCCTTGCGTGAGCGAGATATGGGCGGTAGTGAGACTGGTGGAGAACCAGAGGTCGGCAGTATTCAGCGGGCGGACAGCGGTATGCTGCGTATCGCCAGGGGGGTAGATGACAAGGCTGGTAATGCCCGCGCGAATAGGAGCCTGATTGACGAGATTGCTGCCCAGGAACGATTGAGCGTTGGCGGTGGTGGCTTGCGAGAGACGGCTGTAGTTTGCCGGATTCAGCGGCGGCGCGGTGACGCGAATCTCCAGGTTGCTGGTGATCGCCAGGCTGGGGGCATGCAGCGCGTCTTGCAGCGCTACTTCCGTAGCGGCATCGGAGAAAAGGGGCACGCTGCATAGGATGGTCGCCATCCCCAGCACGCCCAGCGCGATGGGCAGCAGGATGGCGCGGCGATGCCAGGTGCGCCTGAGAATAAACACCAGGGTTGCGCTGATCAGGCTCATATTTCCCCCCGGTTGATCTACCAACAGCTTTGTGGTCTCTCTGTCTGCGAGGGCGAGGTGTGCAAAGAACAGATGCTTCTGCACTCTCTCTATCTATTACGGCGCTGGCAACATGATCTTTCTCACATAACTTTTGGCTTCAAAGCAATATGAAGGAGCCTGGCGCGTCAACGCGCGGCGGGAGGGCCTGCGGCCCGCGCAGGCGGCCCGCGCGGCCTGGCAGGGGCGCGTCCCAGCCCCAGCGGGGCTTCGTGGCGCGCGAGACGCCCGAAGGGGCGTCTTCAGGCGCGTCTTGTATATAGCCCTGGTGGGGATGTGCCTCCTTGATTTCTCCCCGCGCTTGTGCTACATTCTAAATAGCCCGTAGCCTGTGCTACATTCTAAGCAGCTCGTAACGAGGAGCAGTCTTTTTCTGCTCCAAAAGACCCCCGGTTGAATTGGGCAAAGCGCGGATGCTGCTCTGCTTTCCTGGAAAGGTCAAAGGTTCGTTCAATGGCTGTTGCAAGCAAATATCGCATCTATGATGTGACAACAGGCCAGGTGGTTGCACTCATGGACGCAGATGGCACGCTCTCTGATGAGGGGAACCCACAGGCCATAGCGCAGTTGAAGTCATTGTTGCAGCAGGAACTCGTCGTGCGCGAGAGACAGTTGGGGTATGGGGCTGAGGACGTAAGCGAGGGGTATGAGGTCTTTCCCGAGGGGAGTATGTGCTATTTTGGGCTGATTACGCTCCGTCCGGGCGACCCAGAATACGTGAGAGCCTTCCTCGATTGCCTGCCCTCCATTAGTCCTTACGAGGCGCGCGCCGTTTAAGAGTAACTGTCCCCATTTTAGCCAGGTGATAAGAGAGGCCCTGGAAGCTGCTTCTTGTCTGGTGCTGGCTTCAGGACTATCACCGGGATGCACCTGGCCTCACATCCTGGCAGCGAATCCAACGCGGCTGTATCATTTCGATGGGGCGGTCAAACAGCCCTGGCTGACCGTCCAGACGAAAAAGCTGCTCGAAATCACCGGGGGAGAATGCTTTGCGCAGGCGCGCTGCATATGATGTTACCAATGTCTGCAAGTAATGGTTCACGTCATAATCGCGGCGATCTGCCAGAATCTCGCGGTGCGAAGAGGTGGCCGGGCCGGGTGGCACTTTCTCCGCTGTGGTGGGTGCCTGCGAGACCTCTTCCTCGTCTTCCTCGCCATTTTCCCATCCCTGCTCATTGCCTGGTGGTGTCTCGTCGGTCTCCTCCGGCAGCCAGATATAGGCGCCGCTGCGCGCTCGATAAAAGCGCACTCGTTCGCCGGGCGACCAGCGCGTGCGCCCGGCGGCCAGCAGCGCCTCATAGGGTGGCTCTGGATGGGCAGCGCGCGCTGCAAGATAGGCTTCGGGTGTCTTGGAGAGACGCACACGCGCAGCGACATCCGATGCTGGCAAAGCGCGAGTGCGCAGCGCGTGAACCGTGTCCAGATATGCCTGGCGCACGCCAGCCACATCGCCCATCAAGGCGCAGGCCAGCGCCTGGCGCAGAAAGCGCCCGCCAAATGGTTCGGCCCGGCTGGATCGAAGGGCCACGCCATGCACGACCAGCCGCCCGCTGTAGGTCAGCAGCGCGTAATTCTTGACCTCGTGGCTGAGCATGGCACGGTAGCGGCCCTCATATTCCAGGCGAATGCCTGCTGGCAGTTCAGCGCCGATTTCGGCCACCAGGGCGCGCTCTTGTTCCTCGTTCCAATCGGAGGGTACGGCAAAATACACGCCGTCTGTATCGGCCTCTATCAGTGCCATACCCCGGCTGCGCAGCGCCTCCAACACATGGGATAATACTTCGCGTCCCCGCCGCGTCACTTCTCCCGCTGCCTGACCATCCGCAAAGAGTGCCATTGAGCCAGCACCCATATACCCATATGCCGCGTTAATCAGGATTTTCATCGCGGCCTGCGTCGCTTCGTGATGGTTGGCTTCTGCTGATCCAGGAGCCGCTGCGCGGGCTGCCGCCTTATGTTCCAGGCGCAGATCGGTCAGGCGGCCCAGGATGCTCAGCAAGACACCAAGGCGGTCACTGGCCGGTCCGATTTGATAGGTGCGCATCAGTGACGGGTACAGCGAGGCGACATCCGCCTTGACGACATGCTCGGCAATGCCCTCTGCAAAAAGGTGTACCGCGCCGCCTTCGTGGAGTCCATCGCCAGATGGCTGCCCCTGCGCCTGGCGCGGGAGCGCTGCGCCAGCGCGTAGATAGGCGCGAACCAGCATCGGCTCCAGGACGCCCATTGCTGGACCAGCCGAAGCCAGCCGCTCGTAGCGGCGCGGCGCCATGCTTGCCAGCGCAAAGGGCGCGCCCAGCAGTCGCCGCGAAAGCCCGTCTACCTCTGCCACGTCGTCCAGGGCATAGCGCTTGACCAGAACTGGCTGCTGGCGGTAGGTATCGAAGATGGAGGCACCTTCCAGATACACCCGGTCAGGTGCGGAGATGCCAAAATAGCGTGCTACATCTTTGAGGCCATGTCCAGGCATATCGCGGACGACGAAATCATGGCGGCGCACAGCATCGAGTGTATCGATCAACTCACGCCCGGCGACGGTATAGCGCGTGCGGCGGCGCGCCTCTGGCCCCACTGCCAGGGTCTCCTGGCGGCGTTCCAGCAGTTCTGGCCCGCCAGCGCGGCCAAGCGCCAGCGGCACGCCCAGCAGCGCGGCGCGACGTTCCAGAAAGGGCAGATCAAAGCCAAAAAGATTATGGTTCTCCAGCACATCCGGGTCGCGCGTGCGAATCAAGGCGCAGAGATCGGCGATCAGGCGGGCTTCATCTTCGGGCCTGGGCGCTTCCAGTACAGCAGCGAAGCCGCGACTATCGCGCACAGCCACCATAAAGATGCGCCCGCGTTCAGGGTCAAGCGCGGTGGTCTCCAGATCAAATTGCAATCGATGCAGATCGTCGTAGGTCAGACCGCGAAAATAGACGCGCCCGCTTTGCATCAAATATTGTTCGACGGGGCCAACGTGGTAGTAATCGGCTTCCAGATCGTTCAGGCTGGTGATACGGCGCCCCAGTCGGCGCGACGCGCCAGCGACAAGCGCACGTTCGAGATAGCGGCCATCACGCGCCGAGAGTAGGTAGCGGTAATATTTGCCTGCGGCATCGGCGGATGCCGGGTGTTCCAGTTCTTGATAGCTGACCAGCGCGTCGGCTCCGCCTGGGGCGTCGGCAGGAATAAGCGCTGGCCCCAGATGCGCCAGATCAGCCAGAGTGGCGGCAAAAAGCCAGGGGCGAAAGCGCGCTGTCTCGCAGATGACACGTTCGCCCTCGCGGCGCCAGATGACGGCGGCGCCTTCGCGGCTGGCCCAGACGGAGACAATTCCAGGCGTGGCATCCCAACCGAACAGCCATTCGTCTTCGGCGCGCTCGCGCTGCTCCTGAGACAGTGTGGATGGAGAAAGAGCCATGACCTTCCTGCCGATAGGTGAATCTAAGAACCTTCGTTCTAATTGTATCATGCAGGAGGCATTGGTTTCAACTGGCTGATGAGGAACACATCCCGCACAATCCAGTTCTCATTACGGGCAGAGTCTTTAATGCCAGTATGAGCGCGCCCCGATCATTTTTGAGCAGTTCCAGATTGCGCTGAGAGAGCAACCAGAATTGCTTCAAGAACTTGCCAGGCTTCAGGCGTTTGATCTCCCTGGTGGTGGGGTGTAAGACTCGTATAAATCTCGGCAAAATCTGTCTTGCCAAAGGACGCCTTCGCTCCCTCTGGTGGCCCATAGTATGCCAGCCTCCCGCCCGCTGCCAGGAAACAGACTGCCGCTGTTCAATTGAGTCATGCAATTGAGCGCCTCAGTGTGGTAAAATATTCACAGCCGGGCAAGGGAACGGTCAAGGCCAGGAAGGCGAAGGTGAGGGTGAACTGGAATGGCACCTTTTTCAACGCGGCGCGTCGTTATCACAGGTCTTGGTGTTGTGGCTCCTAATGGTATCGGGAAACAAGCCTTTTGGGAAGCCTGTATTGCTGGCCGTTCAGGCGTCCGGCGTATTACACAGTTCGACGCCAATACGTTGCCTACCCAGATTGCTGGTGAAGTGCGAGATTTTGATGCCGGGGCGCTTGGTCTGACTGGCGAAGAACAGCTTCACATGGACCGCAATACTCAATTTGCAATTGCTTCTGCGAATCTGGCGTTAGAAGATGCTGGCCTCAGTAATGTCTTGACTGCGGAAGAACGTACCCGGCTAGGCGTCTATATGGGAACGGCAATGGCTTCCAGTGAAGAGGGAAAGGGTCTGGAGGCGCCTTACTGCTGATGGTACCCGGCCTCTGCATGCCGCTGATATGTGGATGTCTTCGACCCTGCTGCTGATCCACTCCCCTGCTGCGGCGATTGCCATCCATCATGGCCTGCATGGACCGTGTACCGTACTCTCAACAGGATGCTCTGCGGGAGCAGATGCCATCGGGCAGGCGTATTGGACGATTCAAGAGGGCCGTGCTGACCGCATGCTTGCGGGGGGCAGTGACGCGGCTATCTGTTATTCGGGCCTCGATGTGTTTAGTGTGATCGGGGCGCTGAGTACGCGCAACGACGAGCCTGAACGGGCGTCTCGGCCTTATGATCTGGGGCGCGATGGGTTCGTTATGGCAGAGGGGGCGGGGGTGCTGCTGCTTGAGGAGCGCGAATTAGCACTGGCGCGTGGTGCGCGTATCTATGCTGAACTGATTGCCTTTGCCTCGAACAGCAATGCCTATCACATGACAGCGCTGCCCCCGGATGGTATGCCGCTCCAGCACTTGCTGCGGGATATTCTTGAGGAAGCCAGGATTACTCCGGCACAGCTTGGCTACGTCAATTCGCATGGGAGTTCGACCCCTGCCAATGAGGTGGCAGAGTCGGCGGCCTACAAAGCCGTTTTCGGGGAGCAGGCGTATACGATCCCCATCAGCGCAACAAAGTCGCTGATCGGACATACACAAGGAGCGGCCAGTGCTATAGAAGCGATTGTTACAGCCCTGGCCCTGTATGAGCAGGTGCTTCCCCCAACCATCAATCAGGAACAGCCAGACCCGCGCTGCGACCTCGATTATGTTCCCAATAAAGCACGTCCAGCCAGTTTTCAGATCGCGCTCACGCATTCCAGCGGTTTTGGGGGTGTGAATACTGCCCTTCTGCTTGCCGAACCAGATTGGATGAGTCAGCGCCTGGCCGGAGTATCCTAACCTTGCATCAGCCGTCTTCACGAGAGAGCGCTGGCGTGACGGGTCAGCCAGCGCGCCGGGTAGTCGTCACCGGGTTGGGTGTTGTGGCTCCCAATGGCGTGGGAAAAGAGGCGTTTTGGAGGGCGACGAGGGCGGGCATCTCAGGAATCAAGCGTATAGAGCGCTTTTCGACGAACGAACTGCCGATTCAGGTTGCTGGTGAGGTGCGCGATTTTGGCGTTGATGCGGTGCTTGATCGGAAACTGGTCAGGCGTACTGATCGCGTGACGCATTTTGCCCTGGTTGCCATGCAGGAGGCGCTCGCTGATGCTGGACTGGTGCTGGAACATGAAAACCCCCGGCGCGTCGGGGCAGTGGTTGCCTGCACAATGGGCGGGGTGGAGTATGTCTTGAATGAGATTGCCGCTGCCTTCACGCGCGGCCCGCGCGCGATGAGTGCCTATACAGCTATTGCCTGGCTTCAGGTGGCGAATGTCGGTCAGGCGTCCATTCGCTACGGCATTCAAGGCTATTGTAAAACGCCAGTCAATGATATGGCTGGTGGCCTGGACGCTCTTGGCATGGCTGCCAGCGCCATCCGGCGCGGCGTGGCAGACGTTATTATTGCTGGCGGCTGCGAAGCCTTGCTCCACCCGTTTGTCCTCCTGGTGCTGGCTCGTAAGGGATACTGCGCACCTGGGGCTGATCCGCAAGCCTATCGCCCATTTGATCGACGCGCGGTTGGCCTTGTTCTGGCTGAGGGGGCTGGGATGTGTATCCTGGAGGAGTATGAACATGCGCGGCAGCGTGGGGCGTCAATCTATGGTGAGATAGTGGGCTATGGGCAAACTAACGATGCACATGGGCTTGTTGCTCCTTCGTCGGATGGTGCGTACTATGCGCGCGCTGTGAAGCTGGCGATGCAAGAGGGGTGCATCGCTCCAGAAGAAGTCGGCTATTTTAGTCTGGATGGTCGGGCCATTCCGTCCTCTGATCGGGGAGAAGCTGAGGCGCTGCATATGACTTTTGGCCCGGACCTGTCGCATTTTCCTGCCAGCGTCCCGCGTACTATGTTCGGCCACAGTTATGCTGCTGCTGGTGCCCTGGATGCGATTATTGCCCTGCAAGCGCTTCAGCATGGTCTCGTTCCGCCGACCATCAATTGTGAGGATGTAGACCCGTGTTATGGGTTGGACCTGGTGCGTGATGAGCCGCGCCCGTTTTCACGCCCGGTAGTTCTGCTCGGCGGACGTGCCGTTGGTGGCGCGAATGTGGTCGTCGCCATAAGAAAAGTCTAAAGATGGGTAAAAAGCGTAGTGTTGGTCAGGTTACGCTCGGTTTCTTGCTCCTCACACATCCTGGGCCGGTGGCTTTTCACCTGCTCGCGGTGGTTGTGTTTGCTCTCCTGGCAACCTGGCCTCATCCTGTCTGGACGCTTATTGCCCTGGTTGTTGCGGGGCATGCCGCCATGCAGTGTTCGATCTCGATGATAAATGATTATTGTGATCGCCGGCTGGATGCGCTCAGCAAGCCTGGCAAGCCGATTGTGCGCGGGCTGGTTTTACCAGGCGAGGCGCTTGCTGGTGGCATCCTGATGATCGTGGTGATGGTTGGGTGCTTGCTGTTCCTCAACCCGCTGGCGCTGGTGATCTCGCTGGGCTATCTTGCCTTGGGCCAGGCGTATAACTTTGGACTCAAATCCACGTTGTGGAGTGGGGTCGTTTTTGCGCTGGCAATGCCGCTGATCCCTCTGTATGTCCTGGCTGGTGTCAATCATCTCCCTTCAGCAGCGTTCTGGCTTGTCCCGGTTGGCTTCTTGATAGGCGTAGCTCTCAATCTGGCGAATGCGCTCCCCGATGTAGAAGAGGATAGGGCTGGTGGTGCAAAGACGCTTGCTGTGGCTCTGGGGGTGCGCGGGTCTTTTATGATGTGCCCTCTGCTGATTGTTCTTGCTGTGGTGCTGATGATGGTCCTGGTGGTCTTTCGGGTCGTCGTTTCAAATTCCTGGGCAGCTCCCGCCCTCTTTGTCATCACCTGCCTTGTCGTGGGAACTCTGGCCCTCCTTTTCGGACCCCAGAGGCCGGTATCCACACGTAAGGTATACTTCTATCTGGTGGCATCACTCTGCCTTTTGTTGGGGGCGGGCTGGTTTGTGATCGTAGCGCTCTAGCTGTGGATAGCCAGGGAATGATCTGGAAGGGGGAACGTATGAAACATTGGGCGTATACCAGAGGCTTGCATGATCTGGGCAACTCGACGTATGCCTACCTCCAGCCGGATGGTTCCTGGGGGTGGAGTAACGCTGGCCTGATTACAGATGGCGAGGCGTCGCTGCTGGTTGACACCCTCTATGATTTGAAGCTGACGCAAGAGATGTTAGATGCCATGCGCAAAGCGACCCCGGCAGCGGCGCGCATAGGCATGGTCGTGAACACGCATGCTAACGGCGATCATTGCTATGGAAATCAACTGGTAGCCGAGGCCCAGATTATCGCTTCGGCCCGCACCGCCGGGCAGATGGTGACGGAAATCTCTCCAGGTCAGCTTGCCATGCTTCTGAAAGCGGCACCACAGATGGGGCAGCTTGGCGAATTCTTGATGCACTGTTTTGGCGCTTTCAATTTTGAGGGCATTACTATCACGCCGCCAACCATCACTTTTGAGGGGAAATTGGACCTGAACGTCGGAAGCAAAGAGGTGCATCTGCTGGAAGTCGGTCCAGCGCATACCCTCGGCGATACGATGGTCTATATCCCTGCTGACCGGACGATCTTCACAGGAGACATCCTGTTTATTGGCGGTCATCCGGTCATGTGGGCTGGCCCGGTCGGCAACTGGCTTCGGGCCTGTGACCTCATCCTCTCGCTGGACGTAGAGACTATCGTTCCTGGTCATGGCCCGATCACAGACAAGCAGGGCGTTGCGCAGGTCAAAGCGTATTTTGAATATGTCTTACAGGAAACCCGCAAGCGCTATGAGGCAGGTATGCCTGCCTTTGAGGCCGCTAAAGACATCTCTCTGGAACCGTATGCCTCCTGGACTGATGGCGAACGCATCGCGGTGACTGTCGCGTCGATCTATCGTGAACTGAGCAGCGATCCAACGCCTCCTGATATGGTCAGTATGTTTGGACAAATGGCTCTGTTAGCGCTGCAAGCTGGCTCATAGACTGAGCGGCATTAGTAGTGATTGAGGACGCTGCAAGCTGGCGCGCGTCGAACTGGCAAAGGATGGTCCCAATGGAGAATGAACGGCATGAGCGCCGGAGGCGTCGCCGCAGTGGCACACCGGAGCGACTGAACGTATCCGCTCTGGCTCCTCGCGCACAGCCAATTGATTCCTTGCGGGCTGATGTACACCTGCTCGGTGAGTTAGTGGGAGAAGTGCTGAAGGAGCAGGGTGGCCCGGACCTCTTTGCCGCTGTGGAGCATGTGCGCACGACAGCTATTGCGCTGCGCTCCAGAGATTCAGCCGCCCGCGACGAGCAAAGCCTGCTCCAATGGGCGCGGCAGCAATCAAATGAGCGCCTGCTGCAATTGGTGCGGGCTTTCAGCGTGTATTTTCATCTTATCAACCTGGCTGAGCAGCAGCATCGCGTGCGCACACTGCGCGAGCGCGAGCAGAGCGGCGCGCCTTTGCAGGAGTCGATTGCCGCAGGTGTGGCCTCACTCCGTAGTTCTGGGGTAGCTGGAGAAGCTGTGCAAGAAGGCGCGCGGCGTCTTGAAGTGCATCCGGTCTTCACCGCGCACCCCTCGGAGGCGCGTCGGCGCACGCTGCTGCACCATCTGGAACGTGCTGCCGAATTGATCGCCCAGCTTGATGATCCACGTCTCACCCCACGATCACGCGAGGCAGCGCTGGAGGCGCTGCGGGTACGCATTACTCTGATCTGGCAAACAGCAGAGACACGCATGGAGCGCCCCACCGTGCTGGATGAAGTGCAAAGCGTGCTGCACTTCCTTGAAGATGTCATCTATACGGTTGCGCCGCATCTCCAACGTACTTTAGAGCGGGCGCTCAGTGAATGCGCGCCCCAGCGGTCTATCGAGATGGCGCCTTTCCTCCGCGTGGGTTCGTGGGTAGGTGGAGACCGCGATGGCAATCCTGCTGTCACTGCCGAGATCACTCGCGCGGCTGCTCGTCTGGCCCGGCGCGCGGTGTTACAACGCTATCGCGCGGAAGCGCAGGCGCTGGGCCGCGATCTGAGCATCTCGGCCCGGCTCATTGGCGCCTCACCCGAATTGATGGCCTCCATTGAGCGAGACCTGGCAAACCTGGGCGCCCAGCCCGTCAAGCGCTGGGCCGATGAACCATATCGCCGCAAGCTTGGGTTGATTGCCGAGCGCTTGCGTCTTACGGAGGTAGATGAGCCTGGTGGCTATCCCGATGCTGAAGCGCTGCTGGCTGATCTACGACTCATTCAGCAGAGCCTGGCAACACATGGCGGGCAGCGGATTCTGACGGGTCCAGTCTATGATTTTTACCATCGGGTGGCTACTTTTGGTTTTCACCTGACCGAGCTTGAGGTTCGCCAGCATGCTGCGCGCCACACGGCTGCTGTATCTGAACTGCTGCAATTGACGGAAGGCGTAGATTATGGAGCTTTGAGCAGCGCTGAGAAGCAGGCGATATTGGAAGCGCGGCTTGCCGGACCACCGCTGGCACTCCCGCAGGAAGCGCTCTCTCTGCCCACACGCGAGGTGTTGAATACCTTTCGAGCCATAGCTGACATTCAGCGCCGGGGTGATTCCAAAGCATGTCAGACCTATGTGATCTCCATGACGCGCTCGCCAGCCGATGTCCTGGCCGTTCTCTTTCTGGCGCGCGAGGCGGGCCTTTTCTCCTGGTCAGGCAGAGAGACAGCTACCAGTCGCCTGGATATTGTTCCGCTCTTTGAGGAGATTGAAGAACTGCGGGGCTGCGGCGAGATTCTCACTCGCCTGCTCAGCAGCCCGGCTTACCGCCCTGCTTTGGCGGCGCGCAGCAATCGCCAGCAAGTGATGATTGGCTACTCCGACAGCAACAAAGATGGCGGCTACGTGGCTGCCACCTGGCAAACATATCGTGCGCAGGAATCGCTGGCTCGCGCTGCCAAAGCGATGGGTGTCGAACTGCTGGTGTTTCACGGGCGCGGCGGCGCTGTTGGGCGCGGCGGTGGGCCGATGGGGCGAGCTATCCTGGCGCGTCCGCCGGAAGCACGCCCGCCGAATCTCAAGGTCACTGAACAAGGCGAAGTAATCTTCGCACGCTATGGTCATCCGGCGATTGCTGAGCGTCACTTCCAGCAGGTCATCTCCAGCCTGCTCCTCTCTTCCCTTGGAGCGGCGGAAGATGCTCCCCAGGCTGAATGGGTTGCGATGATGGAGCGCCTGGCGACCTCATCGCACACGCACTATGCGGCGCTGGTGAAGCATTCTCCAGATTTCCTCGCCTTCTTTCGCCTGGCAACACCATTCCCCGAACTGGGCAGCCTGCCCCTGGCTTCTCGCCCGGTCAGTCGGGCTGGAAACTCGCCAGAGGCTCTTACCTTTGATGATCTGCGTGCCATTCCCTGGGTCTTCAGTTGGACACAGATACGCGCCAATCTGCCCGGCTGGTTTGGCCTGGGAACCGCCCTGAAAGCTGAGATAGATGCTGGGCGACTGGCATGCTTGCAGGCTATGTATCGGGATTGGCGCTTCTTTGCGATGCTGCTTGATAACGCGCAACTGAGCCTGGGCACGGCAGATATGCCAACTGTTCGTCGCTACGCAACGCTGGCAGCCAATGGTGTTGATGTATTCCGCCAGATTGAAGCTGAATATGAGCGCAGTGTTAGGGCTGTCCTTCAGATCACACAACAGCAAGAACTCCTGGAGCAATCATCACGTCTGGCACGCTCAATAAAGCTCCGCAATCCCTATGTAGATGCTCTCCATGCCGCGCAGATTGCTCTGCTCCATCGTTACCGCGCCTTGCCCGCCGATGCGCCTTCAGAGACACGGGCAGCACTGCTTGACGCGATTCACCACAGTATTAACGGCATTGCCGCAGGGCTTCAGACCACCGGCTAACATCATTTCATCTGCACACTTTGACGCAGGCCATCCAGCAGGTCTATACTTACACTATAATCACCGCCAAGAGACGGCAGGAAGAGAGGCCATCTATGCCGAAAAAGCACGACCCTGCCAGGAATACGAATGCCCGCCTTGCCAGCCTGCCACGCCGGGCTAATCTGGTGATCGAGGGGGGCATACGCACTTTGGGGCTATATCTCCGCGAGGGCAAGGAGGTCTTCCAACCGCAGCTTGTCATCTGGCTGGAGTCAGAAAGCGGCATGATTCGCAACAGCGAAATACTCCCTCCCACGAAAGATCAAGACGATATTGCCCGTTTGGCGCTCGATACGCTGGTGTCGGCCCTCGTACAGCCCACGCCCGTGACGGTCATGAGCGACAGCGCAGCTCCCCAGAGAAGCAGGCGTGATAGGCAGGTTGAGAAGAGGGTGTTTCCTGCCTGCCTGCCTGGCAAGATTATCATTAACGATGCTGCGCTGGCAGAAGCTGCCAAAGCGGTTTTTGAGCCGCTCCAGGTTTCAGTTGAATACAAAGAAGATGTTCCCCTATTCAACTCGGCCTTTCAATCGCTCTCCAGGCATCTGGGTGCCGATGAAGAGGCCGGGCCGCCGGAGCCATTTGAATGGGACATCCCGTTTGCGGTTGTCTCTCCCCTTTTCGCGGCGGCAGCAGCCTGCTGGCGCCGCGCTCCCTGGGACTATCTGCCAGATTACCCGCCCATCGAGCTAACACTTGGGGAACATGGCCCCCAGCCAGGTGTTGAGACGCTCTATGCTTCGATTCTGGGCGGCCTTGGCATGCTTCCAGGCGTTGCTTTCTACTACTCGCTTGAGAGCCTTGAGCGCTTCATGCGCAAGAGTTCCGAGATGATGCCGCCAGCGGATGACCAGACCATTGACGAGGCTATCAAGATGCTTCGGCAGGCAGGTGTGCCTGTCGATCAGCTTCCTCCCGATGAGGTACGCCAGGCTTTAGGCCAGATATTGGGAGGCACAGACTTGCCCGAAGGAGAAGAAAAGTGGGAACTGGTTGAAGATGGCCTTGCCTGCCTCTTCACCCCCAAGGACGATTGCGACCCCACGTATCTGGAGTGGATGGAAGCGCATCGTTTGAAATCCCCCTCACGCGAAGGGGTTCCCAATTTCCTCAAAACTCTTGCCGGGCAAGAGCCAATGAATCCAGGCGAGCGTGAGGTCAAAGCGATGACCCTGGCCCTGGAAGCACTCAATCAATTCTTTAGCCATTTCCGCTCCACGCTGCAAGAACCTCTGACGCCCAATGTGCCGCTGACCTATCAGGCCCGGCTATCAGGCGGCACGGTGGTGGATGTCAGCTATACGCCCCAGGAAATGGAAGAGGATGAGGAGATGTTCGACGAAGATGATGAGGAGTAGCAGCTATCCTTTCGTCTGGGCGATAAAGTCAACAACAATCTGGGCAAGTTCTGGCCCCTTATCTTCCTGAAGGAAGTGCCCAGCGCCAACAATCGTGGTATGCGGCTGCCCCTTTGCTCCGGGGATAACGTGCTGGAAGACTCGATCTGCCCCCCGTGTCACAGGGTCTGAATCGCTGAAGGCCGTCAGGAAAGGCTTCTGCCAGCGAGCAAAGACCTCCCAGGCTTTGCGGTTGGCTGAGGCTGCCGGGTCGTCCGGGCTGGTAGGCACAAGCATAGGGAACTGGCGCGCGCCTGCTTTGAAGCGATCATCAGGAAACGGCGCGTCATAGGCGGCAATCACTTCAGGCGGTGGATCAGTGACGCATCCACCTTTCACGATGCCTCCTGCGTGAAAGGTGGGGACTTCTTGCGAGAAGCGCTGCCAGCGCAAGAACCCCTCGCCGAGCGAGTGGTTGCCATCGGGCAAGCCCGTATTGGCAGCCACAATACGCGCAAAGCGCTCCTCATGCTCAGCAGCCAGGCGCAGTCCGATCAATCCGCCCCAATCCTGTCCAACCAACGTTATGTTCCGCAGGTCAAGCTGTTCCAGCAGGCCACGCATCCAGTCGACGTGCCGCTGATAGGTATAGTCCTGGCGGCTGGCAGGCTTATCAGAGCGCCCAAATCCTACCAGATCAGGCGCAATTGCCCGATAGCCTGCGGCGGTGATAATGGGGATCATTTTGCGATAGAGATAGGACCAGGAGGGTTCGCCGTGCATCAACAGCACCGGCTCAGAGGTGGCTGGTCCTTCATCAATGTAGTGAATGCGCAGGCCATCCACCTCGATATAGTGCGGCGCAAACGGATAACCTGGCAGGTTGGCAAAACGCTCATCAGGGGTGCGAAGAATCTCCATCACAGCTCCTCTCTTCTTGAAAACCTGGCGCGGGGTATGGATCGAGCGTATCACATCAGGCGCACGCGGAAGGTGCTGATACCGTAGGGCCGGACATGCAGGCGCAGTTCGCGCCCGCCAAAGTCTGCCAGACCTGTGCGCTCTTCCAGCAAATTTGTTTCCTCTGCCGAAGCGATCTCTCGCGCAAAGGTCAGCGTGGCCGGGCCGCGTGTATTATACGCCTCATACAGCCGTATGATAATACCATTCCCATCTTCAGCAGGCTTGACCGTCTCGATTACCAGCCCTGGCCGATCAGCAACGACAAAGGGGGTACCAGGTGGTAGAGTCTGCTCTCCAGGGGAAAGCTGCTGGGCAGGCACAAGCCGGGCGGTGGCAGGCATATTAAAGAGATAGGCATGCTGCACTGTCTCGCCTGCGCGCCAATCGCCGGGATGCGGCAGCAGCGCGTAGGAAAACTCATGCGTGCCCTGGTCAGCCGCCGGGTCAGGCCAGGTAGCGCCCCTCAGCAGTGTCAGTCGCAGTGTGTGGTCCTTTATATCATAGCCATACTTACAATCATTGAGCAGCGAAACCCCATAATCTCCTTCCGAAAGGTCCGCCCACTTGTGTGCCCAGGTTTCAAAGCGCGCCCAGTCCCAACTGGTGTTCCAGTGCGCCGGGCGTTCGAGATTGCCCCACTGAATATCAAATGTGGCGCGCGAGCTATTGACTGTCACCGGAAACGCTGCCTTGAGCAGCGTGTGCTGTTCGTGCCAATCAACCTGTGTAGGGAAATCAATGCGTGGCTCATCGGCATAGAGCAGGATGCGCTGAGTAATCGTACTTTCGCCATAGCGGCGGATGATTTCTACGCCTCCACGCAGTGGGCCGGTCTCGACGACTCGCCACGATGTCACATCATCAACGGGATACATCTTGTCGTTGTAATACAGGTTGATGTCCCAGGCATCAAAATCAATCGGGCGATCCTCAAAAGCCAGCAGCCTATTTCCAACCTCGCCGGGAGCGATCACCTCGCGGCCAACGCGCTTGTCATAGAGTGAGGCAATGCGCCCGCGCTCATCCAGGTGCAGCCGGAAGAACGGATTCTCCAGTACCTCGCGGGTGATGCTGAGGAGATTGACCTGGGCCGTTTCCTGACCTGCGGATGCTCCGAGGCTGAAAGTTCGATAGCCCAGCGGTGGTGTTGAAGCGCCCACCAGGAAACATCGTCCCGTTCCAGCAGACTCAATTTCCTGGACCGGGAGGGGCTGGCCGCGCTCATCGTAGAGTATGGGAAACGCGGCGCTCGCTGGAACGGCGATCTCCAGCGGGTCATGGCGTGGAAAGGGCGCCGGGTTGAAGGCGGCTAGCACTGAACCATCTGGCGCGGCTGCACTGGTCAATGCCTGAAGCGCTTCATCACGTATGCGCGCGCCCAGCGCAAAGATGCGCTCGTAGGCCGCGCGCGCATCCGCGTACACCTGGGCGATAGAGGAGCCTGGCAAAATATCATGGAACTGGTGGAAAAGGATGCTCTCCCAGCCTTGATTCACCTCTGCCTGACGATGCGCCCGCAGCTCAGGCGCCTCTTTCAAACCGGCCAGAGCGGACCACAATTCAACCTCTCGATACAACAGCTCGGCGCGACGGTTGGCGCGTTTTATCCAGCCCTGGCTGGTGTAGGTGCCCCGGTGGAACTCCAGATACAGTTCGCCAACCCAGGTTGGCAAATCGGGATCATTCCAGACGCGGCGCTCAAGCTCCTGGAAAAACTCCTCGGCTGAGCGCTGCTCGATGCGTGGAAAGCCCGGTAGGTTTGCCAGGCGCAAGGCAGTCTCCTGCATTGCGGCTGTAGGACCGCCGCCCCCGTCGCCATAGCCATACAGATAGAGCAGTTCATCGTTGATGCTTTTATGGCGATAGGCAGTCCAGGTGCCAGCAACATCATAGGGCGTAAACTTCGCGTTATAGGTATACATCGAGGGTTTGGCGCCTGCCCAGGTATCCACTGCCGGATCAATTGGTGCCGTAACCATATGTGCCAGCACTTCCGTACCATCGATGCCACGCCAGCGAAAGGTATCATACGGCAGGCGGTTATATTCATTCCATGAGATTTTGGTCGTCATGAAGTAATCAACGCCGCAGCCTTTCATAATCTGGGGCAGGGCAGCCGAGTAGCCGAAGGCATCCGGCAACCAGAGTAAACGTGGATCAACGCCCAGTTCCTGGCGGAAAAAGCGCTTACCAAGCAGAAACTGACGCACGAGTGCCTCAGCGCCGCTCAGATTGCAATCCATCTCCACCCACGTTGCGCCGGTTGGCTCCCATCGCCCCTCGGTGATCCGCTCTTTGATGCGGTGATAGATCGCTGGCTCATCTTCCCTGACCATCTGATAGAGCGCGGGTTGGCTGGCAACAAAGTGATAGGCAGGATACTGTTCCATCAACTTGAGAACCGTGCTGAAAGTACGCGCACCTTTGCGGCGCGTCTGCGCGACGGGCCAGAGCCAGGCAAGATCAATATGGGCGTGGCCGACTGCCACGATGCGCGGGCTATCTGCCGCCGGTTCAGGCGCGTACACTTCTCGCTGGAGTATGGCCCGCGCTTCCGACACCGGGCGCAGGTAATCATCCGACAGAGGGCGCCGCATATCAAGAGCATGATAGGCATGCTCAAGCGCGCGCAGCAGCCGTGCGCGTTCGATGGACTCAGGCGGCATGGTGAGCAGCGCGCCATGCAAGACGCGCATATCGTGGTAGAGTGCCTCGGCCTCCGGGTCAATCCGCACCAGTTCTAAGGCGCGGAGCGTTTGTGGTGCCTGATGCAGTGAACTGAATGCCTCCAGCGCCAGCAGGTGTTCTTCGGCTGGAGACACGCGCTCGTCAAGGAAAAGTTCGCGGTGATGAAAGTCAAAGCCCTGCACGGGCACTCCATCAAGATAGGCCAGAGCCTCTGGTCCAGTAATGCTCTCATAATCTCCCAGTTGGATATGGACAACAACGTTGTGGCCTGCCCAGGCATCCGGCAGGCGCAAAGGGATGCGCAGCCAGCACGTCTGCCCCGCGCCCCCCCAGCGGTCTCCCACTGCAATCTGCTGCCAGGTGGAATCATCATAATCACGCTGCTGTGCCCCACAGAGCGCGCCGCAAGCGATGCGCGCCGGTTCCAGGGGTATCCGTTCTCGCCTGGATGCTGCCAGAAGGTCTTGCAGGCGGGCAGCAAGCATCTCGATGGTGAATTTCATCATGCCCCCATATCAAGCTGCTTTTAGGATGGAAGCGAGAGCAATCACATCATATCAGAGAAGACGAGATGAGTTGTGGGCTTTGCGAGGTACTTTTGAAGCCCGCCTGCACAGGCAGGCTTCGCAGACCCTCCAGGCGTACATGTATTCGCCTGCCCCTTTTTATGCCGTTGGCACTCTCACTTTGCGGTTGCTGAACGTCAGCAGAGCAGCAACGATAAAGAACGGGATGGTGATGATGGCCCACCAGCCAACGACGAAGAAGAAACCGATCCCCGCCGCCACCAGCAGCACTGCTGCTGGAATGGGGGCAAGCGGCACCATCAACGAGCCGGCCAACCCTCCCAGGACAACAAGGAGGCCATAGAAGAAGTGCCCTGTATCGGCAGTAAACCCCGTAATTCTGCCCAGGACATGGAACAACGAGTACAGGATGTCGATAATCAAGGCGAGGACGGTTCCCACCAGGCCAATAATCAGGGCAATCGTGCGCAGTGTCAGCCGCGCTACCCCACTCCTGGTCTCATTCACTTGTGCCATAGGGCTGCTCCTCTCGTGTCGAGCATATTTGGCGCCTCTTTGTACCATGTCTGGCCTGCACGAACTGCGCCAGCAGAAGCATAGCCACAGGGTCAGGGGATGGCTGAAGGAAGCGCTGCCTTCATTATAGCCGATTGGCATTCTGGAAGATACAGTGCGTGCAGGGGGCGGGGTCCGGCGGGCATGCCAGCAGAAGATGCAATCGCCAGCTTTGAACCACCGCAACTATTGAGGGGAGTTTTTCACCAGAATGGTTGGCGCTAACTTTGACTTACGCGGGCGCGCCGCTGGCGCCAGGCATCAATGGACCAGGTACCAGGCACCAGCATCAGGTGGATGCAGAATGCCAGCCAGAGGGCATCGCGCGCGATGCTGCCCGCGCTCACCGTTTCACGCAGGGCGCTCAGCCCCAGGGCGTTGCCAAAACAGCCGCAGTCCAGCGTCAGCCCGCGCGCCAGCGCCGAAGCCATCGCGCCGATGAAAATCACCAGCAGCGTGCCAGCGGCGGCGGCGGCCCAGCGCTGAGCCAGCCCTATCAGCACATAAACTGCAATCAAGATTTCCAGCAGCGGCAGCGCGATTGCCATTGGCTGCACCAGCGGCGCGGGCACGATCTGATAGGCGCTGATCTCTGCCGCGAAAGCGTTTGTGTCCAGCCCCTTGCTGACACCGGCCAGCAAAAAGACCAGGCCCACCACTGCCCGCGAAAGCAGCGTCGGATAGGGGCCACGCAGAAAGCTCCAGGCCGCCTGCCAGCCGGAGCGGGGCGTTGAAATGATGGGCACCGGGGTGTTCGCTGCCCCGGCGCTGCTGGCGCGCTCACTGGTTGAGCGCGGTGTTGATCTGCTGTTGGAGGCTGGCATAGCTGATCTCGCCGCTTTCTGCATACGTAATAACGCCTTGCTTATTGATAATATAGATGGTTGGGTATGCCTGGACTTTATAATCGGTGCCCGCCTTGAGGCTGGGGTCAAAGAGCGCGGGATAGTTCAGGTGAAAGTTGCTGGAGAACCACTGAATATCGCTCATCGAGATGGGGGTGGTATCGGTTCCTCCCGAATTCTCGTAGTTGCGGCCATAGGGCGAGGCACTGACGCTCAGCACCTGCACGCCTTTGCTCGCGTTGTCCTGCTGAATCTGCTTGAGCGTGCTGGTCTCGTCCTGGCAGTGCGGGCACCAGGGCGCAAAGAATTCCAGCACCACGACTTTCTGGCCCTTGTATTGCGCCAGATTATAGCTCTTTCCATCGGCTGCCGGGAGTGTGGCAATGGCCGGAGCAGTGGTCCCCGGCGCCAGCAGCCCCGCCGTGCTTGATGAACTGGTACTCCCGCTCTGATGGCTGGCAATCAGGGCAAACACTCCAATGCCCACCACCAGCACCCCGGTCATGATGGCGAGCCAGCTTCCGCCGGAGAGCCGGGCGATCCGCTGGCGCAGCGTTGGGCGTCGCCGCCGCGCCCTTCGCGGCGCGGGCGTCTGCTGGTCGCGCTGGGATTGGCTGCGGCTGGTGGGCGTTTGGGAATGGGGAGAGGCCGATTTCCTGGGACGATTGGCGTTTATATGCTTCTTCTGGTCTGAAGACGAGGTTGGGGTCTTTTTTGTCGGCATAAGGGACTCCGCGTGCATCCTCTGCACAGCAGACTAATTTTTTTCCTCTCTCTGTGAGTTTGACGTTTGCTCGCGTGCGTTTACAACATCGCTCAAGGATTACTATTACTATACCCCCTTTCTAACCTGCCCTGCCAGGTTGATTGGTACCAGATGAGACTTCGGAAAAAAGCTTTGCAAAGGGAACTGGCAAGGGATCATGAGTTGCCAGCCCCAGGATGCGCTATAATTACAGCGATGAGCGAGATACCATCTTCTGTAGATACACAGCATTTTGGGGTGAAGAGCCATGAGAGAGACATCCCCCCTGTCCCCACAACCCACGATCAGTGACACGCCGCCCGCAGCCGCGACCCCGGCGCCAGCGGCGCATCTCAGGAAGAAACCGGCGAAAGGGCGCATCTTTCGGCGGACAGGCTATACCCGCGCCATCGTAGAGGGCGTCGTCATCTTTCTGGCCTTTCGGCTGCTGGAGATGGTCCCACTGAATTTCTGGCCGGGCGCAACGATCATCATCATTTTCTTTCTGCTGCTGTTCTTGCGCTTTTTCCCGCCGGTCTGGGCAGCTACGCGCGTCTTTTCCACTAAACGCGAAAAGATGAGCAGGCGCTTCTGGAAGATGGGGCCAATCCTGGCGGGCCTGTGCATCCTGGTTGATCTGGCGGTCGCGCTGGGTCTCGGTCAGACGGGCTTTCTCGTCGGGCCGGATGGCAACGGCCCGGTGCTGGCGCGACTTCTGCCGGGCGCCGCGCATCCGCTTTCAGTTGGCGCTTTCCTGCTTGGCGAACTAGGTCCGGCGATTTTTCTGCTGGTCTATTTCACCATCGCGGTGGTCTGCACGCGCCTGGCAAACGGTGGCTTCCTGCGCTTCACCATGCCTGCCGGAAACGGGCGCGTGACACTGTGAGGCTTCATCATTAGAGAGAAGGAGGCAGCGTATGAGCATTGAGCCAGAGAAAGAAACCGAGGCATTTATGCCACTCTCAGAGAGAGAACCAACAGAGATTAAAGGGATTGTACGCACTCCGGGTGTGTATGGTGGTTTGCCTCGCATTGAGGGCCACCGGATTGCCGTGCATGATATTGCTGAGTATATCCAGCAGGGCTACACCGCTGACCGGATCGTGTCTGAGGTATATCCTCACCTCTCTCTGGCGCAAGTTGCTGCTGCTATCCATTATTATTACGAGCATCAGGAAGAGGTTGACCGCGAGATTGCCGAGGATATAGCAGAGGTAAAGCGACTCGCCCAGGAGAATATGTCACCGCTCGCCCAAAAGCTCCGTCAACACATCAATGAACGACGTGAGCAAGAACTTCGTGAGAAGGGACAGGGTGCCTGATGTGCTGCGCTACTACTTTGATGAGCATATGAACCCTGACCTTGCGACACAATTGCGTAAACGCGGTATTGATGTTCTGACAACTCAGGAGGCTGGGCACGCAAACCAGAAGTTTAGTGATGCGGATCAGCTTGCTTATGCTACCAGCCTTGGACGAATCCTGGTGATAGAAGAAAAGCGAGAGTTTCCTGCCCTCCACAAGCACCTCTCGCATGCAGAAATTATTATTCTTCAGCGCAGAGCCGGTCTTGGCAAGTTTATTGAGTATCTTGAATATGTTGCTCTTGTCCTTGAGCCGGAGGAGATGCGCAACCGGCTGGAGTATTACGACTGGTAAGGAGGTGGCGCACGAGTGATTGATACCCTCACGTTTATCACCAGCAATCCAGACAAAGCCAGGCTGCTAAGCCAATATCTGGACTTTCCCATCATTCATAAACCCATTGATCTTATCGAAATCCAGTCTCTTGATCTCCCCACAATCCTGGAATACAAAGCCAAAGAAGCCTATACCCATGTCCTTTCTCCGGTGCTGGTTGAGGATACCTCGCTGCGCTTTGGGCCGCTGGGCAAATTGCCGGGACCGCTCATCAAATGGTTCTTAACCGAACTGGGCACAAGCGGACTCTGCCGCCTGTTGGATGGTTATTCTGATAGGTCGGCGCTGGCTGAAGTGCAATTTGGTCTCTATGATGGTCAGTCCTTCCAGGCATTTGCGGGCGCCCAGGAAGGTTCGATTGCCCCCGCGCCGCGAGGGAACAACGGCTTTGGCTGGGATGCCATTTTTATCCCTGCCGGGTATCAGAAGACATGGGCAGAGATGACGGCTGAGGAAGCGCAAGCAACGTCTATGAGAAGAATTGCCCTGAAAAAGCTGGAAGCCGCTCTCAAGGCAGGATAAAGGTATGAGAGTAATCTTCTGCGCTGATCCCTTAAATGGCAGACGCCCGGACCCCATGTACGAGCGCGAGGCTGCGGCGGCGCGCGAGGCCGGGCTGGAGTACGCGCTGCTCAACTTCGAGGCGCTGGTAGATGAGCAGGACTCCGAGGCAGCCGTGCGCCGTATCGCGCCCGCCAATGAGCCAGAGCTTGCCATCTATCGCGGCTGGATGCTGCGCCCGGAAGCCTACGAGCGGCTGGATGCTGCGCTGGCTGCCCTGAATATCGCGCTCATCAATCCGCCCGCCGCGTACCGCCATTGCCATTATCTGCCCGCATCGTATGCCATCATCCAGGAACACACGCCGCGCTCGGTCTGGCTGTATGCAGACGCGGGCCTGAGCATCGATCAGATCATGGAGGCGCTGCGCCCGTTTGGCACGCAGCCGGTCATCGTCAAGGATTTCGTCAAGTCGCGCAAGCATGAATGGGCGGAGGCATGCTATATTCCATCGGCGGCTGATCGGCTGGCAGTGGAGCGGGTGGTAACGCGCTTTCTTCAGCTTCAGGGCGCTGATCTCAATGAGGGCCTGGTGTTTCGGGAGTTTGTGGCGTTCGAGCCGCTGGCGCAGCACTCCAAAAGCGGGATGCCGCTCACCAAAGAGTTTCGCCTCTTCTTCCTGGATGGGGAACTGCTGCTGGCAATCCCATACTGGGAAGAGGGCGATTACGGCGATCTCCAGCCGCCTATCGCTCAGTTTCAGGAGATTGCCCGTCGGGTGCAGAGCCGCTTCTTTACGATGGACGGGGCGAAGCGCCTGGATGGCGACTGGATGATTGTCGAGTTAGGCGATGGGCAGGTGGCAGGCTTGCCCGAACGAGCGGATGCCGATGCTTTCTATCGCGCCTTGGCCGGGCGCCTCACATCCTGAGCGCCCAAAGAAGCAGGTTGGAGACATCTCTGCTGGTAAATGCCTCAATCGAGGGAATCAGGCCGAGCTTCATCCGTCGGCCTGGAGCGCTTGCGATCATGGGATGGCCCCTTTCTCAATCTGCTTGAGTAGGGGTGGTATCCGACTGTGTGGGGATGATCCCTGGACGTTCGGGAGCGATGCTCGCCAGTGTAGAGGATGCAGCATCTGCGTTTGCTTCCGCCAACAGGCGCGCCCGGTATTGCTGGCGCGCCGGAAGAAGAACGGCAAAAATGATGCCAGCGAGGATCAAGACGCCGCTGATGAGTAGATTGATGCTCAGTTGCTCGCCCAGCAGCGGAATAGCATAAGCTACCGTCAAGAACGGCGCGACAAAGCCCATCGCGCTTGCCACAAACGCGCTTGATCCCTGGATGCCCCATTGGAGGGCCGTATCGCGGCCCACTGAGACAAGCAGCGCCAGCCCCACTGCCGAGAGCAGCGCCAGCCAGGTGACGCTGGCGTGAATCGCCTGATGGCGAATGATGTCTGGCACAACCAGCAGCGGCATCAGCAGCGCGCAGGTGAGCAGCGCGTAGCAGGCCAGTTCCAGCGGGTGATAGGACCGGCTCTGGCGCTGGGCCAGCAGGGTGAAGGCGGTCCAGGCGAAACTGGCGAAGAGCAAGAAGGCGTTGCCCAGCGGCGTGCCCAGCGAATTGCCTAGCCCCCCTTCCAGTGAGCCAAGCAGGACGATGACCACGCCGCTGATGCCCAACCCGGTGCCAATAACTTTTGCCGGGGTGAGCGCTTCCCGAAAAAAGATTCTGGCACCGATCAATGCCAGCACCGGCACCAGCATATAGATCAACTGCGCGGCAATGGCGGTGGTAAAGCCGATGCCCACTGCGAAGCAAATACTGTTCAGGCCATAGCACAGGCTCATAGGCAGGGCGCTGAGAAAGTTGCGCCAGCGCAGCCCGCCGGGGACGACGCGAATGACTATTGGCAGCATGACCAGCGCGGCGATCCAGACGCGCAAAGCGGTCATAGTAAACGGCGAAAAGCTCGTTAGCGCGTATTTCGCCAGCAGCGATGCCGAGGTTGAAAGAACTACTGAGAGTAAGAGCGCCGACATGCGCCAGATACTTGAAGCTGGCCCTTTCGAGATGGTGGGTTCGTTCACTCTACCAACCTTTCCCATTTCTCCCCTGATATGCTGGAGGTTCTAGGAAAGATTATAGCGGCCCCATGCCATTTTAGCGACGGTCTGGCAGGGCCAGCCTCAGCCCTAAACCAATCAAAATACTGCTGGTTAGCCAACGTATCCGATTTGCCCAGGCAGGCCGGGTCAGCAGGAAATGTCCCAGGCTCCCTGATAGCCCGGCAACCAGCAGCAGATATGCCAGCCCCAGGCCATCAAAGATGAGGCCAAGCAGCAGCATATGGAGGGCAACCAAGCCGCTCTGTTGGTCGATGAACTGCGGCAGGAAGGCAACGAAGAAAAGCGCCACCTTTGGGTTTAGCACATTGGTGAGCATGCCTTGCAGGTACATGCGCCGCCAGGATGGCCGCGTGGCAACTGGAGTGAACAGCGCTGACTGCTTCGACAGCAAGGTTTTGACACCCAGGTAGATAAGATAGGCTGCCCCCGCGTACTTGATGAGCGTGTAGGCAACAATAGAGGTCTGGAGCAGGACCGCCAGGCCGAGCGCGGCGGCAGTGGTATGCACCAGAATGCCGGTGCCGGTGCCCAGCGCTGAGATGGCGCCTGCGCGGCGTCCCTGCCCAATGCCGCGCGCCAGCACATAGAGGGTATCCGGCCCCGGTGCGACAATCAGCGCGAGCGAGGCCGTCAGGAATAACGCCAGATGGGCTGTGAGCATAGGTGTCCACCTGTATGATTATGGGCGATAGAGGGGCGAGGTGGAGGTGAACCAGCCGCCTCCTGGATTGTGTTTGTTTGCCAGGTCAATCTTGATGTAGAGAAAGTATTCGCGCTCCCTGCCCGGCGTTTTCAGCATGAAGAACATCCCCTGCCAGGGTTCTTTCTCCTCATCCTGGAAGGTCCAGGTATGCCAGGCGGCAGGTCCACTCTGGCCGCCGTCGGTGCGCGTCCATCCAGCTTTTTCCAACTGGCCGCCGTAATGCGCGGCAAATGTGGCAAGATCGCCGTCGGCTTCCAGGGTGGCCGTCGAATACCAGCTATCGCCGCCGCCGCCACCGCCGCCGCCCCGCTGCTGCATACCTGCTGGCGGCGTCAGCGGCGGAATCAGTGATTCCATGCCCATTGCGTGTACGCGCTGCTGTCGACGCATTCTCGCCGCTTGCCCGCAGGGTGAGTTGCGTTCATCCAGACTTACATTCAGATGCACATCGGTAACGCCAGCCTGCTCGGCCAGCGCAATAAAACGTAAGGCCGGGCCGCGTGGCCCCTTGCAAAACAGGGCGTTGTTGCTGAGCGCAGGCAGGTGGGTATGAACAAAGCCGCCTGCCCGCATTGGTGAGCCAAAAGGCTCTTCTGGCTCGGACCAGCCTGCCGCCTGCATCTGCGCCTTGTAGAAGGCCAGCGCCTGCTCCGGCGCGAGCGGCACATCCAGCACGATGTCGATGTATTCTGGGCTGCGTGCCAGGCTTCCAACGATCCGGCTCCCTGGCGGGATGGGAAGTTCAAACGGCAGATTATCGGGCAATTGCCCGGCGAACAACTGCGGCTGTCGTGTGCGCGGGTCGGCTGGCGAAGCGGTGAGCCGCAGCACCAATTCTTCCAGCAGCGCCTCGCGGCTTTCAGAGTTTGATGAATTCGTGTCCATAGCGTGCCTCCAGAAGATTTGCTCTTCTCTTCCTTGCTATCAACAGTTGCCGATCTGCCTCTATCATAGCATGTTGTGCTAGCGGTGATAGGTCGCGTTCTCGTCAATATAGCCGTGCGTCATATCGCAGCCCCAGGCCGTCGCGCTGTAGAAGCCAACGTGCAGGTCGACGAAGATGGTGAATTCGCTGCGGGCCAGCACGGCTTTGGCCGCTTCATTCGTGAAATCGGCGGCCACGCCGCCGCGCACGATGGGCACCTCGCCAAAGTCGACATCCAGGCGCTCGTGAAGCATATCCGCGCCGCAGGCGCCCAGCGTGGAGACGACGCGGCCCCAATTGGGGTCTTCGCCGTAAATCGCGCAGCGCAAGATGGGCGAGATCGTCAACGAGCGAGCGGCGCGGCGGGCGTCGGCATCGGTGCGCGCGCCGCGCACGACAACTTCTATCAATTTTGTGGCGCCCTCGCCGTCGCGGGCCATCTCCCGCGCCAGATAGCGCGTGACGTGGCGCAGCGCGGCCTCGAAGACAGAAGCGCCCGGCGCGTCGGCGGTCAGCGGCGCGTTCCCGGCCAGCCCATTGGCGAAGAGCAGGACGGTATCGTTGGTGGACATATCGCCATCGACGCAGATCATATTAAAGGAATCGTTGACGGCCCGGCGCAGCACCTCTTGCTGAAAAGCTGTGTCCAGCGCGGCATTGGTGGTGAGATAGCAGAGCATGGTTGCCATATTGGGATAGATCATCCCGGCGCCTTTGGTCGTGCCGCCCAGGCGCACCGTCTTGCCCTCGATCTCGAACTCGATAGCGATCTCTTTGGGACGGGTATCGGTGGTCATAATCCCCAGGGTGAAGAGGTGGCCGCCATCTGGCGTCAATTCAATAGTGGCGATGCCGCGCTCAATCTTCTCCATTGGCAGCGGGCGGCCAATGATGCCAGTCGAACTCACCAACACATCCTGTGGGCTGATGCCCAGCTTTCTGGCGGCCAGTTCGGCCATGCGGCGGGCGTCCAGCATGCCGCGCTCGCCGTTGGAGCAGTTGGCGTTGCCGCTGTTCATGACCAGCGCCTGGGCATACCCGCCAGTGGCGAGCAGATGTTCCTTGCAGAGCAGCACGGGCGCAGCGGGCGCGCGGCTGGTGGTAAAGGTTCCGGCAGCAGTGCAGCGTTGGTCAGCGGCAAGCATGGCAACATCGCGGGCGCCCGCCTCGGCCTTGATCCCGGCGGAGGTCGAACCGGCGCGAAATCCGGGCGGGGCGGTGACGCCGCCTGGAATTGAGCGAAAATCTTCAGGCATAGATACACTCCTCTATTGATGCTGGCTCATCCTTCAGGATGAGCGCGTGTTGGCGTAATAACCGTTTGCTACACGAGCCAACGTGGCGCTGCCAATGCGTATGGTGTCTGGTTCAGCGGCTGGCGTCGGCTGTATTCTACAACTGCTGGCCGCGATTGTGCAAACCCAGAACGCTCACGCGGTCCCTCTCTTGAAAAATCCTCTCTGCATGGTATACTCAATGTTTTAAGGAGTCCTGCGTAACTCGTCTAATCACACTACTCTGCAAGGAGACCTCATCTCAGCATATCTACACATCTTTGATAAGGCTTGCGACGGCTCTTGCCCCTCAAAAAAACACTACTCTCGCTCTGCGGTTAACGTATCTAATCTTTATTAATGGAAGTGTTGCCCTCTGTAGATAGCGACTCACATACTGGTAGGGAGTCCAAATGAGCGCTCTAGCTCCCAGACAAAGACACATATTGGTTGTCGAAACCGATCCAGACATTCGGGATATTCTCGCTATTTTCTTGACTGAAGAAGGCTTTACTGTTCATTTCGCTGCTTCCCTTCAGGAAACGCTGGCATTGATAGATAAAAAGGTGTTTCAATTGGTTCTGGCTGATCCTTTCATGGGCAAACCGCCCGGTATATCAGAAGAAGCGCAATTTCTCCACCGTCGCGCGTGGCCTACCCCTCTTGGCCTGATGACGACCCAGAATATCTCCGCAAAGCAGGCGAAGCAGCAAGGCTTCGCCTTTCTCTTAAAAAAACCCTTTGACCTGGAGCAGCTCTTGCTCTCCATTACCGCTGTCTTGCCGCAGCCGCTCAGCCCGGAGCAATTGTCACAGGTGCAGGTGGTCGAGCGTTTTTTCAGCGCAATCACTGCCAGAGACTTCAATACGCTGCTGGCGCTCTGTGCCGATGAGGTAATCTGTTATCCACCCGCGAATTCCCCCATTGCGCCAGCGCGCAAAATGGTCGGGAAAGCGGCACTGCGGACCCACATGGAGCGGATTCATCGTTACATCAAACAGATGCAGTTTGATGAGGCGCTGGCCTATGGGCAGCCCAAAGGGCTGGCCGTGCGGTATGGGGGCCGCTGGCTCTTGTACGATGAGACCGAGAGGCCCGTTTCAGGTGTACTGCATGCTCGCTTTGAGGGGGAGCGCATTCGTCGGATTGGCCTGCGCATCAGCCCTGAGCATCTGCGCGCCCTGCCAGGAGGGTGAGGCGGAGAGGGCAGCTTCTCGCTCCCCTTCAGAGCAGGCACGTACAAGATTGCTGCTGGCAAGCATGCGCTCCAGTTCTTGCAAGCTGTTCGCCTGTACCAGTTGGCGGCGCAGCGCGGCGGCGTCGCTGAAATCGCGGCAGTACCAGGAGAGATGTTTGCGCAGTTCGACAAAGCGATGGTTGGGCAGCAGGGCGGTGAAGAGCCGCGCGTGGTGCAGGGCTGTTTGCAGGCGCTCCTGGGCGGTCAGGCGCCCGCCCACCCCTGTCGGCTGGAGGCTGGCGCTGTCAGGCTGCTTCACCTCACCCCCCCACTCCCTCTCCAACCCCGTTGGAGAGGGCCGGGGTGAGGCGGGCGTGGCAAGTTCTGCGCGCATCGCCCGAAGCTCTCTGAAGAGCCAGGGATTGCCCATGCTGGCGCGCCCCACCAGGACGCCATGCACGCCCGTCTCGCGCAGGCGGCGCCGCGCGTCGGCAGCGCTGTGGATGTCACCATTGCCCAGCAGCAGCGTTGAGGTCTGGCGCACAATCTCTGCTGCCCGCCCGATGGCTTCCCAATTGGCCGCGCCTTTATACATCTGGCGCAGCGTGCGGCCATGCAGCGAGATGGCAACCGGCTCAACCTCCAGCAGCACTTTGATCCAGTCCTCGATGATGATGGAGTCATAGCCCAGGCGGGTTTTGACCGAGACCGGCAGGCGCCGCCGGATAATCGGCGCGCGCCTGGCCTGGTTCATCTGGTGGATGCGCGCGATGCGCTCAGGGGCCAGGCCAATGCCCTCCAGTGTCTGGCCGTTCGCCCAGTCTTCCACGCCCTGGCGCGTGGCGCGCACGATCTCCTGCGCGAGCAGCGGCGTGCGAATCAGTCCGGCGCCGCCGCCCTTGCCAGCGACGCATTTGGACGGGCAGCCCATGTTAATATCCACGCCATCAAAGCCCAGTTCGCAGACCATCACAGCAGCGCGATAAAAGTCCTGCGGCGTGGTGCCAAAAAGCTGCGCCACGACCGGGCGCTCGGCATCATCGTAGAGAAACGCATCCAGCAAGCGCAGATCGCCTCGCCAGAGTCCTTCCACATTGGTGAACTCGGTGAAGACAATATCCGGGCGGCCAATTTTGGCCTGCACCTGTCGGAATGGCGCGTCACTGACGCCATCCATCGGGGCCAGAGCCACGATGGGCTGCGGAAGGGTTTGCCAGAATGTGGACACGTTTCATCTCCTTCAGCCTGCTGGTATCGTCTCTTCATTGTGTCTCAGCGAGAAGGTTGCTGTCAAGAGGGCCAGACACTATATAGAAGTACCCCAATCAGACACTTATGCTATGATAAGCGCTGCTACTACTACAGCAAGTGCAGCGCTAAGAAGAAGTACAGAATGGGTGAGTATCGCCTGACGCCAGGTTCCAGAACTGATTGAGAGGCTGTTATGTCAACCGGGTTTTTGGAAGAGTTCCCGCTCTATCAGTGGTTCCCAGAGCTAATCGCCCCGGCTGCTTCCAGGCAGGTAAAGCTATCCATTGCCAAATTGCGCGCGACATGCTACTCTGGCCTGAGACACGCAAGCAATGGCAGGGAGTAAACTGTTGCCAGGGAGCAGCTATCGAGAAGTCTTACGGCGCCCGCGCTTTTTGCAGCTCTGGGGCGCGCAATTTCTTGGTCAGGTCAGCCAGAATGTTGTCAATTACGCGCTGATTGTCCTCATCAATGTACAGACCGGCTCCACGCTGGCAGGCGGGGTGCTGGTCATTTTGTTTAGCATCCCGGCTATTCTCCTGGGTCCGCTGCCGGGCATGCTGGTGGACCGCGTGGGGCGCTGGTGGGTCTTGTGGCTCACGAACCTGATGCGGGCGCTCCTGGGGCTGGGCATGGGGTTGATTCTGTCGCTGGCCTATGGTGGCGCGGCGCACGGAGCCGATAGCCGAAGCCTGGTCATCCTGCTCTACGCCTTCTCGCTGTTGCTCTCGCTGGGAACGCGCTTCTATCTGCCAGCAGAATCCACCGCTATCCCCCGGCTGGTGAGCCTGGCCGGTCTGGCGCATGGCCTGGCGCTCTTTGGCGTGACCTTTGTGGTCGCTCAGGCAGTGGGATTGGTCGCGCTGGGGCCGCTGTTAAATGCTGCGTTTGGCTGGCCCTCGCTTTTCTATGCCTGTCTGATCGGTTTTGGCCTGGCAACCATCTTGAGCCTGCTGCTGCCCCGTCGCCCGTTGGGCGTTTATACCGCCGCGCCAGAGCAGGACGCTGCCCTGGCCGATATGCCGGAAGCCGCGCTGCTCGCCACATTGGAGACAGAAAACGCGGGCAAGAACGTGTGGGAACAGGCAAAAGCGGGCTGGGAGCCTATCGTGAAAGAGAACAGTGTGCTGGTGGCCGTTGTGCGGCTCTCGCTGGCGGGAGTGGTGATTGCGCTGATTAGCGAACTGGCGCCCAATTTCGTGGTGCAGGTCTTACGCCGTCCGCCCGATGACATCACGCTGGTGCTGGCTCCGGCAGGCATCGCGCTGATCGTGGGGGCCATTGTTGCCCCGCGCCTTGCCAGCCGCATAGGGCGCTTGCCCGTCGCCGGGCTGGGCGTCAACGGTATCGTACTGGCCGTCCTTTTGCTGGCGCTGAACCGGCCCTTGGGCGATTTCTTCCATCTGCCCGGTGATCTCATCATCGGGCTGGCCGTCGTCGAGGCGTCGCTGCTCGGTTTTGCCCTCAATCTGGTCTCCATTCCCTGCCAGGCGGTGATTCAAGAACAAGTGCTGCCGCATCTGCGCGGCAGCGTGCTGGCTTTTCAGCAGGCGCTCTTCAACGGCGCGGCAGTGCCCATTCTGCTTGCCATAGGCTTGCTGGCAGATGATCTGGGCATTCCCTGGGCGCTGCTGGCAGTGGCGGCGCTGGTCTTGATTCTGGCGCGGCTGCACCGGCGCGAGGCGCCCGGCCCCACAGCGCGGGCAAAGCAGCCATCAGAAGCTGTAGAAGTACGGGAGTAATCACTTGCTCTCATACGTCACCTGGCATCTGGCGATCCAGTTGCCCCGGGAGTTCTTTAATAGCTCAGCGCTGGTTAGGATGGCCCCTACTGCTTTCGCACCAGCCAGGGCCTGGATGTGCCAGAAACGCTGTGCCAGCGCGAGGTCCGCGTCTTTGCCGGATTGAATCAGCTTCGAGAGGACCGGGCTGATGATTGGGGAACTTTCGAGAAACCTGGGCCGGACAATGCCAGCCGCCCGCATCGCTTCCGCGAACAATGCCCACCCGTGATGCTGGCTGCCCTCTCGGACCCGGATATAGTCAAGAACGACACCATCCCCTTTGGGATAGAACTGTATCACCGCCTCATCGCCGCCAGAGTCCCATATCGCGCGGAGTTCGCCGCCTGGCAGCGTGGAGAGACGTGGAGCCGTTCGTACCTCTTGATCTTGCATCAACGTTTGCCCCCTCTAGAACCCTGGTCAAACTATCTTGTATAGGCTGCGATCAGTGTACCCGGCCTGGCACAGAAAAACTATAGACTTCCTCATCGTTTGCGTGTGATCTGGCTCGCTCTTCAGCATAACCTTGACAAACTGCCCTTTACCGATTATACTACTCTGTATTATAGAGTTCTCTGCATTGATTAACAAGAAAGGCAGCACACCATGAGTATGACCCCCGAAGAAGCCCAGGCATCGCTCCAGGCGATTCAGCAGGTCGCCTGCCAGACACGGCAAACCCTGTACCGCAAGACTGGCTATTTCCCTATCATCTGGGGGCTGGCCTGGGGTGGCGGTTTTCTGAGCTACCAGTACCTTCCATTCCTTCCGGCGTCCATCCTCTGGATTGCGCTCCTGGTGGTGGGCGGGATTGCTTCTGGCATCGTCGGCGCGCGTGTCGAGCAGCAGGTCCGCTCAACCAACGGCAACCGCATCAACCTCTTCTTTGCCGTGCTGATGGGCTACACCTATCTGGGCTTCTGGATTGCCCGCCCGCTCAGTGTGCAGCAGATGGAACTCTTGCTGACCCTGGCGGTCATGTTTGGCATGATTGGCGCGGGTCTGTGGCTCAAGGTCTCTGCTCTGATCGGTTTCGGCGTGGTGGTCAGCGCTCTGGCGGTGGTGGGCTACTATACACTCCCCGCCTATTTTGGCCTCTGGATGGCTGTGTTGATCGGAACCACCTTCATAGGCACCGGGCTATATCAACTTCGCTGTGGTCAATAACTGATGGGTACCCTGAATGAATTGATACATCAGCCCTTGCGCTTGCGTCTGATGGCCGTGTTGGTGGCGCTGCAACCGGACGCGCAGATTGGCTTCACAGCGCTGCGCGATCTGCTGGAATTGACGGATGGCAACCTGGGCGCGCATCTGCGTAAGCTCGAAGAGGCGGGCTATGTCGCCGTCACCAAGACCTTTGTGGCGCGCAAGCCCCAGACGTTTCTCAGCGCGACCCCGTTAGGTCGGCAGGCATTTGCCGAACATGTCGCCGCGCTCGAAGTCATCTTGCAAACGGGAAAGCCGACAGAACAGAAGCCTGCTGGCGGTTGACCTGGCGCGGCTGGGAGCGACTTTTTTCCATCGCCCTGGAGTCGCCAGGGCTGCTCTTGCGCCTCCTACTGCTTCCTGCTATCATGAACAGGTCTACTGTTCAAGAAGTTGAAGGGCAGAGAAAGGGGGCGCTCGCATGCAAACCGTCAGCACCGTTGCCGAGATGATCGCGCTGGCTCAGCAGTGGCCGATAGGTGAGAGCATTGGCCTGGTGCCCACAATGGGCTATCTGCACGATGGGCATCTCTCGCTGGCGCGCGCCGCCCAGCAGGAATGCGAGCATGTCGTCGTCAGCATCTTCGTCAATCCCAGCCAGTTTGGGCCGCACGAAGACTTCGCGCGCTACCCGCGTGACCTGCCGCGCGATCTCAAGCTGCTGGAGGGGGTGGGCGTTGAGTATGTCTTCACGCCCACCGCTGATGATGTCTATCCTGCTGGCTTTGCGTGCTATGTGGACCCCACCGGCCCGCTGGTGGAGCGCCTGGAGGGCGCCAGCCGTCCCGGCCATTTTCGCGGCGTTGCTACCGTCGTGACCAAGCTGTTTCAGATCGTTCGTCCCCAGCGCGTGTATTTCGGCCAGAAAGACGCGCAGCAGGTGGCCGTCATTCGTCGGCTGATTGCCGACCTTCACTTTGTGCTGACCCTGCGCGTCCTGCCAACCGTCCGCGAACCTGATGGCCTGGCAATGAGCAGCCGCAACGCCTACCTCTCGCCCGAAGACCGCCAGGCGGCTACGATCCTCTACCGCGCCTTGCGTGAAGCGCGCCGCCTGGTGGATGCAGGCGAGTGCAACGCGGAGATGCTGCGCGCCGCGCTGGCGCAGGTAATCGCCACCGAGCCGCGCGCCCACCTGGACTATGCTGATGTCTGCGACCCCAACACCATGCTGCCCCTGGCGCGCATCGAGCCGGATCAATCGGCACTGCTGGCGCTGGCGGCGCGGGTTGGCCCGGTGCGGTTGATCGATAACTTCTTGCGCTACCCCAATGGTGTGTGGGATGGTGACTAACTCTGGAGGTGCAATGGACGACTGTATCTTTTGTAAAATTATTGCGGGCCAGGCGCCCGCTGCTGTGGTCTATCGTGATGATCTGGTCATTGCGTTTATGAGCCTGCAACAGTTCAATGAGGGTCACACGCTGGTGGTGCCGATTCGACACTTCAAAGACATTTATGAACTGCCTGATGAACTGGTTGGCCCGATCTATAAGACGGCGGCGCGCATTGCGCGCGGCATCAAGCGCGAATTTAAGCCCGATGGGATGTGGCTCTCGCAGTTCAACGAACCAGCAGCAGGCCAGAGCGTCTTCCATCTGCATGTACATGTCATCCCGCGCTATTTCAACGATCCCTGGCTGAAGGGGATGAGACTTCCTCCGCCCTCGGATATGGCAACGCTTAAGGCGCTCGCGGCGCGCGTGCGTAATGGGCTGGGTGAGTAGCCCCACCGGCCATTGAAATGGCCGCCAGGGACCTGCGGCCAGGAAGTGGGCGCGCGCCGACTCTCAGCCCCGCTTCGGGGGGTTCCAACCCGCGCGGGTTTCTGGCCCTGGGCACCTTAGCAGCCACTTCAGTGGCTGGATGCCTGGCTATAGCCCTGGCGTCAGGCGGCCCAGGTGCTGCCCGTCATCTCCTTGCGCACCCGCGCCGCTGCTGCCCGCAGTTCTTCCGGCGCTTCCCCGCGCTCGCACTGTTCTTCTAACGCCACATACAACTGACAGACCCGCGCCAGCCCCAGCGCCAGCGCGTGATAGCGCGCCTCATAGGGCAGCCCCATCCAGGAGACGCAGGGCAAAAGGCGCTCTGGCGCTTCCAATATCCGAATCAAGCGGCGCATCTCCTGTTCGATCAAACACGCGACCCAGCCGGGAAAGCTGGGCATATCCCAGTTCTCCAGCAGCCGCGCCGTCAGATCAGCCGCAAACAGCGGCGCGTCGCGTTCTTCATTCCAGGCCAGCCCGCGCTGCTGGCGCTCTCTCAAGACGACCTGCACCCATTCATCGGCAGCCTGTGCCATCATGCAGATGGCGTGGGAGGGCAGGCGCAGCCACTGCTGCGGGGGCAGGGTCGGGTCGGGGATCGGCCCCAGGAAGCCAGCCGTGAGCCAGCTCGTGAAACCCTGCCAGCGGGGGATGGACAGGCGCTGCTCCACCGGGAGGGGAGCCTGCTGTTTGAGCATGAGCATGGGTCAATTCCTCTCTTCGCGTCTCAGATACACTGTCGCCCTGTCCAGGACGCGAAACGGCCACCCATCCCCAGAGGAGTGGTGCGCTGGGATGCGTCAGAGCGCGCCAGAGCCGACGCGAGGAAGCGAGCAAGAAGCAGCATCCTCGCGTGGGAGTGCGCGCGCTGTCGGCCAGCAGCGCCCATGCCTGTCAGGAGAGGGTGGCCGGAAGAGAGCGTTTTACCCGAAAAATGGTAAAATCCCCCCGACTCCGCTCCTGATTTTACCAGGCGTGGGGTGAGTGGCGCGGCGAGTGTTTTGTGTCACTACCGCGTCAGCCGTCTCAGCGAATTGGAAAGGTACTCCGTCTCTCTCACAGGAGAGACGCTGTGCCCTCCACATGGGGCACGCGAAAAAGTATACCAGATGATTGCCAGCGGGTGCAAGAACATAGGCCATTTGGGCTAGAGCGATGCAGCAGCATGCAGCCATTCAAGCGGCTGCCAGGGGCGTTCCGCCAGGAAACTCGCTGGGTGGGGCTGGAAGTCGGCGTGAGCCGACGTGCTGGCCGCAGGCCCGAAGCTGCCAATAATGACGTTGTATTGTTTCGTCAGGCCAGGATGTTCGGCCAATCCGCAGCGCGGGTTCCCTGGCCCTGGGCACCTTAGCGGCGAATTCATTCGCCGCATACTGACTGGCACAGCATGAGATGCTTTGGAACACTCGACGCTCAAACCGTCACATGTTACAATACATTCATTGGGCAGTTCATCTGCTGCTTTGATAACAGATCACCTTACGGGGCACGATTATGGCGATACCAGGGAAGGAAACAAAGATTGATCTGCTGAAGGGGCTGAATGCGCCCCAGCAAGAGGCGGTGAAGCATGTGGAGGGGCCGCTGCTCATTCTGGCGGGACCAGGCAGCGGAAAAACGCGAGTCATTACCCATCGCATTGCCTATCTCTTACGTGAACAGGGCGTGCCACCCTGGAGCGTTCTGGCTGTCACCTTCACCAATAAAGCTGCCAGAGAAATGCGCGACCGCCTGGATCGCCTGGTGGGGCCGCGCGCGCGCGACCTGACGATTGGCACGTTCCACGCCATCTGTTCGCGCATCTTACGCCGTGATGGTGCGGAAACCGGCATTGTCGCCTCTAATTTTGCCATCTTTGATGAGGACGATCAGGTTGCGCTGGCAAAGCAAGCTGTTCTCAACCTCAATCTCAATGATAAACAGTATCAGCCGCGCAGCATGCTCAGCGCCATTTCGCGTGCCAAAAACGAGTTGATGGGGCCGCTGCAATTCGCCGAGCAGGCGCGCAAATATTATGATGAAATTGTGGCGCGCGTCTATAAAGAATATCAGCGCCTGCTTCAGCATAACAATGCGGTTGATTTCGATGATCTGATCTTGCTCACCTATGACCTCTGGCGCAAGCACCCCGACGTGCTGGCGCGTTATCAGCAGCGCTATCGTTTCCTTCACGTCGATGAGTTTCAGGATACCAATATCGCCCAGTATAAGCTGGTGATGCTGTTGGGCAAGGGCATGCCCGATGCGCCCAGCCACCGCAATCTCTGCGTCGTTGGGGATGAGGACCAGGGCATCTATTCCTGGCGCGGCGCCGACATTCGCAATATCCAGGCGTTTGAACAAGATTTCCCCGACGCCCGCGTGATCTTACTGGAGCAAAACTATCGCTCGACGCAGCCCATCCTTGATGCTGCGCGCCAGGTCGTCCAGCATAATCTGGCGCGCAAGGATAAGCGGCTCTGGACCGAACGCCAGGGTGGCGACCGGATCACCGTTCACGAGGCATATAACGAAGATGAAGAGGGGGAGTGGGTGACGAATGAAATTCGTCGCCTGGTGGGCCGGGGCGAGGCCAGGCTCAAAGACTGCGCGGTGATGTACCGCACCAACGCTCAATCGCGGGTGCTAGAAGAACAGTTCCTGCGCGCGGGCGTGCCCTATAAGGTCATCGGGTCAAAGCGCTTCTACGAGCGCAAAGAGATTAAAGATATGCTGGCCTATCTGCGGCTGCTGCTAAATCCGGCGGATACCTTTAGCCTGAAGCGCATCATTAACGTGCCCAACCGCAAGATTGGCCCCAAAACGCTCGATGAACTACTCAAGTGGGCAGATATGCAGCAGCTTCCCGTTCGCACTGCCCTCAAACAGATCGATCAGCATCCCACCCTCAACACCGCTGGCAAGCGCGCGCTGATCGGTTTTGCCACCATTCTCGATAGCCTGCTGGTGGCGGCGGCCACGCTGCCGGTAGCGGAGGTGATCGAGCAGGTGCTGGTGCAGACGGGCTATCGCTCAGAACTGGACGAAAGCACCGAAGAGGGCGCGGAGCGGCTGCGCAACGTGCGCGAGTTGCAGCGCGTAGCCCTGGATTATTCTGAGATCGAGCCAGGGACGGCGCTGCCGTTGTTCCTGGAGCAGATTGCCCTCGTTGGCGGCGCCGACACCACCCAGACCCGCAGCGATGAGCGCGCCTCGCTGGCCCCGGAGGATGCCGATGCCGTGACGCTCATCACCCTGCACGCCGCCAAGGGCCTGGAGTTTCCTGTCGTCTTTATCGTGGGCATGGAAGAAGGGCTGCTGCCGCATGGGCGCTCGCTGATGGATGTCAAGCAGCTTGAAGAGGAGCGGCGGCTGGCCTATGTCGGCATCACACGCGCCATGCACCGGCTCTATCTGACGCATGCCTTCCGGCGCACGTTCTACGGGAGCTTTGGCGAGAGCGGCGGCAGTATGATGGAACCCTCGCGCTTCCTGAAAGACATTCCTGAGCATCTGTTGGATGGGCACAAGAGCAGTTGGCGCACCGATGGCTCCCGAAACGGGCCGCCTCCACGCAGTGTGCCCGGCGGCGCGACTCTGGACGATATGAGCCACAATCGCAGCCGGGGCGGGTGGGCCAGCCGCTACGGCGGCAACGAGCGCCCGCTGATCCTTGGGCCGTCCAGGGACAGCCCGGAGGCGGTTGAGCAGGCAGTGAAGCGAGCAATGTCCGCCCCAGCGCCCGAACCCGCCAGCCCAGTATCAAGCGCGCAGTATTGCGCGGGCGACCGGGTACGCCATCGCATCTACGGCGTCGGGACGGTTCTCAGCAGCACCATAGAGCATGGCAACGAACTGGTCGAAGTCCTCTTTGAAGAGCGTTTTGGCCGCAAGACTCTCGATGCCAGCTTTGCCCGCTTAGAGAAAATCTGAACGCAGCAGGAGCAGCGAATGGACATCACGCCACACGATGGGATGATCGCGGCGCGCGGGTTGCAGTTTCACTACCGCGCCTGGGAACCAGCGGAAGGAAGCCCGGCGCGCCCGCCCGTGCTGCTCATTCACGGACTGGCCTCGGCAGCGCGCATCTGGGACTTGACGGCTCCTCTGCTCGCGCAGCAGGGCCTACGCGCGGTGGCTATTGACCAGCGCGGGCACGGTGAGAGCGACAAGCCCGATCATGGCTACACCTTTGAAGAGATTCTGGCAGACGATCACGCCATTGCGGACGCGCTGGGCCTGGAGCGGCCCGTCGTGGTTGGGCATTCCTGGGGCGGCAGCGTGGCCCTGAACTACGCTGCTCTCTATCCTGCTGATGTTCACGCGCTGGTGCTGGTGGATGGCGGCTTTACGCAGATGTCCCAGCGCGCGGGCTGGACAAAAGCAGAAATGCTCAAGAATCTGGCCCCGCCACAGTTTGCCGGAACGCCCGCCGAGACGTTTCTGGGCTATATCCGCCGGGGCGAGATGGCAAAAGTCTGGACGCCGCAGCATGAAGAGATCGCGCTGCATATCGTGGAACTGCGCCCAGATGGCACGGTTGGCCCGCGTCTCGCGCTGGCAAACCACCTTCAGATTCTGGAAGCCATGTGGGAGCAGCCCACCCTGGCGCTCTATGAGCGCGTGCAGTGCCCCATCTTACTGATTTGCCCGGAGCAGGAAGCCGCCGACGAGCGCCAGCGCCAGTTCCAGACGGCCAAACGCGAGGGCATCGCGCGTATCCAGCAGCTTGCTCCCGGCGCTCGCGTGGAGTATCTGCCCGACACGGTTCATGATGTGCCGCTCCAGCGGCCCGCCATCCTCGCTGATCTGATTGCCCAGATGGCGGGGTGAACCCGGCCAAGATTTTAATCGCCGAATGCTTCGTTCTATTCGATGCTCATTCCTCGCCCAGCCGCAGCACCTCATGCACGCGCAGGCGGCGGAAGATCAGCGCCGTAAACACCAGTCCTATCAACAAGCAGCCAGAGATAATAGCGCCCTCTTGCAGCGCCTGCGGTACGTTCAACTGAAAAGTGACAGGTGGTAACAGCGGCTGCCCATTCTCGTCGAGGGCCAGACCAGGCAGCACGATGGTTGCGATCCACACCCCCAGCGGGATACCCAGCAGCAGCGCCAGGATAAACAAGACGACCTCCTCCCAGCCGAGCGCGCCCGCCAACTGCCGCAGCGACAAGCCCATCACGCGCAGCACGCCAAATTCAAAAGTCCGCTGCCGCGCAATCAGATACAAGAGCAGCGCCAGGCCGACGATGCTCAGCAGTGCCGCGATCAGGAAGTCGACGGTCAGCGTCCCAAAGATCACCGACTGAAGCGGCTCATTATGCAAACTCGCGGCGAGCGCAGCCCGGTCAAAGGCTTGCTGCACATCAACGATGCCCCGCTGGTTCTGGGAATGACCGGAGAGCGCCTCTTGCGCCTGCATAGCCGTATACTGCGGGGCGTTGGGCGCCAGTTTCAGCCAGACCTCGTTGGGTGTGATTGGCGTGGTGCTGCTCTGGTTGAGCAGGCTGAGCAGGCGGTTCAGATCGCAGACGATGGCGGGCAGACCGGCGGCAATGGACGGGAAATAGTGAAACGTCCCGATAATGTGGAACTGAAAGAAGGTGCCCGTCTCCGTATCCAGCACCATAAAGACATCATCTCCCAGATGGTACATGGTCTGGCTTAGAAACTGATCGCTGACAATGGCTGGCAGCGCGTTCTCCTCGATGGGCGCGGTACGAATCATCTGCATCAAGGTATCAAGCGATGTATCGGCAAAGTCCGGGCGCCAGTCGGCGATGCGGGCAAAGCGCGTGCTGTCAACCCCCAGCATCATGGCATGCGGCTCGGTGTGGCCCCCAATCGTAGCGCCCACCTGTGGGGCGGAATCGCGCAACGCTTCCATGCCATCGGTCACGCCTGGCAGCAGGCGCAGGTGATCTTGCAGCGGCGCGGCCTGGCGCGCGAGGTCTGGCGTATAGTAGGCCCCTTCGACCAGGCGCAGATCGGCGCCCGCCTGAAAGGCTGCGCGCTCATCCAGGCTGGTATTCAGCGTGCCGTAGCACAGCCCGGCGAAGATGCCCAGCGAGATGGTGATGGTCAGCAAAAAGATCAGCCGACTGTAGCGCCCCGACTGCCGCGCCAGGGTGCGCGAAGCCAGCCCGGCAACCACGCCCGGCAGGCGCTGTGCCAGACGGTCCAGCAGCGCCAGCACGGGCGGGAGCAGCAGCAAACTTAGCCCGGCGATGCCCACCAGCAGGAGGGTAGGTGATGTAGCTGCCACCCAATCAACGGATGGTTTCCTGGCCTGAAGGCCCTGGAGATAGAACGAGCCGCGCTGCTGAATCTCGAAATAGCCGAAGAGTCCCAGCGCCGCGAGCAGCAGACCCGGCCCCAGGCGCAGCGGCAGCGAGAGCAGGCGCGGGCGCGAGGCGCGGCGCTTGACGCTGAGCAGATTGATCTGCGTCACCCTGATGGCGGGAATCAGCAGCACCCCAAAGCAGAGGAGCGTCGCCAGCCCGGCAGTCCGATACGCCGGAAGCGTGGGCAGCGCCAGGGAGAGCGGGGTCTGACCCGCTAGCTGGCCGAAGAACGAAAACCGCATGAGCAGATACGTCAGCCCTCCCGCCAGGAAGGGCGCGATCACCAGCGCGCCCAGGCAGAGCAATGCCGCCTCGCTCAGCGAGAGCGCCAGCATCTGCCAGTGGCTGGCGCCCCGGCTCTGCATCAAAGCCAGTTCTTCGCGGCTCTGCTCGGAGAGCGCAAAGGCCGCGATGCCCAGATAGAGCAGCAGCAAGGCCACGCCAGGCACAATCACCACCAGCGTCACGACATTGGTATAAAATTGGTGCCCCAGAAAGCTCTTGAGCGTCGTATCCAGGCCGCTCAGCACGTCGGGCGCGCCCTCGATGAAGAGATAGGGCGGCAGGACAAAGTTCGTCTTGACCTGCGTTAGATCGCTCACGACCGTTGGCGCGTTGTCGGGCGTGATCGCGGGCAGATTGAGATAATAGAACCAGATATAGCTGGCTGAATCAACTCCGCTGAGCGCCTGCGACTCGAAAACGCTCTCGCTGACCCAGATCGGCGCGACCGGCACCATTGTATCGGTAGAGTTCGGAAGGGTGAAAGGGTTGAGATCATCGAACCAGGCCGGGTCTTGCAGGCTCCTGGGTTCAAAGAAGCCAACAATGTGCAGGCGCAAATAGGGTTTGAAGTGGGTATGGTTCTGCTGGTCTGGATCGCCCATCAGCGTGGGACCGACGGCTTCAAGCACATCGTTGAGCTTGAGGTGCAGGTATTGCGCCCACTCCGGCGCGATGATCGCCTCCACATCATAGGCCGGTCCCTGGCTGGTTCGCCCGAAGTTCAGGATTTTGGACGAAGGGAAGCGCCCCTGGGTCAGCCGCAGGCGGGTACTATCCATGCTGCTGGAGAACCAGAGATCGGCGGTGGTGAGTGGGGTCGTGCTGACGAGCATGCCATGAGAAACGTAAAAATGACTGCTCCCAGCCGGGTAGAGGTTCAGGTCTTCCGTGACGCCCGTGCGCAGCGGGGGCGTATTGAGCAGATCGGTGCCCAGCGTCGTATCGATCTGATCCGTAAGCGACGCCGAAAAGTGCTGATACTGACCAGCATCGGCGGTTCCACTGTCAATGCGTATCTCCAAATTGTGGCTCAGGGCCGGGCCAGGCGTGTGGATGGCTGCCTGGAGGCTCACATAGTTGGCGGCAGCCGAGAAGAGCGACACCCCGGCCAGGGGCGCGATCACTCCCAGCAGACCCAGCACGGTGGGCAAGAGGATGGCGCGCCGGTACCAGGCGCGCTTGAGAACGAAACGCAGCGTTGCCATCACGAGCGACATCATATACTATTCCTCCTTGTGTTTGAGGCTTACTCCTCGCCCAGCCGCAGCACCTCATGCACGCGCAAGCGCCGGAAGAGCAACACTGTCACGCCCAGCGCTGCCAGCAGACACGCGCACAGGATCACACCCTCTTGCAGCGTCTGCTGGGTATTTAACTGGAAGGCAAGAGGCGGGAAGAGCGGCTGGCCGTTCTCGTCGTAGGCCAGCGCGGGCAGCACGACTGTTGCGATCCACGCCCCCAGCGGCACGCCCAGCAGCAGCGCCGAAACAAACAAAATCAGTTGTTCCCAGCCGAGCGCGCCCACCAACTGGCGCAGCGAGAGGCCCATCACGCGCAGCACGCCAAATTCAAAGGTCCGCTGCCGCGCAATCAGATACAGGAGCAGCGCCAGGCCGACGACGCTCAGCAGCACCGCGATCAGGAGGTCGAGCGCGAGCATGCCAAAGATGGCAGACTGGAGTGGGTCAGCGCGCAGGCTCGCGGCAATGGCCGCCCGATCAAATGCCTGGTTGATAGTGACACGCACCTGCTGGTGCTGCGGATTAGCGAGCAGCGTCTGCTCCACCTGGGTGGCGCTGTACTGGGGCGCGTTGGGCGCCAGCTTCAGCCAGACTTCATCAGGTGAAACCCGATTGTCACCATCCTGGTTGATGATGCTGAGCAGGCCGGGCAGGTCAGAGATGATAGCGTACTGGCCGGGATCAATGGTGGGGAAATAATGAAACGTGCCAACAACCTGGAGCGGGAAGTTTCCCCCGTTATTGACCGGCAGGCTGATATGAATCTGGTCGCCAATATGCCGGTTGATCTGGCTCAAGAGTTGATCGCTCACCAGGGCGGGCAGCGCGCCGCCTTGCTGGGGAGCAGCGCGCAGGGCGCGCATCAGCGTGCCAGGGGGAACATCGGCGAAATCGGAGCGCCAGTAGGCCACGCGGGCGAAGCTGGCGCTGTCAAGGGCCAGAAAGGTGGCAGTCGCGGTCGTATCCTCGTAAATGGGCGGCGCGTCGTAGCGCAGCACCTCCATGCCATCCGTCGCGCCTGGCAGCAGGCGCAGATGATCTTCGAGCGGCGCGGCCTGGCGCTCAATCTCCGGGAGATTCGCGCTGCCTTCTTCCAGGCGCAGATCGGCGCCCGACAGAAACGCGGCGCGATCATCCAGATTGGTATTCAGCGTGCCATAGCACAGCCCGGTAAAGGTCGTCAGGGCGATGGTCAAAGTCAGCAAGAAGATCAGGCCGCTGTAGCGCCCCGACTGCCGCGCCAGCGTGCGCGAAGCCAGGTTGGCGGCCACACCGGGCAGGCGCCGGGCCAGACGGTCGAACAGGCGCAGCGCGGGCGGCAGCAGCAGCAGGCTCAGCCCGGTAATGCCCACCAGCAGCAGCGTGGGCGCGGTGATGGCTACCCAGTCAAACGACTGATTTGCCTGAAGGCTCTGGAGAAAGAAGGCGCCGCGCTGCTGAATCTCCACATAGCCAAAAGAGCCTAGCGCGGTCAGCAGCAGCCCCGGCCCCAGCCGCAGCGGCAAAGCGAACAGGCGCGGGCGCGAGGTCCGGCGCTTGACGGTGAGCAGATTGGTGTGCGTGACCTGAAGGATGGGGAGCAGCAAGACCAGGGAGCAGAGCAGCGCTGCCAGCCCGGCATAGCGATACGCGCTAAGGGCGGGCAGCGCCAGGTTCAGGTGGACCTTGCTCAGCACTGAACTTGAGAAGGCGAGCCGGACCAGCAAGAGCGTCAGTCCTCCCGCCAGCAACGGCCCAACCAGCAGCGTGCCCAGGCAGAGCAAAAGCGCCTCCGCCAGCGCGGGCAGAAACACCTGCCAGCGGCTGGCGCCCCGGCTCTGCATCAAGGCCAGTTCTGGACGGCTCTGCCAGGCCAGGGAGGTGGCCGCCGTGCCCAGATAGAGCAGCAGCAGCGCCACGCCAGGCACAATCACCACCAGGATGATGCTGTTGGCATAGAAATTTTGCTGGAGAAAGGTTCCCAGCGTCGTATTGAGGCTGGTCAGCACAGTGAGGCCGGTGGTCCCGTAGGCATACGGGTTAATATCGGCAACGTGGAGGGTATTCTTGAGCTGTATCAGGTTATGTGTGATGGTGGTGGCATTCTCGGGCGTAATGGCATCAAGGTTGAGATAGTAGAACCAGATATAGTCAAGGCTGCTGATCCCCCTGAATGCTGTCGACTCGAAAATACCCTCATTCAGCCAGATCGGGGCCAGAGGCGGCGGAGCGAAATCATTCAGGGTAAGCGGCGGAGTGAACGGATCAAGATCGTCGAACCAGGCCGGGTCTTGCAGGTTTTTGGGTTCAAAGAAGCCGACGATATGGATGCGCAAAAATGACGTGAAATATCTCTTTCCTCTGTCGTCGGGTGGCCCCAACGGATCAGCGTTCACTACCTCCAGCACATCATTGAGCTTTAGATGGAGGACCGCAGCCCATTCAGGAGCAATCATCGCCTCCACATCATAGAATGCTCCCTGGCTGGTGCCCCCGAAATTCAGGATGGTTGCAGAGGGGAAGCGCCCCTGCGTCAGCCGCAGGTGAGAGGTATCCATGCTGCCAGAGAACCAGAGGTTGGCGCTGTCCAGCGGGGGGGCTTTGAGGTGGTCGCTCCCAACGGGGAAGAGGTTCAGGTCTGAGACGAGTCCCGCGCGATAGGGAGGTGTGGGTAGCAGACTGGCGCCGAGCGAGGTTTGCAATTGGGTGGTGAGCGCTGCCGAACCACTGTTATACAGATCGGTATCCAGCGGCTCTCCCTTCAGGCGGATTTCCAGATTGTTGCTCACGGCAGGGCCGGGCTGGTGAGTGGCCGCCTGGAGGCCCAGGTAGGTTCCGGCAAAGGAGAAGAGCGGCACTTCGGCCAGCGCCGTCACCACGCCCAGCAGACCCAGCACGGTGGGCAAGAGGATGGCGCGCCGGTACCAGGCGCGCTTGAGGACAAAACGCAGCGTTGCAACGATCAGAGGCATACGCCCCTCCCTGGAGAGCATACCAGCGCTGGCCTGATACCAGCGCCGCGTGATCTTGCGAGACTGGCAAGCTGGTGCGGCAGCCCCGTCTATAGCTGTAGGCGCGCGAGCAGGCGTTTCTGTCACGCCCTCTTGCAATCCCTCGCGCTTTTCTGCTATGCTGCACTCTAGCCAGAATCGGCGGAGTTCAGGGCCTGTGGCCCACCGCCTGGGCCTGGTTCGAGCAGAAGGTCATCAAGAGTGAGCAGCAGGCGCCTCGCTGAGAAGCCGCCAGGCCATTTGAAGGGCGGCGGCACACATTTTTCAGATCGCGGTGAAGCGAAAAAAAGCGGTTCCCGGTAGTTCTGGTAGTTCTTGCGCGTGAGGCCCCGTTCCACCTGGCCTGGCAATACGGCAAAGAACGCTCCCAACCCGCCGAGCGGGTTTCTGGGCGGAACGCCCCCTGGCAGCCACTGTAGCTCATCGGCCAGTGCCCTGGCCGCCAGGGGCCTACGGCCAGGGAGTCGGCGCAATGCGGACTTCCGGCCCAACCCGCCGAGCGGGTTTCTGGGCGGAACGCCCCCTGGCAGCCACTGTAGTGGCTGAATGCTGCTGCGGGCATGGCATCATCCCAACACCCCACACAACGCATAAACCGTCACATCGGCATTGCCCCCAGCCCCAACAGCCCAACCAGCATGGGGTGGCACATTCAGGGTATTCTTCACGATCACATCCCCGCGACTATCGAAGCCCCCGCCGGTAGCGACGGAACCAGCCGGGCAAGACGCGCTTCCGCCGCCGGGCTGATAGCCATGAGAGTCTGAGTGGACATTGAACGTAGAGGTAACGACCATGCTGCTCTGGAGATGCTGCGAGGCGCAGAGCGCGTACACCTGCTCACTATCCGCCGTCATCCACCCGTTGGCGAGCGGGTAGGAAGCCCCGCGATGGTTTTGAAAGCCGCCGCTGAGAACCTTCGTCCCCTGGGGGCAGGCAACACTCCCGCCTGAACTCTGGACGATCTGCGCGCCCAGCGGGATGGGCGCGGAGGCGCAGTAGACCTCTGCCGACAGATCAAAATACGAGGCGACCTCTGACCCGGCAACCGTCCAGGTATTCGGGCTGGAGGGATAGCTGGAGTCAACTTCGGCGGCGTATTCAAAGAGATCGCTGGCAGCAAAACCGCCCCCAATCATCTGCTCCCCCGGCTTGCAGGAGGCAGAGACTGATGTGGGCTGGCGCTCCTGGACCCTGACGCTGGCGGTATAGACCCTAATTTGGGGATCGAGCGACGGCGCAGTCGTCTTCGAGGGGAGGGCTGTGTTCGTGCGCTGCGCAGTCCCGCCGCACGCGGAGAAGAATATGAGTATCATCAGAAGAAGCATACTAACCGTAAGATAAGATCGGTATATCATCTGTGGCTCCTTTCCCAACAGATGACGCGCCGATGGGCCGAGTGGTTCCACTGAGTTTTCCAACCAGATCGCGCCTGAAGACGCATCTGGAGTCCCCAAGGGGACGCAGAGCCGCGCTAAAGGTGGGCTGTTTCTTTTTCAGGCCGCTAAAGGCGGCCTTCGTGGCGCCGCAGCGCCTCCAGGTGCGTCCTTGGGCGCGACTTTTACTCCCCCCAAAAAGTCCTGGAGGGCGGTGCCTGTTTGACAGCCGGTGAGAAAGCAGGTATACTTAACATCAAGCGCCGAAGTGTTGGGCGCGAGTTCTTCCGCAACGGCTGGCATGGCCGGTGAAAATAACATCGGCCAGCCATCACCCCACCCCTGATTGGAGTCAGGAAGATGAGGCCACGTTTCATTGTATGGGAAAAACCAACCTCCACAGCCACCTTCTTGTCTCCCACCAACCGGCCAGAGAAGTATCGCCAGCGCGGCTGGCCTTCCGTCTGGACGTGGGCGCTCCTTCAGGGTGGCTGCTGCGTTTCTGGCGCTGCCTGGGGGCGGGCCGCGTCTCTGGAGGTTGTCTCATGTCCTTCGCTCCCTCTAACTCCCTCTCCACTCGTGGAGAGGGCCGGGGTGAGGCCATCCCCGCCTCACCCTCTAACTCCCTCTCCAACCCCGTTGGAGAGGGCCGGGGTGAGGCCAGTGCGCTCTGGCTGTTTCTCTCCTGGCTGCTGGCCGAGATCGACCCCGACGTGCGCGGCTATCTCCAGCAGGTCTTTGCCGACACACTCGAAGCAGTCGAACGCGATCTGGCGCTGTCGCCGGAGCAGCGCCGGATTGTGCCGGAAGCGTTTCTGGTGCAGCACCTGGCGCGTCCCCGCTTTCACAAGGTCGCGTTGTGGGAGCAAAACCAGAAGGAGATAGGCGGCCTGCTGCGCTGCGCCCTCTGGCGCGCCGTCGACGCGCTGGAGGCAGCGGCACTCGTGCCGCAGAGCGAGGTCTATCTGTCCATCCTGACCGAGCAGTGTCGGCAGTTCGAGCGCGTCTATCAACATCTCAAGAAGCGGGCAGGGGGTGGATGGGCAGCCCAATGGATTGTCTATGGGGAGGTGAAGCTGCTGCGGCATCGCGGCTCGCGCGTGATCCAACAGATGCTCTTTAACTAAGGGTACTGGTGCGCCCTCGTGCTACAGGTCCATGCCCCATTCGCCAGCGCGAATGCTGGCGATAGCCCGCTAATACTCGCGGTCGGTTGGGCGGCGCGGTGGGCGCGGCGAATAGCGATCACGCGCGGCTGGTCCGCTGCCGCGCCCACCGCGCGGCGGATCATCCCATTGGGCAACGCCGCCCTGCCAGGGCATCTCTGGATCAACCGGGTGGTATCCGCCTGTCGTGCGGCGCGAGCGCGCGCCTTGCGCGGCATAGCTGCGGTTGCCACCGGCATCAGCCCCATAATACGCGGCGCGGATCGCCCGGCGTTTGGGCGGCAAGATGATGAGCAGGGCGATCAGCACCCCAATCATGATAAAGAGCAGGACGCCCACGACGCCAATCAGCACGCCGCTGCTGGAGCCGGATTGCTGGGTGTTGTTCTGGTTGTTGCCAGTGTCACTGCCTGGATTGACAGCAGTGGTCGCGGTGACAGCCGGTGTGTTGGTGGCGGCAACCGTTGGCGAGGGCGATGGGCTGCTGCTGACCGGCGTGCCAGAGGGCGGCGTGCCCGCAGGCACCACCTGGACCAGCACTGACGCCATATACGGCATATCAGTGGGATAATCGGCGACCACCGTAAAGACATAGGTAGTGATAGACGCATTCTTTATGAACATGAAATCAAACTCGCGGAGAGTGCCGTCTTTATTGATCGGCACTGGCGCTGAGTTGATCGGTTTCTGCCCGCCTGGTGGGGCGCAGGTGGGGTTGGGTTTGCACTTTGCCTGCCCGTAGACATAGAGGTTATAGTGTGTGGCGGGCGCCCAGCCAGTGCCAGTAATCATGACCGTCCCGCCAGGGTTCGTTGTGCCGCTGGAAACAGTAAGTACCGGGCTATCGGCGCGGGCGACAGGCGCGCTCATGATGAACAGCAAAGCTGTCAGCAGCCCGATGACGGCTACCAATACCCCTGCCAGGCCGGGCGCCACCTTGCGGCGGCGAAATCCAGAGACCTCAGCGCTTGCCATGCCTGTGCCCCCTTTTTTACTCCGATGCCACGCGCGGCGCATCAACAGCGGCGCGCCGCTTCACCAGGCTGAGTATAGCCCGGATGAAGCGGCGCGTCAAGGTGTATAGGCTGAATGGGCTGAGCCAGTATTCGGCCAATGAATTGGCCGCTAAGGGCGTTCCGCCAGGAAACCCGCCGTGCGGGTTGGGCCGAGAGTCGGCGTGAGCCAACTTTCTGGCCGCAGGCCCCTAGCGGCGAATTTATTCGCCGAATGTTTGGTATGGTGACTTCATTATTCGCCGAACATTTACCGGATGCTCTGGTTCAGATTCGCCAGGAACTCCTGATTATCTTTTGTCTTGGACATCGAGGAGAGAACCGCCTCCATCGCCTCCATGCCGCGCTGCTCGGCCAGCGTGCTGAACATGCGGCGCATCACCACGACGGCGCGCAGCGTCTTCTCATCCAGAAGCTGCTCCTCGCGGCGCGTGCTGCTGCGGGTGATGTCAATGGCGGGGAAGACGCGGCGGTCGGAGAGCTTGCGGTCCAGCGTAATTTCGCAGTTGCCAGTGCCCTTAAACTCTTCGTAGATCACGTCGTCCATGCGGCTGCCGGTATCCACCAGACAGGTGGCGATGATCGTCAGGCTGCCGCCCTCTTCGATGTTGCGGGCCGCGCCAAAGAAGCGCTTGGGCGGGTAGAGCGCGCTGGGGTCCATGCCGCCGGAGAGCGTGCGCCCGCTCTGCGGAATGACCTGATTATAAGCGCGCGCCAGCCGCGTAATGCTATCCAGCAGAATAACCACATCGCGCCCGCCTTCCACCAGACGCTTGGCGCGCTCCATCACCATCTCGGCCACGCGGATGTGCATCTCCGGCGCTTCGTCGAACGTCGCGCTGTAGACCTCGCCCTTGACCGAACGCTTCATATCCGTCACTTCTTCTGGTCGCTCGGCAATCAGCGCGATCATCAGGTGGATGTCGTTATGGTTTGCCGTAATCGAATTGGCGATAGACTTGAGCATCATCGTCTTGCCCGCTTTGGGCGGCGAGACGATCAGGGCGCGCTGGCCGCGCCCTATCGGGGCGACCAGATTGATGAGCCGCCCGGTGAGGTTCAACTGGCTGGTCTCCAGATTGAACATCTCCGTTGGAAAGATTGGCGTCAGGTTATCAAAATGCGGGCGGCGCTTGGCGACCTCTGGGTCCATGCCGTTGACGGCCTCGACGCGCAGCAGGCCGTAATACTTCTCGTTATCCTTGGGCGGGCGCACCTGGCCGGAAACCATGTCGCCAGTACGCAGGCCAAAGCGACGAATCTGCGACTGCGAGACGTAAACATCGGTGCTGCCAGGCGAGAAACGGTCCGGGCGCAGGAAGCCAAAGCCCTCTTCGACAATCTCCAGCAGCCCCACGCTGAAGATATTGCCCTGCTGCTCGGTGTACGCCTGAAGCAGCCGGAAGATCAGGTCTTGCTTCTTGAGGGCGGTATAGCCGGAAAGGTCCAGGTCGCGGGCAATGTCGCGCAGTTCGGCCAGCGTTTTGTTTTCTAACTCGCTGATGTTAATGTGGTGTTTGCTGGTCGGCGGCTCGCGGCGCTCCATCGTGGCGGCGCCATAGCTCCCTTCACCACGTCTGGGCGCGGGTGCAGGTGTGTACGGGGCAGAGCCATTCTCAGATGTTTCGGTAAAGTCGGGCTGGTCGGTTTGACCAGAAGTGGCGCTTAATGGCGCGCCGTTGGGGGTGTTGCGTGAAAAATGCTGCATAGCTATCCTGTTTGTGTGAAATAGTGGTCACTAACAACGGGTCCACAATTACGCTCGGTTATGGGGCGCGGTCGAGGCACGCCGCATTGTTGGGGGCGCCGCGCGCTTTCCCGCTGGCCGGGTGGCGCGGCCTGGCAAACTACTTTCTTCGCGCTGACACGTCGCGCTGAATGACACCTGTATCCAGTTCAGGCAGCGGTCAGGCACAGAGCAATGCTCACACTCGGTTATGGGTTTTTGCTCCCCTGTATCTGTGCTGGTTCAGCAATGGGGGTGAGCCGTTTCAAATAAGCGGTGGGAATGAGATAAGGTGCAAACCTGAAGCTGCCTTCACTATAACACAGGCAAGGGAAAGTGTCAAGAGTATTTTGGCGAGATTCCCAAAAATGGCCCGCTCTTTGCTACCAACAGCATGTGAGGTGGCGACAGAAGGGACATCTGCATGACATGTGCCAGGAGGCATGACATGCGCCGGGAGACATGATATGTGCCGGGAGACATGATATGTACCAGGAGAAAGGAAGGTGAAGAGGATGCCATTGTCTAGAGCGGAGGTTCATGGCATCCCCTTCTGGGGGAGGAGCCTCAAATCCTCACCCCAAATATAGAACATATTTTCTATTTTGTCAAGGGTAAAGCGTAAGAATGACAGAGTATAGCGCGCCCGACTCTGATGGTGGCGCTTCTCTTCACTGGGAAGAGGCACGGTCCCTTGCTGACCTGCTAGCCGCTCTCGATGAGCAGGTACAGGCGAGCGACCCGCTGCCCAATGCTCCCCTCCCAGACATGGCGATGGAAACGACCCGCCATCTGGCGGCCATGTTCCAGGCGCAGGTGATGGAGGTGGCGCAGCGGATGGATGCCGCGCTCTGCGCGCTGTACCTCGCCGATCCCCCCGCCACACGTCCGGCGGATGCCGCCCGCCGCCGGGCCAGCCAGAATGGCCGCTTTGTCGATCTGCCCGGCGAAGCGCTGCTCTCGCTGCGCGCGCTCTATGGGGCTTCCTGGAACGCCAATGCTACGCGCCTGGGCGTGCCGCTGCCCCCTGGCGGCCCGGCAACACGCACCTTGCTGAGCCAGATGCCGCTGACCAGCACCGATGCCGATCTGCCGATGCTCAGCGAGGCGACCAAAGCGCGCCAGGTCCGCCGCTGGCTGTATGTCCCCATCTTTGGGCAAGCCTCTCCCTGGTCCCAGCACAGCCGGACTACCCGCCCCTTACGTTCGCTGGCGGACAAACAGCCTTCGCCATCAGAACCGGCCAGAGCAGTCCTGGGCGTGCTGGCGGTGGGCCGCACCGCGCGTGCCGCTGACTTTACGCCCGCTGATACGCTCTTGCTCAGCGCGCTGGGCGAGCAGGTGGTCTGGGCTATCGAAAATGCGCGGCTGAGCGAGCAGGCCAGTCTGGCGCGCGAGTTAGGGCGACGCTGCCAGACAGCACTGGAGCGCCTGGCGCAGCGCGAGCAGATCATCGAAGAACTTCATGAAGGGGTGCTGCTGCTCGATCCAGGCGGGCAGGTGCTTCAACTCAACGCCAGAGGGCAGGAATTGCTTGGCTGGCCTGCGCCAGCCACTGCCCTGGTCCGCGTCCAGAACATGGATGCGATCCAGTTCCGCAGCGCTCAGGGCGACCTGCTGCCTATAGAAGACTGGCCGATGTTCCGCGTGCTGCGTGGTCAGTCCATCAAGCAGGAGGAATTCTATTACACCGGCCTGAACCTCCCGGAGCGCCTGCTGGTCTTCAGCGGGCAGCCGCTGTGGGATGCCCGAGGCCAGCTAGCTCAGGGGCTGCTCAATTTCCATGAAGCCAGCAGTGAGCAGGTGGCCCGCGCCCAGTTGACGCAAATCATACGGATGAGCGCTCTGCGCGCTCACTATGTCGGCGCGGTGCTGGAAGCTGTGACCGATGGCATTATCGTTTGCAATCGTGATGGCACGGTGCTGCTGGTCAATCCAGCGGGCCTGCGCATCCTGGGGATCGAAGGCAGGCGCATCGTGCCGGGGCAGTATCACCTCTCCCAATTTATCGCTGATTTCAAGGTGCGCGCGCTCAACGGCAAGCCGCTGGCGGTGGATAATTTTCCGGTGATGCGTGCCTTGCGCGGCGAAACGGTGCGAGATGTGGAGTTGAAAATGCGGCGGCCCGACAACGATCATGACTGGCGTGCCCAGGTAAGCGCCGCGCCGGTTAAAGAACGCCCGGAGAGGTCGCACGTTCTGGGGGCTGTCGCGGTGCTGGTAGATGTCACAGAGGCGCGGGCGCTGGAGGAAGCAAAAGATGAATTTCTGGCGCGCTCTGCCCACGAACTGCGCAATCCCCTGGCCGCCATTCGTGGCTTTGCCCAGCTTTTGCGGCGCGGCGCCAGGCGCGCCCCCCAGGGCATTGAGCGGCGCGCCGATATGCACGCCGTCGAGAAAATCGAGGCTCAGACCGAGCGCCTATCCCGGCTGGTCGAGGAGTTGACAGATGCGGCGCGTGCCCAACTGGGCAAGTTTGATCTGAACCTGCGGCCTGTGCCGCTGGCTGCCCTGCTGCGCCGCGTGGCCGAGGCCGAGCAGGTCACAAGCGAACGACATAAAATCATGGTCGATGCCCCGGAGTCGGGCCTGTTTGTGACGGGCGACGAGGGCCGGCTGGAACAGGTTTTTCACAATCTGGTTGCCAATGCCATCAAATACTCACCATCTGGCAGTGAAATCTCGATCAGCGTTACCAGCGTCACCGATCCGGCTTCGGCTGCTGCTTTTGTAGAGGTCGCCGTCCGGGACCAGGGCCAGGGCATTGCCCCCGGCGATCTGGAGCGTGTCTTTGAGCGCTTCAGGCGGGCTGAAGCCGTGCGCGCGAAGACACAGGGCCTGGGGCTGGGCCTCTATATCGCCCGCGCCATCGTCGAGGCGCATGGCGGAACCTTGCGCGCCGAGAGCGAAGGGCTGGGCAAGGGCAGCACCTTTATCGCCCGGCTACCTTACCAGACCTGATCCCCGTTCTTCAGCGCCGCCAGCCACCGCGCTGGCGAGCGCAGAATGGCGCTACTGCTCTGGCCGTCTGCGCAAGCCAGGCGGGGCCACCGCATTCCCAACCGGCGGCTGGGGGCTGGCAGCCGCTGCCGGATGCGCCGCTCGATCAGCGAACAGCCGCACGAACAGCGAGGTGCTGCCTACCGCCAGCGTTGCCAGCAGCCCCAACCAGAAGCCAATCTCCACGCCGGTAGCGAGGTACGCCGTTCCCTGGCCGATGCCCAACGTAAGAAAGGCGCTCAGCGCGCTGGCGCTCGCTTTTGATTGCGGCAGCGCGCTGACGGCGCTGAAGGCATAGAGTATCTCCACAAATAACGCCGCGCCTGCCGCCAGCAATATGAGTATCTGCCCCTGCCTGGCCGCCAGCTTGCCCTGCGCGACAGCGACGGGCAAGAGTATCAGGGCTGCGCTTCCCAGCAGCACGATCCAGAGCAGCGGAAAGTTATAAATCTCGATGAAATTACCAGCAGTGCTTACGCTGCGAAAATCATTGGTGCTGCGAAAGGTGATCGTGCTGGCGGTGATCGTGAAGCCGCTAAATGAGGAGTCTCCAGTAAACCCCTGGCTGATAAATCGGCTGATAGCAGGATTGTCGCAGCCTGCCCCCATGCAGACGAACCTGGCGTTGAACCAGGCGAAAAAGAAGGAGCAAAACAGCAGCAGCCCGCCTACCAGGCAGACCTGGCCGGGCCACCCCAGGCTCTTCCAGAACTTGCCGACATCGAAACCGCGCCGGGTCAGGACGATGGGCTGAGGGCTGTATTGGGAAAACTCTCCAGGAGCAGGTGCCTGGGCCGGGGCATACGGCGGAGCCGGAGGAACCGGCTGACCGGGTTGGTATGACATAGCGGTACCCTCTTTTTTATGCGGACTGGCTGATAGGAAACGGTAGAGCCATTGTAGCATACCCTTCGTCATCTGCATCATCTGCTCAGCAGAAGCCATATAGTCGAGTGCCAGCCCTCTTGCCAGGGGCCTGCGTATGTCTACGAGCAAATGCTGCTCGCCAGCGGCAGGCAGGTGCCGTGAAGTCCCGGCAGCCGCCTCTGTTTGTTCCGCCTGGCGCGCGTGTGCTATACTCACGCAACGCTATGCAATGGAGGAGCAGCGACGCGGATGTCCACATCATCTCCTTTTTCAGCAACACCACTGACGGCCCCGCCGGAGCGCCTGATGATTCTGGGCGTGCGGGCAGATCGTGTTGATATGGCCGGGGCGCTGGCACGCATTGAGGCGCTCATCGAGCAGCACCGCCAGCGCGGTGGCCCGGTCCATCAGATCATTACGGTGAACCCGGAGTTTGTCTGGGAGGCGCGCAAAAATCTTCCCTTTCGGGAAACGATCAATCAGGCCGCGCTGGTGCTGGCCGATGGCATGGGCATTGTCTGGGCTTCGCGCATTTTGCGCTGTCCTTTCCCAGAGCGCGTGACGGGCACCGATTTGCTGCCGCTGCTGGCCGAACGCAGCGCGGCGCGCGGCTATCGCCTCTTTCTGTTGGGCGCGGCCCCTGGCGTCGCCGATAAGGCCGCGCGCATCCTTCAGCAGCACTTCCCAAGGCTCCAGGTCGCGGGCACGTATGCCGGGTCGCCCGCGCCAGCCGAGGCTCCCTATATTCTGGGCTTGATACGTGCGGCGCGGCCCGATGTGCTGGCCGTCGCCTATGGCGCGCCGCGCCAAGACCTCTGGATTCGCCAGCATGCCCAGGCGCTGGGCGAGGCGGGCGTGGGCGTGGCGCTGGGTGTGGGCGGCGCGCTCGACTTCCTTACTGGCCGCGTGCCGCGCGCTCCGCGCTGGATGCAGCGCGCCGGGCTGGAGTGGGTCTTTCGCCTGATGCGCCAGCCGCGCCGCGCCTGGCGCATGCGCGTCCTCTTCCCAATGGGCGCGCTGGTCTGGGCGCAGCGCTTCCGGGGAGAAAGCAAGCATGACCGCCTGGCAGGAGCTTGACAGATAGCTGGTCTGACTGTACGATAGGTGCCGCCTGAAGGGGGTGCCAACAGCGTGCTGCTGCTGAAAAGGGGGGAACATGAAACGTGCATCGTTTCCATCGCTGGGGAAGGTAGGATGTTTGATGCTCCTGCCTTGCGCGCTGATGATGATCCCGACCTCCTGGCTTGAAAGACGCCGCTCGCTCTGCCTGTTCCGCAGCCTGACCGGCAGACCCTGCCCTGGCTGTGGCATGACCAGAGCCTTCTCTCGCGTCTTTCATGGTGATATAAGAGGCGCGCTCCATTATAACAGGCGGATCATCATTATTCTGCCTATCCTTGCCTATGCCTGGGTCCGCGCGCTGATAACGGAAATATCAGCGCTTATGCTTGCTCAGCTATCGCTATACTTGATCTGGTAGGGGAGGACGTTCATCATGCTCTCATCATCGATGTCATCTGATCCCTCTTCTCGTCTCTCGCCTGGCCCCCAAAACCCTTCTCTTCAGAAAACGCGCCGCGCCGGATTGTCTGGCGGCGGTTTCTGGAGGCTGGCGGCGCTGTTGTTGGTCCTCACGGTCGTGCTTGCCGTTGTGCTGGCTGTCTCCTCTCCATCTGAGCAAGCCGTGATCGGCAAAATAGGCCGGATAGCTGGTATGGGCATTGCCGCGATCTGCTGTGTTTCGATGAGCAGGCGCCTGGTGCCAGGACGCGAGCGGCTGGCATGGAATCTGGTCGCGCTGGCGGTGGTTGGGTATGTGATTGCTGAACTGATTATCCTGCTTCTCTCTCTCTCTTCTCTGGGCGCTCCCATTCCGGCTGTTGCTGCTGTTCTGTCTGCGCCGTTTTATGTGCTGGGGGCAACAGGCGTGCTGCTCTTTCCGGCAGTGCAGACCACCGGCCTCAAGCTGGTGTATGTCGTGCTGGAGGTGTGCATTGTGGTCGGGGCGCTGCTCGGCCTGGGCTTTGTCTTTGTCCTGGTTCCACGTCTTGCTGAGGGCCTGTCTATCGACTATGGCGTCATCGTCATCCCGGTGGTGGATGCTGCGGCGGGCCTGGCTTTTATCGTGCTGCTGGCGCGCGGCGTTCAGCCATCCTATCGCCCCGTCTTCTTCTGGCTGATTTGCACTGCTATCTGTTTTCTCTATGGGGACTCAGCCGCGAGCTATCTTGCCTTGCCGGGCCTGAGCAGCTCTTCGTCTCGCCTGCCCTTCTCTGATGCCGTCTGGACAGCCGGGGCGCTCGCCATCGCCCTGGCGCCGCTGTCCCTGCTGGTGCGCGGCGGCGCGTCTGGTTCGGCGTGGGGCTGGCTGGACCGGCTTTTTACCCGCTTCAAATTGCCAGAGCGTTTGCAGTGGGCAGGTCAACTGGTTTTGCTGGCTAGTCCGGCAGCGGTTTTATTTGCGCTCATCATCTACGCCATAGCCAGACCGGAGCCAGGCGCCGCGCTGCCGCTGGCAATCATCGCGCTGGTGGTGGTGCTGCTCATTATTGTGCGCCAGGTGTTTACCGTGCGCGACCTGATTCATTCGCAGGTGGCTGTGGCCCGCGCCCAACAACTGGAAGCGCTCAAAGATCAGTTCATCACCAGTGTCAACCACGAGCTGCGCACACCCATGATGACCATGCAGGGGTATATCGAACTGCTCAGCGACTTGCAAGAGCAGGTTGATCCGCGCAAGCGCGCGCAAATGCTCGACCGGGCGCGGCGCGCGAACGCGGCCCTGGTGCATCTGCTTCAGAGTATTCTCGATGTGCGCCGCATTGACCAGGAGGCTGGTGATTTTGTGCCCCAGGTGGTAAACGTCTATACCACCGCGCAGACGGCGCTGACCCTGATCGATCCGCGTGAGGGGAATATTGCCGAGCGCCGATTGATCATGCACATCCCTGAAGACCTGGCGATCTGGGGCGAGGCGGTCCGGCTCCAGCAGATGCTCACCAATCTGATCACCAACGCCATCAAGTATTCGGCGCCAGGGACCACCATCCGCGTGGCGGCGCAGGTTGTTGCCGAAAAGGCGCCGCGCCTGAGAAGCTGGGGCAAGAGCGACATCCAGCGGCGCCAGATGGTGGAGATCACCGTACAGGACGAGGGGTTGGGTATTCCCCCGGAGCAAATCCCTCTGCTCTTCCATCGCTTCGTTCGCCTGCCGCGCGATATGTCCTCGCGGGTGCATGGCAACGGCCTGGGACTCTATCTCTGTCGTGTCTTCGCCGAAGCGTTGGGCGGAACGGTCTGGGTCGAGAGTACCGGCGTCCCTGGCGAGGGATCGACCTTCCACCTGCGCTTACCGGCCCCGCCGGTAGGGCCGGTTCGCTCTCTGGCTGAACAACTGGCCTATGGATAGACGCCAAGATGGGGGTGCCTCAGCGGCACGGTGGAGGGGATGGGGTGAGCGTGGGGGGGACAGAAAGGACAGCATATGATTTCCACTGCTAAAAGCGGCTATACGGTATTGATCGTCGATGATGATCCCAACCTGATCGAACTTCTGACAGATGGGCTTGAGTTACTGGGCCATTTTGAGGTAATCTCTGCGGAGGATGGCATCCAGGGGCTTGAGCGCTACTTTGAGGTGCGCCCGGATTGTATGGTGATCGATGTGATGATGCCGGGGCTGGATGGGTATCAATTGGTGAAGGCGCTGCGCGGCGATCCTGATTCGGCTGATACGCCGCTCGTCATGTTGACCGCGATGGCGCAGGATAAGAACCGCTTTGCCGGGCTGGCTTCTGGCGCCGATCAGTATCTGATTAAGCCCGTTACCCCGCGCCAACTGGTGGAGGCGGTGCATCAGGCCATTGCAATTGGCGAGGCAGAGCGCCAGGAGCGACTGCTGGCATTGGTCCAGGAAGTAGAGGACGTTGCAGCGGATGAGTGAGTGCCTGGCACAGCGCATGCACTTTCTGCACAGGCCAACGCCGTCCGGCAAGAGGGGAGGGTCGCAGTGCTGGCGTTCTCGCTGGGGGAGCAAAGCATCCCCCCTTTGGTGGCTGGCGTTATTTGATCTTTCTCTCGTGCGTTTCTAAAGAAGAGCAAGAGAAACCCGGTAGAGGATGTAGCCCCTTTGAACGCTAGAGACATTGCTGTACTAACTCAGATTATCCCGCGCTTCGCCGGCAAGAAAGTGCTGGTGGTAGGCGATATGGTGGCCGATGAGTATATCATCGGCACGCCGACGCGCATTTCCCGCGAGGCGCCAGTCTTGATATTGGAGCAGCGCGAGCATTTTACGGTGCCTGGCGGGGCCACCAACCCCGGCGTCAATGCGCGCACGCTGGGCGCTGAGGTGTATCTCGTTGGGCTGGTTGGAAACGACCCACCCGGTATGCGCCTGCGCGCCAGGCTGGCCGAACTCGGCATGCACTGCGAGGGGTTATGCCCTGAAGAGGGCCGCCCCACTTCCAGCAAGACACGCATCCTGGCCGGAAGCAGCCAGCTTGTCCAGCAGCAGATCGTGCGCGTCGATGTCGTGGATGGCTCGCGGCTGAGCAATGGCTCGCAGGCGCAGATGATTGCTTCGATTGAGCAGATTCTGCCAGAGATGGATGCAGTGATTATCTCGGATTATGAGAATGGCGCGATTAGCCCGGCCATTATCGAAACCTGTGTCTCGCTGGCGCGTCGCCTGGATAAGATTATCACTGTTGATTCGCACGGCGACCTGTTTCGTTTTCGCGGCGTGACTGCCGTGACACCCAATCAGCCGGAGGCCGAGGCCACGCTGCGCACGACCATTACCGATCTCGCCAGCCTGGAGGCCGCCGGGGAACAACTACTGATGGGCACACAGGCGAAAGGCGTGCTGATTACGCGCGGCAGCGAGGGCATGAGCCTCTTTGAAGTTGGCAAGCCGCCGCTGCATCTGCCTGCCAGCAATCTCACTGAAGTTTCCGATACAACCGGCGCGGGCGATACCGTTGCCGCGACGTTTACACTGGCGCTGACGGCTGGCGCGGAGATGGCCGACGCGGCGCTGCTGGCAAACATCGCCGCCGGGCTGGTGGTGCGCCGCCTGGGCTGCGCCTCCAACACTCCCGAAGAATTGATTCTCGGCGTCGAAAAGGCGCTGAGCGCGGAAGGCCATGCTCTCACTGATCGATAAAATCCAGGATCGCCAATCGCTTGCTGCCATGCTGCGCAAGCGCCAGGCGGCGGGCGCGGTGGTCGTCTTCACCAACGGCTGCTTTGACCTGCTGCACCTGGGCCATGTGCGCTATTTGCAGGCTGCCCGCGCGCTGGGTGATCTGCTGGTAGTGGGCGTCAACAACGATGCTTCGGCTCGCGCGCTCAAGGGTGCTGGTCGTCCGCTGGTCCCCGAAGATGAGCGCGCTGAGGTGCTGGCGGCGCTGGCCTGCGTTGATTACGTGACCATCTTTGAGGAAAAGACCGCCGTTGCGCTGGTTGAAGCCTTGCGCCCGGATGTGTATGTGAAGGGCGGCGATTACGCGGCCTCCGGCGCGGCAGCGTCCATTGATGAAACCAGGCTGCCCGAAGCCGCGCCCGTGCGGGCCTATGGAGGGCAGGTCCGGCTGATTCCCTATCTGCCGGAGCATTCGACGACGGCTTTGATTGCCCGCATTCTTGCGCGCTGCGCTGGGGCGGAGGGTCAGCCATGAAGCAGCATCCGCCTTCTGCCAACGTTGGCCGCCTGGAAGACGGCAGTACAGGCAGCGGGCCATCCAGAGAGGTGGACCTGCCCATTGGCACAGATGCTATGCCCCTCACCCCAGCCAGTGGGGACGCTGGCGCTGCAAGTGGCGCGGCGCTCAGTGGGGCTGTGTCAACCTCCGGCCATCGACGGCTGGTGAAAGCGGCTACCTTTATCATGATCGGCAACCTGCTCAGCAGCCTGCTGGGTATGGTGCGTTTGCAGGTAATCGGCTGGCTCTTTGGGCAGAGCGGCGAGACCGATGCCTTCTTTGCCGCGCTGAAAATCCCGCAGCAGTTTTTTGACCTGCTCGTTGGGGGAGCAATCAGCGGCGCGCTGATTCCTACGTTTGTCGATCACAGCGCGCCTGATAAGCGCCGCGAACTCTGGCGCATCTTCAGCACCGTCTTCAATTTGGTCGCTGTTATTACTGCCGTTGTGACGGCGCTGCTCATTCTGCTGGCGCCGCTGTATCTGCCATTACTGGTGGATTACCACAGTGGTCAAGGCCAGATTCTCGCGCTCACCATCAATCTGACACGCCTGATCTTGCCCAGCCTCTTTATCCTGGGGCTTTTTGCCGTCGGCTCAGCCCTGCTCTATGCCCTGCGCTCGGTGATTTTCGCGTCCTGGGCTAATGGCCTCTATCACGTCGGCATCATCCTGGGTGCGGTGGCAGGTGTCCTGGTGCTGGGCCAGCATTACGGCATTTATGGCGCGGCAGCAGGCGTGCTGCTGGGCGCGCTGGGCGAGGTCGCGCTGATTGGCGTGGGGCTGGCGCGCCAGGGCATTCGCTATCGCTTCGTTCTGAACCTGAGACATCCGGCGGTACGCCAGATCATGCGGCTTTATCTGCCCGTTGCGCTGGGCCTGGTCATTACGGTGCTGGGCCAGTGGGTTGATCTGCGCCTGGCAACGGGCACTGGACAAGCTAACCTCAGCGCCCTGGCTTCGGCCAGCGCCCTGATCGGCTTTCCGGTGGGACTGGTGGCCGCCGCGCTGAGCTTTGCCATTCTTCCGGCGCTCACCACGCACGCCAGCGAGGGCAACCACGAGGAATTCAAGCGCACGCTGCGCCTGGGTATCAAGCTGGGACTGCTGTTGATGATTCCAGCTACCGTCGGGCTGGATGTGCTGCGCACGCCGATTGTGGCCGTGATCCTGCGGCACGGCGCGTTTAACTTCGATGACGTTGAGCGTACCGCGCTGGCGCTGCTCAACTACTCCTATCAACTACCGTTTCTGGTCCTCGATCAACTGCTGATCGCCGCGTTTTACGCGCGCAAAAATACCCTGACGCCGGTAATTATCGGAGCGGTGGGCTGGGGCTTTTATCTGCTGGTGGCCTTGCCGCTGGTCGGCCAGATCGGCATGCCCGTGCTGGCCTTTGCTCAGGCCGTCCAGAACAGCGCCCACGCGCTGATTCTGCTCTTTTTGCTGCGCCGGGCGATTGGCCCGCTGGCCGGCGAGGGGTTGCTGCTGGCGCTGGGCAAAATCTGTCTGGCCTCGGCGCTCATGGGCGTCCTCTGCTGGGCGCTGCTGCATCTGGTCAGCCCGCTCTCGCTCTTCAGCCTGGAACACCTGCCGGGGCAATTGCTCACGGTGATTGTCACCGCTGGCGCCGGGACGGTGGCGTATTTCGTTTTGATTCGCGTCTTCGGACTGGAAGAGGTACGCCTGCTGCGCAGCCTGGCGCGGCGCAAGCTGACCGGCTGAGTCGCTCACTTATATTGCTGAATCGTGTTGGCGATGGCCGTAAACTGCGGCTTTGGCTGATCTTTATGGTTGATGTCAAACATATCCAGATAGCCATAGCCACCGTAATCCTGGGCATCGAACTGGCAGGCAAAGTTTAGCCCGGCGCTTATCATGGCATTGAGCGAGGCAGTGGAAAACTTGCTCATAAATGACCCGTTATCGCCCAGGGGATTTGAGCCGGGGTCAAAGTTCCATTCGGTAATGCCCACCGGAATGTCATAGCCAGTATCCTGCTTCACCCAGCCCTTGACTTCCTGGGTGACGCTGGCGTAGCTCTGGGCTTGTTTTGGCCCGCAGTTGCCGCTCCCATTAAAGCCGTCCGTCGCGTTATCGCAGGGATACCAGTGGAAGCTGACGGCATCGGGCAGGACACCAGCGGCTTTCGCGCCCAGCAGGAAGTTTTGCATATAGCAGTCGCCCGGCTGCGACCCTGGCACTGGCGGAGTCCCACTCCCATACCAGCAGTCATTGCCCTGATCGTCGTAGGTAACGGGGCCGATGAACCTGGCGTTGGGGTTAATTTTGTGCAGCGCGGTGACGAACTCTACCCAGCGATTCAGATACGCCTGAACGCTCAGATGCGGGATGGCCTTGCCGGAGTTGGTATAGTCATCCAGGTCCGGCTCATTGCCGATTTCATACAGGTTGCAGCGGTTGCCCGCGTAAGCCACCACTTTTTCGGCGAAATCCAGATCGGTCTCCACCTTCCCGGTGTACGGGTCGGTATAGATTTTATGATCGGGGTTGGGGTCGACGGGGTTGGCCGGGTCGGTTCTGATGTCTTTCAGGACAATCAGGCATTGCATGCCGCTCTTTTCGATGGCCTCCAGGCGCGTTTCGAGTTCATAGCCTCCGTTGGGTGTTACGTTGGTCACGGCTGGACCTGGCTGGTCATACTCATGGGGATTATTGGGATTAAGCTGGATTTGTGGGTTGGTGCCAAGCGTGACCCGATGCCCATCTTGCAGGCTGTAATGGAAGATGAACATGCGCATGAGCGTTAAGCCTGCCGATTTGAGCGATGGCTGGATAATGTGATAGGGGTCGGTATCAAAGTTATCGGAGTCGTAGTCTTCGCTGTCGTTGGTGCCAAAGAGATAGGATGAGACGCCGTTTTTCCAGATTTGCTGCCCAGGCAGCAAGCCGCCGGAAGGTGGCGGGAAGGTTGGGTAGGGGGTTGGCGTTTGGCGGGGGCCTGCCGTCGAGGTTGGCCCGGCAGTTCCGGTTGGGGTTCCTGGCCCTGGTGTTCCTGTTGCCGCTCCGGTAGAAGTCTGGCCGGGTGTTTGCTCTCCAGAGGCGGGCGTTGCCAGAGCAAAAGCCCCTTTGGGATTAAAGATGACGGTATTCAAAGAGACAACCGTTGGGATCACGACTATCAGTATCACAATGGATATGGATGCAGCAATCAGGAGCATTCTGACATACCGATTTCGTAGAAACCCCAGCTTATTTGGACCTGGCTCTGGCACTTGCATGCGCGCTGCCCTGCTTTCTGTCACCGGAACAAACTCACGCGCTGCCAGTATCCTTATTGGAGGGGATGTTGTCAACTGTGGATAGCTTGTGCATCCAGCAGCGAGCCGGTGCCAGTGGGGGTGGCAGAGGGTGAGCGCAGAATCTCAACCGCCGGGCGTAGCAAAAAAGTACCAGAGGCAGGCGCCCGGCAAATATAGAAGGTCAGGGGACTTTGCTGTCGCGGCGATAGCCCTGGCGACTGAGGGCTGCGGCGAGAGGCTTCGCCATGCCTCGCGTAGTCAGTTCGGTGAGGTTTGTTCCTGTTCACGCCTGGCGGACCTTGCTGGCAGCGCCGCCGCGTCTTTCGGCGCGTGGATCGTTCTAGCCCATTTGGGCTACCGATTTGCCACCAGCGGCAGGCATGAGGTAGACTCTCTCCTGTCCCCCTGTGGTGGGGACATCGGACCTCAGTGGGAGGTCCGCTGCACCTTGCCAACTCGCTGCAACGGCTGACGCGACAGTGAATTAAAGCACTCGCCGCGCCACTCACCCCTCGCCTGAGTCCATCAGGAGCGGGGCCAGGAGCATTGTACCATTTTTGGGGTCCTCTTCTCCGACGGCCACCTTCCTGACAGGCGGGGGCGCT
>Ga0209062_1000249_pt1 | contig 199470 bp, 193 predicted proteins | sample Coa_R2_2_FD_187158 | JGI IMG/M metagenome (GOLD analysis project Ga0209062, IMG submission 187158) | Surface soil microbial communities from Centralia Pennsylvania, which are recovering from an underground coalmine fire - Coalmine... | ecosystem: Environmental > Terrestrial > Soil >... | reverse complement strand
ATTCAAGGACGACCTGTCCCGATACCGCTCAAGACACGGCGCCAAGAACATGGCCGTCGTTCGCCGCTTCGCCCTCGGCCTCGTCCGCGCCAACAAAACCAAGGGAAGCGTCAAAACCCGCCGAAAAACCGCAGGCTGGGACCCGCGCTTCCTCCTCCAAATCCTTCAGCTGCAGTGAAGTTAACCTGGATTCCGCGCCGTGGGGTGCTGTCCGAGAGCAGCGGCTATTGGTTTGGCGGACGGAACCTGAACGCCCAGCCTGCCCAGGGCTGCCCGACGAGGGATCCGGCTGGTCAGTTTTTTCCAACCTGCGCGAATAATTTGAAGTTCTGAGGTCAAGGGCGCAGACCGGCCGAGCGAGGGTCTCTCACTCTGCGGTCGACAGCGGCGTCGCCACTTCCTCCAGCGGCCGGCGCTCCGCCTGCACCGCAAACAAAGCCGCCACCACGGCCGCGCCGAGCATCAGCGCCGAGGCGAGAGCGTAGCCGGCGAAGACGCTTCCGCGCGAGCCGCTCTGGATCAACGCGCCGAACAAAGCAGGGGCGGCGACGCCGCCGATCCCGGTGCCGATCGCATAGAAGGCCGCGATCGCCATGGCGCGGATTTCGACCGGGAAGGTTTCGCTGACCGTCAGATAGGCGGAGCTCGCCGCGGGCGAAGCGAAGAAAAACACCGCCATCCAGGCGAGGGTGATGGTGACCGCCGTAAACAGATCGGCGAGGAACAGCGCGCCGCTGACGAGCAGCAGCGCGCCAGAAACCGCATAGGTCAACGAAATCATGCGCCGCCGGCCGACGGAATCGAACAAGGGTCCGAGCAGGAGCGGGCCGAGGAAATTGGTCGCCGCGAAAGGCAAGATGTACCAGCCGATATCCTGGGAAGGAACGCGGTAGAATTCAGTCAGGATCAATGCGTACGTGAAGAAGATCGCGTTGTAGAGAAAGGCTTGCGACGCCATCAGAGCGAGGCCGACCAGCGTGCGCCGCAACTGCTTGCGCAGCAGCGTGTCGAAGACGTCGCCGAGCGGCGTATGCGTGCGCGACCGGAAGCGCAAGCCCGCATTTTCCTTCAGCGGTTCGATCGCGCCGCCGCCTTCGAAGACCCGTCGTTCGATGTCGCCGACGATCCGCTCGGCGTCTTCGGGCCGGCCATGGATGATCAGCCAGCGCGGGCTTTCCGGGATCCACATGCGCATCGCAATGATGACGAGGCCGATCGCCGCGCCGATCAGAAAAGCGAGGCGCCAGCCGAGTTCGGGATTGATCACCTTTGGATCGAGAAGGACGATGGCGGCGAGCGCGCCGATCGCGGCGCCGACCCAGAAGCTGCCGTTGATCGCCAGATCCGTCGCGCCGCGATAGCGCGCCGGGACGAGTTCCTGGATGGCGGAATTGATCGCCGTGTATTCGCCGCCGATCCCGGCGCCGGTGAGGAAGCGGAAGACGAAGAACATGGCCCCGTTGGCGGAGAGGCCTGTCGCGGCGGTCGCCAGCAGATAGACGGCCAGCGTGATGAAAAACAATTTCTTCCGGCCGAGCCGGTCGGTCAGCCAGCCGAAGAACAGCGCGCCGCTCACCGCGCCGATCAGGTAAGCGCTGCCCGCCAGACCAATGTCCTGATCCGAAAAAGCGAGGGCGGGGCTTGCTTTGAGGGCGGCGGCGACCGACCCGGCCAGGGTGACTTCGAGCCCGTCGAGAATCCAGGTGACGCCGAGGGCGATGACGACCAGCGTATGGAAACGCGCCCAGGTCAAGCGCTCCAGCCGCGCCGGGACGTCGCTCGAAAACACCCTTTGGTCGGATTGAGAAACGGCGCGCTGCAAGCCCGTCGGATCCTCCCCGTCTGTTAACGTCATTCACCGCCAAAAGTTCGGCGGCCCTAAGGCGGCGGCGTTCCCTCCCTGTCGCCGCCGGCCAAGCCCGGCGCTCGACGGCGCTTTGATTTGCAAAAGCGAGCGACCTGAGCGATCAGGTCTGCATCATGGCCCGCCATTCGCCGGGAATGCCGGCGGCGGGCGCCCGAGGGTCCATGGCGGCATGGAGCGCCGATGCGATTTGAGCTTGTTCTGCGCCATGGTCGGGTCGCCCGGCGGGAACTGGCGCAAACGGCGGCATGGCGGCGAGGTACGCGCCTCAACTCGCATGATCATAGAGGGTTCGCGGCTCGATGAGTCGCGGCTCGACGGCGATCAGGCGAGGCGTGAAATCCCCGGCGTCGAGGACCTCGTAGGCCCGATCGACCAGGCCGTCCGCGTCCTGTCTCATCATGGTCACCGGAAACGACAGGAAGGCGGCGAAGGGATCGTAATCGAAGCAGCCGATGGCGATGTCCGTGAACGCCCCATCAGGGAGGGCGGCGAAGAGCCGCAAGACGCCCTCGAACACGGGCAGGGAATTGATGAACAGCGCCTTCGGCAGGCCGCCCAGGCGCGCGCACAGCGCCTCGAGCGTCGCCGTCGCGCGGCGCGGGTCGTAGCCGCAGAGCAAGACCTGATCGTCGCTGGCCGCAAGCCCCATCTCCGCGCAAACTTTGCGAAAGCCATCGAGGCGCGAAACGGTCGCGAAGTCGCCGGCGACCCCGCCGAGAAAAAGAGGCCGCTCCAGCCGCGAGGCGGCGACAGGGGCCCCGCGCAGCAGGGTGCGCGTCAGCCGCTCAGCCCCGAGGCGATTGTCGGTCACAACCGAGGGCGCGCCGAGACTCGGAAGGTCGATGAACACGTGCGGCAGGCGCGCCGCCGCGCAGATCTCGCGCAAGGCTTCGGCGTCGGTGGCCCCGGCGATGAACAAGGCGTCGATCTTGTAGGAAATCAGCGTCCTGACGACGCGCGCCTCCTCCTCCGGGTTGCGAAGCGTGCTCGCGATGACCGGGCAATGGCCGCGACGCCTGGCTCTCGTATCGAAGCTCTGGCTGAGCGACGAGAAGAATCGGTCTTCGTGCGTTGCAATGATCAGGCCGACCAGACCGGAGCGCTCCCGTCGCAAGCCCCGCGCCTGCAAGTTCGGAACATAGCCCAGCTCCGCGGCGAGCGCCTCGATCGCGAGGGCGGTCGCGGGCTTGATCCGGCGCTCGGTCGCTTTCCCGCTCAGTACGGCGCTGACCGTCGAGGGCGACGCGCCGCTGCGGCGAGCGAGGTCATAGATCGTCGGTTTGCGGCCGGCGCCGCCGGCAAGTCCATCGCCGGAGCGATTGCGGCGGGCCATCGTCAGCCGGCCTGCGCGCCGGCCGCGAGAGTCCTCGCTGGCTCTTGACGGAAGTCCGTTTCTACGGTGAACTTCAGAGTTCGATCGAGCATCGCTGACTATTTCGTCGCGGCGGAAAGCAGGCCGCGACTGAATGTAACCGCGATTGCACAATCGATTGAGCAAAGCAGGCCGTCAAGGGCCTTGGACAGGGAGGACTGCATGTTGAGGATACTGACTGCGGCATTTGCAGGCGCGGCGTTCCTCGCGAGCGCGGGAGCTGCGGCCTTTGGCGCCGAACAGCCGACGATGGGCGTCGTCGTCAAGATCGGCGGCATTCCTTGGTTCAACGCGATGGAGACTGGAATCAAGGAGGAAGCGGCCAAGGACGGGGTCAACGCCACCATGATCGGCCCGACCAGCGCGGATCCCGCGCTGCAAGTCCGCGCGATCGAAGACCTCATCGCCAAGAAAGTCACCGTGATCGGCGTCGTGCCCAATGACGAAAAGGCGCTGGAGCCGGTGCTCGAGAAGGCGCGAAACGCCGGCATCAAAGTGGTCGCCCATGAGGGGCCGGGCATCCGCAACAAGGATTGGGACTTCGAACTGGCCTCGGCCAAGGGCTTTGGCGAGACCCATGCCGAACTGCTCGCTCAAAAGATGGGCGGCAAAGGCGAGTACGCCGTTTATGTCGGCTCGTTGACCGTGCCGCTGCACAATGCTTGGGCCGACGCGGCGATCGCCTATCTCAAGGCCAAATATCCGGACATGAAGCTGATCGGCGACCGTTACGGCGTGGCCGAGAACGTTGACGACAGCCGCAAGACGGCGCTCGATCTCCTCTCGGCCCATCCCGATCTCAAAGGGTTCCTGGCCTTCGGCAGCCAAGGGCCGATCGGCGCCGGTCGGGCGATCGAGGAGAAGGGACTGGTCGGCAAAGTGTTCGTGCTCGGCCCCTTCTCGCCGGGACAAGGACGCAAACTCGTCAAGGAAGGCGCGATCGCGGGCGGCTTCATGTGGAATCCGGCCGAGGCTGGCCGCGTGTTCGTACGCGTCGGCAAGCTGCTGGCCGAAGGTCAGGAAATCAAGGACGGCTCGACCATCGACGGTCTCGGTACGGTGAAGCCGGACCCGGCGAGCCGCAACATCATCACCGATAATCTCGTGCCGATCAACGCAAGCACGGTCGACAAGCTGGCGGATATGGGTCTTTAGCCTCTGCTCTCAACGAGACGGCGGCAACAGGCGTCGCCCCTCTCCCTCCAGGGAGGGGCGGCGTCGCGGCCGGCGATCGTTCCCTCAGGGCGCGAGTTTTGCGCCGGGAAAGGGCGAGGAGCCTTAGCCCAAAGGCTTCGGTTGCGCCGATGCATCGATTGTCAAAAACCGCGCCGCTCGTCCCCGCTGAACCGAAAAGCGCCGACCGGGGCGTTGCTGCGCCCGCAACGCTCGCGACGGCGGGCGCGAACCTCTTCGCCGAAGGAGTTTAGAAGCGTGCCCGTCGCCGAACATGACGAGAGCGCCGCGGACGCTGCGCCGGCGATCCGCTTCGATCGCGTTTCGGTGACGTTCGGCGGCGTGCGGGCGCTCGACGGCGTTTCGTTCGAGGTCGATCGCGGCGAGGTCCATTGCTTGGCCGGCGAAAACGGCAGCGGGAAAAGCACGCTCATCAAAGTCGTCGCGGGAGTCTATCGACCCGAGCCCGGCGCGCATATGGAGTATTTCGGCCGGCCGGAGACGACGGTCACCCCTCAGCTGGCGCGGCGTCGCGGCGTCGCCGTCATCTGGCAGGATTTGGCGCTGTTCCCGGAGATGACCGTCGCCGAAAATATCGCCTTCGATCATCTCGTCGGGGGAATGAGGCTCGTCGAACACGGCGCCATACGCAAGATCGCCGAATCGGCCCTCGCAAGGCTCGGCGTCGACCTCGATCTTGGCGCCCGGCTGAACAAGCTCCCGATCGCCCGGCGTCAATTGGCGGCGATCGCCCGCGCGCTGGCCAGCGACGCGAAGCTGATCTTCATGGACGAGCCGACGGCCTCGTTGACGCAGGCCGAGACCGACATGTTGCTCGACGTGGTGCGCACGCTGTCCGCGTCGGGCGTCGCCATCGTTTTTGTCAGCCATCGCTTGGCGGAAGTGCTCGAGGTCTCGAGCCGCGCGACCGTGCTGCGGGACGGCCGGCTGGTCGGCGTCTTCGAGGCGGCCGGCCTCAGCCAAACGCGGTTGACGGAGCTGATGACCGGCAAGCAGTTCGACCAGAGAATTTCCGCGCGCAGCTTCGCCGCGGCGCCGGCCGTCCTCTCGGTCGAGGACCTGTCGCGACACGGCGAGTACGAAGGCGTCAACCTCGCTCTGCGAGCCGGCGAAGTCGTCGGCCTGGTCGGGCTGATCGGCGCCGGGCGGACCGAACTCGCGCACACGCTCTTCGGCATGACCCGGCCGGATCGCGGCGCCATCCGGCTCAACGGGCGCAATATCGCCTTTCGCAACAATCGCGACGCCATCGCCGCGGGCGTCGCTTACGTCTCGGAAGATCGGCTCGCGCTCGGACTCGTGCAGCAGCAATCGATCGCCGACAATCTCGTCATCACCAGGCTGCGCGCGATTTCCAACGCAGCCGGCGCGATTTCGCGCGCGAAAAAGGCGGCCGCCGTCGCAAAAGGCGTCACGGATCTTGCGATCAAGATCGGGCGGCCGGCGGACGCCGTGTCGACGCTTTCGGGCGGCAACCAGCAGAGGGTGGTGCTCGCCAAATGGCTCGCGACCTCGCCCAAGGCGCTGATTCTCGACTGCCCGACGGTCGGCGTCGACGTCGGCGCGCGCGACGGCATTTACCGGATTATCCGCCGCCTGGCCGAGAGCGGCATTGCGATCTTGCTGATCTCCGACGAAGTCTCGGAGGCCTTTTTCAACGCGGACCGCGTGCTGCACATGGCGGCCGGACGGATCGTCGGCGACTACGATCCGCGCTCGGTCTCGCTCGCCGATTTGGAGAGCGCGGTCTATGCGTGACTATCTGCGAACCCATGAGGGCGAGGCGAGGCTGCTGGCGGTCTTGGCCGGCCTCGTCGTCTTTCTGTCGGCGGCCTCGCCGAGCTTTCTGACCGCCGCCAATCTCGCCTCGCTGATGAACAACAGCGCCATCAACGTGATCTGGGCGGTCGGCCTTCTGGTCGTGCTGATCTCGGGCGGGATCGACATTTCCTTCGCGGTGGCCGCGTCCGTCGTGCAGTATTTGTGCTTTTACGCCTTGATGGCGGTTGGCGGCGGCGACTGGCTCGTCGGCGTCGTCTTCGCGGGCGCCATCGGCGTCGCCATCGGCGCGGTCAACGCGGCGCTCATCGCCGGTTTCCGCATCATTTCGATCGTCGTGACGATCGCTACGTTCAACGCGCTTTTCGGCCTCCTGATGTTCGCGACGGCCGGCCGGTCGCTCTACGACCTGCCTAACTGGTGGACTGAGCGCATCGAGGTCGTCCGGCTCGGCGACCACGCCGCGCTCGCCCTTCCGGTCGCGGCGATGGCGGTCGCGATGGCCTCGACCTGGTTCCTGATCTCGCGCACGACCATCGGTCGGCAGCTCTATGCGTTCGGCGACAATCCGGAAGGAGCGCGGCGCGCCGGGGTGGCGACGACGCCGATGCAGTTCATCGCCTATGGCTGGATGGGGTTGATGGCGGGCATTGGCGGCTTGATGCAAGTCAACATCGTCCAGGAGATCGTACCCAATGCATTGATCGGACGCGAACTCGACGTTTTGGCCGCGGTCGTGCTGGGCGGCGCGCGGCTCGGCGGCGGCCGCGGCACGGTGCTCGGCTGCTTTCTCGGCGTCCTGCTCGTCGCGATCACCCAAAACGGCCTCAACCTGCTCGGCGTCTCGCCCTATGCGTTCAAGATGGTGATCGGACTGACGATCCTGGCCGCGATCTCCCTTTCGGGCGTCGACCTTGCTGCGCTCGCGACGGCCAAATCCGGGAGGCGCAAGCTTGGTCGACCGGATTGAGCGCCATTACGCGGTGTTTGGACGCGACGTCTGGGGCCTGCTCGGGTTCCTGGCCTTGGCGCTCATCGCCTTCGCCGCCGCCGCGCCGCAATTCTTGACCGCGGCGAATTTCAGCTCGATGGCCTTCCAGGTGTCCGATCTCGGACTGCTGACGCTCGCGATGCTGATGCCGATCATTTCTGGCGGCTTCAATCTCGCGATCATCGCGACCGCGAATTTGAGCGGATTGACGCTCGCCTGGATTCTGAATCTCAACGGCGGACCGCAGGCCGGCGTACTTGCCTTCGCCGGCGGGGCGGCCGCCGCGCTGGCGGTGGGGGGCGCTTCCGGCGCGGCGATGGGGGCGACAATCGCCTTTCTCGGCGCTCACCCGATCCTCGCCTCGTTGGCGATGATGATCTTCTTGCGCGGCTTGGGAGAGTATCTGACCCGCGGCGGCGATATTTCCGGATTTCCCGATTTCTTGGGAGAAGTGGGTCACGGCGAGCTCTTGGGCGTGCCCGTCCCCATGCTCGTTCTCGTCGGCGCGGCGTTGTTCTGGCATTTTCTGCTCTCGCATACCCGCCACGGTTTCGCCGTGACGATGATCGGCTCGAACGCGCGCGCCGCGGAATATTCGGGCGTCCCGGTCAAGCGCACGATCACGCTCGTCTATGCGCTCTCCGGCATGATGTGCGCGCTTGCCGGAATCTTGATGCTGACGCGCTTCAATTCGGTTCGCGTCGGCCATGGCGACTCGCTGCTGCTCGTGACCGTGCTTGCCTGCTTTCTCGGCGGCGTCGATCCGTTCGGCGGCTTCGGCCGGGTCGCGCCGGTATTCGTGGCTTTGCTGATCCTGCAGACGCTCTCGTCGGGCCTCAACCTGTTGGGCGCCAACCAGCACCTGTCGACGGCGGTGTGGGGCCTTTTCCTGATCGCGGTGATGAGTCTTCGCTGGGCCGGACCAGTCCTGGCCAAACTGTTGAAACGAACCAAGGAGTGATCCCATGCAAGGTTTTGGCGTGCACACGAGCATGTGGACGATGAGCTGGGACAAAGCCGGCGCCGAACGGGCGGTGGCCGCGGCCTCGCATTACAAGATGGACTTCATCGAAATCGCGCTGTTGAATGTCGGCGGCGTCGACGCCGCCCATTCGCGCGCGCTGTTGGAGAAACACGGCCTCAAGGCGATCTGTTCTCTCGGACTGCCCCAGAGCGCATGGGCGTCGACGCGCCCGGACAAGGCGATCGAGCACCTCACGGCCGCGCTGGACAAGACTGCCGAAATGGGCTGTCTCGCTTTGTCCGGCGTCACCTATGGCGGCATCGGCGAGCGCACCGGCCTGCCGCCGACGCAGAAGGAGATCGACAACGTGGCGACGGCTCTCGAAGCTGCGGCGCGGCACGCAAAATCGCGCGGCCTGCTCCTCGGCATCGAACCGGTCAATCGCTACGAGAACCATATCCTCAACACGGGGTGGCAGGCGGTCGCGATGATCGAGAAGGTCGGCGCCGAGAACATGTTCATCCACCTCGACACCTACCATATGAATATCGAGGAGAAGGGCGCCGCCAACGGCGTCCTCGATGCGCGCAAATACCTGAAATACATTCATCTGTCGGAGAGCGACCGAGGCACGCCGGGGTCCGGGAATTGCGACTGGGACGAGGTCTTCGCGGCGCTCGCCGCGATCGGCTTCAAAGGCGGCCTGGCTATGGAGAGTTTCATCAACATGCCGCCGGAAGTCGCCTATGGCCTCTCGGTCTGGCGGCCGGTCGCCAAGAGCGAAGCCGAGGTCATGGAGAACGGATTGCCGTTCCTGCGCAACAAGGCGAAGCAGTACAAATTGATCTGACGCGGAAGCCGGTGGTCCGCGGTGCTCGACTCGGGCCCCGCTGGACCGAGTTCGCCCGGAGCGACGCGCGTCGGGAGAATGGCGCCGGAAGCAGCGCCGCTCCGCGCCGGTGCGCCGGTGATGACGCAATCGCATCCGCATCCGCTCAGTCTAGCGATTGTGTCGAGAGCGTTCGTCGCCGAACGTTTCGCCTTGGCGGCGCAAAAAGGGCGGATCGCGCGGCCAGACCGCGCGCCACGCGCCTTGGCAAGCGGCATCGATGCGCCGCCATCGTACGGTCTCCCGGTAAAAGAACGCGGGTTCCGCGCGATGAACCCGTGTCTTTGCGCTCGAGTTCCGGACGACCATTTCTCGGAGCTGGCTTCCTGAAGCGTACTTTACCCGCCTCGGCTGAACGCCTTAAGGGTGGCCTTCGAACAATTTACGCCGGCAGCTTGCGGCGGCGAGATAGCCGATTTCACAACAGGCGTGGGTGGTTCGCTTGGCAAGTTGCGTGAACCGCGACGGCCTTGGATCGGAGCTGCCGCGCATTTCACCGTCGATTAACTGCCGTGCCTTAAAACCTGTCGATTGGCCGCGCATGGGGCAGCGGATGCTTGGCCCACGGCGCTCTTTTGGAGCCGCTCATGGGTAAGTCCGGGCCCCTGCGAGTCGACCATTCGAGCGGCGGCGTCGACACCGTTAGCCCCGCTCAGTCGGCGCGGCTGATCTCTCATCCGCTCGAATCCCAGTTGCGCGGCGCGAATCGCGAGTTGGAGGCGCACGCCGAACTATTCGAAATCCTCCTCTCATGTTTGCCTCAAGGGGTGTGCCTCTTCGATGCGGACCAGCATTTGCTGAGGTTCAATCGTCCCTATGCAGAAATGTACCGCCTTCGGCCCGACCAGTTGCGAGCCGGCTTGACCCTGGCGGAGATTACCGAATTGCGAAAGGCTGCCGGAAGCTCGCCCATGAATCCAGGCGAGTATCTCGCCTGGCAGAACGCCGTTCTGTTTCGGACGAACAAGGCGTCTTTGCCGATCGAACTTGTGGACGGCCGCACAATTCAGATTCTTCACCAAACGACGCCAGGGGGCGGCTGGATCTCCGTCCACGAAGACATCACGGATAGAAGAGCGAGCCAAGCGGTAGGCAGCGAGTTGCTCTCGATTCAGAGATTGATCGACTGGGTCCCGGACAATCTCTGGGTAAAGGACGCGCAGAGCCGGTTCGTCATATCAAATAGAGCCACAGCCCGACGGATGGGCTACGAGAGCCCCGATGATTTGGTAGGCAAGTCGGACCTCGATCTGCTTCAAGGAGAGGTCCGTGCTGATTTAGCGAAAAAATTTTTTGCCGACGAACAGAGGGTCATCGAATCGGGCGCCGCCGCAGTCGATATCGAGGAATATATTATCGACGCGGCCGGCGACAAACGTTGGATTTCCACCACCAAGGTGCCGCTGCGCAACGGATGCGGCGCTGTATTTGGGATTGTGGGGATCTCACGCGACATCACTGAACGAAAGCTGGCCGACGCTTTCCGGAACGGACAAGCGCAAATCCTCCAGATGATCGCGATGAGCGCGCCGCTGCAGCAAGTTCTTGACAGTCTCGTGCGTCTCGTCGAATCGCAGTTGGCGGGAATCGCCGCGACCGTGCTGCTGCTCGACGGCGATGGCCGGAATCTGCGTCACGGCGCCTCGTCTGGCCTTGGGGCGAAATATTTGCAGGTCTGCGAAATGACGTGCGGCCCGCAGGCCGGCTCGTGCGGCACGGCGGTCTATCGTCGCGAGCCCGTCATCGTCTCCGATATCGGCACCGATCCGCTTTGGGAGCAGCGCCGGCGTGAGGCGCTCGAGCAAGGGTGCCGTTCCTGCTGGTCGACGCCCATTCTCTCGCACCAAGGCGCCGTGCTCGGCACGTTCGCCCTTTGGTCCTCGGCGGCGCGGAAGCCGACGGAGACCGAGACTCATTTCGCCGAAGTCGCCACCCGGATGGCCGGGATCGCCATCGAACGCAAACTCGCTGAAGAGCGAATCCAGTTTATGGCGAACCACGATGCGTTGACGGGCCTTCCGAATCGATCGCTGCTGAGAGATCGACTCACGCAGGCCATTCTGCAGGCCAAGCGCAACGATCGTTGGTTGACGGTGGTGTTCATAGATCTCGACAATTTCAAGCTCGTCAATGACAGTCTCGGCCACAACGCTGGCGATGAGCTGCTCAAGGAGGTCGCAGCACGGATGGTGGCGACCGTACGTGGCACGGACACGGTGGTGCGCCTCGGCGGCGATGAATTCGTGGTTCTTCTCCTCGATCAGCCGAAAGACCTCGAAATTATCGCTGCCAACGTGCAGAAGATTCGCGCTGCAATCGCCTTGCCGCTCAATGTCGGCGGCCGCGAGCTTCGGGTGACGAGCAGTTTCGGCATCGCCAATTTCCCGACCGGCGGAGCGGACGCCGACGAGCTGCTCGCAAACGCGGACGCGGCGATGTACCGCGCGAAGGAGATGGGGCGCGACAATTGCCAGTTTTACCAGCCCGAACTCAGCCGCGCGGCGCTGGAGCGGCTCAGACTTCAGGCGGACATGCGGGACGCTCTGGCGCGGTCGGAGTTCGCCCTTGTCTACCAACCTCAGGTCGACTTGCGAAACGGGCGCGTATTCGCGGTCGAGGCCTTGATTCGGTGGCGACATCCGGAACTCGGGCAGATTTCCCCAGCGAAGTTTATCCCAATCGCCGAGGAAAGCGGACTGATCGTTTCGATCGGCAATTGGGTGTTGCGCGAGGCCTGCCGCCAGAACAAGGAATGGCAGAATGCCGGCCTACCGGCGATGACGGTCTCGGTGAACGTGTCGGCGCGCCAGTTCCGGCATAGGGACCTCGTTCTCGCCGTACAGGCCGCCTTGGACGACAGCGGCCTCGATCCGAAATATCTGGAGCTCGAGCTGACCGAAAGCCTCATCATGCCGGACATCAATGGCGCATTGTCGGTCATGAAAGAATTGCAGAAGCAGGGCGTGATGATGTCGATCGACGATTTTGGCACGGGATATTCGAGCCTGAGCGCGCTGAAGGCGCTGCCGGTCGCCCGGCTGAAGATCGACAAATCGTTCATCGACGATCTGGCCAGCGACGAGAATGATCGCGCCGTGGTCGGCGCCTTGATCTCGCTCGGTCAAAAGCTGGGCCTGCGGGTGATTGCCGAGGGCGTCGAAAGGGACGAGCAAATCGCCGTCCTGCGTGAGCACGGATGCGACGAGATCCAGGGCTATCGCTTTTCCCGCCCGCTGCCTCCCGACGAAGTCCCAGAAGTTGTTCAGCGGAGTTTGACCATATGAATGACCGGCTCGCCCGCCGGACGCGCCAGATTTCTCCAATCGCTTGGACTAAATGCTCGGAATGAGAGGAGTCGAACCTCCGGCCCGTCGTCCTGAACGACTAATGCTGGGCCGACTTTATGGGTCCGCCTATGTCCGAAATGAATGGTTCCTGTCCTTCGGGCTGTACAACGAGGCCGCGCGATCAAGCTTCGAGCGGTACTGGTTTGGGGAGCTGGAGGCGGCCATTGGCGGCCTATTCGCAGATGCGGTAATTTGGCGTCGCGCCGTGCAGGCCCGTATCGAAATGGAAATGGCTTTCGTGAGCCGGATCTGAACCGGGTCCAAGGACTGTCGTGAAGTATCCGCAGGCCGTCATCCGTAAAGCATGAAGGAGATCACGCTCCCCGGGATTGTCCGAAGCCTGTTGCTTCACATTGATGCGCCGTTTGTTGGCCAAAACAAATGACGCGATGTCGATTGCGTCCCCTTTCGCGTGCTCGCTGGGAACCGATCCGGGCTTGTCATACCGCGCTCGGCACGCGAAGCTCTGTCCCGCCTCGATTTCCGCCAATTTTTGCCCGGCATAGGCGAGAGTCAGCGGGGCCGCCACCTCGCGCACCCAGGCGCTGAACTGTCGCCCGAAGCTGCATAACATGGCGGGCTTGCCCGAGATGACGACGTCGCCGAAGGACGTCGCCACGGTCGCCAGCTTGATCGCCCCGGATATTTGGCAGCCGGCCTCGCTGACCGCGCGGGGTTGCTCGAACACGGCCTTTTTGGAGGCCAGGTCGGAAACGCATTCGCCATAGTCCGCGTCGCTCATGCCGTTTACCGACACAAGCGCCTTGTCTTTGGCGCTCGGACCGACTTGACCGAGGACCGACCCGGCCCCGCTTGCCTGGCAAAGGATTGATATCGAAATGAGAGCCGCCCTGGCCGCCGTCTCTCGCAAGCATCGCCGCCTCATCATCGTGGTCCCCTTGAAGGAGCTTGAGCGATAGTCCGGTCCGATTAGCGTTGGCGGCCGGATTCTGATTTGAGGTCTTCGGGGCCGGGCATGGACCGCGCCGTCGCGACTATAGGCGAGTCCTGATCCTCAAACCGCACGACCGCGCCGGGCCGCGTCATCGACGCCAAATCGACTGCATCCCAGTTCGTCAGCCGTACGCATCCGTGGGATTCCGTTTTGCTGACAGCGTCCGGTTGCGGCGTGCCGTGTATGCCATAGGAGGGCGCCGTGAGATCGATCCAAACCAGGCCGACCGGATTGTTTGGCCCCGGCTTAATCGTGAGTTTGTGTTTGGTCTTTACGCCCTTCCATGCGAATTTTGGATCATACACATAGGTCGGATTCCAATCGACGCGCCTGACTTTGAAATCGCCGCTTGGCGCGGGCTTTTCCTCGCTGCCGATCGTTGCAGGGAAAAACGCCAGGAGCCTGCCGTCCTTGCCGTACGCCCGAACATTATGGGCGGGTTTGTCCACCACGATTGTTTCCACCGTGGGACCTTCGCCTTTCGCCGAAACCGGCGGCTTCACTTCGACCGTGCGAGAGCCCGAGCGCAAAGGCAATGGCGGCACATTGGCCACGATTATCTCTGCGCCTGCCTGGCTGAAGTTCACTCGGGGATTGAGCCTGCGCAGCAGCGACTCGCTCATATGGAATTTTTCGGCAAGCTCCGCGACCGGCGTCGTGTAAGAAAGTCCGGGCAGCCGCGCCATCTCCTCGAGTTTAGTCGGTATTGTTTTTTCAAACGGGCCGGCGACATCCGCGGCCGAGATGACATAATACCGGAGGACGGGCTCGGCGGCGCCGCCGGAGGTCAGCGCGCTCCAGGTTGCAGCGTCGAGCTTGCCCGCGCCGCCAAGATTGTTCGCTTGCTGGAAGGCTTGCAGGGCGCGGCGATAATTATCCCCGTCTTGCCCGTCAATCTCGCCCGGCGAGAAGTGCGCCCGGTCGAGCAGCGCCTCGGCTTTTGCGATCAGCGGCGGAGCGGACTCCCTTTCCTCCGTCGGCGCTGCACGTTCGACCGTGGCCTCGGTTATTGCCTGGGGCGAAACATACGGCTTCTTGGGAACGGCGAGCGCCGCCGAAGTTAGGCCCGCAAGGGCGAGCGCGATAGACAGCCGGACCATAACCGTTCAACCGCCGAAAGGCCCATCTGTTCCTGCCCGATGACGAGCTCAAACGGCCGCTTTTCATGCCTCGCTATGCCGGAGTGTGGGCTTCCGGCCAGTCAGCTCAAAGGGGGCGTTCGCGTTAAGGCTCTGTGGCGTCCCCTGGGCCTACCCGAGCAGCAGGCTTTAATCAGTCCAGGGACAGAGGCGGGCGGCGTTTTCTCCGGCGATTCGTCCGAAAGCGACGCACTCGCTCAAATTGGCCCCGCTCTGAGGATAATTGACAAAGATCGATCCGAGTTCGCCCGCGCAGTAGAGGCGAGGAATCGCAGAGCCAGAGACGTGCAAGACTTGCCCATCCGCATTACGACGCGGACCGCCAAAGGTGTTGTTCAGTCCGGGCCATAAGGGAACAGCGTAGAACGGAGGCGTGTCGATTGGACTGATTGACGAAGCGGGCCGGCCAAGAGGGCAATCCGCTCCGTTGCGAGCTGCTTGATTGATGCTGTCAATCTCGTCGATAAGGTTATGAGCATCGACGTTGATTTCATGCGCCAGGGACGGGAGCGTTGCGCCGCTCCGAATCCAACCACGGTCGATCTCGGCGCTGTTGTCAGCGCTCCAGGAATACAAAGCCATAGGTCCGGCCGCCCCGAATTCGGTGAAGACGATTGGACCCGCTCGGCGGCGCTTTTCGTCGAAGACATAGTAGACGGGAATCCTCGGCCATGAGTTTGTCGACGTGTCGAATAGAACTGCATTCCAGAATTGAGAATATCCGATCAGTTCATTTTCGGCTTTGAAGCGGCGGCCGCGCCGGTCGACGGCGATGAAACTTCCTCGCGCGAAGTTTTCCTCGAAAGCGAGCGGGAAATCGGGGAACTTCATTTTAAACGAGCCGTTCATAACGGCCATGTGCCACAGGTCGGCGCCAATCGCCTGCGCCATGCGAAGCCCGTCGCCGGTATTCGAGGAGGCGCCGCCAACAGCGATGGGCGCAATCGGCAGGTAAGTCTTCAAAAGGACTTCGTTGTGCTCGAATCCGCCGCAGGCGAGAATGACGGCCCTCTTGGCCCGTACGAAGATTGCTCCGTGGGCGGCCTCAGCGCTGACGCCTATCACTTGACCGGTTTCGTCCTGGATCAGTCCCGAGGCGGGAGTTCCCCAAGCCAAGTTGATAGACCGCGTCATCACCGAGCGATGCAGGAGCGCGAACAGACCATCTCCGTACAACCGATCTCCGTTCGGTTCAGCGAGGTGATTGACCTGAACAGACGCAAGTCCTGGCCAATTGGCTCTGCGACCCGGATTTTCCATCGGCGCAAATCCGTTCGCGCCGAGCTTCATCAGCCACTCCTCATTGCTGACGGCGTAGCGAGCCCAGGCTCGCATGATCGCTTCGTCGACGTCTAACGTATCAGGCCTTTCAACGTTGACGCGGCCCGCTGTCTTCATGAGAGCGACGGCGGCAGGCTCGGTCTTTGGGAACAATATCGCCCCAAGCGACAATTGAGTGTTGGAAACGTGACTTGAGCCTTCCTGCTTCTCGAGAATAAGCGTTTCAGCGCCGAGATCGTGTGCGCTGATCGCTGCGACCGCGCCTGCGCCGCCATATCCGATGACAACGACATCGGCGCTTAGGTCCCACTGTCTCTGCATGATAGGCCTATCGGCGCTCTGAGAGCGGCCAGTCGTCTCCTTTCGGAGGCGACGCCATCTCGGTCGAACCTCGATTCCGAACGGCCAATATAGCCGAGATAGCGCTTGATTCCGAGGCTCGTTCAGGTTTTGCTTCGCAACTCCTCCGAAGGTGCAAGCATGACGAGAGCCGTAGCGTCGCCTTTCCGAGAACTCCTCGAACTGAGAGGGAGGACCGCTCTCGTGACCGGCGCTTCCGCCGGAATTGGTCGAGGCGTCGCTTGCCGTTTAGCAGAGGCTGGCGCGGCAGTCGCGCTGCATTACCGCGGCGGCAAGGAAAGCGCCTTGGCGGCGGCGCAAGAGATCCGAGACGCCGGCGGAAAGGCGATCGCGGTCAATGCCGAGTTGACGGATCCGGCTTCCGTCGAAGAGGCGGTTCGCCTGGCGACGGAGCAACTCGGCCCGATCGACATTCTCGTCAACAATGCCGCGCGGCAGACCCATGCCGGGTTCGAAGATATGGCGCTCGAAGAATGGCGCGAGATGCTCGCGGCCAATCTCGATGGCGTCTTTATCACGACAAAGCTCGTCACAGCACAGATGATAAAGCGCGGCGTCGGAGGCGCCGTCGTCAACATCGCCTCGATCGAAGGCCTGCAGCCGGCGCCGACTCATGGCCATTACGCGGTATCGAAGGCCGGACTGATCATGTTTACGCGCGCCGCCGCCCTTCAGTTCGGCCGCCACAATATTCGCGTCAACGCCGTATCGCCCGGCGTCATTTACCGCGACGGCATCGAGGCGGCTTGGCCGGAAGGCGTGAAGCGGTGGATGCAGGCAGCGCCGCTCGGCCGAATGGGCGAGAACGAGGACGTCGCGGACGCGGTGCTGTTTCTCGCCGCGCCGGCTTCGCGATGGATCACCGGCGCCAATCTGGTCGTCGACGGCGGCGTGACAGCGACTCCCTCATTCTGATGGGCGCAAAATGACCATTCTCGCTGATACGGCGCTTCGTGGAAGAACAATCCTCATTACCGGTGCGGCGAGAGGCATCGGCGCCGGTATTGTCGAGGCCGCCTTGGCGGCCGGAGCCGCTGTCGCGGTTGTGGATTTGGATGGCCGCTCGGCAGAAGAGACCGCTCGGCGGCTGGACCCGTCGGGCCGTCGTACATTAGCTGCTGCGGCGGATGTGTCGAACCCAGCGAGCCTTGCGCAAGCGGCGGAGCTCGCCGAAGCTCGCTTGGGCCCGCTGAGCGGCTGGGTCAACAATGCCGGCATCGTACAGATGATCGCCGCGAAAGATATTTCGCCAGAGGCCTGGCGCCGCGAGTTCGAGATCAATGTCGCGGGCGTCATGAACGGCGCTCAGGCCGCCTATCGCGCTTTCGCCGGCAGGGGCGGCGCGATCGTCAACATCGCGTCCAATGCCGGCAAGGTCGGCTTTCCGAATATGGCCGCGTACAACGCGACCAAGGCGGCGGTCATCAATCTCACCCGATCGCTGGCGCGCGAATGGGCCGCCGAGCGGATCAACGTCAATGCGGTTTGTCCGGGCAGCGTCGCAACGCCCATGCTGCGCGGCGTCGCCGACCGCCTCGCCGCGGAAACCGGCAGGAGCAGCGACGCCCTCTTCGCCGGCATGGTTCCCGCGCAACTCGGCCGTCATATTCAGCCGATCGAAGTCGGCCGCGTGGTCGTCTTCTTGTTGACCGGGGCGGCCGAAATCATCCGTGGACAGGCGATCAACATTGACGGCGGCGAGACCCCATATTGAGGCTCACGCGCGATTGGCTCCCGGCCAAGCCGGCATGTCGCCAGCATAGCGATTGAGCCCGATGTCGCGCAGCGTCGAGCGGCGATGAATCTCGGCGAAATACGGTTCGAAGACGCGATTCTTCTCCTCGATCCGGCTATGAGCGCCAAGATAAGCCGGAACGGCCTCGCGCGCTTCGCGTAGAATTTCGTTTTCGTCGATGCGCGTCAGTTTGCCGTCGCGCAGAACGATTTCGCCGTTGATCATGACCAGTTCGAGAGAGGATCCATTCTCGGCATAGACGAGATGCTTGCGCGGATCGTTCATCGGGGTGAAAACGACATTATCAGTCCTGAGCACGATGAGATCGGCGCGCTTGCCGACTTCCAAAGACCCTGTCTCTTCTTCCAGCATGGCGCTGCGCGCGCCGCCGATCGTTGCTGCGCGCATGATGTCCTCGGCGCCGAGCCAGCGCGAATAGTCCGGGCCCGAGACGGCGTGAACAAGCGCGGCGACGCGCATGACGTCAAAAATGCGCAACGTATCGTTGCTGGACGCGCCGTCGGTACCGAGCGCAATCGTTACGCCAGCGTCGAGCAGTCGCCGCAGCGGCGCGACGCCTGCGCCGAGCTTTTGGTTCGAAATCGCGTTATAGACGACGGAGCAGCGTGCGTCGCCCATCAGCGCGATATCGTCGTCGCTCACCCAGACGGAATGGGCGATGGTCACATTGCGGTTGAGAACGCCCAGATCCCGCAAGTAGCGGATGAGGGTCTTGCCGAAGAGCTCCGGCCCGGTGACCGCCTGGGTTTTCGTTTCCAGCACATGAGTATGGAAGGGAACGCGATGGCGCAAGGCCATCTCGCTGCAGGCCTCGAGGAGATCGACCGTGCAGCGTTGCGGCGCGGAAGGCGAGATCATGTAGCGCAGGCGGCCGGCTTTTCCGTCAAAGGCGGCGAAGGCGGCTTCGCAATAATCGGCATAGGCGGCGCCGGTGACCATCGCGCCGCCGGCGAGAAGCGCCTGCAACTCCACAGGCACGATTTCGCGCGCGAAGGGCAGCGTATCGAGAACCGGGATATTGATGATGGAATTGGTCACATTGGCGCGCAGGCCGGCCGCTTCATAGGCGGCGAACACCACGCCCAATCGCTCGATCGAAAGGACCGGCGGATCGAAAAAGCAGTCGCAAATGGTGGTGACGCCGCCTTTGATCGATTCGATCGCGACCAGCATGGAGCGCAAGTAAAGCAGTCGCTCCGGGATCGGCGGAGCCATGAGAAGCGGATAGGCGTAGAGAAGCCAGACTTCGAGCGGCATTTTCTCGTACCGCCCTTTGAAGAATTGCTCGCTCGAATGAAGGTGTCCGTTGACCAGGCCGGGCATTACGAGCCGATCGCGTCCGTCGATAAGACTCGCATCGCCTGTTGGGCCGAGGTTCGGGCCGATCGCGGCGATGCGCTCATCCTCGATGAGGACATCGCCGGTAAAGGGCTCATCGCCATGCGGCCCGCCCATGGCGAGGATGGTCGCGCCGCGAATGAGAGTCTTCATAGCGCGGCTTGCTCTGTCGGCTGATCGGCGAGGGGGATTGCAACTTTCACAGGATCTCTCCGACTGTCAGTCCAGTTTTCCCGGCGCGCCGCCCTCGCGCCAAGCGTAAAGCTCCCAAACCTCATCGTCAGGGCCCGCGAAATAGCAGCAATATGCATTCCAGGCGTAGTCCGCAGGGGGCGCCAGGAACGGCGTCCCCTTAGCCGAGAGCTCGTGATAGGCGGCGTCGAGTTCTTCAGGCGAAGGCAACTTTACGGCGATGCAGGCCTTGTGCGCGCCAGCGCCGCGCATGTTGGAAATGCGGACATGCCGGCTGATATGATTGATGTCCCAAAGCGCGAGCGTAAGGCCCGCGCCGGAGAAATCCGCGAAGCCCTCGGCCCGATGCGCGAGCTTGAAGCCAAGCTTGTCGACATAGAAACGGATCGAGCGTTCGAGGTCCGCACACAGAATGCAGACGTCGCTGATGGCGTAGCGCTGAGCGAAATCCATCCTTCTCCTCAATAATCGCGCAGTTCTCCGAAGGAGCTGGCCGCCTTGGCGCCGCCGCGAAAGCGCGCGCTGATCCAAATGCCGAGGACGGTCGCAAGATAGGGCAGGGCCAGGAGGAGATCGTTCGGCACCCGATCGCCGAAGGCGAGTTGAGCGCGGATGCCGATCGCCCCGACGATGGCAAAAAAGAGCGCGGCGGCGGCCGAGCCGATCGGGTGGCCCGCGCCGAAAATCACTGCCGAAAAAGCCATGAAGCCCCGTCCGGCGGTCATGCCGTAGGCGAAGATGGTCAGGCTGCCGAGCGCGAGCTCGGCGCCGCCAAGCGCGCACAGCACGCCACCGAGGCAAAGCGCAATCAGACGCATGCGAGCCGGGCTGACGCCGACGCTACGAGCCGCGAAGGGATGCTCGCCAGAGGCGGAAAGCTGAAGCCCGAACCGCGTGCGACGGAGAAGCGCCCATAGGCCGAACACGACGAAAGGCATAGCCGCGACAAGTACGGATAAGACGCCAAAATCGCCAAAGTACGGACCGAGCCGCGGCAGTCCATAGGGGGCGTTGACGGTCGCTTGGCTGCCATAGATCGCCTGCACGGCGAGATCGGTTCCGCCGAGACCTAAGCCCGTGAGGCCTAGACCGGCGATGATGGGATTGGCGCGCAGCCTTTCGACCACGAACCAGAGAAGCGCGGAAGCGAGGACGCACAGCGCAACCGCCAGGACCAACCCGAAAAGGAGCGACCCGGTTTGGACCAGGCCGAGGACCGCGGCGCAACAGCCGATGATCATCAACCCCTCGAGTCCGAGGTTCCAGACGCCCGCGCGCTGCGCCAGCACGCCCGCCATGGTCACATAGACGAGCGGCGTTCCATAACGGAGCGTGGCGATGACGAATTCCTCCATCATGCCCCTCTGATCATGCGACGCCGAGCCGTCAGCCAGCCGAGCCCGGGCGCCGCACGCGCGGTGATAAAGAGAGCTATGGCTGCGTTGATGATGTCGATGGCCGCGGCGGGCAATCCGGCGAGGACCGGCAAATAGAGGCTGGCTGACGCCAGCCCTCCAAAGAACACCGAGACAATCGCCGCGCCGGAAATTGAGAGGCCCGCGACGAGCGCGATCAGAATGGCGGTGAAGCCGTGCGCCGGCAGAAAGCCGCTGACCAGTCTGCCATTCGGTCCGAGCACTTCGATCGTTCCGGCGAGGCCCGCCAGAGCGCCGCCCAGCACGAAGCCGGCAATTCCGAGCCGCGACATCCGCGCCCCTTGCCAAACGACCATCGTCGAATTGCGGCCGGCGAGGCCGGCGAGAACGCCGAAGGCGGTGCGGTTGACCAGCACCCACATCAGAACGCCTACGACGACCGCCGCGCCGACAATCGTCGGCGACAAGCCGACTTCGCTGCTGATCCGGTAGGCCGCGGCGACGGGCCGGCTGGCCATGACCTGGCCCGTTCCAGACGGATCTTTCAAGACGCCGCCGGTCACATAAATGAGGATGAGGCCGGCGATAAAATTGCCCATCAGCGTCGTTATGACTTCGTCGGCGCCGGATCGCACGCGCAGCAGGCCTGGCCAAAGCGCCCAGACCGCCCCGCCGGCGACGCCGGCGATAAAGCAGAGCGGTACGACAAGCGCAGCGGGATAGCCGTTCAGGAAATCGACGACGAAGGTCGTGGCAATGGCGCCGATATAGAATTGCCCTTGCGCGCCGACGTTGAAATAGCCGCTGCGAAACGAAATGATGACGCCGGTCGCCGTGATGAAGAGCGGCATGGCCCAACGCAAGCTGCCTTCCCATGCGCCAGGATTGAGAAAAGCGCCGTCGGCGATGCTTTGGAACATTTCCGGCGCCGAATAGCCGGCGAATTCAAAAATGACGCCGCAGAGGGCGAGGGCCAGGACCACGAAAGCGAGCGCGCGGGCGACGGCCAAGAGGCTGTCTTTCATGTCAATGCGCTCCGGTCATTGCTGCGCCGACCTCGCCGAGACGATAGGGCGGCCGGAATTCCGCGACGATCCGTCCGGATAGCATGACGACGATTCGGTCGCAGATGTCGAAGAGTTCGTCGAGATCGGAGGAGATGATCAGCACGGCGCAGCCGCGGGCTCGCGCGTCGCGGAGCGCGCGCCAGACGAAGGCCGTCGCGCCGACGTCGAGGCCGCGCGTCGGTTGGGCGGCGATGATCAGCGAAGCATCCGCATCGATCTCGCGCGCCAAGATCAACTTCTGGGCGTTACCGCCGGAGAGCGAACCCGCGGCCTGCATCGTGGTGTGATAGCGGACGTCCCATTCTTTGAGTGAAGCATCGCAGGCGTTGCGGTACCAGGACGGATTGATCAGCCTGAGCGCAGGCCCGAGCAAAAGCTGGCGCGCCGACCAGTTCTCCCAGAGCGCGCTCGATAGGCTCAAACCTTCGCTGTTGCGCTCGAACGGTATGATGCGTAAGCCGCGCGCTCGACGCTCGCTGAGCGGCGTCTTGGTGACGTCCTTGCCTTCAAGGAGGATCTGGCCCGACCGCGCCTCGACCAGATTGGCCAAAACGCGGACGAGCGTGCGTTGGCCATTGCCTTCGACGCCGGCGACGCCGACGATCTCGCCTCGCCCAATGCGTAGGCTCACTTCTTCCAGACCGGGCCCCTCGGAATCGGCCCGAGTGACCACGCGCTGCATCGCCAGAACAGGCGCAGCGTTGATTGCAGCCGCCGGGGCGGCGCCGGCAAGCGCATCGCCCGCGGTCGCGCCGACAAGCGCGGCCTCATCCGCGGCGATCTCCTTCTCCGCCTGCACGCCGATAATCGAGGCGGAAAGCCGCCGCGCATTCGTCGCGCCGACTGCGATTGGACCTTCCACCAGTCGGCCGCCGCGCAGAACGCTGACCGTATCGGCGACGCCGAGCACTTCGCGGATTTTATGGAGGATGAGAATAACGGTGACGCCGCTCGCCTTCAGGCCTTTCAAACGCTCGAACAGCTTCTCGATTCCGCTCGGCGAAAGAACGGCCGTCGGCTCGTCCAGGATCAAGACTTTGGCGTCGGCGACCAGCGCGCGTGCAATCTCCACGCCCTGCTGGGCCTCGACCGGCAGGTCGCGGATGCGATCGCGTAAGCCGGCGCGCACACCCAGGTTTTCAAGATGTTTTTGCCAGCGCTTTTCGAGCCCGCGGCGAGAAAAGACCGGTCGGCCGCGCTCCGCGCCGAACTCCATGGACTCGGCGACGGTGAACGAGGGCGGCAGGGCGAAGCTCTGGTGCACCAATTCGACGCCCGCCGCGCGCGCCTGGCCGACATTTCCGGTTGGGATTTCGCGGCCGCCGATCGCGAGCGTTCCTGAAACAGGCTTGACGATCCCGGCCGCGACGCGCGCGAACGTCGTCTTGCCCGCGCCGTTTTGTCCGACGACGGCGTGAATCAGTTTCGGAGCAAAAGCGAGGCTCACGCCGACCAGCGCGGCGACCTCGCCGTATTGTACGGAGATGTCGCGACATTGCAGCGCGAAAGCCGTCGGCGCTTCAGCGAGCATCGCCTTGGTCACGGTCGCCTCATCGCTGTCTCGCTGCTCTCGCGCAGACGGATATGGCCCCAACGCCTTCATCCCGCTCCAGGCGGCTCCTGCGGACCGGCCTCTCCATGGCCGGCCCGCGTGCTACACTTCCGCCTAAAGCTTCGTGTCGAACGGCGGCTTCAGTGCGCCGGAGATGATGTCCGCTCTAGCCTTTTCGATATCCGGCCAAACGGATTTCGCTTTCTCGACGAGGTCTTTGGGACCTTGCTCCTGCCAGACCGGCGAAAGCACGAAATCGATCACGCCGGTGCCGAGCCCGGTCGCGAGATGGCCTCCTTTGAAGTCCGGCCCCAACGCTTTCGACACCTCGTTGTAGAGGGACTGACCGAAGTCTAGCTGCACAAGCGCGGCCACCGTCTTCGGCCCCACCTTGTATTGGGCCGGCGAGATCGCGCTCACCATCCGATCTTGGCCCTCGTTGGCCGCTTGGATGATGCCGGTATCGGTCGCCGCCGAGTCCGTCTGAATGTAGTCGATGCCGCTCTGGTACATCTGGCTGGCGATCTCGTGCCCCTTGGCCGGGTCCTGGAACGATCCGGCGAATGCGTGCGTGAACGTCGCATTGGGATTGACGGAGGCAATGGCGGCTTTCAGCGCGTTCACGTCGGCGTTGAGCGGCGGCAGGCTGACGCCGCCGATATAGCCGATCTTGCCGGTCTTCGAGACCTTCGCCGCGAACAGTCCGGAAAGATAGCAGCCGAGATAGTAATCGTAAGAGACAGTCTCGAAGTTAGGGATCGGCGGCTCGATAGGATCGCCAAAAATCTGAATCCATTTGGTCTTGGGGTATTTGGGGGCCAGCGCCTTTATCGGCTCGGCGACTTCATTGAACGTCGCGGCGATGACCGCGGCGCCGGCGTCGGCGAGGCTCTTGAAGATCGTCCCGTAAGTCGCGGCGTCCTGCGCATAAATGGTGCGGATCGGGAATTTCTTCTCAGCCGACAGCTTCTTCAGCGCGCTGATCATGGAATCGATGGGTCCGTTATCGCCCGCCGCCTGGGTATGGACGAGAGCGACCAGACCGCTGTCCGCCGCCGCAGCAATTTCCGATTGGAAAAGAGCGCCGGCGCCGGCCAGCGTGGTCGCGCCCAACGACGTTTGCAGGAAGGTTCTGCGCGATAGGCCGTACCTCGTTCTTTCGTGATCAGACTTGTTTGTCATGACGCTCTCCCTCTCCGCTGCGCGACTGCGCAGACCACACATAGTCCGTATTGAGCTTCGTCCCAATCGTCGGCGCGAAGGCCGCGCCGCGCTTCGTCGCTGTCGGGAACCGGCGATCTCGGCGCATGCCCGGGACGATCGATCGCATTCGCGTAACCCGGTTTCTTGCTACAGCCAACGATGCCGTATCCTGACGAAAGCGTCAACTTTTTGGCTGACGCGAAGCGGCGCTTTCGGTCGGACTAAGCTCGCCGGACGATACGCTCCCGCACGATAGGTCCTGACGCCCCGGCCGGCGCCGAAGCGATTTGAACCGCTGCACGGATGCGCTTAGCGGCGAGTTCGAAGCTCGGTTCGTCGCGCGCGTGAACCATGCAAAGCGGATTCGTATTGTCGACCGGGTCGCCAACCTGCGCAAAGCCGGTCAGGCCGACGGCGAGGTCAATGGCGTCGTCGGGCCGCGTGCGCCCGCCGCCCAGCGCGACCAGCGTCAGGCCAATCTCCTTGGCGTTCATGCCGGCGAGGAATCCCCGTTGCTCGGCGAAGACGGCGCGGACCACCGGCGCAGCGGGCAAATAGCGCGCAGCCTTTTCGAGGAAGTCGCTCGGCCCGCCCAACGCCTCGACCATGCGCGCAAAGCGCTCCGCCGCGCCGCCATTGTCGAGCATAGCGGCGGCGCGATTGCCGGCGACGGCGACTTCGGCCTCGATCCCGGCGAGGACGACCATTTCGGCGGTCAAGGCGAGGACGAGGTCGAGAACTCGCGGATCGCGATGCTTACCGGTAAGGAAATCGACCGCTTCGATCACCCCGACGGCGTTTCCAACGGCCGTCCCGAGCACCGAATCAAGATCGGTCACGAGCATCACGCTTGATGCGCCGGCGCGGGCCGAAACTTCGGCCATGCTGTTCGCAAGCCGTCTGGCGTCGTCGAGAGACGCCATGTAGGCGCCGGAGCCCGAGCCGACGGAAATGACCAGGCCGCGCGGCGCCGAAGCGAGCTTCTTCGAGAGAATGGAGCCCGTGATGAGCGGAACGCTTTCCACAGTCGCGGTCACGTCGCGCACATAGAAAAGCTTGCGATCCGCCGGAGCAAGATCAAGCGTCGGGCCGATTATCGCGCCGCCGACCTCGCGCACGGTCCGCATGAAAAGGTCCGGCGGAGGCGCCGTCTGGTAGCCGGGAATGGCGTCGAGCATGTCGACCTCGCCGGCGCAGTAATCGAGGCCTCGGCCGGAAAGATTGGGGACCAGCACGCCGCAGGCGGCCGCCAGAGGAACGACCAACAAGGTGATTTTCTCATCCCCGACGCCGCCGGAGGAGTGTTTGTCAATGAGACGAGCTTGGTTCGCCCCGAGCCCGGTCCAGTCGAGCACGCGACCGGAATCGCGCATCGCCAGCGTCAGCGCGGCGGTCTCGTCGATGGTCATTCCGTTGAGATAAGTCGCCATGAGAAAGGCGCCGATCTGACCTTCAGACACGTCGCCGCTCGTCGCGGCGTTGATGAAGGCCGCTATTTCGGCGTCGCTCAGGGCGACGCGGTCGCGCTTCTTGCGGATGATTTCCTGTGGCGGCATGGTCGTTCGCCTCTAAAGTTTCAGCCGGTCGCCTGCAGGACCATGTCCGCGGCCTTCTCGCCGATCATGATTGTCGGCGCATTGGTGTTGCCGCTCGAAATAATCGGCATGATCGAGGCGTCGGCGACCCGCAATCCTTCGAGCCCGCGCACTTTCAGCTTTTCGTCGACGACCGCCATAGGATCGTGACCCATCTTGCAAGTCCCAACCGGATGCAGGGTCGTGCCGCTCGCGCCTTTGAGCCAATGACGCAAATCGGAGTCGGTGCGAAGCGCCGGGCCGGGCGCAAGCTCCTTGCCGAGGACGCCGGCGAAGGCCTTTTGCGCCATCACGTCGCGCAACATTCTGACCCCGGCGATCGTCGTTTGCTTGTCGAATTCCGTACCGAGATAGTTGGCGAATATCCGAGGCGGGTCCTCCGCCTTGGCCGAGCGCAGCATGATCGCGCCGCGACTCTCAGGATTGAGCGGGCCGACCCGGATCGTGACGCCGTGATTATCTTCGACTCTCGCCTTATCGAAGAGTTTGGGCCAGTGGAGATTGGCGGTTTTCTCCAAGGCCGGCATGAAATGAGCCTGGATGTCGGGCGATTCCAGGCCGGGTCGAGATTTCAGAAACGCGCCGCCTTCATAGGGAAAGGTCGTCGCCACGCCCTCGCCGAACAGGAAACCGCGCAGGAGCGCGGGAACGAGTCGATCGACGCGCAAGTCGCTGTAGAGCGTTATCGGCTTGACGACTTGGTAAACCAGGCAGACGTCGACATGGTCTTGCAGATTCTTGCCGACGCCGGGCAGATGGCAGGCGAGCTTTATTCCGTGCGCCGCAAGCTCGTCCGCGTCGCCCACGCCGGACAGCATAAGTATCTGGGGCGAGTTGACCGCGCCCGCCGAAAGAATGATTTCTCGGTCGGCGCGCGCGCGAAGGCTCCGCCCGCCTTGCGTATATTCCACCGCGACCGCTCTGCCGCCCTCGACGACGATTCTTTGGGTCAATGCATGCGTGGCGATGGCGAGATTCGGCCGATCGAGGATGGGGTGAAGGAAGGCTTTCGACGCGCTGCAGCGCTTGCCGTCGCGAATCGTGAAATCGTAGCGCCCGAATCCTTCCTGCTCTTCGCCGTTGAAATCGTCGTTGACTGGATGGCCTGCCTGCCGGCCGGCTTCGACGAAGAGCTCGAAGAGCGGGTTCTTGCCGCGCGCTCGGCAAACGGTCAGCGATCCTTCCGCGCCGTGAAAGGCGTCGCGCCTCTCGACATGGCCCTCGGATTTGCGGAAATAGGGCAGGATTTCCGAATAGCTCCAACCAGACAAGCCGAGCTGCGACCAGCGGTCATAATCGCGACGGTTGCCGCGCACATAGATCATGCCATTGATGGTCGACGAGCCGCCCAAGACCTTGCCGCGCGGCCAATAGATACGTCGCCCGTTCAGCCCTGGTTCTGGCTCGGTTTTGTATTGCCAATTGTAGATGCGCGAATGCATGAGCTTGCCCATGAGCATGGGCAATTGTACGAGCGGGTGACGATCCGGTCCGCCGGCTTCTATCAACAGAACGCTCCGCCGCGGCTCGGCCGAGAGGCGATTGGCGATGACGCAGCCAGCCGATCCGGCGCCGATGACGATATAGTCGAAGACGTTCTTCTCCATCACGCCGCTACCATGAAACGACGCCTGCGTTCATTGCGGCGAGGCGCTGATTGGCGAGGGCGAAGGGATTGGGCCGGGCGAGGACGGCGTCGCCGCGCGCAGGATGCTCTCGCAGGATGCACGCGACGTCGCCTCGCGGCGTCCCGCTTTCTTGGTTTTGCCCAATCCCGCTTGCGGCCAGAATCTCCGCCGCCTGGCGGCCGAAGCCGATGAAAACGATCGGCGCGCCGCGGCTGGCGAGGAAACGGGAGACTGCGACGATGAAGGGCCGCCAGAGCGGAAAATGGCCACGAGTCTGGTGCGGATCGCCGTCCACGGAGAAGCGGCTGAGGGTCAACGCCGAATTCAGAAGAAGCACGCCTTGGCCGACCCATCGATCGGCGATCGCCGAAGCCGGCTCGATCGGGAAGGCGCCCGTTTCGATTTCGTCGCGAAGGCGCGGCCATTCGGCGATCGAGCGAGCATAGGCGTCGTCGCCCGATCGCGCCGCCGCAATGAGAAGCATGAAAGTCCTGACGCTAACCGAGAACATCTTCTCGAGCTCGCGCCATTCCGCGACGTTGCCGGCTTCGAATGCTCGGCCGGTCGAAAAGGCGCCGCAGGGATAGGGATCTTGCCCGAGCACGACCACCCTCACGTCTTTCGGCGCGAGGTCATCGAAGGCGCGAAAGATATGCGCAGCTCTTGGCGCGCCCGGATAATGTTTGCCCCTGCGCGCGGGAAAAACCGGCTCCCACGGCTCCAGCGTCAGTCCCGGATCCACGGCTTCGAAGCCGAGGTCTGAACATCCGCACGCCTCGCGCCACGCTGGATCGAGATCGCCTCGCCAGCCGGCGAGGATTTCGCGCATTGCGTCTCTGAGTAAGACCGCCATAGGTTGAAACCAGGCCGCGGCGTTCTTCCAAAGCTATCCAAAACCTGACCAAACCGTCAACTTTTTTCTTGCCTTCCGGAAACGAGGCTGAACCGACTATTTTCCGTGAGCGGCAATTCAAGTATTTTTTCTCAGGCAATGACGGAGATTCGGCGATTCCGCCGAACGCGGACCAAAGGAAAATCGGGCTCGTTCGATGACGGTAGTTGAGGAAAGGCCGAAGCAGGAGACGCGCGCCCGCCGCGTTCGCGAGCGCAACCGCCAGAGAATTCTCGATGCGTCGATCGAAATCTTCGCTCGTAAAGGGTTCGACGGCGCCAGCATCGCGGAAATTGCGGAGCGCTCCGGACTGCCAAAGGCGAACGTATACTACTATTTCCCAAGCAAGGAGGATATCTACTCGACCATCATCGACAATTTGATTGCGGAATGGGACGCCGCTCTCGAGCATATCGACATCGATCGAGATCCCGCCGACGCTTTGGCGGGCTATATTCGCGCCAAAATGGAGTTTTCGTACAAGCGAACCGCCCAATCCAAGATGTTCGCCAACGAAATTGTGCATGGCGGCCGCTTCCTGTCGCGCGCCAACCGATCGCATATGCGCGCGATCACCATTGAAAAGGGAAAAATATTCGAGGCTTGGGCGAGAGCCGGCAAGATGGATCGGCTCGATCCTACGCACGTGTTCATACTGCTTTGGGGCTCCACCCAGTTCTATGCCGACTTTGACGCCATGGTGGAGAGCATGTTGAATACAGGCCGCCTGACGCGCGAGCAGTTCAACGTCGCCACCGAGACGATCGTCCATATCGTCTTGAAAGGTTGCGGCGTCCGGAGCGGCGCAAGGCCTTCAGCGGGGCGCCCCAACTCTCACGGCAGCCGCGCCAGCCGTTCAGTGAGGAGCGCGTAAAAGGCGTCCGCGTCCACTTCGCGGAGGAATAGGGCGTTTGGAGGACGGTCTGTCACCCTCCACCAATCGACCACCGACATGCCCGTCGTGTAAGTTCCTGCTGTTTCAATCACGACGTTCACGTTGCGGCCGCCAAACAGCTCCGGCTTTAGAAGATAGGCGATGGCGCATGGGTCGTGGAGCGGCGCGCCCGGCCAGCCATATTTGGCCAAATCGAATGCTTCCGAGTACGAGAGCATGTCAGCGGCGGCGGTGGCGCATCTGCGCCCCGTCGCCCTCAAAGCGGCAAGCCTCGCGGGCGTACTGAGGCACTGGTGCGTGACATCCATCGACGCCATTGTCAGAGGTACGCCGCTCGACAGCACCACGTCGGCAGCTTCAGGGTCGACATATTCGTTGAAAGCTGCAGCCGGCGTAATGTTCCCGTTCTCCGACCATGTGCCGAGGATCGAAACCATCTCTCGGATGCGCGGCGCGATATCGGGTGCTTCGACGAGCGCCATGCCGATATTGGTGAGCGGGCCAAGCGTGACGATCGTAATCGAGCCCGATTCGGCGGCGCGAAGGGTCTCAATCAAATATTGGACGCCATGCATGCTCTGGACGGGCATTGTGGCCGGCGGAAGCTTGGGCCCATCGAGTCCTGTGGGTCCGTGAACGTGTTCGGCGGTGACCAGTCGCCGTCTCATCGGTCTAGCGCATCCCGCGTAAAGCGGCACGTCGGTCCGTCCTGCGAGCTCGAGCACTTGTCGCGCATTGTTGGTCGTGTTGGCCAGAGGGACGTTGCCCGCCACCGTTACGACAGCCAAAACGTCCAGCTCCTCCGGCGAGGCGAATGCGAGCAGAAGGGCCACCGCATCGTCCTGGCCGGGATCGGTATCGATGATGATTTTTCGCGTCATGCGCGCAATGTCCGTGTTTTTCCGCCTTGCCGCAAGCGATCGAACATGATCGCCGCGAGAGTTCGTAACTGCGCCTGCCGCGCGCCGAACGTGGCCCGGGAATCAAGCGCTCGCATAAATTCGACCGTTCGTGGGCGGGCGCGAACCGGCTGTTGGAAAGAGCCGCGATCGATCGCGGCCTTGGAAAACTGCGCCATCCAAACCATGCGGACGGCAATCGACAGCATTCGTCACCAGGAGATTCCTGAAGGCGCATGTATGCGTTCGAGCCTCGCTATCGCAGAATTGCTAGGGATCAGCCGCAACACGGCAAAACTGGAGATTGAGGGTTTAGTAGAACAGCGGTCCTTCGCTCTCATGAAACCGACCCCGATTTTGGGACCAGAGTCTAGGTTTGGAGATTGGCCGCTCCGTTTGATGGACGAAGCGAAGCATGACGAACAAGACGAGACGCAGATCGACGCGGCGCATCGACGAATTGTTCACGGCGCGGCCGTTCCTGGGCTCGCGCCGGATTGCGGCATGCTGCGCGGCGACGGCTTGCGGATCAACCGCGAACGCGTTCAGCGGCTGAATGGGGATCGCCGCACACTCTCCCAAGCCGCGGATCAGCCAGCCGCCGCGCCGGGCCACAAGATTTATTCCCTATCTGCTGCGCGCCTGTCGCTCGGGCGCGCAGTTCGCAGCGCGGACTTCGCCTGCGCGCTGGAAAAGGCGGGCGTGGCGATCTCGCTGGACGGGCGCGGCGGCTGGATGGACAACCTGCTCATCGAGCGGCCGTGGGGGCGCTTCGCGGGGTCATTCAGCCGATCGTCAGCGGGGTATTCACGTCGCCCCAGCGGACAACTTTTAACTTTCCCGCCGGCGTGCGCCGCGGGGTTTATTCCCAGGTGAGCAGGCCACCCCTTTTTTACACTTAGGCCTGCTTTTCATTGAAGAAAAATGGTCGGAGTGAGAGGATTCGAACCTCCGGCCCCCTCGTCCCGAACGAGGTGCGCTACCAGGCTGCGCTACACTCCGACGGCGTCTCGACCGACGCAGCGGCCTTATAGACGCGGCCCCCAATCGGCGCAAGCGTTGCGAAAAAGCCCATGCGCGATCACAAACTCGCGAGCTCGAGGGGCGGGGAGGGAGAGGCCGCGTCGATATTCCTTTGACGCCCTTTTCCTAAAGCCGTCGCCATGAACAGTTTTTCGGACCGTAAGGCGAAATTGTGTCTTCAAGGACGCAGTTCCGACAAATCTCGGCCCTGCGCCCCTGGGACTTGGTCGAACCGGCTACCAAGGCGTCGCTGTTTTTGCCATAGTGCGATGCGGAAAACGTTGGAAGAGCGATGCGATTCCCACGCGTTCCGTCTGCGCATCTGGCGGGTTTGGGGCTGCCGTTTGGCGAAATCCGCCCGGCAAGCTTCAGTTAACGGTTACGATTTATGGTAACCAAAAGCTAAACGGGGCAAACGGGAAGGCTATGAGATATCTGGGCATTTGCGCGTTGTTGATGGCCGGCGCGGCGTTGGGGGGGTGCCAATCGATAATGCCGCCGACAGTGCTCGGCACAATCCCCGATCCAAAATTGTCGGCGCGCGATCAAGAGATGATGGCGCTCGCGCCGGCCTTGGAATCGCAACTTCCCTATCAGCGCTATCTCGTCGTGAACACGACCGGCGAGCCGCCGGGCACCATCGTCGTCGATACGCCGAACAAGAAACTCTATTTCACGCTCAAGGACGGCAAGGCGATCCAATATCCGGTGGCGACCGGCGCCGAGGCCTATGGTTGGACCGGCGTCGCTCGCGTCGGTCGCATGGTTGAATGGCCGAGCTGGATGCCGACCAACTCGATCATGGAGCGCTGGCCGGAATTCCAGGTCTATCGCCAGCACGGTCCGCTCGCCGGCGCTTACGACAATCCGCTCAGCGCCCGCGCGCTCTATGTCTATGAAGGCGATCGCGACACGCTCTATCGCATCCACGGCACTAACGAGCCGGACGAGATCGGCCACGCGGTTTCCTCGGGCTGCATTCGCATGCGCGATCTCGACGTGATCGACCTTTACAATCGGGTGCATGTCGGCACCAAGATCGTCGTCAAGTAACCGACGCTTCCCCCATCATTCATATGCGCCGCTGCTTGCAGCGGCGCATATTTGTCTCGCGGGCCGCTTGGCTGGGCCGCGACCAGGCCTTACTCTCGACGCCTCCAAACGGATCCCAAGCCTTGAAGGAGCCGACATGATTTCTCCGATCAAAACGCTCGTCACGATCACGGCCAGCAGCACTGGCGGTCGCAACGGCCACAGCGCGACGGAAGACGGGATCGTCAGCGTCGACCTCTCCGTGCCGAAGGCGATGGGCGGGCCAGGCAAGCCTGGGACGGCGACGCCGGAGCATCTTTTTGCGGCCGGCTATGCGGCCTGTTTCGGCGGCGCGCTCGACTTCGTCGCCAAGAGCCATAAGAAGGACGCGAGCAAGGCGACCACGACCTGCTCGGTCTCGATCGGCCCGCGCGAGGCCGGCGGCTTCGGCCTCGCAGTGAAGCTGCATGTCGTCGACCGCAGCCTGCCGACGGCCGAACTGCAGGCGCTCGCCAATGAGGCGCACGAGAAAATTTGCCCCTATTCGCATGCGACGCGGGACAATGTCGCGGTCGAGGTGACGGTCGAAGGCGCCTAAGCCCTAGACGCTTTGACGCGCTCCGGCGCCGACCAATGTCGCCAAGACCACCTCGGGCGGGCGCAAGAAGCGGACGGGCGCGAGCGACTCGCCCAGTCCGCCCGAGACGATCAGGCGGCGCGGCCCTTCCTCGTAGCAGCCATAGATGTATTTGCGATGCGTCCGCGACGTGAACGGCGCGCCGACGAACGGGATATAGACTTGGCCGCCATGCGTATGACCGCAAAGCGTCAGGGCGATGCGGTCGGGCACGCGCGGGAAAATATAGGGCTCGTGAGCCAGCAGGACCGCCGGCGCGTCATCATTGATCTCGCGGAGCGAGCCTGCGAGATCGTCGGCGCTGCGCGTCTCGCCGCCGACGCGGCGAAAGGCGAGCTGGTCGGCGAGGCCGATCAGCCAGAATGGCTTGCCGTTTTGCGATAGCCGCAGCGCCTCGTTCTCGAGGACCGGGACTCCCGCCTCGGCGAGCGCCTTGCGAACGCTCCTGCCGTAATCGGGCGGATCGCTCGGAATGGCCGCCGTCCACCAATCATGGTTGCCGAGCACGGAATAGACGCCGAGCGGCGCTTCGAGCCGCGCCAGTTCGGCGGCCCAAGCGCCAGGCGCGACATAGCCGGTGACGAAGCGATGGTTGCCGACGAAATCGCCGAGCAGGACGATCAGGTCAGGCTTTTGCGCATTGGCGAGATCGACGATCGAGGCGACGCGCTCGGCCGGCATCCATGGCTCGCAGGCATGGATATCGGCGATGATCGCGATTTTCAGGATCAGATCGTCAGGCCAGCCGGGCGGCGAGACTGTATAGGGCGTTAATTCGAGGCGGAGCCCGGCTTCGACGACGGTCGAATAGCCGCCCAGGGCGAAAAAGCCGCCGGTCACGCTGGCGGCGCCCTGCAGAAATCGCCGCCTGTTCAGCACAATCATCCGCTGCGCCCAATTCTCGCTGGCGCCCCTGTCATGGCTCCTCTTAGTCGGCGCGCCCTCAAGCCGCAAGGCCACGCCGCGCCCGCAACAGGGCGGCGCCGCGTTCGATCGCCGCCGCGGTCTCGAAATCCATGGCGCGGGCCGGCAATTGCAGTTCGGCGGCGACCGCGGCGAGGCCGACGTCGCGATAAAGGCGCGAGAGCAGCCGGCTCGAGCCGGCGCGTTGGGCGATGGCGGAAGGCTCAATGGACGACCGCCGGAGGTTTTCCTCCGCATTCTCGGCGGGAACGCTGCTCATGACGCTTACTCCTCGTCGCGCCTCGGGCGCGGAACGCAAACTCGCCGCCGCGGCCTTTGGAGCCGAGCGGCGGCTCAGATTGAAGAGATCGGGTTAAGAGGCGATTAATACTTGGCGGCGGCGGGCTCGCCGGCGACGCCGTCATTCCGCGAGGCGAAGCAACGAAGCATCCTTGATAGAACTCGGCTGTGCGAATGGTTTTGCGCTTGGCTCGCAGCGACGGACGGGGTTCGAGAGAAAGGGCGCGCTTACAGCCCGTGCGGATTTTCGACTCGCGGCCAGATCTCGCGGCTGAGCTTCTTGTATTTCGTCTCGCGCGGATGGGACGGGTAGGGCGCGCCGGCGTCGATATAGATGATCTCCTCGGCGATCGGCGCGAAGCCGGCGTAGAAATGATTGGTCGACTTGACCAGCAGGATCGATTTGCTCGTCGGGTTGAGGCCGAGATTGGAAAAAATGTCCGGCTCGAAAGTCTGGGTGCGGTTCGTGTTGAGAATGACCTCGATCGTCGTCCCGTCGAGGCGCACGAGGGCGGCGGGGCCGAGCGTGACGCGGCTCGCGCCGAAACTCTGCCAGGATTCGGACGTCGCCTTGATCACCTCGACCATGGCGTCGATCGGCGCGCCGCCGTCCGGCCCCGCCTTGCCGCCGAAGCGGAGCTGGATCTTGGCGCCGTGGCCGGCGGCCAGGCAGAACGAGACCGCGATCGGATCCCAGATCGTCGCGACCGCGACATTGTCGACGCCGCGTTCCAACATGCGGCGCAGGATCAGGGTGCCGTCGCCGGCGACGCCGCCGCCGGGATTGTCCCAGACATCGGCGACGACGACCGGCTTGCCGGTTCTCCTCGCCGCCGCCGCGAGCGCCGCGTCGAGCCCGGCGTCGACGCCGAGCATCGGCATGGCCGTGCGCCCGCGCATCGCGAAGACCTCCAGGCCGAGCGTACGGGCAAGCGCGGCGGCCTTGCTCTCGTCGCCGTCGGCGACGACCAGGACTTGCGTTCCCATCTCGGGCACGTCGCCGGCCATGAAGCCGTGAATGAGCGAGACGGAGAGGATTCCGTCCTTGCCTTGCAAGGCGCGGAGCCGGTCGACGAAGCTGCGCATCGGCTCGCGGCTGGTCGGAAAGACGTCGATCATGCGGCAATCGAAGGCCGCCATAACCGGGCGAATCTCGCCGCGCAAGGCGCGCAGCGCCAGATCGACGACATGCTCGGCGCGCTCGACGAAGTCGGTATGCGGAAATTCGAGGAAGGCGGCGAGGAGATCGGCGTTGGCGAGGCGCTTTTTGGTCAAATGACTGTGCGGGTCGAGCTCCGAGGCGATGAGGACTTTGGGCCCGACAATGGCGCGGATGCGCTCCAGCAAATCGCCTTCGCAATCGTCATATCCTTGCGCGACCATGGCGCCATGCAGGCCGAGGATCACGCCGTCGACCGGCTGGGCGGCGCGCAGCTGATCGAGAATTTCGTCGCGCAGCTCCTCGTAGGCGCGGCGCTGCAACAAACCGCCCGGCTCGGCCCAGGCGGCCGTACCTTCGATCAACGTAATGCCTTCTGCGGCGGCGCGCCGGCGCAAGACGACGATCGGGGCGGAGCAAAGCGTCGGCGTCGGCGGATGCTGGCCCGGTCCGGCATAGAACGCCGTATCGAAACTCGCCCGGTCGGTCGGCACGGGCGAGAACGTATTGGTTTCCGTCGCGAGCGATGCGGTGAAAATGCGCATTTTTCGACTGACCGGTTAGGGCTCAAAGCGGCTTATAAGCGATAGCCTCGACCTCGATCTTGATGTCGATCATCAGCCGCGCCTCCAAGGTCGTGCGCGCCGGCGGATTGTTGGGAAAGTAGGTCGCGTAGGTCTGGTTGAAGGCGCGAAAATCGCGAGCGTCTGACAGGATGACGGTCGTCTTGATCACGTCCGCCAAATCCGCGCCGGCGAGCGCCAGCGCCGCCTTGATATTCGCCATGACTTGGCGCGTCTGCGCCTCGATTCCGCCCGGGACGACCGCGCCGTCGGCGCCGACCGGAACCTGGCCCGAGACATAGATGAAGTCGCCGGCGCGGACAGCCGGCGAGAGCGGAACCTCGGCGGCGCCGAAATGCTGTCGCGTCATGGTCTTCCATCCCCCATTCACTTGACGGCCCCGAGCGCCAGGCCTCGCACGAGATAGCGCTGCAGCCAGGCGAACAGCGCGGCGACCGGAACCGAAGCGGCGAAAGCAGCGGCCATCACATACTGCCAGTCGACGGTGTAGCGGCCTGCGACCAGCGAGAAGACGCGGATCGGCAGCGTGTAATTCTCCTCGCGTCGCAGCATGGTCAGGGCGATGACGAATTCGTTCCAGGCGCCGATGAAGGCGAAGATCGCCGTCACCGCGATCGCCGGGGCGGCGAGCGGCAAAAATACAACGACGAGCGTCCGAAATCGCCCCGCGCCTTCGAGCCAGGCCGCCTCTTCGAGATCGCGCGAAATCGTCGAAAAGTAGCTCTGCAGCATCCAAACGCAGAAGGCGATGTTGAAGGCGGCGTAGATCACGACCAGCGTGCTCAAATTGTCGATCATGCCGAGATTGGCGACCAGGCGAAAAAGACCGATCACCAGCACGATCGGCGACAGCATCTGCGAGACGAGCAGGAATTGGCTGAAGGCGCCGCGGCCGAGGAAACGGAAACGGCTGAGCGCATAAGCGGCGGGGATCGAAACGATGACCGCGCCGAGCGTCGTCATCCCTGAAACGTACAGCGAATTGGCCAAAGCCGGCGCGAAGCCGGACGTCTGCCACATTTCCGGAAAGTTGCGCCAGCGCCATTCGCTTGGCCACCAGGTCGGATTGTGGACCTCGGTCGGGGCCTTGAAGGCGGTGATGATCATCACCGCATAGGGGAACAAGATCGCAACGACAATCGGCGAGAGCAGCGCCCATAACAGGAGCGAACGAAGCAACTTCCGGCGGTTCATGCCGCGGCCTCCTCGCGCATCGCGAGCCGCACGTAAAGTATGGTGAAAGCGAGCAGGATCGCGAACATGATCAAAGACACCGCCGCGGCGTCGCCGAGACGCCCGACGCGAAAACCGAGCTTATAGAGGTACGTCACCAGGATGTCGGTCGAATTGGCCGGGCCGCCTTGGGTCGTCGCCCAGATGATCGGGAACGAGTTGAACACATAGATCGTATTCAGCACGAAAGCGATATTGATGAACGGTCTGAGCAACGGGAAGGTGATCAGCCGGAACTGGTCCCATCGGCCGGCCCCTTCGATTGCGGCGGCGTCGTAGAGGTCGTCCGGCACGGACGACAACCCGCCGAGGAAGATCGTGACCGTGAACGGAATCGAGACGAGGACGCCGATCAGGATTTGCATCGGAAAGGCGGTCGAGGCTTGCGCCAGCCATTGGATATTGTGGTCCATCAGGCCGAGGTCGCGCAAAGCCGAATTGAGCATGCCGCTCTCGCCGTTCAGCGCCCACCGCCAGACGACAGCCGTCATCGCTAGCGAGACCGCCCAAGGCAGCATGATGAGGATGCGGGCCAAGCCGCGGCCATAGAAGTCCTCGTTCAAAATCAGCGCGATCGGCATCGAGACGATCAGCGTGCCGAGCACCACGCCGGCGGTCCAGATCAGCGTGCGCCACAGCGAAGTCCAGAAATCCGGATCGGCGAGCAGCGAGCGAAAATTGGCGAGCCCGACAAAGTCGCGCAGCATGCCGAAGCGATTGACATCGTGCGTCGCGAGCGAGACGATCTCCTCGACGGGCCACAGCACGATCGCCGCCGCGAGCAGGAAGCTCGGCAGGATCAGGATGTAAGGCGTGAAGGCGCGAGTCACGGCGCATCGGAGCGCGCCGCCGCTCGCCGGGGCGAACGGCGGCGCGAATTGATCGACGCTTATTTCTTCGACAGCGTCTCGTCGATCTTCGCCGCCGCCTCTTTCAGCGTCGGCTCGATCTGGCCCTGACCGAGATAGATTTTCTGCAGCGCGTTGGTGGTCGTCTGGGCGATGTCCTCCCAGCCCGGGATGACCGGCGCAAAACGCGCCTTGGGCAGGAGAGAGGCGAACACTTTCAGATCGCGGTCGTCGGCGAAGATCGGATTCTTGGCTTCCTCGGCGTTGACCGGCAGGAAACCTTCGACCTTGTCGAACTTGGTGCGCTGGTCGGTGGTGAAGAGGAAGTCGAGGAACTTCCACGCCTCGTCCTTTACCTTGGAATTGGCGAAGAGCACGATCGAATCGGTCACGCCATAGGTGCCTTGATCGCCGGTCGGACCGGCGGGAATCGGGGCGACGGCGTAATTGAGGTTCGGCGCCTCTTTCTTGATCTGGCCGGAAAGGAACGGCGCCGTGATGACGGTCGCGACCTTGCCCTGCTTGAACAGATTCTGCACGTCCTCGCGATTGTAGGAGGTGACGCCCGGCTCGGTGAGACCGCCGTCGATGAAGCTCTTATAGAGCTTGGCCGCCTCGATCGCCGCCTGGCTGTCGAGGCCGGACTTCCCGTCCTTGACGATGTCGCCGCCATACGACCACATCGCGTAATAGAAATAGACGTCCGTCTCGATCTCCTTGCCCTGCATGCCGAAGGGAAAGACGCCGCCGCCCGTCGCCTTGATCTTCTCGGCCGCCGTCTTGAAGTCGGCCCAAGTCGCCGGCGCAGAATCGTAGCCGGCTTTCTTGAAGATGTCGTTATTGTAGTACATCGCCCGGGCCGAGGCGGCGATCGGCAGGCCATAGACATGGCCGTTCATGATCGAGGGCGTGAGAAAGGTGGGGATGAACCGCGCCTTGAAATCCGGCGTCACGTACGAGTCGAGCGGCGCGACCACGCCCTGGCTGACGTAATCGAGGAGCCAGCGCGTGCCGATGATCGAGAGATCGGCGTTGGCGCCAGCCGCGATGTCCGTCGTCAGCTTCTGCTGCAGATTGTCCCAGGGGACGACCTCGATCTGGATTTTGGTGCCGGGATTGGCCGCCTCGAAGGCCTTCGCCGCGTCCTCGAAATAGGGGCCGGTGCCCTTGGAATATTCCGCGATCGTCACGCGCACCGTGCCCGCCTCGGCGGCGCTGGCCGACAGCAGGCACGCGCCCGCGACAAGCAGGGCCTTCTTCAACGCTTTCATCGTTTCGCTCCCATGAAAATGCTTCCGCCGCCGGCGCGTCTCGGCCCTGTCCCCCAGGCGCAACATCGCCTCTCCTTGCGATCCGAAAGCGTGGCGCTCCACTGTTCTATGTAATTTAATTTCGCGCAAGGGCATTTTTTGTCTTGCTCCTGGCGTAATTCGTGTTGCTTTTTTTCATCTGGACCGCTTTGCTGAGGCGAGCGCTCCGCGAAACAAGCGGCGCAACGAGGAAGCACATGGCGAGGGACGAGGCGGCTTCACCCTTCCGGCTCGACGGTCGCCGCGCGCTGATCACCGGCGCCGGCGGCGGCATCGGCCAGGCTTTGGCTCGGACGTTCAAAGCCGCCGGCGCGACCGTGATCGGCGCCGATCGCGAGGAAAGCCTGCTCGACAATGTCGCGCTCGATCGCCGCGCCGTCTTCGACGTGACCGACCGCGAGGCGGCGGCTGCGGCGATCAACCGGCTCGAAGCGGCCGGCGCGGCGCCCGACATCGTCGTCAGCAACGCCGGCCGTACGCGCGCCGAAACCCTCGATGCGGTCGACGGCGCAGTCTGGGAGCGCGAACTCGCGATCAATCTCACCGGCGCGTACAACGTCGTCTCTCCCGCGCTTGCGGCGATGGCGCGGCGGGGCGGCGGCGCGATCGTCTTCATTGCGACCGTCAACGCGCTCGCGCATTACGGCAATCCGGCTTACGCCGCGGCCAAGGCCGGTCTTGTCGCCTACGCCAAGGCGATCGCGGTCGAGCGGGGGGCGGCCGGCGTCAGGGCCAATGTGATTTGCCCAGGCTCGGTACGAACGCCCGCCTGGGACCATCGCCTGCAAAGGGCGCCGGATATCCTCGATCGCGTCCTGCCGCATTACCCCCTCGGCCGGCTGGTGACGCCTGACGAGGTCGCCAAAGCCGCGTTGTTCCTCGCTTCCGACGGCGCATCCGGAATCACCGGCGCCGTGCTGGCGGTCGACGCCGGCCTCACCGCCGGCAATCTGCGCTTCGTCAACGATGTTCTCGGCCGAGGATGACATGGCCTCGCTCGCGATCAAGCGGCTGGTGAAAGCGTACGGGCCGGCGCGGGTGCTGCATGGCGTCGATCTCGATGTCGCAGACGGCGAATTCGTCGTCTTGGTCGGCCCGTCCGGCTGCGGCAAGTCCACGCTTCTACGCATGATCGCCGGGCTGGACGACATTTCTTCCGGCGAAATGTGGATCGGCGGCCGCCGAGCCAATACATTGCCGCCGCAGAAGCGCAATATCGCGATGGTGTTCCAGAGCTATGCGCTGTTCCCGCATATGAATGTCCGCCGCAATGTTGGCTTCGGCCCGCGCGTTCGGCGCGAGCCCAGCGAGGCGATCGCCGGAAAAGTGGGCAAAGCCGCGGCGACGCTCAACCTTTCCGATTATCTCGATCGTTTCCCCCGCCAGCTTTCCGGCGGCCAGCGGCAGCGCGTCGCCATGGGCCGGGCGCTGGTGCGCGAGCCCGATCTTTTCCTGTTCGACGAGCCGCTCTCCAATCTCGACGCGAAACTGCGCGTGCAGATGCGCACCGAGATCAAGGCGCTGCATCAGGCGGTGAAGACGACGACGATCTACGTCACCCACGATCAGATCGAAGCCATGACCATGGCCGATCGCATCGTGGTGATGAATGCCGGCCGGATCGAGCAGATCGGCGCCCCGCTCGAATTGTACGACCGGCCCGGCAATCGCTTCGTCGCCGGGTTCCTCGGCTCGCCGGCCATGACATTCATCCCCGGCGTGATCGAGCGCGGCGATGGGCCGCCGCGGCTGCGCGCCAAATCCGGGCTCGTCTTGCCAGTCGGCGAGACTGCCGCTCCTTCCGGCCGGAGCGTCGAAATCGGCATTCGGCCGGAGCATTATCGGCTATGCGCGGAGGGGGAAGGCTTCCCGTTCAAAGTCATGGTCGTCGAGCCGACCGGCGCCGAGACGCTGCTCTTCGGCGCGATCGACGGCGCCGAAGCGCGTTGCGTGTTTCGCGAGCGCGTCGCGGCCGAGCCGGGCGATATTCTGCGCCTCGCCGTGGACCCGGCGCATGTCCATGTCTTCGACCGAGAGACGGGCGCGCGATTATGATCGCGACGCTGCAGCGCCCGCCGCTCGACGTCGTCGCGCGCCTGCGCGAAATCGCCGCCTCCGGCAGCCGCTCGGATCAGCGTCTCGCCGCCGAAATCCTGGCCGATCCGGATTTCGCCACCCATGCCGCAATCGACCGCCTCGCTGCCCGGGCCGAAGTCAGCGAACCGACGGTGACGCGCTTTTGCCGTGCGCTCGGCTGTTCGGGCCTGCGCGAGTTCAAACTGCGCCTGGCGCAAGCCGTGGCGACGACCGGACGCTATATCAAGCCGGCCGGCCGCGAAGGCGGCGCGCCGCAGCTCATCGCCGCCGGGGCGCATGGCGCGATCGAGGCGGTATGCGGCGCGATCGACGCGGCCGACCTCAGCCGCGCCGCCGATCTCGTCGTCGGCGCGCGGATGGTGCGCGCCTATGGTTCGGGCGGCGCCTCGTCGCTTGCCGCCATCGAGCTCGAGAACCGGCTGTTCCGCCTCGGCGTGCTCGCCTCGTCGCATATCGACGGCGAGATTCAGCAGATGACGGCCGCTGCGGCCGAGCCGGGCGTCATCATCGTCGCTTATTCCGTTTCGGGCGAAATCCGTTCGGTCGTCGACGCGGTCGCGACGGCGCGGCTCTACGGCGCCGAGGCCATCGCCTTCACCGCGCCGCGCTCGCCGCTCGCCGCCGCCGCCTCGCTCGTCTTTCCCTTCCGCATCGACGAGGGGACGGATGTCTTCCGTCCCTCGCCCGCGCGTTACGCGCTCCTCGCCTTGACCGACATGCTCGCCATGTCGGTTGCGGAGCGGATCGGCGCATCGGCGCTGGAGCGCATGCGCCGCATCAAGCATCATCAGGCGTTGGGCAAAAGCGACGCCGACCGATTGCCGCTTGGAGATTGAGATGAGCCTCGACAGTCTCGACACGCCTTGCGTTCTCATCGACCTCGATCGCGTCGAGGCCAACCTCAAGCGCGCGCAAGACTACGCCGATGCGCATGGCCTCAAGCTGCGTCCGCATATCAAGACTCACAAACTGCCCCGCTTCGCGCTGCGCCAGATCGAACTCGGCGCCGTCGGCGTCACCTGCCAGAAGCTCGGCGAGGCCGAAGTCATAGCCGATTCCGGCGTCGAGGACATCTTTCTGCCCTACAACATTCTCGGCGAGCGAAAACTCGCGCGCTTGCGCGCGCTCGCCGATCGCGTGCGCATCTCTGTGAGCGCGGACAGCAAGACCACGATCGACGGCCTCTCCGGCGCTTTCGCCGACGCGGCGCGGCCGCTGCCGGTTCTGGTCGAATGCGATACCGGCATGGGCCGCTGCGGCGTGCAGACGCCGCAGGAGGCGTTGGCGCTGGCCCGGGCCGTCTATGCTGCGCCGGGCCTGGTTTTCGCCGGGCTGATGACGTACCCAGCCATAGGCGAAGTCGAGGCCAACGCCGCCTGGCTCGCCGCCGCCGTCGCTCTCTTGAAGCGCGAAGGCCTGCCGCCCCGCGTCGTCTCCAATGGCGGCACGCCCGATATGGAGCGCGCCGCGGAGGTCGCCGTCGCCACCGAGCATCGACCCGGCACGTACATCTATCTGGATCGCTACCAGGTCGCGAAAGGGGCGGGGGCGCTCGATGATTGCGCGTTGACCGTGCTCGCCACCGTGGTCAGCCGGCCGACTGAAAACCGGGCGGTGATCGACGCCGGATCAAAGGCGCTGACCAGCGACACGCTCGGCCTTGACGGTTTCGGCCTGGTGCTCGGCTATCCCGACGCCGTGATCCGCTCGCTGAGCGAAGAACACGGCGTGATCGACCTCTCTGCATGCAAGCAAAAGCCGGCGATCGGCGACCGGCTGCGGATCGTGCCCAATCACGCCTGCGTCGTCTCCAATCTCTTCGACAAGGTGACGTTGGTCTCGGGCGACAGAGCGGTGGAGACAATTCCCGTCGCCGCCCGCGGCCGCGTCGATTGATCCAAACTCCTTTAGGCGACGGCGTCTTTGCGAGGAGCGAGGCGACGAAGCAATCGATCGTTCGCCCGCGATGACGGATGCTCGATGATTTCTGCGGGCGCCGATCAGGCTTGCTCGCCCTGCGCGCCGTCCGACCTCGAGCGCTATCAAGACTTTCTTATCGCCCCTCGGCTAGCTATGGGCGCTCGGCGCGCCGCCGGGCCGGCGACTTCGCCGCCATAGGCCGGGATTCATGATCGTCGGGATTGCATTCGCCGCGAACGCGCTGGTCAATTTCCTGGTCGGCCTGCTCGTCGCCAAATTTCTTGGCCCGACCGAATATGGCCGGTTCGCGATCTGCTTCGCCGCTGCGGCGATCGTCAATTCCGCCGGGTTCGACTGGATCCGGCTTTCGGCCATCCGCTTCTATTCCGAGCGCGCCCGGCTGGAGCGGCCGGAAGTGCGCGCGACGCTCGACGATTGCGTCGCGGTCCTCGCCTTCCTCATCAGCCTGATCGTGCTGGCGATCGCCTTTTCCGGCGTCAAGCTGCCGCTGTCGACCGGCCTGATCGCCATGGCGGCGGCGACGGGCGTCGCCAGCGGGCTCTATGACTATTCGACCGCGCTCGCCCGCGCCCGCTTTCTCGACCGGACCTATATCGCGATCATCGTCGCCAAGAACCTGCTCGGCCTGCTGCTTACGGTCGGCGGCGCCTGGCTGTTCCAATCCGCGGCGCTCGCTTTGGCCGGCGTGACGCTCAGCGTCGCCGGCGCGCTGGTCGGGGCCGGCCGGCCGCTCATCGATCGCGGCGCCGGACACGGCGTCGGACGCTGGAGCTTGGCCAAGAGCTTCATGGCCTATGGACTGCCTTTCGTGACGTCGGGGATTCTGTTTCAGGCCATGCCGCTCGCCAATCGCGCGCTTGTCGGCGGCCTGTTCGGCTTCGGCGAGGCGGGCCAGTTTTCGCTCGCCAACGACCTCGGCCTGCGGGTGCTCGCGGCGATCGCCTCGGCATTGGACGTGCTTCTGTTTCAACTGGCCGTGCGCGCCGACGAGACCCATGGTCCGGCCCGCGCCCGCGCCCAACTCGCTGAAAATATGACGACGGTGCTGGCGATCATCCTGCCGACGGCGATCGGCCTTTGGCTCGTCCTGCCGAGCTTCGAAGCGCTGATCGTTCCGGAAGCCTTTCGCGGACCCTTCGCGCGCTATCTGACCGCCATGCTGCCCGGCCTCGCCGCTTACGTGACGCTGCAATATACGATTTCGCCGATCTTCCAGATCGCCAAGCGGCCGACGCCGATGATCATCGTCGGGCTTGCGGCCTGCGCGGCGAATGCGCTGTTCATTTTGCTCTTTCCGCATGGCGCCGACGGGTTTTCGCTGGCCTTGGCGCAAAGCGGCGCCCAAATCGTCGGGCTCGCGACCGGAATTGCCTTTGCCGCCGCAACGCGCCCCCATTGGCCGCGCCGGCGCGATTTCGGCGCGGTCGCGCTCGCCGCCGGCGTCATGGCTCTCATCGTCCTGCCCTTGCGCGCTCGCGCGCCCGGCGCGCTGACGATGGCGATGCAAGTCGGCGTCGGCGTCGCGTCCTATGCCGCTCTCGCGTACCTGCTCGACGTGGCGAAAGCGCGAGCGCGAATTGGCGCGGTGATGGAGGCGCGGAGAACGCGCCGCCACGGCCAGCCGCGGAGCTCGACCGGACGAGCCAGGTAGAGCGGCCGGGTGCAGGGATGAGATTGGAGCCTTCCACCTCGCCCGGGGGCGCTAGGCTGCGCCGACAATGTGACTGACGACCGCGTTCATGCTGGTCTTGTCGGTCGGATCGTCGGCGATGACCGCGCCCTGGCGCAGCACGACGATGCGGTCGCAGACCGCGAACACGTCGGTCAGGCGGTGGCTGATCAGGATCACCGCGATGCCGTGGCTCTTCAAGGTGCGGATGAGATCGAGCACATGCTCGATTTCTCGCACCGCCAGCGCCGCGGTCGGCTCATCCATGATGACGAGCTTCGGATTGAAGGTCAGCGCCCGCGCGATCGCCACCGATTGCTGCTGGCCGCCCGAGAGCTGGCCGGCGATCTGCTTGACCGATTTGACCCGCGCCCCCAGCTTCTCGATCATCTTCTCCGCTTCGCTCTCCATTCGTTTATGATCGATGAGCTTGAGCCCGAGCACGTTTCGGGTGATTTCTCGGCCAAGAAAGATGTTGGCGGCGACGTCGCGCATCTTGGCGAGCGCCAGGTCTTGGTAGATCATTTCAATGCCGCGCTCCCGGATGCCGCGCGGGTCGAGCTCGTCGATCCTGGCGCCGTCGAAGAGGATCGAGCCGCGGTCGGGCCGATGGACGCCGGTAATGGTCTTCATCAATGTCGATTTGCCGGCGCCGTTGTCGCCGACCAGGGCGGTCGCGCTGCCCGCCTCGACCGAAAAGGTCACGCCGCGCAGCGCCTCGATCGAGCCGAAGCTTTTGTATACGTCCCTGACTTCGAGCAGGCTCATCGGCGGCGCCCTTCCGAGCGGTTGACGCGATCGAGCCAGACAGCGAGAACCAGAACCGCGCCGATCGCCATCTGCTGATAGAAGGAGGGAACGGCGAGCAGGTTCAAGCCGTTCTGCAGCACGCCCATGATCAGCGCGCCGATGATCGTGCCGACCACGCTGCCGCGGCCGCCGAACAGGTTGGTGCCGCCGATGATTGCGGCGGTGACGGCGGTGAGCTCGTAATTGAGCCCCGCCGTCGGATCGCCCGCATTGACTCGCGCCGCGAACAAGAGCCCGGCCAGGCCGGCCAACGCGCCGGACAGCGTATAGAGATAGACCTTCTGTCGTTCGACGCGGACGCCCATGGCTCGCGCCGCGGTCTCGCTGTCGCCGATGACCTGCGTATAGAGGCCGAAACGCGTATGCATAAGTACGAGATGCGCAATTGCCGCCGTCAGTACGAGGATGATCACCGGCGTCGGCACGCCCAAGGGACGGCCCTGGCCGAGATAGACGATCGGGGCCGGCAGGCCGTAGATCGGCAGGCCATTGGTGAGGACGAGGCCGGCGCCGCGAGCGACGCCGAGCATGCCGAGCGTGACGATGAAGGGCGGAATCTGGCCGCGCGTGATCAGAAAGCCGTTGACGAGGCCGGCCGCCGCGCCCGCGCCGATACAGGCGACGACGCCGAGCGGCCAGGGGAGGTCGAGATTCGACATCATGAGGCAGCCGACCACGCCGGAAAAGCCGAGCACCGATCCGACCGACAAATCGATGCCGGCCGAGGAAATGACAAACGTCGCGCCGATCGCCAGCACGCCGATTGTCGCGGTGGCGAGCAGGATGTTGAGGAAGTTCGAGATCGACAGAAAGTACGGCGATAAAGCCGCCATGGCGACGACGAGGATCGCCAAGACGAGCAGCGATTCGAAGCGGAAGGCGACGCCGCTGGTCAGGCGAACGCGCCAATTGGCGCCGCCGCGGGCGGCGCGTGGTGCGGCTGTCATGGCGAGGTCGGATGCTTCATTTCGGCGAAACTGTAAGCTGCGGCTTCATTTTATCCGAGCCCTCTCCCGCGAGCGGAAGAGGGGCGCCGAGGCCTTCCCGGCCCGCGATTCGCGCCGCGTCGGGCGAACCCTCTCCCGCTTGCGGGAGGAGGCGGCCCGAGGAGCCGGAGCAGGGCGGGCCGGGGCGGCGGCCAAAGGTCAAGCGGTCGCGTCGGACCCGCGCCTTATTTCACATATTGCAGCATCGGGTCCTTCTTAGCCTCCAGCACGTCTTTCGTGAGGACCAGCGTCGGCACGTAAATGAACTCGTCGACCTTGCCGCCGGCGAGGAGCTTCTTGGCGTTCTCGACCGCCTCCTTGCCGACAAGGTACGGAAGCTGCGCCACCGAAGCGTTCAGCCGTCCGGCGAGGATCGACTTGACCGCGTCCTTGTTGCCGTCGACGCCGACGACGATCACCTTGTCCTTGCCCGCCGCTCGCGCCGCCTCGACCGCGCCGAGCGCCATGCCGTCATTGGCGCAGAAGATCGCGACGAGATCAGGATTGCGCTGCAACGTGTCGTTGGCGATGTTGGCCGCCTTCTGGCGGTCCCAATCGCCGGGCAGCGAGGCGACGATGGTCAGGCCCGGCGCGACTTTCTTTAGTTCGTTGGCGAAGCCGCGGGCGCGCTTCTGGCCGGTGATGTTGCCGGACAGGCCTTCGATCACCAGGACCGGGCCCTTCGCGTCCTTGCCCAGCGTTTGCGCGACATAGTCGGCGCCCTTGGCGCCCGCCGCCTCATTGTCCGAGCCGATATGGAACGCGACCTCGACGCCGGCTTTCTTGGTGATTTCCGGATCGAGGTTGTTGTCGAGATCGATGACCGGAATCTTCTCCTCGTTGGCGTGTTTGAGGCAAGGCAGCAGGATGGTCGAGTTGATCGCCGCCGTGATCATGACGACGGGTTTCTTCTCCAGCATCGTGTTGCAGGTATTGAGCTGCGGCTCCGCCGCCTGGTCCGATTCCACGGCCTGCAGGAAATACTCGACATCGGCTTCTTTGGCGCCGTCGCGCACGCCTTGCTCCATCGCGCCCCAGAACGGATTCGACAGGGTCTTCATCAGCACGCCATAGACGGGCTTGTCGGCGGCCGACGCGCCGCCGAAGGCGATCGCCGTTGCGAGCGCGCCGCAAGAGGCGGCTAGGATCATCGTTCTGAGCATCGCTTTCCTCCCTTTCTGATTGGTTCGCTTGTCCTAGGCGCCGGCCGCGATTTTAAGACGAGGGCGGGCGGGCCCGGTCGATTCCCTCACCTTCAAGGCGCAGGGAAGCTCGATCCTGACATCGTCCTCCTTTGCGGCGCCGGAAAGGCGCTGCATCAAGAGACGCCAGGCGGATGAGGCGAATTCGTCGACTGGCTGCGCGACGGTGGTCAGGTACGGCCGCAGCGCGCACATCCAGTCGAAATCGTCGAAGCCGACGATCGAGACATCGCCAGGAATGTCGAGGCCCAGCGCACGGACCGCCTTGATCGCGGCGAGCGCGGCGACGTTGGTCAGGGCGAAGATCGCGGTCGGCCGGTCGGCGCGGTGGAGGTCCTGCTCGATCGCGCCGCGCAAGGCGTCGATATGCTGGCCGCCGACGCAGACCCTGGCGCGGGCGCTCAAATCGGCCTCGGCCAACGCGCGGCCATAGCCGTCGATCCGGGCGCGAATATTGGCGAGATGGCGCGACGGCGTCAGCGCCGCGATATCGCGATGACCGAGCTCGATGAGATGACGCGTCGCAGCGTAAGCGCCCGCCGCGCATTCGGCGCCGACTGTATCGACGCCCGGCGACTCGCAGCCGCGATCGACGAGAACCGCGGGCGGCAGGGCGCGGCCGCGCTTCTCGCGCAGAGCCGAGAAGGAATCGTCGCGGGACGGGACGACGATCAGCCCCTCGATCTGTCGATCGATCAGCGCTTCGATCCGGCGCCGCTCGGCTGCGCCGTCCTCGCCGGTCGAGACGAGGACGAGCTCGTAATCGCTCGCCGCGGCCTGTTCTTCGAGTCCGTGCACGAGGCTGGCGAAGAACGGGTTGGAAATTTCCGGGACCGCGACGCCGATCAGCCGGCTGCGCTTGGCGCGGAGCGCCGCGGCGAGATGGTTCGGCCGATAGCCGAGCTCGGCGATCGCCCGCAACACGCGGGCGCGGCTCTCCTCCCCGACCGGGCGGTTGCCGTTGACGACGTTGGAAGCGGTGGCGGGCGAAACGCCCGCGCGCAGCGCGACATCGTGAATGGTCGGAGCCTTGCGCGACACATTCTCTCCGGGCGCTAAATCGATTTAGATCGTAATCGGGGAGCGACGCCTGTCAAGGGCGTCAATCGTCGGCAAAGACCTCCCCTGTCATTCCCGCGAAAGCGGGAATCCAGCCCGAGTCAACCCTGAAATGCGGAGGTTCTCTGGATTCCCGCTTGCGCGGGAATGACACACCCCTACTTCTCGTCGATGGGCTTGCTGCGCGAGAGGCCGACCGTCTCGCGCTGCGCTCTGCGGCAGGAGAGGGGCGGCAGGCCGCGCAGAATCAGCTCGGCGTCGGCGACGGTCTGGCGGCCGATTTCGTAGAGCGAGTCGGGCAGGGCGCCGGCGCGATGCGGCGAGAGGAGCAAGCCTTCGATCTTGCGCGCTGGATGGCCCGCGGGCGCAGGTTCATCCGGAAAGACGTCGGTCGCGGCGCGGAATCGGCCAGCTTCGATCTGGCGCAGGAATTCCGGAAAATCCACGACGGCGGCGCGGCTCATCAGCAGCACGGCGGAGCCGGGCTGGATCAGTTCTAATTCGCGGCGGCCGAGAAAGCCCTGGTTCTCGCTGGTGACGCCGGCGAAAATCGCGATCACGCGGCTGGTCGAGAGGACCTCGTCGAGACTCGCCGGCTGAACGCCGAAGCTCTTGACGAAATGGTCCGAGAGCCAGGGATCGTAGACTTTGACCGTGCAGCCGAACGGCGCGAGCAGCGGCGCGAAGGCGCGGCCGAGATCGCCGAAGCCGATCAGGCCGACGGCTGAGCCATAGAGCGAGAAGCAGCCCGCCGCGCCGTCGAGCAGCCATTTTTCGTTCCCCGCGCGCATGGCGCGGTCGGCGGCGGTCACGCCGCGGCACAGGTCGATCGCCATGCCGAGGGCCATTTCCGCCACCGGCTTGGCGAAGGCGGAGCTTGGCGCGAGGACATGAATTCCGCGCTGAAAACACGTCTCGTAATCGACATTCTGCAGAAAATTGGTTTCGACGTTGATGATCGCGCGCAAGTTCTTGGCGCGGTCGAGTCGTTCCTTCGGCATGTCGGTCTGGCCGATCAGCAGGGCCATGTCCGGCAAATGGCGCTCAAGCCGCTCAGCCGGCATGCGGCCCGCGCCGTCATGGATGACGAGTTCGCCGAGCGCTTCGAGGCGGGCGCGGACATCGGCTTCGAAAATCTCGTCGAGGCCGCGCGGCTGCGGGTCGATGACGATCACAGGTTTCGCCGCCAAGCGTTTTCCTCCCAAATGCCAGCCAGGCTAAGCGCCTCGCCGGGGCCGCACTATATCGTTCTATGCCGGCTTGTTAAGCAGCTCCAAAAACCTGGCGCTCGCCGCGTCCCGACGCGTTCTCTTGATGGATCGAGCGTGGGCTATTATTATATCTATAATAATGGAGCGCGGAATGACGACTTTGAAGCTCACGACGATCGGCACGTCGATCGGAGTCATCATCCCCAAGGAGATGCTGGCGCGTATGAATCTGACCAAAGGCGACGCGCTCTACGCCGTCGAAACGCCGGACGGCGGCTATAGGCTGACGCCTTACGATCCTGCCTTCGTCAAAAAGATGGAGAAGGCCGACGACATCATGCGCCGCTATCGGAACACGTTGCATGTCCTCGCGCAATGACAGGCGCAGAGCCCGTTTGGATCGAGGAATTTGAGGTACGTGTGCTCCACGAGCGGCTGCTTGCCATCCACGGCGGCCTGGCGGGCGTGCGAGACGAGGGACTCTTGAATTCCGCGGTCGCGCGCCCGCGCCAGATCGCGAACTACGAGTCAAATGCTGATCTCATCGATTTGGCGAGCGCCTACACGGTCGGACTCGTCAAGAACCATCCTTTCATCGACGGGAACAAGCGCACCGGTTTCGTTGTCGGCGTTCTGTTCCTGGAGTTGAACGGATATCGCTTCGCGGCGCCCGAAACCGACGCGGCGGACGCCGTTCTGGCCGTCGCCGCCGGCGAGCTCGATGAAAGCGGCTATACCTCGTTTCTCCGTGAAAATACCCGGCGCGACTAGCGATTTCCCGCGCGTTTGCACTCCATGCGGCTTGCCCGCGCTCCGCGCCCCTGCTACTAGCCCGCGTCAAATCCCCCGAAATACAAACCGAACGAGACGCCTCCATGGCCCGTCAATTCATTTATCACATGCAGGGCCTGACCAAGACCTATCCGGGCGGCAAGAAGGTCCTGGAAAACATCAACCTTTCCTTTTACCCGGACGCCAAGATCGGCGTGCTCGGCGCCAACGGCGCGGGCAAGTCGACCCTGCTCAGGATCATGGCCGGGATCGACAAGGAGTTCGTCGGCGAGGGCTTCGTCGCGGAAGGCGCCCGCGTCGGTTACCTGCCGCAGGAGCCGCATCTCGATCCGGCCCTCGACGTGCGCGGCAACGTCATGCTCGGCGTCGGGCCTAAAAAGGCGATCCTCGATCGATACAACGAATTGGCGATGAATTATGCCGACGAGACCGCGGACGAGATGACGCGGCTCCAGGACGAGATCGAGGCGCAGGGCCTCTGGGATCTCGACAGCCAGGTCGAGCAGGCGATGGACGCGCTCGGCTGCCCGGCCGACGATGCGGACGTGACCAAGCTTTCCGGCGGCGAGCGCCGCCGCGTCGCGCTCTGCCGGCTGCTGCTGGAGCAGCCTGAACTGCTGCTGCTCGACGAGCCGACGAACCATCTCGACGCCGAGACGGTGAACTGGCTCGAAGGACACTTGCGCCAATATCCGGGCGCGATCCTGATCGTCACCCACGATCGCTACTTCCTCGACAATGTGACCGGGTGGATTCTCGAGCTCGATCGCGGCCGCGGCATTCCGTACGAAGGCAACTACTCCTCCTGGCTCAAGCAGAAGCAGAAGCGGCTCGAACAGGAAGGTCGCGAAGAGGAGGCGCGAAAGCGCGCGCTCGAAGCGGAGAGCGAGTGGATCGCCTCATCGCCCAAAGCGCGCCAAGCCAAGTCCAAGGCGCGCATCCAGGCCTATGAGGAATTGCTCAACAAGCAGAACGAGAAAGCGCCGACCACGGCGCAGATCGTCATTCCGGTCGCGGAGCGGCTCGGCCAGAACGTCATCGATTTCGAGCATCTCTCGAAAGGCTTCGGCGATCGGCTGCTGATCGACGACCTCTCGTTCAAACTGCCGCCCGGCGGCATTGTCGGCGTGATCGGCCCGAACGGGGCCGGCAAGACGACCCTGTTCCGGATGATCACCGGCCAGGAGAAGCCGGATGCAGGCGAGATCAGGATCGGCGAATCCGTCAAGCTCGGCTATGTCGACCAGTCGCGAGACGCGCTCAACGACAAGGCTACGGTCTGGGAGGAGATTTCGGGCGGAAACGACATCCTCCATCTCGGCAAGCGCGAGGTCAATTCTCGCGCCTATTGCTCAGCCTTCAACTTCCGCGGGCCCGACCAGCAGAAGAAGGTCGGCATGCTGTCGGGCGGCGAGCGCAACCGCGTCCATCTCGCGAAAATGCTGAAGAGCGGCGCCAACCTGCTGCTGCTCGACGAGCCGACCAACGATCTCGACGTCGACACGTTACGCGCGCTCGAAGAGGCCTTGACCGATTTCGCCGGCTGCGCGGTGATCATCTCGCACGATCGCTTCTTCCTCGACCGCATCGCGACGCACATGCTGGCCTTCGAGGGCGACAGCCATGTCGAGTGGTTCGAAGGCAATTTCGCCGACTACGAAGAGGACAAGAAGCGGCGGCTCGGCGTCGACAGCGTCATACCGCATCGGTTGAAGTACAAGAAGTTCTCGAGGTAGGGAGGGGCTTTCTCGCCTGACAAGCGTCTGGACGGGACTTGGAAGGAGCGCCTCCATACGCGGCATCCGTTTGGATTGAACGACAATCGACTCGCGGCCATCCGCCCTCAAAAGAGCGACTTGGGCCTTTACGCTAATTCGATCACTTCAACCCCGTGCTTCCGCGCCGCGTCTGCAAGCCGCACGTCGAACGTCGCCAGACCAGCAGCGACATTCTTCGCGCTCGCCAAGTGCAGAGCGTCCGCGGCCATCAGCTTTGACTCGAAATCCCTGATCAACCGATCGGCAAGCGCATAGTCTTGCGGACCTGGGCAGAGACGATCGCTTGCGGCGCGAAGGGCGTCGAAGTCCGAAAGGGCCTTCTCGGCGGCCGCTCGAGAAAATCGCTTGGCTCTGTGTTCGCGCGAAATGACGGCGCAGACCTCTAAATTGGCTAGGTCGCTGACAATGACCGAAGCGGTTACGCCGCCGTACCAGCGGCCCGCCTTCTCCGAATTTGCGTCAGAGGCGATGATCGACATCAGCACCGGGGCGTCGAGATAGACGCTCATGCGCCGCCGTCTCGCATGCGGCGGATGATGTCGGCGGCGGGTTCCGCGAGACTCGGGCGCTTTCTTGCCCTCGCCATGATTTCCGCGACCAACTCCCGCGACGGCTGGCGCTGTTGCGGGGCCTCGGCGGACCGCAGATAAGCCACGACTTTGCCGTGACGGGTGATCGCGACCTCTTCTCCCGCCACGGCTTCGTCGACAAGCTTGGACAGATTGTCCTTCGCGTTCGCGATCGAGTAAATCGGCACCGCGCGGCTCCATTCTGGCCATCCATGGCCAATATTTGCGCAGCCGTGTTTGCGAGGCAAGTTCGATTATCGAACGGCGATCAATCGTCGCCCCTAAGGAGCGCCATGATCGCGTCCGTCGTCATGCCGCGGAGCGGACCGCTGTGAAGGGGGCGGCGCGCGGCGATGGCTTCCAGCCGTCGAGGATGCGCTTCGTCGTCCGCAGGACGCTGTTCGCGCTCGATGACGATTCCCCCTTCGGGCCGTGGACGGATCGTGACCCGGTCTCCAGGGCCGTAGATCAGCCGCCTCGCGCACGGCTTTTGGCAGCGTGACCTGGCCTTTGGCATTGATGGTCGCCATCGCGTAGATGTAGCAAATTTGGGGCGAAAAGCGCTGCCGTCGCTCGCCGGCTCTGGAATGCGCGGCGCTCGGGGCTATAGTGAGGCCGGCAGCATGGGAGGGGATCGCGTCAAGCCGCAGGAACCGGAGGAGACTCGGATGAAAATTCAATGGTTGGGCCATTCCGCCTTCAAAGTCGTCGCCGGCGGCGCGCAGGTCCTGTTCGATCCTTTTCTGACCGGCAATCCGAAATTCAGCGGCGACGTCGGCGACATCATCAAAGGTACGACGCACGTCCTTCTCACCCACGCCCATAACGATCATTTCGGCGACACGATCGACATTTTGAAGAAAACCGGCGCGACGCTGGTCTCGACTTGGGAGCTTTGCGTCTACGCTCAATCGGTGGCGAGCGACGTGAAGACGCGGCCAATGAACACGGGCGGCACGGCGCAGGTGGGCCCGATCGCGGCGACGATGGTCAGGGCCTATCACTCCTCTTCGTACAATGCGCCTGACGGCAAGGTGATCTATGGCGGCATGCCGACGGGGCTGATCCTCCGAGTCGAAGGTCGGTCGGTTTATCACATGGGCGATACGGACCTTTATTCGGACATGGCGCTGACGCAACAATTCTATCGGCCGGAGATCGGCATCGTGCCGATCGGCGACAACTTCACGATGGGGCCGGAAACGGCGGCTTACGCGGTCAATACCTGGTTCGATTTCAAGACCGTGATTCCGTGCCACTATGCGACCTTCCCGCCGCTCGTACAGAGCGCCGATGCGTTCAAGGCCCGGGTCAAGAAGGGCGAAGTCTGGGCGCCCGCGCCAATGGAGATGCGGGAATTTTGAGCTTGCCGCGAACACCTTCGCCCCGCGAAGCGGGGAGAAGGGGTTTTCTGCGTCTCGTACTCCTCAGCGCCAAATGTGCAGCTCGGCGACTTCGGCGCTCGCCGCCGCGATCCGCACGCGATCGCCCGTCGCGATCCCCTCGATCGCGCAGACCGCGATCGGGCAGACGCGCCCATAGAGCGAGCGCGCGACGAGCGCGCCGACGGTCAGGATCGGATCGGGCCGCGCCAGAACGATCGCCGCCGGCGCGACGGCGAGGCGGATCGCCTCGGCCAAGACCGAGGCGGCCGACGACGAGCCGCGCCCGCCCGGCATGACAAGGATGCGGCCGGCGACGTTCTTGCCACGATCGGGATGCGATTGGTCGATGATCGCGCCGCTTTCGACGGCGACGCCGCCCCAAAAGCTCAACGGCTCGGCGAGGACCAGAGCGAAGGCTTCCGCCTCGCCGGCGACCAGAAAGCGGCCGGTCCTCACCATGACGCGGTCCGGACGACGCGGCCCGAAGCGGCCGAGGCGAGGCAATCCTCGATCTCGCCGAAAGCGACCTGAACGCCGATATTGCCGGGCGCGTAATGCGCCCATTTGCCGGAATTGGTCATGACGACGCCGTCGAGCCGCTCGAGGATCGCGGTCACATAGGTGCAGGTGTCGGCGACGACGACGAGGCCGTACTCTTCGAGCCCGGCCAGCAGGCGTTCTCGTTCGAGCTCCGCCAGCGTCGCCCGCCCGGTATTGACATAGATCGGCACGCCGCTTTTGGGCGCGACGCTGCGCAGCAGCGGCAGGAAGCGATCCCACTCGGTCCGCGAAAAATGCGGCGTTCCGAGGCAGATCGCCGCGAGCGGCGCGCCGTCCGGCGCGCTCGACAATTGGCGCAAGGCGCGGGCGACCTCGTCCGGGCCGATCTCGACAATCCGCTGCGGATTGCGTCCGCCGAACGCATCGGCGAGAGTCGGCGCCTCGGGCGTGATCCCCACCGCGTGAAAAAGCCCGACCGCGCCGGCCGAGGCTGCGGCGGCGCCCAGCGCCTTCAACTGGTCTTCGTCGCGCGGCGGCGGCAAGCCCTCGATGACGGGAATGGCTTCCCCGCTCGCCGCGCCGATCAGCAGCCCGACGGCGACATAAAGCCCGTCCGAAGCGGCGCGCGAATCCAGCGCGCGAGCCAGACGGAACAGGATTTGGCCGAGCCGATTCTCGCTCAAATGCAGACCCCAGGCGGGCGCGCGGCCGGTCAAGGCGCAGCTGAGATCGATGAAGTCGCCGTAACGATTGGTCCGCGCGCCGATCACCGAATTGGCGAAGACGATCGCGTTGGATTCGCCCCAGGCGACCTGCTCGCCAAATTTGGGACGGAACGAGGTCTGATAGGGCGCGCAGGTGAACGAGGCGACGCAGCCCAGCGCCTCATGCGCCTGCATCAGCCGCAGGCGCGGCGCACGCTCGTTCGGGCCGAGCCGGACCAGTTCGGGATGGATCAAATCGAGCGAGCCGACATTGAGCGTGGTCGGAACGCGCGCCCGGCCGCCCGCGGCGGCGAGCCGCTCGACGAAATCGAGATTGACCTCGCCATGATAGAGACAGCCGTCGATATGGGCGCGGCTGATATCGAGCAGGGACGAGGCGCCGATCGCCTCGGCGAAGCCGGTCAGCAGGCTCATCGCCGACGCGGCCGCTTGGCCGAAATCGCCGTTCAGCAGCGCGCGATCCAAATCGCTCAGCTCCAAGGACATTGGCGCCCTCTGCGCCGCGACTCGAGCCTAAACCTTGCGCAAACCTAACGCGTTGCGAACCTGGCCGCCGCCTGCGGCGCCCAAATTTCGCCGTTGAGTCGATCGGCGTCTCCATGCTGTAACACTTTTCGCTTCAGGATTGGCCTCGGTCGGCTGCGTCGACAGACCGATGATCGGCCAGGCGCGGCCGCGGGGCCGACGCCGGAACTGGGCTCGGGCGGCGACCGCGCCGAGCCTCGACATCAAGGGATGAAGTCGTGGCCAAGATTCCGCCGGGCGTCGGTCCGAAATATGCGCAGGTGCTCGTGCTGGTCGGCGCGACCGGCAATTTGTCGAAGCGCAAGCTCTTGCCGGGCCTGTTCCATCTCGTCAGCGCCGGCTTTATCCCGCATTGCCGGATCGTCGGCGTGTCGTTGGACGACATAGACGTCGAGGGATTCCGCAAGTTCGCACGCGGCGCGCTCGATCAGTTTGGCAGCCGCAAGGTCGTCGAATCCGATTGGGCGGCTTTCGCCGACAGTCTCGACTATGTTCCGCTCGGCGCCGGGGCCGAGGCGCTTAAAAGCGCCGTCGAACGGGCGGAGAAGGCGCTGGGCGGCGAGAGCCGCCGCGTCCATTATCTCAGCGTGCCGCCCGACGCGGCGCTGTCGGCGGTGCTTTTGCTGAAGGAAGCGGGCCTGGTCGAGGGCTCGCGCGTCATCATGGAGAAGCCGTTCGGCGTCGATCTCGACAGCGCGGTCACGCTCAACGCCAAACTGCACGACGTCTTCGCCGAAAGCCAGATTTTCCGCATCGACCATTTCCTCGGCAAGGAGCCGGCGCAGAACATTCTCGCCTTCCGCTTCGCCAATGGCCTGTTCGAGCCGATCTGGAACCGCAATTTCATCGATCACGTGCAGATCGACGTGCCGGAGACGCTCGGGCTCGAGGGGCGCGCCGCTTTCTACGAACAGACGGGCGCCTATCGCGACATGGTCGTCACGCACCTCTTCCAGATTTTGGCCTTCATGGCCATGGAGCCGCCGACGGCGCTGCAGCCGGTCCCGATCAGCGAGGAGAAGAACAAGGTCTTCCGCAGCATGTCGCCGGTCGAGCCGCGCGACGTGGTGCGCGGGCAATATTCCGGATACAGATCGGAGCCTGGCGTCGACCCGGAATCCGACACCGAGACCTTCATCGCCTTGAAGTGTCACATCGACAATTGGCGCTGGGCCGGCGTGCCGTTCTTCCTGCGCACCGGCAAGAAGATGGCCGAGGGACAGCGCATCATCTCGATCGCCTTCCGCGAGCCGCCGAAGAGCATGTTTCCGCCCGGCTCCGGCGTCGGCGCGCAGGGTCCCGACCATCTGACGTTCGATCTCGCCGACTTATCGAAAGTCTCGCTGTCCTTTTATGGCAAGCGGCCGGGCCCCGGCATGCGGCTCGACAAGCTCAGCATGCAATTCGCCTTGCAGGAGACGGGTCTGATCGGCGACGTGCTGGAGGCGTACGAACGGCTGATCCTCGACGCGATGCGCGGCGATCATACCTTGTTCACCACGGCCGACGGCATCGAGCGGCTTTGGGAGGTTTCGATCCCGCTGCTCGAAGCGCCGCCGCCGGTGCGCCTCTACGCGCCCGGCTCCTGGGGGCCGAAATCCGTCCATCAACTCATCGCGCCGCACGCCTGGCGGCTACCCTTCGAAAGGGCGTGGCGCAATCCGAATCCGACGGGCGCGTGACGCACGGTCTTGAACATGCCGTTTTCAAACTGGTCCTTGCAGAGTAAACGGTCTAAAATTTATTGTTGGGTGAAGTCGCTTTCGTCAGATGCAGAAGTAATCAAGGCTCTTGATGGGCAAAACCAGAACGGTCATCATCTATGATTTGCGCCGGAAGTGCACGAACCGAAATGATCCTATTCAGAAGTCGCGTGTACCTTGCCGTTTGGTTCACTTTGTAAATCTTGGCTCCAACGTAGAGCGTTCGGGGCCGACCGGCAAGGTCACGTCACGGCGCCCCGCTGAGGCGATCATCTCGATAGTTAAGCCAGGCGAAAAGCTCCGTCTTCAGCAGATGAGCGATGCCGGCACGGGAAGAAGCGAAGACTCTGTTCATAGGAGGGGCTTACATTGCATCGCTTCTCCCGCAATGACGGAGCGGCTGCCAATCTCCGAGCGCCGCCAGCTCGCCGGCAGCCGCTCATTCGGGAGCTGTCGTAGCCGTGGGGGCGCCGTTCGTCGTGTTGCCGCTGACGAAATTGTTGCCCACGGAGTTTATTGTCCCCCCATTGGAGGTCGTTAAGCCGACATTGTTTAACTCCACGTCGTTACTGTTTAAGAAGACAAATGAGTTTTGACCGTTCGATGAAATGGCGGCGGTTCCCGTTTCGTGGATGTGTGAGCGCCTAATGATAACGAGCGATACCCCGGTTCCGGAGGTATTGGTGGCCCTGACGCCATACCCGCCAACATCATGAATGTCGCTGTCGGAAATCGAAGTATGCACTTCGAAGCCGCCAGAGGAATCGACGTTAATCCCAAAGCCGGAGCTGTTGACCATAGACACATTTTCAAACTCGGCGAACGCCTTTGCGTTCGGCGTGACGTTGACGTGTCCGCCGTTCGAACTGCCGCCATATTGGATGGCGCAGTTTTTCATGTAGAGCCGCGAGATGTTCGGTGCTGAAGCCGTCGGCGTAAAATTCACTCCGTAGGTATTGAAACCGAAGATCGTTGTATCGGAGACGTACACGCCAAAAGCGGAGTTGATTTGAATCCCTGTCGTCGCGCCGAAGTTGACGCCCTCGATCGTCAAACCCCTGAAGCGCACCAAGTCATTAACCCCTGCAGAAATTGTGATCGCCGCGCCCGACGTCGCTTGCACGCCGGCCGTGCCCACGCCGTCATTGATGATGCTGAGCGCGAACGGGATAGTCATTGCGCCGTAGCCGGCGGGGTCGAGCACATCGATCTCGCCGCCGGGATTGATGATGCTATTGATGACATATTGGAAGGATCGGCAAGGATTCGATGGCGCGCCGCAGCCGCTCACATCGCTCCCGTGGCCGGACACCCAGGCGCGGCTGATCCCGGCTTGCGCACTCCCAGCGTAGAAGCAAGCGGAGGCGGCGATCGCCGCCAGCAAAGATGTCCTGTGCATTTTTGCCCCCTGACGTTGCGAGCTGTCGCACACGACTGAACCTTACAGCGCGGCGCCGTGGTTAGCACGCTTAATCGAACCGCTCTGACCCCCGGTCGCGATTTGCTTAGCTCGAACGTGCGCTAACAATCCCTTTTCGATACCGCGCCCGCCCGCTTGACCGCCACGTCATGCTGCCAAGCGTCGGCGCAGGCCCATAACGGCGCGGCGTGCCGAAGAAATAGGCGCCGGGGCAGGGTAGGCGACGGCGCCGGCGGCTGTCTCCGCCACGATCCGCCCTACATGCGGATGGCGCGACAACGCCGCGATATCATTGACGCCCGAATGCGATCTCGGGCTCGCGTCAGCGCGTCCCCGTCAGGTCGGCGCGTCGCACTCGGCGAAGGCGCGCTGGACCAGCGCGTCGATAGCCGCGCGGCCCGCACCCGGGCGAGCCTATCGGATTCGCCGATTCGATCGCTCGCGAAGAACTCGGATGTGTAAAACGAGAGCGCTCGTCACAGATAATCGCAGGAAACTACGTCATCCAGCGAAGAGACACTGTGCGGAAGCCTCAGTCGCCACGTCCGGCTGCGCAAGCGATCGCGCCGGGCGCGCTGGCCCGGACCTACCTCGGAAAGTACGATCGGCGAAGCGCGTCGCGCCGGACGGATGCGGTCGCCTATTTCGGGAATGGGACCGGATTGTCCGACAGCGTCTGCAGATAGGCGAGAATATCGGCGCGATGCTGCGGGTCCTTATCGCCGGGGAAGGTCATCTTGGTGCCGGGCTCCATGGCCTGCGGCGCCTTGATGAATTGATAGAGGCGATCATAGGTCCAGTCGCCGCCCATCTTCTTCAACTCGTCCGAATAGGCGAAGCCTTCGACCGAGGCGACCGGCCGGCCGACCACGCCCCAGAGCGGCGGGCCGACTTTGGCTTTGCCGCCCTTCGAGAAGTCGTGGCAGGCCTGACAAGGCTTGGTGTCATTCTCCCCCTTCTTCGGGTCGGCCTTGGCGAGGAGCGGCGGCAGCGGCGGATCGGCTTCGGGCTTGGCGGAGGCGCTTGCGACTTCGGATTCCTTTGGCGCGGGCAGGTCCCAACCCGCCTTCAGCGGGCGATGCGGCGCGAAGATCGCGTTGGTGAAAATCCCCAGAGCCATGGTCAGCAGAAGCGCGCCGAGCCCCGCTAAGGCGATCTTGTTGGAAGTCGTCGTCTCCATGCTCGGTTCAGCCCCGGAATTTGATCTCGAACGGCGGCGGACCCGCCTTGAACTGTCGCGCCCTGATTACCCGCTTTGCGGACGGCTTGGCAACTCGTATAACCGCGGCCCTTCGTCCCGCCCCAAGTCGCTTGAAAGGGCTTTACGTTTCGCCCTCCGCCATGTCGAGTCCGATCGTCGTCATTCCCGCCCGCATGGCCTCGACCCGCCTGCCGGAAAAGCCGCTGGCTTTGATCCATGGCGAGCCGATGATCGCTCATGTTTGGCGACGGGCGGCGGAGGCCGATATAGGGCCTGTTCTCGTCGCGACGGACGATGAAAGGATCGTCGCCGCGGTCGAGGCGGCGGGCGGCCGCGCCATTTTGACGCGGGCCGACCACGCCTCCGGCTCGGATCGGATTTTCGAGGCGGTCAGCGCCGTCGATGCGCAGGGCGCGCACCAAATCGTCGTCAATCTGCAGGGCGATCTGCCGACAATCGAGGCGCGCGCCGTACGGGCTGCGGTGGCGCCGCTGGCGGACGAAGCGGTCGACATCGCGACGCTGGCGACGCCGATCGCGCGGCCCGAAGAGCGCGACGACCCCAATGTGGTCAAGGCGGTCGGCACCGAGGTTGCGCCCGGCCGCTTGCGGGCGCTCTATTTCACCCGGGCGCCGGCGCCCTGGGGGGAAGGGGCGCTTCTCCATCATATCGGCCTTTACGCCTATCGCCGGGCCGCCTTGGCGCGCTTCGTCGCATTGCCGCCGTCGCCCTTGGAGAAGCGCGAGCGGCTGGAGCAGCTCAGGGCGCTGGAGGCGGGAATGCGCATCGACATTGCGCTGGTCGAAACCGCGCCGCTCGGCGTCGATACGCTGGCGGATTTGCAAAGGGCGCGCGAAATGTTGGCGCCGGAGCGAGAGAAGCTATGAGCGTGATTGCCTATCAGGGCGAGCCGGGGGCGAATTCGCATATCGCCTGCGCCGAGAATTATCCCGAGATGACGCCGCTGGCGTGCCCGACTTTCGAGGACGCGTTCGCGGCGATCGCCGACGGCGCAGCGGATCTGGGCATGATTCCGATCGAGAATTCGCTCGCCGGCCGCGTCGCGGACATCCATAATCTACTGCCCGCCTCGGGCCTGCACATCGTCGGCGAGACCTTCCTGCCGATTCACTTCCAGCTTCTCGGCGTCAAAGGGGCGCGGCTCGAGGACTTGCGCGAAGTGCACAGCCATGTCCACGCGCTCGGCCAATGCCGCAACATCATTCGCAAGCTGCGCCTGAAAGCCGTGGTCGCGGCCGACACAGCGGGCTCCGCGCGGGAAGTCGCCGAATGGGGCGACAAGCGCAAGGCGTCGCTCGCGACCAAACTCGCCGGCGACATTTACGGCCTCGCCACGCTCGGTGAAGACGTCGAGGACGAAGCGCACAACACGACCCGCTTCGTCATCCTCTCCAAGACGCCGCGACATGCGCCGCGCGGCAATGGGCCGGTGGTCACGACTTTTGTCTTTCGCGTGCGCAACGTGCCGGCTGCGCTCTACAAGGCGCTGGGCGGCTTCGCCACCAACATGGTCAACATGACCAAGCTCGAAAGCTACATGATCAACGGCGAATTCACCGCGACGCAATTCCTGGCCGACGTCGACGGCCATCCTGACGACCCGCCCTTGAGGCGCGCCTTGGAGGAGTTGCAGTTCTTCTCCGAGGAGGTGCGCGTGCTCGGCGTGTACCCGGCGCATCCGTTCCGGGTCGAGACGCAGAAGGCGGCGGAGTAGGGGATAGCCTCGGCGTTAAAGCCTTCTCTCCCCGTGGAGCGAAGCGGAACGGGAACAGGTACGGAGAGGGGCGGGTCGCTTATCCTCGAAGCTAAACCCTGTTCCTATGGCGGCAGCGGCCCGAGTTCGGGCCAGCCGTCGGCGGTCCAGGCGATCGGCGAAAGCTGCAGCTTGGAGACGCCCGCTTCGTCGCCGTCATAGTAATGAAAGGCGAGCATGTCGCCTTTCGAGGTCTTCACCGGCTCCTGGCCGCCGGGACCGATGAAGCGTCCGGTCGAATCGAGGACGAGCGAGCCGCCGCCGTCGAGCATGGCCTTGCCGTCCTTGTCGCGATAGGGGCCCTCGATCTGATCGGCGCGGCCGACGCGGATATTGTAGGTCGAGGCGACGCCCTTGCAGCATTGGTCGAAGCTGACGAAGAGGTAGTACTTCCCGTCATGCTCGAGGATCGAGGAGGCTTCGATCGCGCCGCCGTGACGGCTGGCTAGAGCGATCGTCGGCGTATCTTCGCGAAGGAGCTTGCCGGTTAGCGGATCGAGCTGGCGGAGCTTGATCCCCGACCAGAACGAGCCGAAGGAAAGGAAGGCGCGGCCGTCGGCGAGATCGACGCGGAAGGGATCAATGGCGTTGAAATCGTCGTCCGCCTTCGACATCAAGACCAGGCCTTGATCCGCCCAGCCTTCGCCGGGCTTCGAGGGATCGAACGATCGGTTGGTCATCAGCCCGATCGCGCTCGTGTTGAGGCCGAAGCTCGATAGGGCGTAGTAGAGAGAGAACGTCTCGCCGCGTCGGCTGATCGACGGCGCCCAGACATTCATCGGCTGATAGCCGAGCGCGTCCTTCGCCCATTTGGGTACGCCCTTGCCGATCGAGCCGGCGTCGGTCCAGGTCAGGCCGTCGGGCGAGGTCTTCACCTTGATCGCGCCGCGCGTGAGCCCTTGCTCGCCCGTGCCGAAGGCGGCGTAACGGCCGGCGACTTCGATCACGGAAGGGTCGTGGATGCGCAAATCGCCGGCGAGCCTTGGCTGCGGCTCGATCGCGTAGGCCGCAACGGCGAAGAGGAGTAAAGGCGCCAGTCGGGGAAGGATCGTCATAACCTCTCTCCGAGCCCGCCCGCGCCAAATTTTTCAGTTCGCCGGCGCCAGACGTTCGGTTCCGTTGCCGTTATGGCCGCGGATGGCCCAGAGGCCGTTCAGGCCGTCGCCGTCGACATGGTAGATGACGAGGCCGGGCTCGCCGTCGATCTCGTACGTGGCGGCGAGCGCGTCGTTTCGGCGCATGCCGAAGCCTTTATATTTGACGCCATCGATCGTCCAGACGATCGAGAAAGTCGTGTCGGAAATCACGTCGATCTTGACGTCGCCCGAATAAGCCGATCCGTCGGGATTGGTTCCAGTCGCTTTATAATGGGAGGCGAGCGTCAGCGTTTCAGCGCAGGCTGACCAAGCGAGCAAACTGAACGCGAGCGCGGCGGCGGTCTTGATCATGAAAGCCCCAATCGAATCGGCCACGGCGGCCGCAAATCTTCCACAATTTCGACCTGGCCGACAGGCGCTTGCGCGGGAAATTCTTCGGCGGTAGCTTCCGGCAATTGTCGGATTGCCGGTTAGATGCAGCCTTCCTTGGACATGCCGCCGTCGCGCGCCGATCGCTTGCCGTTGATCGGCTGCGATCTGGCGCTCGATTTCACCAACACGTCGTCAGGACGTGGCCACCACAGCCATCTCGAGCACCTGCGCTCGGCCGAGCACGTCGTCGCCTGGGCGCGGCACGCCAAAGCTTTAGCCCCAGCCGATGGCGACTGGATTTTGGCCGCGCTGAAAGCCGACGAGGCGCTCGCCGCCCGCTTGCTGAAGCGGGCGCTCGCTTTGCGCGAGATCATCTATGCGATCGGCGTCGAGGTGTCCGCCCGCCGCCGGGCGCCGGCCGAGGCGGTCGACCAACTCGCCCATGTTCACGCCGCGTGCATCGCCAAGGCCAGGCTGACGCCGCATGGCGACGGCTTCGTCTGGAGCTGGGCGCCGCAAGAGGCGCCGATCGAGGCGGTGCTCGGCCCGATCGCGCTGTCGGCGCTCACGCTTTTGACCCAGGCCGATCTTTCCCGGATCAAGCAATGCCAGGGCGACCATTGCGGCTGGTTGTTCCTCGATACGACCAAGAACAAGAGCCGGCGCTGGTGCGAGATGGAGGTCTGCGGCAATCGCGCCAAGCAGAAGCGCCATCAATCGAAGCTGCGCAGGACGTTGGCCGCGGGGTGAGGCGACCGGGCCGACGTTTGTCATTCCCGAAAGCGCGAATCCAGACTTAGCCGTCCTCCGTCGGCGCGGCTCCTGGATTCCCGCTTGCGCTGGAATGACAGGAAGTTAAGTCGCAATTCCGTCACTCGAGGCTGGCGAAGCTCGCCGGCAGGCTCTATCTGTCGAAAGAGCCGCTGCTTGGCTGTTCCTCGCATGGGGCGGGCCCAAGCGGATGAGAGGCGTGGGCTGACCTTTTCCGCGCTCGGCGCCTGCTTTAGAGTGTGATGATGCCGCCTATGGACGCCACGACGATCGTTTTTGCGGTCATCGCTATTTTTGTGATCTGGAAGCTCTATTCCGTCCTCGGCACGAGGACGGGGGCCGAGCCGCCGCCTTTCGATCCCAATCTGCATCGCGACTCGGCGGGCGCCGGGGCGCCCGGCGCGCCGCGCGCGCCAGGCCAGGTCATCCGCTTGCCTGGCGCCGCGCATGAGCCGCAGGCCGCGCCGCCGCCGCTCGCCGATCCGCAGCGCTGGAAGGATTTCCTCGAGCCCGGCGCCAAGGCTGTCCCGGGCCTCGAGGCCATTGCCGCGGCGGACCGGAGCTTCGACCCTGGTAATTTCCTCAACGGGGCGAAAATCGCCTATGAGGCGATCGTCGTCGCCTTCGCCAAGGGCGATCGCGACACGCTCGCCAGCCTGCTCGCGACCGACGTGCTCGACAGCTTCTCCAAGGCGATCAACGACCGCATCGCTCGGGGCGAGACGATGGAGACCAAGATCGTCGCCATCGAACAAGCCAGGATCGACGACGCGCGACTGGTCGGCGGCGTCGCGCAGGTCGCCGTGCGCTTCGTCGCCAAGCTGATCTCGTTCACCCGCGACAAAGCCGGGAAAGTGGTCGAAGGCTCCGCCGACGCAATCGCCGATCACTTGGATCTTTGGACGTTCGCCCGCGACGTCTCCTCGCGCAATCCGAATTGGCGGCTGATCGCGACCGACAGCGGGCATTAGCTCGAGCGGGCGAGCGCCATGGCCGAGACGAGCGTCGCCGCGCGCGAGAGCGCATCGCCGCCCTGGTTGACGGCCATCGGTTTCGACGATCTCGCCGGTTTCGCGGACGACGATCATCTCGACGCTTTCCGCGCCTGGCGGCGCTCAGCCGAGGCGCTCGCCGCCGGCCTTCCGCCGACGCGGCCAGGCGCGGCGATTCCGCACGCGCTCCGCGAGATCGCGCGGGTCGCGCTGGAGCAAGAGGTCCTGGATCGAGAGGCGGCCCGCGCGTTCTTCGTCACGCATTTCCGGCCGTTTCGAATTCGTCCGGAGGGCGAGCGTCGCGCTGGCTTCATCACCGGTTATTACGAGCCGCTGCTGCGCGGCTCGCCGTCGCCTTCGCCGCAATACGCTGCGCCCGTTCTCGGCCGGCCCGACGACCTCATGAGCTTCGCGCCGGGCGAGACGCCGCCTGACCTCGATCCTTCGCTGTCCGGCGCGCGCCGCGGCGCGGACGGGCGGCTCGAGCCTTATCCCGACCGCGCCGCGATCGAGGCCGCCGCGGCGCGCGGCGCGATGCGGCCGATCCTTTGGCTCGAAGATCACGTCGAACTGTTCCTCGCCCAGGTGCAAGGCTCGGCGCGCGTCGCGCTGCCGGACGGCCGTGTCGTCCGCCTCGCATATGACGGACGCAACGGCCAGCCTTATACGTCGATCGGCCGCATCCTGATCGAAGAAGGCGCGATCCAGGAAAGCGAAATGTCGCTCGCGACCCTCAAGGCCTGGCTGCGACGCCACGGCCAGCGGCCGGGCGAGGCCGGCCGCAAGCTGATGCAGCGCAACTCTTCGTACGTTTTCTTCAAGCTGGAGGAGAGCTTCGATCCCGATCAAGGCCCGATCGGCGGCGCCGGCGTCGCGCTGACGCCGCTGCGCTCGATCGCCGTCGACCGCCGGCTGTGGCCGTACCATGCGCCGTTCTGGATCGAGGCCGACGCGCCCTGGCGCGGGCCTTCGCTCTCGCCCCTCCGGCGCTTGATGGTCGCCCAGGATACAGGCTCGGCGATTGTCGGGCCGGCGCGCGCCGACATATTCTTCGGTACGGGCGAGACAGCCGGCGAACGCGCCGGCGACATTCGCCACGACGCCGACTTTACGGTTCTGCTTCCCGTCGGAGCAGCGCCGTGAAGGAGGTTTCGCGCGACAGAAGCGGTTCGGACCTGCGGCTCCTCACCGACGAAGAGATCGAACTGTGGCGCGCGGTCGCAAGGAGCGTCGCGCCGCGCAAAGGGGCGAGCTTGCCTTCGGCGCGAAAGCGGGCCGCGCCGGCCGCTGCGCCCAGAGCGGAGCAGCAGGCTGCGCCGCCCGTCTCCAAGCCGAGATCGCCGCCGTCCGCGCCGGCCTTGGCGCCGCTCGAAAAGCGCCTGAAGCGCCAACTCGCCCGCGGCGGCGCCGGGCCGGACGACGTCATCGACCTGCACGGCATGACAGAGGCGCAGGCCCATCGCGCGCTGCGCGGCTTCTTGATCTATGCGCAAGCGCGCGGCGCCCGGCTCGTTCTGATCATCACCGGCAAGGGCGAAGGCAAAGGCGCGCCGCGACCGCTCTGGGCCGAGGAGACCGGCGCGCTGCGCCGCCTGACGCCGCATTGGCTGCGCGCGCCCGACTTGCGCGCCATCGTGCTCGGCTTCGAGGAAGCCGGCCGCAGCCATGGCGGGGCCGGGGCGCTGTATGTGCGGCTGCGGCGGGCGGAGCGCGCAGGGTGAGCGACGCCGTTCTTCCCTGAGTCTTGCTAGAGCGATGATATCCGCCCAAGATATCCAGGAAACATCAGATATTGTGGCCAACATGCAAGTCTCCAAATGGGGGAACAGCCTTGCCGTGCGCTTGCCCAAGAAGCTTGTCGAGGAGCTTCGCCTTGCGCCGGGCGACGAACTCGCCGTCGTGGCGGCCTCGAAGGATGAACTCGTCGTCGAGAAGCGCGACCGCCGCACGGAATTTCTCGAGGCGATGAAACAGTTTCGATTCGATTTGCCTCCCGGCTACAAGTTCGAACGCGACGAAGCGAATGAGCAGTGACGGCGTTCTTCGACACCAACATTCTGATCTATGCTTTCGCCAACGACGAGGCGAAACGGCGGCGCGCGCAGCACGTTCTTGCTGCAGGAGGCGTCATCAGTGTGCAAGTTCTCAACGAATTCGCCAACGTGTTGCACAAGAATCAGCGGCAAGAATGGCCGCGGATCGAGGCTGCGGTCGCCGTCATCGAGAGATGGTTCGCATCTATTCGACCGCTTACGCTCGATACGCATCGCGCCGCTCGTACGATCGCTCGAGATCACGGGCTTTCACTCTACGACGCTCTGATCGTCTCCTCGGCGCTCGAAGCCGGTTGCGAGATGCTTCTGACCGAGGATATGAACCACGGCGACGCGATCGAACGGCTGACGATCCGCAATCCCTTCCGTGATGACGAGCCATGTACGCGTAACGCTAGCGTACGGTCGAGATTCCTGACGCGAAGCGACGGTCGCTTTTAATTCGCGAGGAGCGCGTCAAATCGTCGTTGACCTGTTACGCTCCAAATGCGACAGACCTCCTCAAACCTCAGGGCGCCTTTCTTGATGACGGACGAACATATCGAAGTGCTCGGCCTCGGCAATTCGCTGGTCGATTTGTTTGCGCATATCGAAGAGGATTTTCTCGTCAAAGAGTCGATGCAGAAAGGCGCGATGATCCTCATCGACGAAGAACGCGCCGAGCAGCTCTATAAACGCATGGGCCCGGCGACGATCGTCTCGGGCGGCTCGGCCGCCAATACGATCGCCGGCGTGCGCTCGCTCGGCGTCCGCAGCGCCTATATCGGCAAGGTCAAGGATGACGAGCTCGGCCGCGCCTTCATTCACGACATCAGGGCGAGCGGCGTCAAGTTCGACGTGACGCCCGCGGCGAACGGGCCGGCGACCGGGCGCTGCCTCAGCTTCATCACGCCGGACGGCGAGCGAACGATGAACACCTATCTCGGCGCGAGCCAATTCCTGTCGCCGAGCGACCTCGACGAGAATTTGGTGCGCGAAGCGCGCATCGTCTATCTCGAAGGTTACATGTGGGATCGGCAGGCGGCCAAGGAGACGTTCCAGAAGGCCGCGCGCCTCGCCCATGCCGCCGGCGCGCGCGTCGCGCTGACCCTATCGGACTCCTTCTGCGTCGACCGCTTCCGCGCCGAGTTCCTCGATCTCATGCGCTCCGGCCTGGTCGATACGATCTTCGCCAATACCGAGGAAATACGCTCCTTGTACCAAACTGCGGATTTCAAGACCGGGCTCGAAGCCTTGCGCGCCGAAGGCGTGCTCGGCGTGGTGACGCGGTCCGAGCATGGCTCGATCGTCGTCGAGGGCGAGGCGACCTACGAAGCGCCGGCCTTTCCGATCGATCGCCTCATCGATACGACCGGCGCCGGCGATCTCTTCGCCGCCGGCTTTCTCGCCGGGATGGCGCGCGGCGCCGATCGCGTGAAGTCCGCCAAGCTCGGCGCGCTCGCCGCCGCCGAGGTGATCCAGCATCTCGGCGCCAGACCGCAGGCGCGGCTGGCGGATCTGGCGGCGGAGAATGGGTTGGCGGTGTAGGGGCGGGATCGCGATCGGCTGTCTCGAGCCGCAATCCCGTCTGGAAGAAGCTCGTCGCCATGAAGAACATTTTCTTGCGCCCGAAATGCATAATAATATGGCGCCGCTCAGCTCGCGCCCGCCTGATGACCAGGCGACATGAGGCAAATTCGAACGCCTACGCACATGCCGGAGCGAGTCGGTCGCATAGGCTATTGGGAGGAAGAACGATGAAGGCCTCTGGTTTGAGTTTCAGGGCCGCGGTTATTTTCGCGATGCTTGGCATGACCTGGGGCATCGTCATGGCCATCTCGGAGGACCATGCCGCGATGCCGGCGCACGCCCATCTGAACCTTCTGGGCTGGGTGTCGCTGTTCCTCTTCGGGCTGTTCTATCGGCTGCATCCGGCTCTCGAAGCGTCGCGCCTGGCGCTGGCGCAGGTCGCCTTGTGGATTGCCGCGACGGCGATCCTGACGACCGGCGTGGGCCTGATTACGGCCGGCCAGCATGCCGGCGATCCGATCGCGGGGGTCGGCGCGTTTTTAGCTCTGGCGGATATGGCGCTTTTCGCCGCGCTGGTTTTTGGCCGTCACGCCGACGCCGCGTCCGCCGCAATCAGTCCGGCCGTCGCAGCGGAATAATTCGGCGAGACCTCGCCAAGGCCCGTGGCGCCGCTCTGGACGCGCTTCTAACGGGTCCTGTTCGATTCGCCTGCTCGGTTCGCGATACGGGCGCGAGCGGCGGCGAGGCCGAACCGGATCGGCGACGCGCAGACCTTCTCCGAGCGCCGCGCCATGCGGTAGTCTTTCGACCAGAGGACGGCGTCTTCGCTGACCGGATGGGCGGATCAGTCTACTGACTTTATAGTTTATCTTGACACCTGTTGGACGCCGGTTCTAGCTTCAAAAAGCGGTCATTCAGCCGCGATCGGCTCTCCTCGCATGGGGCTCTGCGCGTTGTAACGCGGACCAGCGACGGCGCGGCTAATCTCCCGTTTCGAAAAACATAGGCCTGAGCATGTCGATCTTTTCTCTTTCCGCCTTCGGAAGCTTGGCGAAGCGCGCCGCCCTCGCCGCGGCCCTGAGCGCGTTCGGCGCGGCCGCGGCCCTCGCCCAGGCGGCGAGCGGCGAGCCGGTGACGATCGGCGTCAGCGGGCCGCTGACTGGGCCGAACGCGCAATATGGCGCGCAATGGAAGAAGGGCTTCGACCTCGCCCTCGAAGAGGTCAATGCGAAGGGCGGCGTCAAAGGCCGGCCGCTGCAATATGTGTTCGAGGACAGCCAGGCCGATCCGCGCCAGACCGTCGCCATAGCGCAGAAATTCGTCAGCGATCCGAAAATCGTCGTCGAAGTCGGCGATTTCTCGAGCACCGCCTCGATGGCGGCTTCGTCAATCTATCAGCGCGCCGGGCTGGTTCAATTCGGCTTCACCAATTCTCATCCGAACTTCACCAAGGGCGGCGACTATATCTGGAGCAATTCGGTGAGCCAGGCCGACGAGCAGCCGCGGCTCGCCAAATACGCCGCCGATCTCGGCTTCAAGCATCTCGCCGTACTCTATCTCAACACCGATTGGGGCCGGGCGAGCGAGAAAATTTTCGGCGAAGCCGCCAAGGGCTATGGCATGGACGTCGTCGCCTCGGAAGGCTATCAGCCCGACGAGAAGGATTTCCGCTCGACTCTGGTGCGGGTCCGCGACGCCAAGCCGGACGCGATCGTGCTCATCTCGTACTATGCGGACGGCGCGCTGATCACGCGCCAGATCCGTTCGGTCGGGCTGACCACGCCGATCGTCGCCTCGGGCTCGATTTATTCGCCGAAATTCATCGAGCTCGCCGGCGAAGCGGGCAACGGGGTCTACACGGAATCGAATTTCTTCCCAGGCGATTCCCGGCCGGAAGTGCAGAACTTCGTCGCAAAATTCCGCGCCAAGTACAACGAGGAGCCTGACGATTTCAACGCTGTCGCCTATGACACGATCATTCTCCTGGCGGATGTGATGAACCAATATGGGATCGACCGCACGGCGATCCGCGACGGGCTGGCGAAGATCAAGGACGTGCCGAGCGTGATCTACGGCAAGGCGACGTTCGATCCGCAGACGCGGCGCGTCGCCGGCGCGCGGGCGGTTTATCTTGTGGTCAAGAATGGCCAGTTCACACTGTGGGACGGGAAGAAGCCTTCGGCGGGCTGACGCTCCGGCCAATCGACAATGTCATTCCCGCGAAAGCGGGAATCCAGAGCCGTTGCGCTTGAAGGTCAGCTCAGCCCGGATCCCAGCTTGCGCGGGAATGACAAGCGCGTTTCATTGATCGTCGGGGATTTAAGCATCCTTGAGCTCGTTCATCGATTACACCGTCAACGGCCTGGTCGTCGGCAATATCTATGCGCTGCTCGCGGTCGGGCTGGCGCTGATTTTCGGCGTCGCCAACCTGATCAATTTCGCCCATGGCTCGGTCTATACTTTCGGCGCCTATATCGGCTGGGCGGCGGTTACGTTTCTGCATACGCCGTTGCCCGTGACGATGCTGATCGTCTTCGTCGCCTGCGCCGGCCTAGGCGTCGTCATCGAGCGCGTCGGCTTGCGGCCGCTGCAGGGAAAGGCGCGGATTGCGCCGCTGCTCGCGACGATCGGCCTCAGTTTCGTCCTCGATCAACTCGTCCAGCTCGTCTTCTCGCCCGATCCGCGCGCCGTGCCGAGCGATCTGCCCGACTGGCGGCTCGCCGTCGGCGACGGCTCGATCGGCGCGATGGACATTCTGATCGCCGCGGTCGGCCTCGCCAGCGCGGCCTTGCTCTATGTCTTCCTGCGTTTCACCAAGCTCGGCTTCGCCGTGCGCGCCACCGCCCAGGATCGCGAGGCGGCGCAGCAGATGGGCGTCAATGTCGACGCGGTCAACAGCGCCGTCTTCGCCATCGCCTCCGCGTTGGGCGGCCTCAGCGGCCTGCTGGTCGGCATGTATTACAACCACATCGATCCGGCGATGAGCTTTCAGGCGACCCTGAAAGGGGTGGTCGCGCAAGTGATCGGCGGCGTCGGCAATGTGCCGGGCGCGATCGTCGGCAGCCTGCTGCTCGGCCTGACCGAGAGCTACGGCATCGCGCTGCTCGGCACCACGTACCGCAATCTCTTCGCCTTCGTGCTGCTGATCGCTTTTCTCCTCTGGCTGCCCAATGGCCTGTTCGGCGGCCGCGCGACGATCCAGAGCGAGCCCCTGGTCGGCTCCTTCATCGCGCCGAGCCGGCCCATTCGCCTGCCGCGCTGGGCCGTCGCCGCGCTCGCGCTCGCGGCTTTCGCGCTGCCGCTGGCGACGAGCGCGCCATACCTGTTGCAGACTCTCACCAACGCCTGGCTCGCGGCGATGCTCGCTCTGAGCCTGACGCTGATCGCCGGCACGGCGGGGCAGATTTCCTTCGGTCATGCCGGGCTGCTGGCGATCGGCGGCTACGCCTCGGCGCTGCTCGCGCTCGATCTCGGCGCGCCGCCGATCCTGTCCATTCCGGCGGCCGGCTTGATCACGGCCGGGCTCGGCGCGCTGCTCGTCTTTCCCGCCTTCCGCCTGCGCGGCCATTACATCGCCATCGCGACCTTGGCGATCGGCGAGATCGTCAGCCTGGTCATCCTCAATTGGGAGGGATTGACAGGCGGGGCGATGGGGCTCACCGGCATCCCGCCGCTGTCGTTTCTCGGTCAGGACATTTTCTCCAATCGCGCGATTTACTGGCTGTGCCTCGCCATTGTCGTCTCTTTGGCGGCGCTGCAGGCGCGGTTCCTGAATTCGCATTTCGGCAGAACGTTGCGCGCCGTGCGCGAGGACGAGATCGCCGCGCGCTCCTATGGGATCAAGCTCGACCGCTATAAGGGGCTGGCCTTCGCCTTCGGCGGCTTCGGCGCCGGCGTCAGCGGCGCGATCGCCGCCCACCTCTATTCGTACCTGAACAACCAGACGTTCGATTCGCAGCTCTCGCTGCTCGCTCTGACCATGGTCATTCTCGGCGGCATGGGGAATGTGCTTGGCGCGATTGTCGGCGCGGTCGCGCTGGTCGGACTGCCCGAGCTGTTTCGAGTCGCTGCTGAATATCGCATTCTGATCTACGGCGTCGTTCTGCTGCTGCTGATCCGCTTCCGGCCGCAAGGCCTGCTGGGTACGGTCTAGGCGATGGCGCCGCTGCTCGACATTCGCGGGCTCACGCGCCGGTTCGGCGGCGTCGTCGCGGTCAAGGCGCTCGACCTTACGGTCGGCGAGGGCGAGTTTGTCAGCCTGATCGGGCCGAACGGCGCCGGCAAGACGACGACGTTCAACATGATCAGCGGCCTCGAACGGTTGGACGGCGGCGAGGTCCGTTTCGCCGGGCGCTCGATCCAGGGCCTGACGCCGGAAGCGATCGCGGCGCTCGGCCTCGCCCGCACGTTCCAGCACGGCCGCGTCTTCGCCAATCTCAGCGTCGAGGACAACGTGCTGCTCGGCGCGCATACGCGGCTGCGCGCGGTGAAGCCGCGCCTGCCCGTCATCGGGCCGCTCGCCGAACTCGTTCTCGCCCTGGTTCGCCCGCCCGCGGTCAAGAAAGAGGAGCAAGCGCTGAAGGCCGAAGCGCGCGAGATTCTCAATCTGTTCGGCGAGCGCCTGACGCCGCGGCTCGATCATCCCGCCTATAGTCTTTCCTACGCCAACCGGCGGCGGGTCGAGATCGCCCGCGCGCTGGCGCTCAGGCCGAGGCTGCTGCTGCTCGACGAGCCGACCGCCGGCATGAATCCGACCGAGACGGCCGAAATGCAGGCGCTGATTGCGACGCTGAAGGGTCGCGGCGTGACCATCCTGCTGATCGAGCACAAGCTCGACCTGGTCATGCAGCTCTCGGACAGGGTTTATGTGCTCGATGACGGCGTCAAGATCGCCGAAGGGCCGCCTGAGAAAGTACGAAACGATCCGGCCGTGATCGAAGCCTATCTTGGCCATCGCGAAATCGGCCGCGCTGCATCCTCCGTCGAGGTGGTCGCGTCATGAGCGAAGCGCTGCTCCGCCTCGACCGCGTCAACACGTTCTATGGCCCGGTGCAGGTTCACTTCGACCTGTCGCTGCAAGTCGGCCGCGGCCGCATCGTCTCGCTTCTGGGCGGCAACGCCAGCGGCAAGTCGACGACGATGAAAATCATTCTCGGGCTCCTCGCGCCGCGCTCGGGAACAGTGGAGTTCGACGGCGCCCGGATCGACGGTTGGCCGACTCATCGCGTGATCCGCGCCGGAATCGGTTCGGTGCCGGAGGCGCGGCGCATCTTCCCGCTGATGAGCGTGCGCGAAAATCTGCTGATGGGCGCCTATGGCCGCGCCGACCGCAAAGCGGTCGGCGAAGACCTGGAGCGGATGCTGACGTTGTTTCCGCGCGTCGCCGAGCGGATCAACCAGCGCGCCGGCGTGCTTTCCGGCGGCGAGCAGCAAATGCTGGCTATGGCGCGCGCGCTGATGGGGCGGCCGCGGCTCATCTTGATGGATGAGCCGACTATGGGCCTGTCGCCGCTCTTCGTCGATCGGGTGCTCGAATTGATCGCGGAGATCAATCGCCAGGGCGTCACCGTCTTCATGGTCGAGCAGAACGCCAATCTCGCGCTGCAGATCGCCCATGAGGGTTACGTGCTGCAGACGGGACGGATCGTCTTGCAGGGCGCCGCGGCGCTGCTGCGCGGCGATCCGCGCATTCGCGAAGCCTATCTCGGCGGCGCGGCGGCGGCGTGAAGGAGGGCGCGACTATGGTCATCAACGCGCCGTCATTGCGAGCGAAGCGAAGCAATCCACTCGAAGGACTGAGGCTTGCGAGTGGATTGCTTCGGCGCTGCGCTCCTCGCAATGACGGAGCTGGGGATATCTTATGACCGCACCCGTTGAACCCAAGAAGCTGGGCTTCTTTACGAGATTGCTCGACCGAACCAGCGCCGTCGAGCGCTATCGCCTGGCGACGGAGCAAATCGTTCACGCCGAAAGCCGCGGCTTCGATTCCGCCTGGATCGCGCAGCATCATTTCGACGAGAACGAGGGCGGTCTGCCGGCGCCCTTCGTCTTTCTCGCGCAAGCGGCGGCGCGGACCTCGACCATTCGTCTCGGCACCGGCATCGTAACCTTGCCGCTCGAAGAGCCGGTGCGGGTCGCCGAGGACGCGGCGGTATTCGATCTTATTTCGGGCGGCCGCCTGGAATTGGGGCTCGGCTCAGGCGGCACGGCGAGCGCCTTCGCCGCCTTCGGCCATGACAGCGCGGATCGCGCGGCGATCTTCGACAAGCACCTGAAAACGGTGCGCGACGCGCTGGCCGGCGCGCCGCTTGGCGGCGGCAACAGGCTCTACCCGGCCGCGCCGCATCTCCTCGGTCGAATTTGGCAAGCGACCTTCTCGGTCGGCGGCGGAATTCGCGCCGGCAAGGCCGGCGACGGCCTGATGCTGTCGCGCACCCAGCCGCGCCCGAAAGATGCGCCGAGCGCCTCGCTCGCCGATCTGCAGCATCCGATCATCGACGCCTATCTCGAAGCCCTGCCGCAAGGCCGCGGCCCGCGCATCCTCGCATCGCGCACGCTGTTCGTCGCCGACGACCGCGAGGAGGCTTTGCGTCTCGCCGATATTGGGCTGCGCCGGGTCGTCGACCATTTCGTCGCCATGGGGCAGGTCCTTCCGGGACGATCGCTTGAGGACCTCATCGCCGCTTTCGACGTCCATGTCGGATCGCCGGACGACGTCGTCGCCTCCCTCCGGGCCGACAGCGTTCTGGAGCGCGCCACGGAGATCGTTTTCCAGGTCCACTCGATCGACCCTCCGCATCCGTTTATCCTGCGCTCGATCGAGTTGATCGCCGAGAAAGTCGCCCCGGCGCTCGGCTATTTTGAGCGCGGTTTGACGTTTCCGCGCGGAAGGCAATCGAGCCCGGCTCCTCTTTTGGGCGCAGCGGCTCCTGGATTTCCGCGCGCGCGGGAATGACAGCGAAGGAAGGGACTGCTCATGAGCGAAACTGAGCCTGACGTGATCGATGTCTTGGCCGGCGTCGAGAAAGGCTCGCGTCTCGACGAGGTCCGCGCGCAGCGGCAAGAGGCGCGAGAGAACGCGCAGAAGAGCTTTCAGACGCTCTTCGCGCCGAAGCATCCAGGCGGCGTGACGGTCGCGGAGCGCTACGCGGTCGCGACATTCGTCGCGGGTCTGCATCGTGACGCCGCTGCGCTCGCCTTCTATCGGAGCGGCCTTGCCGCGAAAAGCGGGCGCGACGCCCTGATCAAAGCGATCGAGGCGGAGATCGCGCGCGGCGTAGGCCAGGGCCCCTATGGCGCCTATCCGCGAGGACCACTGAGCGCGGAGGACAAGGCTGGGCCGACGCATCGCATCGCCGAAGCGAATCGGGCCGCGCTCGGCCCGCGTCTCGCCGCGGCGTTCGAACATGCGCATCTGCTTGTCTTTCATCCGCGCGATTCGGGCCCGGCGGCGCTGCAGTCGCTCCTGGACGCCGGCTGGTCGACGAACGAGATCGTCACATTGTCGCAGCTCGTCTCGTTTCTTGCGTTCCAGATTCGAGCGGCGGTGGGCTTGCGCGCCCTGCAGGCGGCGTCGACAGAAAAGGACTAACGAGGCGCATCATGACGGAGAAGGTCATCGCAAATCGCAGGGCGATCGTCCCGCCGCCTTCACGCAGGACGAGCTTGGCTGGAGGCCCTGGCTCGAACCCTTGTCGGAGGATCAGTTGACCGATCGCCACTGGGCCGGGTTGGTCGACGCGTCGCGGGCGAAATCGCCTTATTTCATGCTGCTGGCGCGCGATCCGGAAATTCTCGAGGCGCGCACCAAGACGGACAAGGATATTTTCTACAATCCGGTCGCCGGCCTGCCGCGCGCCGAGCGCGAGCTGGCGGCGACCGCCGTGTCGCGCGAGAACGGCTGCATCTTCTGCGCCTCGGTCCATGCCCGCTTCGCCTCGACCTATTCGAAGCGGCGCCGCGAGGTGCAGCGCCTGCTCGACAAGGGCGTCAAGGCCGATCTCGACGAACGCTGGCGCGCGATCGTCGCCGCCGCGGCGGCGCTCGCCCGCACGCCGGCTTCGTTCGGTACGGGCGAAGTGGAGGAGCTGCGTCGAAACGGGCTTGACGATCTCGCCATCGTCGACGTCGTCTACAGCGCGGCCTTCTTCAGTTGGGCCAATCGCCTGATGCTATCGCTGGGCGAGCCGATTCCGGCGGGGAAAGGCTGAGGCCAAGCCAAAAAAGGGCGCTCCGCCTCAATGCGAGGAGCCAGAGATGCGCATCGCGCCCGTCGTCCATAGACGCGACCCGCCGAGGCAGGGCTATGGCGACGACGCGATCCATTCATAAGCCCGAGCCCTTAGAGCGGATCGCTTCGCCTCGCTCGCGATGACGGGTACGGTCACCCGACCTTGCGCGCCGCCATGTCCGCGGGCGCTTCGAGCGCCGCGGCGACGGCGTCGTCGACTCGCTCGAGCCAGACGAATTCGAGCTGCTGGCGCGCTTCGTCAGGGATGTCGTCGAAATCCTTGCGGTTGCGCGCCGGCAGCATGACGCGGGTGATTCCCGCGCGATGCGCGGCCACGACTTTTTCCTTGATCCCGCCGACCGGGAGGACGAGGCCGCGCAGGCTGATCTCGCCGGTCATCGCGGTGTCGCCGCGCACGGTGCGGTCGGTGAGCAGCGAGACCAGCGCCATGAACATGGCGACGCCGGCGCTCGGCCCGTCCTTCGGCGTGGCGCCGGCCGGCACATGGATGTGGATGTCCGTCTTCTCGAAACGATTGGGATCGATTCCCAACGAAACCGCCCGGTTCTTGACGATGCTCAGCGCGGCTTGCGCGCTTTCGCGCATCACTTCGCCGAGCTGACCGGTCAGGATCAAGCGCCCGGCGCCCGGGGTCGCGGTCGCCTCGATGAACAGAATGTCGCCGCCGACCGGGGTCCAGGCGAGGCCGGTCGCGACGCCCGGCACGCTGGTGCGCATCGCCACTTCGTTCTCGAAAGGCGGCGGCCCGAGAATGGGAGCAAGATCCGCAGCGCCGATCGCGATCGCCCCGCGCTCGCCGTCGGCGATCCGCATCGCGGCTTGGCGCAGCACGCGGCCGATCTCGCGTTCAAGGTTTCTGACGCCGGCCTCGCGCGTGTATTGTTGAATGATCGCCTTGAGCGCTTCGTCGGCGACGCCGACCTGATCGGGTTTGAGGCCGTTGGCCTCCAATTGCCGCGAGACGAGATAGCGCCGCGCGATCTCGAACTTCTCGCTGGCCGTATAGCCGGCGAGCGCGATGACTTCCATCCGGTCGCGCAGCGGGCCGGGGATCGTATCGAGCACATTGGCGGTCGTGATGAATACGACGCGGCTGAGATCGAACGGCACGGCGAGGTAATTGTCGCGGAACGTGCTGTTCTGTTCGGGATCCAGCACTTCGAGCAGCGCCGCGCCCGGATCGCCTTGAATGCTCGCGCCGAGCTTGTCGATCTCGTCGAGCATCATGACGCAATTGCGCGCGCCGGCCTTGCGGATCGCCTGAATGATGTTTCCCGGCAGGGCGCCGATATAGGTGCGCCGGTGGCCGCGGATTTCGGCTTCGTCATGTACGCCGCCGAGGCTCACCCGTACGAATTTTCGGCCCATCGCGCGGGCGATCGATTGGCCGAGCGACGTCTTGCCCACGCCCGGCGGCCCGACGAAGCACAAGATGGGCGCCTTGCCGCCGGGCGCGAGTTTGCGCACGGCCAAATATTCGATGATGCGGCGCTTGATCTTTTCGAGCCCGAAATGATCCTCGTCGAGGATGCGTCGCGCCGCGGCGATGTCGATCGGCGCCTCTTCCGGCAAGCTCCAAGGCAATTCGATCAGCCAATCGAGATAGGTACGGATCATGCCGTATTCGCCGGCCGCTTCCGGCATGCGCTGCAGGCGCTTCAGCTCCTTGCGCGCCTGGTCCTCGACCTCTTTCGGCATGCCGGCGTTGGCGATCGCCTTGTCGAGTTCGGCGATCTCGGCGCCCTTGCCGTCGTCGGTCTCGCCGAGCTGCTTCTGAATCGCCGCCAATTGCTCGCGCAGCAGAAACTCTCGGTTGCGCGCGTCGAGCGACGCCTTGGTCTCGCGGCCGATCTCTTGCGACAGACGAAGGACCTCGATCCGATGCGCGAGGAGGCGCGAGACGCGATCCAAGCGCGGGATGATGTCCACGATCTCGAGAATTTCCTGCTTTTCGTCGGCAGTCGCGTCCATGAAGGTTGCGACCATGTCGGCCAGGGCGGTCGGCGTCTCGACGCTGCGAATGGCCGCGGTCAGCTCGGCCGGCGCTTGCGGGATGAGCTGGACGGCTTCAAGGGCCTGGTTGCGGAGATGGACGAAGCGCGCTTCGATCTCGGCGGAAGCGCCCGCAGGCTCCGGAATTCTCTCGGCGCGCGCCACAAAGAATGGCCAACCGTTGACATAATCGAGAACGCGAAAGCGCTGCTCGCCTTGGCAGACGAGATGATGCGCGCCATCCGGCGTGGTCACGTAGCGGACGATATTGGCGACGGTGCCCATCCGGTGCATGTCGATCGGGATCGGGTCTTCGGCTTCGGCGTTGCGCTGCATCAGCACGCCGACCGGCTTCTGCTCGCGCACCGCCCGCTGCGCCGCCAGGATCGAACGCGGCCGGCCGAGCGCGATCGGCAGCACCATGCCCGGGAAAAGAACCAGGCCGCGGACCGGTACGATGATCAGGCCGTCGGCCGGCAAGGCCGGCGACGCAGCCGCCGCCGCGCCGCCCGCGTCGGCCGAGTTCAAGAGATCGGCGTCAGTCATCCTCGGCTCCCGACTTCTTCAATGTCACCAGAAGGCAGCCCTTCCCATCCGAGCGATGAATGGCGCTGTATCGCCCCGGCGGCAGGCGAACGCGGCGTTCAAAACGGCCTTGCGGCAATTCGAGGCGATGGATGATTGCGGTCCGCATCTCGGCCGGAAACTCGCGTACCCCGGAAAAGACCAATTCGCCGCCGTCGAGCGTGATCTGAGCCTGGTCAAGGTCGACTCCCGGCAACGCGACGAGCACCAAGACGGCGCGGTCGGTCTCCAGTACGTCGACCGGCGGCTCCCACGCGACGCGCGAGCCGGTCGGCCGAATGAACTGCCGATGCATGCGCTCGGCGCGCGCCAGCATGTCCAGAGCTTCCGACCACGTCCAATAACGGGAGAAGCGCGAATCCATCATTCACCTGCCCGCGGCGCTAACCGCAAATAACGCGAAGGTTCGACGCGTGTTCAGAGTAACCGGTTCGGCGCCGGGGCGCCACGCCAAGCTTTCCCCCGCCGCGACGCCAACGTTCGGCCAGAAACAAATGCTCGGCCGATCGACATGAATCGAGAGCGTCCGCGCGGCGCATCGATGATGACGACTCGTCCGCGCCGCTCTCTCGTGGGGTCGATGCGGCGGCGACTCGGCGTTTGGCGGGGAGGCAATTAAGATAGGCTTCGCGTCGCCTTCGTTCCGCGTCGTCGAGGAGCTGACAATGAGATGGTCGGTCACGATCGGCCGCTTCGGCGGAACGGCGGTGAAGGTTCACGCGACGTTCTTGCTGTTCCTGGCTTGGATTTGGTTCAGCGCGCTTTTTCAAGAGGGCGCTGCGGCCGCATGGCGCAGCATCCTCTTTGTCTTTCTCTTGTTTGTCTGCGTCACTCTGCACGAGTTCGGACATATCGTGGCGGCGAGGCGCTACGGCGTCCACACGCCCGAGGTCACGCTTCTGCCGATCGGCGGCGTCGCCAGCCTCGAGCGCATTCCCGAAAAGCCGAGCCAGGAGCTGGCGGTGGCGATCGCCGGACCTATGGTCAACGTCGTCATCGCCATTGTCCTGTTCGCCATAATCGGCCGGATCGATCCGGACGCGGCGGCGCGACTCGACGATCCGCATATTTCGCTGATCGCCCGGCTCGCCGCCGCCAATCTCGCATTGGTCATTTTCAATTTGATCCCCGCTTTCCCGATGGACGGGGGACGCGTGTTGCGGGCGCTGCTCGCCATGCGGTTCGGCGCGGCCAGGGCGACGCAGATCGCCGCCTCGATCGGGCAAGCGTTCGCTTTCGCCCTGGGTTTTCTCGGCTTATTCGGCAATCCTCTGCTGATTTTCATCGCGATCTTCGTCTATGTCGCGGCGGCGGGCGAAGCGCAAATGGCGGGGCTGAAAGACGCGGTGCGCGGCTTGGCCGTGCAGGACGCCATGGAGACGCGCTTCACCGCCATACCCGCCGGCGCCAGGGTCGCGGATGCGGTTCAGATCCTGCTCGCGACAGGCCAGGACGAATTCCCGGTCGTCGACGGCGCCGGGCGGCCGCTCGGGGTCCTGGTCCGCGACGACATCATCGCCGCCCTCGGCCGGAACGACAATGAAATGGCGGTGTCCGACCTTGCGCTCAAGCCGGCCGTGACCGTGAATCCGACGGCTGGGCTTGAAGCCGCCGTCGACCGGCTCGCCCCGAGCCGCGATGCCGCGCTCTGCGTCGTCGATCCGTCCGGCCGGCTGGTCGGGCTCTTCACCCGTCAGAGCCTGACCGAGATCATGATGATCAAATCCGCGCAGCCAGGCTGGCGGCCGCGGCGGCCGATTGTTTCCTAAGTCTCGGGGAAGGCTAAGCCGCTTCCTGCAGAAGAGGCGTCTCGGCGCCGAGATGGGCCCGCGCCGTCAGCGGCAAATGATCCGACGCCCGGCGCGCCAATGGCGTGTCATGGGCGGCGATTTGGCCGATCAAGCCGGTCGGCCAGCCGAAAATGCAGTCGAGCGGCAAGACCGGCCGGCGCGAGGGAAAGCTCAAGACCGTCGGCGCCGGGCCGAAGGTCGGTTCGAGAATTTCGAGCGCCGAGCGCCTTCGGCGGCGCCATTCGTTGAGATCGCCCAGCAGGATCGTGTTCATCGGCGGCAAATCGCGGAAGGCGGCGAGCAGCGCCAGGGCCTGGTCCATCCGTGAGCGGCGGAGCAGGCCGAAATGAGCGGCGATGACGCGAAATTCGCCCTCGCCGAGGTCGAGTTCGGCGACGATCGCGCCGCGCGGTTCGAATCCCGGCAATTTCAGCCGCGCGCGGCGATAGGATTTCGGCTCGCCGCGAACCAACAGCGCATTGCCATGCCAGCCATGCCGGTCGGGCGCGTCCGACTGGACCAGAAGATGCATGCCCGTCTCGCGCCGGATCGCGGCTGGATCAAGCAGGCCGCCGCGCCGTCCGAAGCGGCCGTCGACCTCCTGCAGGGCGATAAGATCGGCGGACATTTCGCCGATGACCGAAACGATGCGGTCCGGCCGCACCCGGCCGTCGGCGCCCCGGCATTTGTGAATGTTGTACGATGCGATTTTCATGACGGGCGGATTATCGACCCTTTTTATAAATAGGGAGCTAAGAGGCGCGCTGCAGCGTCCCGCAGCTTGATAAGAACGGGGCGGCCCTGGATTTCTTGCAAAGTCACCGGCTCGATCCGCTTTCGATCCAAAATCTCGCTCAAACGGCGCGCCAGATCGGCGCTGTAGCATTCCAACGCGATCTCGAAATTGAGGCGCAGGCTGCGGATATCCCAGTTCGGGCTGCCGATCAGGCTCCATTCGCCGTCGATCGTCAGCAGCTTGCTATGGTCGAAAGGCGGCGGTCCTCGCCATATCCGACAGCCGGCCTGTAGTAAAGGCTCGATATGGGCCCGCGTCGCCGCAGCGACGACGGGATGATTGTTGACAGCCGGCAGGACGATCTGAACGCTGACCCCGCGCAAGGCGGCCAATTGAAGCGCCGTGACCAAGGGCTCGTCGGGTAGGAAATAGGGCGTCGCGATCCGGATCGAACGCTGGGCGGAGTTGATCGCCGAAGAAAGCACAAGCGCGAGCCGGTCTTCCTCCTGGTCGGGGCCGGCGACAATCACGCGCGCCGCGTCGCCGCTCATCGGCGTAGCCGGAATCGGCGCGGCCGCGGCTGGCTTCTCGCCGGCGGCGAAGGCCCAATCCTCGTCGAAATCCTCGGCGATTTGCCGAACGACCGGGCCTTCGATGCGGAAATGGAGGTCGCGGACCGTGGTTCGCTTCGGCGTCCCGCTCAGGTTCTCGGCGCCGATATTCAAGCCGCCGATATAGGCCGCCGCACGATCGACTATGAGGGTCTTCTTGTGCAGCCGCAAATCCAAAAGCGGCATTTGCCAAGGCAGCGCCGAATGGAGAAAACGCGCGGCGGGGACGCCGTTCTTGCGCAGCCGGCGATAGGCGCGCGAGAACAGGAATCCGCCGCCGATTCCATCGATCAGAACGCGCGTCCGGACGCCTCTTCGGCGCGCGCGGGTCAGCGCCTCGATGAATTGGCCGCCAACTTCGTCGGTGCGGAATATATAGGTCGAAAGGGCAATTTCGGCTTTCGCGCCATCGATCGCTGCGATCATATGCGGATAAGCTTCGTCGCCGCTGTCCAAGATCGCGACCGCCTTGCCGAGGCTGATCTCCTCGCCGGTGATCCTGCCGACCGCGATCTTCAGCCGTTCGACGGGATCGTCCGAAGAGACGTCGCGGTCGAAAAAGGAGTCGACTGGTCGGTCGACGCCCATCAGGCGGCGGGCGCGCCGCTTGACGCGGCTGATGCCGAACCCGAGATAAAGCAGCGCGCCAAGGAACGGCGCCAGCCACGCGATGCCGATCCAGCCGATCGCGGCGCGTACGTCCCGCTTATGCAGCAGGACGTGGCACGTCACCCATCCGGCCAAAAGGACGTCGATCAGACCGACCAGGTCGGGAACCGAGGAGGACATAGAACCTCTCTGAACTGATCGCCTCTTAACCCTTAAGGGCGGCGAGGATCAATCTTCGGCTCCTCGGGTTTTGAGAATCGGGCGGCAAGCTTTATCGTCGCCAGCCGTCTTCGCGCGCGGCGAAACGGCTGTATCGAGCGAAAGGTTTGCAGTTTTGACGGCGTTTTCTTCGCTGTATCGACACGATTTCATCCGCATCGCGGCCTGCGTGCCGGAGGCGCGCGTCGCCGATCCGGAATTCGCCGCGGAGGCGACGTTGCGGCTCGCCGAAATCGGCGATCGAGACAAGGCCGCGCTGATGCTGTTTCCGGAGCTCGGCCTCTCGTCTTACGCGATCGACGATCTCTTGTTTCAAGACGCGCTGCTCGATTCCGTCGAGAAGGCGATCGATCGGATCCTCGAAGCCTCGCGCGGCCTGTTCCCGGCGCTTGTCCTTGGCGCGCCGCTGAGAATCGAGGGCCGATTGTTCAACGCGGCGGTGATCGTCCATCGCGGCGCAATTCTCGGCATCGTGCCGAAGGCCTATCTGCCGAACTATCGCGAATTTTATGAACGCCGCCACTTCACCGCCGGCGCCGGCGTGGTCGGGCGCGAGGCGACGATCGCCGGACGAAGAGCGCCGTTCGGCGTCGATCTTCTGTTTCGCTCGACGGGTTCGGCGCCGTTCGTTTTTCACGTCGAAATTTGCGAAGACATCTGGGTTCCTTCGCCGCCCTCGACCGCCGCGGCGCTGGCCGGCGCCGAAGTGCTTCTCAATCTCTCGGCGAGCAACATCACGATCGGCAAGGCCGATACGAGACGGCTGCTCTGCGCCAGCCAGTCTTCTCGGGCAATCGCCGCTTACGCCTATTCCGCCGCGGGTCCCGGCGAGTCGACGACCGACCTAGCCTGGGACGGGCACGCCGCCGTGTTCGAACTCGGCGATCTGCTCGCGGAAACCGAGCGCTTTCCGCGCGCTCCCGCCATGGCCGTCGCCGATATCGATCTCGGCCGTCTGCGCCAGGAGCGGATGCGGATGAACAGTTTCGGCGATTGCGCGCGCGCCGAGCTCGGCAGGGCGCCGCCTTTTAGAACCGCCACGCTCCAACTCGACGCGCCGAACGAGCCGGTCGCGTTGCAACGCGCGATCGAACGATTTCCCTTCGTGCCGGCGGATCCGACCAAGCTGCGCGCGGATTGCTACGAAGCGTACAATATTCAGGTGCAAGGCCTCGCCCAACGCCTCGCCGCGACCGGCGCCGAGCGCGCAATCATCGGCGTCTCCGGCGGCTTGGATTCGACCCAGGCGCTGATCGTCGCGGCGCGGGCGATGGATTTGCTCGGCCGCGAGCGCAAGAACGTGCTCGCCTACACCTTGCCGGGTTTCGCCACGTCCGAAAAGACCAAGGCCAACGCCTGGGCGCTGATCCGCGCGCTCGGCGCGACCGGCGAAGAGATCGACATCCGGCCGGCGGCGCAGCAGATGCTCACGGATATGCGTCACCCCTTCGCCAAAGGCGAGCCGGTCTACGACGTCACGTTCGAAAACGTACAAGCGGGCTTGCGCACCGACTATCTGTTCCGTCTCGCCAATCAGCGCGGCGGCATTGTCGTCGGCACCGGCGATCTTTCCGAACTCGCCCTCGGCTGGTGCACTTATGGCGTCGGCGATCACATGTCGCATTACAACGTCAACGCCTCGGTGCCGAAGACGCTGATACAGCATCTGATCCGTTTCGTCGCTGGATCGGGCGACGTCGATCAAGCGACGTCCGCCGTGCTGCGCGCTGTTCTCGCCACCGAAATCTCGCCCGAATTGACGCCGCCCTCGGCCGACCGGCCGATCCAGTCGACGCAGCAGGTCGTCGGCCCGTACGCGCTGCAGGATTTCAATCTGTTCTATCTGACGCGCTACGGCTTTCGGCCCTCGAAGATCGCTTTCCTCGCGCTCAACGCCTGGGGCGACGCCGAGCGCGGCTCATGGCCGGTCGACATCCCGAGTGAGGACCAGCGCGCCTATTCGCTGGCCGAGATCAAACATTGGCTGGCGCTTTTCCTCCGCCGCTTCTTCGCCAACCAGTTCAAGCGCTCGACCTTGCCCAACGGACCGAAAATCACGGCCGGCGGCTCGCTATCGCCGCGCGGCGATTGGCGCGCCCCGTCCGACGCGCGCGCCGATATCTGGCTGGCCGAACTGGAGGAGAACGTTCCCAAAGATTGATCGGCGATTTGGGCGCCGCAACGAGGCGAATTGGCGAAAATCGCCGCCGCGAATCGCGGAAACGGCGCTGAGCGGGCCCCAGGAACAGACGGCCTCGCGGCCTGTTTGAAGGCGGACGAGACTGCGTCTCGGCCGATCTCGCCACGCTTGCGGCCCTTCGAAGCGTCGCGACGGAGGCGGGATATCAGGCCTTGTCCGTTGGGATAAGCCTGCGCTCATGCTGCGCGAACCGAAGATAGTCAGCCGCGAGATTCGCATCGCCCCGCTCGACCTGCCAGGCGACCTCGCCGCGCCGGCGGAGCCGAAGGGCCTCGTCGTTTTCGCGCATGGCGGCGGCTCGAGTCGCCTGAGCCCGCGCAATCGCGCAGTGGCGGACGGGCTCAATCGCGCCGGTTTCGCCACGCTTCTCTTCGACCTGCTGAAAGCCGAAGAGGAGCGCGACCGGAGCAACGTGTTCAACATCGACCTGTTGGCCGAGCGCCTCAACTGGGCGATCGAATGGATCGGCCGCGATCCGGAATTGGCGAAATTGCCGCTCGGCCTGTTTGGCGCCAGCACCGGCGCCGCGGCGGCGCTGAAAGCCGCCGCTCGGCTCGGCGATCGCATCGCCGCCGTCGTCTCGCGTGGCGGCCGGCCCGATCTTGCCGGCGAGGCCGCGCCGCTTGTGCGCGCGCCGACGCTGCTGATCGTCGGCGGCGACGATGGGATCGTCTTGGATTTGAACGAGCAGGCCTTAGCCGCTCTGAAATGCACAAAAGCTTTGCGCGTCGTGCCCGGCGCCAGCCATCTTTTCTCCGAGCCCGGCGCGCTCGAGGCGGTCGGTCGCTACGCGGCGGAATGGTTTGCGAGCTATGTTCGGCGCGATATCGATCGTCGGGCGCATGAGGCTTAGGGAGGGCGGATATGCCGTTCCGGGATCGCGCGGAGGCCGGGCGCGGCCTCGCCAAAGCTCTGGCCGGCTACAAGGACGAACATCCGGTCGTCCTCGCCTTGGTCCGAGGCGGCGCGCCGGTCGCCGCGGAAATCGCGCGCGCGCTCGAAGCGCCGCTCGATCTGATCCTGGTGCGGAAGATCGGCGTTCCGTACCAGCCTGAACTGGCGATGGGCGCAGTGGTCGACGGCGCCGCGCCGCTGACCGTACGGAACGAGGAGGTCATCGGCGTCGCCGGCGTCACCGAGGGCGAGTTCGCCGCCATACGCGATCGCGAACTTGCCGAAATCCATCGTCGCCGCCAAAAATATCTCGCCGGTCGCGCGCCGATCGATTGGGGCGGCAGGACCGTCATCGTCGTCGACGACGGCGTCGCCACCGGGGCGACGACGCGAGCGGCGCTGCGCGCGGCGCGCCGGCAAAATCCGGCGAGACTTGTCCTGGCTGCGCCGGTGGCGGCCAGCGCTGCGTTGCGCGAGCTCCGCGCCGAGGCCGACGAGATCGTCTGCCTGGAGGAGTACGAAAGGTTCGGCGCGATCGGCGCCTTCTATCGCGACTTCCGCCAACTTTCGGACGACGAAGTCGCCGCCATTCTCGCGCAATTCCCCGCTCCCGTCCCGGCGCCGCGGCCATGAGGTCGGAAAATTGGTCCGGCGTACGCCGTGGGCGGCGCTCCCGCCCAAGCTTGGACGGAATCGGCGCGGGCCGGGATTGCGCCTTGCGGAAATCGCACTATGTTCCATCCCATTCCCCCGCCTCCGGAGCCGTGAATGCCCGATCTCTCCGCCTTTCCGATCACCAAGCGCTGGCCGGCGCGGCATCCCGATCGGCTGCAGCTCTATTCGCTGCCGACGCCGAACGGGGTGAAGGTTTCGATCATGCTGGAGGAGATCGGGCTGCCTTACGAAGCGCATCTCGTCGATATCGGCAGGAACGAGAGCTGGACGCCGGAATTCTTATCGCTCAATCCGAACGGCAAAATCCCGGCGATCATTGATCCGAACGGCCCCGGCGGCAAGCCGATCGGCCTGTTCGAATCCGGCGCGATCCTCCTCTATCTCGCCGAAAAGACCGGCCAACTCCTGCCGAAGGATCCGGCGCGGCGCTACGAAACGATCCAGTGGGTCTTCTTCCAGATGGCGTTCATCGGCCCGATGTTCGGCCAGCTCGGCTATTTCTACAAATTCGGCGGCAAGGAGATCGAGGACAAGAGGCCGCTCGAGCGATACCGCGCCGAATCGAAGCGCCTGCTTCGCGTCGTCGAGACGCGGCTCGACGGCGCGCCTTGGATCATGGGCGACGAGTTCACCATCGCCGACGTCTCGATGCTCGGCTGGGTGCGCAATCTCATCGGCTTTTACGGCGCGCGCGACCTCGTCGCGTTCGACGAATTGGAGCGCACGCCGCGCTGGCTCGACCGCTGCCTGGCCCGGCCGGCGGTGCAGCGGGGGCTGGATATCCCGAAGCGGGGGTAAGCGCCGGTCGGTTGGCGAGGCTGGTCGACTTTTGCGCCGTTTTGGCCGACCTTATCTCGACGATCCCAGTCTCGAGGAGGCTTGAACGTGGCCGGGGGTAAAGAGGTCGTCATCTACGGCATCAAGACTTGCGAGACGACGACCAAGGCGCGCAAATGGCTGGACGGCCGCGGCGTCGCCTATCGCTTTCACGATTATCGCGTCGACGGCGTCGATCGGGCGCGACTCAAAGGCTGGGTCAAAGCGCTCGGCTGGGAGAAGCTTCTCAACAAGTCGAGTACGACCTTCCGCGCATTGCCCGACGCCGCCAAAGAAGGGCTGACCGAAGCGAAGGCTGTCGGCCTGATGCTCGAAAATCCGACCCTGATCAAGCGGCCGCTGCTCGAAGCTGGCGGCGCGCTGCTGCTCGGATTCAAGCCTGAGGCGTACCAGGCCGCGCTGGGCTGAAGCCTCGGCGCATGAAGCTGCGAAGCGCCTTCGCGAAAGGACGGCGGGCGATCTTCTCGAAGACTGCAGGGGTGGCGCGACGCCGCGAATGAGCTATGCTTCCGGTTCATCCGCGGCGGGGAGCGCTCATGAGCTATGTCGACAGCATTCTCGAACCTGGCGAGCAGGTCGTCTATCGCACGAGCGTCTCCTGGACCGTCTTCGGCCAAGCGATCGGGCTGGCGATCGCAGCGCTCGTCCTGCTGTTCGTCGCGACGAACCTCATCGGGACCGGCCTCGAGGCTTTCTTGCTCGCGATCGTCGTGATCCTCGCCGCGCTGGCCTTGGCGAGCTTCATCCGCGCTTGGTTCCGGCGCATGACGACGGAAATCGCGGTGACCGACCGCCGCATCATTCTCAAGAAGGGGTTCATCCGCCGGCATACGGTCGAGATGAACATGCAAAAGGTCGAGAGCGTCGATGTCGACCAGAGCTTGCTCGGGCGAATCTTCAATTACGGCAATGTCACCGTGCGCGGAACGGGCAGCACTTTCGAGACGATACGCAAGATCGATTCGCCGCTCAAGCTGAGGACGACCGTCACCGCGAGGTAAGGGCGCGCGCCTCCAGAAGCGACGAGCCCTGCTTGACTCACGCATATCTCCACGGTTATATGTCAACCGATAACCGGCGAGTTATTTGTCGCGAATGGCGAAGGCTCACGATGTGCTGTTCAGAACTCTCGCCGACCCGACGCGGCGGGCCATTTTCGAGCGATTGTGCCGCGACGGAGAGCAGACGGTCGGGGCGCTGACGGCTCGCGCCGGGGTGTCGCAACCGGCCGTCTCGAAGCATCTCGTCGTCCTGAAGCGGGCCGGGCTGGTGCGCGACCGCCATGAAGGTCGCCAGACGCATTACAGCGCGCAGCTCGGCGCCTTGGCGCCGCTGATCGACTGGACGAGTCAGATGGCCGGCTTCTGGCAAAACCGGTTCGATCGCCTCGAAGATTTGCTCAAGAGAATGGACCAGTGAAGCGGAGCGCTTAATGAAGATCAAATTGACAAGCGTCTATGTGGACGATCAGGAAAAAGCGCTGCGCTTCTATACCGAAGCGCTGGGCTTGACGAAGAAGGCCGATTTCCGCCAGGGGCCGTTTCGCTGGCTGACGGTGGCGTCGCCGGAAGAGCCGGAAGGAGCGGAACTGCAGCTCGCGCTCAACGACGATCCGGCGGCTCAGGCGTATCAACGAGCGATATTCCAGCAGGGGCGCCCGGCGATCATGTTCTTCACCGACGACGTCAGCGGCGATTACGAGCGCATCAGAGCGCGCGCCGTCGAGTTCGTGCTGCCGCCGACCGAGGTCGCCGGCGCGACCATCGCCAAGCTGAACGACGGCTGCGGCAACCTCGTTCAAATCACCCAGCTCGCGCGCCGGTAGGGACGGCGCCGACGCGGCAGCTGCCCGGCGGCGGACGAAAGCGATGGATCAATGGCCGGATCGTCGAACGAAACGCGCATCGTCGTCGTCGAACGCGAGTTCCCGTTTCCGCCGGAGAAGATCTGGCGCGCGCTCACCCAGCCGCACCTGATCGAGGAGTGGCTCATGAGCAACGACTTCAGGCCCGTCATAGGCCATAGGTTCAATCTGCGCAGGAGCCCTCGACCGGATGTGAACATCGTCGTCGACTGCCAGGTCCGCATCGTCGAGCCGAACAAGACGCTGTCTTACACCTGGGACGCTATGGGTCTCGAGAGCGTCGTCACCTGGACTCTGACCCCGACCAGCGCGGGAACGCGCCTGCGCATGGAGCAGGCGGGCTTCCGGCCGGATCAGAGCCAGGCTTATCGCGGCGCCATTGCGGGATGGCGGCGGTTCTTCGAGCAGCTGGCGCAGGTCTTGGCGCAAGCGGAGTGACGGCGCCGTCTTTCAAACGAATCCTTTCAACGGAGATCGTAAATTGAATTGGAACATGTGGATTCGGCGGACTCATCGCTGGTTGTCGATCATTTTCACGCTCGCCGTCGCCGCCAACTTTGTCGCGATGGCGCTTGGCGGGCCTCCGGCATGGGTGGTCTATGCGCCGCTGCCGCCGCTATTTCTGATGCTTGCGACCGGCCTGTACCTTTTCGTGCTGCCCTATCTCGAAAAAAGGCGCGCCGATCGACGCGCCGCTTGAGGCCAGACGGGCAAAGCGCGTCGGACAGCTTGCCCGCGCCCATGCCCATTGTCTTGCTCCAATCAAAGCTCATATCCTCGCCACGCTCATATGTCGCGAAATGCGAAGGCGGCGCGTCGCGCCCGGAAGGCGCTTCGATCGGGAAAAGCGAATGGGCCTCTTTCTCAATCTCATTCTCCAGACGATCGTCTGGTTCGGCTTCATGGGCGCGGTCATTTTCAGCGCAGCGGGGACGATCAACTATTTCGGCGGTTGGCTCTATCTCGCCATCATGATCGCCGTCTCGATCGTCATGGGCGCCATTCTGGCGCGCGCCGACCCGGGCCTTTTGCGGGAGCGGCTGAAGCCGCCGATCCAGAAGGACCAGCCGCTTGCCGACAAGCTGATCCTCGTCCCCATCCTGCTCCTCCTTTTCGGCGGCATGGCCTTCATGGCGGCGGATGCCGCGCGCTGGCGCTGGTCGATCATGCCGCCTGTCGGGCAATGGGCGGGGTGCGCTCTCCTCCTCGCGGCGTTGGCCTTCATGGTCTGGACGATGCGCGCCAACAGCTTCGCCGCGCCGGTCGTCAAGATCCAGAAAGAGCGCGGCCAGAGGGTCGTCACGACCGGGCCTTACGCGATCGTGCGTCATCCGCTCTATTTCGGCGCTCTCTTTTATGTCGCCGCGACCTCGCTCGTCCTCGGCTCCTGGTGGGGCCTGGCGACGGTCCCGCTCGTCGCGCTCGGCTTCGCCATTCGCATCGGCGTCGAGGAGAAGGCGCTGCGCGAAGGACTGGATGGCTACGAGGAATACGCGAGGCGGGTCCGCTGGCGGCTCATTCCGTTCGTTTGGTAGGCTTTCGGTCGCGCGGCTGATCTTCGAAGCGGCTTGGGCTTGACGCCGAGCACGGCGACGGCATGCCGGAGAGGGCGCGTTCAGCGCTACGGTACGTCGGCGCTCCATCGCGGCGGCGCCCGTCACCGCCTGAAAATATAGACCGCGCCGCCCGCATCGTCGGATACAAGCACGGCGCCGTCCGGCGCCTCCTTGACGTCCACGGGCCTGCCGACGCCTCTGAGGAACGGCGCGACCGAGACCGGACGGCCGCCCTCGAAATGGACGCGCACGACCTCGCGCCCGACCGGAACCGACCTATTCCAGCTGCCGTGCTCGGCGACCAGGGCGTCGCCGCCGAGGCTGCGGAAGAAATGGATTCCGAGGGTTGCGACATGGGCCTGGAATTCGAAGACCGGCGGAATCTGCTGTGTGGGCGGCTCCGCATTCTCGAAACCTTTGAGCCGGATGCGGCCGCCAAAATAGGGGAAGCCGTAGAATCCGCCCGGCTGGAGCTCGTTCAATTCGTCGGGCGGGATATTGTCGCCCATCAGGTCGGCGCCGTTGTCGGTGAAGAACATGGTTCCGCCGCGCCAATCGAAGCCGACCGAATTGCGCACGCCCCAGGCGACGCGGCGAAGATCGCCGCCGTTCTGGTCCATGCTGACGATCGTCCCCGCCAGCCCGCGCGGCAGGCAGATGTTGCAGGGCGAGCCGAGCGAGACATAGAGGCGGCCGTCGGGGCCGATGCCGATAGTGCGCAGGCTGTGGACGCCCGAATTCGCCAGCCCGCCGGCAATGTCGCGCCTTCCGCTCAGAGCGCCGCCCGGCCCGATGTCAAATGCCGTGATCCTGTCGCGCGACGCGACGAACAAACGCCCGCCCGCGCAGGCGACCCCGTTCGGCGCCGAAAAGCCGGAGGCCGCGACGCGCGCCTCGCCGCCGCCGAGCGGCACCGCGTAGACCGAGGCGCCCTTGGTTCCGACGAACAGCGTATCGCCGCAGACCGCCATTTCGCGCGCGGCGGGAACGCGGGCGAGCAGCGCCGCGCTTGCGGGGCAAGGAGCGAGCGTCGCCCCGGCGGCGGCCGCCAAGGTCAAGCCGAGGGCGAGAAATCCGGCTTTGGGAGAAAAGGCGTTCATCGGCGCGTCCTCTCGGGCGGAGACTTTCGATTTGCCGAAGAGAATTGGCGCCGCTTATCCTTGGTTCCGGCTCGGCGCTCCGACCTGCTCCAGAGCGCTCGCCGGGCGAGTGAAGTGAACGTGATGGCCAAGAAGACGCCCGACAAGTCAACGAAGGTCGCGAAGACCGCCGCCTCCAGAAGGGCCGACGCCGAGCCGCGTCTTCTCGCGGGCGGCAACCCTCGGATCGCCAAAGGATACGGCGAAGCCTCCGTCGAGGCCTATATCGCGGCCATGCCGGGCTGGAAACGCGAGGTCGGGCGCCGCCTCGACGCGCTCATCGTCGCCGCCGTTCCGGGCGTGCGCAAGGCGGTCAAATGGAACTCGCCGCTTTATGGAATCGAGGGCCGGGACTGGTTTCTCGGCATCCATTGCTTCACGAATTACGTCAAGGTGGCCTTCTTCCGCGGCGCGTCGCTCCGGCCTGTCCCGCCCGGCGAGTCCAAGAGCAAGGATACGCGCTATCTCGACATCCGCGAGCACGATCAGTTCGACGAAGCGCAGTTCGTCGCCTGGGTGAAACAGGCCAGCCAATTGCCTGGCCAACGCATGTGAAGGGACGAAGATGAGCGACGAGCGCATGGTGTTCGCACATCTGATCGCGGCGATTCTCCTGGCGCTGGCCTGGGCGAGCCCGGCCGTCGCTGCGGACGGGACGGGCGCCGATTGCGGCGGTCTCGACGATCCCGACACATTCGTCATCGCCGATCCCCGCGGCTTGATCCAAGCGTGCAGCCGCGTCATCGAGGGCGCCGCGACGCCGCGCGAAAAAAGCATCGCCCTGATCAACCGGGCGAGCGCCTACCGGGCGAAAGCGATTTCCGCCAAGCCCGACGATGGTACGGCGGATCGCGCCGCTTCCGCCGCGGATCTCGACGAGGCGGTGCGGCTCGATCCGACCTTCGCCTTCGCCTATTACGCGCGCGGCCTCGGCGCCTTCTTCGACCCTGGCCGCAGCGGATTCGAGGATTTCGACGCGGCGATCCGGCTCGACCCGAATTTCGCGCCCGCCTATATCGGCCGAGCGAGACTTTACGGCCGCAACAACGATTATCGGCGCGCCGAGGCCGATTACAGCGCTGCGCTCCGGCTCGACGCGCGCCTCGCGCGCGCCTATCTCGGCCGCGGCGGCGCGCGGCGGATGAATGGCGACGACGACGGCGCGATCGCCGATTTCAGCGAGGCGCTGCGCCTCTCCGCCGCCTCTCGCGACGCCGCCGAGCGCAATGTTTCGCTCCACGCGGCCGAAAGCCGCGGCGGGACGTATTTCGCGCGCGGCGAGTTCGATCGCGCCGTCGCCGATTTCGACGACGCGCTGCGCATCGACCCGAAGGACCATTCCGCGCTCGCCCATCGCGCCCTCGTCGAATTGATGCGCGGCGCCCTCGATCAGGCGCGCGCCGACTTCGCCGAAGCAAGCGAGCTCGCGCCGGCCAACGCCGATATCGCGCTCTGGCGCGAAATCGCCGACCGCCGCGCCCACAGTCCCGGCCGCCTCGCCGATGCCGCCGCGAACTTCTCCAAATCCGTCTGGCCGGCCAGCGCCGTCCACGCCTTTCTCGGCGAGCCGAGCCCGCGCGCCATGCTCGACGAAGCCAGCGCCGCCCCCGACAGCTTTCCCGTCGTCAAGCAATGGCAGATCTGCCAGGCCCATGTGTTTGCCGGCGAGCTGGCGCTGCTGAAGGAGGCGAAGGGGGAAGCGGCCGAGGCGTTCGCGGCGGCGGAGAGGGCGTGCCCGAACGGCGCGCCGGAGCGAGGGGTGGCTGCGGCGGAGTTGAAGGGGCTGGGCGGGGCAAACTAAGCGGATAGTTTCCGGTTCGAGAGAAGCTATCGAACTCGCTCGCTTTCGATTCCTCGGACTTCCATCTACTGAAGCTTAAACACGAAGTCGAACTCGCGGCGTTCGCCATTGGTCCCAGGACGAAAGGAATTAGTTTGTCTATTCTTGATTAGGCTAGAATTGTGATACTCCGTTTTTACGGATAACCCTTGTTGTTTAAGTCCATGCTGAAGGCTACCTCTAACCCCCTCCAACAATGTTCGACTATCTAACTTGCCGCCGATTCTCACAACAATGGTGGTACCGGGAGAAAAGAGACGCGCACAACCGGCCCAAACCTCGGAAAGGAAGCTCCAATATGACATCACGTTAGAGTATCTGTCATCTCGGTTTACACGTGCCTTGGGGTACGGCGGCCCGCCAAGGAACCAAAGTCTCAGCCATTGATCCTCGGCGTAGTCAGTCGTATCGATGTACGGTGGAGAGGTGACTACCAACTTAACCTCTCCGGTATGCTCACGATAAAGAGATCCGGCTCTGCGAGCATCGGCAAGGCGAATTTTGCCCTTCATTTGAGGCGGGGAAATCCCGTATCGCATTTCCGCAACTGCCCGTAAGATGTTAAAAGTTTCCCGCTTCGGGGCAATATATCCGCGTTCATTCCACCACCGAACAGAATACTCTGGCTTTGTACTTATTGTGCGTGGCATCCGGTTGCTCAAGCAAAGTTTGGATTTATGGGATTCCCCGTGCAGCGAGCCAAGGACAAGCGCGGCTATGAAACGATCCACTTTGCTGACGCGCCAATTTAGATGAGTCCGCAAGAATTCAATTTCCTGATAAGTGGGCTGGCTGTAGCAAGCCGAAAAGAATTTCGTGGCGAAAGGCTTGACCGTCCGAATCCTCCAAAAAGCGCGCTCCAACTCATCTAGGCGCTCGAAGAGCTTCTCCTTCTGTGGTACGTCAATTTTTGCCCCTGTGACACAGGCTGCAACTTTGTTGATATCAGTACCGATAGCACGTCGACCATTCAACAAGCTTTCGAATAGTGTAGTTCCCCGTCCCGCGAAAGGATCGAGTACGAGCTCACCCGGCGAGGTAAAAGCCAACAGTTGGTCCAGGACAAAACCTTCAGGAAACATCGCAAAGTATGGGCATAACGCATGAAGGGGATGCCTCATGCCGACACCTGCGGCGTAGAAGTAGTGCGCAAAACTGCCGCGATCCACTCAATCAGTTCTGCGACTCTCTCCGCTCCATCGATTTTGGGGCGATCGACAACAGCGCGGGTCAAAGCTTTATGTGCGGCACCAGCAACTCGAATCCGATCCAGAATTATTCCATGCGCTTGCTCATAATAGGCCATCCTCCCAAGTACAAAGTCTTTTATCCCTACCCCCACATTAGAAGCGTCCTCGTGTGCGACGAATGGGATCACCGTCGCGGACATAACTGCGCGAGGCCGGTAGCCGACAAAAAAACTTCCAATTAACAGACGGCTCGGTTCGTCGACGGACTTGTCGACCCAATTGTCTCCGGAAGCCACCTGACAAAATACGATCAGTCGAGCTGGCCGGCCGTCCGCGAAGTCCTTCCAAGCTATGATGTCGATTCCCCCGTCCTTCAGCGTCGTAGGTACGCCGGCCGGATACTCTTCTACAATTTTGTAAAGGCCGACGCGGTCCCATGCCGTTCGGAGAGCCGGAAAAAACTGATTGCCCGTGGCGCGTGGCCAGCCAAAAGAGACCACCTCCCCATCCAAGTAACCACCTACCGCCAAGCAAGCACAGATTTGAAATAACTTTCCTATCCGATGATCAGTCACGAGCGAGGCGTCTTCGTGATCCAATAAACCTCTTCTAAGCGCCACGATTATAAGGCAGGTGAGGTAGGGAGCGTGTTCCTTGCTGTCAATGCCACTGGGTCCATGGAGTACCCAATTGACCCCAGTTGCCGTCTGTTTCCTATGTAGGCCAAACGGGTATGCTGGGCCGAGCTTTGCTTGTCGCCACTCAATCTCTTCCAGGATTGCTAGAATCAATTCGTCGCGGCCCGTTTCTGATATTTCGCCGTCAATTCTTTCGTTCGTTTCCTCGTCCGCTTCTTGTCGCACATTTCGTTCCTCGACGGTGAGTCGATAGATGGACTCGATAGCGGAGCGTGTTGCTCCACGGGTACCCGCCAGTAGCGACTGAAGCTCCAACCAGTCCGCGAGAACGCTCGTGCTGGCGTCAACGTTTGGGCTTACCAGGCGCATTGTCCGCGAACGTCGCTAAAGGATCAGAATTGCCGCTTTTTATTTTCTCTTCCATTTGGTTGCGCATGCTAAGCGCTGTGCGACCGATTCCGGTTACGATATCGATGAGTAATCGAGAACCGTCAAAGCCGTCAACGAGAAGAAGCGCATCTTCCGTCGCCTTTGCGGCTTCTCGCACGGCAACGTCGAAACGTTCGGCGGGCGGAGTGAGACGTGTTGCTGCCCGGTCTAAGTCGCCGGTCGCTATCAATTCATCAAGAGCAGCTTTGCTTGCGAGAACCCTTACTAAGACGTTCAGATCAGGATTTTGACGTCGGACCACGGCTTTCTTCGAGCCTTGACCATAAATCCAGGTCATAAGCTGAAGCAGCTTCGGCAAGTTGTCGTTGGAGATGTCATTTTCAGAAATTACTTCCGCAGGCCGGCTCTGAATGCCGAGAAACTCTCGGACCGACGGTCGGGGAAGGGCCGTATAGATGTGCGAGATAGGCAGTTCGTACCCGGAGATCGACTTTGGATCAAACCCTGCGTCCTCAGCCCTCTTCAAAACTCGCCAGCCATTAATCAAACGGAGAACCGTGTTATGGCTGTCTCCGAGCATCCGGCTGATCGTTTCGACATCCGCCTTTGCGGTGTCTAACCATTCCGATGCAAACTTGGCTTTCGCCAGAGACTTCCATTTGTACGGCCCGTTAATATGCTTGAATCCGAGAAAAACATAGGCTTCTTCACGGCTATCAACATATCGAACTGGAATTTTTAAGTCTTTACTTCTTGGATCTTCTCCGGTAGGCCCGGGGCCGCCCGCTGTTACTGCTGGGAGCGTATACCCAACTGCTTGTCTTAGCTTTTCGTCTCTGATTAGCCGCAAAGCGGCAAGACGACGATTGCCCTCGAGAACAACCATCCCCTTTTTCAATACGATGAAGGACTCGAAGTCGAGCCATCCTGCCCCCAAAATCGAAAGCACCAACTCTTCAATATCATAGTTCTGAATGAGGTATTCTAATACCTCATTCTCGTTCGCGAACTCCTGGTCTGGCATTCGTGGGTTACGAAGGTCCAAGTGGAGTTTGTCGGGCGAGACGTGCTCGATTTCAGCCATGTGCGGTTCGATCGCTGGAACGCGAGAAGGTAGCAAGAAATCCTAAATGTTTGTAGCCAGCCTACGGGCGTATTTATCCGGCGTCAGTCCTGACATTTTAACATAAGCTGTAAGTAAATTGAAAAGGCAGCTTTAAGAGAGAATAGGGCGGCATCGAAGGCGCGGTCGCTCGACCCAGCCAAGTCCCCCCTAATGCAGATGCCTGAGCTTATCCGGATTCCGCACGACATAGATCGCCGTCACCTTCCCGTCCTCGATATCCAGCGCCGTCGCCTGCAGCTCGCCGTCGGCCTCCAGCGTGACGAATCCCGGCAGGCCGTTGATGAAGCCGACGCGGACGAGTTGCGAGCGGTGCTCGCGGAACAGCCCCGCCAGAGTCGCAAAAACCTTCATCACCGCGTCGAAGCCGAGGATCGGCTGCATGGCCGCCGGGCGCTTGCCGCCGCCATCGGCGTGGCTCGAGACGTCGGCCGCGAGCATGGCGCCGAGCGCCTTCATGTCGCCGTCGCGCGAGGCGGCGAAGAAGGCTTGCGCGATCTCGAGGCCGCGCTGCTTCTCGACTTTGAAGCGCGGCCGCGCCTCGCGGACATGGTCGCGGGCGCGCGCCGCGAGCTTGCGGCAGGCGGCCTCCTCGCGGCCGATCGTCGCGGCGACCTCCTCGAAGCCGAGCCCGAACACGTCGTGCAGCAGGAAGGCGGCGCGCTCGAGCGGCGAGAGGCGTTCGAGCGCGAGCATCAGCGGCAGCGTGACGTCCTCGTCGGCCTCCTCTTCGACAATCGGCTCGGGCAGCCACGGACCGATATAGGTCTCGCGCTGGCGCTGCGCCGACTTGAGCTGGTCGAGACAGAGGCGCGTGACCGTGCGGCGCAGGAAGGCCTCCGGCTCGCGCACAGCGCCGCGGTCGGTCCGCAGCCAGCGGATGAAGGCCTCCTGCAACATGTCCTCGGCATCGGCCACGGAGCCGAGCATGCGGTAGGCGACGCGCATGAGCTTGGGACGCAGCGGGTCGAATGTCGCCGCCGCGTCCGCGCGGCCGACGTCCGTCGTCACGCGGCGACCGCCTTGGCGGCCGTGGCCTTCGCCGCCGCCGGATCGGCGAACAGGCCGAACCCGACCGCGATGCGGTTCCAGCCATTGATGACGTTGATCATCAGCGTGATCTTGACCTGCTCCTCCTCGCTAAAATGCGCCTTCAGCGCTTCGTAGGCGCGCTCCAGCTCCGGCCTTTCCGAGAGCCGCGTCAGCGCCTCGGTCCAGCCGAGCGCGGCGCGCTCGCGGTCGGTGTAGCACGGGGCCTCGCGCCAGGCCGAGAGCAGATAGATGCGCTGCTCGGTCTCGCCTTTCTCGCGCGCGTCCGCCGCATGCATGTTGATGCAATTGGCGCAACCATTGATCTGGGAGGCGCGAATCTCGACGAGATGCACGAGAGTCGGATCGAGGCTGCCGGCGACGGCCATCGATGTCGTCAGCCAGGCCTTCATCTGCTGCGGGGCGGCGGCGAAGGGATCGAGTTTGGCGGTCATGGTTGGGCTCCTTGCTCCAGGTTCCGACGTCAAGACGAGGCAGGCGCCGCCGGTGTGACATGCGGGCGAAAAATTCTTAAGCCTGGCTCGGCGCGCTAGGCGCGCGGCTCCGGGTTGCTGCACGCTCGCTTGAACCCGGCTGCGCGCGGCGGCTCTTTGAAAGGGCAGGGCGGGGGCGGCGTCGACAAGCGCGCGACGGCAATCCGAGGGAATTCCTCTGCGCCGAGTCTTCCCTTACGATGGGCGGCAAAGCCGAGACGTTGTGAAGAAAGCGACAATGCCGACCAGACAGATGAAGACCGCCGCGACGAGCGCAAGCGAGGACGCATCTCCCTCCCGGCTGATCGACGCCCGCATCCAAGCGCTGGGCGATTGGCGAGGCGAGACGCTGGCGCTGGTTCGGCGCCTGATCAAGGAGGCCTGCCCGGACGTGGTCGAAGAGGTGAAATGGCGAAAGCCGTCGAACCCGTTCGGCGTTCCGGTCTGGGAGCATGCCGGCATCCTCTGCACCGGCGAGACCTATAAGAACGCGGTGAAGCTGACCTTCATCAAGGGCGCCGCTTTGGACGACCCGGCCGGCCTCTTCAATTCGAGCCTCGACGGCGCCGCGCGGCGCGCCATCGATTTCCATGAGGGGGACAAGATCAACGAAAAGGCGTTCAAGGCGCTCATTCGCGCCGCCGCGGCGCTGAATGCGTCGGCGCGTCCCGTCCGTTCTCCCAAAAGGCCGAAAAGCGCCTGACGGGCGCGACTACTGGTTAAGCTGATCGCAATTGCGCCGGCCGGAGGCGACGCAGTTCAATTCGTCATTGGCGGCGCTGAGCTTTTCGAACAGCCAGACGCAGCCGGCGACGATCAAGACCACGAAGATGATCGCGGCGATGCTCGCCCGGCTCGGACTTTGCCCGTGTTTGTCCTCGTCAGAATCCATCGCTGAGCGTCTGTCCGTGCGATCGCAAAGCGCCATCGACGCTGGCGATCGCGCGTCGGCCCCGTCAAGCCCGCCTCTCGATCTTGTGATCGGCGAAATTTGCGCGATCGCCGCCCGAGCGGCGCGGTCCCTTGCGGCAAATCGCGCGCCGGAGAGGGAACTGGTTTTTCGTTGCTACGTTTCCGTCGGCGTTCTTCGCGCGTCAGCCGGGCGCATGCCGAATCCAAGAGACCATGACTCCAAAGGGCCGGACGCGAAAGCCTACGCCCAGCAATATATCCGCGCCATCGGCGGCGCGACCTGGGATTGGGCCGCCGCCTGGCGCCCACGGCGCGCCGGCGACGGCGTGAGCGCGGTCGCGCTGAAGGAGCGGGATCAAATGCTGTCCGATCCGACCGTCCTGATCCTGATGTATTTCGTCCTGCCGATCTGGCTTCTCGCCGGCTTCGCCGATTGGCTCTGCCATCGCGCCGCCAAGATCGAGACGACGGCCGGGCCCAAGGAATCGCTCATCCATCTGCTGATGTTCGCGGAAGCGGGCGCGCCGCTGATCTTGGCGCTGTTCTTCGAGGTTAACGCGCTGGTCATCGCCGTCATGATCGCCGCCTTCTTCATCCATGAAGCGACGGCGCTCTGGGACGTGAGCTATGCGACCTCGACCCGCGTCGTGACGCCCATCGAGCAGCATGTGCATAGTTTTCTGGAGATGATCCCTCTAACCGCGATCTTGTGCGTCATCTCGCTGCATTGGGGCCAATTCGTCGCCTTGTTCGGCTTCGGCGCGGAGTCGGCGCGGTTCGGGCTTGCGCCGAAGCCGCAATCGCTGCCTGTCGCCTACATCGCCTCAGTCCTGACGGCCATCCTTCTTTTCGAACTGCTGCCCTATCTCGAGGAGTTGGTCCGCGGCCTCAAGGCCAATTCGGGCAGGCTCGTCCCGCAGCGCGACCATTACAGGTGAGGTTCGCGAAGCGAGTCGTTATCTCCAGAAGCGCGGCTCGTCATCGAAGGCGCGCCATTTCTTGGATAGGCTCTTCATCGCTTTGCGCTTGGGCCGGTCGACGCTGCGCGCGAGCGCGCCGACGGCGCCGGCGAGATCGGCGCGGCCGCCCTCGCTCAATCCCTCCGCCAGGCGGATCGCGGTCGCTGCGTCGTTGATCGCGCCCAAGCTCTTTTGCAACGCCTTGCACCGCTTGACATAGGCCTTCACCGCCTTCTGCGGATAGAGCGAAGCGAGATATTCGACGCCGTAACGGAGCTTCTTCAGCGATTTGCGCAGCGCGTGAAGCTCTTGATCGCCCAGCTTTTCGACATCGCCGCCGCGACGCTCGACCTTGCGATAAAGGCGGTCGAGCAGCTTGGGCGCGATCCGGGCGAGCGGCCGGCGCAGCGCCTTGTCGCCGGCAAGCCGATCATGCGCGCATCCGTCCTCCGCCCAGGCCGCGAGCCCGAGCACGAGCGCCGTAAAGGCCGGATCGTCGAGCGCGCGAACGAATTCGGCATGCGCCGCGTCGCGGCGCATTTGCGCCGGCGGCCGCAACAGATCGATCCAGCCGATATTCTCGGCGCGATCGAGGGCTGCGGGCAAAGCTTCGAGGCAAAACACGTCCCAATCGCGCGCTTCGCCGAAGCGTCGGCCGGTTCGCTGCAATTCCGCTTGAAACCGCTTCGCGGCCTTTGGCTCGAGATAAGGCGCAAACAGCATCAAGGCCGAGCGCAACCGGCGGATCCCGACCCGCATCTGGTGAACGCCTTCGGCGTCGCCGGCATGGGCCGCGGGCTGATTGGCGATCAGGTCGCCGAGTTCGGACACGACAATATCGCGAAAGGCGGCGGCGGCGCCGATCTTCGGGTCGAGTTTCGGCGGCCGAGCGGTCTTTGCATGCGGCGCTGCGCCGCTGCGCAGGCGATAGCCTCGCGCCGCTTTGCTCTCGACCCCGAGCGTCAGCGGCGTCGCCTGGTGGAGTTGGAGCGCCAGTCGATAGAGAGGCCCGGCCTCTCCCTCGCGCAATTCGAGCTCCAACTCGCAGATCGGCGCTCGAGCGTCGCCGGCGATGATCGAGCCGCGATCGAAAGCGGCTTCGACAATGGCGTTGTTCTCCAAGCGCAGCCTGCGCTGGGTCCTGACCACGTCCGTGACGAGGACCGGTTGCAGGTCGTTGGCGGCGAGAGGCGGCAGCCGCTCGGCGGCGGGCGTTTTTTCAAGCAAAGTCAAATCCGGCCGCTCGTCCTGGATCGGCCATTCCCATTCGCCGCGCGACGCGGCAAGGCCGCCATCCCCATCGACCTTGACGGTCTGAACGCGCTCTGAATCGGCGCGACGCACGCGCAGCGACAGGCCGCGCGCCTTCAGCGCTTCGCTCGTGGTATCGAAATAGGTCGTGACGATGCGCCGCTTCTCCGGCGGGCCGGCGCTGGCGGAGCGCAAGGCTGGATGGCCCGCCAAGACGGCCTCGGCCTCGGGCGGAAAATTCAGCTTCAGTTCGGTCTCGGTAGGTTGGTCCCGTCCGTCCATCGCTCCAAGCTCCGCGCATCATCGCCCCGAGGCCACGCCTTCGGGGACGCTTCCGCGACGAGATAGATCAACTTTCGGCTTCGCCTAAGCGATGATCCTGACGGGAACGGCTTTGCCGGCCGGGGTTTTCGATTGGCGGTCGTGATGCGACAGCGGCACCAAAGGGTTCATTTCGGGATAATAGGCGCCGAGGCAGCCGTCGGGCAATTTGAACGGCGTGACTTTCAACGGACCCGCTTGACGATGAACGCCGTCGCCGGCGTCGCTGACCAGCGAGACCATCTGGCCTTCGCGCAAACCGGCGCGCTCGATTTCGTCGGGATTCATCAGCAGGACTTGCCGCGTCCCTTCGACGCCGCGCAGCCGGTCGCTGAAGCCGTAAATCGTCGTGTTGAACTGGTCGTTGCTGCGCATCGTGATCAATCGATACCGGCCGGGCGCGTCATCGAACCCGGCGGCGCTCAGCATTTCAGGCGTCGTGAATTCCGCCTTGCCGCTCTCGGTCTTGAAGATGCGTTCACGCGCCTTATTGCCCCGGTAAAAGCCGCCCGGCTGGAACATCCGCGCGTTGAAGTCGTGAAACTCGTCGGCGTAAGTCTCCGCAATCTGATCGCGGATGAGCGAATAGTCGCCGACCCATTCGTCCCATTTCACCTTGGGATTCGGCGGCAGGGTCGCCTTGGCGAGGCCGGCGACGATCGCGACTTCGGATTTGAGATCGGGGCTCGCCGGCTTGTGGCGGCCGATCGAGCCGTGGATCGTACTGAAACTGTCCTCCGTGCTGACCGCTTGCGGGCCGGAGGCCTGAATGTCCTCCTCGCTGCGGCCGAGACAGGGCAGGAGATAGGCGACCGCGCCGTTGACGAGATGGCTGTGATTGAGCTTGGTCGCGATCTGCACGGTGAGGCGCAGGCGCGGCCACGCCTTCTCCATCGCTTCGCGCTCGGGGACGGCGCGCAGGAAATTGCCGCCGAGCCCGATAAAGGCGTTGACCTTGCCGGCGAGGATCGCTTCGCATGTTTCGACCGTGTTCATGCCCATCTCGCGCGGCGGCTCGAAGCCGAATTGCGCGGCGTATTTGTCGAGAGGGACAAGCTCGGGCTTTTCGGTAATGCCGACGGTGCGCTGGCCTTGTACGTTGGAGTGGCCGCGCACCGGCGCGATTCCGGCGCCGTCGCGGCCGATATTGCCGCGCAGCATCAAGAGATTGACCAGCATGGCGACGTTTTCGAAACCATGCGCCTGCTGCGTCAAGCCCATTCCGTAGAAGCAGATGACGCGGCTCGACCTCGCATAGACCTCGCCGGCCGCTTCGAGCTCGGCGCGTCGGAGGCCGGAAGCCGTCTCGATCTCGTCCCAGGTCGTCGCGCGCGCCTTGGCGGCGAATTCGTCAAATCCATGCGTGTGCCGCTCGATGAAGTCGGCGTCGAGCACGCGCTTGCCTTTCGCCTTGGCCGCGTCGTCGGCGGCGATGACATATTTGCACAGGCCCATGATCGCGGCGATGTCGCCGCCTGGCTTGACCTGATGATATTGGGTGCTGATCCGCGTCTCCTTGCCGGTCAGCATCTCGGCGGGATTTTGCGGATTGATAAAGACTTCGAGGCCCTTTTCCCGGATCGGATTGAACGTGACGATCTCGACGCCGCGCCGCGCCGCGTCTTGCAGCGGATGGAGCAGGCGCGGGCTGTTCGAACCCGGGTTCTGGCCGAAGAAGAACATCGCGTCCGCCTGGACCAGATCTTCGTAGACGCACGTCCCGACGCCGACGCCGATCACTTTCTTCAAGCCGACCGAAGTCGTCTCGTGACACATGTTCGAGCAATCCGGCAGATTATTGTGCCCATAAAGCCGCGCAAACAGCGCATAGAGATAGGCGGCTTCGAGACCGGCGCGGCCGGACGTATAGAAGACGGCCGATTTCGGATCGAGCGCTTTGAGCTCCGCGCCGATCGCGGCGAAAGCATCGTCCCATGAGCATGGCGCGTACTTGTCTTTCGCTGCGTCATAGCGCATCGGCTGGGTCAGCCGGCCCGTCTGCTCCAAATCGTGGTCGGACCAGCCGCGTAGCTCGGTCACGGTATGATTGGCGAAGAATTCCGGCGTGCAGCGGCGGCTGGTCAGCTCCCACAGCGTCGCTTTGGCGCCGTTCTCGCAAAATTCGAATGCGTGATAGTCCGCCGGCTTGGCCCACGCGCAAGAGACGCACATGAAACCGCGGGGCTTGTTCTGCCGCATCAACTCGCCGAGCGCCGCCGGTCCGTCGCGCTCGTTGAGCAAGGTCGAACTCATTCCGCGCACCGAGCCCCAGCCGCCCGACGCGCCCTTGTATTCGACGACCCGTCTTTCGCTCGCCATAGGCCTGCCTCGCCCGGTGACCGCGGTAAATGCCTGCTGCGCCAGAAGGTTCCCGATCGCCGCCGCCTCGCGGCGATCGGCTGATCGGCTTTTCCGGCCGCCGCTAATCCTTCTGCGGACCGCCGGATTTCCGGCGCTGCTGCGCCTCTTCGATCAGCCGCGCGGCCGCTTTCGGGCCGCTCCGCTTCAAGGCTTCGAAATCCTTGCCTTCTTGCTCATTGTAGTCGCGGAAGAAAGCCTCGATTTCATCGATGAGCCTTGGCTTGATGTCCTTCAGGCTTTCTACGTCGGCATGAAGTTTGGCGTGAACCGCGACGGCGATCAGGCGGTCGTTGCGCATCCATTCGCCCTTGCCTTCGCGTTGCCGGGCCTCGATCGCGCCGATCGCGCGAACGCGAACGACGCAGCCCATCGGGGCCGGTTCGTCCAGCAGGATCAGCGCGTCGAGCGGGTCGCCGTCGTCGGCCGCCGTCGCGGGAATGAAGCCGAAATCGTAGGGAAACAGCATGCCGCGCGGCAGCGTCTTCTTCAATTCGAAGACGCGCAGCTTCTCGTTGAAGCTGTATTTGTTCCGGCTTCCTTTCGGCGTTTCGATCACGCAAAGCAGATCGCCGCTATTTTCGTCATAGGTCGAGAGAGAGGCGATTGCGGCGCTCAATGTCTTTCTCCGGAGCCGGCTCGGCGGCAAGCAGCGGCTAAACGCCAGTTCAAACACGCGCGTTCCGCTCTCCCGCCAAGCAGCGCGAGATCAGGCCTTCTTCGCGAGGACGCAATCCAGGAGCCTCCGCGTCTCCCGGATTGCGAAAGTTCAGGCGCGCGCCGATTCCGATTGCATCGATTTGCTGAGGTAGGCCCGGGTTACCGAGTCCAGGTGGCTGTCCAGCCAAGACGCCATCGCCTCCTCTTCCGCGCAGGATTGTTTCAGCGGCCCGACCGCATCGTTGGCGCCCGCGGATTCAGCAATCGAGATCAGAGATTTATAGGCGGCTGTTTCGTAATTCTCGAAGGCGAAGCTGGCGAAGGAGCCGGCATATGCCCCGCCGCGGCGAGATTGCCGAACAGCGACATGGCCGTGTCCTTGATCGTCGAGGCCGACTCGCCCAGGCCGCCGAGAATCCGGTCGAGCCGCTCCTGCTGGCGGTGAGTTTCTTCGAGGTGCGATTTGAGTCGGGTCTTCAGCTCGGGATAGTCATCGAGCCGCTCGATCTGGCGCTCGAGCAATTCGTTGGCTTGAGCCTCCATCGCATGGGCGTTTCGCAGCCCGGTGACGAAAATCTTGCGAAGAGCGTTGCTGTCGGTCGCCATGAAGGCCTCCTGTAAAGCGTCTGAGCGCCGGCCGCGCGTTGGCCGGCGCGAAAAGCCGGGCAAGCGGTCACAATTCTCGGCGGCGCGGATTGTTGCCGAGGACCCTCGCCGGCCGGCGCCCGCGTAGACAAGTCCCAGGGGAACAACGGCGGATCGCCCTCGTTCTGTCGCCGCTGCTTTCGTGCGAGGGAGGCGGCTCTATGCAAAGGAGGCTGAAATGGCCAGTGGGAATGGGAAGAATCTCGAGGAGCTTTTCGTTGAAACGCTGAAGGACATTTTCTACGCGGAGAAGCAGATTCTTCGCGCCTTGCCAAAAATGGCGAGGGAAGCGAGCTCGCCTGAGCTCAAGAAGGCGTTCGAGCAGCACAAGGACGAGACGGAGGGCCATGTCGAGCGCCTCCAACAGGTGTTCGAGATCGTCGATAAGCCCGCTCGCGGCAAAACTTGCGACGCGATCATCGGCATTATCGAAGAGGCCAAGGAGGTGATGGAGGAATTCAGAGGCGCGGAGGCTCTGGACGCGGGTCTCGCCGCTTCGGCCCAAGCGGTCGAGCATTACGAGATCGCCCGCTACGGCACGCTGAAGACCTGGGCCAATCAGCTCGGCATGAAGGACGCCGTCAAGCTGCTCGACGAGACGCTGCAGGAAGAGATCAAGACCGACAAGCTCCTCACTCAGCTCGCCACCTCCAAAGTCAACCAGAAAGCGGCTTAGCGACAAGATGAGCGCCGATGACGCCCGCATTCGCCGCGACCGGGCCAAGGCTCCGCGCGACCGCGGCGCGCCGCCGGCCGAGAAAGCCGAGGAGACGCCGCGCCCGGACCAGACGCCGGCCGCGGGCCCTCACGCCGCGCCGCGCCTGTCCAATCCCGACGCCACGCCTGGCGCGGGCGCGCTTCAGGCGACCGGCGAGGAAGACGATATGGGCAGCACCGGTTGAACGTCTCGCCGTCTGCTTCTTGAGCAGGCGGCGCTCCTGCCGCATCGATCGACTGTCGCAAAAGCGCGCACGATCTATAACGGCGCGAAGGCGTTCCTCGACTCCTTCTCTTTCGCTTTGCGCAACGAGCTGAAAGAAACGAGCGTCGCCGTCGCGTGTCTGACGCCGGGGCCCACCGAGACCGAGTTCGCCGCCGAGCAATATCGCAAAATGGCCGAGCCAGACTCGGCGCGCTGAAAAGCCGCGTAGGCCGGCAGGAGTTACTATTATAGTCTGGATATAATAGGGTTTTAGAAGCTGTTCGTCCGTGCGGCGCAGCATTTGCGCGGACGCTCTGTGAGAGGAGCTCGATGGCTTTTGCCGGGCATCCGCGGTGGCTTCGCTTGGCCAAATTGAAGCAAGGTCCTCGCTGGCGCGTCCTTGAGCGCGTCGCGGCAATCGGCGCGCTTGCGCTGACCCTCTCTGGCTGCGACGTGGCCGTTTTCGATTCGAAAGGCCCGATCAGCGAGGCCAATGCGACGATCTTGCTCGATTCGGTGGCCATCATGCTGGCCATCGTCATCCCGACGATCGTCGCTATCGTCGCATTCGCCTGGTGGTTCCGCGCTTCGAACCCGCGAGCGCAATATCTGCCTCGTTTCGTCTATTCCGGACGCGTGGAGCTCGTCGTCTGGTCGATTCCCGTTCTGACCATTCTCCTGTTGGGCGGCGTCATCTGGATCGGCTCGCACGAACTGGATCCGGCGCGGCCGCTCGCCTCGCCGAACAAGCCGCTGCCTATCCAGGTCGTCTCGCTGGATTGGAAATGGCTGTTTATCTATCCCGATCAGAAGGTCGCAGCCGTGAACCAGCTGATCGCTCCGGTCGGCGTTCCTCTGCAATTTTCCCTGACGTCCGGCAGCGTGATGACGGTGTTCTTCGTGCCGCAACTCGGCACGATGATCTACACGATGAACGGCATGACCACGCATCTCAACCTCGAGGCTGACCAGCCGGGCGTTTTTTTCGGACTGGCCGCCCATTTCAGCGGCGACGGATTCTCCGACATGAACTTCGACGTGCATGCGGTCTCGCCGGCCGAATTTTCGGGGTGGGCGCAGCAGGCTGGCGCCGCCGGCGACGTTCTCGACGCGCAAGCTTACAGGGACCTCGCCAAGCAAAGCGCGAACGTTCCGCCGAAACTCTTCCGATTGGCGGACGAAAACCTGTTTCAGGAGATTGCAACGCAGAAGATACCGCCGGGTCCCGGCCCTCAGAGCGGCGGGCCGAACCCGAGCGTCAGCGCGCATTGAGGAGGGCGACGTGCTCGGTAAATTGAGCTGGCAGGCGATCCCTTTCGATCAGCCGATACCGCTATTCGCCGCGCTCATCGTCATCGCGACCGTGATCGCGGTGCTCGTCGTCGTCCTGGTCAAAGGATGGCTCCCTTATCTCTGGCGAGAATGGATCACCAGCGTCGATCACAAGCGGATCGGCGTCATGTACACGCTGTTGGCGATGGTCATGCTGCTCCGCGGGGCCATCGATGCGGTGATGATGCGGTCACAACAGACTTTCGCCTTCCGCGCGCCTGGTTATCTGCCGCCGGAACATTACGATCAGGTGTTCTCCGCGCATGGCGCGATCATGATTTTCTTTGTCGGGATGCCGTTCGTGATCGGGCTGGCGAATTTCGTCGTGCCGTTGCAGCTCGGCGTACGCGACGTCGCCTTTCCTACCCTCAATTCCGTCGGCTTCTGGTTGACCGCGACTGGCGCCTTGCTGGTCAACCTCTCGCTTATCGTCGGCGAATTCGCGCGGACGGGTTGGCTGCCGTTTCCGCCGCTCTCTGAAACGACGTATTCGCCCGGCGTCGGCGTCGATTACTATCTCTGGTCGCTTGAAATATCCGGCGTCGGCACCCTGGTCGCCGGCATCAATCTTGTCACGACGATTCTCAAAGTGCGCGCCCCGGGCATGACCTATATGCGCATGCCGATGTTCTGCTGGACGGTGCTGGCGTCGAATCTGCTCATCATCGCCGCTTTTCCGATTCTGACCGCGACCCTCGCGATGCTCTTGCTCGACCGCTATCTCGGCTTCCATTTCTTCACCAATGAAGCCGGCGGCAACATGATGATGTTCATGAACCTGATTTGGGCCTGGGGTCATCCCGAGGTCTACATCCTCGTCCTGCCGGCGTTCGGCATCTTTTCCGAGGTCGTCTCGACGTTCTCGGGCAAACCGTTATTCGGCTATCGCTCGATGGTCATGGCGACGATGGCGATCTGCCTGATATCGTTCATGGTGTGGCTGCATCATTTCTTCACCATGGGGGCCGGCGGCGACGTGAATGCGATTTTCGGCATCATGAGCTCGGTCATCGCCGTGCCGACCGGCGTCAAGATCTATAGCTGGCTGTTTACGATGTATGGCGGCCGGATTCGCTACGCGACGCCGATGATCTGGTCGGTCGCGTTCATGATCACCTTCGCCATAGGCGGCCTGACGGGCGTGTTGCTTGCGGTTCCGCCGGCGGATTTCGTTCTTCACAACAGCCTTTTCCTCGTTGCGCATTTTCACAACGTTATTATCGCCGCGGTGATATTCGGAGCTTTCGCCGGCTATACCTATTGGTTCCCGAAAGCCTTCGGCTTCCGGCTGCACGAGGGCTGGGGACGCTTGGCGGCGATATTTTGGGTCGCCGGATTTTATGTCACGTTCGTACCTTTATACATTGTCGGCCTGGAGGGCATGACGCGTCGCTTGCAGCATTACGATGTGGCGGCTTGGCGGCCCTGGATTCTGATCGCGGCCGCCGGCGGCGTGCTGACGGCGATCGGCATCGGCCTCCAAATCGTCCAGCTCGCGGTCAGCATCCGTCGCCGCGACGAATTGCGGGACGAAACCGGGGACCCGTGGGACGGAAGATCGCTGGAATGGGCGACGCCCTCGCCGCCGCCCGCTTTCAATTTTGCCGTCCTGCCGAACGTGTCCGGGGAGGAGCCTTATTGGGGCGTCAAGCAGCGCGCGCGCGACCGTCTGAAGCTGAGCGAGGAGCCGGAATACGAGGCGGTCGAGATGCCGCGCAACAGTCCGACCGGGTTCGTCTGCGCCTTCTTTGCGACTTTGATGGGCTTCTCGTTGATTTGGCATATCTGGTGGCTTGTCATCGCCGGCGCCGTCGGCGCTTATGCGACTTTTGTCGCCTTCGCCTGGCGCGACCGCGACGAATACGTCATCCCGGCCGAGACGGTCGCGCGGATCGACCGCGCCAACCGGCAGGCGCGAGAGGCGGCCTTGGCGAGACTAAGGCGAGATCAATGACCGAGACCGTCGCCCTCGCGCACAACGACCCTTACGCGCTGGGCCACGGCCATGGCCTGGCCGTGGGCCATGGCGGCGGCGGACCCGCCTCGAAGCGGATTATCGTCGGCTACGGCTTCTGGATATTCCTCCTGAGCGACATCGTGATGTTCTCGGCGCTGTTCGCCACCTATGCGGTGCTGGTCGAGCGGACCGCCGGCGGACCGTCAGGCAGAGAGCTTTTCGATCTCCGCGGCGCGGCCGCGGAGACGGCCTTTCTTCTTCTCTCCAGTTTTGCTTGCGGTCTCGCCAGCATCGCCGCGGCCGCGCGCAGCGCGCGCTGGTACTATATCGCAATGGCGGCGACTTGCGTCTTGGGACTCGGGTTCCTCGCGCTCGAAATCAGCGAGTTCGCGCGATTCGTTTCCGATGGCGACGGGCCGACGCGAAGCGCGTTCCTGTCCGCCTTCTTCACGCTGGTCGGCTGCCATGGGCTGCATGTCTCGGCCGGAATTCTCTGGCTCTTGACCATGGTGGCGCAAGTTTTCGCCAAAGGCTTTCGCGCCGACATCATGCGGCGGCTTCTCTGCTTCGCCTTGTTCTGGCACGCGCTCGACATCATCTGGGTTGGATTGTTCACCGTCGTCTACCTGATGGGAGTCTATGTATGAGCGACGCTCAAGCGCACGACCCATCGATCGAAGAGTTCGATACTGCGCCGGGCGACGAGCATTTGGACGGAAGCGGCGTCGCCCAGGGCGTTATCGGCTACCTGGTCGGCCTCGTCCTCGCCGCCTTGCTGACCGTCGTCTCGTTCCTGCTGCCAGCAGCCAACCTCGTTTGGCCGCCTAGCATCCCGGTCGCCTTGATCGTGCTCGCGATCGCGCAAATGGGCGTCCACCTTGTCTTTTTCATTCACATCACGACCGGGCCCGACAATACAAACAACGTTATGGCTTTGGCCTTCGGGGTTCTGATCGTCTTTCTGGTGATCGGCGGCTCCCTCTGGATCATGAGCAATATGAACCACAATATGGCGCCGATGTCGGGGACCATGCAGATGGGCCCTTAGCGATCGCAGAAGCCCCGGGGAACTTGGGGATGCCTGGCGCGTAGAGAGAAACGCTGGGAGGCGTCTCGGTTCATCGAGCGGCTTCGCTCGCAGGGAAACCCATCATGTCCGAAACAACGACCGATCACGACAAAATTCGGAAATGGGCCGAAGCCAAAGGCGGCAAGCCGGCGGCGGTCGGCCGCACGCACAAGGACGGCGACGTCGGCATCATCCGGATCATGTTTCCGAAGAATCCTCAATCGGAGCACGAGGCGCTCACGGAGATTTCCTGGGACGAGTTCTTCAAGGAATTCGAGAAGCGACAGCTCGCCCTTGTCTACGAAGAGGATTCGCTGTTCAGCAAGATCGTCGGCCGCGACACGGCGGAGAAGCGCGCCCACGGCGATCATTCCGCCGCGCGGCATCGCTGAAGCAGACATTCGCGGCGGGCGCGCGCCTCATCTGCGAAGCGCGCGCTCCAATTGGCTCTTGCTCATCCGGGAACGGCCCGGAATTCCGCGCCTCTGCGCCTGCCGGTAGAGTTCCGAACGGGTCTTGCCGGCTCGCCTCGCTTTCGTCCCCTCCGCCGCCGCTTGCGCTGTCTCGCCGCGCCTTTCCTTGGCCTTGGTTTTTCTCAAGACTCGGCTCTTCTCTTTCGGGCTTTGACGATTGGAGGCGCCCGCCTCGCGCAGCGCGATGGCGATCGCCTGCTTCGGATTTTTCACCTTGGGGCCACGGCCCCGGATGCGGAGTTCGCCGTGCTTGAACTCGTGCATGACGCGGCGCACGGTCTCCTTTTGCGGCCTTGATTGTCGTTGCGGCATGGTTGTCTCCTTCTCGCCCTCTTCAATCGCGCCTCATGCGCCTTGCCCCCAGTTCATCTCCAGCCCGCCGTCGATGGTGAAGCTCTGACCGGTGACGTAATCGGAATCGTCGGACGCCAGATAGAGGGCGAGCCGCGCGACTTCCCACGGTTCGCCGGGACGACGCCAAGGGATATTGGGCAATTCCTCGGCGCGCCGCGCCGGATCGTCGGTGCGTCGATCGGTCATCGGCGTGCGGATGAGGCCGGGAGCGATCGCATTGACATTGATCCGCAAGGAAGCAGCTTCGAGCGCCAAGCTTCTTGTGAAGGTCAAGAGGCCGCCTTTCGCTGCGCCATAAGCGGCGTTGCGCGGACTTGGGATCGCCTCGTGGACGGACGTGACGTTGATGATTTTGCCGGCGCCGCCTGAGGCCTGGCGGCGGCGCATGAATTCTCGGCAACAAAAGAACGGACCATAGAGATCGGTCTTGATCACGCGATCGAAATCATGCGTTTCGATCTCCGCGATCGGCGCCTCATTCGAACCGATTCCGGCGCTGTTGACGAGAATGTCGGGCGGACCGAGCTCGTGGACGACGGCGTCGAACAGCGCGGCGACGCTGCGCTCGTCATCGACATCGAGTTGCCGCATCGCGCAGCGGCGGCCGGCCCTTTCGATCTCGCGCGCCGTCGCCTCGGCGCCGCGCCGATCGCTGTGAAACGTGATCGCGACATCCGCGCCCTCGAGCGCGAAAGCCTCGGCGATCGCCTTGCCGATGCCGGAATCCGAGCCGGTGACGATGGCGACGCGGCGATCGAGACGGCGGACGCGCGGCGCGCCCTGGTCGGCGGCAGGTTCGAGATGGGTCATGCCAAGCTCCACGCGGCGAAAGCTCCCTGATCAATCTCAACGGGCTTCGCGTCGCCGCGTTCCCGAATGGCGGCCGGGGAGAGCCGTTCAGAGCCCGAACGGATAGGTCTCCGGCGCACGCGACTCGGCCGCTGGCCCGCCGAGCGGCGTGACGGGCGAAGTCTGGTCGAACCAGAGATAAGCGTCGAATTGCTGTGGCAACGAGGCGCGAACGTAATGGCTCGCAAGCTCCGTTTGCGGCCGGTAGATCACGCCGATCATACGCTCGAGCCGCGGAGAGAGGAGGCGCTCGCGAACGCGTTCGTCGCGCCTAAGGTCGAGCAGGAATTGCGGCAGCCCCGCTTCGTGACAAAGACGCTCGTAACTATCGCGATGCGAGGGACGGATGGTTTCGATCTTCATCTCGCCGTCCCAATGGGACGCGGCGGCCACCTCGCCGCTATGCGTGCCGAAGCCGATCAGGGCGACATCGTCGCCCCAGCGCTCACGGCAGAGCTGACCGAGACTGAGCTCGCCATGGACCTCGCCCAAATCGGTGTGACGCGCGTCGCCGATATGAGAATTATGCGCCCAGACGACCGCCTTCGCTTCTGCGCCGTGCGCGTCGAGAAGATGGGCCAACGTTTCGCACATATGCCTGTCGCGCAAATTCCAGGATTGCGGTCCGCCGTAATACATGGCTCGGTAATAGCGCTCGGCGGCGGCGATCAGGCGCGCGTTTTGCGCGGCGTCGAAGAAGCTCTCGACGTCGCCGCCGGAATAAGCCAGCCGGCGTTGCAACAACTCGCGGCACTGCGCGACGACCTCCTCTTCGCAGCGCCGATAGTCTTTGGTCAGCACGGCGCGGCCATAATCCGCCGGCTCGCCTCGCCAAGGGTTCAGGCAACCATAGCGTTCGCGGGCGATCGCGGCCGCCGCTTGATCCCGCTCGTCGAGATAAGCGAGGACCGCCGCGATCGAGGCGCTCAGATTGTAGAGATCGAGCCCGTAAAAGCCCGCCTGCCGGTCGGCCGCGACGCCGCTATTGTACGTCCGCAGCCAGCTCAAGAACGCCGCGACGTCAGTGTTGCGCCACATCCAAGTCGGAAAGCGGGTGAAGGGCGGCGAGGCGGAAGCTGGAAGGGGCTTGCCGCGAACGAAGCGATCGATAACCGCGGCGTCGGGCCAATCCGCCTCGACCGCGACGATGCGGAATCCGTGTGCGGCGACGAGACGGCGCGTGATCGCCGCGCGCGCTCGATAGAATTCCGACGTGCCATGGCTAGATTCTCCAAGCAGCACGATCCGCCGAGCCGCAAAACGGTCGAAGAGCGGACCGAGCTCGGAACTGTCGATGGCCGGCAAAAGGTCGGCGGCGTCGGCGATCAGCGCGCTCGTCGTCTCGCCGGCGGGCGCGTCGCGCCTTTCCTCCCGTCCGACGACGAGCGGCACAAAGCTCACCGGGCCGAAATCCTCGGTCGTGAAGCGATCTTCGGCCTGGCGGGTGATCTTGAGAAGCCTTTGCTCGCCTGGTTGCGCGCCGACGGGAATGACCAAACGCCCGCCGATCGCAAGCTGCTCCCGCAGCTTCGGCGGCGCGGCGAGTCCGCCGGCGGAGACCAAAACGACATCGAACGGCGCGGCCTCGGCGAGGCCCTGCGCGCCGTCGCCGACGCGCAGGTCGACATTTTCGTAACCGAGCTCGCGCAGCCGTCGCCGCGCGGCCTCGGCGAGGTTCGCCCGTCGCTCGATCGCGTAGACCTTCGCCGCGATTCGACTCAGCGCCGCCGCGGCGTAACCCGATCCGGCGCCGACCTCGAGAACTTTATCGCCGCGCTTCACCGCGGCCGTCTCGATCATCAGGGCGACAATATAGGGCTGCGAGATCATCTGCCCCTCGCCGATCGGCAGCGGCGCGTCGTCATAAGCGAAGTCGCGCAGGCCGGGCGCGACGAACGTCTCGCGCGGGACTTCGCGCATCGCGGCGAGGACGAGAGGATCGCGCACGCCGCGGCGCGCGATCTGGGTTTCGACCATATCCTCGCGAGCGCGCTGGAAATCGAGCATCGCGCGCCGCGCGGGCCGTCAGCCGGTCTGGGTATGGGCGCCGCCGGGCCGCGAAATGCCGCTCAGCGCCTCGCTCGCCTTGCCGTCGGCCGTAAAGGCGATGTCGCCCAACGAGAGGATGCCGACCAGGCGCTTGTCGCGATTGACGACCGGCAGGCGGCGGACCTGGATGTCGCCCATGTTACGGGCGACCTCTTCGACATCCTGGTCTTCGACGCAATATTTGACGTCCGAGGTCATCACCTCTTTCACCTTGGTTTGCGGGCCTTTGCCGGCCGCGATGGCGCGGATGGCGATATCGCGATCGGTGATCATGCCGATGAGCCGGTCGCCGTCGGCGACGGGCAAAGCGCCGGCGTCGATTCCGGCCATTGCGCGGGCCGCGTCCTGGATCGTCTGCTCCGGCCTCGCCAATTGAACGTCTCGCGTCATGGTCTCGCTGACATGCATCGCAATCTCCTCCTCCGGGATGTGCGTGATCGTTCGAGCTGGCGCCGGTCGCCCCCGTCGAGTCGGCCGATGCGCGACGGCGCTCAGCGAAATGGAGGCTCCGCCAGCTCTAGCGCTTAACGACAGAGGCGCCAGCCTGTTCCGGCGCGTTCAGGGCCATCGCTCGCGGCGGGGTCAAAGCCGCCACGGAACGTCTATGACAGCCAGCCGCGAGTCGCCTTTGCGCAAGAGCTGGCGACGCAGATGGTCGGCATAGCCGACATGCAGCAGATATTGATACCAATGCCGCTTCACCACTTCGGGAATGAGAACGGCGACGCTGCGGCCGGGGAATTTCTGTCCCAGCTCGCCGGCGAGCTTCAGGACGGGCTCGTGAATATCGCGATATTGCGCTTGCAGGATCATCAATCGAGGCGCGGCGATTCCGGCCGCCGCGGCAGGCTGCTCGACGCTGCCTCGCCAGCGCGCCCGCAGAGATTCCTCGCGTTCCCGCGCCTCGGGGCCGGAGAGATGCGTGAGATGGACGCCGACGACGTCCGGCGAAAGGGTGAGCGCCAGGCGCAGGGCCTTGGCGGTCAATTTGTCCCAATCTTCGATGGGGATCAGAATGATCGGCGAAGAACCCGCGTCGATCTCGAGCGGTCCAGGATCGCAAACCTCTCGCGCCACCCAGCGGTAGTAGCGATGGATGCTGACCAGCAGCGCGATGACCGCGGGGATGACCAAAATCGTGATCCAGGCCCCTTCGAGAAATTTCGCGACGATGATGACGGCCAAGGCGAGGCCGGTCGCGCTCGCGCCGACGGCGTTGATCCAGAAATGAAGGTGGTGGGCGCCGGCTTCGCGCCGGGATTTGCTTCGGCGCAGGGCGCGACGCCAATGGACCGCCATTCCCCCCTGAGAGAGGGTGAAGGTCAGGAAGGCGCCGATGGCGAAAAGCGGGATCAGCCGGTCGGTAATGCCGCCGAAGGCGAACAGCAGCGTCCCGGCGGTCGCGGCGAGATAAAGAATGCCGACCGAAAAGACGAGCCGCCGGCCGGCTATGGCGAAGGACTTGGGCAAGAAGCCGTCCTCGGCGACCATCCGGCAAAGCCGGGGAAAATCGACGAAACTGGTGTTCGCGGAAAGGACGAGGACGCAGAGCAGCGAGCCGATCGCGACGTAGAAGAACGCGTTCTCGCCGATGACCGCGCCGACCAGTTGCGACAAAACGCTGCGATAGCCCGGCTGCGTCTGGTCCATCGCCATAATGCGATAGGAATTGGCCAAGTAGGCGATTCCGGCGAGGAGGATGGCGAGAATGCCGACGATCGCCGCCAGGGTTCGATGTCCGTACTTGACCGGCGGCTCGCGAAAGGCGCTCATGCCGTTGCTTACCGCCTCGACGCCGGTCATGGCCGTGCAGCCGCTGGCGAAGGCGCGCAGCAGCAGCCAAAGGCTCAGGCTTTCCGTCGCCGGCGGCGGCGCCGGCGGCGGCGCGACCGGCGCCGGATGCCCGCCCGACAACAGCGCCTTGGCGACGCCGATCGCGATAATCGCGACGAAGCTGACGACGAAGAGATAGGTCGGCGCCGCGAAGAGCCGCCCCGCATCGAGCGTGCCGCGCAGATTGGCGATCGTGACAAGGACGAGAACGCCGAGGCAGATCGGCAAGATGTAAGGATGCAGCGCCGGCGCGGCCGAGACCAGCGCGCCGACGCCGGCCGAAATGCCGACCGCGACGTTGAGAACGTAGTCGATCATCAAGGCGGCTGCGGCGAGCAGGCTGACATTCGTTCCGAGATTTTCCTTGGTGACGATATAAGCGCCGCCATTGTTCGGATAAGCGCGAATGGTTTGCCAATAGGAGACGAACAGGATCATCAGCAGCGCGACGATCGGCGCCATGACGCCTTCGATATAGGCCGAGCCGGCTGCGCCGAGCGGAATGAGGATGGTCAGCGCGGCTTCCGGCCCATAGGCCGAAGAGCCGAGGCCGTCCAGGCCCATTGCCGGCAGGCCTTCGAAGGCGCCGATTTTGCGCCGGCCATAATCGCGATTGGCGAGGCGAGCGCCGAGCAGAACATCTAACCAAGCCATGCGCCGCGCCTCGAGTTTTGCGCCGAGCGGCCGCGCGTTGCGGCCCTGCGGCAAGAACAGAACAGAACCGACGACGTTCCGCGCGCGGCGCTTCCGGCGCGACGCTCGTCAGGAATTCGCCGGCGGACGATGACCGTACCGGCGGCGATCCGCGCGTCAGGGCAGGCTCGCAACGGCAAAAGATTTCAAAAATCGTTGCGGGGGCGGAAAGAAGGATCGCGCCGCCGGCGTTCGAAAAAAGCTCGTCGATCCCGCGAGGCGCGATCCGGGCCGCCAAGCTTTTCCGGTTTTATTTTGCCGTTTTTGGCGGTTTCAATGCGTTAGAGCGAAAAAAATTTGGAATTACGCTTCTCAGCTCCTTCGAGGACTCGCTGACCGATCGAGGCCGGGAGCGGCGCTCTCTCTCCCGGTTGGGACGTAGGTAATGATCGAGGCGGACCGCGTGACCAAGAAATTGTTCGTTCGCTTTTCGTAACTTCATGATCTCTCGACGCATCATGCTCGTTCGTGGCGTCTGAGCGCCGTCGCTTCGCGCGCGGCGCGGGCCGCAGCGTCGGGTTTCAACGCAAGCGGGGCGGGGAGGGACGGGCGATCGGGCGCGCCGGGCCGCTTTCGGCTCAGCGCCTCGAGCAAATGCCGTTCCAATTCTTCGGCGCGATGGCTCGCGCGATGGGCGCCGAGCAAGCGGCGCCGCGCCGCTTTCCCCAGCGCGCGTCGATCGGCCTCGCTCATGTGCAGCAGGATGGCGAGCGCGTCGTCGGCGCTGGCGGCGAGCAAAATCTCCCGATCCGGTCGAAACAGGCTGTCGAGGCCGGGCCAGCGGTCGGAGATGATCGGGCTCGCGCAGGCGGCCGCTTCGAACAGACGGACGCTGGGGCTGAAACCCAATCGCGCCATGTCCGCCCGCGTCACGTTCAAGGAGAAGCGGCAGCTCGCATAGAACGCCGGATGGTCGGCAGGCCCGACATGCTGAAAGCGGGTCACGTTGTCGGGCCATGCGATATCGTCAGGAAATTGCGGACCGGCGACCACGAAGCTGAGATGCGGCGCGCGCCGCGCCGGCTCGATCAGCAATCGCTCCAAGGCCTGCTGTCGATCGGCGCTGTAAGTGCCGAGATAGCCGAGATCGAAGCGCGGCTTCAAAGCGAGCGGCCGATAAAAGCCCTCGTCCACGGCGCAATAGAGCGGCCTCGCGGCCGGCGCGCCGAAGCGCCGTTCGAGAGTCTCGAGCGCTGGACCGCCGCTGAACGACAGGTAGGGATCGTAGAAGGGGATCAGGTCGGGCGCGAGATAGTCGCAGTCGCCGCGCTCGAGCTTGGCCAGCGTCACCGGCGTGTCGATGTCGTAGAACGCGGTGACGCCGCGGCGCAAGCTCTGAACCCATCGCCCGATTGCGGCGCCGTTGGCGACGTACGAGCCGACCACCACGGCGTCCGCCTCGGCGATCAGGTCGCGGAAAGCCTTCAAATGCAGCGCGTCGCGATAGAGGACGAGGCGGCAGAAATCGGGCCGGGCAAGGTCGCGGTGGTCGGCGTACCACGGCTGATCCTGTTCGAGAAATGTAATCTCGTGACCGCGTTTGGCGAAGGCGCGGAGCAGGGCGCGATAAGTCGTCGCATGGCCGTTGCCCCAGGACGAGGAAAGGGCGAGGCCAATGACGACGAGGCGGAGCCTGCGGGTCACGCCGCGCTCCTTTCCGCTTTCGACTGCGCTATCCTCCGCAAGATGGCGTCGACTTCGGCGCCGCGCTTTTCGTACGTATGCTCCGCCAAGATCCGCCGGCGCGCGGCTTCGCCGATTCGGCGCACGGTTTCCGCGGTGAGATGGGCGAGATGCGCGGCGACGTCGCGGCCGTCGCGGGCGACGAGGATTTCAGCGTCGGGCCGCAAGAAATGTTCGACGCCGCGCCAGGCGTCGGTGATGATGCAGGCGGCGGCGCCGGCCGCCTCGAAGACCCGAGTCGCCGGCGAGTAGCCGGTCTCGGCCATGCTGTCGCGAGCGATATTGAGAACGGCGCGCGGCGTCGCGTTGAACGCGTTGTGATCGCGCGTATAGACGTGGCCGAGCGTGCGGACGTTGTCCGGCGTCGGCTTTGTCTCCCAGCCGTTGCCGGCGAGGAGAAAGCTTCGCTGCGGCAGCATCGTCGCCGGCCTCAGCAAAAACTCTTCGACTCGAGATTCGCGATCCGGCAGGCGATTGCCGAGAAAGGCGAGGTCGCAGGCGAAGCGCGGATCGGCGGCGACCGGATGATGGGTCGACGGATCGAGCGCATTGTAAATCGGCGTGCAGAACGCCGCGCCGAAGCCTTGGTACGCCTCGACGACCGGCGGGCCGCCGCCATAGGTCAGGACCGCGTCGAGAGCGGGGAGGGCGCGGCGCATCGGATGGTCCGGGTCTTTGCGCATTTCGGCGAGGGTCGCCGGCGCGTCGACGTCCCAGAAGATGCGGATCGCGTCTGGTCGCGACGCCGCCAGCACGCCGTCGAGCAACTCGTCGTCGAAAATTCCGACGCCGCTCGCCTTGACCACGACGTCCGCGTTTGCGGCCTCGGCGACGACGCGCCGCATCGCCGAGTCTTCGGCCGGGTAGACTTCCACCGCCGCCCAGGCCGGCGGCTCCATGTCGCGATGCTGCTGACGATCGAACGCGTCAGGCTCGTAGAACGTGATCTTGTGGCCGCGCCGGGCGAGATCGAAGAGCAAGCCGCGATAATAGGTCGCCGCGCCGTTCCAATAAGAGGACAGCAGGCTCGATCCATAAAAGGCGATGTCCATCAAGCGGTCTCCAAAGCCGCGGCTTGCTTGATATGGGCGGCGATCCGCACAAGCTCGGCGGCGCGATGGGCGCAGCTATGGCGGGCGCGAATGGCGGCGAGCCCGTTCTTGACGAGGCTGGCGCGCAGATCGCCATCTTCGGAGACGGCGCGCATGTGAGCCGTCATTTCGTCGCCGTTGCGCGCGACCAGATAATCTTCCCCCGGCCGGAACAGGCCTTCCGCATCGGACCAGGGCGCCGAGAGGAGCGGAACGCCGCAAGCCAAGGCCTCGAAGACCCGAATGGTCGGAATGCCGGGCAGCTTTTCGGCGTAGAAGCGCCGGGGCACATGTACTGTCGCGAGGCTTTTCGCGAAGACGGCGGGGACCAGCGCATTGGCGAGCCAGCCATGGCGCCGTGCGCCATAGCGGCGCAGCGCGGCCAGGGCGTGCGCCGGATAGCGGACGCCATAGATGTCGAGCGGCAGCGCGGCGCGCTGCGCCGGCGCGAGCAGGAACTTCTCCAGTTCCGCGGAGCGCTCGTCGTCGCCCCAATTGCCGATCCAGACCAGGCCATGGCGCGGCCCTTCGGCCTCCGGCGGCTTGAACAGGCGAGTGTCGGCGGCTTCGTGCCAGACGAAGACGCGGTCGCCCCAGCCCCAAAGCCGGTACACCGCGGCGAGCGCTTCGCCGAAGGCCAGCACGCCGTCATAGAAGTCGAGATCGAAGGCGCGGATCGCGTCAGGATCGCTGACCGCGCGGTGATGAGTGTCGTGAAAAAGCAGGGTGAATTTCGCGCCTCGCCGCCGCAAGCCGCCAAGAGCGGCGACGAGTTGCGGCTCGCTCCATTCGTGGACGATCACGAGATCGTAGCCGTCGAGCGCGGCTTCGGGGTCGAAATCGCGATCGTATTCGATCGAAGAGAGTTCGGGATAGGCGGCCCGATAGGGCGCAAGCCCTGCTTCGCCGTGATCTTCGAGCAAATGCGTCAAGCTCCAGGCGCCGCGCGGTTCGAAGGCGGCGACCTCATGGCCCGCAAGAATCAGCTCGCGTAGGACGCCGCGCAGGAAATGCGCGTTGCCATGATTCCAGCAGGACGCAAGGGAATGCGTGAAATAAGCGACCTTCACGCCGCGTGCTCCGAATGGCTTGGCGCGGGAGCGCCCTTGCCGACGAGTTCGTCATAGAGGGCGACCATGCGCTGGCCCATCGCTTCGAGTTTGTAGCGGCGCGCGCGCTCATGCGCCGCGCGCTCCAGGCGCCGGCGCAGAAGCCGATCTTCGAGAAGGGTCGTCGCGGCGGAGGCGAAAGCGTTCTCGTCGCGCGCCGGGGCGAACAGCGCGGCGCCATCCCACAATTCCCGAAAAGTCGGAATATCGGAAAGGACGAGGGCGCAGCCGGCTTGCGCGGCCTCGAGCGCCGTCAGGCCAAAAGGCTCGTACAGCGCGCTCGATACGAAAATGGGTCTCTTGGCCAGCCATACGCGAACGTCGTCGCTCGCGAGTTCGGCGAGAAGCTGCAGGTTGCGACTGGCGATCCGGGTCCCGTTCGGGCCGGCGCATGGGCCGGCGGCGAAGAACGGCGCGTCGACCAGAGCGGCGACGCGGTCCAGCGTCGCGACATTCTTGCCTTCGTCCCATAGCCTGCCGGCCGTGAAGAGTGCGTCCAATGTCCGCCCGGTCGGCGCGACCGAGCTGCGCGAGCGGCCGTTATGGACGACGTCGATCCGCTTGCCGAGGCCATAGACCGACGCGACAAGGTCGGCGAAAGCGGCGGTCGGGGCGACCACGCGATCCGCCGCGTCGAGATGACGCCGGGTCAGATCGGCGCGCCAGCGCCATTCCGGCGGCGCGGGGCCGTCGTTGACCGCGGCCCACCAGGTCGCCAGGCACGAATGCTGAACCGCGACGACCGGCGCCGGATAGTCGGCGTCGGCCGCGAAAGGCGCGCCGTTCAATTGGACCAGGTCCGCGCCGACGTCGCGCGCGAGCTCCGCGAGAAGACCCGCCGCGCCGCGCACTCTCGCTTCGTCGTCGCATAGCCATTCGAGCGGCGCGTCTGTCAGAACCAGCTTGAGGTTCTTGATATTCTCGGCTTCGCGCCGCTGCGCGTCGGAAGGCGGCGGGCCGAGCACGGCCAGCGTCGCGGCGACGCCGTGGCGCGCCAGGGCGCGAGCGAGGTCGAGCGCGTAGATCCACACGCCGCCGACCGCGTCAGCGGTCATCAACAGGCGGCGGATCGACGCGTTCAACAAGCGCGACACGACGTCTCCAGTTCCGGCAATGGAAGCGGCCGTTCGTCCTGAATATCGCTGAAGCTCGCGAATTGACGAAGGTAGTAATCATGGGCGCGCTCCCACGCTTTCTCGTCGGGCGCGCCCCATAGGCGGCGATAATCGGGCGAGCTGGGATAAGGATAGAGCGGCACCGGATCATTGGCCCATACGTCATGCGAAGCCAAGCGCTCGCGCCACGCCCTGATCAGCGCCGGATCGTCATCGGCCATTTTGATGAGATTGGCCTGGACGAAAGGCACGCGCCGGCGCGCATAGATGAGGCGCTCGGCGAGTTCATCGGTCGAGAGACGGCAGTTCTTGTCGAGAAACGCGCGTCCCTCGATCGTCAGGCTCTCGACGCCCGCTTCGATCGAGACGCAGCCTGCCGCGCCGAGCAGGTCCAGCATGTCCGGTTTCCATAAATCGATGCGGGTTTGTACGCCGAATTTGATCTTGCGCTCGACCAAAGCTTCGAGCAGCGGCTTTTGCGGCAGGAAGATTTCGTCGATAAAATAGAGGTAGGCGGCGCCTTGCCCGATCAGCCGGTCGATCTCGTCGAGCAAAGGCGGCAGCGCGCGACGGCGATATTTGTCGCGATAGTCGATCTTCGCGCAGAAAGAGCAGGAATAGGGACAGCCGCGCGAGGCTTCGACTTCGGCGCCTGGCCCATCCGGCGCGGCCTCGAAGCGGTGGTGATGGTGATGGTGGCGAGCGATCCATTCGTCCGGCCAATCGAGCGCTTGAAGGTCGACGAAAGCGGCCGCGGCCGGGCCGCCCGTGACGCGAATGTCGGCGCCGTCCCAGAAGGCGATCGACGGGACTTTCGCCAAATCGGCGGCCCCGGCCAAGAAGGCGACGACCTCTTCGCATTCGCCGCGCACGACAATGTCGGCGTCGAGCTTGCGCAACGTCGTCTCGGGCGTCGCCGATCCATGCGGCCCGACAACGATGCGGCGGCCGCCGCGGCCGCCAAGCGCAATCAGGAATTCGCGCGGCACTTTGAGCTCGGGCGGCGCGCAACGCCAGAAAAGATAGCTGGGCGCCGTGGTGACGACGGTCATTGCGGGGCGGAACGCCGCGACCTCGTCGGCAAGTTCGCTCGTCGCCCTGCCGCAAAGATGTCCGTCGAATATCTGCGCTTCGTGGCCTGCGGCGGCGAGCAGGGCGCGGCAGGCGCCGAGTTCGAGCGGCAGATGCGGCTCACGGCAGCCGAAATAGATGCTGCGGTCGAAACGCCAAGGCGGATTGACCAGCGCAACCCTCACTCCGCCGCCTCCCAATGTCGAGCGGAGGCGGACGAGGGCAAGTAGTCGCTGCGCAGCCAATCGATCAGCCGGCCGACGCCTTCGCGCCATGGCAGCGGCTGACGCAGGCCGAGCTCGCGCTCGACGGCTTGGGCGTTCGACACATAGTAGCGCTGATCGCCGAGCCGCCATTGGTCATAATGGATGTCGACGGGGCGGCCGAGCCGGCCTTCGATGAAGGCGATCAATGTTCTGAGGCTGACCGCATTGGCCGGGCCGCCGCCGAGATTGAAAGCGCGGCCTCTCACCCGCTGGATGTTGCGCAAGGCGGCGATATAGGCGTTGACGGCGTCGTCGACGTACAGAACGTCGCGCACCTGCTTGCCGTCGCCAAAAATGGTGATCGGCTCGCCGCGCAACGCGCGGATGAGGAAATGCGCGATCCAGCCTTGATCTTCGCAGCCGATCTGCCGCGGTCCGTAAACGCAGCTCATGCGCATCACGACGACGGGCAGACCGAAGCTGCGGGCGTAATCGAGCGCGTATTGATCGGCCGCGCCTTTCGAGCAGCCATAGGGCGTGTGAAAATCGAGCGGACGCTTTTCGGAAACGCCGCTGGCGCGGATCGCGGCGTCCTGCGGCAAGTAGCAGTCCTTCTCTTCGACGAGCGCGATGTCGGCGAGATCGCCATAGACCTTGTTGGTCGAAGCGAAAATGAAGGGCGTGGCGCCGCCTTGCCTGCGGATCGCCTCCAGGAGGCCGAAGGCGCCGCCGACATTGATGGCGAAATCCTCGGCCGGATCGCTGAGGCTGGTCGTGACCGCGACCTGCGCCGCGAAATGGAAGACGGCGCTGGCGTCGTTGACGGCGGCGCGCGCCGCCGCCTCGTCGCGGATGTCCGAGCGCTGCAGCGAGATCCGCTCCGGGTGCCGCTCGCGCAGCCAGCGCGCGTTGCGTTCGGCGCCAGGCCGGCGCAGCGAATCGAAAAGGACGACGTGCCGGCCCTCGCGCGCCAGACGGTCGGCGAGATTGCTGCCCAGGAAACCGGCGCCGCCGGTGATGAGGATCGGACGCAAGCCGACGATCGCGGGCGCGTTCATGCGACAAGCCCTCGCTTTTCAAGCTCGCTTCTGGCTTCGGCGATGCGGTCATGCGCTTGCTGGCCGGCCGCCCATTCGGCGAGCGCCGCCAGGCCTTGCGTGAAGTCCTGCCGGGCGACGAAGCCGAGCTCCTTTTCCGCCTTGCTCGTATCGGCGAAGCAATGGCGTACGTCGCCCTTTCTTCCCTTGCCGCTGACTTCCGGCGCGATCTCGGCCTTGTTCATCGCCGCGGCGAGCATTTCGGCGACTTGCAGAACGCTGCGATCCTGCCCGCTGCCGATATTGTAGATCTTGCCGGCCGCCTTGGGATGTTCGAGCGCCAGCGCGAAAGCTTCGGCGACGTCGTCGACATGGACGAAATCGCGGCGCTGGCGGCCATCTTCGAAAACGAGCGGCGGCTTGCCGTTGGCGAGACGCGACGCGAAGATCGCGAGAACCCCGGTATAGGGATTCGAAAGGGCTTGGCCCGGCCCATAGACGTTGAACAATCGGAGAGCGACGCCTTCCATGCCGTACGCCGCCGTCACGGTCAGCGTCATCTGCTCTTGCACGAATTTGGTCAGCGCATAGACGGAGGCGAGGTTGGGGCGTTTCCATTCCGGGGTCGCAGCCGGGATCATCGGCGCGCCGGAGGCGTCGACCGGGTCCCAGGAAAGGCTGACGGCGTTGCTGCGTTCGGCGTCCTCGACGGGATTGCCGTCCCTGTCGATATAGAGGCCTTCGCCATAGACGCTCATCGAGGAGGCGACGACGACGCGGCGGACCGGCTTATGGGCGAGGCGCTCGAGCAGCGCGGCCGTGCCGAGGTCGTTCGCCGAAACGTAGCGCTCGATCGCGTACATGCTCTGTCCGACGCCGACCTCGGCGGCGAGATGCAAGACGCTATCGATTCCGGCGAGCGCCTTTCGCAACGCGTCCTCGTCGCGGACGTCGCCGGGGATCGCCTCGACGTCGGCGAGAGCGTCCGGCAGGGTCCGGCGAGGGCCGTGCACTTGTTCGACGAAACTGTCGAGAATGCGAACGCGATATCCGCGTCTCAAAAGATTTTCTGTGACGCGCCGGCCGATGAATCCGGCGCCGCCGGTGATGAGAACGCGTTCAGACACCGCCGCTCCTGTTGTCCCCCCGGCCGTCTGAGAACGTGTCCCGCCCGGCCGAGTTCCCCGTAGCGGCGGAAATTTATCGGTACGCCTTTGTTGAACGGCGGCCCATCCTCTGAGCCTTGGCGGTTTCGGTTTCGCGTCCGTTTCCGCGCTTGCGGCGAGCGCGTCGCGCCGCCGGCGCGGCTGCCTGTGGGCAGTCCCGGGAACTTCGGCGCGAGCAGGCCAGTTGTCGACCCGTCGCCCGAGAGGAGCCCCCGATCGCGATGTCGACCGGCGCGCCGAGGACGATAGCGGCGCGCCGTTCGCCCGAACACGAGGGGGAAAGCAAGATGAACGGGAAATCCGCCGGCGGCGGCGTCAAGCGCTCGCTTGTCGGCTTCGCCGCCGCGCCGAGCGGCGACGTCTTCGTCATTCACATCGTCGACGACGCCGACGAAGTGTTCGAAATCGAAGCAAGCCGCGAAAATATCGAGCTGATGGTCGCAAATTTGCAGTCGCTCATTGCCGGGTTGCAGCCTCCCTCCGCTTCGCTCGATCGCGGGAGCGAGGAGGCGCCGGCCTGAACGTCGCTTCCGACCGAGCGCTTAGAGAAGCCTCGACGGATCGGATTCGGGCGGGACGGTGCGCGTGATCTGCGTCGGCTTGAGGTCAGGCGAAGCCTGCATCAGGCTGAGCCTCGCATCGTCGAGAATGCGGCGTTGGATTTCCCCGGCGCGGCTCTGGTCGACCCAGAAGCGGCAGGTCAAGAGCGGCGCGCCAGCATTGACATTGTCGACGAAGACTTCCGGCGGCGGCCGTTCGCGGGCGGCCGCGCGAAGCATGGCGAAAAGCGCTTCGCGGCCGCGTTCGAAATCGGCCCCGGCCGGCAGAGCCACGGTGAAGCAGATCAATCGGCCGGGATTGCGCGAATGGTTGCGCAGGGCCGCGCTCCAGATTGTCGAATTCGGAACGAAAACATAGAGGCCGTCGAACGTCTCGAGTTGGCAGGCGAAAAGACCGATTTCCTTGACGGTGCCGGCGATGGCGTTGGCGGCGACCGCGTCGATATAGTCGCCGACGCGAAACGGCCTGAGCCAGAGCAGCATGACGCCGGCGGCGACGTTCGACAGCGTGCCTTGCAAAGCGAGGCCGATCGCAAGGCCTGCTGCGCCGAGCGCGGCAAGAAGCGATGCGGTCTGAACGCCGAGTTGGCTCAGGGCCGCGATGATGGCGAGGACCAGCACGGCGTAGCGCGCGGCGGCGGCGAGAACCGGGCGCGCTGTTTCGTCGACGCCGTGCGTCTCCCTGAACGTCGCCGCCACGGCGCGCGCCGCCCACTGGGCGAGGAACACGCCGATGACGAGGACCGCGATCGCCACCGCCAGCCGCGGCAGAAACGTCGCCGCCCAGGTCCAGATCATCGCAGCGAAAGCGTCGAGATTGTTGGGAATGAACGTCATGGCCCCGCGCTGAGATCGTTTTTGAGCCGTCCTCTCGTACTGATTGAGGCGGCGCTTTTCCGGTTTAGAACACGTCGAGGTCACAATTCGTTCCGAATCCGGCGCCGCTGGTCCGCCGCCGGAGAAAGCCCGGAACATTCATGTTTTTCGACGGTTCTCGGCCGGTTGAACCCTCGATCGCCGGCTCACGCTTCCTGAGTCGGCCGCTCCAGAAGAGAGGCGAACGGCGTGGGAAAAACAAGAAAAACTTGTGTCGTGGCCGGCGGCGCCGGCTTTCTCGGATCTCACCTTTGCGAAGCCCTGCTTTCGGATGGCGCCGACGTCATCTGCATCGATAATTTCCGCACCGGCCGCCTCGCCAATATGCGCCAGCTTCGCCGCGAGCCGCGCCTCGCCCTGGTTGAAGCGGATGTGATCAATCCTCTGTCGCCGCTGCTGCCGCGCAGCGTGCGGCGGGTGGACTGGGTGTTCAATCTCGCCTGCGCCGCCTCGCCGCCGCATTACCAGGCCGATCCCGAGCACACGATGCTCACCAACGTGATCGGGACGCGCAATTTGCTCGCCTTGAGCGAGAGGACAGGCGCGCGTTTTCTGCTCGCCTCGACCAGCGAGGTCTATGGCGATCCGCAAGTTCATCCGCAGCCGGAAAGCTATTGGGGCTATGTCAACCCGACCGGCCCGCGCGCTTGCTATGACGAAGGCAAGCGCGCCGCCGAGGCGCTTGTCTTCGACTATGGCCGATTGGGGCGCGGCGACATCAGGGTCGCGCGCATTTTCAACACCTATGGCCCGCGAATGCGCGCCGACGACGGCCGCGTCGTCTCCAACGTCGTCACGCAAGCCCTGGCCGGCGACGACATCACGATTTACGGCTCCGGCGAACAGACGCGCTCGTTCTGCTATGTCGACGACCTCATCGACGGCTTGCTGCGCCTGATGGCCTATGACGGCGACTATGCCGGCGCCGTCAATCTCGGCAATCCGGCCGAGATCACCGTGCGCGAACTGGTCTCGCGCGTGCTGCGCTTGGCGGCCTCGGAGTCGCAAATCGTCAGCCGACCCTTGCCGGTCGACGATCCCCAGCGCCGCCGGCCGAACATTGCGCTGGCGACACAGCTGCTCGGCTGGACGCCCCGCGTCTCGCTGGAGCGGGGATTGAAGAAGACGATCGCCTATTTCGCCGCCGAGGCGGCCGCCGTCGCCTTGCCGAAAACGCGCGGGTCCGGCAAGGGCAAGGCCGGCGTCAACGGCGCCTCAACCCTCCTTGCCAAGATGAAAGACGCGGCCATCCCAGCCGACGAACGGTCGCTCATCCGACCTTAACACGCGAAAGCCGCACGATGCGGCGAGGCGCGCGACGTCGGCGCGATCGGCGATGTCGTCTGCGCGGTACGAGTAGTTGGCGAGCAGAAAATCGCCGCCGGGCTTGAGGGCGCGGGCGATCTCCTGAAAAAACTTATCGGCCAAAGCCGGCGAAGCCGAAACGATGTACGGGAAGACGTCGATCGCCAGCACGGCGTCGGCGCCGGCGGTCGCGATCGCCGCCAAATCTTTGCCTGAGGACAATCGGATCTCGACATTGGCCAAGCCGGCGCAATTGCGTTGCGCGATCTCGACCATTGTCGGCGAGATGTCGAGGCCGACGATCCTGCCGACCTTATCGGCAAGCGCGCGTTCGAAACGGCCGACGCCGCAGCCAATGTCGACCAGCGCGCGCTCGCGGCCGAGAAGGCCCAGCTCTCCGAGATATTTGGCGACCTCCGCCGTCGCAGCGTCGAGAAGCTCTGGCCGGCCAAACGAATAGAGCGCGACGCTCGCCTCTGGCGATAAAGCCGCGGCGCGATCGAAGGCGGCGGAGAGGTCCGCCAAGCGCGCCTCCGCCGTCGCGTCGGCAGACGCGTCATGCGGGACGGCGGCGAGCACCGAACGGACCAAGCGCCACGCCTCCGGCGCGCCTGCGGCGAGCGCGCGGAGCGCGGCGAGGCGCTGGGCGGCGCCTGGGTCGTCGGCGTCGGGCAGGTCTCGGCTCGCCGCGACGGCGGCGGCAAAAGCCGCCTCGTCCGCGGCGGCCATCGCGAGCCGCATCAAGGCCATCGCGGGCGGCGTTTCGCCTCGCCCGCAACTCGCGAGAAGGCCGCGGATGAAATCCTGGCTCGCGTCGGCGCGCTCATCGCCCATGGTCCGGTCTCGTCCATAGGCGGCGTTGATTCCAGCGGTCGCTCGCGCCCCAGGAATATTTGTACGCTTCGCGGCCGCGCAGGAAATGGAACTCGCGCGCGCCTTCGTCGATCGCATCGGCAATGGCGCGGCCGATCAGGATCGCGCCGGGACTTGCGTCTTCGAAAGCCGGATCGAAGCCGCCCAGATAGGCGTAGGCGCGGCCGCGGTCGAACAGGCCGTAATAGGCCGCGACGGGTTGGCCGTCGATGGCGAGCGTGTAACAGCGGGCCAAATCGGCGGCGGCGAGGCGCGGCAGCGCCGCTTGGTGAAAGCGCCGAACTTTCGCGTCGCCGAGAACGCCGCCCTCGCCGCGCTCGCGCCATCGCGCTTCGTGGAGCGCGAACAGCGTCGCGAGAAAGCGCTCGCTGTCTTGCTCGCGGCGTTCGATGCGCGCCTCGCCGAGCCGTTCGGCGGCGGCCCACGCCCGGCGCAATTGCCGACGCTTTCGCGCCGGCGCGCAGCCGGCCAGGTCGCGTCCGCCGCGAAGCGCGATGACCGGACAAGCGCTCTGGCGCTCGACGCGGTCCTCGCAATTGCTCGGCGCGGGCAGAGCCGCAGCAAGGGCGCCAGGCGGCAGCTCTTCGAAGCTGCAACTGGTCCACGCCTGATCGGCGATGAAGGCCGCGAGCGCCCGCAGCGCCTCCGGGCAGCGCGGATCGACGAGGATATCGAGATAGTCGCTGAGCGAGACGCCGAGCGGCAAGAGCCGAGCGCTGGCGGCGGATTGCTCGGCGTAGAAGGGAAACAGGGCGACGAGCTTTGGCTCGTCGAACACCCCGCCGACGCATGATCGCTCGGGCGCGAATTCGCGCCGCCAGGGAATGAGCCAAGCCGGCGATTGGAACGGCGTCGCCGTCGGCGCCCGGCGCCACAGGTCCCACCAGTCGGGCTCGAGCGCGTCGAGATCGTCGATCGCGCTCGCTACGAGGCGAGATGACGGCGGCTCAGGCCGAGAGAGCGCGTTGGTCAGCGATTCTTGCATAGAGGTCGAGATAGGCGGCGGTCATTCTGTGCCTGGAGAAGCGCGCTCGCGCTTCTCGTCGGCAGGTTTCCGGATCGAGGGCCGCGGATTCGCGCATCGCGGTCGCCATCTCTTCGGCGCTGTCGACGAGGAAACCGGTCCGGCCATGCGCGACGATCTCGCTCAGGGCGCCGGCGCGGAAGGCGACGACCGGCGTTCCGCAGGCCATCGCCTCCATGGCGACGAGCGAGCTTGTCTCCGGCGCGAGGCTCGGGATCGCGACGCATGCCGCGGCTGTGAGAAAGCGGCGCTTGCGAGCGAGGCTCAACGGGCCGACGAAGCGGCAGGATTGGCCGAGATGTGGCGCGATCTCTTCGGCGAAGTAGCGCTCGTGCTCGGCGTATCGGAAGATCTGGCCCGCGATGATCAAGGGCAGCGCCGCGCGCTGCGCCGCCGCGATGGCGAGATGCGCGCCCTTTTCCGGACAGAGGCGGCCGAGGAAAAGCGCGAAGCGCCGCTTGGCGTGGCGGCCGGCGAGACGCTCGATGTCGACGCCGTTTTCGATCGGCCCGAGCAGCCGCGCGCCGGACGGCGCGTCGCGCATTTGGCTCCGCGAGACGCCGTTCATCCAAAGATCGGCGCGACGGGCGCGCAGCGCCGTCGGATCGTACCAAGACAAAGGCAAATGCAAGGTGACGAGCGTCGCGCCGCTCGACGGGCAATAAGCGGCGAAATCGATTCCATGCAGATGGACGAGATCGACCGCGAAGCGCTTGCGCGCCGCCCCGATCGCTCGTCGATGCCGCGCCCAGGCGCGCCGCCGGGCAAGATCGTCGATCGGCCCTTGCTCGCTTTCGACGGGGATGTGAATCCCTGCAACCTGCGATCCCTCGCCGGCGACGACGATCGAACGATGTCCGTTCTCGACCAGAGCCCGATCCAATGCGCTCAAAATCTGTTCGGCGCCGCCCACCGCGTCCGGCCCGACCGGCGCGAACGGATAGGCGACATTGAGCACGGTCAGCGTCATGGCGAAAGGCCCAGCTCGGCGAGAGCCGCGGGCGCCAGCTTCAGCCACGAAGCGCCGTCGAGGCCCCAGGGAAAGCGCTCGTAATAGAGGTCGCCTTCATTCGGAAGGCGCGCAAAGTCATAGTCCGGCGCAAGCCGGAATCGCTCGATAGAGGTCTGGAACTGTCTCAATTGCTCGCGCTGCGTGACATAGCGCGCGATCATCGCTTGCTTTATCGCCAAAGCCGGTTGGCCGAGCGCCGCCTCATAGCTCGGCGCCGCCGGCGTCGGCGTGAAAACCTGCGCGACCATCCGGCCGTGATCCGAATGATAGAACGGCATATCGATCAGCGCCGGCGGCCGGCCGCCTCGCGACTCGATGAGACGGCGCGCCGCGCTGGCGGCGAAAGCCGCCGCGTCGTGATCCGGATGGCCGCCTTCGTAAGCATGCGTGAAGACCGCCTGCGGCTGGCGGCTCTCGAACAGCTCGGCGACGCGGCGCGCGAGCGAGGCGAGGTGCAGAGACGCTTCTTGATCGGCTATGCCGAGGCTCAGCAGCGAGCGCGGGTCAATTCCGGCTTCCGCGACCGCAGCGATCAGTTCATCGCGACGCGCTTGAGCGTAAGCGCCGCGCTCGATGAAGCCATGCGCCGTGGCGTCGCGCATGTTGCGCGGCGCGCCATCCGTGACATGGACGATGACGAATCCGGGCAGGTCCGACAAATGTCCGCCCAGCCCGATCGTCTCATCGTCGGGATGAGCGACGAGGGCCATGGCGCGGCGGCCGTCCAACTTTGAAAGGCCAAGCGCCTGGAACAGGTTCTGAGAACCGCCTTCGCCTCGAGGCTGTAACGCGCCCCTCATCGGGCGGCCCGCTCGCTACGCCGAGATGGCCACGCGCCGGCGCGCAGACGCCTTGGCGGGGGCGTAGCGCCTGATCATCGCCGCGCAGAATTCGGCGAACTCCTCCTTGAGAAGGGGCGCGCTCGTATGGTGCGGCGCGATCCCGCGATGCGCCGGAGTGAAACAGAACGTCACGGTCACGTCGAAATCTTCGAGCGCGCGCATCTGACGGTCGAACCAGGCGAGCGCATTGGGCCGGAAACTGTCGGCCCATGACAGGCCGGTCCTCAAATAGGTGACGCCGAGCCGTTTCATCCAGGCGACCGCCTCGTCGAGCCGGTGATCGTCGAAATGGAACCATTGGCAGAGGCCCAAATCCGGCGTCAGCGTCGCGAAGCGCTCGAGCGCCGGTTTGGGCTCGCCGTTCTCGCGCAACAAGCCCATGGCGAAATGCCGGTAATAGGCCGAGCCTTCCGCCTCGCGATGCCGCGTCGTCGCCTCCCATATGCGCGGCAGATCGTAAAGGCTGTACCAATGGATGCGCGGCGACTTGCCGATCAGCAGCTCGGCGGTGCGCGCCAAGCCCCAGTCTTGCACCTCGTCGGCGCCGAAGGTCGAGACGCCGACCTCGCTGACCCAGATCGGGAGATCGGTCACGGCTCGAATCTCGTCGAGCTTGGCCGGCCATTCCTTGAGCTGCCAGAGATTCCAATCGAGAGGAAAACCGTGCGCCGCCACGGCGTCGACATGATCGAGCACGCCGCGGCCTTTCATATTGGCGATGAACAGCGGATCGATCGGCGAAATGCCGCCCAACACTTTCGGCAGCGCGGGATTTTCCTCGGCGATCGCGTCCGCCGCGGCGATCGCCATCTCGGCGAAGAGCCGCCAATCCGGATCGACTTCCGGGTCCCAATGGGACTTGTTGTTCGGCTCGTTCCAAATCATCGCCGCTTCGATCATCGTCGACCTCTCAGCGTGGGGTACACGGCGCCGCCGCCCGCAGGTTCGGACGCGATGCGGCAGATATAGACCTCGTCCTCCGGTCGCGACAGGATGTCGAAGCCGGAGCTCCTCAGCATCGCTTCGACGCAAGCGCGGTTCGGCGCCCACCAGTTGCTGGGGTCGCCGGCATAGCGATGCTCGATGAAATGGAGGCGGGGGAAGTCCGGCCGCTCGAACGGCGAGCTATCCCAAAACGCGTAATCCTCCGCGACAGGCCCTGCGCGGTCGTCGCCGCGCTGCATCGATTGAAACACCATCAGATCGACGGCGACATGCTCGCGGACGAGATCAAGGGCGAGCAGAGGATGACGCAGATGATAGAGCACGCCCATGAACAGGACGATGTCGAAACGCTCGCCGAGCGCGCCGACGTCGTAGACCGAGAGGCGCTTGAATTCGATGTCGCAGTCGGCGATTTCGGCGGCGAAGCGCGCCTGCGCCAGATAATCCTCGTCGCTATCGACGCCGAGAACGCGCGCCGCGCCGCGGCGCTTCATCTCGATCGAATAGAAGCCGGCGTTGCAGCCGATATCGAGCACGCTCTTGCCGGTCAGATCGCTGGCGATCGCGTTGGCGAATTTGCTCCATTTCACCGACGGATAATCGCCGAGGAAATGATCGGGCGCGGTGGCGACGCCGCCGAGATCGAGATTGTGGAACCAGGGCCCGAGCGATTGCACGCGTTGGCGGATTTCCTCGGCCGAATAGCGCATCGTTACGAGCTCCGCTATGCCGACGCGACGGGCGCGCGGCCGAGCGGCGGCGAGATGGCGACGGCCGACATCGCCGCAGCGCCGTCTTGCCGATCGGCGTCGAGGAGCTGGAGGGCGGCGCGGTAGCCGTGCAGCGTGCCGACATCGACATAGGCTTGGCCGGCGCGGACGCCGGTCGCCGCGCCGCCTTCGGCGATATAGGCGTTGACCAGCGTGCCGAAATATTCGTCGCTTCGGCCGCGCCTGCGCCAGAGCGCATGCAGTTCGTGAAAGACCGACGCCGGCATTTTGAAGCCGCCCCAGATCCAGCGGGCGGGATCGCCGGGCCGCTTGACCTCGATCGCCAGGACTTTGTCTTTCTCGCCGAGCAGAACCGCGTCGAAGAGATCCGGGCGCGCGACCGGAAAGAGCAAGAACGACAACTTGTCGTCGGGAAGCGCCGCAAAGCCTTCCTTCGGGAACCAGATCGTATCGGGCAGGCCGACCAGGACGGGCGTGTCGTCGATGAGAGGCGCGGCGCGGAAAACCGCGTCGCACAGGCCGGCCGGCGAGGGCTGGACGATATAGGCGACCGCGGCGTCGTCATAGCCTGCGCCGTAATAGCTGACGATGTCGTATTTGCCTGGCCCGATCACGAAAGCGAGCCGGTCGACGCCCGCCAAGATCATCCGCTCGACGAGATGCTCGCTCACCGCGCATGGCCGCTCGGTCGCGCCGTCGCGGCGGCTGCCGACCGGCAGAAGCTCCTTGGAAAAAGCGAGCGGCTGAATGCGGCTGCCGCGGCCGGCGGCGGGAATGATCCCCCACATGGCTTACGCTCCCAAAGCGGCTTGGGCGCCCGCCCATTCGCTTTCGCCGCGCCGCGTTTCGGCGAAAATCTTCTCGAGTTCCGCGGCGCGACGATCGGACGTATGCTCCGCCAGAACGCGCTCGCGCGCCGCCTCGCCGATGCGCTGCACTTCGCTGTCGGAGAGATCGAGCGCGGCGATCACGTCGGCGCAGGCGCCGGCGACGATGATTTCCCGCTCCGGCTCGAAGAATCTGTCGAGGCCCTCCCACCAATCGCTGACGATCGCCGCGCCGCAGGCCGCCGCCTCGAAGAGCCGGCCCGAAGGGCACCAGCCCATCGCCGCCATGTCGCGCCGTGTGACGTTGAGCGTCAGGCGCGACGAGGCGTAAAAGGCGGGATGCTCGCCCGGCGGCAAATGCCGGACGAAGAAGATGTTCTTGGTCCAGGGAAAGCCTTCCGGATATTGCGCGCCGGCCAGGACGAAGCGCAGATCGGGCCGGCGTCGCGCCGGGTCGATGAACAGGCGCTGCAGCGCCTGCTGGCGGTCGGCGGCGTAGGTGCCGACATAGGAGAGATGGGCGCGATAGCGCGGCTCGGCCTGGCCCGGATAGTGCCGCTCCGGATCGACATGGCCGTAAAGCGGGACGACTTTGCGGGCCCCCGTCAACAAGCCGAGATCTTCGAGCGCGGCGCCTCCAGTATAGCTCAACGCCAGATCATAATCGACGAGGCCGCGCGGGCCGATATAGGCGAGCGGCGCGCCCGCGCCGTCGCGCAGGCGCGCCAGCGTAACCGGCGTGTCGAGATCATAGAAGACGCGCAAGGCGCGCGGCGCCTCGAGGACGAGGTCGCCGGCCGCCACGCCGTCCGGACAATAGGACGTGACCATCGCCACGTCCGCCTCGGCGATGTGGCCTCGCGCCACATCCTGAACTTCGCTCCATTCCCGATAAAGGACGAGATCGCCGTCCGGAAGTTCGTACAAGTCGCGGTTTTGCGCGTAGTACGGCGTATCGCGCTCGAAAAAGACGACGCGCCAGCCGCGCCGCGCCAGCGCTCGTTGCAAGCCGCGCCACAGCGTCGCGTGGCCATTGCCCCAGGACGATGTGACCGTCAAACCGAAGACGACGAGTTTCACGCGCGAGCCTCCGCGCCGTGCGGCGTCAGGGTCTCGTTAACGCCGACAATCGTCGCGCCGAGCGCCGTCACCGACAGCCGGGTGATCGACGCCGGCGAAATTTCCAACAAGGACCACGCGTCGAGCGACAGGCCGAGGCAATAGAGAAGCGCCGCCCGGATCATCTCGGCGTGGCTCACCAGGGCGACGGCGCCTTCCGGCAGCGCCGCGCTGACCCGTTCGATATGGTTCATGATCCGCGCCTGCGCTTCGCGCATGCTCTCGCCGCCGGGCGACCGCGCAAAACGCCTGCGCTCGTTCCAACGCCGCCATTGCGGGTCCTGGGCGAGGTCGACGAAATCGAGGCCGGACCAGGCGCCGAAATCGACTTCGTCCAGCGCGTCTGCGATCTCGAGCGGACCGCCCTCGCACGCCGCTTCGATCGCCCGCGCCGTCTCGACGGCGCGCCGCCGCGGACTGGAGTGGATGTGATCGAGTCTCTCGCCGCGCATTCGTTCTCCCAAGCGGCGGGCTTGCGTCTTGCCGGCTTCGCCGAGACCGGCGCCCGGCGCGCGCCCCGCCAACCGAACCGCGAGGTCGTCTTGAGCGGCGTGGCGGATCAGGAAAAACATCGTCACGACAGTCGACGAGGCCTGGCGCCGTCTCCATCGGAGATGAATTTCAGGACGCGGTCGCGCGCTTCAGCGTCGGTGAATTGCTCGGGCGGAGACTTCATGAAGTAGCTGGACGGACCGATCAGCGCCCCGCCAAGGCCGCGGTCGAGCGCCAGCTTGGCGCAGCGCACCGCGTCGATGACGACGCCGGCCGAGTTGGGCGAATCCCAGACTTCCAGCTTGACCTCGGCATTGAGCGGCAAGCCGCCGAAAGTCGTGCCCTCCATCCGGATGTGGCAGAATTTTCGGTCGGTCAGCCACGGCACGAAATCGCTCGGCCCGACATGGACGTTCTCCGCGTCCAGCGGCGCGTCGAGCTGGCTCATCACCGATTGCGTCTTCGATATCTTCTTCGATTCGAGCCGCTCGCGCTCGAGCATGTTGCGGAAATCGGTGTTGCCGCCGAAATTGAGCTGGTAGGTCCGGTCGAGCCTGACGCCGCGCTCGCGGAACAGATTGGTCAGCACGCGGTGGACGATGGTCGCGCCCACCTGACTTTTGATGTCGTCGCCGATCAGAGGCAGCTTCTGGCGCTCGAATCGCTGGCGCCATTCCGGCCTGGAGGCGATGAAGACCGGAATGCAATTGACGAAGGCGCAGCCGGCTTTCAGCGTCTGCTCGGCATAGAATTCCGTCGCTTTTTGCGATCCGACCGGCAGGTAGCAAACGACGATATCGGTTTGCGACTGTCTCAGCGCCTCGGCGACGTCGCAATCGGGATCCTCGGATTCTTCGATCTCGTCGCGAAGATACTTGCCGAGCCCATCGAGGGTCGGGCCCCGCCGCACCGGAACGCCTATTTTTGCAACCTCGGCGAAGCGATAAGTGTTGTTCGGGCGCGCGTAGATCGCCTCGGCGACGTCCTTGCCGACCTTCGACTTGGCGATGTCGAAGGCGGAGGCGATCTCAATGTCGTCAATGCGATAGCCGCCGACCGCGACGCTCATGAGCCCAGGCGGCGGCTCGTTCGAGGCGGCTTCGCGGTAATAGGTGAGCCCCTGCACGAGCGAGGAGGCGCAATTGCCGACGCCGACAATGCCGACGCGCACCTTCTTGGACCTCAAGGGGCCCTCCTGATTTATCAAATTGCCCGGCCAACGCGCGGCGATGCGGGATGTTCCGCATTTAACGCGCGTGTTTCGAAGAAAGCGGCGGGGCTCGCCGCAGCCGCCGTCCCCCCGATCCGATCATGACCTTTTCGCGGCGCTCGCCCGCTCGGTCGAGGAGGGCGCCGCTCCGCCGCCTGTCATCGCCACGATCTATGTCGGCGACGACGCGTCGAAGGGGCTCGCGATGCAGCGCCCGCTTTGTCCCCATCCGCAGAAGGCTTGGTACAAGGGCGGGGAAGATCCGAACATCGCCGAGAATGTTAGCCGCGCTGTCGTAGCCGGGAGTGGCCAACCGGAGGGAGATGGCGTTCGGCGCCTTGAGGCGTGGGTCAAGGAGGTCGTTTCTGAGCTCGCTCCGGCCGCACTATTGTCGAACGGCGGTTATTCGCTTTCAGATCAAGAACTTACCATCGATTGACGTACTTTTTTCTTCTCAAGATCGCCGATCTGGACTATAATGTTCTTCAAAAAGAAGGCGGCGAAGGTCATTGGCCTGGCCGATCTGCGGAAGGGTCGTGTCGAGGAGGCGAAAGCGAATTTTTTTTCCAAATTTTTTGCAACGTAACCCATTGAAATCCCACAAAACGCGGAAATATGGATTTGGAAAAATTTGGCCGAGTCGCCGGCGCCCAAAACCCATTGCAGGGCAAGCAATCGTCGCGCCGCCGCGGCGCGAGCCGGGTCATGGCGCGCGCCATGTCGAGTTCGGTTTGCCTCCGCCGCGCCGGAGGGCGCGGCCTCCTCAAATGGCGGCGGGAAGCGCGAGGAAGCGCCGCATGTTCGCTCGCCATCACGGCGGCCGCCTCAATGTTTCTTCGAGCGGCCCTTCTCGCTTTGCAGGCTTTTCTTCAACGCGTCCATAATGCTGACGACGTTGCTCGGCGGCGCCGGCGCGCGCGACTTGGCCCGCGGCGGCTGCGCGCCTTTCTCTTTCGCCGCGATGATCTTCTTGAGGTTCTGCTGGACCGGGTCGGCGGCCATCGACGCGCTCCAGCGGCTGGTGCGTTCTTCGATCAGGGTCGAGATCAGCGACATCAGCTTCGGATCGACCGTCTCCGCCTTGATGTCTGCGAAATAGGCGGCCTCGTCGCGAACCTCGTCGCCATAGCGCAAGGTCCATACGACGATGCCGCGGTCGCGCGGCTGCAGCATCACCGGCCGCTCGCGGCGATAGAGTACGAGCCGCGACAGGCCGACCATTTTGGTCGCGGCCATCGCGTCGCGCACGACCGAGAAGGCCTCGACGCCGATCTCGCCATTCGGGGTCAGGTAATGCGGCCGGTCGTACCAGACCCAGTCGACCGAATCGCGCGGCACGAAGCTTTCGATGTCGATCGTCCGCGTCGTCTCCAACGCGACAGCTTCGAGCTCCTCATCCTCGATCGGAACATAATCGCCTTCGCCGCGCTCATAGCCTTTGACGAGATCGTCGTCGTCGACGGGCTTGCCGGTCTCCGCGTCGACATAGCGGCTTTCGACGCGATCGCCGGTCTTGCGATTGAGCGTGTGAAAGCGAACCTTCTCGCTTTCGGTATGGGCCGGAATCATCGCCACCGGACAGGTGACGAGCGAGAGCTTGAGATAGCCTGTCCAAAACGGCCGCGGCGCCATCGGCTGCTTCTCCTAAGGCAGAGTCAACCTGTCGTCGCCGGCAAGGTTCCGGCGCTTCAGGCTGCTCTGCGCTTGCCGCCGAGGCGCTGAATGGCGTCTTCGAGCGGCCGCGCCGCCTCGTCATAGCCGGGCCATATCCCCCGGCGCAGCAGCGCCGGAACCGTGCGGATCGTATAGCGCTTCGGATCGAGCCCGGCTTTGACTTGCGTCCAGGCGAGCGGCATCGACACGGTCGCCCCGGGCCGCGCGCGCGGCGAGAGCGGCGCTATCGCGGTCGCGGTGCGGTCGTTGCGCAAGTAGTCGAGGTAGATATGGCCGCCGCGCATCTTCTTGGCCATGTTGACGACATAGCGGTCGGGATGATCGCCGGCCATGCGCAAGCAAATTTCCTGCGCGAAGGCCTTCGCCGTCGGCCAGGTCAGCGCGCCTTTGCGGCTCGCCGCGAGCGGCGTGACGACATGCAACCCCTTGCCGCCGGTCGTCTTGCAAAAGCCGACCAGGCCGAGACTGTCGAGCCGCTCCCGCATCTCCCGCGCCGCCTCGACGACGACGGAGAAGGGAACGTCCGGCCCGGGATCGAGGTCGAAAATCAGCCGGCCCGGAACCGTCGGCTCGCCCGGCAGGCAATTCCATGGATGGAGCTCGACCGCCGCGGCTTGGGCCAGCGCGGCGAGCGCCTCGATCCGGTCGATCTGCAGATAGGGCTTGCGCTCCGCGGACGGGCGGACGAGGGCGATGAGATTGGACGTGCCCGGCGCGCCGTGACGTTGGAAAAATTTCTGGCCGTCAATGCCGTCCGGCGTGCGGACGATCGAGCAGGGCCGGCCTTTGAGATGCGGCATCATCTGCTCGCCGACCGCCTCGTAATAGCGGGCGAGGTCGAGCTTGGTGACCGGCTCGCCGTCGCCGGCGTCCGGCCACAGCGCCTTGTCCGGATGGGAAATGAGCAAGTCCATGACGACCGGCCGGTCGGCGCGCGCCTTTCCCTTGCTCGCCGGCTTTGCGACCGGCTTCGGCGGATCGATCGGCTTGGCCGGCTCTTCGGCTTGAACTTCGCGCGCGGGCTTGTCTTCGCGCAGGCCTTTGAAGGCGGCCTGCCGCACCATGCCGTCGGTCGTCCAGCCGGCGAATTCGATTTCGGCGACGAGTTCGGGCTTCGTCCAGGTGACGCCCTTCTCCCGCTTCGGCGCATTAGCGCCGGCGAAGGGCGAGCGATCGGTCGCGACCGCCTTCAGCCGCGGCACAAGCTTCTTCACCTTGGCCTCGCTGTAGCCCGTGCCGACGCGGCCGATATAGACAAGGCGGTCGTCGCGATAGACGCCGACCAGAAGCGAGCGAAACCGGCCTTCGGTCGTCGACCAGCCGCCGATCACGACCTCGTCGCCGGCGCGGCATTTGGCCTTGGTCCAGGCCCCGCCGCGCCCCGATTGGTACGGCGCGTCGAGCCGCTTCGAGACCACGCCTTCGAGATTCAATTTGCAGGCCGAGCGCAGCACGGCGTCGCCGCTCGTCTCGAAATGCTCGACATAGCGGATGATCGGGCTCGGCTTTTCGCTGAGCAGTCCGTGCAATTGCTCCTTGCGTTCGGAGAGCGGCGATTTGCGGAGGTCTTCGCCCTCGAGGAAGAGCAGATCGAAGGCGAAATACGCCAAATCTTGCGTCGCGCCTTCCGACAGCGCCGCTTGCAGAGCGGGAAAGTTGGGCGCCCCGTTCTTGTCGAGCGCGACGATCTCGCCGTCGATCAGGCAATCGGGCAGTTCCGCGGCCGCCTTGGCGATCTCCGGAAATTTATGCGTCCAGTCGAGGCCCTTGCGCGTCTTCAGCGTCGCCTCGCCGGCTTCGACTCGCATCTGAACGCGGTAGCCGTCGAACTTGATCTCATGCGCCCAGCCCTCGGCGTTGGGCGGCCGGTCGACCGGCTGGCACAGTTCGGGCGGGACAAAATCCGGCATTTTCGCCGCTTTGCCGCGGCGCGGCTTGGCCGCAATTTTCTTCGGCGGCTCTTGTTCGCTCGGCGGGCGATTGCTGTTCCAGACCCGCGCCGGATCGTTCCGCTCGGCGCCGCCGAGGATGAACGGCGTCGGCCCGCGGCCCTTGCCGGCGGCGATTTGCTCCATGGTGCGGCCGGAGGCGACCGAGCGGTCGTCGGCGAGGAGCGCTTCGTCGTCGCCCTCGCGGGCGTATTCGTCGCGATGCTTGATCAGCAGCCAATTGGTGCGCTTGCTGTTGGTTCGGTCGTGCTTCATGCGCACCAGAACCCAGCTTCCCTTGAGCCGCTTTCCTTCCAGGGTGAACTTGAGGTCTCCCTTGGCGAGCATGTCTTGCGCGCTTTTGCCTTCCGGCGCCCAATAGCCGCGGTCCCAAATCTGCACCGTGCCGCCGCCATATTGGCCTTTCGGGATCGTCCCTTCGAAGTCGCCATATTCAAGCGGATGATCTTCGACCTCGACGGCGAGGCGGCGATCGTGCGGATCGAGCGAGGGGCCTTTGGTCACCGCCCAAGATTTGAAGACGCCGTCGAGCTCGAGACGGAAATCATAATGCAGCCGCGTCGCGTCGTGCTTTTGGATGACGAAGCGGAGCCGGTCCGAAGCCTTCGCCTCGCCGCCGCTCGGCTCGGCGGTCTTGGCGAAATCGCGCTTCTTTCGGTAGGTGGAGAGCTTCTGGCTGGCGTCCATTTGTCTTTCGCCCTCTCGCGATCTGCGTCATCGGAGGCGCGTTTGCAGGAACCGTCAAGAGGGGCTTTGGTTTCATTCGGCTTTTTGCGGCGGTTCGGCCGCTTGCGTCACGGCCGCCTTCCGCGCCGATCGAAGCGCCGCAAGATCGAAGTTCAACAAATCGCCGATTGCGTCGACGGCGATGTCGACGGCGGAGAGATCGGAAGATTCCACCGGATCAAGCGCGTAATGGCCCTGCCGCGGAAAGACCGTCGTCACCTTCTCGCCCCACGCCTTCTTCACCGCGGTCAGAATGCGGACCTTGTCGTCGACCAGCACGTAATGACGCGCCGGACGCCAGCGTTCGACGTCGGCGAGCTCCTTCTCCTTGTGGACATAGATCAGCACCTCGCCGTCGACCGCGTCCCACAGGCCTGAGCGCGCGATTTTGCGCGGTTGAAAGACCGCGTCGCCGTCGGAAAGGATCGCCGCCGGGCCCCATTGCCGAACGTGCTTCAGGACATGGAGCGCGCCGGGATAGCGCCGATCGGCGAACGGATAGTCCAAGAGCCAATTGGCCAGGCGAAAGATCGCCGGATTGTGGGCGTTCTCAAGCCGATATTGCTCCAGCGCTCCGAGATAGTCGGCATAGCCGAGCTCGCGGCGCAGCGCCTCGAAATGGGCCCAGTAGCTCGCGTTTGCTTGCTCGCCATAGATCGTCGTCAGCCGCTCGCTCAAGTCGTGCTGGAAACGATCATTGTCGAGCAGCGTGTTGTCGACGTCGAACAGGAAGGCGATGTCGGCGTCGACGACCATCGGTCGGTCAGCCCCTCAGGCTTCGCCGAAGCTCAGGCCGTCATCGAGGCTTGAACTTTATTGACTGAAGCGTCGTAGATTTCGTCGATCGACCGCGCCAGCGCGGCTTGGAATTCCGCATCGCTCATCGTCGCGCGAAGCTCCTCGACCAAAGCGCGCGAGAAGCTCGCGATCACGCCGTGATTGGCGGCGAGGCGTTTGCAGGCTTCCGCCCGCGTATAGCCGCCGGAAAGCGCGACCACTCTGGCGACGTTCTTGTGGCGCACCAGTCCCGCATAGAGGTCGGGAACGTCCGGGATCGTCAGTTTCAGCATCACCTGCCGGCCGTTCGGCAGAGCCTCGATATGTTTGGCGAGCTCCTCGAGCAGGATCGCCTCGGCGCCTTTCTTGTCCGGGCTCTTGATCGAGACTTCCGGCTCGACGATCGGCATGAGTCCGTATTCGGCGATCTTGGCCGCGACTTCGAATTGCTGCGCGACGATCGCGGCGATGCCCGTCGGCGACGGCAGGTTGATCACCGAGCGCATCTTCGTGCCATAGACGCCGAGCTTGGCCGCGCGCGACAGCAGCGCGTCCAGTCCCGGCATCGGCTTCATCAGGCTGACGCCGTCCTTCTCCGCCTCGAGTCCCTTGTCGACCTTGACGAAGGGGACGACGCGACGATCCTCCCAGAGATAGGTCGGCACAGGCTTGCCGAGGGCCTCGCCGTCCATCGTGCGCTCGAACAGGATCGCCGCAATGACCTTGTCGCCATTGAAGGCCGGCGCGGTGATGATGCGCAGACGCATTTCATGCATCAGCTTGAACATCTCGGCCTCGCCGCTATAGGCGGTCTCCGGTATCCCATAGAGGCGAAGCGCGCCGGGAGTCGATCCGCCGCTCTGGTCGAGCGCCGCAATGAAGCCGGCCTTGTTCGCGATCTGCGCCGCCATTTTCTCATTGGCCATGGTCGTTATCCTCGCCTGATCAGTGGTCCCGAAAGGGGTCTTGACGTTTCCCCGCCATTGTCCGGCGCCGAAAAGCCGAGGTCAAATGCGGAGCAGCGCGTAAGCGCGCCCGTCCGGCTTCTGGACCTGCCGCGCGACGTTATAGACCGGCGCGCCGCCCGGCGTGCGGCCTTGGTAAACGCCGCGATGAGCATGTCCGTGAACGACCGCGCTGACCTGGAAGCGGTCGATCGTCTCGGCGAGGCGCGAGGAGCCGAGGAAAGGGAAAATCTCCGGCGGCTCGCCCGCAATCGTTTCGACGATCGGCGCGTAGTGGAGAACGACCACGGCGCGCCCGGCGCGGACTTGCCGCATGGCGTTTTCGAGGCGCATGGACTCGCTGACGCTCTCGGCCACCATCGCTTTGATCGCCGGCTCGCCGAACGAGCCCAGCATCGTCTTGCCGAAACCGCCGACGAAGCCCTTGACGCCGACAAAGCCGACGCCGTCGATCTCCGTCGCCTGGCCGTCGAGCAGGCGCACGCCGGCCCCGCGCAAGACGCCGCGAATATCGTCAACCGCATTCGATTCATAATCGTGGTTGCCGAGCACGGCGACGACCGGGATCGTGCAGGCCCTCAGATCCTCGGCCAGCAATTCGGCTTCGCGCTGCTTGCCGAGGTCGGTGAGATCGCCCGCGATGACCAGCACGTCCGCTTCGCGCGACACTTCGCCGAACAGGCTCTTATAGGAGACGGCGCCGTCCTCCTTGACGTGGAGATCGCCGATCGCCGCCACGCGCAACCGTTCTTCCGTTTCGGTCATCAGGTCACTCGCTGCGCCATTCGCCTTCGCCGCCGACATCGGCGAAGCCCCACTCCTTGACGTCGATTTCATAATCGACGCTCGAGAACATGCGCCCGCGACAGACCTTCATCTGCGGCGGCGGCAATTGCCGCTGCTTGGCGAGACGATCGACGAGTTCGTCGAGAAGCCAGGCGGGAATGGCGTCGCGCTCCGTCGGATAAATCCAGCGAAAGTTCAGAATGTGGACGAGCAGCACTTCCCAATGCGTCTCGAGATAGCCAAGCAGCCGCGCCCAATCGATCTGATCGCGCGCTTTCAGAAAGACATGCGCAATGTCGGCGCCGTCGTAGCGGTGGCGCTGCTGGATGAAGGACTTCGAGAGAACGAGCTCGGTCGGCCCGACGATCCTGACCCGCGTGCCGAACACCTCCACGTTTCGCGCGTGTTCGAACCATGCGTCGCCGATCGGCACGGCGCCGTTCGAGGAGCCGAAGATCACGTCGAAAAAATCTTTGCCCCTGAACACTTTGCCGATCCAGCGGTCGTCCTCGACGAGAACGGCGCAGCCCAGCGCTTTGAAATGAGCGAGGATGCGCGGGTAGTCGCCAGGCTTGCAAAATATGTCGAGGTCCTTCGTCTCCCGCGTCACGCCGGTATAGGCGCTGAGCGCGAACGTGCCGGCGAGCAGGAAGGGAATGCCCGAAGCGGTCAGCTCGCGAACAGCCTCGGCGTAGAAAGCTTGCGATTCGGGATTCTTCAACGTCGGCTCCGCCCTCGCCGTAAAAGCGGAGCGGCGATCCGGAGCCCCCGGAATGTCTTCGGCCATAAGCGAGCGCCTTTACGGGCGGCGGAGCGTCAGGCGAAACGGGCGAGGCCGGAAGAGGTTCCGTTCGCCGCGGCGTTTGCGGCTGAAAGGCGGCGAAATTTGGCCGGCGGCCGCGCGGTCATCTGGCGAACGGCCTCGCGCGCCGCTATTAAAGCTTGTCCGCCATTTGGACGCCAACCGCGAAATGCCCGATACGAGCGCCGGAATCATTCTCTACAAGCTCACGAACGGCGAATTGCGCGTTCTGCTCGCCCATCCGGGCGGGCCGTTCTGGCGCAATCGGGACGAGGGCGCCTGGACGATCCCGAAAGGCGTGAAGCAGGGCGGCGAACAGTCGGAAGCGGCGGCGCGAAGAGAATTCGCCGAGGAGCTCGGCGCTGAGGCGAGGGGGGAGATGCGTCCGCTCGGCGAAATCCGCCAGCGCGGCGGCAAGCGCGTCGTCGCCTTCGCCCTCGAAGGCGATTTCGATCCGGCTGGCTTGCGGAGCAATGAATTCGTCGTCGAGTGGCCGCCGAAAAGCGGCAGAACCGCCTCGTTTCCCGAAATCGATCGGGCCGCCTGGTTCCCGCTCGCCGTCGCCCGGACGAAAATACTTCCGGCGCAAGCGCCGCTGCTCGATCGCCTGGAAACGATGCTCTCGGTACGCGGCGATCCCTCATGACGCCGCCATCGCCTGATCGCGAGCGCTCACGATGACGGGCGCGGTCATCGCCTTTGTCACGCTCGCCGTTTGGCTCTATCTGCTGGTCGGGCGGGGACGGTTCTGGCTTTGCCGCGAACGCGACGACTTGGCCGGAATCGACGAGAGCCGTACCGCTGCGCCGCAGCCGAGAATCGTCGCGGTCATTCCGGCGCGCGACGAAGCCGAGCATATCGGCGAATGCGTCGGCTCGCTTTTTCGGCAGGACTATTGCGGACCTTTCTCGGTCATCGTGGTCGACGATCAGAGCGCCGACAGCACGGCGGCGGCCGCGGCCGCGGCGGCGCGCGCAGCGGGCGCCGGCGACCGCCTCGAAATCGTCGCCGGCCGCGACTTGCCGCCCGGATGGACCGGAAAACTATGGGCGATGCGTCAGGGACTCGCCGCGGCGGAGGCGCGCGAGCCGCAGCCGGATTTCGTTCTGTTCGCCGACGCCGACATCGCTTTTGCGCCGCAGGCGCTCCGCCGGCTGGTCGCGATCCAGCGATCGCGCGGCGCCGGGCTGACCTCGCTGATGGTGAAGCTGCGCTGCGAGAGCTTCGCCGAGCGCTGGCTGACGCCGGCTTTCGTCTTCTTCTTTCAGATGCTCTATCCGTTCGCCTGGGCGAACGATCCGAAGCGGCGAATAGCGGCGGCCGCGGGCGGCTGCATGCTGGCGCGGCGCGAGACGCTCGCCGCCGCCGGCGGGCTGGAGAGTCTCCGCGACGCGCTGATCGACGATTGCGCCTTGGCGGCGGCGATGAAAAAGCACGGACCGATCTGGCTGGGCCTGACCGACAGCGCCCGCAGCTTACGCGCCTATCCCTCCCTCGCCGATTTCGGCCGCATGGTGTCGCGCTCGGCCTACGCCGAATTGCGCTACTCGCCGTGGCGGCTCGGCGGCGCCGTGGCCGGCATGGCGCTGGTCTATCTCGCGCCGCCGCTCTTGGCGATTTTCGCGCGCGGCGCGGCCGAAATCGCCGGCGCGCTGGCCTGGGCGCTGATGAGCGTCGCATTCGCGCCCATTCTGCGCTTCTACCGGCGTCCGGTCGTCGGCGCGCCGGCGCTGCCGGCGATCGCCGCGACTTATGTCGGCTTCACTGTCGCCTCTGCTTGGCAGCATTGGCGCGGACGCGGCGGCTATTGGAAAGGCCGCGTCCAAGCCAAAGCGGCCGATACCGCGCAAATCGTCGCGGCCGAGTCCGTCGCCGGCAAGCGGTAAGCCGAAGCTGCGGGCGCGGCTTGTTTCGCAGGGCCGCAGGCTGCGCGATTTCGGCGCAGCGCGGGACAAAGCCGGCGATCCGCTCGCGAAGATTTCGCATTCGCGAGTACGCAGCGGCCTTGGGTACGACGAATGACGGGTCAGGTCTAGGCGCGACGGCGCCGTCGCAGCGCTCGCCCGGCGCGTCGATGCTGGTCGCTCGTCGCGCTTGCGCGGGACCGTCGCCGAAGCGGACACGGCCGCCGCCATTTGCGAGTCGATTGCGGCGCAAAAAGAACGAGAGGCGCGCGGGCGCCTCTCGTTCTCGATCGAGCCGCCGCGACGAGCAACGGCGCGCGCCAGGTTCAGAAATTGTCGCCCGGACGCCAATCGCGGCCGACCAGCGGCTGCGCATAGGCGCGCAGCGGCGGCTGCGGGTCGGGAAGGGCGTTGTAATAAGCCTGCGGGTCGACGAACGCGGCGCGTCCCGCGAAAACGCGAGGCGTCGCAACGCCAGGCGCGGCGTTCTCGAGCGCATTCGGCAGCGGGCTCTGAGACTGATACATCGAGCCGCCGAAATCTTCCTTGATCGAAGCGGCGCTCGCCGCGCCAGCGCCGACCAGAACCGGCAGGCCGGCCAAGGCCGCGAAAAGAACCTTACGCATGATGCGTTCTCCTATCTTGATCGCTCCGACGGTGGAGAGGGCCGGAGCTTGAGCGAGATCGTTGCGATCCCTTTTCGATCCCCACATAGGCGCGATTGCGAGAAATCCGTGTGATTTTGCGCACAGTACGGCGCGCCCCCGAGCGCTGAATCAGGTCTCGCGCCCGCGCCGGAGGAGAAAACGAGGCCGGAGGAGAAAACGAGGATTGCCTTACGTCGCGCCGGAACTCTCGTGCGGCTCGTTGTCTGACGGCGCGACGGTGCAGATCGAGGCGGTGAAAAACAGCCAGGGCAAATGCGCCGGGATCCTGCCAAGACGGCGACGCCGCAGCCCGCGCAAGGTCAAAGCCGCGGCGCGGCGGCGGGCGCTCTCCTCATTGGGCGCCTCGACATCCAGGCTGCCGACCTCGACGCCCCAGGCGATATCGGTCGGGTCGAGCGGCGCGAGCCGAAATTTTGGCATGGTCCTCCCCAGAAGCCGCCAAGGGCTATTGGACTCGGCTTTAGGGATTCATTTCCGAGGTCGTTCGCATTCTCATGAACCGACATCAAATCGCTGTGTAGCGCCGATATCGATTCGCAACTCGACCGTCGGGGACAGGGCGACTGAATCGCCGTTCCGGTTGCTCGCCCGGCGGGCGACGCTCGCGCTCGGAAAGGGAGTCGCACGAGCGTCGCCGCAAACGTTGGCCGCTGCCGATTTTGCGGCGAGATTCGAAGGAGGAGCGGCGGCGGCTCGCCTAGGACGCGACCAACCGCCACTCGCCGGTCGCGCTTCACTCACGAGGCGCGGGCTGGCGCTCCTCCCGCGACATGATCTGCGGCGGCGTCGTTGGCGGCTTTGGCCGCGTCGAGCAATGCGTCTCCGCGCGCCAGGGCCGCCGCGAGCGCGCCGGCGAAACAATCTCCTGCGCCATGGGTCGAGGCGACCTCGACAGGCCGTGGCGCGATCTCGACCGGTTCGCCGCCGGATTGTTGAACGACGGCGCCTTCGCCGCCCAATGTGACGATGATCGCCCGGCCGGGCCGTCGCCGCTTCCTGAGCGCGGCAGCAGCGTCGGCGCGGTTTGCTACCGCGCCGCCCACGATCGGCTCCGCTTCGAGGCGATTGACGACCAGGACGTCGACGAGATCGACGAGGTCCGACGAGATCGGCCGCGCCGGGGCGGCGTTCAAGACGACGAGCGCGCCCGCCGCTCTCGCCGCTCGCGCGGCGGCGAGGTTCACGGGTTCGGGAATTTCGTTTTGCAGAAGCAGCGCGCGAGCGCCGCCGAGCATTCGCCATTTGCCTGCGACAGCGGCCGGATCGATTCGCAGATTGGCGCCGGAGACGATCACCGCCGCGTAGTCGCCGTCCTCACGTACGATCGCGGCGCTCATTCCGGAGCCCGCTTCAGCGTCGACGAGAACGGCGCGGGCGTCCACGCCCGCCGCTTCGAGATTGGCGCGTAGACGCGCTCCGAACTCGTCCGCTCCGATTCGAGCAATCATCGCGACGCGCGCTCCGGCCTTTGCCGCCGCCGCCGCTTGGTTGCCGCCCTTGCCGCCGCAGCGTTGCTCCCATCGCGTTCCGGCCACGGTTTCGTCGGCGCGCGGCAGGAGCGGGGCGTAAACCATGATGTCGAGATGCAAGCTTCCGCAGACGATGACGTCGAACCTCTGGGCGGACATGATCAGCTCACGTTTTGTTTCGCTCGCCTGCGAACGGCTCTCGCGGCGAGCCGCGGCGCATTGCAGTTCGAGCGGGCGGTCTAAATCCCATCACCGGCGGCGCGGAGATCGGCCGCGCCATGGAGAGCCTCCTGGACGATCCGTTGGCTTGCCGCCGCATCTTGTCTCAAGATCGCGGCGGAGAGGACGTCATCGGCGTCGAGCCTGTCGACCATTCGCCGCAGAGCTTTCACCGCGGCGATATTGACCTCGCATTCGGCGATCGGATCGAGTCCGGTCGTGTCCGGAAACGTATCGAAGTAGATCGCTCCTTCATAACCGATGCGGCGCAGGACGAACAGCAGCTCGGCGGTTTGAATCGGATGGACCGAGCCGACCATCAGTCCGTCATCGCGTTTGCCGTAGCCGTCGTTGAGGTGAACGCCAAGCAGGCGCGAATGGCGGGCGACCATCGTCGCCGCGTAAGCCGGCATTTCGCCGGCATAAAGAACATGCGCGAAGTCGAGCGTCACGCCGAGATTGCGCCGTGCGACGTCCCGGATCGCCAGCAGCGTCGTCGCCGCGCTCGGCATGAGGCTGAACGCTCTCGGCTCGTTCGGCTTGTACTCGATGCTGACGTCGATCGCGGGGTTATGATCGGCGATTTCGCGAATGGCTTCGATCGTCTGGTCCCAGAGACGTCCGTAATCGACTTGAAAGGAATAATCGAAACCATCCTGGCCGAGCCAGAGCGTCATCAGACGGCCGCCGGCGGCGGCGAGCGAGTCGAGGCCGCGCTTCGTCAAGTCGATCGCGTCGCGTCGCGTCGCCGCTTCGGGATGGGTGAAGGCGCCGAGCTTGTAGCGGTCGCCGCTGTAATAGCGCATCGCGTAGCCGTTGAGCGAGAGGCCGCTCTGCGTCATTCTGTCGGCGATCTCCCGCTCGTCATGAGCGGCCAGATGGTCGGGATAGTTGAGATCGAGGCTGTTCAAGCCGCGAACGCGCGCCGCCCTTTCGATTAGGTCCAGCGTCGTCGCCGCGCTGTTGCGCTCGGGCCAATATTCGCGCTCGCGCACGCGAAAGGAATTCAGGCGCGCGGCGAATTGAGCGTGCGGGGTTTTGTCGGCGGACACGGCGATCCTGAAAAATAGGCTTCGGAACAGGCGACTTTACCGGGTTAAAACCAGCCGGGGAACTCGCCGGCGAGCGCCGCCGCTTTCCGCTCCGCGCGATCCAATCCGGCTAGGCCTGGCGCAAAATCTTGGCGGCGTCCCGCGGCTGGCGGATTTCCGGCAAATCGGCCGGCGCGAAGCGCTCCATCTCGCGCCGTAGCGCGACGACGTCGAGATCGCGATCGAGTTGGACGTCGTCGAAGCTGACGACGCAGTCCTTGGCGACGGGACGCTTGAGCTTGACGTTATGCGCAAGTCCGATCGGCAGGCCTCGAAGGGCCAGGCTCGCAGCCGCGGGGATCGCTTTCGCCCAAACCGCAAAGCCGCCCTCGCCGTCGAGCACGTCGCCCGCCGCGAGGTCGCGTTTGGCGGTCGCCACGGCGTCGCCGCGGAACTGAAGCGGCGCGCCGGTTGCTTCGCCCCGCAGCGTCGCCGAGAGCACGCTGACGCTCGTCTCGAGGCCGATCAGATGGAACGGCCGCCACATCGAGCCGTACCAGCCGGAAGGGTCCGTGAGCAATCCATATTGCGCGAAACAGGCTCGCGCATATTCGTCGCGAGCCTTGAAGGTGACGAACACGCCGTAGCGTATATTGTTCAGAACTTCGCGTCCGTCCGGCTCCTGGCTGGCCGCGATGTCGACCAATCCGCTTCGCGCGAGCCGGCCGCCATCCGCTACGGGGCGAAACACCTTGGCGAGGTCGTGGACGCCAGCCGGCGGAAAGGCCAAGCCATCGTCCGGGCAGTCGAGTCCGGCGGCGTTGGCCACCGCCGCCATTTCGATCGCCGCCTTGGTGCCGTCAGTGAACGAATTGTACATTTTCGGATTGAAGTCGCCGCGCGCGACCTCCTCGTCGCTCCAACCGAAAAAGCGCCAGACGGTGTCCGGCGTGGAGTAGCGGTAGCGCGGCTCGAAATTCATGCCCTTTCCAGCGGCGATCAACTCGAACCCGCAGGCGCGAACCCAATCGACCAGTTCGCAGATGATCGCCGGTTGGTCGCCGTAGGCCATCGAATAAACCACGCCCTTGGCGCGAGCCCGCTCGGCCAACAGAGGACCGCACAGCACATCGGCTTCGACATTGACCATGACGATGTGCTTTCGGCTCTCGATCGCGGCGAGCGCGTGCCGAACGCCGGCGATCGGATGACCAGTCGCCTCGATCACGCATTCGATTTCAGGAAAGGCGAGCAATTCGGCGGCGTCGGCGAGAACGCAGGTCGATCCGGTCTTGGCCGCGTCTGACAGGCTTTTCGCCGCGTAGCGCTCGGCTGGCCAGCCGACCCGATCGAGCGAGGCGCGCGCTTTGCCGACGTCGAGATCGGCGACAGCGACGACATGCAGCCCTTCGATCCGCTGCGCCTGAGCAAGCACCATGGAGCCGAACTTTCCGGCGCCGATCAGTCCGATGCGGATCGGTCCCTTGGCTGCGATTCGGCGGGCGAGCAGGCTAGAAAGATTCATCGATTTCCCTCTTGCGCAAAACGGGCCGCTCGATCAGGCGGATCGGCGCCGCCGAGGCCGTCGCCTGTTTTGTCGCCCGCGCGGCGCCAAAGCCGCTGAGGCGCTTCCTCATGTCGAGCTTTCGTCGGATTCGTTCGGACTTTCTCGTCCGGCGAGAAAGCTAGGCCCGCTCGACTCTCGGAACAATTCAGAATTCCGAGCCGATTGATTAGGTCATCTAAAACTTTCTCCGGCGCGGTTTGCGCGCCGGATGCGCGCAGCTTTTCGTCCGGCGGACGCCGCCCACCGATCGCGCTCCTCGCGAACCCAATCGATGAAGGCGCGCACCTTGGCGTGACGCAAATGATCGTGAGGGCAAACAATCCACTGAGTGACGATCGGAACTTCATGCGCACGGGCGACGGGACAGATCAGCGCTCCGTCGCGCAACTCTCGCGCCATCATCAGATCGCTTTCGAGAGCGATCCCCATGCCGCCGACCGCGGCGTCGATCGCCATATGCGATCGATCGAACAGCACCCGTCGCCAGCGCCGGTCGGGAGCGATTCCGACGGCCTTGAACCAAGCGGGCCATTGCACCTGGGCTTTCACCGAATGAATGAGCCTGTGATCGAGCAGCGCTTCGGCGGACAAGCTCGCCGCTTTGGCGTAAGCGGGCGAACAAACGGGAAAGAACCGCTCTTCGGCCAGCCCTTCCACGTAGAGGCCGCGCCATTGCCCGGTGCCGTGTCGGATTTCGACATGTACGTCCTCGCGGCCGAAATCCGTGGGCTCGTTCGTCCCATCGAGGCGTATTTCGAAGTGCGGATGGCGCTCGACGAAAGTCGAGAGGCGAGGCAGAAGCCACTTCGTCGCCAGCGTCGGCGTGATCCGGACGGTCAGCACCGTCACCGCGTGATGGCCGCGCAGCCGATCGGTCGCTTCGACAATCCGCTCCATCTGGTCGGCGATCATATCGAAGTAGCGCTCGCCGGCTTCGGTCAGCTTGATCCGCCGTCCTGCTTTCACCAGAAGCGATGTTCCGAGCAGGGCTTCGAGCGAATGAATTTGTTGGCTGACCGCCGAAGGCGTGACGCCGAGATCGCCCGCAGCTTTCGAAATACTCGCTGAACGGGCGACGGCATGAAAAACGCCAATGGCGCGCAGCGGAACCGCCATTCGTAAACCTTTAAGCGCAACTACATGATCAGCAAATTAATCTGGATTGTCCTTCACGAACAGCCCCCCTAGCTTTTTGACCGACAAGGAGCGGAGCGACGCTCCAACTCGCCGATCCGGTTGCGGCGAGGAATGTCTCGAGCCGCCCAGCGCGGCTATGCGTAGGGAGGAGCCGATGATCAGAAAGCTCGCATTGTTCGCTTCGGCGAGCGCCGTCGCAATCGCTTTAGCGGGCGGGGCGCAGGCGGCCGGTTCGTGCAGCGCCTACCCGGCGAGCGCGATGGACCGGATCGAGTCGACCGACGTCGAGGCGAAATTCGGGCCGATTCCGGCGCCGGCCAAGCCGCTTCATTTCGCCTATGTCGCCAAGACCCTGATCAACGAGTTCTGGCAGGACGTCGCCAGCGGCATCCAGGCCGAAGCCGGCAAGTACAAGATTTCGGTCGATATTCGAGCCGCAAAGGACGAGTCCTCGCTTGTCGAGCAGCTCAATCTGGCGCAGACGATCCTGTCGAAGAAACCGGACGCGCTGCTCCTCTCGCCGCAATCCGATTCGGATCTCGTTCCCGCGATCGAAGCCGCCAAGGCGGCCAATATCCCGACAATCATCATCGATGACGCGCGTACCGACGGCGCAAGCGTCTATGTCGGCACCGACCAGACGGCGATCGGCGCAAAAGCCGCCGAGTACCTGCACAAGCTTTACGCCGATGGCGGCAAGATCGCTCAAATCGAAGGCCAAGCCGGCTCACCCAATGCGCGCAAGCGCATTCAGGGCTTCACCGAAACGGTGAAGAAATATCCGAATCTCCAGCTTGTCGCGAGCCAGCCGGGCGATTGGGATCGGCTGACGGCGATGAACGCGACCTCGAATATTCTTCGCGAGCATCCCGATCTGATCGGAATCTACGCGAATAACGACGGCATGGCGTTCGGCGTGTTCGAAGCGGTCAGCGCCGCTCATAAAACCGGGCAGATTGCGGTCATCGGCACGGACGGCATTCCGGAAGCGAAGAAGTCGATCGCCAGCAACGAGATGAAGGCGACGGTCGCGGAGTTCCCCTATGACGAGGGCGTTCTCGGCGTGCAAATGGCGTTGCGCCTCATCGCCTGCCAACCTGTCCCGCCCTGGGTCGTCTCGCCCCAGGCCGTGATCGACGCGGCCAACGTCAAGGACTTTCAGAATCCTCCCGCGTACAAGAACCAGTAGGCGAGCGCGGAAATGAAAGGCTCGGCCATCGCTCCGTCCGGCGCGGGGCCGACGCCTGTGCTTCAGCTCCGCGGAATCGCCAAAGCGTTCGCCGGCGTTCAGGCGTTGGCGAAAGTCGATTTCGAGGTGATGGGCGGCGAAGTCCACGCGCTGCTCGGAGAAAACGGCGCGGGCAAATCGACGTTGATGAAAATTCTCTTCGGCGTCGTCAAGGCTGACGCCGGCGAGATCCTGATCGAGGGACGTCCCTGCGAGTCGATCGTCGATCCGCGCAGCGCCTTGGCCGCGGGCGTCGGACTCGTGGGACAGGAGCCGAGCGTCGCGCCGCAACTCGACGTGGCGCAGAATATCTTCCTCGGCCAGAGGCGCGCCTTGTCCCTGTCGCGTCGACGCGACTTTCGCGCCGCCGCGCGCCGAATCCTCGATCCCATCGCGCCGAACCTCTCGGAGCGCGCCAAAGTCGCCGACCTCGGCATGGCGGACCGGCAGGTCGTCGAGATCGCGCGAACGCTTGCGCGCGGCGGACGCATCGTCGCTTTCGACGAGCCGACGTCGAGCCTCACGCCGGCCGAGCGGGAGGGCCTGTTCGCGATCATCCGCAGCCTGAAAAGCGCAGGCAAGGCGATCGTCTACATCTCGCACCGCATGGCCGAAATCCAGTCGATCGCCGACCGCGTGACCGTGCTGCGCGACGGCCGCGTGGTCGCCTCCGGACAAAAGAACGAATTCACGCCGGACCAACTCAACAATCTCATCGCCGGGCGGACCCTCGCAGCCGAGCTCGCGCGCCAGCCAAGCGGCGCGAGGAGCGCCGAAGCGACCGAGGCGCTTCGCGTCGAGGACCTGTGGAACGCCTCTCTGCGCGGGATCAATCTTGCGCTGCGCAACGGCGAGATATTCGGACTCGCTGGGCTGGTCGGCTCCGGACGAACCGAACTGGTTCGCTGCATCTTCGGCGCCGACCGTAAGACCGCCGGAAAGATTTTCGTCAATGGCGAAATCGTCGAAATCGGCGATCCTCGCGAGGCGATCCGGGCGGGCATAGCGTTGATCCCGGAAGATCGCCGCGGCCAGTCGCTCGTCCCATTGACGAGCGTGGAGCAGAATTTCGCGCTCGCCAACCAGAGGACGTTCTCGTACGGAGGGATCATTCGCCGAGGCGCCCGGCGCAAGGCGATCGAGCGCTACATCGAAGAGCTCGGAATTCGTCCAAAGCGTCCCGATGCACAGGCGCGCGAGCTTTCCGGCGGCAATCAGCAGAAGGTAGTGATCGCTCGCTGGCTCCATTCTGGCGCGCGGATATTTCTTTTTGACGAGCCGACCCGCGGCGTCGATGTCGGCGCCAAGGCCGAGATTCACGATTTATTGCGCCGGCTCGCCGGCCGCGGCGCGGCGATTCTCGTCATCTCTTCCGAACTGCCCGAACTCCTGTCGCTGGCCGACCGCATCGGCGTGATGCGCGAGGGCCGCCTGGAGGAGACTCTGACGAATCAGGCGGGCTTGACCGAAGAGCGATTGATGAGACTCGCATCAGGGGAGAAGTGCGCATGACTGCGAACGGCGCAACGACGAACGCCGCCGCTCTCCCGGACGGCGTCCGGTCCGATCGAGGCGGGCCGCGGACAGAGTGGGCGCGGCGAGCCGGCGTCGCGCTCGGCTGTATCGCCTTGTTCGTCGGCTTTTCGGCGCTGACTAGCACGTTCTACCAGCCCGCCAATCTCCTCGACATCATGCTGCAATCCTCGATCAATGCGGTGATTGCGGTCGGCATGACGCTGGTCGTCATGACACGGGGCATCGACCTTTCGGTGGGATCGATTGTCGGCGCCAGCAGCATGGTCGCCGCCAGCATGCTGCCGCACGGGCTCTGGGTCGGGGTCGGCGCCGGCGTCGCCGTCGGCTTCCTCTGCGGCCTGATCAACGGCGCCTTGGTGGCGAAGCTCAAATTGCCCGATTTCATCGTCACCTTGGGCACGATGAGCGTCTATCGGGGCGCGGCGTTGATCTATGCCGACGGCAAGCCGATCTATGGAATCGACAGGACTTTTCGCGCGGTCTTCGCCGGCGAATTGCTCGGCGTTCCAACCCCGGTCCTGATCGCGCTCGCGATCGCCGGCCTCGCTTATCTGATGATCCGGTTCGCCACGCTCGGCGAGCAGATCATCGCAGTCGGCGGCAACGAGGAAGCGGCCAAGCTTTCCGGCGTCGACGTCGATCGCGTCAAGATCAGCGTCTATGCGCTCTCGGGCGTCCTGGCGAGCCTGGCCGGTCTCATTCTTGTGGCGCGTATCGGCGCGGCCGAGCCGATCGGCGGCACGGGATTCGAGCTGCAGGCCGTCGGCGCCGCGGTGATCGGCGGCGCAAGCCTGTTCGGCGGCGAGGGCAATCCGCTCGGCTCGCTCGTCGGCGCGCTCACGCTCGGCGCTCTGCGCAACGGCTTGACGCTCCTCAACGTGCCCTCGTTCTGGCAATTCGTCGCGACCGGCGTTGTCGTCATCCTGGCCGTGCTGGCCGACCAAACAACGCGTCGCCGCCGTTGAGAAGCCAGGCTTGGCCCGTAACGACTCATGCGTCTATTTTTGCTCGATGAGGGCAAGCATCAGAGCGGCGGCGTGAGCGGCATACGCCGCCGAAGGTTCGCGTCTTACTTGGCGCGTCCGCAGCTTGGCGGCAAAGCGGGCCACACGAACCAGGCGCCGCCGGCATAGAGCCGCCGGGCGAGGCCGCCGCGATCGGCGCTGGCGGCGACAAAGCCTTCGCCGATCGCGACGATCGATGCGTCGGCGCCGACGGCCGCGGCGATAAGCTGAGCGCGCGGCCCGAACGCGATCAAAGCTCTCGGCTGGACGAAGAAGACGAGCGCCGCCATGCCGCCGAACCAGGCGAACAGCGCCACGCCGGCGCCGAGGACGAGGCGTCGCGCTTCGTTCGAAAACTCAATAGTCGTACGCATGTTCGAACTCGGCGCCCTGCTTCTCGACGAAGCCGATCTGATTCGCCAGTTCTCTCACTTTCGTATCGAGCCCGATGCGGCGCCAGCCCGGGCGCGACTGCAGGGAAATGACGAACAGCTTTTCCGCGTTTGGCGTCATGATCGTCGCGTTTTCCGGCGCGAGGATCGTCGTCAGGATACGCTGATTGCCGGCGATTTCAAAAAAATAGCGGCCGCGCGCGCCGAGGCGGCGGGCGATGTCGGTAAATTCCTGGTAGCGCGGCGTTTCGATCAAGGTCGAGCGATCGTCGAGATCGCGCAATTTCTTGATGCGGGGATCGGCGGCAAGGTCGTCGTCGTCGAGCCGGCTGACGACACTGCGGATCGTCAGATCCGCCGGCGAAACGCCGGCCAGCGCGCCGATCGGGATCGCATAGAGGCCCTTGCCGCCATATTCGAGCGTGAGCGCCAAGCGCCGCTCCGCGCTGCGCACGACATTGCCGCCGCCAAACGGCGTCTCCCGCCAAAATCGCGCCAAGGTCGGAAAGAACGGATAGCGGTACCACGGCGTTTGTTGCAGGAAGGCGGCGTAATCGTCCGCGACGCTCAGCGCGAATTCGTCCTCGGCCGTGCGCCGCGGACCGCGCAACCAGGCGGTGAGCGCGCCGATCGTGCGCTCGTAGGCGCCGATGACCGCCATCTCGCCGGTGAAGCTCAAGCCGATAATGTAGTTCGTGGTCTTCTGCTCCGCCGTCACCGGCCCGACCTTGCCGGCCGCTATCGTGGCGCGGCAAAAGCTCTTCCAGAACCCTGCGGCGCTGCTCAGATAATCGAAGCTCGATTCGGAAGATTGACGGGTCACGCCGGCAAGGTCGGCATAGGCGTGGACAATGTACCATTCGGGATAGGTCAGATAGGAATCGCCTTCCGCGCGGCGATAATCGGCTTCGGCGACCGTGAACGGGCTATATTCGGCGGCCGGCGCGCCGGGCGGCCCGCAACGCGCCTCGACATAGACGACCGGCGTCGCAGCCAACGCCGCCAGCGCGACGAGCGCGACGCCGAGGCCGCGTAAGATTCGGACGAGTCGCGATCGCCTCACGCCAGCGCCCCGCGCGGCTTCGGCTCGCCGAACCAGCCCATGGCCATGCCGAAAAGGCCGAGCGCGAGATGCGGGACGCTGGAGAGAAACTTGATCAGCGGCGAATTGCCGAGCACGCCTTGCGTGAAGATGCTGAGGTCGAGATAGCCCGAGCCGGTGAAAACGCCCGTGACCCCGTCGAGGAAATAGAGCGTGCCGAAAATGCGCAGAAACAGAAGCGCCGCGCGGCGCGAGATCAGCGCCGCGATCGCGGCCCAGAGGCCCGAGGCGACGTGCAGCGCGTCCTTGTAAATGTCGAGCTTGAATAATCCGAACACCCGGCCGTCCTGATCGGCGAAGGCCGGGATGTAATCCGTCGTCGCGGCGAAGAGCAGGGCGAAAGCGAGAAGGAGGGCGGCCAGGCGCAGATTCATGAAGGGCCTCATCCGAAATAGACGTCCCACATCGTATTGCGGAAAAGCAGCTTCGGGTCGTAAACGCGTTTGCGCTCGATGAAGCGAGCGACATTCGGATAGGCCTTCTCGATCTGATCGCGCCGCGCATGCAGGCGATAGGGCAGGTAAAACGCGCCGCCCAGCGCGACGACCCGGTCGATGAGCCGCTCGGTTGTTTCGATCATGTCGACTTCGCCCTCCGGCGACATTTCCTGCGAGAACGACATGACCGCCGCGATGCGGGCTTTGGGCGCAAAGGCCATCAATGCGGTCTCGTCGGCCGCCACATAGCGGAGCGTGACATTGAGGAACTCCGCTTTGGCCGGCGGAATGATCTCGCGGCAAGCCGCGAGAAACTCGCGGAAGCGGTCCGGCGGCGCGAAATATTCGTGCAGGATGTCGGTTCGCGCGCGATAGGGATTGCGCAGGTTCGACACCGGCTCGTTCATCAGGCTGTTGCGGGTGGCGACGCCCGAGCCAAGATTGGGATTGACCCGCGTCTCGGCGTACCAACGCGCCCGCTTGGCCGCTTCGCTGCCGATCTGCTCTCGGTAGATATCGTTGAGCAGCCAAGTTAGCGCTCCTCCGTTTGTCGCGGCCGGCAAGATGGCGGGCTGCTCGGCGGCGGCGCGATAGGTGATCATCAGCGCTTGGTCGAAGAACGTCGCCCGGGCGACGGATAGCCGGCCATAGGCCATGAGAACGGACGGATCCTTCTCCGCCACGGCGATGAAGCGGTCGGCGAAGGCTTCCGCCGGCATGATCTCGAAAGTCGGCGCGAGCAGGACGTTCTTCGCCATCTCGACATCGAGATCGAGAATGATCCCGAACAGGCCGTAGCCGCCCATGGCGAGCGAAAACAACTCGGCGTTCTTCTCGCGCGAGCATTCGACGATCGAGCCGTCGGCGAGCATCAGGCGGAGCGCCCGCACGGTCGAGCCGAAAGGCCCGAAGGGAACAGGCCAACCATGCGCGTTGATGCAGAACGTGCTGGCGACGCCGAAATCGTTGTTCGATTGCATGACTTTCGGCGAGAAGCCGAGCGGATCGAGCTTGGCGATGATTTCGGCCCAGCGCGCCCCGGCCGAGACCCGGTAGAGCGAATTCGCCGTATCGATGTCGAACCAGGGCCTGTCGAATGTGATCGCGGTCCCATCGCGCGGCAGGCTCTGGCCGCCCATCGAATGGCGCGCCGCGCCGACAGCGACGCGGCGGCCGGAAGCCGCCGCGTCCTTCAATTCGGCCCGCAGCGCCTCGACATAAGCGCCGGCTGGGTCGCTCGCCGGCCGCCAATGTTTGGCGACCGGGGTCGGATTGAGGCGGCTGGCGTCGTTCATGACGACGCGCTCGCCGGCGGCGCGCGCCTCGAGCGGGCGCGCCGCCGCCGCGGCGAGGCCCGAGGCCAGAAAGGCGCGGCGAGTCGGCGTCAAACGCGGCAAGCGAGGAGCCCCCAAGGAAGGTCGAAGCTTAGAGGAAAGCGTCGCTCACGCCAATGAAGCGAAAGCGGATATGAACGCGTCCAGAGGTACAAAGACGAAAGCGCGCTAAGGCGCGACTATCTCCTTCAATCTTTTCGTTAACGTCGCGAGAAAAGCCGGTTCGTCTTCGATATGCGGGATATGGCCGACGCCCTCGATAATATCGAGCGTCGAGCCGGGGACGAGGCGCTGCAGGCGCTCGCCCTGCGCCAGCGGCGTGACGGCGTCCTGACGGCCCCAGATCAATGCGACCGGCAGGGCGAGCCTGGCGTAATTCTCCGGCGCGGCGCTCATCGCCGCACCGTCCGCAAAGAGCAGGCTCGGCAGCCAGCGCGCATAGGCCGCGGTGGCCCCGGCGCGAGAGAAGGGCTTGCGCAAAATGTCGGCCTCCGCCTCGCTTGCAGCCTCTTTCTTGTAAAGCAGCCCGGCGAGCAGTCGGCGGGTTAGCCAGGGATTGGTCATCGTCGCCGCGACCAGCGGTTCGGCGACGATCGGCTGTTCGATCAGCATGCGGACAAGTTTACGGTCTGGCGGATAGGCGTCTCCTTCCGCCGGCAGACCGAGCGCGCCGTCGACGAGGACGACGCCACGAAACCGCTCGCGGTGGCGCATCGCCGCCTCGACGACCGGGCCGGCGCCGAAGGAATGGCCGACGATGATCGGGCGATCGAGGCCGAGCGCCGCAATGAGGCTGGCGATGCGCTCGGCCTGATCGCGGCGCGAATAGGCGCCGGCCGCGCTGCGGCTGGAAAAGCCGAAAGGCGGCAAATCGATCGCCACGGCGCGATAGCCTTGCCGGCCAAGCTCGTCGGCGACCGCCAGCCAAAAACCGCTCCAGGCGGCCGTTCCATGCACGAACAGCACAGGCGCGCCGCCATCCGGCCCGCGCGCCTCGACGAAGATATCGCCGTCCGCCGTCTTGACGAGCCGTCCGTCGGCCGGCGGCTCCGCGCCTTCGCTCTCGCGCCAAGCCGCCGCCATTCGGCATGCGCCGCCCAGAAAGACGACGAGAAGCAGCCCGGCCGCCAGCGCTTTCGCCGTCCAGCGTAGGGCTGTCAGCAAGGCGCTTCGTCCGGACAGCCTCAAGTCTTGTTGTCGCCGCCGCCGAGCAGGCCGCCGAGGATGCTGCCGGCGATGCCGATCGCCGCGCCGGTCGCGGCCGCGCCGCCGACGCTGCTCGCCGTGCTCTCGCCGGCGTTTTGCGGCAGGTAGCGGCCGATCTCTTCGGCGAGATTGATGATCGGCATGCTTTGCAGCCAGATATGGCCGGGGCCGGTAAGGGTGGCGAGGAACAAGCCTTCGCCGCCGAACAGGATGTTCTTGAAGCCGCGCACCATCTGAATGTCGAAGCCGACGCTCGGCTCGAACACGCCGACATGGCCGGCATGGACCAACAGCCTTTCGCCTGGCGCGAGATCGCGCTCGACCACCTCGCCGGAAAGATCGAGCCAGACCACGCCCGGGCCGGTGACTTTTTGCAAGATGAAGCCGTCGCCGCCGAAAAAGCCGGCGCCGAGGCGCTTCTGCCAGGCGAGCTCCAGCGCGACCGATTTCTGTGCGCAGAGGAACGTCTCCTTGCGGCAAATCAGCGATTGGCCGGCCTGCAATTGCGCCGGGAAAATCGTGCCGGGGAAGCGCGGCGCGAAGGCGACATGGCCGTTTCCGGTCGCGGTGAAATCGGTGATGAAGAACGAGCCGCCGCCGAACGAGCGCTTCAAGCCGGCGAGGAAGCCGCCGCCCGTATGGGTGTCCATCTGAACCGCGTCGTTCATCCAGGCCATCGTATTGGTCTGGCTGTAGACCGTCTCGCCGGGCGAAAGGTCGATCGCCACGGTCTGCATGATCGCGCCGGAAATTTCGAACTGCATGGCCAGCCCCTCTCTGGCGTGGTCGAGGCCGCACTATGCTGCAGATCGGCGGACAAGGGAAATCTGCGCTTGACGAGTTTGCGCGCTAAGCGGGTTGGCGCAAAACGGCGCGCCGCCGGTAAAGGGACAAGACCGCGCCGATCGAGCACGCCGCGGCGAAGGACAGCCAGACCGCCGGCGCAGCGTGGCCAAAACGCTGGATCAGCAGCTTCGACAATCCCGGCGTCGCGGCGCCGAACAAGGCCGCGGCGAGGGAATAGGCGAGGGCGAAGCAAGAAGCGCGCACTTCGGCCGGAACGACTTCGGTGAGCGCGGCGACCATAGCGCCGTTATAGACGCCGTAGCAGAACGAAAACAGCATCTGGACGGCCACCAGCTTGCCGAAGCTTGGTTCGGCGGCGAGCCAGGAGATCGCCGGATAGGACGAGACCAGGAACAGCGTCGCCATCGCCAACAAGACCGGCTGTCGGCCGACACGGTCCGAAGTCGCGCCGCCGACCGGCAGCCAGAAGAAATTGGCGATCGCGACGGCGACTGTGACGAGCAGCGCATCGGTCGCCGAAAGATGCAGCGTCTTGCCGAAATCAGGCGTGTACACCGTGATGAAATAGAACGACACGGTGGTCAGCATCACCATGAACATGCCCTGAAGGACGATCGGCAGGTTCGCGGCGACCGCGCGGTAGATTTCGGCAGGGCGAGGGTGATGCTTTCGGGCGAGAAATTCCGGCGTCTCCTGCAGCGAGCGGCGCAAGATGAAAATCATCGGAACGATGAGGCAGCCGATCACGAAGGGAATCCGCCAGCCCCAGGCGAGGACCTGCTCGGCGGGCATGGCTCGCTTGACCGAATAGCCGATAAGCGCGCCGGCGAGCACGGCGATCTGCTGGCTGGCCGATTGGAACGACGTGACGAAGCCTTTCATGCCGGGCGGGGCGATTTCCGCCAGATAGACCGAAACGCCGCCCAATTCGACGCCGGCGGAGAAACCCTGCAGCAACCGTCCCAGAACGAAGATGATCGACGCGGCGACGCCGATCGTGGCGCTGCTCGGCGTCGCCGCAATGATCACTGTGCCGGCGGCCATGATCGTCAGCGTCGCGATCAGGCCTTTGCGTCGCCCGACGCTGTCGACATAGGCGCCGAGATAGATCGCGCCGAGCGGACGCATCAGCGCGCCGAGCCAGAAGACGAGGAAGGCCAGGACCGTATCGACGAATTCGGAGCCGGTCGCGAAGAACGCATGGCCGATCGCGTCGGCGAAAAGGCCTGCGAGAAAGAAGTCGAACATTTCGAGGAAATTGCCCGCCGTCGCGCGCGCCACCGCGCCGATTTTCGACGGCGAACCGACGCTTTGCGGCTTGCTCATGCGCTCCTCCCCGCCGCCGGACGAAAGCCGGACGGCGATGTCCCGGCGATCAAATCGGCAAGCTCAATGCGCCTTTGTCCAGGCGATCGCCGTTTCGAGACGGTCATTGCCCCAGAACAATTCGCCGTCCTGCGTCACGAAGCTCGGCGCTCCGAACAATTCCAGCCGTTGCGCCTCATCCGTCTCGGCGCGCAGCGCCTGTTTGATCGGATCGCTCGAAGCTCGGACGAGCGCGCTGTCCGGCAGGCTCAGCTCGGCGAGAATGCCGGCGAGCGTCGCCGGGTCGTCGATCCGCTCGCCCTTGGCGAATTCGGCGGCGAATACCGCTCTTGCGAAAGCCGAGCGGTCCGCCGCGTCGAGGGCGAGGGCGCAACGCGCCGCGAGCAGCGAATTTTGCGGAAAAACATCCGGCCGCTTGAACGGCAGGTTCTCGCGCGCGCAAATTCGCTCGATGTCTCGCCACATATAGCGCCCTTTGCGCGGATAGAGGTTAAACGGCGAGTCGCGCCAGCCTTGGGCGACAAAGATCGGACCGAGCAGGAACGGGCGCCAGTTGAGTTTGACGCCGGCGGCCGCAGCCAGCGCGTCGGCGCGCATCGCCGCCGGATACGAGTAGCTGCTGGCGAAGTCGAACCAGAAGTCGATTGTCGGCATCATCGTGGCTTTCCCGGCGGCAAACACTAACTCGTTCACCTGAAGCCCAGCCAGTCGCGCGAGGCTTTGATAAGACCTTTTTAACAAGCTTTAAGCATCATGACTCATTCCCATCGGGAGACCGCCGCGACCGAGCATTTTTGCCGGAAAATACGTCGCAAATCGAGCTTCTTAACCGAATAGCAGGAGTGTTCGCCGACTTTCCGCGGATCGAGGGCGAACCGATGTTGCGTCTCTTGCTATCGGTCGGGAAGCGAGCGTCTCGCTTCAAGCCGCGGCCGCGCCTCAGCGCGCCGGCCGCCGTCGTCGCTTTCGCCGCGCTTTTGGCGGCGACCTCTTTCGCTTTAGCCGGCGATCCCGGCGTCAGCGCCACGGCGATCGTTTTCGGCGAGCCGGCGCCCTTCTCCGGCCCGGCGGCGGTGTTCGGCCTCGAGATGCGGCTTGGCCTCCTCGCCGCGTTCGCCGAGGCCAATCGCGGCGGCGGCGTCAAAGGCCGCCGATTGGAGCTGATCGCCTATGACGACGGCTACGAGCCCGAGCAATCGATCGCGATGACGCGTCGGCTGATCGACGACGACAAGGTGTTCGCCTTGATCGGGCCGGTCGGCGCGACATCCGCAGCGACGCAGCCGATGGCCGCCAGCGCCGGCCTGCCGTTCATCGGCCCCCTGACCGGCGCGGAGTTCCTGCGCGACCCGGCCAGCGCCAATGTGGTCAACATCCGCGCCTCGTATTTCCAGGAAACGGAGACGCTGGTCGATCGCTTGACGGCCGATCGCGGCTATTCGCGCTTCGCCGTCCTCTACCAGGACGACGCTTTCGGTCGAGCGGGGCTGACGGGCGTCGTCAACGCGCTCGCCCGCCGCGGCATGATGCCGACCGCGCAGGCCTCGTTCGAGCGCAACACGACCGCGATCAAGCTGCCGACCTTGTCGCTACGCCAAGCTCACCCCGAAGCGGTGGTGATGATCGGACCGTATCGTCCTTGCGCCGAATTCGTCAGGCTGAGCCGCCGCTTGGACTTCAACCCGCAATTCGCCTCGATCTCCTTCCTGGGCAGCGATCCTTTCGCAAAGGAGCTCGGCGCTCTCGCCGAAGGAACGATCGTCACCCAAGTCGCGCCGTCGCCTTTCGACCCGTCATCGCCGCTCGTCGCCCGCTATCAGCAGGCGCTCAGGCAATACGACCCTTCGGCGGCGCCCGATTATGTTTCGCTGGAGGGCTATATGGCGGGTCGGCTGACGATCGCTGCGCTGACAAAACTTTCCGGCGAGCCGACTCGAGCCGATTTTCTCTCGGTGATCCACGCATCGAGCTTCGACCTTGGCGGCTTCACGCTCCGCTACGGGCCAGCCGATAATCGCGGCTCGAACCGCGTGTTCCTGACCATTATCGGTGCCGACGGCGTCGCCCGGCCGGTCGCGAACTTGATCGAGCCGCACGGCTAGAACCGTTGCGGCGCTCGACCGCAGGACCGCGTTCGGAAGGGACGTGACGAATGGCGAGGGAGACGGTTGAGGAAGCGCAGATCGAGGCGGCGTCGCCGCCGCGCTTCCGGCTCGGCATACGCGGCAAGCTTTATGGCGCCTTCGCCGGCGTCGCCAGCTTGACGCTGCTCGCCAGCGTCGTCGCATTTTTCTCGTATTCCTACATCAGCGAGGGCCTCTATCGCTTTGAGACCGAAGGCGTGTCGGCGATCACCCAGGCGCAGGCCTTGGCGCGCCGCGCCGCCGAACTCTCCGCCATCTCGTCGGCGTTGATCGACGCGCGCGACGACGCGGCGCTCGCCGCCGCGATGAACCGCCTCAAAGGCAAGCAAATCGAACTCGCGACGACGCTCGACGGATTGCGTCGCGCGCCTATCGAGCCGGCGACGATGGCCGGGTTGAAGGCGAGCGTCGACAAGTTCGAGATCAGCGCCGACCGTCTGGGCGACGCCGTCGCGCGCCGCATCGAGGCGACCAAGAAACGCAAGGCGCTCGGCCTTGGCGCGCTCGCCGCCGATCGCGCCCTGCGCGAGCAGTTGGCGCCTGTCGTCGACGAGGCCGGTTTCGAGCTCCTGTCCGGCCTCGAGGCGCTCTACGAAGATCACGAACACGACGCCAAGCCGCACGCGCTGTCGAGCGTTTCGGCGCGCCAAGCCGCTGATCTCGAAGCTTTGGGCGAGCTTCGGGCCGAAGCCAATCGCGTGATCGGCATCTTGAACCAGGTGTCGCTCGCCCCCAGCATCGGTCAATTGACGCCCTTGCGCGATCAATTCGCCGCCAGCGTCGATCGCGCCCGCGAAGCGGCCGCCAGCATCAGCGATTCCGAAATCGCCAATCGGCTCACCGGCGCGCTGGAGAAATTGCTCGATTACGGCGCCGAGCGCGACGGCATTTTCGACGCCCGGCGCGACGAACTGGCGATCGAAGCGGAGGCGGCCGGACTGGTCGCCGCCAATCAAGAGCTGCAAGCCGCGCTCGCCGTCGACGTCCAGCGCGTCGTCGACGTCGTCATGAACCATACGGTCTTGGACGTCGCCGCCTCCCGCGCGGCGATCATCGACAGCCAATCGCTTCTTGTCGTCTTGATCGCGACCAGCGTGCTGCTCGCCGCCTCGCTCGCCTGGATCTATGTCGGACATGGCTTGCTGCGGCGGCTCGCCGAGCTCGGCGACGCCATCCTTGCGCTCGCCGGCGGCGATCTCGATGTCGAGATACCGCATGAAAGCGCCGACGAGTTGAGCCGCATGGCCAACGCGGTCGAAGTCTTCAAGCAGCACGCCATCCAGGCCCGCGAACTCGAGATCGACAAGGAGAGAGGCCGCATCGCCGATCTCAAACGGCGCGAAGCGTCGTTTCGCCTTCTCTTCGAGAGCAATCCGTTGCCGATGTGGCTCTACGACCGGCGCAGCTTGCAATTCGTCTCGGCCAACCGCGCCGCCGCGGCGCATTACGGCTACGCCCGCGAGCAATTCCTCGCTATGTCGATCCTCGACGTGCTCGCCGCCGCCGATCGCGAGCGCTTCGTCCAGGAGACCAAGGTCGGGCGCGAGATCAGCCTTGGCGAGCAGCACTGGCGCCATGTCAAGGCGAACGGCGCGGAGATCGACGTCATCGTCTATTCGCAAGAGCTCGAATATGAGGGCGCCGCCTGCGCGCTCGCGGCGAATATCGACGTCACGGCGCGCAAGCAAGCCGAGGCGCGGATCGCCCATCTCGCCCATCACGATTCGCTGACCGATCTCGCTAATCGCGTCCTGTTCCGCGAGCGGCTGAACGCGGCGCTCGCCGGCCTCTCGCGCAAGGGAGGTCTCGCCGCGGTCCTGTGCATCGATCTCGATCGATTCAAGGAGGTCAACGACACGCTCGGGCATCCGGTCGGCGACGCGTTGCTGACGTCGGTCGCGGCGCGTTTGCGCGCTTGCGTGCGCGCCGCCGACACCGTCTCGCGCTTCGGCGGCGACGAATTCGCGATCGTTCAGGACGAGGTCGAGGACCCGAAGGACGTCGTCGCGTTGGCCAGCCGTCTCCTCGAGCAGATCAACCGGCCGTATCGCCTCGAGGGGCGCGAGATCATTGTCAGCGCCAGCATTGGCGTCGCGATCGCGCCGACCGACGCCGACGAAGCCGACGCCTTGCTCAAATGCGCCGACGTCGCGCTCTATCGGGCCAAGGCCGACGGGCGCAGCAACTACCGCTTCTTCGAGGCGGCGATGGATTCGCGCTTCCAGGCGCGCCGCGACCTCGAAACGGCCTTGCGCGGCGCCTTGCAGAACAACGAGTTCGAACTTCATTATCAGCCCTTGGTCGACCTTCAGACCAACGAGGTGACGGGCTTCGAAGCGCTGCTGCGCTGGTCCCATCCTGAACGGGGCGCGATCCCGCCGAGCGAGTTCATTCCAATCGCCGAGGAATCCGGCCTGATCGGCGCGCTCGGCGAATGGGTCCTGCGGGAAGCTTGCGCCGAGGCGGCGGACTGGCCGACGGAGTTGACGGTCGCGATCAACCTGTCGCCGCTGCAATTCGCCGCCGGCAATCTCGTCGCGACGGTGATCAGCGCGCTCGCCGCCTCCGGCCTCGCAGCGGGACGGCTTGAATTGGAAGTCACCGAACGCGCGCTCCTGCAAGAGGGCGACAGGAATCTCGCCACGTTGCGACAATTGCGCGAGCTCGGCGCGCGCGTCTGCCTCGACGATTTTGGCGTCGGCTATTCGTCTTTGAACTGTTTGCGCAGATTCCCGTTCGACAAAATCAAGATCGACCGCTCGTTCGTCAACCAGATCGGCGACAATGCCGAGGCGCGCGCGACCGTGCGGGCGATCGCCGAACTCGCTTCCGGCCTCAGGATGGTGACGACGGCGGAAGGCGTCGAATCCTCGGATCAACTCGAGCACGTTCGCGCCGAAGGCTGCACCGAGGCGCAAGGCTTCGTCTTCAGCCAAGCGATGCGATCGGAAAAAATCCGCGAATTCCTCGCCGAGCATCGTCGCCTTTACGGCGCCTCGGTCGAGCGATGGGCGTCCTTCCGCAATTTGCTGCTCGAGACGGCGCGCGACCAGGCGACGCCGGATTTCGCCGAGATAGGCCAAGCCCGCCGCGCCGCCGGCTGATTGCGGCGAGCGCCGCTCGCGGCCGCGGGGTCGGCGCATCGACGCGCCCGACTTGAAATTTCATATCGGTACGGGCGTATTCACAGAGACCTGCGCTGGCCTGCCAGACCGCGCGATCGGCGGCGTTCAGTTTGAAGCCAGCGCTTTTTCGATGCGGGCGATCTCAACCGAAGCGCCGGCGCGAATCTTGCGCTCGGCCTCGCGGTAGAGCGCGATCAGCCGCTCGCCCGCCGGCGTGAGCGCCGCGCCGCCGCCCTTGGGGCCGCCCGGTCGCGCGGTCACCAGCGGCTCGGCGAACATTTTGTTCAATTCCTCGACCAGCAGCCAGGCGCGGCGATAGGACATTTCATGGGCGCGGCCGGCGGCGGAGATCGAGCCCGTCTCGCGGATCGCTTCGAGCAGCGCGACCTTGCCCGGGCCGAGCCGGCGGCCGGCGTCGAAATCCAGGCGGAGCGTGACGCGCGTCGACATTGCAGTATTGTGCAACAAAGCGCTCGACCGAGGCAATCGCTCTGCGAAACGAGGAAGATGGCGAAGGGAGAACGCGGTGGCTGACGATGACATCCGCATTGAAAGAGCCACGCCGTCGGATTTGGAGAACTGGGTCGCGCTGCGCCGCGCGCTTTGGCCGCGCGACCCGGTCGACGAACTGCGCGCAGGCGCTCGAACTCCTCGCGCGGGGCGAGGGCGCCGCGACGTTCCTCGCCCGCAGCGGCGCCGGCGCGCCGATCGGCTTCGCCGAAGCCACGCTCAGGCGCGATTACGTCAATGGCTGCTCGACCTCGCCCGTGGCTTTCCTCGAAGGTCTCTACGTGGCGCCCGCCTGGCGGCGACGCGGCGTCGCGCGGCTCCTCTGCGCGGCGGCGGAGGACTGGGGCCGCATGCTCGGCTGCGTCGAGCTTGGTTCGGATACGTATCTGGAGAACATCGAATCGCAACGCATGCACCAGGCGCTCGGCTTCGAGGAGATGGAGCGCATCGTGGGCTATCGGAAGATTATCTAGGGGGCGTACTTAAACGCCACCCACTGCAACGCCGCCCGCTGTCATTCCCGCGCAAGCGGGAATCCAGCACGGTGTTTCGTTCAAGCGCGGCGGCGCCTGGATTCCCGCTTGCGCGGGAATGACAGGTAGGGAGCGACAGCCGACTTCCCCCTGGCTCGAGGCCATGGCAAAATTCCGCCATGTCCCCTGACGTCAACGAATTTCTCACCTTTTACGCTTCGCCGCTCGGCGAAGTGGCGCGCCGGCTGATCGGCCGGGTAATCCGGGCGCGCTGGGACAATTGCGTCGGCCAATCGATCATGGGCCTCGGCTACGCCGCGCCCTATCTCGATCGGTTTCGCGACGAGGCCTTGCGCACGCTCGCCTTCATGCCGGCCGAGCAGGGCGTGGTGAACTGGCCCGCTTCGGGCCGCAGCTCGTCGGCTTTGGTCGAGCCGGACATGCTCCCCCTGCCGGATGGAGCGATCGATCGCGCGCTCGTCATCCATGCGCTCGAAGCCGCCGAGCATCCCAACGCCTTGCTTGAAGAAATTTGGCGCGTGCTGACGCCGGGCGGCCGCGCCATCGTCGTGACGCCGTCGCGGGCTGGCTTCTGGGCGCGCGCCGACGGCACGCCGTTCGGCTTCGGCCAGCCCTATTCGAGGGGGCAATTGCGCACGCTGATGCGCGAGAGCTTGTTCTCGCCGATCCATTGGGCGGAAGCGCTTTACGCGCCGCCGTTCAAGCGCCGCTTCTTCATCCGCTCGGCGCCGGCCTTCGAACGCGCCGGCGCGGCGATCGGCATGCCCTTCGCCGGCGTCTACATCGTCGAGGCGACGAAGCAGCTTTACCGGCCGATCGCCTTGCGGCGCAGCCTGCGCCGGGCTTTGCCGACGCTGAGCCCGGCGCTCGCGCCGGCGCCGGGCGCGCATCGCGTCAATTGAGGGACCGTTATTGCGCCGGCTGGCCCGGCGCCGTTTGATCCTGATGGGCCCGCTCTTCCTCCAGCCTTCTCCGCTGCTGCGTTTTGTGCAGGTGGTGGCCGGCGGCGCAGCCGGCTATGGCGCCGAGTACGGCGTGATGATGGGCGTAATGGCCGGCGACGCCGCCCGCCACGGCGCCCGACAGGCAGCCGACGGCTTGAGCGCTCGTGGCGGAGGCAAGCAATCCAACCGCGCAAGTCGCGGCAAGCAAGAGGCGCATGGTACGGTCCTTCCGGTGAGAAAACGACACAGCGAGAAACGATAACGCGCCGCGGGGCGATTTGGTTTCGCTCCTCGGCGGCCCGGCAGAGTTAGGCGCTCCGTTTCGCCATTACAACTCCCGGAGCACTGCGGCGGGTTTTTGGCCGAGAATGCGCCACGAGCCGATCAGCCCGAGCAGAATCGTGAAGGCGAGCGCCGCCAGCGCGGCGCCGAGCGCCGGCCCCCAGGCGAAAGCGAAGTCGAGCGCCATGACGCGCGTGACGATGAAATAGGCGGCGGCGGCGCCGGCGGCGAGACCGAAGGCCGCGGCTGCGGCGCCCAGCAGAGCGTATTCGATGAGAAAGGCGGCGGCGAGCCGGCGGCGCGTCGCGCCGAGCGTCTTCAAGATGACGGAATCATAAAGGCGGGCGCGCCGATTGGCGGCCAGGGCGCCGGCGAGGACGAGCACGGAGGTCGAAAGCGCGACGCCGGACGCGCCGCGGATGGCGAGATTGAGCTTGTCGAGCAGTCGCGCCAGCGCCTGCAACGCGTCGCGCACGCGCAAGGAAGCGATGGTCGGAAAATCGCGCGCCGCATCGCGCAGCAGGGCAAGCTCCGCCGCCGAACCGAGGTCATGCGCAAACGCCGCCGTCAAAAGGAACGTATGCGGCGCGCCCTTGAACGTGTTCGGGGAATAGACCAGCACGAAATTGATCGCGAGACTGCGCCAATTCACCTTGCGCAGGTTCGCCACTTTCGCCGTGATGTTGCGGCCAAGAACGTTCACGGTAATCGTATCGCCGATTTTCAGGCCGAGGCCGTCGGCGATTTCTTCTTCGAGCGAGACGAGAGGCGGGCCGGCATAATCGGCCGGCCACCATTGGCCCTTGGTCACGATCGAGCCTTCCGGCGGCGCATCGCTATAGGTGACGCCGCGGTCGCCTTCGAGAACCCAGGCGACGTTCTCCTTGGCCTTGAAGCCTTCGGCGGATTGATCGCCGATCTTGACGATGCGGCCGCGCATCATCGGCGCCTCGACGATTTTCGCGCTCGGCGCCTCGCGGCGAAGGAAGGCGCGAAAGGCGTCGAGATCGCCGCCGCGCACGTCGAGAAAATAGAAGCTTGGCGTCTCGCTCGGCGTCGCATGGCCGAGCTCGCCGCGCAAGACGCCGTCGATCAGCGTCAGCGTCACCAGCACGGCGAGGCCGAGGCCGAGAGAAAGTACGACCGATGGCGTCAGCGCGCCCGGCCGATGGATATTGGCGAGCGCCCAGCGCCATTCGAGGCCGCGGAGCCGCGGCGCGCGGCGGGCGAGCGCCATGACGGCGAGGGCGACCAGCCGCAAAGCGAGGAAGCCGGCGATGGTCGCAACGACGACGATGATCGCCAGGCGCCGCTCGGCGCTCGTCGCAATCGCCAAGGCCGCAAAGGCGATCCCGGCGACGACGGTCATCGCCAGATAGCGCCGCCGCGGCCAGGCGCGGACCGGATCGACAAGATCGCGAAACAGGGCCGAGACCGGCAGGTCGTGGGCGCGGCCGAGCGGCGCGACGGCGAAAACGAAGGCGGTCAGCAGGCCGTAAGCCAAGCCGAGCGCGAGCTCGTCGGGGAAAATCGCCGGCGCGAGCGGAAAGGGAATGATCGCGCCGAACGCGCCGTCGACGAAAAAGGGCAGGGCGGCGCCGAGGGCGAGGCCGGCGCCGATTCCGATCAAGGCCACGGCCAGGAACTCGACGAGCGCCGCCGCGACGACTTCGCCGCCTGTCGCGCCGATCGCCTTCAACGTCGCAAGCGTCGCGCGCTTGCGCTCGACGAAGCCCTGCGCAGCATTGGCGACGCCGACGCCGCCGACGATCAGCGAGGCGAGGCCGATCAGAGCCAGAAATTCGGTGAAACGATCGAGATTTTTCGAGAAGGCGGGCGAGACGGCGCCGCGGCTCGTCGCCTCCCAGCCCGCTTCCGGAAACGTCTTCTTCGCGTCGGCGAGAAAGGCCTTCACCCGCCGCTGATCCGGCGGTTCGCCGCCGGGATTCATGACGACGCGCGTCGTCCAGCGCACCAGCGAGCCGGGTTGAACGAGGCCGCTTTTGTCGAGCGCGGCGAGCGAGATCAGCACCCGCGGCGCAAGGCCGATGCCGGCGCCGAGCCGATCCGGCTCCTGCTCGAGCGCGGCTCGGACCTGGACCTTGATCGCGCCGATTTCCAGCATGTCGCCGATCTTGACCTTGAGACGGTCGAGCGCCGCGTCCTCGACCGCCGCGCCGAAGGCGCCGTCTTGCTCGGCCAGCGCTGCTTGCGGCGGCAGAGCCGGCGCAAGCTCGGCCTGGCCGATCGCCGGCCAGGACTCATCGACCGCCTTGAGCTCGACCAAAGCCGCCTCGCCCGCTTCGCTGCGCGCCATGGCGCGCAAAGTCGCGACGTCCGACAGCGCGCCATGCGCGCCGAGATATTTCCGCTCCGCCTCTGAGAGCTGGCGATGGATCAGCGAAAAGGCGACGTCGCCGCCGAGGATCGCGCGGCCGTCGCGCGACAAACCGTCCGCCAAGCTGCGCGCCAGCGAATTGACCCCGACGATCGTGGCGACGCCGAGCGCGATACAGGCAAGAAAGATGCGCAAGCCGGCGAGCCCGCCGCGCAGATCGCGCAAAGCGAGGCGAAGGATCGGCGGTACGAACGGGCTGGTCGCCATGTCGCTAGGCCATGACGCGCGCCGGCGCCTGCGCTTCGATGCGGCCCGAACGCAAGCGGATCGTCCGGTCGCAACGCGCGGCAAGATCGGGATCGTGCGTGACGAGGACCAAAGTTGCGCCGCGCTCGGCGCGCAGCTCGAACATCAGATCGATGATGGCCTGGCCGGTCGCCTCGTCGAGATTGCCGGTCGGCTCGTCGGCGACGAGGATGGCCGGCCGCGGCGCCAGGGCCCGCGCCAGCGCGACGCGCTGCTGCTCGCCGCCGGAAAGCTGGGCGGGGTAATGCCGGAGCCGCCCGGCGAGACCGACCGCCGCGAGCTCGGCTTCGGCGCGTTCGAATGCGTCGGACGCGCCGGCAAGCTCCAGCGGAGCGGCGACGTTCTCCAGCGCCGTCAAGGTCGGGATCAGATGAAAGGATTGGAAGACGATGCCGATCCGGGCGCCGCGAAACTTCGCCAGCGCGTCCTCGCTCATGCCCGCAAGCGAGACGCCGTCGACGACGATCGCGCCGCGATCGGGCTTTTCGAGGCCGGCAAGCGCCATCAGCAGCGTCGATTTGCCCGAGCCTGACGGGCCGATCAGGCCGACGGCCTCGCCGCGCCGAATGGTCAGGCTGATCCCTTGCAGGATGTGGACGCGAGCTGCGCCGCGGCCCAAACTTAAGTCAAGATCGCGAATTTCAATCGCGGGATCAGCCATTGAGGGATTGCTTTCGATGAGGCGCTCTGCGCCCACATATGGGCATTGTCGGCGTTTCGTCCACTTGGGACGCGCTGTCGCATGGATGTGCGGCTTTCTGATCGCATCGGCGATTGTCGTCCCGAGCGCTCCCGCCGCGGCGCGCGCGCTGCAGATCGTCGCGCTCGGCGACAGTTTGACCGCCGGCTTGGGCCTGCCGGCCGGGCAAAGCTTCGTCGACCTTCTGCAAAAGGCGCTGCGCGCCAAAGGCTACGACGTCGCGATCGAGAACGCCGGCGTCTCCGGCGACACGGCCGCAGACGGGCTGGCGCGGCTCGACTGGGCGATCCCCGACGGCGCCGACGCCGCGATTGTCGAACTCGGCGCCAACGACATGCTGCGCGGGCTCGATCCCGACGCGACGGAGAAGGCGCTGGGCGAAATCCTCGCCCGCTTGCAAGCGCGCCATATCCCCACTTTGCTCGCCGGCATGCGCGCCGCGCCCAATCTCGGCGAAGAGTACCAAAAGCGCTTCGACGCGATCTATCCGGCGCTCGCCGAAAAATACGCGGCGATCCTCTATCCGTTCTTCCTCGACGGCATAGCCGCCGATGCGAAGCTCAATCAGAAGGACGGCATGCATCCGACGGAGGCGGGCGTCGAAGTCATCGTCGAGCGCATGCTGCCGTCGGTCGAGGCGTTGATCGCGAAGGTCAAGCGCTGATGTTCTTCTCTTTAGAGATAGGCGACGCCCGCGGCGCCATGGCGGCGGGCGCTTCCAGCCTTCCCGGCGAGGCGGTCGCCGCCGGCGTCGACGACGATCATCGGTCGGCGGTCAACCGGTAGTTCAACTCGATCGCTTCGGGCGCGTCCCCTGAGGGCCGCCAAGCGGTATAGGCGGGCATGGGCTCGGGATCGCTGGCGAGGTCGAGGGTCCAGGACTGCGACGGCGCGCCCGCCATCGATAAGGTGACGACCCGCCGGCTTGCCTTGTACATCATCGTCGCGCTGGCGAGAATGACTGCGCGGCCGCCCTGATGTCCGCGCCAAGCTTGCTCGTTGAGATAGGCCGGCCAGAGCCGCCCTCCTTCATCGAGTACGATCTGCACATCCTTGGCCTCGGCCGGCGGCTTCAAGTCCGGCGGGAGTCGGAATTGCAGCGCGAGAGTCATGTAGCCGTGCGTCAGATAGGGCGATCGTATGAATTCGTACCACGCCCACCAGGCGAGGCCGCCGGCGATCGCCAGAACGGCGATCGCGAAGGGACGCGAAATTCGCGCCGGGGCAGCGGCGAGTTGCGGCGAACTCGCTGGCTCGGAGAGGGTCGCAGCCGCCGGCGCGCTTTGGGTCGCCAGGCCGAACTTTACGAAGAGCCAGGCGCCGGCGCCAAACCCGACAAGCGCGCCAAGAGGGCCGATGTTGAAAAAGGCGCCCATCGCGACGCCGCCGTCGCGGTCTGGCCCGGCTAACGCAATCAAGAGCAAGGCGAGGCCGAACCAGCCGGCGAGCATGCCGAGGACGCCGGAGAGGAAGCCGAGGACAATTCGCATCGCCTGACGCCCCGATAGGGTTCGACAGCGCCCCTCAGCCTCGGCGGCGCAATCGTGTGAGCGGACTCAACAAGGATACTAGGCGCATTCCGCTTGATTGACCACCGGTGGCTCCCGTACCCTCCGCGGCGCCTGCAGTCCCTCGCCCGCGCGGAAGCGCCGGGCAGGTACGGGGACCGATCAGGTCGGCCGCTCGCGGCGGCGACCGCTCCTGCGATCGGCCTGTGACGAACGCCACATCGTCTTGCGAGAGGCGGCGCTAAACAAAGCTCGGCGGCGTTGATTTCGGCCGGTTGCGCGGAACCGCTTCACGCCGTCCATCGATCCGCCGATCCGCGCTCGGCGGGTCGCTTATATGCGGACCGTAAGATTGACCATGCGGAACTTTTTAGGAGATTTTTAATAGAATCTGTTTCAGCATCGGGTTTTCCGGGGACATGAGCTTCCCCGAAGAGAAGGGGCCGGAGCGCCGAGCGCGTTCCGGCCCCTTCTGCGTCCTCCGCCGTTTCGCTAATTTACTGTTTTCCGTCAATCGGTTGCGCGGAGTTCAGGTACGATATAGGAACAAAAATATTGACCGGAGGCGGTTTTGCCCCGATCGTTGCTCGAGCAGTCGCCCGCCGCGATCCGCATCGCCCGCGGCGCACGGGAGGGAGGACGAAGCAGAAGAATGCCGTCAAGGCGCCGATTTCTTCGATTCGGGGACATCGCGATAGCGGTACCCAATGAAATCAATGGATTACCTCGAACTGAGGACGCCCGCAAAGGGAATCGGACCGGTCAAAAGGGCGGGAAGAGGAAATAAAGGGAAGGAAAAAGGAAGGGAAAGGAAGCAAAGAATTTCCTCCGCACTGAGGACAGAATGATGAACAGACGGCGCTTGATGGGCGCGCTTGCCGGCGCGGCGGCGGCGCCGGGTTTGGCTCGCGCGGCGGAGGTCGAGGCCGCCGACATTCCGTCGCGTTTCGCCGAAGCGTTGAGCGCCCATGACATCGATCGTTTCGGCGCGCTGTTCGCCGAGGACTACGTCAATCATCAGCGGAGCGCCGCCGCGCCGGCGCCGTCTCCGGGGACGCCGCCGAAAAAGGCGACCGTCGCCTTCTTCGCCGCACGGCTCGCCGGCTTGCCGGACCTCAAAGTCAGCGTCGAGACGAGCCTCGCGTCAGGCGACAAGGTCGCGGCGAGCTTCATCTATGAAGGTACGCATCAGGGCGTCTATCTCGGCGTGGCGCCGACCGGAAAGAAGCTGCGCTTCACCTCCTGCGACATTTTCCGTATCGCCGGCGGCCGCATCGTCGAACACTGGGGCATGGGCGACATTGCCGGGATCTTGGCGCAGCTGAAAGGATAAGTACGTTCTCCTCCTGCGAAGCGGGAGGATAAGCTACTCGGATACGAGCAGCCCGCCGCCGGCCTTCAGGAAGCGCATCGGATCGACGGGCTCGCCATCGACGCGCACCTCATAGTGCAGATGCGGTCCGGTCGATCGACCGGTCGAGCCGAGCCGGCCGACGACGTCGTTGGCCTTTACCTCCTGGCCGTCTTCGACAAGCACTTCAGAAAGGTGGCCGTAGCGGGTCGTCAGCCCATCGCCATGGTCGATCTCGACCATATTGCCGTAGCCGCCCAGCGGCCCGGCATGGACGACGCGCCCGGCGCCCGTGCATCGGACCTCGGCGCCATAGTCCTGAATCAGGTCGATTCCGGGATGCAGAGCAAGGCGGCCAAGGAACGGATCGGGCCGGTAGCCGAAGGGCGAGGAGACGCCCGCTTCGCCCATGAGCGGCCGACGCAGCGGCAGGAATGGCGCAATCGCGCGCAGATGGTCTTCGGCCAAGATCGCGCGCTCGACCTTGGCGACCTCCTTGTCGAAAGGCGGCGCGCTCGGATCGGCATTGACCGGGATGTAAGGCCCGCCGACGCCGCTCGCGGTCAGCTTCGGTCGCTCGGCGAACCGGTCGAGCGACAGGCCAGTCTCGGCGATCGCGCCGCGCAACCGGGCGATTGTGGCGTTCGCGACTTGTCCGATCCGCGTCAGCGCGGTCATTTCGCCGCGCTCCATGCGGTCGAGCGAATAGGCGATGAGGCGCAGGCGCGTCTCGGCGGGAATGGCTGAATCGGCGACGGCCTCGTTCAGCTCGGCGGCGGCGCGCTGGTCGTCGTCGTTCGGCGGCGGGAGCGCGCTGGTATGGTCGCGCAGCGCCGGCGTCGCTGACGGCCGAGAGTCCTCGATCGGCCGCGGCTTCGCGCCCTCGGCGGCCGGCGGAGCCGGCGCGAAGGCGGAGACCGATTCGGGCGCGCCGTCGCTGTCGCTGGGCGCGCCCACAGCTTGGATCGCGGCGAGGGCGCCGGCCGGTTTGCCGCTCGCCGCGGCCGGTTTCGGCTTGGCGAGCGCGGCGACCGCTTTCGGCCGCGCGTCGGCTTCCGCCGCCATCGCGGCGATCAGCGTGGTGCGCTGCTCGAGTTGGGCTTGGCGCGACAGCAGCTCGTGCAGCTTGCCCTCGAACGAGGTCTGGTCGAGCAGTTGGCGGCTGGTCACCCGGTCGATCTCGGACCGCGCCTCGGCCAGGCGGTCCTCGTAGGAATATTGCATCTCGGCCTGGCGGGCGAGGAGCGCCGCGAGCATGTCGTCGTGAAAGGCGATGAACAGCGAGGCGCCGCCGCCCCAGAGGACGAGCAACGGCAAAAGAGCGACGAGCGCCCAGAGCGCCGCCGGCCGCAGCGGATAGGTGCGCAGATCGTCGCCGTAGGCGATCGAGAAGTAATAGTGGCGATCCGGCGGCCGCGGACGGGGATAGGCGTCTCGCAAGGACAATCAACGCTCCCGATCACGATCGGCGAACGCTGAGAATACACATTGTTAAGGTTAATTCTTTGCAAACGCGGCGAGCAGCGCGCGTCATTGCTGTCGCGTCAGCTTTTCGCAGCGGGGCCGCGGCTCGATTCGGGCAAGGCTTTGACGGCCTCCAAAACCTCATCGGCGTGGCCGGATGTCCGGACCTTGCGCCAGACGCGGGCGATCGCGCCGTGAGCGTCGATGAGAAACGTGCTGCGCTCGACGCCCATATAGGTGCGGCCGAACAGGGTCTTTTGCCGCCAGACCCGATAGGCCTCGATCGCCTTGCGCTCCGGGTCGGCGGCGAGCGCGATGGCGAGCTTGTGCTTCTTCTTGAACCGCTGATGGCTTTCCACCGTATCAGGCGACACGCCGACGACGCGCGCGCCGGCCGCTTCGAACTTGCCGGCGAGCCGGCTGAAAGCGATCGCCTCCTTGGTGCAGGTCTCGGTGTCGTCCTGCGGATAGAAGTAGAGCGCGACCGCCTGGCCCTTGAGAGCGGAAAGACGCAGACGCCCGCCGGAATCGTCGGGCAAGTCGAAGTCCGGCGCTTTGTCGCCGGCGCGTAATTCTTTGGTCATATCGCCCTCGTTTCTCCTTATTACCGGAGCATGCCGTTTGGTCCAGGGCCAATCGAATGAGGGGCGAGACTTCCGCGTTGTCATTATTGACTTTTGCCGCGGCCTGCCGACCGGTCTTGGGGCCGGAGGCGGCGAGCGGCGCCAACGCGCTGAGCCAGTGGCGGGATTTGAGGACGGCGCCGGATTGACCGAGCATATCGACGCCGCGACGAGAACGCGGGCGCGCCGCGCCTTGCGGGCGCTGCTGGAGAGCGGCGCAGGGCCGCGTTTGCGCAGCCGTTGGCGGCGGGTGACGCCGCGCGGCTTGCTCTTTGCTTGCCTCGGCATTGTCGGCGGGCTCGCCGCAGGCGTTCTGCTGGCCGTGGGGCTCGTGTCCTATCGGCTCAGCCTCGGGCCGATCGCCCTCGATTCGCTCAATCCCCGCATCGCCCAGAGCCTGGAAGACCGGTTCAACGGCGACTACACGTTTCAGCTCGGGCCGACATCGCTCGAGCGGGGCGAGACGGGCCTCGGCCTCACCTTCCAGGGCGTGGTCATCAAGGACAAATCCGGCCGGACCTTGCTGGTCGCGCCCAAGGGAGAAGTCGGCCTCGATCTTTGGGATTTCGCTCTCTTCTCGATTCGCGCCAAGCGGCTGGAGCTGGTCGGCGTCGATCTGGCGCTGACCGCACGGCCGGACGGGGCCTTGTCGATCTCGGCTGGTCAACCGATCGGCGAGACGAGCGGCGTCTCCTTCGATTTGCCGCCGACGCCGGAATCGGCGGCCGGCCATCCTTCGTCGATCTTCGCCAGCCTGGGCTGGGGAATGATCAACGCCCTGACCAGCCAGTCCATCCCGATCGAGCGGCTCGGCGTGGTCCATGGCCGGCTGACCGTCGACGACGCGACGACCGGCCAGAAGAAGCAATTCGACGATGTTGCGATCGATTTCGCCCGAAAGCATGGCGACGCATCGTTGAAAGTCTCGGCGCGGAGCCAAGCCGGCCCGTGGTCGCTCAGCGTCCAGGCGCGCGGCGGCAGCGACGGCGCGCTCGACATCGAGGCGCATGACCTCAATTTCGCCGACATCCTGCTCGGCGCCGGCATGCGCGGCTTCGCTTTCGAGACCGACATGCCGATCTCGTTCAAGCTCGCCTTGCAGATGAACGCGGAGCGCAAGCTCGCGGCGATGGACGGAAAGTTCAGCCTCGGCGCCGGCTATTTCAAGCTCGAAGATCCCGATCACGAGCCGATGCTCATCGACGAGGCCGGCGGCGAGTTGCGGTGGGACCCGACCGCGCAAAAAGTTCTCGTCCAGAACGTGAAGATATTCGAAGGCGAAACGCATATCTTCTTTTCCGGCGCGGTGACGCCGCCGGCGGCGTCCGATCCGGCCTGGCGCGTCGATTTCGCCTCGACCGACACCGTCTTCGCCGGCGAGCGGCCCGGCGAGCAGCCGATCCGTATCGGCGAGAGCGCGTTTCACGCGCGCTATTTCGCCGACGAGAAGCGCTTCGTTCTCGACAATTTTTCGATCGCCGGCCCGGACGCGACCGGCGCGATGAAAGCGGAGGTCGTCGCGACCGATCAGGGGCCGACCCTGAAGCTCGATATGTCCATCGGCCGCTCGCCGCTCACCAATCTCGCCCGGTTGTGGCCGACCTTCATCGCGCCCGAAGTGCGCAATTGGTGCATCGAAAACATCAAGGGCGGCGAACTCGTCGCCGGCCAGCTCTCGATCGATTGGGACGCCGCCGCCTTCGCCGCCGCGCGGCAAAAGCGGCCGGTGCCGCCCGACAGCGTACACGGGACTTTCTCCGCCCACGACGTCGCGGCGGAGTTGCTCGCCGGCGTTCCGCCCATGGCGGGCATGGAGGGCGGCGGCGTCCTTACCGGCCATGACGTGACGATCAAGGGATCGCGCGGCTTCATCGACGTCGGCCCGGGGAAGCGCATCTTGGCGAGCGACATTTCGTTCATCGTCCCTGACACCACGCCGAAGCCGCTCAACCCGGCGCAAGCGAGCGCCCATTTTCAGGGCGGCGCCGACGCCTTGGTCGAACTGATCTCCCGCGATCCGCTGAAGCGGTTTGTCGGCTTTCAGGGCGATTTTTCCTCGGCGAAGGGCCATTTCGACGGCAAGCTCACGGTCGATTTGAAGCTCGGCAAGACCGCGCGCTCGGACGACGCCGTCGTCTCCGCCGACGTCGCGCTGACCAATCTGCAGATCGACAAGTTCCTGGGGTCGGAGCGTCTCGACCAAGCCTCGATGACGGTGGCCGTCGATCGCGGCGCGATCAAGATCGTAAGCGAAGGCAAGCTGTTCGGCGCCGACGCGTCGCTTTCGGCCGGCAAGACAGGCCCCAACGACGAAGGCGTGGCGCAGATCGCCTTCACGCTCGACGATGCGGCCCGCGCCAAGCGCGGCCTGAGCTTCGGCGCGGGGATCGGCGGCCCGATCGCGGTCAAGGTGAAGACGCCGTTGGGACGTACCAGTTCGGGCGACGCCGAGCTCGACCTGTCGCGCGTCTCGCTCGACAATCTTTTGCCGGGCCTCGTCAAGCCGGCCGGCAAGCCCGCCAAGGCGACCTTCGCCTTCAGGAGCGACGCGGACAGTTTTTCGATCAGCAATCTCGCCTTCGAAAGCGGCGGCGCGTCGATCAAGGGCGGCGCGCAATTTTCAAGCGACGGCGCGCTGATTTCCGCCAAGCTGACTCAGCTGCGCCTGTCGCCTGGCGACGACTTGAAGGCCGAGGTCAGCGCCGCCGATTCGGTCTGGAGGATCGCCGTGCGCGGCGCGACGCTCGACGCCCGCCCGGTGCTCAAAGGATTGTTCGCGACCGGCGGACCGCCGTCGGAGATCAAGAACTACGATTTGGACTTGAAGGTCGCGACCGTCGTCGGCGCCAATCGGCAAGCCCTGTCGCAGGTCGATATGACGGTCGCGCGCCGCGACGGCGCGCTGAGGCAAATGCGGCTCAACGCCTCGGTCGGCGGCGGCCTATTGACTGTGCGGCGCGAAGAAGGCGGCAATCTGCTCATTCAAGGCGCGGACGCCGGCGCGCTGCTCAAGTTCTTCGATTTCTATACGCGGATGGAGAAGGGCGCCTTTGATCTGATCGTCAGGAGCGGCGAGGGCCGGCAGGAAGGCGCGATCAACATCAAGAATTTCGTCCTGCGCAACGAGCCTGCCTTGCGCCAATTGGTGACGGCGGGTCAGACGCAGGCGAGCACGGGCTTGAAACTCGATCCGGACGCGGCGCCCTTCCAGAAACTCACCGGGCAATTCTCGCGCAGCGCCGGCCGCATCGATCTGCACAACGCGCTCATCTACGATCAGCAGATGGGCCTGACGGCGCAGGGCTTCATCGATTATTGGGGCGACCGCGTCGATCTCGCCGGCACGTTCGTGCCGGCCTATCAGCTCAACAACCTCTTCTCGCACGTGCCGATCGTCGGCGTCATCCTTGGCGGCGGCGCGCATGAGGGCCTGTTTGCGATCAACTATCGCATTTCTGGGCCGGCCAGCGCGCCGACCCTCGCTGTCAATCCTCTCTCTGCGGTCACGCCCGGCTTCCTGCGCAAGATTTTCGGCGCGTTCGACGGGACGGCGCAACCGCTCGACGAGACGGAGGCCGCGCCCCTGACCCGCGGCTTCACCGCGCCCGATCGCGCCGGGACGAACCTGCGCTAGCCAGACCCGGCGGCTCGTAGACGGATGTACGCGGGGCGATCAGGTCGATCGCTTGAAGGGCGGCAGGCGGATGTGCGTCCTGTACAAGAGCTTCGGAGAATACGCCGCCGTCGACGCTCGCGACCCTTGGATATGGCCAGGGGTCAAATAGGCGGCTACGCCCATGCAGTAGGGCGGGGCGCGGGTAGCGATGTCTTCGGCGTGAACCTGCTCCTCACCAGCAGGTGTAACCGCCGTCCGCCAGCACGATCGACCCGGTCAGCAGGCTCGACGCGTCCGAGGCGAGGAAGAGGACGACAGAGGCGATCTCCTCGGGCTGCCCGAGCCGGGCCATCGGCGTGCCGTCGATCCAGGCCTTGAACATCTCCTTGTTCTGCATGGCGAAGGCGGTGAGCGGCGTCTCGATGTAAGTCGGCGCGACCGCGTTGACGCGCACGCCGCGCGGCGCCCATTCCGCCGCGAGCGACTTGGTCAGATGATGCACCGCGGCCTTCGACGCGTTGTAATAGGCCTGGGGCTGCGGCTTGTTGACGATGAAGCCGGACATCGAGCCGATATTGACGATCGCGCCTTTGCCGGCCGCGAGCATGTGTTTGCCGAAGGAACGGCAGCACCAGAACAGGCCGTTAAGATTGACGTCGATCACATTGAGCCAATGTTCGTCAGCGACGTCCTCGGCCGGGGTCTCGCTGCGGGCGATGCCGGCGTTGCAGACAAGGACGTCGATCTTGCCGCGCTCGGCCATGACGTGGCGCGCGCCGGCTTCGACCTCGGCCGAACTGGTCACGTCCATGGCGATGAAGCCGGTCTCGTAGCCCTTGCCCTTCAGCGCGCCTTGCGCGCTGGCGGCGACTTCGCGGTTGCGGTCCGCGATGTAGACGTAAGCGCCCGCCTCGGCGAGCGCTTCGACGCAGGCGAGGCCGATTCCTTGCGCGCCGCCGGTGACGACCGCGACCTGATCCTCGAGGCTGAATTTCTTGATGTACATGGCGTCTCGCCTCGTTCGTTCGGGTCAGCTCATCCAATTGCCGCCGTCGACATTCAGCGTCTGGGCGACGACGTAGTCGGCGTCGGCGGAAGCCAGAAAGACTGCGGCGCCGACATGATCTTCGGGCAGGCCCATGCGGCCATACGGCACCGCCGCGCCGACGAGCCGCTTCTTCTCCCCGAGCTTGCGATTTTCGTACTTGGCGAAGAGCGCATCGACCTCGTCCCACATCGGCGTGTCGACGACGCCGGGCGAAATGCCGTTGACGTTGATCTTGTGTTTGATGAGATCGAGCCCGGCCGATTGGGTGAGGCTGATCACCGCCGCTTTCGAAGCGCAGTAGATCGAAACCAAAGCCTCGCCGCGGCGGCCGGCTTGCGAAGCCATGTTGATGATCTTGCCGCCCTGGCCGCGCGCGATCATGCGGCGCGCCACAGCTTGCAGCGTGAAGAACAGGCCTTTGACGTTGACCGCGAAAATCTTGTCGAAGCTTTGCTCGGTCACCTCGACGATCGGCGCAAGATCGAAGATGGCGGCGTTGTTGACGAGAATGTCGATCCTGCCGGTTTTGGCGACGACCTGCGCGACCATGCGGTTGATCGAGGCGAGATCGGCGACGTTGAGTTCGATCGCCTCGGCTCGGTCGCCGATCGCCTCGGACGCGTCGCGGGCGAGATCGGGCTGCAGATCGGCGATGAAGACCCGAGCGCCTTCCTTCACATAGCGCTCGGCGACGGCGCGGCCGATGCCGCGCGCGCCGCCGGTGACGATCGCGACTTTGTCCTTGAGTTTCATCTCGGCTTGCCTTTTCAAGTCAGTCTTGTGCCATTCCCGCGAAAGCGGAATCCAGAGAACCGCCGCGCCCGGAGGCTAGGTCAGCCTGGATTCCCGCTTGCGGGAATGACACTGCGGACAAGACGGGGCAACGGTCATGTGCGGCAGTCCCCGTTAGAGGCGCTCCGCCAGATAATCGGCCAAGGTCGGGCGAACGCCTCGCCGCCATAGGCTCGACAGCGCGCCGGAGAAAGCGGCGACATAGACCGGGTTTTGCGCCGCCTCGCCGAAAATATCGCGCATGTCGAGGAAAGCGCGCGGCTCGTGGCGCGCCCGCTGCGCCGCAACTGTCAGGCGCCCCCAGCTTGGATCGTTCGGCGCGATCTTCTTGCCGCTCTCCGTCTCGCCATAGCAATAGCGGCACCAGAGCGCGGAGGCGAGCGCCAAGCCGTTCACGTCGCCGCCCGTTCTCAGCCGATCGGCGACGCTGGGCAGGATGAATTTCGGCTGGCGGTTGGAGCCGTCGAAGCAGAGGCGCGGGATCGTATCCTCGATCTTGGGATTGGCGAAGCGCCGCGCGATGAGCGCTTTGTACTCGTTGAGATCGGTTCCGGGCGGCGGCGGCACGATCGGCAGAATCTCGCGCGTCGTCAGGCGATCGAGAAAGGCGGCGATCTGGCGGTCCGCCATCGCCTCGTGGACGAAATGGATGTCGAGCAGCGCCGCCGGATAGGCGATCGCGGCGTGACCGCCATTGAGAATGCGGATCTTCATCAGCTCATAGGGCGCGACGTCCGGAACGAAGGCGGCGCCGACCGTCTCGAGAGCAGGGCGTCCGGCGCAGAACTTGTCCTCCAGCACCCATTGGCGGAACTCTTCGCAGAAGACCGGCCAGTTGTCCTCGATCCCGTACGCGCCGCGCAAAGTCGCGCGTTCGCGATCGGACGTCGCCGGCGTTATCCGGTCGACCATCGAGTTCGGGAAGGCGACGTTCGTCCTGATCCAGCGCGCCAGATCCGGATCGACGAGCTCCGCCAAGCCCGCCACCGCGTTTTCGGCGACATGGCCATTGCCGGGAATATTGTCGCACGACATGACCGTGAACGGAGGCGCGCCTGCCGCGCGGCGGCGCGCGAGTCCCGCCGCGATTAGGCCGAACACGGTCTTCGGCGCATCGAAGCTGCTAGCGTCGGCGACAATGTCCGGATGGGCGGCGTCGAAGGCTTGCGTCGCAGGCGAGATGTAATAGCCGCCCTCGGTGATCGTCATCGAGACGATGCGGATATCCTGTCGCGCGAGTAGGTCGAGCAGCGCGCGGGCGTCGCCCGGCCGGACAAAGTCGACATGCGGCCCGATCACCCGCGCTCTCGTGTGGGCGGCCTCTTGTTCGACGATCGTCGTCAGCCAGTCCTGCGCCTGAAGCTTCTCGCGCACGACCGCGTCCGCGTCGCGGACGCCGGCGCCGATAATCGCCCAGTCGTGATCGCGGCCCGCGTTGAAAAGATCGTCGAGATAGACCGCCTGATGGGCGCGATGGAAATTGCCGACGCCGAAATGAACGATTCCGGCCTCGAGCGTCGAACGATCATATTGCGGGACGGCGATGTCTCGGTTCAGGCTCGTCAGGGCGGCGTTGCTCAGTTTTACCGGCATGGCTTTTGTCCAGACAAAACGTGCGGTCGTTACGGGTCGCCATCGAGCGGTGGTCGTCACGCCATGCTTTTTCCGTCCCTGTCGAAACGATGCAGGCGATTTTCCTGCGGCGTCACATAAACCGTCTGGCCCGGCTTCACCGGCGCTTCGCCCTCGAGCCGGACGGTCAACGGTCCTACCGCATCGCTGTCGACATAGACGAACGTGTCGGCGCCGAGATGCTCTGCGATACGCACTTTGCCCGGCCACTCGCCGGCGCTGGTCGAGAAATCGACGTGCTCAGGCCGGATGCCGATCGAGGCGGCGTTGCGCTTGGCGGCGGCGGGTCCCGAGACGATGTTCATCGTCGGCGAACCGATGAACCGCGCGACGAACAAGCCGTTCGGCTTGTTGTAGAGTTCCAGCGGAGAGCCGATCTGCGCAACGGCGCCCTTGTTGAGAACAACGATCTTGTCCGCCATGGTCATGGCTTCGACCTGATCGTGCGTGACGTAGATCATCGTCGTCTTGAGATTGTTGTGGAGGTCGCCGATCTCCAACCGCATCTGAACGCGCAGAGCGGCGTCGAGGTTCGACAGCGGCTCGTCGAATAGGAATGCCGCCGGCTCGCGAACGATCGCCCGGCCGATCGCGACGCGCTGGCGTTGCCCGCCTGACAATTGCCTCGGCCGGCGATCGAGATAATCGGTCAGGTTGAGGATCGCGGCGGCCTTGTTGACCTTTTCGTCGATGACGTTCTTCGGCTGTTTCGCCATCTTCAGCGCGAAGGCGATGTTGTTGCGTACCGTCATGTGCGGATAGAGCGCATAGGACTGGAACACCATCGCCAGCCCGCGCTGCGCCGGGCCGACATTGCTGACGTCCTTGCCGTCGATGAGGATATTTCCCGAGGATATGTCCTCAAGTCCGGCGATGAGGCGCAGCAGCGTGGACTTGCCGCAGCCCGATGGACCGACAAAGACGGTGAATTCGCCGTCGTTGACCTTGAAGCTCACGTCGTTGATGACGGAGATGGCGCCGAAGTCCTTGCGGACGTTCTTGAGTTCGATGCTGCCCATGATCGTGTGCTTTCTTGCTCGAATCGTTGGCTATTTCACGGCGCCGAAGGTCAGGCCGCGAACGAGCTGTTTCTGCGAGAACCAACCGATGATGAGGATAGGCGCGATCGCGAGGACAGAGGCGGCGGAGAGCAACGCCCAAAAATCGCCTTCGGGACTCGAGAACGAAGCGATCATATTGGTCAAAGGCGCGGCGTTGACATTCGCCAGGTTCAATGTCCAGAACGCCTCGTTCCAGGACAGGATCACGGACAGCAGCATCGTCGAGGCGATGCCCGGAACCGCCATCGGCGTCAGAACGTAGATGATCTCGTTTCTCAAGGAAGCGCCGTCCATGCGCGCCGCTTCGAGGATATCGACCGGAATTTCCTTGAAGTAGGTATAGAGCATCCAGACGATGATCGGCAGGTTCACCATCATCAGAAGAAATCCGATGCCCCATCGGCTGTCCAGCAGGTGCGCCCGCAGGTAGATGAAATAGATCGCCATGAAAACGCCGGCGCCCGGCATCATCTTGGTCGACAGCATCCACATCAGCAGATCCTTGGTCCGTTTGGTGGGCGAGAAAGCCATCGACCAGGCCGCCGGGATCGCCAAGATGAGGCCGAAAATATTTGCGCCCACCGCCAGAACGATCGAATTGATCGCATGGAGGACATAGTCGACGCGCGACTGCACCTCGACGTAGTTTTCGGTAGTCCAATGGAAGAACAGGAACTTCGGCGGAACCGCATAGGCGTCCGCTTCGGTCTTGAAGCTCGTCAAGAACATCCAAAGGATGGGAAAGAAGATCAGCAGGGCGACGAGCCAAGCGACTGCGCTCATCGCGACGCGCCGGCTCGTGCTTACTTTGCGCGCCATCGTCAGGACTCCAGATTCTTGCCGATCATGCGGACGAGGAACACCGCCACGATATTGGCGAGGACGACCGCGACGATGCCGCCTGCCGCAGCGCCGCCGACGTCGTTGTTGTTCACGGCCAGTTCGAAGACGTGGAACGGAATATTGGTCGTCGACGGGCCGCCATTGGTCGTCACGCGAATCTCGGCGAAGACGTTGAGCAGGAAGATCGTCTCGATCAGCACGACGACGGTAATCGCGCGCGCCATATGCGGGACGACGATGTAGAAGAAATAAGAAACCGCCTTGGCGCCGTCGAGCGTCGCCGCCTCTTTCTGTTCCTCATCGAGCGATTGCAGCGCCGTCAGTAAGATGAGGCTCGCGAAAGGGAGCCATTGCCAAGCGACGATGAGAATCACCGAGAGCATCGGATAGTTCGTGAACCAGTCGACCGGCGTGAGGCCGAAGAGAGTGGCGATCCAGGCGAAAAGGCCGGAGACCGGGTTCATCAGCATGTTCTTCCAGATCAGTGCGCTCACCGTCGGCATCACGAAGAAGGGCGCGATGACCAGCACGCGGACGACGCTCTGGCCGTAAATCGGTTGATCCATGAGGAGCGCGACGAAAATGCCGCCGACCACGCTGATGACCAGGACCGCGGCGACGATGATCAGGGTGTTTATGAGCGCGCCGATGAAATCGGGATCGTCGACGAAATCGATATAGTTCTGCAGGCCGATAAAGCGGGCGGTGTCGGGTTCGAGCAGATTGTAATTGAGCATCGAGAAATAGATCGTCATGGCCAGTGGGACGATCATCCACAGGAAGAGCAGGATGACTGACGGCGCAACCAACATTCGGGCCGCGGCCGCAGTTTGCCGTGTGGCCATGAGCGTCAACTCCCCCGTCTAAAAGCCCAACCACGCTGTCGGCTGGTCGTTCGGCCGACGTCTTAGGCGTCGTGAGCCGTCGAAGTTTGTCATATTGCCGGCTGTTTCCCTTTTTTGCTTCCCCTCCCCGCGAACGGGGAGGGGTAGGGGCGGGGAGGACGCCCCTTCAGCGCCGGAGCGGCGCTACTTGATGTAACCCGCCTTCTTCATCGTGCTTTCCGTGCTCGACTGCGCCTTCGCGAGCGCATCGGCTTCGCTCATCGAACCGGCGAGCGCAGCCGAGAAGTCCTGACCGACTGCAGTCCCGATGCCCTCGAATTCGGGGATCGCGACGAACTGCACGCCGACATAGGGCACCGGCTTGACGGTCGGATGAGTCGGATCAGCCGAGTTGATCGACTGCAATGTCAGCTCCGCAAACGGCGCCGCCTTCAGATAGTCCGGGTTCTTGTAAAGCGAGGTGCGCGTGCCCGGGGGAACGTTGGCCCAGCCTTCCTTGGAGGCGACAAGCTCCGTGTAGTGCTTGCTCGTCGCCCAGGAGATGAATTTCTCCGCGGCGTCGACCTTGGCCGAGCCCGCCGGAATGGCGAGCGACCACGCCCACAGCCAGTTGCCGTTCTTGCCCTTGCCGTCGTTCGGCGCCAGCGCGAAGCCGACGTTCTTGGCGACCTTGGAATCGGCGCCCGTGACGAAGGAGGCAGCGACTGTCGCGTCGATCCACATGCCGCATTTGCCGGACTTGAACAGGGCGAGGTTCTCGTTGAAGCCGTTCGACGACGCGCCGGGAGGCCCGTCCGCCTTCATGATCGCGAGGTAATAATCGAGCGTGGCTTTCCATTCGGGCGTGTTGAACTGCGGCTCCCATTTCTCGTCGAACCAGCGCGCGCCGAACGAGTTCGACATCGCGGTGAGGAACGCCATGTTCTCGCCCCAGCCGGCCTTGCCGCGCAGGCAAATGCCGTAGACCCCCTCGGCCTTGTCGTTCATCTTGTCGGCGGCTTGGCGAACGAAGTCCCAAGTCGGCGATTCCGGCATCTTCAGACCGGCTTTCTCCATCAAATCGGTACGATACATGACGAAGGAGCTTTCGCCGTAGAACGGCGCGGCGTAGAGCTTGCCGTCGACGGTGAGGCCCGAGCGGATTGCGGGGAGGAGATCGTCGACATCGTAGTCGGCGCCGAGCTTGTCGAGCGGGACAAGCCAGCCCTTCTTGCCCCAGATCGGCACTTCGTACGTGCCAATCGTCAGAATGTCGTACTGACCGCCTTTGGTGGCGATGTCGGTCGTCACTTTCTGGCGCAGCACGTTCTCTTCGAGCGTCACCCAGTTCAGCTTGATGTCGGGATTGGCCTTGGTGAAATCGTCCGTCAGCTTCTGCATCCGGATCATGTCGCCGTTATTGACCGTCGCGATCGTCAGCGTGGTCTCGGCCTGAGCGGCGGCGAGCGAGAAGGCGGTCAGAGCGCAGGCCCCGAGCAGGCTCTGGTAGAGAACCTTCATGGTGTTTCCTCCATCTTGAGCAATTGCTTGTTGCTCGGGCGAATACTCACGCATTCGGCGGCGGAAAGTCAACCCGGAATCGTCGCTGCGCCGCATCATGTGCGCTGCAGCATCGCGCTAACTGCCTGAGTTGACCGCGTAAATTTCTCACCGGTGAAGCAGATGTTCGGCGGTCGCTTCATCGGTGACGAGGCCCGAAATCAGCTTGCCGGCAAGCGCGCCGCGAATGGCGGCGCGGCGCGACACGCCCATCGCGACGCCGATCATCAAGCGGTTGGTCGCCGGCTTGAGCGGCGCGCTGGCGACTTTGGAATTGTGCTCGTTGTCGAGCACGCGGCCGCGCGAATCGAAAGTCCAGCCGGTGATTTCGCCGACTGCGCCCTCGCCGCGCAGCTTCTCGGCGTCTTCGCGCGAAATGACGCCGTCGAGCACGATCGCCGCGCTCTCCTGGATCGCGCCGACGCCGACGAAGCTGATATCGGCGCGCTCGGCGAGCGCGAGCACGCTTTTCACCGAGGCGAGGCCGGTGAGCAATTCGCGCTCCTCGATCGAACGCGCGATCACCGGCAGCGGCATCGGATAGTGCGGCGCGCGCACCGTGTCCGAGACGCGAATGACGACGTCGTAGAACGAGGCCGAGCCGTCGACCTTGGTCGTGCCGACCAGCGCGACCAATTTATGTTGCGGACACTCCATGCGCGGCAATTGATCGGCGACCGCGCGCATCGTGCGGCCCGTGCCGATGCCGATGATCGCCGGCTCGTCGCGTCGCAGCCAGCGCTCGAACTCCGCCGCCGCGACTTGCGCGATGCCGAGCGTGGTCGAGGCGGAGGCGGGGTCCGACGGCGAGATTTCGCAGAAACGCAGGTCGTACCGGGTCTTCAGCGCCGCGGCGAGCTCCATGCAGCGCGCGATCGGATGGTCGAGCCGTACCTTGATGAGACGCTCGCTGATCGCCAGCGACACCAGACGTTGCGCCGATTGGCGCGAGATGCCGAGCTTGCGGGCGATCTCGTCTTGCGTGTTGCCGGCGACGTAATAGAGCCAGCCGGCCCGCGCCGCGTCGTCGAGCCGCGCTTCGTCGCCTTCCAGCCGCTTCGCCATGCCCAGCCGCTCCTAGCTTGGCTCTGCCGGGAGGAGCGCAGCGCGCCGCCTTCGAATGATGTCCGGCAATTCCGTCATGTCGGCAAAGATCAGCGCCGCGCCGGCCGCGCTCAGGCGCTCGCCCTGAGCCGGCCCGGAAATGTGGCTGCCGCCGGTAAAGCCGAAGACCTGCATGCCTGCTGCGGTCGCCGCCTGTACGCCGGGAACGCTGTCTTCGATCACGAGGCAGGCCGCCGGGGCGGCGCCCATCTCCCGCGCCGCGTAAAGGAATAGATCAGGGTTCGGCTTGCCGCGCTCGACCGCGCTCGCCGAGAAAATATTCGGCTCGAACAGGCGGGCGTAGCCGACCGCGGCGAGCGAGCGGCGGATGCGCTCCGGCGCGCTCGACGAGGCGACGCAGACCCGCGCGCCGAGGCCGGCCAGCGCCTGGCGAATGCCGGCGACGCCTTGCAGTTCGTTCTCGAAGCCGGCGAGAATACGGCGGGTCAAGTCGGTCGGAAAGCTGGCGGGCAGGGCGCCGCCAAGGTCCTTCTCGGCGCTGCGGGCGATCGCCTCGACGCTGAGGCCCAGGAAGCGGTCGAACACCTCTTCGTCGCTCAAATAGAGGCCGGCTTCGCCCAAAGCTTGGCGCGTCTCGGCGAGCGCGATCACTTCGCTGTCGACCAGCACGCCGTCGCAATCGAAAATGACGACTTCAGGCCAGGCCATGGCGCCTGCTTCGCGTTTCCTCGCCGGAAGGCGGCGCTTGCCGCGCGCCTTGCGCCTTCGCGCGAGCGCTAAGGCTAACACGCGCTCCGCGCGATGCGCAAGCAAATGCCCATTTCGCGAATAATTGCTCAAGGGCGGGCGAGGGCGCAGGCGGCGCGGCGGCGGAACTCATTCGTGCATCGCCGCCCTGATCCTGCGCTCGGTCTCCTGGATCAGGAGGAACGCCCGCCGTTTTCTGGCGTGAAAAGCCGCGATCTCGCCCGTTTGCGGCGCAGTCTCCTCGGCCAGGCGGGACATTGCCGACATGGCGGAGGCGACGGTGTGACGGCCGGCGGCGACCGCGGCGAGCATCGCCGCGCCGAGCAGGACCGGCTCGCTCGTCTCCGGCGCGCCGACCCTCTTCTGCGTCGCGTCGGCGATCAATTGCCGCACCAGCTTGCTGCGCGCCGCGCCGCCGCTGACGACGAGCATGTCGAAACCATAGCCGCCGGCCTCCAGCGTCTCGATGATCTGGCCGACGCCATGGGCGAGGCCGACCAGAGCGGCGACGTAAAGCTCGAGCAGGCTTTGGCGGTCGGCGCGAAGGTCGAGGCCGATCACCGCGCCGCGCGCCGCCGGGTCGGCGAAAGGCGAGCGGTTGCCGATGAAGTCGGGCAAGACGTGCAGATCCTTGGCGAGCAGAGCCGCGCGCGACAAGCTCCCGGCGCGCGCCAGGATTTCGTTCTCCATGTCCTCGAAAGCCTTGTCGCCGCCGCGCTGCTTGATCTCGGCGAAAGCAGGATGAGCGCCCATCAAATGATCGATCGCCGCGCCGAACGCCGATTGGCCGCCTTCGGCCAGCCATTGGCCTGGCGTCAGCGCGGAAAAGTACGGACCCCAGACGCCGCCGACGAAGCGCGCCTCGTCGGCGACGGCCATGCAGCAGGCCGAGGTGCCAAGGATGAGCGCCAGCCTTCGGCGCGGATCGGCCTTTTCGCCGCCGCGGCTCGCGCCGAGCGTGCCCAGAGCGCCGGCGTGAGCGTCGATCAGGCCGGCGCCGACCGGAAGGCCGGGCGCGAGCCCCATCGCCTCGGCCGCTTCTTCGGTCAAGCCGGCGGCGAGCGGCGCGCCCGGCTCGACGACCTCGGCGCCGATCCGGGCGAAGCTGTTCCCGCACAGGCCCGAAAGGCCGACGCTATCGAAGAATTCGCGCGGCCAGCGCTTCTCATGGGCGAGATAGGTCCATTTGCAAGTGACGGTGCAGACGGAGCGCGCGGTCGCGCCCGAGGCGCGCCAGGTGAGGAAATCGGTCAGATCGAAGAAATGGCCGGCTCGGCTAAACGTGTCCGGCATGTTCCGCGCCAGCCAGAGAAGTTTCGGCGGCTCCATTTCCGGCGAGATTTTGCCGCCGACATAGCGCAGCGCGTCATAGCCGCCTCGATTGATGAAATCGGCCTCGCCGACGGCGCGGTGATCCATCCAGACGATCACGTCGCGCTTCGGATCGCCGCTCGGCCCGACCGGAAGGGACGCGCCATTGGCGTCGAGCACGACGAGCGAGCAGGTGGCGTCGAAGCTGACGCCCTTCACGTCCATCGCGGCAAGGCCGGCGGCAGCCACAGCCTCGCGCACCGCGCCGGTCGCCGCGCGCCAAATGTCCTCGGACGAATGCTCGACGATCTCACCGGCCTCGCGCCAGATGGCGATCGGCTTCTTGGCGCTGGCGAGCAGCCGGCCGGCCGCGTCGAAAACGCCCGCCCGCGCGCTGCCCGTGCCGACATCGACGCCGATAAAGGCCTCGCCCATGCGCTCCTCGCCCTTTGCTGGCCGCACATTCCCCGATGCGAACGGGCTTGGCAAGGAACCAACGCGACCGTCGCAAACCGGGCGGAGCCAAGGAATGTTATCGCCGTCTACGGGTACGGATTACGGCATCGAGAGGACATCAATGGCTTACGTGACCTCCGCCGGCGAGACGGGCAAGAAGGCCAGGGTCGCGATGAAGCTCGGCGGCCTTGAACTGACGGCCGCGCCCCCCGCGCGACCCGTCGCCTGACCCTCCTCGTTCCGAAAAAAGATCGCCGGCATGCCGTCCGCACGACGCGCCATTTGCATCGTCCGAGGCGTTCTCGCCGACCCCTCGCGACCGATATCCGCGGCCGCCGCCGCGCGCCAAATTTTTCCAAATTCTTGTTTCCGCATTTTGGGCGATTTCAATGGTTTACGCTGCCGAAAATTTGGAAAAAGAATCGCTCTTTGGCGCGGCAGGATGGTCGGCGCGGGCGCGAAAGACGGAAAGGGACGGGCATGGCGGCGGCTCCGACGCGGAACGGGTGGGAGCGTAATACGGATTCTGATTTTCGGAAAGACAAAGTTTTCGGAAAGGCGATTATCTTTGCGAAATCACCGAGATCGCGCTTGCGACGCCATTGCCGCGAGGAGGCAAGCTCGGAGCGCATCTTCCGGCGTCGAGCCGTGGCGAGGATGACCCCTCCGCGTGGCGATGGCTTTGCTGCCCGCCGTGAACTTTGGCGATGAAAACGGCCGCTTCGGCACCGGTTTTCATCGCTAATGTTCATAGTGGCGGGTTGACGGCGATCGGCCGGGGTGGCCACGCGGCGCTTGTCCATATGGCGTCGTCATTGATCGCTTCGCCCGCCGGTCCGTTCAATCTTGCGACGGGTTCGCCGCGGGGAATTCGATAGGCCGCTTTAAATGTGCCTGGCGAATCCGATAAACAAGTTCTAGCGACGGGGGTTCGCCGAATAATGGACAATACTGCAAGGAAGGCGAAGAAAGGGGCGTCTGGCGACGGACCAACGACCGCGCCGAAACGCGCCGCTCGCGCGGAACTCGTTTGGGAGGGGAAGTACGACGCCGCGGGCCGGCGCGTCGCGCCGCTCCGCGTGGCGCTGCCGTTTCAGACCGTCGAGACCGTCAACGAGTCGGCGCAAGACCGCCAACGCAGCCTGTTCTCGCCGGGCTTTCGCGAGGAGGAATGGCGCAACCGGCTGATCTGGGGCGACAAAAAATATGTCTTGCCGTCGCTGCTGTCCGAGTTCGCGGGCAAGGTGAACCTGATCTATATCGATCCGCCGTTCGATACGGGCGCGGATTTTTCGTTTACGGCGACGGTGCCGGAGGAGCCTGAGGCGGACGCGGACGAACCGTTCACCTTCACCAAGGAACCCAGCGTTATTGAGCACAAGGCGTATCGGGATACTTGGGGCCGGGGACTAAATTCCTACCTGCAATGGTTCTATGAGACAGCAAGCCTACTGCACGAACTCCTGCACGAAAATGGGAGCGTCTCCGTACATTTGGATTATCATGTCAGTCACTATGCTAAGGCAATTTTAGATGAGGTGTTTGGAAGTGAAAATTTCCGAAATGAGATAGTCTGGAAGAGACAAACAGCTCATAGCGACCCAAAGCGGTATGGCCCCATTCACGAAGTGATCTTCTACTATGGCAAATCGCCAGACGTAACATTCAATATCCAATACGCTGCGTACGATGAAAGTTATGTAGATTCCCACTACTCGCTTCGTGATCAAGATGGTAGAAGGTATCAGCTGGGTGACCTGACAGCTCGTGGACCTCGGCCAGGCCTTCAGTACACCTTTAGGGGCGTAAATCCGCCTCCAGGCCGTGTGTGGACCATGTTACCAGACAAGATGGAGGAGCTTTATAAAGCGGGTCGTATTGTCTTTACGTCGGGCCGAGGGTGATCTCGTTTTAGATTGCTTTTGCGGAAGCGGCACGACGGCTGCTGTTGCCGAAAGGAATGGCCGGCGCTGGATCACCTGCGATCTGGGGCGGTTTTCCATTCACACTGCTCGAAAGCGGCTTCTGTCTATACCCAGCGTTCGCCCATTTAACGTTCAAAACCTCGGCAAATATGAACGGCAAATGTGGGCGGGAGCGGAGTTTGGCTCCGCCGGCGATACTGAAGTCGCAATCCGGCAACGCGCGTACGTCGAATTTATCCTCAAGCTTGCTAGGGCGGCTCCATTGCACGGCTACAGTTATCTACACGGCGTGAGAGCTGGTCGCATGGTTCACGTCGGCGCGGTCGATGCACCCGTGAGCGTCGGCGACGTGACGCAGATCGCCGCCGAGTTCAAGCGCGCCATCGGCACAGGCAAGGATGCGCCCAAGACCAACGGCGTCGACGTCCTCGGCTGGGATTTCGCTTTTGAGTTGAACGAAGTCGCCAAGCAGCAGGCCGCCGCGGCCAACATCCAGATGCGTTTCTTGCGCATTCCACGCGACGTCATGGACAAGCGCGCCGTCGAGCAGGGCGATATTCATTTCTTCGAATTGGCTGCGCTGTCAGTCGACGTCAAGACGAACAAGCGCGACGTCTTCCTCAAGCTCAAGGATTTCGTCATTCCGCCGGACGACGTGCCGGAGGAGGCGCGCAAGGCGGTGAAGCACTGGTCGCAATGGATCGATTATTGGGCGGTCGATTGGGACAATAAGGGCGACACGTTCCACAACGAGTGGCAGACCTATCGCACGCGCAAGGACAAGTCGCTCCAATTAGAGATCGCGCATACCTATCCGCATCCGGGCGAATATCGGATCGTGGTGAAGGTGATCGACATTCTCGGCAACGACACGACCAAGACCGTGAAGGTCGCGGTGAAATAGAAACGGGTAGGCTCCATGCCGCCATTGCGAGCGAAGCGAAGCAATCCCGGGCAAACGCACTGGCGTTTGCCCCGCGCACCCTGTCATTCCCGCGAAAGCGGGAATCCAGAACCGCCGTGTTCCATGACTGGCTCAGTCTGGATTCCCGCTTGCGCGGGAATGACAGGGATCAATTTCCGCTCGCTCCCCGGTACAGGAAAGGATTCGGAAACACCTTGTCATTTCCGCGCGCCCTGTCACCCCCGCGCACCCTGTCATTCCCGCGAAAGCGGGAATCCAGAACCGCAGTGTTCCAGGACTGGCCTCAGTCTGGATTCCCGCTTGCGCGCATAGGCGTTAAAAAGTTCTTGGACCATGGGTTGGTCCGTGATTCAAGGTGGGATGACTCACGAATCGCTTTTGAATGGCGACTGGGGCCGGATTGTTGATTGGCTTGGCGGCGCGCAGGCCTTGGAGCGAAGCGCGCGAACGCATGGGGCGTTCAAACAGGCTCGCGCGATCAAGAACGCCGTCGATATGCTGCGCCTCGTCCTAGCCTATTGTCTGGGCGATCAC